>Ga0209692_10000165_pt1 | contig 213713 bp, 186 predicted proteins | sample tdDd472_FD_187129 | JGI IMG/M metagenome (GOLD analysis project Ga0209692, IMG submission 187129) | Marine sediment microbial communities from the Atlantic coast under amendment with organic carbon and nitrate - tdDd47.2 (SPAdes)... | ecosystem: Environmental > Aquatic > Marine > Coastal >... | reverse complement strand
TATCCCCCAAGGCCGCGGCCCACACTGCGCGCCCAGCTCCCGCAAACCACCGCCCCTCCCCCCTATCATCCGCCCCGCCGCTCGTGCCGCGCCACCCGCAGCACCGCGGCCATCTGTCAACCCCTTCGCCACCGGCAAACACGACATCCCGAGGAGTGCCAACCATGCCCACCCCCATCACCATGACCCCCGCCGGCCTCAACGTCCCCAACGACCCCATCATCCCCTTCATCGAGGGCGACGGCACCGGCCCCGACATCTGGGCAGCCTCCGTCAAAGTCTTCGACGCCGCCGTCAAGAAGGCCTACAACGGCTCACGCAAGATCCACTGGCACGAGACCGCAGCCGGCGAAAAGTCCTTCAACGCCACCGGCGACTGGCTCCCCCAGTCCACCCTCGACGACTTCAACAAATACCTCGTCGGCATCAAGGGCCCCCTCACCACCCCCACCGGCGGCGGCATCCGCTCGCTCAACGTCGCCCTCCGCCAGATCCTCGACCTCTACACCTGCCTCCGCCCCGTCCGCTACTTCGCCGGCGTCCCCTCCCCGGTCAAAAAGCCCGAAGACACCGACATGGTCATCTTCCGTGAGAACACCGAGGACATCTACGCCGGCATCGAGTTCGAGCAGGGCACACCCGACAACGCCAAGTTCAAGCAGCTCCTCAAGGACAACTTCCCCGACCGCTTCAAGAAGGTCCGCTTCCCCGACACCGCCGGCCTCGGCATCAAGCCCGTCAGCCAGGAGGGCACCTCCCGCCTCGTCCGGGCCGCGATCCAGTACGCCATCGACCACGACAAGCCCAGCGTCACCCTCGTCCACAAGGGCAACATCATGAAGTACACCGAGGGTGCCTTCATGAACTGGGGCTACGAGGTCGCCGCCAAGCAGTTCGGCGCCACCCCCCTCGACGGCGGCCCCTGGCACACACTCAAAAACCCCAAGACCGGCAACACCATCACCATCAAGGACGTCATCGCCGACGCCTTCCTCCAGCAGCTCCTCACCCGACCCGCCGAATACTCCGTCATCGCCACCATGAACCTCAACGGCGACTACATCTCCGACGCCCTCGCAGCCTGCGTCGGCGGCATCGGCATCGCCCCCGGGGCCAACATCAACTACGACACCGGCCACGCCATCTTCGAAGCCACCCACGGCACCGCCCCCAAATACGCCGGCCAGGACAAGGTCAACCCCGGCTCGGTCATCCTCTCCGGCGTCCTCATGCTCGAACACATGGGCTGGCAGGAGGCCGCGGACCTGATCGTCAAGGGCATCGAGGGCGCGATCACGGCGAAGACGGTAACCTACGACTTCGAACGACTCATGGACGGGGCCAAGTTGCTCAAGTGCTCCGAGTTCGGCGACGCCATCATCAAGCACATGGGGTGAATCTGCACGGTGCAGAATCTCTGGCAGGCCCCTATTGATCGCGTAGATCCTCCGCGAGCACGCCTTGGAGTCCAACTGCCAAATCACCGTATTTCAGTCCGTCTTGACGCATCGCCTCCTCTACAAAACAATGCAGATTTGTTTGGCCGATGTGTTCTTCAACAAGTTCCAAGGTGCTTCGGAGCCGTTCCGCGAGAGCGATTATGTCCGCTAGCTCCACGATTCGCAAGCCCTTGGGCGGCGAGGCTTGGTCGGCAACTCTAGTCTGTGGCCCAATGATGAGAGGAAACACCTGATCAACCTGGCACTCCTCGCGGACCCACTCTTGCGAGCTAATTGACTGCGCAATCTCTGCCTTGGAGTACACGCTAGATCTCTGCTTCTGTGTCTTTGCCTCGATGCTCATTGCCGACGAAGCATCGGGGGACCTCCACATGACATCTGGACCTTTGCCGCCGGTCGCCTTGTCCGCGGCGCGAGAGTGCAACCCCAGCAATGTTCCGAGCAGCACCATGGCATCGGAGTGCTCCTCGGCCTGAGCTCCACCGGGCCCTCTGAGCTTCTCGGCGATGGATGCTAGTTCCTGCTTCCAATTGCCGGTCATCCGCATGGCGCAACGGCGAGCCTGTTCGCTCGGATTGACATCGCCAGAGAGCGTCCGGGCGAAGGCGCCGCTCTGACGGCGCAGCAAGCGCGAGTGCAGGCGGTGCGCAGTATCGTAGTGCTCTTGAGCGGATGCCTCATCATGAGTCAACTGGGCCACAAGGCCTGCGATATGATGTAGCCAAGCCGCGTGCCCGGCGCTTAGTTCGTCGCTTTCGCTCTCGATCAATCTGGAGAGTAGTTCGCGAGCGCTCGGGTACTGGTGATCCCAGAGCGCCTTGCCGATCTCTGCTTCCTTGCTGATCGCAGCCTCAAGCAGGTCTTCCGATTCTGGCATCTCCTCCGCTTCCAACTTGGAGATTTCACGCTTGTAGAACTCATCCCAATCTTCATCACCATCGATAATCTGGCCCAGCATTTCCGACCATTGGTCCGGCCTGATCTGCTCCCCCAACTGCTCAGCCAGCCCAAAACTCAACTTGAGTTGGCGCTGGAGCAGACTCGGCAGGAAGGCCGCTTTATCGGGCTGTCGCAACCAAGACTCCAACACACTGTCTGTAAGAATGACGACCCCATGGTCGCGATTACTGCGAAAGATCCGCCCAAGTCCCTGTGCCAATCGATCAGCGATTCGCCGAGAACGCTCATCTTGCAGTTGTAGCACGGAGGAGAAAAACTGCTCTACGAGGTTCTCTCCTCTTGGCAAACCTTCGACAATGAGTGCCTTGCACATTTCGCCGGGCAGGTCTAGGCCATCGTATCGCGCGACGAGCACCAGACGCCCGCTCACTGAGTTGCCAAACTTAGCGAGTACCTCAGCTCCTGACCCCTTTGGAAGGCGAGTCCCCACCGTTTCCCACTCTCTCGCCTGCGCATTCGATGGCACCAGAATCGCCGCCCGACGCTGCGCGAGCATGTCGAGCGCAAACTTCCGTCGCGATTGGTAATGGCGGGCAGGTGGAATAACAAACACACGTTGCGCGGCATTGGTTTTGCCCTCGGGCTCAATCCGTACTGACGGCTTTCGACCGAACGCTCGCACGAACGACCGAGCGGACGGCAAGGTGGCCGAAAGGTAAAGTCGCCGATCACACGCCTTAAACGGCAGTGTTTCGTGGACGGGGAGGATCCACGGCGTAAGTTCAATCACTCCTGTGCCTATGAGACAGATCAACTGAGGCACACGATCGATCAGGTGCGGGATCGCGAACTGAAGCGACTCGTCGTTGGCGGCTCCGGCGAGAATGCGGGAAAGGGCGCTAGCCTGCTCGAACACATAGAAGGCCGGAACGAGCATTGGCACCTGATCGCCGGCCGCCTTGCCAGTCAGCCGCTTGACACACTCCGTCTCAAACGGCGTAGCTCGAAACGCTCCGTAACAGAACTGTGATAGTTCTCGAAACACGGGCGATTTGGCAGAAACTGAGCACGTGAAGCACTGCCTAATGACAGATTCGGCGACATGCGAATCATCAAATACAGCGCCACCCAGCGCAAGGTCTCGGAAGGTACTCCTACCATTGAACACGGCGTGATAGGTTGTGATGCAGGGAACTCGCGCAGAGTAGAAGCGAGCTGCGTCACTGTGCCCTGAGCTCACGTACGTATCGACCGCAAGTCCTGCTGCGGCGGCTTGCTTCGCGATCTGCTCGACCAAGACGACACTCGGACACATGTAGAGAACTGGCCGACGACGTTCATTGCACAGCGATTGGGCCGCAAGCAATCCAACGAGGCTCTTTCCACCTCCAGTGTCTAGAGAGAATAGGACATCAGAGTGGTGCCGATACTCATGGTGCCAAGACTTCAGTGCCTCTTGCTGCGGGCCGCGTAGTTGCTCGATCGGACCTCGCTGCACTGCCTCCGCGAAGACGGCCAACGGATCGCTGTCCCGCGATTCATTGTCAGGCGTGAGCTTAAGTGATTTAAAGTCCATGGCCTACTGTATAGGGCAGATCCAACAAATGCGTGTCTCCATCGGTTCTCGGGCGGCGGATAGCCCGAATGAACGTGCCATCACTCGCCGCCCCTCCCCCGCCTCACCCTTCCTCCTCCCCCTCCGCGGCGCAGTGATGCCGGCTCACCCACACCGCCTCCCGTGGCACCACCCGCCCGTGTCCATTTCCCCTCACCCATCTTCGTACGCCCCACTGCCCTGTCATGCCGGCTGCCCCCGTCGATCACCCGCGGCCCCGCGATCCCGTAGGCTCGCCGCATGCAACTTGAAAACCTCGCAGAGCTTCGCCCCGCTCTCTACCACCTCACGGCCCGCACCAACCTCGCTCGCATCCAACGCCTCGGACGGCTCGACCCCGCGAAAGCTCTGCTCGAATCCGCCGGCCACCCACACCTGCAGCGGACACAGCGTTCGGGCTCGCTCACGGTGGTCGTCGATGGCGAGCCGGTCCGCATCCGAGACCAGGACCCCCTGAGAGCGGCAAACTGCCGGCTCGACGGCGGCTTCTCGTTCGAGGACCTGCTCGACCTGCTCAACCAGCACGTCTTCTTCTGGCCCGGCTCGAACGAGCAACCCGTTCGCTCCGGGCGCAACCACTTTGCCCGCTACGCCGCACGAGAAGACGCGGTCGTGTTCAAGTTCGCGACGCAAGCCGTGTTCGAAGCCAACCCCGATCTCGAGCCCCGGTTCTGCAAGTACAACTCCGGCGCCCCGCGCTCCAACCCCCGCTCCGGCAAGAGCCCCCGCGGCCCCGACCTGTTCCTCCCCGCCGATCGATTCGCCGGGAGCCGCGGCGACGTCGTCGAGGTGGTGTTCAGGGGCTCGGTCGCCCTACCCATGGAGACTGTCGAGATTCTGCCGGTGCAGCACTGGCACCAATAGGCCCGGCAGACGGGTGACCCGAAGCAGAGCTCCACCCCTCACCCCCCCGCACCATCCTCCTCCACCGTCACCTCTGTCGTCACCGAGTTCGCGATGAAGCACGCCTCGTGGGCGTCGTGATGGAGCCGGGCGAGCAGCTCGGGCGGCGGCCCGTCGCCGCCAAACTCGACCCGCGGCCGCAGCACGACCCGCGCCATGCACAACCGCCCGTCGGCTCGCTTCTCCAGATGCCCCACGGCATGGTCAACGTACCGATCGACGACGAGCCGCTCCTTCGTGCACAGCGCAAGGAACGTCAGCATGTGGCAGCTCGACAGCGACGCGACGAACGCCTCCTCGGGATCGACCAGCGCCGGGTTCCCCTTGTACGCCGGGGCGGCCGACGCCTCGACACTGATCCCGCCGCCGAACCGCCACACGTGATCGCGCGTGTAGGTGGCGTAGGAGAAATCAGGCATCGTGCGCTTCCACTCGATCGTCGCGGCGTGCTCGGACATGGGCGCGGGCTCCTGGGGTCGCGGGGCAAGGCAGAGAGGAGGTGCTGTACGCTACTCCCCCGGCGGGAGGCCGGAATCGGGTGCCATCACTCGCCGCCAGCGGCCCCGCATCGGGCAATTCAGGGTGCTTTTCGGCCTCGCCGGTATACTGCCGCGATGCACAAGGTCACCGCCCTCTGCGCCGCAGTCCTTCTTCACGTTGCGGGCTGCTCGGCCCCCGGCCCGGCCCGTGCCCCCTCGCTCCTCTCCGCGGCCGCGACCGACGAGATCGAAGAGATCGCTCGGGCCGCCGTCGAGGACGACGGCATCGTCGGCCTGGCCGTCGCCATCGCCATCGACGGCCGCCCGGTCTACCAGGCCGGCTTCGGCCACGCCGACACCGAACGCTCCGTCTCTGTGACTGAACACACCGTCTTTGACATCGCCTCGACCGGCAAGCACTTCACGGCCGCGGCAATCATGCTCCTCGCCGAACGGGGCCAGCTCTCACTCGACCAGCGGGTTCGAGAGTTCGTCCCCGAGCTGCCCGCGCACTTCCCCGATGCCACCATCGACCAGCTCCTCCGCCACACCTCCGGCTTCGTCGGCGCTGGGCTTGACGAGCAGGCCGCGCCTGCCGAGTATCGGCACCCCCGCTACGGCCTCGACCTCCTCACCGACATCGAGTTCCAGCAAGGCCAACTGCTCTTTGAGCCCGAAGAGACCTGGGTCTACTGCAATCCCGGTTACCTCGTCTTGGGACTGGTAGTCGAAGCGGCCTCGGGCGAGAGATATGACGAGTTCATCCGCACGAACCTTCTCGCACCCTTCGAACCGCACGACATGTACGTCTGTGAATACCCACCGCCGCAGATCGCGAGCCAGCGCATTCGCCGCACCCCGGCCGGGGTCGAACAGGTCGCCTACATCGACATGTCCGCTTGGGGCGGCCAAGGCTCCATCAACGCCAGCGTCGCCGACCTCCTCCGTTGGTCCATCGCCCTCAACCGCGGGCAGATCATCTCGAACGATGCACTCCGCGCATTCCGCCGGCCCTCCACCGTCCATGGCGACTACGCCACCGCCGCCATTCCTTACGGAACGGCCCAACGCCTCGGCGCCCTCGAAGGCCACGCCAAGGTCGGACACACCGGCACCTTCGACGGCGGCTCGGCCGCCCTCGCCTACTACCCGAACGACTCCCTCGAGATCGCGGTGCTCAGCAACACCCGAGGCGAGGGCACGCCCCACGCCCATCAGATCGAGAGCAAGATCGCCAAGCTCCTTCTCGGTATCCGGGACCCTGACGTCCGCAGCCTCGCCGTCCCGCTCACGGACCAACAACGCCACGCCGTCAGGGGCACGTACTCCGATGGCCGCGAGTTCATGGCCAGCATCGACGACGACGAACTCGTGGTGATCTACAACGGCAAAGAGACTGAACGCCTCGTCCACATCGGCGATATGCGTTTCCGCAACCCCGAGAACCCGGATGTCTTCGAGTGGTTCATCCTTGACGGCGAGCGGGCCGGCTGGTGGGTCTACGCCATGAGCGGCAGCTACCTCGAGGTCCTCCGCCGCAAGGAGCCCTCCGACAACCCCGCCCCCTAACTTCTAAGCGCTCTCGGCCGGGTTCTTCCGTTCCATCCGACCCCGTTGCCTCTGCCTTCGGCGCCTTCCTAAACTCGTCGCCGCTCCCCACCACCGTCCCGGGACCGGCGGAGGTTTCGCGCGATGCGGAGCGACATCAAGACCCCCCACCAGCCGTTCGCCCTCGAGCCCCTTGAGCCCCGGGCCCTCCTCAGCACCAACCTCGACGCCTTCCAGGGAGACTCACTCACCTGGATAGACGCCTCTACCGGACACACCACCGTCGGCGGCATCGCCGACGGAGACCTCGTCCTGCTCTCCCGGAACGCCAACGCCGGCTGGACACACCGGAATCTCTCCGACGAACTCGGCGTCACCATCCGCCTCGGCCCGCGCCTCACCCAGTGGGAGTCGCCCCGCGGCCTCGCGGGCATCGCCGCCCTCGACATCGCCGGACGCATCGTCATCTTCCAGGAGACCGGCCGCGTCCTCAACGCCCCGCCGCCGCCGGTGCCGCCGGTCCGCCCCACCGAGCCCGTCGCCCCCAAGCCGCCCGCCATGCCCTGGACGCTCGGCCTCAACATCGCGGAGCGCTACGGCCAGCCGAGCCTCCCCGGACTGATCGCCGAGGCGCGGCGCAACGTCTGGACGGGCCAGCGCGAGATTGTCTACGACTTCAGGCGCTACGAGGCCCTCCACCCCGATCTCCAACGCTTCATCCGCGCTCAGGAGTTCGCCCACCACATCCTCGGGCACATGCCGCTGTACGAGAGCGTGCTCCACTCCGGCCGCTACGACCTCTACCACAAGGCCGAATACGAGGCCGACCGCTACGCCGCCGAGCTCCTGGCGATCGAGCATCAGGACGCGGTGGACGCCGCGATGCAGTTCCTTGCCTCGGGCGCGGGGCCCAGCGCTCCGACGGAGCCGCCGGGCATCCTGCGCGCCGCCGCCATCGACGACCACGCCGACGAAGCCGCGGCCGAGTGGAAGATCCGTCTCGCCGAACACCGCGCCGCCTACGCCAAGTACGAGGCCGAGCTCGCCAAATACAACACCGACTACCAGACCTACCTCATCGAAGACGCCAAGTACCGGCAGCTCCTCGAGATCTACGTCCCCCTCGACGAATGGCAGGTCAAACACGTCGGCCGCGACGACCTCGCCCTCCGCGGCAAGCACACGCCACAGTTCACGGGCGCGCTCACCTCCTACGCCGTCTCCTGGGGAGGCATCACCGTCGCGGGCAAGACCGCCGGCGGCCAGCTCGAGGCGGTCTGGTGGGTCCCCGGTCTCGAACTCTGGGACACCGCCAACCTCTCCACCATCACCGGCCTCGAAACCCTCAGCACCGACCCTGTCTCCTTCGTCACGAGCTGGAACGCCATGAACATCGGCGGCCTCACCGCCGACGGCTCCATCCACGTCGCATGGTGGACCCCCGCCACCAACCGATGGCAGGTCGCCGACCTGAGCGAGCTCTCCGGCGCACCGCCTCTCACGGGCAACCTCATCAGCTACGTCACCGCCTGGGGCGGCATGCACATCATCGGCACCACCTTCGAAGGCGACCTCTACGGCGTCTGGTGGGCACCCGGCACCCGCTGGACCGCGAGCGACCTCTCCAACATCATCCCCGACGCGCCGCGGTTCGAGGGCGGTATCGCGGCCTTCGCCGAGCCCCGCGGCCGCACCAACATCATCGCGCGCGCGCCCGGCGCACAGTCAGTCGCGCTCTGGTGGAGACCCGGAGCCCCCGGCTGGACCGCCGAGACCGTCCCCGCCACCATCGACGACCTCCTCTGGTCCAACTACACCTTCGCCGGCACCGGCAACGGCACCACCCTCCGAAGCCTCGCCACCATCGCCCGTGGCCGGGCCCACTGGGCCGCCTGGACCACCCCGAGCCAGTGGCAACTGCTCACGCTCAGCGATGTCTCCGACCCGGCCGTGCTCTGGCCGAAGTAGGGTTGGCGTGAGACGGCCGTGCCTCCCCGTCACCGCCGGACTCGACACCTGCACCACCCCCGAGGGACAGCTACGCGCCGGGAGTCACCTGTGAGGTAGCGATGCCCCCCACCCGCACCAAGCTCAGCGCCGATCCCTGCTAATCTCCCCTGATGCACCCCCTGCGCCTCCTCCCCGTCGTCCCCCTCCTGCTCCTCCCCGCCTGCACCTCCGCCCCCGCCCCTACCCGCTCCGGCTTCCTCGCCTCCTACGACGCCCTTGAGGCCCGCTCCTCTTCCCACTCCGACTTCACCTCGCCCGATCTCGCCGACTACACCGCCGTCCTGATCGACCCCGTCGAGGTCCGGTTCGAGACCGATGCTCTGCCGCCCGACCAGGCCGCACTCGCCGCCGACCACTTCTACGCCGCAGCCGTGCGCGTCGTCACCGAGGCCGGCATCCCCCTCGCCGCCGAGCCCGGCCCCCGCATCGCCCGCCTGCGTCTGGCCCTGACCGACATCGCCGCCTCGACCTGGTGGGCCAAGATCCACCCCGGCGCGCGCTTCGCCGGCGCCGGCACCGGCGGGGCCGCGATGGAAGGCGAGATCACCGACTCGGTCACCGGTGCCCAACTCGCAGCCAGCGTTCGCGCCGACTCGGGCAACCAGTTCAACCTGACCGCCTTCTCGACCCTCGACGATGTCAAAGGCGCGATCGACCGCTGGGCCGCCGACGCCGCGGCACAGCTGCGCGAGGCCCGTAGCGCCCCCCCGCTGTGAGCGCAGTGACACGCTGCGAGCGCAGGGCCCGGGACCACGCCGACTCTGCGATTGGAGAATGGTTCAGGCCGCGTCGCGCTGGGGGCCGTCGAAGGAGACGCCGTCTCGCCCGTCGCGCTTGCAGGCGTACATCGCCTGGTCGGCCGACTCGAGCGCGTCTTTGAGCGACACTCGCTCTCCTGGGCGGACCAGCGTGACGCCGAAACTGGCGGTCACGTCGACCTGCCCGGCGTCGGTGGTGATCGGCTCGGCCGACAACTGGGCCCGCACCCGCTCGGCCACCTCGTCGGCCTGCCCGGCGTCGGCGCACGGCGACAGCATGCACAGGAACTCGTCACCGCCGACCCGCCCGACCACGTCGGTCTCGCGAAGCGCGCACAGCATCCGCCGCGCCGCCACCCGCAGCACCTTGTCTCCGGCAGCGTGGCCCAGCGTGTCGTTGATCTGCTTGAACCGGTCGAGATCGACCATCACCAGCGCCACGCCATCGGGACCGCCGGCCGACACCGACTCGTCGGCGAGCTGCATGATGCCCTCACGGTTCCACACGCGGGTGAGCGGGTCGATGAGCGCGCGCCGTCGCTCGACGTTCACCTCCTCGATCAGCGAGGCCTGCACCGCGTTGGCCGACGCGACCTGCAGCTCCACCTGCGCGATCGCCGCGATGTCGCTGAGGTGCTGCACCTCGGCCGCACCGAACTTCCGCGGCTCGGAGTGGATGGCGCAGATCGTCCCGACCTTGTATCCGTCGGATGTCCAGAGCGGCACCGCGACGTATGCGACAATGTTCGGCGGCCCCGTCACGAGAGGGTTGTTCGCGAACCGCTCGTCGAGCCGAGCATCGGGGACGATCATGGCGTCATCACCGAGGATCGCGTGCCCGCAGAACGAGACGTCGCGGGATGTCTCGCTCACGTCGAGCCCCTGGATCGACTTGAAGCACTGCCGCTGAGCCTCGATCAGGGAGATCGCGGCGATATCGACGCCCAATAGGGTCCTCGCCATCCTCGTCAGCCGCTCGAACCGCTCTTCGAGCGGCGTCTCGACCACATTGAGCGCGCGCAACGCCGCGAGCCGCGCGGACTCGTCTGGATGCAGTTCGGGGGGCTGGGTCATCTGAGTGGTTCCTCCGTCGTCCGATCAATCGGAGGCTGTTCGGACCGACTTGAAGGGCACGCGTCGGATTGCCCGAGCGTGCCCGCGAAGGGTCGGAGTGCGGAGTTATGGGATGGTCCACTGGCCGGGCGCGGCCTGCCGGCGCCCACGCCGTCCACCCATTCAACCGGCCAGTGCGACCACTCCCCACGTTCCTCCACGCCCGTCGCCTCGCACCTGCTGGCTTGCCTCAGGCCCCAATTCCCGCGACACTCCACCCATGCCCCCCATCCTCGACCCCACCCACCTCTACGACTACCTCACCCTCGCCCGGGCCCGCGTCCTCGCTTGGACAGCGGAGCTCACGCCCGAGCAGTACCACCAGCAGTTCCCCATCGGCCCCGGCTCTCTCTCCAAAATCTTCAACCACATCCTCATCGCCGAGTGGTACTACACCCTCCGCATGCTCGAGCGCGAGGTCCCGCCGATCGAGGACATCCTTGCCCGCGAGCGCTCCTACGCCACCTTCGCCCAACTCCAAACCGCATGGACAGCCCAGGCCGCCGACACCCGTGCCGCCTTCGACGCGGTCACCGACTGGAACGCTCCAATCACCTACCTCTCCACCGACGACGAGACCGGAAAGGTCCGCCGCATCACCGCGACGCCAACCGACATGGCGTCGCAGCTCATCCTCCACGAGATCCACCACCGCGCCCAGGCAGTCAACATCCTGCGGCACCTGGGCATCCAGACCGAGGACATCGACTACAACATGTTCATGTACTCCATCACCGACGCCTGACTGTCGGCCCTTCCCCTAGACTGCCGCCGATCTCCCCGCGCATGCCCCTCGGCCGGAGCCCCACATGATCATCGACTGCCACACCCATCTCAACAACTACCACGAGGACCGCGTCCGCAGCATCGACGAGTGCCTGGATTCCCTCGAGGAGTCCATGCAGCAGTCGGGCACCGACTGCTCCCTCGTGCTCACCAGCTACAAGGTCACTCCCCACCGTCCCTCCACCGCCGCCGTCGTGGAGAAGATCGGCCACCGGAAGAACATCTTCGCCGTCGCCGGCATCTCCTACCTGCACTACACACAACGCGACCTCCGCGAGATCGCCGACTTCCTCGAGTCCGGGCTCGTCAAGGGCCTCAAGCTCTACCCCGGCTACGAGCCTTTCTACCCCCACGACGCCCGGTGCAAGGTGATCTACGACCTCGCCACCGAGTTCGACGTGCCCGTGATGTTCCACTCCGGCGACACCTACTCGCCCACCGGCAAGGTCCGCTTCAGCCACCCACTCCACATCGACGACGTAGCGGTGGACAACCCGGCCATGAAGATCGTCATCTGCCACATCGGCAACCCGTGGATCCGCGACTGCATGGAAGTGGTCTACAAGAACACCAACGTGTACGCCGATATCTCCGGCCTGACCCTCGGCGACTTCAGCGACCGGTTCGAGCGCTACATGCTCGACCAGGTCACCGAGCTGATCGCCTACGCGGGCGAGCCGCGCTACCTGCTCTACGGCACCGACTGGCCCATCGCGTCCATGCGCTCCTACATCAAGTTCTGCAAGACCCTGGAGGTCACCGAGGCCGAGCGCGAGCTGATCATGTGGAAGAACACCGCCGAGCTGTTCAAGCTCGACGTGAGCGCTTTCGCTCCCACGGCCAACCCCTGAGTCACGTCCTTCCCCGCCGCCGGAGCCCGACCGCCATGCCCTCGCTGTTCGACCCGCTCACGCTCGGCGACATCACCATCCCCAACCGGGTGGTCATGGCCCCGCTCACGAGGTGCCGGGCGGTCGATAGGCGGATCCCTAACACCCTGATGGTCGAGCACTACGTACAGCGGGCCTCCGCCGGCCTGATCCTCACCGAGGCGACCTCCATCAGCCCCATGGGCGTCGGCTACGTCAACACCCCCGGCATCTGGTCCGAGGAGCAGGTCGCGGGGTGGAAGGCGGTCACGTCCGCCGTGCACGCCCGCGGCGGGATCATCTTCTGCCAGCTCTGGCACGTCGGCCGGATCTCGCATCCCGACTTCCTCGACGGGCGCGACCCGGTAGCGCCCAGCGCCATCGCCCACCCCGGCCACATCAGCCAGCTCCGGCCGAAACGCCCGTACCCCGTCCCGCGCGCGCTCAGGACCGACGAGCTGCCCGGTGTCGTGGCCGAATACCGGCAGGCGGCGATCAACGCCCAACGCGCCGGGTTTGACGGCGTCGAGATCCACGGCGCCAACGGGTATCTGCTCGACCAGTTCCTGCAGGACGGTATCAACCACCGCACGGACGCCTACGGCGGCCCGATCGAGAACCGGGCGCGACTGATGCTGGAGGTCGCCGACGCGTGTGTCGGGGTCTGGGGCGCCGGCCGCGTCGGCATGCATCTGGCGCCGCGAACCGACAACGACTCGGACCCCGCCTCGACCTTCGGCTACGTCGCCCGCGAGCTGGGCGAGCGCGGGCTCGCGTTTCTGTGCGCGCGCGAGCATCTTGGGGACGACGCGCTCGGCCCCGCGCTCAAGCGTGCCTTCGGCGGCCCCTACATCGTCAACGAGGACTTCACCCGCGACTCGGCCATGGCCACCCTCGAGGCGGGCACCGCCGACGCCGTGGCCTTCGGCAAGCTCTTCATCGCCAACCCGGACCTGCCCGAGCGTCTGCGGCACAACACCGCCCTCAACGAGCCCAACCCCGCCACGTTCTATGGCGACGGGCCGGAGGGCTACACCGACTACACGTTCCTCGACAGCACGCCCGATCCGGCAGCACCATCGCCCGCGTAGCCCCGGTTCGTCAACCCAAAACCACAAGCCGGGACCTCTCGGCCCCGGCTCGGTCAGTCTCTCTCAGATCTCCAGCTCTCTCTACCTCGCGAGGGGTTGCTTACCAGCGACCGCCGCCGCCGCCACCACCGGCGGAGCGGGGTTCGCGGGCCTTGGCCTCGTTGACCGTCAGGTCGCGGCCGTCGACGTTCTGCCCGTTCAGCGCGGTGATCGCCGCGTTGGCCGAGGCCGCGTCAGCGAACTCGACGAAGCCGAACCCGCGGGGGCGGCCGGTGTCCCTGTCCATGACCAGCGCGGCGCTGGTGACCTGGCCGTGCTCCTCGAACATTTCGCGGAGCTTCGACTCGGACGTGTCAAACGAGAGGTTGCCTACATAGAGCTTCATACGACGATTCCTTCACATGCCCATTTCGATCGAGGCCGCTGCGGCCACATGAGCATGAAGGGCGCGTCGGTATCCGCTGGGCTCACCCACGGTGGGTGATGGCCTCACGGAATCCCTAGATATTAGACCGTCGCCGCTCGCCCAGAGTCACAATCGCTCCGGATTCCGATAATTGCACCCGCCCGCTCGTCCGCCGGAGCCGGAACTTGGCCAAGAAACGCCGCCTGCGCCGCTGCAGCCCCGAACAGCGTCACACATCGCGTGGCGATCGTTCGCTGCAAATCGTCTGATGGGAGTCCCCCGACGGGTGCCGCGTGTTACCCACTCGATTCGCTCCACCGAAAGGACTGGCCCATGGCAATCTTCGTCAAGCTCGATGGCATCGTCGCGAACAGCCCTGAACTCACCAACCGCATCGCCAACCAGAACCCGCAGAACCTCGACCGTTCCCCCGAGGCCGACAAGAAGGAGTTCGCCCGTGCCGCGGACTCGGCCTCGTTCAGCGAGTCGGCTCGCGACCAGTGGTCCAGCTCCGAGGCCGCCGCCCGAATCGACAAGCCGGCGGTCTACGACGCCGGCGGTATGTCCCGCGCCCTTGAGGGCGACCCCGACCGTCCCTTCGCGGTTGACCTCCGCCACTGACCCCGACTGCGCGCGCAGCCTGCCAGCATCTGATGCCGCGTCGCGGCGGCTGGCTCGGTGCACGTCCACGGCTACCCTTCGGCATGGGACTCTTCGACGGTACCCCGCTAGAGCGGCCGATCACCTGCGAGCACTGCCGCAAGCCGCTCGACGGGGCAGACGGCGATCGCTGCTTGTGTCCTCGCGATGCCGCCGGTGTGTTGCGTTTGCCGCGGGATCAGCACCCCCGCGTCCGTCGCGAGAAGCGGCGGGGCAAGTGGAGCACGATCATCTCCGGGCTCGACGACGCGGCGTCGGGCGGGGTGACCGACCGCAAGGCGTTGCTCAAGACGCTTCGGACGACCCTCGGCACCGGCGGCGGGCTGGCAACCACCAAGGACAACGACACCGACGCGCTCATCCTGCAGGGCGATCATCGTGACGCGGTGGTCAAGCACCTCTGCGAGATGGGATACAGCGCCAAGGCGGCGGGTGGGTAGGCCCGGCTCACCCCCTCGGATTGCTTCCGGGACTCGGTACACTGCGACCTCCCTCCTCAGGAGCTCGCCATGGCAAAGTCCCCCGATGAGATGGCCGCCGCGATGATCGAGAACATGCCGGAGAAGACCGGCAAGTCGCTCGAGCAGTGGCTCAAGATCACCAGAGCCGCCCAGAAGAAGGCCCCGACCGACCTGGCCAAGCACGGCCAGATCGTCAAGTACCTGAAGACCGAGCACGGCATGACGCACGGGTTTGCGAATCTCGTGGCGCACAAGACTCTCGAATCGGACGCAGGCAGTGCCGCGGACTCGGGCGATCTGATCGAGGCGCAGTACGCCGGCCCGAAGGCAGAACTCCGCCCGATCTACGACGCGATCATGAAGAGTGTGGCTTCGTTCGGCAAGGACGTCGAGATCACGCCGAAGAAGGCGTACGTGAGTCTCCGGCGCTCGAAGCAGTTTGCGATCGTGCAGCCCTCGACCAAGACGCGGGTTGATGTGGGGATCAACTGCAAGGGCCGCGAACCGACCGACCGGCTCGAGGCCTCGGGCAGTTTCAACAGCATGGTCTCCCACCGGGTCCGGATCGAGGACGTCAAGCAGGTGGACAAGCAGTTGGTCGGCTGGCTCCGCGACGCGTACAACGACGCGTGACGCCAGGTCCGGCCGCCCCACCACTGGTTGATCCGGCGCGGGATGCCCGGAGCTGCTGACCCCGGCCGCACTGGCGGCCGGCCGGCCGAGGCATTACCGTAGTGGGTCTGGCCTCATTCAACCCGGAGACTTCTCGATGACGACCGTCCACGCGTACGCTGCGAGTTCACAGTCCGGTCCGCTCGAACCCTTCGAGTACGACCTTCCCGCCATCGGTCCTGACGATGTCGATATCCGCGTGACCCACTGCGGGATCTGCCATTCGGACCTCTCGTGCATCGACGATGAATGGGGCTTCTCCCAGTATCCGTTGGTGCCGGGGCACGAAGTCTCGGGCGTGGTCGAGGCGGTCGGTGAGCACGTCCCGGCGGGGAAGGTCAAGGTTGGTGATCGCGTCGGGCTGGGCTGGCACGCGTCGTCGTGCATGCACTGCCTCCAGTGTCTCTCTGGTGACCACAACATGTGCGCAGAAGCGCAGCCGACGATGCTCGGCCGCTACGGCGGGTTTGCCGATCGGGTGCGTTCCCACTGGGTCTGGGCGACCAAGCTGCCCGACGCGCTCGACCCGGCCATCGTCGGCCCGTTGCTCTGCGGCGGGATCACGGTCTTCAACCCGTTTGTGCAGCTCGACATCCGTCCGACAGCCCGGGTGGGCGTGATCGGCATCGGGGGCCTCGGGCACATGGCGCTGGCCTTCGCCAACCGCTGGGGGTGCGAGGTGACGGCGTTCACTTCGAGCGCTTCAAAGCACGAGGAGGCCAAGCGACTGGGCGCACACCGGGTCGTGAACTCGCGGGACTCCGCGGCGATCGAGGCCGAAGCGGGTCGGCACGACATGATCCTCAACACGACCAACGCCAACCTGGACTGGAGCGCATACGTCAACGCGCTCGCCCCGCGCGGCGTGCTCCACATGGTGGGTGTGCCGATGGAGCCCGTCGGATCGCCCGTCTTCCCGCTACTGATGGGCCAGCGTGCGATCAGCGGCTCGCCGGTGGGCAGCCCCTCAACGGTTGCGGCGATGCTGGACTTCGTCGCCAGGCACGACATCAAGCCCGTGACAGAGTCCTACAAGCTGAGCGATGTCAACGATGCGCTTGAGCACCTGCGGTCGAACAAGGCCCGCTACCGCATCGTGCTCGAGGTGTGATCGGGCGGAACGCCCGGTGCGTGCCGGGCGGACCGATTTGCTGAGACCACAAAACAGACAGCCGGGACCTTTCGGTCCCGGCTGTGCTGTTGTCACTTGCGTGTCGTGGATCAGCGTGACGCGCCGAGGCGCGTCGGCGCTTTACCAGCGGCCGCCGCCGCCGCCGCCGCCACCACCGTAGCCGCCGCGGCCACCGCCGCCGCCGCCGCCGTAACCGCCACGTCCGCCGCCGCCGCCGGCGCGGGGCTCGCGGGGCTTGGCTTCGTTGACGGTGAGGTCACGGCCATCGACGTTCTGCCCGTTGAGGGCGTCGATCGCGGCCTTGGCGCTGGCGGGGTCCGCGAACTCAACGAACCCGAAGCCACGGGGGCGACCGGTGTCGCGGTCCATGACGAGGGTGGCGCTTGTCACCTCGCCGTGCTCCGCGAACAGATCGCGCAGCTGCGACTCAGAGGTGTTGAACGACAAGTTGCCTACATAAAGCTTCATAACGCTTCCTTCAGATGCCCTTGAACTGTGAACCGGTGCAGCATCTTGGGCAGAAGAAGCGCGTCGGGATCTCTGCGGCCGCCCCGAGTGGGCAGTGAGCCGCTTGTGAACAGCACAGTATACCCCGTCCTGCTCCATCGGGGAAAGCCCCAATCCACCCGTGGAGAACCAAAAACTGACTATTCCCAAAGCCTCGACCGGAGGGAGTGGAGTGCTCCGAGCGGCCCGGCAAACGGGCGTGAGGGCACCCGCGGCGGTATTCTTGCCCATGCCCGTCGTCATCCACACCGACCGCCTGATCCTTCGCAAACCGATTCTGGATGACCTCGGTGCCTTTGCGCAGCAGTTTGCGGATCCTGAGGTTACGCGATTCCTGGGGGACGGCAGCCCCCGTTCGCCCGAGCGCGTCGAACGGGGACTCCACAACGGCCTGCTCTGCTGGGATCGATTGGGGTTCGGGCCGTTTACGGTCCTCAGCGAGGGCCGGGTGATCGGGGATTGCATGCTGTACCCCATCGCCCACTCGGGAGTCGACGCCATCGACTTTGATGCCAGGGGACCGGAGATCGAGATCGGCTACCGCCTCGCTCGCCGGGCCTGGGGGCGGGGGCTGGCGACCGAGGCTGCACGGGCAGTGCTCGAGTGGGCGACGACGGACCCGTCGGGTCCCGGACTCGACAATCTCCTCGCGGTCACCCACCCCGACAACATCGCCTCGCAGCGGGTGCTCGAGAAGATCGGCATGGTCTCGGTCGGATCCACCGAGGCGTTCTACGGCACGCCGACGCAGCTCTTCGCGCAGCGTCGCGCCGATGGCTCCCTCTCGGTGACTCCGCCGGAATCGTGAACCGGCCCGTGCGTCGCGGAGCATGACGGCGGCCGGCCGCGGCGCGTCCGCGGCACAGCCGATGCGTGTGCTGGCCGAACAACCCGACCGCTCGGGCTACTCGATCGAGATCTTGCGCGGGGTGGCCTTCGGCTCCTTGGGCAAACGGAGCACCAGTTCGCCGTTCTTGAGTTCGGCCTTGGCCTCGCCCTCCTGGACGACGCTGGGCAGCGCGACGCGCCGGCTCACCGAGCCCGTGCGGCGTTCGCGGCGGTAGTACCGCTCGGTCCGCTCTTCGGTCTCTTCTTCCTTCTCGGCCTTGATCGAGAGCACGCCATCGTGCACCTCGACGTGGACCTGGTCCTTGCTGAAGCCGGGGAGAGAGGCGCGGACGATCACGTGCGATTCGTCCTCAGAAACGTCGAGCGCCAGGGTGCCTTCGTCGGTGGAGACCGACGAGCCGTTGGTGAAGAAGGGCTCGGCGAGAACAGACGCGAACAGACGGTCGAGGCCGTTCAGCGTCGAGGTGGGCTCGCGGCGGATAAGTGTGCTCTGCATGGCGTTGTCTCCTGAATGGCGGGGCCGAACACGGCCCCGATGAACGGGAAATCCTGCGGCCGGGCTACGCGTCCGGCCCGTCACTCCAGAGGCAAGCGGCGTGCCAAATCGGCCCGTCTGCAGCCGGTGCGATGCCGCCGTGCGCCGGTCAAAAAGACACCCGGCTGTCGGTTTGGCAGCCCACGGCGGGGACCTCCGCTGTACCATGCCCGCTATGGCCGAAACGGGCCCGAGAACGATCGTCTGGACCGATGAGCAGCGTGCCGAGTGCATGAAGGCTGTCTGCGTGGCGGCGCACCTGCAGGTCGTCGGAGCGGGCTGCGGCGTCAAGGGCCGATCGAGTGCGGTCGCAGGGGTCTTCGATTGTCCGGTGGTTGACGACCTTCGGCGTGCCCTGACCGACGGCGAGTGCGACGCGGTGCTTATCGCATCGGCCGGCGACTTCGGGGCTGCCGCGAATCCGAGCGACGCCCAGGCGGTGCTTCATGCCCACCAGCGAGGGGTCCGCGTGTTGACGCTCGACCCGCTGCCGGCGAGCGCTCTCGAACTGGCGGGCCCGTGGACGACTCCCGGTCCCGGAGGGGTCCGGCCTCTTGACGGGTTGGCGTTCGTGCCGCTGGTTCGAGCGGCGCGGCCGTACCGCGAGGCGGCCGAAGTGCTGCAGATGTTCGGCGAGCCGCGGACGATGCTGATCGAGGCGTGCTGCCGGGCCGAGGAGGGCTCGCTGGGGGCGCGGCTGTTCGGGGCGATCGAGGTGCTGTTGACGCTTCTCGGAGAGCCTGACAACGTGGACGCGGCGTATGCGCCTCCGCAACGGGGGGCGCTCATCCCCCAGCTCGGCGAGACGCTCCGCGAGACGCACGGGGACATCACGGCAAACTTCCGGTTTGCCGACGGCCGTGCCGCGGCGGTGCTGGTGAGCAACCTGAGTGGCCGCTGGTCGCGCAATATCACGCTGTTGAGCGCCGAGGGCCGCCTGCGCATCTTCGACGACGGGTTTGAGTGGATCAACCAGGCGGGCGAGCCGGTGGATGCGTCGCGGGAGGTCAAGCGGCGCGGAGAGACACCGACGTCGCGGGCGGTGCAGATCATCGCCGACGCGGTGTCGCGAGTGCTGGACCCGGCGGTGCCGGCCGAAAGCCCGCTGGACGACGCGGGGATCCTGGCGGTGTGCCAGGCGATCCTGCTCTCGACGCGGACTGGCTCTTCGGAGAGCCCTTCGACGATCCGGCGGATGATGCAGGTCAACAGCTAGGCCCGGTCCCGGTCTCGATCCGGGTCGGTCGTCGCGGGCGACGGCTGCGGCTCGGTGTGAGTGGTTGCGCAGGGCGTGTCGGCATCGATGACCAGATCCAGAAACCGCCCCGAGCGGAGCCCCCACGCGGTGTGGACCACCCGCGTGACCACGAGCCCCGAGATAAAGCCGACGACGAACGCCCAGCCGTGGGCCATGCCCCGGTGCTGCAGCCCGTACATGAGACCCATGGCCACGAGGTAGTAGAGCGGCGACAGGATTGCGCGCTCAAACTGCACCACCGACGCATCGCGGAAGAACGACCGCTTCGGGCTCGTGCGGGACAAACGCTTCCACGGCGGATTCCAGTGGTTGGCGAACCAGTGCAGGGCGTAGTAGATCGCGACGTCCACCACCATGTCCACGGCGCCCGCCGCGAGGGTCACGCTGAGCAGTCGCTCGGGGCCGATCCAGTTGCCGACGAGCACCACGAGCGGCTTGGCGACGATCACCGCCAGCACGCCGGAGGCGAGGATATTCAGATTGATATTGACGATGCGCTTGCGCTGGTAGAGTTCAAACAGCCGGAACGGCATCGGGGGTGCTCCACCTGTCAGGGAACGGACACATCTGACCGATCACGCAAAAGCACCATAGCCGTCACGACGGCTCGACCGGGCCGCGTCCGACCGAGATATAGGCAAAGCCCAGCCGGGCCATGTCGGGACGACGGTAGAGGTTGCGGCCGTCGAAGATCGCCTTGCTTCGCATCAGGCCCGCGAGCTTGGCGAAGTCCGGGCTCTTGAACTCGTCCCAGTCGGTGCTGATCACGACGCCGTCGGCCCCGTCGGCGGCGGCGTAGATCGACTCAGCGATGGCCAGCTTGTCGCCGATGTCGCGTCGGGAGTTGGCCGCGGCGACCGGGTCGTACCCGACACACTCGGCCCCGTGCTCGATGGCCTTGCGGACGAGGGTGAGTGCGGGCGACTCTCGGATGTCGTCGGTGCGGGGCTTGAAGGCCAGGCCCCAGAACGCCAGGCGCTTGCCCGCCAGCCCGCCGCGGGCGGCGAAATGTTCGAGGATTTTGTCGAAGAAGAGCCCGCGCTGGCGCTGGTTGACCTCGTGGACGGCGCGGGAGAGCTGCATGTCGAGGCCGACGTTCTCGCCCATCATCATGCAGGCGAGGGTGTCCTTGGGGAAGCAGGAGCCGCCGTAGCCGAGTCCGGGGTAGAGGAAGTGGTGGCCGATGCGGACGTCGGCGCTCATCCCCTCACGGACACGGTTGATGTTGGCGCCGTAGTGCTCGCACAGGTTGGCCATCTCGTTGATGAAGCTGATCTTTGTCGCCAGGAAGTTGTTGGAGGCGTACTTGACCATCTCGGAGCTGAGGACGTCCATGATGTAGATCGGGTGCCCGTTACGGACGAAGGGGTCGTAGACATCGCGGAAACGCTCGCCGACCCAGTCCTCCTCGACCCCCACGACGACGCGGTCCGGCTTGTTGAAGTCGTTGATCGCGTCGCCCTCTTTGAGGAACTCGGGGTTGTCGGCGACGGCGAAGGGGATGTCCGGGCCGACCTTGTCGCGGATGCGGGCCTTGACCTTCATGGTCGTCCCCACCGGCACCGTGGATTTCATCACCACGACCTTGGGCTGCTGGTTCGGCCCGAGGTCCTTCATGACGGCCGCGATATCGTCGGCGGCACCGAGGACGTAGGAGAGATCCGTCTGGCCGTCATCCCCGGTCGGGGTGCCGACGCAGATGAAGATCATCTCGGCGTCGCGGTAAGCCTCGGCCTTGTCGGTGGTGAAGTGGAGGCGGCCCGCGGCGGTGTTGCGGGCCATCAGCTCGGTCAGCCCGGGCTCGTATATCGGGCAATCCCCGGCCTTGAGGCGGTCGATCTTCGCTTCGTCCACGTCGAGGCAGGTGACATCGATGCCCGTGTTCGAGAAACACACGCCCGAGACCAGACCAACGTACCCCGTTCCGACCATTGTCATGCGCATTGAGCGGCTCCCAGCTGATTGGGGCGACTATATGCCCCCACCGGGCCGCGCCACCCACGCCGTGCCAATCACACATCGACCCGGACGCCCGCTACACTCTCGCCCCATGCCAAGACCGAACAAGAAAAAGCGCAAGCCCAAGAGCAAGCTCACCGCCGAGACGGCCGACCGGCACGTGCTCTACGGCCTCAGTGTGCAGAACGTCGAGGCCGAGATCGACTTCGTCGACGAGACCTTCAAGGCCATCCGGGGCCGCCATGCTGAGTCGCTGCGGGAAGATTTTTGCGGCACCGCCAACTCCGCGGCCGAGTGGGTCCAACGCCGGGAAACCAATCGCGCGGTGGGAGTTGACCTCGATACCGAGACGCTTGACTGGGCCCGGGAGCACACGCTGCCCAAGCTCACCGAAGAACAGCGGTCGCGGGTGGTGCTGCTTGAACGCGATGTCCGCGACCCCGGCCCCGAGGGCAACGGCCACGACGTCGTGCTGGCGATGAACTTCAGCTACTGGCTGCTGAACAAACGCAACGACCTCGTCGCCTACTTCCGCACCGTCCGCGAGTCGCTCGGCCCCGACGGCGTCTTCATCCTCGATCACTACGGCGGCTCGGACGCGCTCACCGAGACCACCGAGGACCGCGAACTGGACGGCTTCACCTACGTGTGGGATCAGGACAAGTACGACCCGATCACCGGCATGATGACCGCCTACATCCACTTCAAGTTCCCCGACGGGACCAAGCTCAAGAAGGCGTTCAAGTATCACTGGCGGCACTACACGCTGCCCGAGCTGCAGGACTGCCTGCTCGACGCGGGCTTCTCCGACGTCACCGTCTACTGGGAGGGTGAGGACGAAGACGGCGAAGGCGACGGGGTGTTCAGCCCGGCGACCGAGGGCGAGGCCGATCCGGCCTTCATCACTTACGTCGTCGCGCAGCGCTGAGTCGGGACGGGCAGGGCTCTACGACAGGCCGTACCGGGCGCCTTTAGCCCGGGCCGCGGCGTCCGGGCTCCTATCCTCTGGACATGGCACAGACGTTTCTTGAGGTCCCGCCCGAGCTCGCCCAGATCCAGTCCCGGCTCACCGAGGGTCTGGCCCGCGTGGAGCAGCGCTTCGACGAGCAGCTCGCCTCCGATCTGCTCCCCGTCGAGCGTCTCTGCGGCCATATCGAGCGGTACCGGGGCAAGATGCTGCGGCCGTCGCTGGTCATGCTCACCGGGATGGCGTGCGGCAGCCCGGAGATCTCCGATCGGCACGTCACCATCGCCGCCGTGTGCGAGATGATCCACATGGCGACGCTCGTCCACGACGACATTCTCGATGAGGCCGAGAACCGGCGGCGGGGCCGCACGGTCAACCACCTCTACGGCAACGAAGCCGCAGTGATTCTGGGCGACTACCTCATCGCCTCGGCCTACCACCTCTGCACCACGATCGAGTCGCTCGACGCGGCCCGGCTGATCGGCGAGGTGAGCATGACCCTGTGCGGCGGCGAGCTGCTGCAGCTGCACTTCCGCGACGACTACTCGCTGGATCGTCGCACCTACTTTGAGATTCTGGACCGCAAGACGGCCGCGTTGATCGGCGTGGCGTGCCATCTGGGCGCGCGGCTGGCCGGGGCCGACGAGGCGACGCAGGCCGCGCTCGAGACCTTCGGCCGCCGCCTCGGGGTGGCGTTTCAGGTGCAGGACGACCTGATCGACCTGCTCGGCACCGAGGCCGCGGCGGGAAAGAGTGTGGGCAAGGACCTCGAGAAGGGCAAGCTCACCCTCCCGGTGCTCCTGCACCTCGAGGGGCTCGCGCCCGAGCAGCGCGGCCGGTTCCTCGGGCGGCTGACCTCGGCGGGGGCGGTCGCCGACGAGGACGACCTGCAGGCCTCGCGAGAGGACGCCCGCGAGACCGCGGCCACTCTCCGGGAGGAGATGCTCAAATCGGGCGCGGTGCGGGCGGCACGCGACCACGCGAACCAACTCGTCGCCGAAGCCCGTCAGTCGCTCCGCGGGCTGGCCCCTTCGCCGGCCCGAGAGATGCTCGACCTCATGGCCCGTGCAGTGGTCGAACGCGAGTTCTGAGTCCGTGGCTCCCAATGGGCTTCATGGCGAATTCGTGTGGCAAGCCCACGCGGGGAGGGTGCGCCCATTGGATGCCGACCTCACCGCGACTCCCTATCCTCTGGCCCCATGACCACGACACGCATCGATTTCCTCGACGAACTCCGCTGGCGCGGGCTGCTGCACCAGTGCACCGACGAGCAGGGCCTCGCCGCCCACCTCGGCGACCCCGCCGGCAACCCCCGCCGGGGCTACGCCGGGTTCGACCCCACCGCCGACAGCCTGACGATCGGCAATCTGGTGCCGATCATGTGCCTGGTGCACTTCGCCCGGGCGGGCCACCGGCCGATCGTGATCATGGGCGGCGGCACGGGCATGATCGGTGACCCCTCCGGCAAGTCCGCCGAGCGGACGCTTATGACCGTCGAGACTATCGCCAAGCACGTGTCGCACCAGCGCGGCATCTTCGAGTCGGTCTTCGCCGGCGCGGGGCTGCCCGCCCCGGAGATCCGCAACAACGCGGACTGGCTGTGCAAGATCAGCTACCTCGAAGCCCTCCGCGACATCGGCAAGCACTTCAGCGTCAACATGATGATGCAGAAGGAATCGGTCAAGGAGCGCCTGCACAACAGGGACCAGGGCATCAGCTACACCGAGTTCAGCTACATGATCCTGCAGGCTTACGACTTTGCGCATCTGTTCAAGGAGCACGGCGTCACGGTTCAACTCGGCGGGAGCGATCAGTGGGGCAATATTGTTGCGGGTGGCGACCTCATCCGCCGAATGTCACTACCAGAGTGGTCGAAGCAGCAACTTCCTGAAGAAGTCATGGGTGGTGATGTTCAACCAACCAAAGGCCCTCATTGCTACGGCCTCACCAACCCCCTCGTGACCAAATCCGACGGCGGCAAGTTCGGCAAGACCGAGAGCGGCGCGGTCTGGCTGACCGCCGCGCGGACGAGCCCCTACGCGATGTACCAGTTCTGGCTGAACACCTCCGATGAGGACATCGTCAGGTTTCTCAAGCTGTTCACGCTGCTGAGCCGCGAGGAGATCGCCGAGCTCGAGACCGCCCACGCCGAGCGGCCGGGTGCCCGCGAGGCCCACCGGGCGCTGGCGCACCACGCGACCACGCTGGTGCACGGCGAGGCCGAAGCGATCAACGCGGCCAAGGCCGCCAAGGCCCTTTTCTCAGGCGAGATCGCCGACCTGCCCCGCGAACTGCTCACCGAAGTCTTCGCCGAGATCCCGTCGAGCGATCACCCGCGTGCGTCGCTGGATGGCGAGGGCGTGAGCCTCACCGATTTCCTCGTTGAGACCGGCCTGGCCAAGAGCAAACGCGAGTCACGTGAGTTTCTCGCCAACGGCAGCGTGAGCATCAACGGCACCAAGGCCGGCGTCGATCACGTGCTCTCGGCGAGCGACCTGCTCCACAATGAGATCATCGCCCTGCGGCGTGGGAAGAAGGCGTGGCATCTGACGCGGTGGGCGTGACTCAGCCTCAACGAGCCCCGAGCGCGAGCTCGGGAGTCCTTGGTAGGCTTGCAGCATGGCTGCGCCACTCGCCTACTTCCTGACCTGGACGACCTACGGAACCAGGCTCCACGGCGACAGCCGCGGGACGGTGGATGAGGCACACAATCGCCTCGGCCAGCCACGGATCGCACCCAATGCGGAACGTCAGGCCCGATCACGCAGGAAGCTCATTCAGCCGCCCTACACCCTTTCGCCAGAAGCACAGAACATCGTTCTGTCCGTCATCCGAACGCACTCGGACTTCCGCGGCTGGCGGCTTCACGCCGTCGCCACGCCCCGCACACACGTGCATGTTGTCGTTGACTGCCGCGTGTCTGGCGAGAGCAGGACCAAACCGCCCGAGACTGTAATGAAGGAGTACAAGTCGTGGGCGACGCGCGAGTTGCGTCGACTCGACCTTGCGGGTCCTGATCGACGGATCTGGACTGATCACGGAAGCACACGTTGGCTGAATCACGCCTCGAGTGTGGAAGCGGCCATCGATTACGTCTCGAGACTCCAATAGAGGAACGGCCCACCCGCCGTGCACCGGTCGCGTTTAGGCGTGAACCCGCGACGCGATACCGATTGCTGCGTCCCGAGCTTGCGCTCGGGGCTCGTAAAGGCAGACCTACTCCACCCCCATGAGAATCTCCATCGTCCGCTGATCCAACCGCTCGTACGGCAGCGGCCTGGCCGCGAGCTTCTCGCGGTTGAACTCCATGGCGCCGAGGGTCTCGGCCCGTGCCGGAGTGAAGTCGCCGGTGAGCCCGTCGATGTCCTTGCTGGCCTTGTTGATCTTGCGCAGGAGCCGCTTGATCTCCTTGTCGCTGTTCCAACGCTTGGCACGTTCCTTGAGCAGCAGGTAGGTCCGCATCGACCCCCGTGCAAACTCGATCACGTCGTCGCGGTCGGCCGTCCGGAAGGCGTGGCTGTCGAAGTGCTTGTAGCCGTTGTACTTGTGATCCTCGAGCAGCTTGACCAGGAAGAACGCGTGCTTGAGATTCACGCTGCCGAAGCGCAGGTCCTGGTCGTAGCGTCCGAACTCCTGATCGTTCAGATCAATGTGGAACAGCTTGCCCGCCTCGAGCGCGCCGGCCACCGCGTGGACGAAGTTGAGCCCGGCCATATGTTCGTGGGCGACCTCGGGGTTGACGCCCACCATCTCGGCGTGCTTGAGCGTGGAGATGAGGGCGAGGTAGTGGCCCGTCGTCGGAAAGTACATGTGGCCGCGGGGCTCGTTGGGCTTGGCCTCGAGGGCGAACCGCATGTCGTACCCCTGCTCGATGCTGTAGCCGCAGAGGAAGTCGAGGGCCAGACGGAACCGGCGAACCGCCTCGACCGGGTCTTTCGCGGCGTCGGTCTCGGCGCCCTCGCGCCCGCCCCAGAAGACATAGACCTTCGCGCCAAACTCGGCCGCGAGATCCATCGCCCGCATCGTCTTCTGCACGGCGTAGGCCCGCACCTCGGCGTCGTTGCTCGTAAACGCGCCGTCCTTGAACGCCGGATCGCTGAAGAGGTTGGTCGTCCCCATCGCAACCTGCAGCTTGTTGCGCTTGAGTGCCCCGGCGAAGTCGCGTTTGATCGCGGCCGATTCCTCCTCGCTCGCGTCGATCGGCACCAGGTCGTTGTCGTGGAAGTTGACCCCGTGCACACCCCCCACCTCGCCGAGCAGATCGACGATCTCCGCCGGGCTCCAGCGCGGGCGCGTTGCCTCGCCGAACGGGTCGCGGCCGGTGTTGCCCACCGTCCACAACCCAAAGGTAAACCGATCCTTCGCCGTCGGCTTGATTGGGTCCGCCATCTCGTCTCCTTCATCGGTCGCCGTCGCGCCGAGCACGCATCCCCGACGCATCGGGTCATGGTAGAGTGCCCCGCCCGGACGCGCGTCGGTGCGGGCAATCGCGGGCGGGCCTCAGTCGATCAGGTCTGGCCCATCGTCCTCAGGATCGTCGCTGGCTCCGGATTCGGGCTCCCCCTTGGATCGCATATCAAGGACCACGCGCTCGAGCCGTTCAAACCTCCGGCCCAGCATCTCCAGCCGCCCCGACAAGGCCAGCACCTGCTCATGCAGCTCGTCGATTCGCCTCTCGGCGAACAGTGCGGCCTCCTCCAGCCCCATGATTCGATCAGGCGTCCGGTCAGACGTCCGGTTCGGCTCCGCTCCGCTCACGCTCCACCTCCGCCCATCGGGCGACCACGCCCGGTCGCCGCCGCTGCCGGTCACCCTACCCGCCCGCGGCAGGGCTCGCCGGGCCCGGATACGCTGCTCGCCATGATCATGTGCCAATCACGACCGCCCCGCCACCGCCGCCAGCTCGCCGGCGTTCTCGTCGTCGCCTCGCTGTGCATTGCCCCGGGTCTGGCCGCGGCTGAGGACGTCGATGCCGTTCGCCTTTCCACCGAGGGTGCCCGCCTCTCGATGACGACCCGCCAGCCGGACGCCGATCCCGCCTCGCAGCCCGACTCGTCGGACGCGCAGGACACCTCCCTGCCGCGTGCCGCGGGCCCGGCGAAGCCCTACGGCACGGCCGGCACGGAGTGGATCCTCTTTGGCACCGGCGCGGCGTACGACTTCGACGACAACACCGATCTCAACCTGACGCTCGGCTACTCACGGTTCCTCGCCGACGACATCGAGTGGATGCTCGAATTGGCGGGGTGGTACCACGCCCAGGAGGGTGAAGACGCGCTGAGCCTCAACCCGGCGATGGAGTTCCGCTGGCACTTCTTCAACAGGGCCAAGACCAGTGTCTTCCTGAATGTCGGCATCGGCGTGCTCAGCGCGACCGACAACGTGCCGTTCGACGGCACCGGGTTCAACTTCACACCCCGCGCCGGCATCGGCATGACGCACCAGATCTCCGACGACGGCACGAGGCTCGTCGGCGGGCTGCGCTGGCACCACATCTCCAACGCACGAATCCACGGCGACGACAGCAACCCCTCGCGGGATGCGCCGCTGGTCTACCTGCAGGTGGCGATCCCGTTCTAGGCGGTGCCGGACGGAGTTGAGTTGGCTGAACCCGGTGAGCTGCGCTAGCCGACCTGCGCGAGCTTCATCCCGTTCTCGAGGGCCGACGTCACGACGCGGTTGCGGCCTTCCCGCTTGGCGCGGTACAGGTTCTTGTCCGCCAGTTCGAGCCACGCAAGCGGCTCGGCCGCCGAGGTGCCATCGGTCCCGACGACGCCGATCGAGCACGTCACCGAACGCTCGGGGTGCTTGGGCCAGACGACATCGGCCAGCGCGACCCGGATCCGCTCGCACACCGCGGCGGCGTCCGCGGGCACGGTCTCCGGCATGATCAGCACGATCTCTTCGCCGCCGTAGCGGCACGCCACGTCGGTCTGCCGGCACTCGCGCCGGATGATCCTGGCCAGACCCTGGATCACCGCGTCGCCCGCCGGGTGGCCGAAGGTGTCGTTGACACTCTTGAAGTGGTCGAGGTCGAGCATGGCGATCGTGAGCGGCCGCTTGTGCCTGTTCACGGCCGCCACCTCTTCGGCCCAGCGGTGGTCGAAGTGTGCGCGGTTGTAGAGCCCGGTCAGTCCGTCGATCTGCGCGCGCTGCGACAGCATCTGCATGAGGTAGCTCACACGCAGCGCCGATCGCACCCGGACCCGCAGCTCGGTCACATCGAAGGGCTTGGTGATGAAATCCACCGCGCCCAGATCGAACGCGGTCACCTTGTCGTGGGAGTTGTGCACGCCGCTGAGCATGATCACCGGGATGTGCAGCGTCGCCTCGTTGTCCTTGAGCGTTCGGAGCACCTCGAAGCCGTCCATCCCCGGCATGCCCAGATCGAGCAGGATCACGGAGGGGAGCTTCTCCTGCGCGGCTCGGACACCCTCCTCGCCGGACATCGCGCTGATCACGTCGAGCCCGTCGTTGCGCAGCCGCAACGAGAGGAGCTTCTGCATGGCCGCCGAGTCGTCGATCAGGAGCGCAATGGATGACCTGTCATCGAACGAGTTGTCCGGGAGCGCCAGCATGGAAACCCGCATCTCCATCGACGATTTGCTCCCAATCGAATCCAGCCCGGAGGCCACCGCACGACGCACGACTGACAGGTCGCGTCCACGAGCTTGATTCGGATACTCTGCCCCTCGCCTTGACCGCTCCAAGGGCTTTCGCTCACCTTCGCGGGAACTTTTGACCCGAACACCCCGTGCAATAGTCCCCAGACGATAACCCCCACGGACGTCGCCCCAGAACCGACCCACGGCCATCATCGGCCTTTAGGGGTTATCCCGTCAGCGCCGGAAGCGCAAGAGAGGCGAATGTCAGCACCAGCATGAAGCCGCACATGTCCGTCACAGTGGTCAGGATCGGCCCGGCCGCGAGGGCTGGGTCAAACCCGAGCCGCTTGAGCAGCAACGGCACCGAACCACCCACGAGCACCGCGATCAACGTGTTGAGCATGAGTGCGCTGCCCACCACCAGACCCAGAGCCGGGTTGCCCTTCCACGCCAGAGCCACCAGCCCGATCAGGAGCCCGAGAACGAACCCGTTGAGCAGCCCCATCGACAGTTCGCCGAGCACCACCCGTCCGATCTCGCGGGGCCGGATAACTCCCAGCGTGAGCTCGCGCATGCTCACCGCCACCGCCTGGTTTCCAGAGCACCCGCTCATGTCCGAGATGATCGGCAGGAAGACCGCAAGAGCGATCACCGCCTCCAGCGTGTCCTGATGCATCGCGATAATGCTCGCGGCGAACACATTCAGCACGATATTGACACTCAGCCACGAGAGCCGTCGGCGCGACCGCACAAGGATCGGCATCGATCGCAGTTCCTCGCCGCCGACAATACCCTGCGAACGCCGGTAGATCCCGTCGCGGTCTGCCGCAACGGCTGCCTCAATCGCCGACCGTCGCACGACGCCGCAGAGCCTCCCGTCGCTGTCCACGACCGGCACGCCGAAATACCCGTGATCGTCAAAGAACGCGACCAGTTCCGCAAGGGGCGAGGAGTCGAGCACGGACTCGGGGCTCGGGATCATCACCGCCCGCACCGCGCGTGAGCGCGGTGAGAGCAGCAGATCCCGCATCCGCAGCACCCCGACAAGCTGCCCCGACTCGTCGGTCACGTACCCGTACTGGATCTCGTAATCGGCGTACTTCTCGGCGTTCTCGCCGAGGTCGGCGATAACCTCCCCGATCGTCGCCGACACCGAATACTCCAGATACTCCGTCACCATCAGACCGCCAGCCACGTCGCTGGCATACCCGGTCAGCCGACGGACATCCGCGGCGTCCTCGTGGGCAAGCTCCGCGACAATCGCCGTAGCCGCGTCATCATCCAGAGCGCCGATCATGTCCGCCCGCTTGTCGCTCGGGAGTTCGTTCACGATCGCCGCGGCGTCGGCGACGTCGAGCACCGACATCGCCGTGACCGCCTGGGGCCACGGCATCTGTTCCACGACGTCCGCCGCGGTCTCCGGGTCGAGCATGGTCAGCAGCTTGGCCCGCTCTTCCTCGCCGAGGCTCGAGACCGCGTGCACCGCGTCAGGCGCGTCAAGACTGTCAAGGAGCGCCGAGCACCCCTCGCCGTCCCCCCCGTCGACCAGGCGTTCGAGTTGCTCGTCATGCGTCAGTAGGTCTTCAGTCATGCCGATATTGTCTGCATCGCGAGCGACGCACGGTGCCCGATTCCTGATTCCGCAAAAGAAATGCGCCGGCGGCCGAAGTCACCCAACGCTCGACACCAACCGAAAAAGCTCCCCGGAGAGCCGCCTACCTGTCGGCGTCCGCGGCAAGCTTCGCCCGGAGTACCTCCACCGCCCGCTCCAGCACCTCATCACGCCCGGCCGCGATACCTTCGACGGTGGGCTCGACCGCAACCGTGGGAGCGATACCGACACCGTGATGCTGCGAACCGTCGTGCTTGAGCACCTGCATGCCCGTCCAGGACACGACGAACCCGTCCGGAAGCTCGAACGGGTTGACGTTGCCGTTGGTCCCGGCGGTGGTCGCCCCGACGATCTCACCCATCCCGTAGGCCTCAACGATGCCCATGATTGATTCGGCATAGGAGATCGCCCGGCCGTCGGTCAGGAACGCGATCTTCGCCTCGAGGAACGGCTTTGCCGGCGGCAGCCACCATCGGCCGCTCTCGTTCCACCGCCGCCCCTCCCGGTCGGGACGGGTGACGACGGGGACTCTCCAACGAGCACTCTGGACGGCCTCCTGTGAGAGGTGCGGCATCAGCCGCACGCCGGCGTCCCCGGGATAGCCCCGCAGATCGAACACGATGCCCTCCGCCGCCGCGAGCACGGGCATCGCGGCGTTCAGTGCCTCGGCGTCGGCCCCATTGAGGTCGAAGTAGACGATGCCCGGCGCGAGCGCCTCACCGGCAGCGGCCCGATGCTCCGACACCCGGGTGATCTGCTCGGGCATGATCCGGTCCACGACCGCCTCGAATTCGCTCCCGTCCGGGCGGCGAAGGCGGAGAGAGACCGCCCCGGTCCCGGGGATCTCCGTCGCCAGAACCGCCAGGGCGACCGAGCGGCGCCAGCCCTCGGTCGCAGCGGAGATCCGCTCGGCCACATCCCCGTACCACGCCGCGACCGCACGGCCCTCGATCTCGAGGACGGTGTCCCCCGGCGCGAGCCGATCGGCGGCCGATCCGTCCGTCCCGACGATCACAAGCTCTTCCCCGACCCACGTCCACGCCAGCGGCAGCATGAGCCGAGTCCGTACCGACCGATCATGGACAAAGCCGTGCCCGTCGTGGAGCTTTGCGACGAGCTCTTGAAGCGTGTGCAGATATTTCGCGCGATCGGCATCCTCGGCCGCGGCTGAGAGCGCGGCAGAGAGCGCTGCGTCCCAGTCGGTCTCCACCACATCGAAGTACGGGTAGAAGTGCTGCATGATGCCCCAGCACACCGCCACCCCCGCGAGGCGTGTCGCGCGGTTGCCCGCAGTGAGGTCGGGCTTGTCGTCCTGCCGCGACCACTCGGTCTCGGTCGGCGCGTGCGGCAAGGTCCCTGCGGCATCGGCGAAGACCTCGACCGGGAGTCGACACCACACACCGCCGCCAAGGGACTTGACGACGTAGGCCGTCCCTCGGATCGCACCACTGGAGCCATCCTCCGCACCGTCAGCGGGCTCCGGCAGCTTCTCGCGTTCGACCACACTCGAGTAGATGCCCGTCTGCCCCGACAACGACACCGAGCCCACGCCGTGGTGACGCCAATACCTCACGTGGTCCGCCCCGGCAGGGCTCTCCGGCAGCGCCGGCGCGTCCTCGGGTCCACCCGCCCAGACCCGGAGCGTCGGGGCGATCGGTGCGAAGAACCCCTCCAGCCGTGCAGCAAGCGCAGCCGCGTCGGCCGCGGGCTCGACCTCTTCCATCAACCGCACCGCAAGATGCTCCCACGCCATCACAGCAACAGCCTGATCGCTCGCGTGAAAGAACCGCACAAGCGCGAGGAGCCTCGCGGCAGCGCTGACGTTCTCCAGCCCGCGGGCCGAGAGCGGCGCGGGCTCGCTGGCTTCCTGCGCCGACGTCCGCTCGGCCGCGCCTCCCACAATGGCCAGCCGCACCGCATCGACAAAGACCGTCGCGCCCCCGTTCGACATGAACCCGACGGACAGGGACACGGCGTTGGGCTCGATGTCCACTTCGATCACAGCGTCCGACCACTCCCCCGAGCCGGCGGCCGCAGCCCGGATCGGGCGATCTCCCATGTTGTCAAACGCCCCCATCGACCCGTCGTTCAGGTCGGCGCGGAGCCACATCATCGCTCGCCCCGATTGCTCGCCCACAGCAAGCACTCGCGCGCTTAACCGGACGCGTTTCCCGCGATACGGAGCAGCGTCAAAGGCGCGCATCACGTTGCCGAACGGCGCGTCCGTCACGGCGCGCTGCTCCATCACCATCGACTGTTCACCCTCCGCAGCCGCGTCCCCGGTCAGCTCCGCAACCCATCCGGGAGTCGGAACAAACCAACCCGGCGCCGCGTCCCCCGGCTCACCGGGTTCGAACCCGTACTCGACGTCTCCGGCTGGAGCTGCATCCTGCGCGTCCTGCACAAAGCCGAACGCGATCGGCTCCGTGCACGCCAGGGAGGCGAGGACCGCCACGAGAAACGCGAGCAGACGAGGTCGCATGGATGTCTCCCTTTGCCAGACGAGTTGCCCGACTTTGGGCGCCGATCGAGGCCCGAGCCGGCGGCAGAACCACAGGTTACCACGGCACCCCGCTCACCACCCCTCGCAAAAACCGCACTCAATCCCGCCCCCGAAAACGACAACCGCGAGCCGCTGGGGAGTGGCTCTGGCGGGGCCGCGAAGGCCGGTGCCGGTTGTCAAGGGGGATGGGAAGTGACCCCACGGGGATTCGAACCCCGGTTTTCAGGATGAGAACCTGACGTCCTGGACCTGACTAGACGATGGGGCCGTCTGGTGACAGAGCCTATCCGGCCGCCAACCCCCGTCAACAGCATCACGCCGCAAAATTCGCGGCAACGCCGCCCCAGACCGTGTCCGACAGCCCCGAGATCTGGGCTGCGTCCGCTCAGGCGGTCGCCAGCGTCGCCGATCGGCGCATCAGGGCGAGGGCATACACCGCCGCCTCGTCGCACGTGCGGCCCACAACAGTCCTCGCCGATTCGCCCTCGGCACCATCCGTCGCCGCGCCGGCCGCCTCAGTCCACTCCGCCCGGTAGCAGTCAAAAAGCGGCACATGCCGAAGTCTCAGCACAAAGCCAGCCTCAGCAAACTCCCGCGCGACCCGGACAGCCTCGGGGTACACGCGGCCGTCAGCCAGACGGCCACAACCGCCCGATTCCGACCCCGACCACCCCGTCGCCTCAAGCTGCGATACCGCGAAATCGAGTCCCATACGTGGCTCCTCTGCTTCGCTCGACCCACCCGGTTCCCCCGCAGCACCCGCCCTCCGGACCGGCACCCACGACGCCCCAGTCTACTAGACCCCGCCGCACAACGCGAACCGCCCCCAACGCCGCCTAGCCACTCACCAGCAGCGCCACCACGTCGTACAGGAAGTGCACCACCACCACCAGCCCGAAGCCCCGAGCCAGGTAGAGCACGCCGAAATACAGCCCCGCCACCAGATACGGGAGTGCCCAGGCCAGCCCGCCACCGGCACCGGCCTGCTGGTGGTACAGGGCGAAGGCGATCGCGGAGACCAGCACGGCGATCACACCGCCCGTCCGGTTCGACAGGCGCAGCACATCGACAAGCAGCGTGTGCGCCGCCGCGATGAGGATCATCCGAAAGACCAACTCCTCGTAGAGCCCGGCCCCGGCCGAGATCGTCAGCCTCGCCTGCCACGGCAGCTCGCGCAGGCCGGCCCCGCCGCCGGTCTGCACCAGCGCGGTTGCAGCATTCTCCCCGCCGCCACCCAGCACCGAGTCCACGATGATCAACAGGATCGTCAGCGGCACGGTCCAGACGCACGCCTCCATCGCCATCCCGATCAGCACCATCGGCCGCACACGCCACGGCTCCCGCTGCAGCACGTGCCACACCAGCAGCACCGTGACCAGCAGCACCGCCGGCAGGTGCAATCCCACCACGCCGAACGTCTCGAACACCCGCGACAGCATGCCCCACGCCGCGATCGTTGTCGGGCCGTCCTCGCCGCCGGAGAGATACAGCCACGCGCCCAGCTCATACGCCGCGAGCAGCGGCAGCAGGAACACGAGAATGGACAGCGGCCGCTGCGATTCCGCGAGGTATCCCCGCGTCGCAATGCTCCTGACCTGCCCCTCGTCTGCGCGGCCCTTCATGCGATCCAGCGTAGGGCCGATCTGCTCCACACGACACTTCGACCTCTGCTGTCGCGTCGACCCCATCTACCGCCCCGAGAAGAACAGCGTTAACGATGTCGCCATGTCCAAAAACAAAAGACCGACCAGCCCATGCCGGTCGGTCGTCAAATCTGTGGTGAGTCCGCGGCGTGAATGCCGCGATGCTCAGGCGAGAGCCTTGGCCTTCAGCGCGGCGTTCAGGCGGCTCTTGCGGCGGGCCGCCTGGTTGCGGTGGATCACGCCCTTCTGAGCCGTCTTGTCGATCACCGAGCAGCACGCCTTGAGCGACTCCTTGGCACCGGGGACGTCATTGGCGTGCAGCTTGCCCTGGAAGTCCTTGATCGCCGCACGCATCGCCCGGAGCCGCCAGCGGTTGGCCGAACGGTGCGAGAGATTCTGACGGACGCGCTTGCGTGCGGTACGTGAGTGAGCCATGCAATACCTCTATCTGTCTCAACCGGCCCGCGGCACACGCCGCAAACCCCAAACTCCCCGCCACGCCACGCCAAAGGCATGGCCAGTTCCGGGCTTCAATCATCGCCCCCCCACCGGCCAGAATCAAGCCCGATGCGAATCCGGGACCGAGGGGAATTCCCACGGCACAGCGGCGATTCGCTCCTCTGGTCCGCCCTCCGACCCGAACGGAGCCCCGGGAAGGTCGCCTTTCTGCCTCCCCAACCCCTCCGGCCGCTTGCCCGCCCCCCCCGGCCGGTTTACGATCCCCGCTCTGCGGGCGTAGCTCAATTGGATAGAGCACCTGACTACGGATCAGGAGGTTAGGGGTTCGAATCCCTTCGCCCGTGTTTCTGCTTGCAACGGCCCGTCAGGGCCGTTTTTCGTGCGCCAACGGAGCCGACCGTCGCCCGCCACGCCCAACACGCCGCCGCTACTGGACGACCGTCACATGCCCCACCTTCCGGCCCGGCTTCTCCGCCTTGCCGTAGGCGTGCAGCCGCAGGCCGTCCTCGCCGAGCAACGCCGCAGCCGGGGGGATCGAGCCGATGAGATTCCGCATCTCCCACCCGCAGATCGTCCGCGTCGAACCGAGCGGCCAGCCAAGCACTGCCCGCAGGTGGTTCTCGAACTGATCGCACGCCGCCGCGTCGATCGTCCAGTGGCCGGAGTTGTGCACCCGCGGCGCCATCTCGCTGGCCAGCAATTCGCCGCCGGCGGTCTCGAAGAGCTCCACCACGAGCACGCCGACGTACCCCAGCCCCTCCATGAGCGAGGCAATTCCGGCGCGCGCGCGTTCGAGCGCGGCCGGATTGGCCGCCGGCCCGGCCGGGGTGGATCGCACGAGGATGCCGCCGGAGTGCTCGTTGCAGACCGGGTCGTAGTGCCGAACCTCGCCGTCTCGGCTGCGCACCGAGAGGATCGAGATCTCCCTCTCGAACTCGACGAACCCCTCGAGGACCAGCCGCACGGGAACGCCGCCGGAGGATCGCGGCGCGCCCAAAGCCGCCCACGCCCCCGCGATGTCCGCGGCGTCGCGGAGTACCGCCTGGCCCTTCCCGTCGTACCCGCCGCGGCAGGTCTTGAGCACCGCGGGCAGGCCGATCGCCTCGACCGCCTCTCGCAGCTGCGCCTCGCTCTCGACCAGTTGGTGAGGTGCGGGCTCGAGGCCGTGCGCGCGCAGGAGCGCTTTCTCTTCCAACCGGTCCTGCGCTGCGCCGAGCGCCGCGACCGCCGGGTGCGTCGCGACCCGGGCAGCGCACCATGCCGCGGACTCAACCGGGACGTTCTCGAACTCGTACGTCACCACGTCGCACCCGTCGATGAGCCGTCCGAGGGCCGCCTCGTCGCGGAAGTCCCCCACCACCAGCTCTGTCAGCTGGCCGGCGCAGGCATCGGTGTTGGGGTCGAGGCATCGCACCTGCGCGCCGATCCGGTGCCCTGCCATGGCGAGCATCCGCCCGAGCTGCCCGCCACCGAGCACGCCGACAATCACCGGCCGCGTCCCTGCTCAGGCGCCGGCCGGCTGGGGTCCGGGTCGTCGAGGACCTTCGAGCTCTGGGCCGCGCGGTACCGCTCAACGGCCGCCCGGATCTCCGGACGCGAGAGCCCGACGATCGACGCGGCCAGGATGCCGGCGTTGGTCGCGCCGGCCTTGCCGATCGCGAGCGTCCCGACCGGCACCCCCGCCGGCATCTGCACGATCGAGAGCAGCGAGTCCATCCCTTGCAGAGCTTTGCTCTGCACGGGCACGCCGAGCACCGGCAGAGAGGTCTTGGAGGCGACCATGCCGGGCAGATGGGCCGCCCCGCCCGCGCCGGCGATGATGACCTCCACCCCTCGGGCCGCGGCTCCGGCGGCGAACTCGAACAGGAGGTCGGGCGTCCGGTGAGCGCTGACCACCCGTGACTCATGCGGCACGCCCAGCGCCTCGAGCGTCTCGCACGCGTGCGACATGGTTTCCCAGTCGCTCCGTGATCCCATGATGACCGCAACGAGGGGATTCACTGGTGATTCTCCTTGGAGGACTCGTACCGGGCCCCGAGATCGGGTGACGTCGGCGGATGCTAGCGGAGGCTCACGTCGCACGCCTCCCGCGGCTGTCTCCCACCTTCATCGCGCGGATGCCGGCAGCTGCACCTCCCACGGGCGTCGCCGCGCCGCAGGTGTCGGGCCGCGCCGGCGAGATCTGCGATTCTTTTTCAGACCGACGGAATGAACGGCTGCCGAAAGCGGCTTGCTCCTGATGTACACACTCGTTTACTTGCGAGTGTCAAGACGAGAGTGACGGGGCGAAACGCAGGCAGCAGCGGAGACGTTGTTGGGCGCCCGCGGTGCGGACACGTTCGTTCCGCCCGCACTCGGGCCGACGCATCGAGACAGACCGCGAGGAAACGAACCCCGGCGCTTGCCGGCCGGCGATCGCGTGCGCACCGAGTGCGCCGACGGAACAGAGAACCCGCTTCGGATTGCGTTGATCTCGAAGCCAGACTGCATCGAAAGAAGGAGTAGTAGAAATGAAGAAATCACAGAAACTGATCGTCCTCGGCGTGGCCGGTGCCGCGGTCGCTGCCGCTTCGGCCCAACCGGTGATGATCCAGGTCACGGTCGAGAACCTTGCCCCGTCCAACAGCATCTCGTACGCGCCGCTGCGCATCGGCTTCGGCAACGGTACGTTTGATGCGTTCAACGAGGGCGAGGCGGCTGGTGCCGCGATCGTCTCCGTTGCCGAGGGTGGCTCGGGTTCGGCGTGGTTCCCCGCGTTCGAGGCGGCCGAACCCGGCGCGGTGCTCGGCACCGTGCTTCCGGACCCCGCCGGCCCTCTCCTGCCCGGTCAGAGCGGCACCGCCGTGTTCTCCGTTGATCCGGCCACCAACCAGTACTTCAGCTTCGCTGCGATGGTCGTGCCGAGCAACGACTACTTCGTCGGCAACGACGACCCGATGGCGTACCGCGTGCTCGACGACAGCGGGAAGCTGCTGATCGGCTCCATCTCACAGACCGGCGACGACATCTGGGACGCCGGGTCCGAGGTGGACGGCCCCTTCGGCGCAGCGTTCCTCATGGGCTCGGACAACGGCGACCACATCGACGAGAACGGCGTTGTCACCCGCGATTTTCTGGACCTGGACGTGTTCAACGGCCTCGAGACCGCGGCGGGCTACATCTTCGATCGCCAGTTCGGCGCGAGCGACGAGGTCTACCGCATCAGCTTCGAGATCGTGCCCGCGCCTGGCGCGATGGGCGCACTGGCAATGGGCGGCCTGCTGGCCATCCGCCGCCGCCGCTGACCCGGGCGGCCATCGTGCTGCATACCGAGATTGACACGTAGTGACGGGCCGCCCACGACGGGCGGCCCGCGCTGCGTATTGCATTCCTGCTCGCGGTCAGGGCAACGGCTCGGTCCAGCCTGGCAACACGCTATCCCGCAGCCGCACCGAACCGTCGAAGTGCGCGGTGTTGAACCGGTCGCCCGAGCCGTGAAGGACCGCGAGCCGGTCCCGCACGTGCGCCTCGACCCGGAAGTCGATTACGCTGGCCGACCGGGTTGGGGGAGGGCCATCGCCGTCGATCACCGCGGGCTGCGCGTCCACAAGCGCCGCGACCCGCTCCGGGAACCTCACCATCCCGAAGCGGATGTGCCCGGGGTTGTTCGGATCGTCGTAGCTGTCCGGATCGCCGAGGTTCAGATCGGCGTGGCCGGTTGCGTTCATCGCATAGGTGCGGGTCATGTCGCCGCCGAAGGCCCGGTTGGTCGTCGGGCAGATCAGCACCGTCCCCTCGTCGTAGAGCTCTCCGGCGGTCTCACCGGCCATGCCCGAGGCCTCCAGCACGACCAGTGCCCAATTCGGGAATCTGCCGTAGGGCTGGCCGATGGCCGGCCCGACACCGCCGTTGCTGTCGGCGTACATCTGGCACGCCAGGAACGACTGGCGGAGGTTTGACCCGCAGACCACCGTCTGCGCCGCGCGGCGGGCCCGGCCCAGCGCTGGCAGCAGCACGCCGATCAGCAGCGCGATCACCGCGATGACGACCAGGAGTTCGATCAGCGTAAACCCCGCAACGACATTTCCCCGTGGGGTGTTCCGCATGAGGCATTGTTGACCGCCCCGCACCGGCACGCTTCTCGCTACGCTCTGATCACGGAGACCAACGTCAGAACCACTTGAGCCCGCACCACCTCGCCGGAAACGACCCATGCCCACCGCACACACACCGATCCTCGCCGTCCTGCTGGCCGCCTGCATCGCGAGCGCCGGCTGCGCGCAGTCGGGCAACGACGCGCCCGACCCGACGGATGTCCCCGCCTTCCAGATCCGCGACGGGTACGCCGTCGATCTCGTCGTTGACGGATTCCGGGGTGCCCGGTTCATGCAGCTCGGCGACGACGGGACGCTCTACATCTCCCGCCCGCGGCAGGAGGACATCGTCGCGTTCACACCCAACGACAATGGCACCTATTCCCAGCAGGGGACGTTCGTCGACGACCGCAAGCTCGTCCACGGCATGCACTTCGTAGACGGCTGGCTCTACTTTGCCTCGGACGGCCTGATCGAGCGGGCCCGCGACACCAACGGCGACGGCACCGCTGACCAGGTCGAGACGGTGATCACTGACCTGCCCGATGGCGGCGGCCACTGGTGGCGGCCCGTCCTCGTCACCGACACCCACATCTACACCTCGATCGGGGACGGTGGCAACATCTCCGACCAGCAGGACACCGACCGCCAGAAGATTTGGCGGTTCAACCGCGACGGCTCGGGACGCACGCTCTTTGCCTCCGGCGTCCGCAACACCGAGAAGCTCCGCCTCCGCCCCGGCACCGACGAGGTCTGGGGATTCGATCACGGCTCGGACAACTTCGGCGCGAGGATCGGCGACAAGCCCGGCAACCAGCCCATCACCGACCTCAATCCGCCGGATGAGCTCAACCACTACCGGCAAGGTCATTTCTACGGCCACCCCTTCGTCACCGGGCTGCGCGTGCCGCGATACGAGTTCCTCGACCGAGAGGACATTCATGAGCTGGCCGCCAACACCACCCCACCCGAGTGGTCGATGGGCGCGCACTGGGCCTGCAACGGATGGACGTTTATCGATCCGGACATCAACGCCGCGACCGGGGCGTTCCCCGCCGACTTCGGCGGCGACATCGTCGTCGCCGCGCACGGTTCCTGGAACAGCTCGGTCCGCGTCGGCTACACCGTCGCGCGGGTCGAGTTCGACGACGACCCGATCAACCCGGGCAAGCCCGTCGGCATGACGCCACTCGTGAGTTGCCTGAGCTCTTCGGGCGAGATCCTGGGGCGGCCGGTCGATGTGATCCACCACCCCGACGGCTCGCTGCTGTTCTCTGTGGACGCTCCTGCCGGCCGCGTCTATCGCCTGCGGTACGTCGGTGACTGAGCCTGTCGGCCGGGACCCGGCCCGCGCGGGCCACGATCCCCTCGCATCCTCTACGCTTTGCTGCACCCCCACGGGCCCGTGGCGGAATTGGCAGACGCGGCGGACTTAAAATCCGCTTCCCGGCAACGGGAGTGAGGGTTCGAGACCCTCCGGGCCCATTTCCACCAAGAAAACAGCCCGGGCCGAGCACAAGGCCTGACCCGGGCTGCAACTGGGAGTCTCCCGCGCGGCAGGGCCGAACTTCTGGGCCCTCCGCGGCGAGGATCCCGCCCAGCCTGCCGTCTCGCTCACGATCTGGCCGTTCACTCAGCCAGCCGCGGGGCGCCTGCGCCGTTCAACACCGCTCGGACGACGACTCGGCGCACCGCCCGGGCCACTCCGACCGTCAATCCCCTCGCCGGCGCCGGGGCCTCCCCCCGGACCGCCGCCGGGACCGCGCCGTCGCACGGACTCGTCGGGCTCGCCCCGCCAGAATCGCGGCACGGACGGGTACTCCCCGGTCACGACGTAGTAGTACGTGCCCTGCGGGAACTCGGGCGTGACGCCGAAGCGCCCGTTGCACTCGTCCAGGTCGCCGAGGCCCTCGACGTATTCCCAGTCCATGCCGAACGTCCCGTCGTACTTCCCGCCCGGGCCCTCCGGCGTTGTCGGCCGCTCGCCTTCCTTCAGCCGGTAGCTCGACCGCAGCGTCCGCACCTTCGAGTCCGCGTCGAAGGCGTCCTCATACCCCCACTCGCTGTAGATCGGGAACCCATCGAACGCCCAACCGATCTGCACCATCTCCGCGTGGTCGGCGTGGCTGTGCAGTTCTTCGACGAGCCCGGTCGGCGTGCCGTGGTAGTGGTACTTCCCGGTGGGCTGCACGTGGGCGTGGTTCATGTCGAGGCCCAGGTCGACGCCGCCGCCGAGCGCCTCGTAGTTCCACGCCGAGCCCCCGCCGAAGGACCGCGCCTGCTCGGCCGTCCAGAACTCGCCGGTGCCCGAGTCGAAGATCACGCCGTTGAGCCCGATCCCGAACTCCGGCCGCGCCTGGATCGGCTCGTCGGCCAGCGTCGGGATCAGCGGCACCCTGACCTCGTGGTTCTGCGCGCGCAGCGCGTTGGGATTGCCCCGGTTCGGGAACTCGCCGGTCTTGTGCGTGGGCAGGCCGTTGGCCCGGATCACCCGCGATGTTCCTTCGATGGTGATCGACACCGTCGGCGCCGGCAGGTCCACAACCTCCATCCTCCGCCCCCCCTCACCCGGCACGCCGGTCGGGCGTTCCGGCTGCGCGGGCTGCGCTGTCACGGACGCGTGCTGATGGGCTGTCGTGCCGGAGGCGTGGGTGTGCTCGTGCACCGTCTGCGCGGAGGCCGCGGCCACCACGACCGACCCCGCGATCCCCACCACCATCTTGATCTGACGCGACGATATGTACTCCATGATCCTCACTCACTTTCCGACAGCCTCTCTGCCAGCTGCCTGTTCGTTGCATGACACTTGAGTTGACTCACGCGGCCGACACGCCGCGACACGAAGAAGACACCCCGGCCACGCTGGTGACCGGGGTATCGGAACCTCCGCCACTACTCTCCGCAGCCCGCCGCGAACGCGTTGAGGTATGCCACCACGTCCGCCGAGTTCACCTGCCCATCGCCCGTGAAGTCGGCCGACGCCTCGCGGGCACCAAACCGACTCAGGAACTCAAGGATATCAATGCTGTTGAGCGTGCCGATCGGTGCGGCGATGTCGGCGGCACAGATGCTCGCCCGCACGAACACGTCGTCCTGCAGTTCGAGGCCGATCTCCGTGTTCCGGCGGATGATCTCGGCCAGGGTCGAAGCCTCGACCTCCCGCACCAGCTGCTCGGGCAGGTACGCCTGATACCAGAATCGATCACCGTCACGCAGCCGCAGGAACTGATCTCTGAGCACACGGAAGAGCGTCTCGCCGACAAACGCGTCGCGGTAGTGCGACTCGGCGAGCAACCCCACCCAAGCGTCCACATCGTCCGGGCTGGTGTACGCCGCCGCGAGCCGGTCTCGGATCTCAGCATCGGTGTTGAACTCCGCGAAGCTCGCGATGCGGGGGAGGCCGTAGACGTAGCGCACGTCGTTGTAGCTCGGCAGCCCGTGGTCGCGCCCGCGCTGGATGTTCAACGACACGAGGTCAAACCCGCCCGAACCGGGAGGCCCGAAGAGGAAGTTCCGTAGATCGTCCACCACGTAGGCGTCGACCTTCTGCGCACTCTGGCTCGCAAGGCCGCGCAGCAGCGGCTCGACGCCCTCCTCGATGACCGCTGAGGGGTTGAAGAACGAGGACGCCAGGTCGAGGTTGCCTGCGGCGATCTCGTTGCCGTTGGCGTCCAGCCGCAGGAGCTCGGTGGAGAGCATGGTGTGCCCCACCCGGTAGGCTGCGGTGGCGAACTCGTTGGCGATGCCGGCGTTGACCTCCGGCCTGTAGCCCCTGTAGGCGGGCAGCGCGTTCCTCCCGAGCAGCCTCGGCAGGAACTCCCTGTAGGTAATCGCCTGCATCTCGGCCGCGACGATGGCCCGGGCGTGTTCGAAGATCTCGTCACCTGTCAACTCCGGGTGCTCCCGCGCAATCTGCTCTGCCAAACGGTTGTGCTCCCGGACGAACACGGTGTGCAAGGCGGTCAGGCCCACCTGCTCGTTGGCACGGATGTCGCCCGCAAGAAAGAACGACGGATCGGCAGAACTCGGCGCATTGTCGAACCCGTTGACATTGAAGGGCAACAGATCACCCACGCTTGTCTTCATTCTGCCGGTGCCGTCCAGAGTGCGCAGCTCGTGCGTGCGTTCCTCTTCGGCGCCGTACACGTTCGTCGCGTCGATGTAGGCGGTCAGGTTGTTGACCTGCTCACGCACCCCTTCAACGAGTGACCACGCCGAGCGGTCGAGCGGGATCGTCGCGTCGCCGGTGCCGAACGGATCGAACCAGGGGTCACCGGTCGGGACCACGATATCAAACGCCTCGCTCGGCAACGCGATGGGTGTCTCGGTAATGTCGTGATCGAGGAACTGCCCCCACTGCCACATGAAGTCGGAGTACCCATGCAAGTTGGGGATGTCCGCGCCGTCCTGAGCGTTGACGGTGTTGCTGATCACCCTCGCGCCCGGGCGATCGGCCCCGGCAGGCGAACTCTCCCCGTCTCGGTAGTCAGCCGGCACGACTCGAACGAACTCGATCCCCGCAGCACCCCAGGCAAAGTGCATGACGTTGTTCCCGGTCCCATCGATGGACCGGATGTCGATCGGGAACGCCGCGGCCCGGTCGCCCTGGCCCCCCTGCCGCCCGTCGCCCTGCCCGTCTCTGGGCGCCGCACGCCGAGTCCGCTGCACCGGCGACCGTTCGTCGGGCTTTGCGTCCTGCGCATCCTGCGCTAAGGCCCCCGGGTTGACCACTCCAATGGCGAACCCGGCAAGCAGGACGGTGATCTGGGCTTTGTTCTTCACGATGTGCTCCTTGCAACTGTCCACGAGAACTCAAAGTCAGTTGTCGCGAGCGACTCCGTTTGTGACACAGAACAGCGAAAAAAGCCCACAAGGCGGGCCCGCGGGACAAAGATTGCTTTTTTCTGGAAGCGATGTCACAGAACGCGGCTCGGCCGACAACACTCTCCGGCACCCCACCATCTTTCTCCGGTGGGGCGGAGGTTCATCCAGTGCCGTTCCGTTCCAACGCCCGTGATGGGCACGACATCTTCGAGATTCTCGTGCGCGAGAACGCGGACATGCTCACCGCGTTCCTGCGCAGCTCGCTCCACGATCCGTCCGATGTGGACGATCTGTTCCAGGAAACCATGGTCGTGGCGTGGCGACGCATCGACGACTACGACCGTTCACTCCCGTTCGGTCCCTGGCTCCGCGGCATCGCCCGCAACCTCATCCTCGCCCACTACCGCAAGCACGCTGCCGCGCCACAGTGGTGCACGCCTGAACTGCTCGAAGGGATCGACCGCAGGTTCGAGGCGCTCTCGGCGAAGGCGGGCGACTCCTTTCGCGACCGAATCGAGACCCTGCTCGACTGCGTCCGCAAGCTCTCCGATCGCCTGCGCGATGTCATCGAGATGACCTACAGCCGCGGCATGAACCACTGCGAGATCGCGCTGGCCACCAACGAGCAGGAGAGCACCATCCGCAAGCGCGCACAGCGAGCCCGAGAGGCGCTGCACGACTGCCTGATGGCCGGAGGAGTTGAGCGATGACCGAGGGACATACACCACACGATCAACACAAAAACCAACCCGACGATCAGGAACCCGACCCGATCGATCCGGGAACGACCGCCGACGATCGATTCGTCCACGGCCTGCTGCAGTTCATGCACCAGGACACCGCCAAGTCCTGCGAAGCCCGCGTCGAACGCGCGATGCAGCGGATCCGCACCGCCCCCAGAGGCGCCGCCGCCCATCGCCGCCGCCGCCGACTCCTCCCCAAGGTCGTGCCGCTCGCCACCGCCGCCATGCTCGCGCTGCTGACGATCACGCTCCTCATCGTGTCACCGCCGCCCCGGGCCTACGCGATGGTCGATGCCGCGATCGAGGCGACACTCGCCGCCCCCGGTCTCCGATACGAGATCCTCGCCGTTGATAACGGGCCCGTCAGCCAGAACCGCACCGCGACCGAGGTGGGACCGGCCGAGCAGATGGGCATCCTCGACATGCGCGGCCAGTTCATGCGCGCGCGCATCACGACGCCCTCCGGCACTGAGTTCGTCATGGGACGGGATGCCGCGGGCGAGTGGTCGCTCCGTCGCGACGGATCGGTAGCACGAGAAGACGCCCGACGCGCCGCCCCGCGCTGGATCGACCTCGGCGAGAGCACCATCCTCATCGGCTCGCTCGACGAACTGCTCACGCAGCTCCGCGAGAGCTTCACGATCGAATCTACCACCAAGGCCGCCACCGACGGTCTGGGACGGATCACCGCCACGCGCCGCGCGCCAGCCGGCGCGCCGGGCCCCGACACGGTCATTGTGTGGATCGACCCCGGCTCAGCGCTTGTCGAACGCCTCGAGATGCACTGGCCACCCAGGCAGCAGGCTGACCCGGGTCCCGCCCCGCGCCCACGTGAAGAGAGCTCCCGGCCCGATGGCCGCAGCCCGCCCCCTCCGGGCGATCTCCCGCCGCCGCACCGGGGACATCCGCAACTCCTCGATGGCCGCCCCGGCTTCGGCCCGGGCGAACACCCCGCCCCACCACACGCGATCATCTTCCAGCGCGTCCAGACCGTCGATCTCACCGACGAGCAGTTCTCGCCCCCCTCGCCCTGAAACGCCGACTCGCCGCCCGAAACCGCCGAGCGCGTCTAACGACCGTCGCTGAAAAGGTTGAGGAACAGCAGCACATCCTGGGTGTTGACCAGCCCGTCGCCGGTGTAGTCCGCCGCCGAGTTCGCCGTCGTGAACGCGTTGAGAAACCGCAGCACGTCAACGGTGTCGACCGTCCCGTCAAGGTTGAAATCGGCCGGGTGATGCCCGACCAGCACCACCACCGCCTCGAAGTCCGCCTGCCCGATCTCGCCGTCGCGGTTCATGTCCGCGTAGGCGTCGAAATCCGGGTCGTCCCGGTCGCGACCCCGCAGCAGGAACGCCCGCACGGCGTCGGCACGCGTGAACGCGCCGTCGTGATCGAGATCGCCCAGATCGGTCGGCGGAGTCGCGACCACGCGGAACGTCGCCTCGATCGTCGTGCCCGCCAGTATCACGGCCGGCGCGTCCGTCCATTCGAGCCACACCGAGAGCGAATCGTCGTTCGGGTTTGTCGTTCCCGCCAGATAGGCCTGCACGCCGAACTGCCCGCCCGGAACCGAGACGCTCTCGACCACAATCTCCAGGCTCGGGCCGCCGGGGTTCCACGTGGCGAGGGTGTCCTTGAGCAGCGAGAACGACCCGCCCACGCCGAGGGGGATTGGCGCTGCGAAGAGATGCCGGTCGCGGGGCGACTCGGGGATCTCGACGGTCCGCGACGGACCGGCCGCGGGCCGAACGCTGAGATACCTGGCGTCGTAGACGCCGTCACCGGCGCCGGCCAGCATGCTGCTGAACATCACGAGCCGGAACGCATCGAACCCCCGCCCGGTGCCGCCGGAAGCGAGGGTGATGTCGGCCGCGGCCACCCACGTGTAGCTGACCACCACCTCCGTGCGACCGATCTCCGGATCGGGCCAGAGATGCCGTGTCACGACGCTCGCGTTCGTGTCGTACACGCCGGCGTTCTCGATCGCGATCCGATCCTCCGCATCGTTCGGCCCCGTGAACACATCCGCGCCGAGCATATCCGGGATCAGATCCAGCGGGAGGCCCTGAGGCCGGAACGATGGCCCTGTGACGACCGACGTCCCGAACGCCGAGGACGAACCGTCCTGAAACTGCACGAGCGGGCGGATGAACCCGTTGGCGATGATGTCGGCCGCCGTGATCGGGTACGACCCGGTGCCCGGCACCCGGTCGTAGAAGTCGATGATGGTGAAGGTCTCGTTGCCCGGGTTGTCCGGATCGACGACGGTCGCACCGTTCAGCGTGAGCGGGACGCCCGGCTCGAGCACCCCGCCATCGGGAATCGCCAGCAGCGCGACCTCGCCATCGTCATAGAAATTGAAACTCTGCGCGGCCGCCGCCGTGCTCACGCCCGTGACGGCCGTGAGCACAGCGAGGCCGTGGTTCCTGCATCGAGAGCGGGCCATCATGGACAGGGCTGCGTCCAGGTGTTCAGGAACGCGATGAAGTCCTGCGTGTTGATCGTGCCGTTGTTGTCGAAGTCACCCCGCGGATCGCGCGCGGTCCACAGATTGAGAAACGCGATGAAATCCTGCGTGTTGACGATGTCGTCGCAGTTCATGTCCGCAAGACACTGCGTGAAGGAGATATCGTCCCAGAAGATCGTCCCCGTCGAGTCGCTGCTGCCGAACCGGATCGGGAGCACACTCACCGACTCGGCGTACGGCGGGAACTCGTCGGTCATCTCGTCGCACCCGACGATGAAGGAGAACTGCCGCCACTCTCCGTCGGTGTGGCCGTCGATCGAGAGGTCCTCGAAGGCCAGATAGATCGAGCTGTTCGCGCGGCGAAACTCCAGCTTGAGCCCGGAGTTCGCGTCAACCAAGGGCTGATCGGCGGGGATCGCGTACCACCCGCTCACCCGCGCCGGACCACCCCGCCAGACGTACGGCGGGTCGTAAAACTCGAGCGTGTCCGGGTTGAAGATGTTCGTCGTCGCTCCCGCAAAGTCGGCCCCGGAGGGAAACTCCAGCGAGTAGAGCCCGGTCCGGACCAGCGCGTCGCCGAGGCCGTCCCCGTCCGCCCTGACCCGAGCGGTGTTGAAGAACTGCCAGCCGACGGCGGCGCTGCCGTTGAGCTCCTCAAAGCCGCCGTTGTAGACCAGATTGTTCTGAGCCGCGGCTACACCGGCGAGCGAGCCGACTGCAAGCAAGCTGCAAAGTACGCGATGCATGGTTCTCTCCTGTACGCCCTGAGGGCGAAAGTATCGAGCGAAAGCGTTTACATTCCCTGTATTTGACCGGATCGTACCGCGCGTGTCAATGGCGAAATGACCGATTCGGCCACACCCGCTCCGATCACTCCTTGAGGCCCTGGGTCGCGATCCCCTCCACAAACGTCCGCTGCGTTATCACGAACACAATGAGAACAGGCGAGAGCACGAGCACACTCGCCGCCATCAGCAGATTCCAGGGTACGTTGCCCCCCTGCGACTGGTAGAGCGCCAGACCCAGCGCCAGCGTGAACTGGTCCTGCCGCTGCAGAAAGACCAGGGGGCCCAGGAAGTCGTTCCACACCGCGATGAATTGCAGCAGCGCAACCACCGCCAACGCCGGGCGCGAGAGTGGCAGGATCACGTGCACAAACGTCGCCCAGTGGGAGCACCCGTCGATCCGCGCCGCCTCGTCGATCTCCCGCGGGATCGTCATGAAGAACTGCCGCAGCAGGAACACATTGAACGCCCCGGCAAACCACGACGGCACCCACAGCGGCCGAAACGTCCCGATCCACCCCAGCTCCTTGAAGAGCACGTACAGCGGCCCCATCAGCACCGGGAAGGGGATCATCATGGTCGCGAGCAGCACGCCGAACACCACACCCCGGCCGCGCCATCGGACCCGGGCAAAGCCGTACGCCACGATCGCGCTCGACACCACCATTCCCGACACGCTCAGGATCGCCACCAGGATCGAGTTCCGCAGGAACAGCGGGAAGTCCACCACCGGGTCGGTCCACACGCCCCGCGTCACCGGGTTGCCCTTCGCGTCCACCGAGCCGACGTAGTTCTCCATCGCATACCGCGGCGTGTCGAGCACGGGAGAAGGAAGCAGCGTCGGGGGCGCCGTCATGGTCTGCTCGACCGGCTTGAGCGACGTCGAGAGCATCCAGATCAGCGGCAACGCGTACACCAACCCCACCGCCACGATCGTGAGGTTCAGCACAAGCCGGGTTGACCGCTTGGTCCGCACGCCCACCTCACGCCCCCCTGTAATACACAAACCGCTTGCTCAGCAGCATCGTCAATCCGGTCAACACCAGGATTACCACGAGCTGCACCCACGCCATCGCGCTGGCGTACCCCATCCGCGTGTACGAGAACGCGTTGTCGTACAGGTACGTCGTGTAGAAATACCCCGCGCGGTCCGGCCCCCCCGCTGCTCCCAGCAGCACGTACGGCACCGCGAACACCTGCCACGCCGCGATCATGCCCACGATCACGTTGAACAGCACCACCGGCGAGATCATCGGCAGCGTCACGTGCCGGAACCGCCCCAGCGGCCGCACCCCGTCGATCGCCGCGGCCTCGTACAGCGCGGCCGGCACGTCCTGCAGCGCCGCAAGATAGATCACCACCGCGTTGCCGATGCTCCACAGACTCATCAGGATCAGCGACGGCATGATCCACGCCGGCGAGCCGAGCCAGTTCGGCGCCAAAAGATCCGTCCCGAGCACAGCGCCCACCACTCCCAGCACCGGATCGATCGCCGCGTTCAGCAGCCCGAACTCGCCGTTGAAGATCCACATCCACACCATCGCCGACGCCACCAGCGGCACGAGCGACGGCAAAAACACCACCGCCCGCCAGAACGCAGAGAACCGCACCCCGCTGTTGAGCAGGCACGCGATCGCGATCGCCACCACCGTCGAGACCGGCACCGTGATCGCCGTGTAGACCAGCGTGTTTCGCAGCACCTTCCAGAACACCGGGTCCCGGAAGAGCCCCGCGTAGTTCTCAAACCCCGCGAAGATCGGCGGCTCCAGCACGCTGTACTCGGTGAGGCTGTAGAACAGCGTCATCGCCCCCGGCAGCAGCAGAAACACGACAAATCCCACCAGCCACGGGCTGATAAACAGCAACCCCGCACGCCACTCGTTCCGCTCGGGACGGCGGGCCGAGGGCTCCGGGATGGAATCGGCGAGGCCGCTCACACGCCGCTCCCCGCACGCGGCCGCCGCTCGGCCAGTGTCCGCCCCCAGTACCGGCGTTCGTGACGCTGCGCCGCGTCGTCAAGCAGCACTTGCGCGCGCGCCTCGATCCCCCGCAACTCCTCACCCGCCCCCACACGGAGGTCCCACATCGCCCCCATGCCCGCGATGAACTCCGACTCGTACTGCGGCCACACCCTGGTCTGCGGCTTCACAAACGCCCGCGGGCTCCCCATCAGGCCGTTGTGCATCGCGATCGACCGGTTCGAATGGGTGCGCACGAACGACTCCGAGACCTCCGCCAGCGGCGAGGGCTTCGCGTGCGCCCGGGCGAGCCGCTCAAGGATCTCCCCCCGCTGCACAAACGCGACAAACTCGAACGCCTCCCGCGGGTGCTTGCACCCCCGCGGGATGCACAGCGTGTCGGCCTCCAGCAACGCAATCGGTGCCGCGGGGTCGTAGATCGACGCCTCCACCGGGAAGGGCACCGCCGCGTAGTCCAGATCGGGCCGGAACAGCTCGATGACGTTGGCCAGAAACGGCCCGTGAAGCACCATCCCGACCTGCCCGGCCAGGAACGGCTGCTGCAACGAGTTGTAGTTGCCGAACCCCGACTGGAACGCCAGCAGCCTCGTCCGCCCGATCCGCTCCGGATACGACTGGAGCCACTCGAACCCGCGCACGTTCTCGGCCGAGCCGGCCAGCGCCCGCCGCCCGTCGTCGCTCAGCAGCGTGCCGCCGAAGAAGTACCCCCAGATCCAGTCCCACCACCCCGGCTCGCGATGCACGAAGCCCGCACGCTCGACGCGCCCGTCCCCGCCAAAGCTCGTCAGACGCTCGGCCGCCTCGTCCATCTCGTCGATCGTCCGAGGGGGACGGTCCGGGTCGAGCCCCACCTCGCGGAACAGCCCACGGTTGTAGTAGAGCGCCATCGAGCTGCACGTGCTGACCGCACCCCACGACAGTCCCTTGTACCGGCAGAAGTCCCACGCCGGCTTGGTGTACCGCTCCGGCTCGAAGACCCACCGCGTGTCGCCGTACCGCGACCGGAAGTCGGCCGCGATCTCGGCACCGAACGACGCGTCCAGATCATCGATCGCGAGCAACCCCGCGCTCTCGGCAAAGGTGGGCGTCGCGAAGCTCCACAGCCCGAGCACGTCCGGCGGATCGCCCCCCGCGATCGACACCATCGCCTTCTGCTCGATCGTGCTCATCGAGAAGTACCGCACGAAGATCCGGTCCTGCGTCGCGTTGAACTCGTCAACGATCGACTGCATCGCCCGGCCTTCCTGGCCCGTCCACTTCTCCCAGTAGTCGATCACCACGCGCGCCGGCGGCACGTCCCGTGCGCCCCGCGGGCCGAACACCGCGTACGCCACCGCCGCGGCACCCAGGCCGCCCAGCGCCGCGCGTCGCGACACCTCCCCCACACCGGCGCGCCCGCCGCTCACAGCACGGCCCGGGCGCGTCGCCACGGGGCCCCCGCACGATGGCCACGAGCCTCAATCATCCGATGTCGACTTCTTGCGTCCCGTCTGCTCCGCCACCGACCGCCGGTCGTCGTTGATGCGCTGCACCGTCTGCTCCCACTCGCTCTTGGGGAACATCGTCGGCCGCCCCGTCTCCGGGTTGGTCAGCCCCTGCGACGGATCGATCGGCGCGGGGCGGTCCCAGAGCATCTGCTCCATCCGCCCGCGCGGGATCGTCATCTCAAACCCGGTCTCGCGGCACTTGAGCGTGACCTCTTGGGTCAGACGCTCGTGCGTGTACGGGTTCTCCGGCCCTGTCAGCCGGAGCACCAGCACCACAGCGAGCGCACACACCATCACCCCGAGCAGGATCCTCGCGATCATCTTCGGGGTGCCGAGTTCCTTCAGATCCATGCCCAATGCTCCGTTCCCGCTTCACTCCCGTGCCGCCGACCTCCATCGTCGATCACAGAGGAGAACGATCAGTTGGGATAGTAATGGCCCCAGTTGAAGAACGGGCCGGGAGCCCCGTATTTGTCCGTCGCCTCGGACGGACGATACTCCGGCAGCGCCAACGACTCGATCCGCAAGTCCCCAAACAGGAAGTTGTTCTTGGCAAACCGCGTCCGCTGGTCCTCGCCCGGCTGGCTGAAGTCGATCTGGGCCGGCGGCCCCGAGTGACGGGGAAACTCGTCCAGCGCGTCGGTCGCGAGCACGACCTCTTCCCAGTGCTTGACCTGACGGATCGGACGTCCCGACACGCCCGAGTTCGATCCCTGGTCGTACCGCGAGTCGTTCATCCAGTACTCGGTGTACTCGACCACTCCGTCCTCGTCGTAGTCGAAGTCGTAGAAACGCCCGCCCTGTCGCAGATAGGCGCGGCTCTGATCCTCCAGCACGCTGGACAACCCGCGCGCACCCGGACAACTGAACGCCTCGCTCTCGGAGTTGGCGACATAGTCGTCGAGCGTCCGCACGCCCTCCCAGTAGTCCCTCGCAGCCTGCGAGCGCGGATAGAAATTGATGAACACCGGGTCGCGCTGCCCGTCCAGATACATCTGCATCGCCGTCCCGACCTGACGCAGATTGCTCTTGCAGATCACGTCACGCGCCGCGTCCCGGGCGCGGCCCAGGCTCGGCAGCAGAATCCCGATCAACAACGCAATGATCGCGATCACCACCAACAACTCGATCAGTGTGAACGCGTTCCCACGGTTGCGGTTGGCTTTCATACGCTCCTGCTCCGTTGTGAGTGTGATTCCGCAGCCAGCGGTTTCGGCTCCCGAGAATCGGCCGCCCAGCTGACTTCGAGAGAGACAGGCCCCCCGCCCTCAACGTCCGACTCACGAATCATGTTCGAACCGTGCGTGACGCCGTTCAGCGTGATCCGCGGCTGCGCCTCCCGAGAGAACCCGGCCGCCTCAAACTTCACCACCACGCTCCTGCCGCGCCACATCCGCGTGACCTCCGTGCGTCCCATCGAGGGCAGCGGGCACGGGTCGACCTCAAGGCCATCCCAAGTCGCGCGAACTCCGGCCACCCAGTCCACGCTCACGCGGTTGAGCCACGCCGCGGACCCAGTGTACCACGTCCACCCCGCGCGGCCCGGCACCGGGGCCAGAGGCCCGTCGGAGTTGCCCGGCAGAACGTACGGCTCGGCGACATACGCATCCTCTCGACCCGCCGACCGGGTGATCGGCGACAGCGTCTGCCAGATCCGCTCGGCCACCTCGGGCTCGCGCATCTTGCACGCCGCGGCGAGCGCCCATGTCGCTGCGTGGGTGTACACGCCGCCGTTCTCCCGCGAGCCCGGCGGATAGCGCGTGATGTACCCGATCGAGGCGTCCGGCACGGTGTACGCCGGAGCCAGCAGCAGCGGCCCCGCGTCGGTCAGCAGCCGCGACTTGACGCTCTGCCACGCCGTACGCAGGCGCTCGGGCGTCGATGCGCCCGTCATCACCGCCCACGTCTGCGGGTTGAGGTAGATCTCGCCCTCATCCGATGCGCTCGAGCCCAGCCAGCGGCCGCCGTCGGTCGTCGCCCTGCGGAACCACTCGCCATCCCAGGCGTGCGCGTTCACAACCGCCACCAGACGCTCACGCTCCGACTCGCACCGCGAGGCCAGCGCCGCGTCACCCACAACCGAGGCGATGTGCTCCCAGTCCTTGAGGATGTCGATCTGGAAAAACGCCAGCCACACCGACTCCCCGCGCCCGTCAACGCCGCACGCCGAGAGCCCGTCGTTCCAGTCGCACGCGCCGATCAGCGGCAGCCCACGCTCACTGTGCCCGGCCGCGGCCTTGGTCAGCGACCGCGTGCAGTGGTCCAGGATCGTCCCCCGCCCGCCGGTGTCCAGAAACGGCGCCTCGCGCTCCAGGAGCGTCCAGTCGCCGGTCTCCCGCAAATAGTTCGCCACGACGAAGGGCAGCCAGAGATAGTCGTCGCTGCACTCGGTCGGGTTGCCGAAGTTCGCCAGAGCGTGCCACCAGTGCTCCACCGCGCCGCTGGCAAACTGCCGCGACGCGTGCAGCTCGATCTGCGACGCCGTCCGCTCCGGCTTGCGCGCCAGCCACACCTGGCTGTCCTGCAGTTGATCGCGGAAGCCGAACGCGCCGGACTGCTGGTAATACCCCGTCCGCCCGAACAGCCTCGCGCTCATCGCCTGGTAGGGAAGCCACGTCGTGTTCAGCAGGTCGAAGTCGGGCAGTTCCGACCGCACCTCAACATCCCCGAGCAGATCGGCCCACCGCGACTCGCTGCCTCGCAGCGCAGCCTCCGCCGATTCAAAGCTCGACAGCCCGTCCAGCGTCTGTTCCAGTTGTTCGCGGGTCTCGGCGATCGCCAGCACAAAGTGCAGGCACGCCTCCCCGCCCGGCTCGATCATCAGGTCCGCACCCAGCGCAGCCGCCGCATCACCGTTCAGCCCGCACCCCGCGCCAAGTTCCGCCTCCCCGGCCAACGCCGCGGGAGAGGCAGGCGAGGTGTACCGCCCAAGAAACGCGGTCTTGTCGCCGAGCGCAACCGAACGCGTCCCATCGACCACGTGCATCGAGTGCGCCGCGACGTAGGGCCAGGGCCGGTTCCAGTGCTCCTTGTCACCGCCGCCGGGCAGGTCCCACATCTTCTTGGTCGCAAACACCGCGTTCCGCTGCGAGTCGTACGCCGTCGTGATGAACAGCTTGTGGAACTCCCGCTTGGCATCGGGCGCCACGCCGCAGCAGAACTCGAGGAACGAGCACGCCCGGAGCCTGCGCGTCCGATCCGACGCGTTGCGCACCCGCACCGTCCAGACCTCGGCACCACGCCCGAACGCCAGCCCCATCGTCCACCGCACCTCGATCCCGTGCATCGTCGTCGAGAAGGTGCTCTGCCCCACCCGGTGCTCGCACGCGAACGAGTCGTACCGAGGGAAACACGGCGCCGGAGCCGCCGACCACGTCTCCTTCGAGTCCTGATCGTGCAGATACAGCAGCTTCCCGCGGTCGTCGCGGACGAGGTCCATCTCCCAGCGCGTCAGCACGTTGTGCTGCGCATCGTCAAACCAGGAAAACCCGCCGCCGTTGTGGCTGACGACAAAGCCGTACCGGCCGTCGCTCACCACATTCGCCCACGGGGCCGGAGCCCGATCGTCGGTAACGACGTACCCCAGCCCGTCGGGCGAGAACCCGCCGTACTTGCCGGGCGGCACCCGCAACCCGTCGCGTGTGCCCGTAATCGCGGGGCGGACCGTTCCCGATCCGTCCCGCTTGAGTTCAGTCAGGTGTCCTTCGTGGAGCATCAGTCTTCCCGCTACCGTGCGCAACTGTCAAAGAACAAACCAATCCGCGCGCTCAGCGACGCCGACGAAGCAGCCCCGCACCGGCCAGACCGAGCAAGCCCAGACCCGCGGGTGCAGGCACGATGAAGTTCGTAAACGACGCCACCGACGTGCCGCCCGGTCCGCCCTGGTTCTGCACGCCGACCCCGACGAAGAAGTCGAAGTTGCTCGGGATGCCGCCCTCGGTCGTCGTCATGTCCACCGCGCCGCTCGAGACCCACCCGCTGCCGTCGTCGTACATGTACTCGATGGTGGAGGGAATCGTGAACTGATCCGACGTCCCGTCGCCGTCCCCCGGCGTGTGGATGATCCGCAGATCAACCGGCTCGCCCGGTGTCCAGACCGCGCCGAAGCTGTGGAACGGCAGCACCGAACCAAACGCCGCGATCTCCCCGTTGGGAAGCACGCCGAAGAACCCGAATCCGAAGAGGTCCGTGTGGAACCCCGCCTCGCGCCCGTCGATCGGCGAGGCATCGAGATCCAGCGTCACCGCAAAGTCAAACGCGTCCCCGTAGTTGATGTCCTGCGCCGTCGCGCCCCCGTCCTCCGAGAAGTACGCCGAGTGCCGGTTGGCAAAGCTCCCGTTCCCGAAGTTCGTCTCGCTGAAGGTCACCTCGGACGGGAAGTTGTTCGTCACCGTCAACTCGCTGTCCGGGAAATCGTTGAACAGGCGCTCGCGGACCTGGACGCTGTCGATCTGCGCCACGCCCGTCGCCGCCGCAGCACCCACGACCGCCAGCACCAATACAGCTCTCGTCTTCATGATCTCTTCTCCTTAGTTGGCAGACGAACACGAGCCCGCCCGCACTGAAAGCGTTTACATCCGCAGCTTCGCAGGTTCCGGGCTCGATGTCAAGCCCTTTATGCCCTCGACACACAATCCCCTATTCGTACTCTGTTCGCAGCCAAAGACGCGTCAAAGCACGCTCCACCAGCGGGTGCCCGTGGAATGTCCGCCACAACAGCCCTGACCGCGCATTCTCGATCCCCAGCAGCAAGGGCCCCTGGTCGATCGCGACATAGTCCGGCGCGACCCAGCCCGCGTCGAGGTTGAACGCATCGAGGAACCCGAACCCCCCGGCCTCCGGCCCCCTCCACACCAGCGGCTCCCCGTCGGCGCCCCGCAACGACCGGTAGTGCCGAAGCGCCGCGACCGACTCGGCGGGGGTGAACATGATGCACGACCCGGCCGCGTACGGGGCGATCGTGCCGTCCATCCAGTTGTCGTCCGGCTGTTGCGGCGGGAAGTCCACCTCCACGATCGACCCCGGCATCTCCATCGGCTCAGGAAACAGGTGCGCCACGTGATACCCCGTCGGCCCGTCCGATGCCCCGACACCCCACGAATCCGGCCCCACCGTCGCGAAGCCCTCCGGGTTCTCGATCGCCGCGCTCCGGTGCATCAACGCCAGCCGCCGGCTGTTCTCCCACCAGTCCACCGACGCGCGCCGATCGACACCCAACGCCGCCGGGTCGTCCGCCCCCATGTGCGCATAGTCGATCCAACAGTGCGAGAAGAACGATGTAAACAACGCCCCCGACCACGGGAACCACACCACCGGCCCCACACCCTCCACCATCCCGAGCGTCCGCCGCAGCCGATAGTACTGCCTCGGGTCCAGGTCCTTGCCCTCCCGCGCCCCCACCGCCAGGAATGACACAAGCCTGTGCTCGGCACCCGCATCCACCCACGCAAACGGCAGCAACTCCCCATCGCCACCCGGCTCCGCAGCGTCCGACGCCTTCCAGCCAAGACTGACGTACACATCGTCCGGCTCGCCCGACGGCCCGACCACCAGAAACGCCCGCCAGTCCGCGGCCTCGAGCATCGCATTGGCCAGCGCCGCCACCTCGCCGCCAAAGTACGAGGACGCCGTCGCCATCCCCGCAAAGAGCAACGCCGAATCGATCGTGCTCACCACCGTCTCGTATCCCTCACGCGACGGGCCGCCGGTCTCTCCGTCCAGATAGTGGAAGAACAGGCCCCACCGCCGGTTCTCCGGCGCGTTCGACAAACTCGACAGAATCAGCCGCGCCCGCCCCTCCGCTTCCTCGCGGCTCACCCAGCCTCGCTCGGCTCCCACCACGAGCGCAGAGAGCTGAAACCCCACCCCCGCCACGCTCACCACGTCGGCGCTGCTCCGGTCGCGGACCATCCCCGTCGCCGGGTGCACGTCCGACCAGAAATACCCGAACGCCGCCCGCGAGATCTCCTCGAGCATCGCCTCGTCGGCCGGACTGAACACAAACGGCGGCCGAGAGACCCCGTCCGCCGCCGCGATGACCACATCCGCCGCCGCCACCGATTCGCCGACGGAACCGACGGTCCGACCGCCCGCGCCGCCCCCCGGCCCGGCCCGATCACACGCGCCCAAAGCACACCCGACCGCAAGCAACACGCACGCCGATCGACGCATCTGAGTCTCCTTCCGCTCTGCAGCCCGTTCGCAACGAGCGCACCACCGATGTCCCCACCCCGCCGCCAAACCCTACCATGCCGGCCGTGGCACGTCCCGACAACGCTAACCCGAAGCCCCGCCGAACCGCGTCGATCGGCGATGTCGCCCGTGTCGCCCAGGTCTCGATCGCGACCGTCAGCCGCGTGATCAACAACCCCACACTCGTCGCCCCCGCCACCCGCGCCCGGGTGCTCGACGCCGTCCGCCAGCTCGGCTACCAGCCCAACCCGATCGCCCGCGCGCTCATGACCAACAAGAGCCGCATCATCGGCGTCGCCCTCCCCGATATCGCCGGCGAGTTCTACTCCGAGATACTCCGAGGTGCAGAAGACGAGGCCCGCGCCGTCGGACAACGTCTGCTCATCGCCTCCGGCTCGCGCGGCGAGACAGACGCCGACGTCCACACCGCCCTGCCCTACACGCTCATCGACGGCCTCGCCGTCATGATCACCGAGCCAAACGACTCACTCTGGAAGGAGTCCATCGGCAGCGGGGTGCCCGTGTGCGTGCTCGATGCACACATCGACAGCGACCACGTCGACAACATCGTCATCGACAACCATCGCGCCGCAACAGAAGCGACACGCCACCTGCTCCGCCGGTCCGACCCCGAAGACTGTTGCTTCGTCGGTGGTGCCGAATCAAACTTTGACAGCAAGGAACGCGCCGCCGGATTCGCCGCCGCACTCGCCGAAGCCGGCGCCCCGGCGCGCACCGATCAGATCGTCTTCGGCAACTACACCAGCGACTGGGGACGCCAATGGGCGACCTCCATGCTCGGCGGCCCGGGGCTCAAGGGCCGCGCCGTGCTCGCGGGCAACGACGACATCGCGCTGGGCATCCTCTTCGCCGCACGCGACGCGGGCCTGCTCCCCCCCGACGACTTCACCGTCGTCGGCTTCGACAACACCCGACTCTGCACAATCGTCCGCCCGCACCTCTCCTCGGTCCGCGCCCCGCTCCGCGAGATGGGCGCCGCGGCCATCCGCATGCTCCTCGCCCGCGCACAAGACCCCGCCCGCTCCAGCCAACGCCTCGAACTCCAGGCCGAGCTGGTCGTCCGCGAAACGTCCTGACCCGCGTCACCGCTTCTTCCGGCCCCGCTCCTCGAGCCACTTGGCCATATCCAGATCTTCCAACCGCAGCCGCCCCCTCCACTCCTGCAGCGCCGCCAGGATCACAGGGTCCTCCTCCAGGTCCAATTCCGGCAGCACCGGCTTGGCCGCCCCGAGTCCCTTTTCCGGCGCCGGACTCTTCGGCACCGCGTCCGGCTTCGCCGGAGGCGCCGCACGCCCGGCCTTCCTGGGAGCTCTCGGCGCGACCGCCGCGTCCCCGTCCCGCTCGAGCAGGTCCCCCGGTGTCAGGCCGAACTCCTGCATCCAGTGCGCCATCGAGTACTTGTCCAGCGGAATATCTCTGGCAAAGTCCGGGACGGGCCGCTTCTTCGGCTTGCCGCCCGGCTGCAGCAGGTGCGAAAGGAACGTCCCGCTCCCCAGGCTCCGGGCCCGGACCCGCGACGCCGCACGCCGGAGCCGCCGGTCGTCGCTGACCACCGTGATCCCGCCCCCGCCGCCGAGCCTGAGCCGATCCTCGATCTCGTCGTCGGCGGTGGACTCCGGCCCGCTGAACACCACCTCGACCCCCGAGAGCCGCATTCTCCCACGTTTTCCCTGGGGAGATTCGATCGAACCGTCCCCAGACCCATCGCACACCAGCACGACAGCCTGCCCCGCGTAGCGGCTGGTCCCGATGAGACTCACCAGGTCCGCCACCGTCAGCGATCGCCCCACAGCCACCGCCTCCGGCAGGTGAAGCACGTTGAACGCATCGATGAGCAGCACCACGGTCCCCCAATTCTCTGACCGACCAGACCCCGACTCACTTGAAATCGCCGGCGGCCCGACCTTTACTTTCGACCCCGTTGGCAACGGACAGAAGTCCGGGCCCGACGGGTATTACGCAGTCGATCAAACGCACGCCAGGCCGTTCACGCGGCCTCAAGCACGAGGTGTCCATGGCTATTCGCATCAAAGCCCGCGGCGGGGAGCATCCCGAAGGTCTCATGAAGCGCTTCAAGAAGCTCTGCGAAAAGGAAGGCCTGACCAAGGACGTCCGCAAGCGCGAATACTACGAGAAGCCCTCCGAGCGCAAACGCCGCTCCGCCAGAAAGGCCGACTCGCGCCGCACGCGTGAGCAGACCTTCTCCAGGTAGACCAAACACAAGTCCCACACACCGGGCCCGGGCGAGAGCCGGGGCCCGTGTTATTCTCGACCCGCCGCGTTTCCCTCCGTGGGGCTATCCGCGGCCGACCAAGACATCTGTTCACGTTCGGGATCATCGGCGCGGCCGGTGCCCGGTCATCATCCCATAGGTCCACCAATACGGAGACCCCAGCCTTATGAGCATCTCGATGCCCCTCACGCTGGCGTCCATCGCGGACATCCCTGCCCCCTACTACCTCGCCCCCATCGGCGCGATCGTCGCGCTGGTCATGGCCCGGGTCTTCACGGCCTCGGTCATGAAGAAGTCCGAGGGCGATGACGAGATGGTGCGCATCGCCCAGGCCGTCCGCGACGGCGCGCGAGCCTACCTCGTCCGTCAGTACAAAGTCGTCGCGGGCGTCTTCGTTGTTCTCGTGCTGTTCCTCGGCGCACTCACCGCCCTGAAGCTCCAGCCCTGGCAGTCCATGATCGGCGTGCCCATCGCCGGCCTGCTCTCCGGCCTCTGCGGCTGGTTCGGCATGAAGATGGCCACCAACGCCAGCGCTCGCACCGCCCACGCCGCGAAGGAGTCGCTCAACGAAGGCCTCACCGTCGCGTTCCGCTCCGGTGCCGTGATGGGCCTCAACGTCGTCGGCTTCGCGCTGCTCGACGTGGCCATCTGGTTCCTCGTCTTCAACGCCGTCGGCGTGCCGATCACCATCCTGACCACCATCATGCTCAGCTACGGCATGGGTGCCTCGACACAGGCCCTCTTCGCCCGCGTCGGCGGCGGCATCTACACCAAGGCCGCGGACGTCGGTGCAGACCTCGTCGGCAAGGTCGAGGCCGGCATCCCCGAGGACGACGCCCGCAACCCCGCCACCATCGCCGACAACGTCGGTGACAACGTCGGCGACGTCGCCGGCATGGGTGCCGACCTCTACGAGTCCTACTACGGCTCCATCCTCGCCACAATGGCGCTCGGCGCCGCCGCGGCCTTCTCGATCGTCGGCGTCGCCGGGGGCGTGGCCACCAAGCTCGCCCTCACCCTCGCCGCCACGCCCATCGCGATGGCCGGCCTCGGCATCCTCTGCTCGATCATCGGCATGTTCACCGTGAAGGCCAAGGAGAACGCCAACTTCGCCCAGCTCCTCAAGGGCCTCCACAAGGGCGTCTGGGTCGCGTCGTTCCTCATCATCGTCGCGGCGTTCGGTCTGCTCTACTTCCTGTTCGGGCGTGACGTCACGACCGAGGAAACCCTCGCCGCCGCCGGCACCAGCTGGTGGCGCTTGGGCATGGCGATCGTCTCCGGCCTCCTCGCCGGCAACATCATTGCCTTCGCCACCGAGTACTACACCTCCTACGAGCACGCCCCCACCAAGCGCATCGCCGAGCAGGCCCTCACCGGTCCCGCCACGGTCATCATCGCCGGCATCGCCGAGGGCATGAAGTCCACCTGGGCCTCTCTCCTCGTCGTCGTCATCGCGATCATCTCCGCCTTCACCTTCGCCGGTGGTGGCGACAACTTCCTCATGGGTCTCTACGGCGTCGGCATCGCCGCCGTCGGCATGCTCTCCACACTCGGCATCACCCTCGCCACCGACGCCTACGGCCCCATCGCCGACAACGCCGGCGGCAACGCCGAGATGACCGGCCAGCCCCCCCACGTCCGCGAGCGCACCGACATGCTCGACTCGCTCGGAAACACCACCGCCGCGACGGGCAAGGGCTTCGCCATCGGCTCGGCCGCACTCACCGCTCTCGCTCTCTTCGCCGCCTACGTCCAGGTCGTCCAGACCCAGCTCACCGCGCAGGCTGGCGTGTTCGCCGGCGACACCACCGGCGCTCCGGCCTCCGCCTACGTCGTCTACCAGGGCCACCACAAGTTCGCCATCGTCGATCCGACCCAGACCGACGAGAAGGGCAAGGTCTGGGTGGACGGCGGCATGCTGATCGACCGCGTGCAGCTCGCCGGCACCCACTTCGAGGACGCCTTCAAGAAGGGCGCCGTCATCACCAACGTCAAGCCCCTCGCCCGCTCCGGCACCGCCGCCGAGCCCACCTTCAAGGAGGCTCGCCGCTTCGAAGTGACGGGCGAGATCCAGCACGGCGACCACGCCGACCCCATCGACTTCGAGATCATCAGCACCCGCAACGGCACCCTCCAGGACGTCCTGGCCTACTACGACGTCACCATCGCCAACCCCCGCCTGCTCGGCGGCCTCTTCATGGGCGTGCTGCTGGCCTTCCTCTTCTGTGCCATGACCATGAACGCCGTCGGCCGCGCCGCCTACCAGATGATGCGTGAGTGCCGCCGCCAGTTCGGCAAGATGCGAGAAGCCTTCCGCGCCAACGGCATGAGCGAAGAGCAGATCGCCGACCCCATGCAGTGGCCCAAGCAGGTCAGCTTCGAGGGCGTCGACTACCCCGACTACGCCTCCTGCGTGTCCATCTCGACCGCCGGTGCACAGAAGGAAATGGTCGTCCCCTCCATCCTCGCCATCGTCGTCCCCATCGCCGTCGGCCTCGTCCTCGGCGTCCCCGGCGTCATGGGTCTCCTCGCCGGTGGCCTGACCTCCGGCTTCGCCGTCGCCGTCTTCATGGCCAACGCCGGCGGCGCGTGGGACAACGCCAAGAAGCTCCTCGAGTCCTACGGCCGCATGTCCGCCGACGACGTGGTCAACAAGCCCGACGTCCGCAACAAGGTCCCCGAGGCGATCCGCTCCGCCATCGTCACCCGCGCCGAAGAGATGATCCGCTCCGGCAACGGCGAGGGCATCGTCTACGGCAAGGGCTCCGACGACCACAAGGCCACCGTCGTCGGTGACACCGTCGGCGACCCCTTCAAGGACACCTCCGGCCCCTCCCTCAACATCCTCATCAAGCTCATCTCCATCGTCTCGGTCGTCTTCGCCGGCCTGATCGTCGCCTACGGCCCGATCATCAGCGGCATCCTCGGCCTCGACTAAGTCCCATCGCTGCCGGGCACCCCGGTACAACTGGGCAAAGCCCAGTGCCGCCACAACCCAACACCACTCCAGAGCCCCGGGCCTCACCGCCCGGGGCTCTTTCTTTGCGCGCGCACCACACCCGCCCCATTCGCCCCACCCCGCTCCCACTACACTCGCCCCATGCCCCCATTCCTCCTGATCGCTCTCGTCACGCTCGCCGCCGTCCTCGTCGGCGCCGCCATCCTCCACCTCATCCCCCGCATCGGCCCGCCGGGCAAGGCCCTCGCCGCGTGGCTCTGCCGCGCCCCGGGCCTCGACGTGATGATCACCTACTTCACCGTCGCGCCCATGTTCGCCGGCGCCTACTTCGGCGTCCGCCTGCTCACAGGCACGCCCGAAGCGCCCACCTCCCCCTGGCTCGCCGCCCTCTTCGGCTTCCTCGCAGCCGTCCTCGGCCAGGTCGTCGCCGTCTGCGTCTGGACCGTCCTGCACGAGCTGGCCAACCGCAAGCACTGCAAGGGCCCCCGCATCGTCCACACGCTCAACCGCAAGGTCGGCCGCGTCCGCAACCACACCGCCGTCTGGTGGACCGCCCTGGCCGTCCCCCTCTTCTGGTTCGTCCGCCTCGCCGAATACATCGTCTACCCGCCCCTCACCTGGCTCATCCGCCTGCCCAAATACAACACCGCCGAATGGGTCAACGTCTCCCGCCAGAAGTTCGACGGCCTGGTCGGGCACGACCTCATCTGGTGCCTCTACTGCGACTGGATGACCGGCGTCTGGAGTCTCGGCGGCGAGATGCTCCGCAACGTCGAGACCTTCTGGTGCCCGATCCGATTCGACTCCTCCAAGAAGTGCGACAACTGCCAGCACGACTTCCCCGACGTCGCCGAGCGGTGGACCCCCGCAGGCAGCAACATGGCCGAGGTCGTCCGCCGACTCGACGAAAACTACCCCGGCCCGAACGGCGACAACTCCTGGTGGGGCCACCCCGCCCGCCTGACCGTCAGCGCCGCCAAACGCAGCGATGCACATGGCGACACCAACGACGGGTAATCAGCGCACCATGACCGAGCCACCCGCCCAGCCCGACAAACACGACCTCTACGAACGCTGCGTCCAGTCGCCGGCCCAGCTCGTCCCCATGCTCCGCGCGATCCACGCCGGCCAACGAGCCGCCGCGGCACCGGCTTCCAGCCGACTCACCCTCGCCGAAGACTTCGCCGGCACCGCCGCCCTCTCCTACCTCTGGGCCGACGCCTCGCCCGACCACCACGCCATCGCCACCGACCTCGACCAGCCCACCCTCATGCGCCGCCCCGACCACCCGCGCGTCACCCGCATCGTCGCCGACGTGCGCGACATTCCCGCAGCCGCCCCCGCCAACCACGCCCACCACGCCGACATCTGCTTCGTCGGCAACTTCTCCATCGGCTACCTCCACACCCGCGCCGAACTGCTCGACTACCTCAAGAGTGCGCGCGCACGCCTCAACCCCCGCGGCGTCTTCCTCTGCGACACCTACGGCGGCGAGTCGGCCTTCACCCTCGGCGAGGTCCACCGCGATCACCCATTCCCCGGCGGCCGCCGCGTCCGCTACACCTGGGAACAGCGCGACGCCAACCCCCTCACCGGCATGGTCACCGACGTCCTCCACTTCGAGATCGACCGCGCCGGCATGATCGAACACGAACTCCCCGACGCCTTCGTCTACCGCTGGCGCCTCTGGAGCGTCCCCGAACTCCTCGACGCCATGCACGAGGCCGGCTTCGACGCAACACCGGTCTACGACAAAGACCCCGACGCGACCGACGACGACGGCAATGCTTACATGCTGCCCGTCACCGGCGACGGGGATCTCGACGACAACTTCGTGGTGTACGTGGCGGGTCGTGTCGGGGCGGACGGCTGAGCCATTCTCAGCGGTTCCGAGTCTTCGTGTGACACCGCTGGTTCCTCCTTTCCTGTGCCACGGGTGGCTTTGCACCCGTGCGGAGGTGCCCGGACAGCCAGCACGGGTGCAAAGCCACCCGTGGCACAGCACAACGCAACATCGACTCCGCACATCAGCGCATCACCGCGCCGCACGAAGCACGGCTCGGAAGAGAGATCGACGCATCCGCCAGTCCCGGCACCCTCCGTGGTACGCTGACACCAAATGTCCCTCGACGGCGGGTGGCCCAAGTGCTGGGTTCCCGCAGACTGCTTCTGATTGGGTGCCATCACTCGCGGCCTTCCTTGTCTCCTTCCTCCTCCCTTCTTCTCCCCGCGCAGTGATGCCCGTTCGCCCCTCGTGCGGGCAGCATCACTGCGCGGCGAGAATCATCGACAGGAGAGAGATCAGGAAGGCCGCGAACGATGGCATCCCGCGTGGTAATCTGGCACCCATGTCCCCCGACTCCCCACCATCCACCCCACCACCACCCCCCACGCACACCACCCCCACCTGCACCTCCTGCGGCTACGAACTCACCGGCCTCCGCGTCGAGGGCTCCTGCCCCGAGTGCGGCTCGCCCGTCTGGCAACCCCCCGTCCTCCACGATCCCTACATGTCGCTCTCGGTCACCAGCTTCGTCTGCGGCATCCTCTCGCTGCTCGGCTGCTTCGCGGTCGGGCCGTTCGCCTTCCTGCCCGCCCTCGTCGGCGTCGTCACCGGCGAGATCGCGGCCGCGAAGTACCGACACTCCACCATCCGCTCCTCCGGCCGCGGTCTGGCGATCGCCGGACGCATCATGTCCTGGATCGGTGTCGCCATCGGCCTGGCCTTCGCTGCAGTCATCCTGATCGCCATGGTGAACTCCTGACATGGCCGAGGCCCCGTCCGAGTCAATGGTCGTGCGTTGCCGCCGCTGCAACTACGACCTCACCGGCCTCCCGCGCGACGGGCTCTGCCCGGAGTGTGGTGATCCCGTCGCGGCAAGTGTCGGATGGCGTGACACCGGCAGAACATCGGCGATCTGGTCACTCGTGCTCGCCCCGCTCGGGCTCCTCGCGCTGCCCTGCCTGCAGATCTGGACGCCCGTGGTTTGGGGGTTCGCCGCGTTCCTCGCGATCGGTGCCCTCGAAGAGCTCCCCCCGGGGCCGCGCAGCCGGACGACCAGGACGATGGCGATCACATCGATCATCCTGAACGGGGTGCTCATCGTCCTCGCGCTTCTCGTGATCTCGGCGTTGCTGCTAAGCAGCTAGTCAGTTTCCAAAGGGCGCTTCGACCCGGTACGGCCCATCGCACGGGCCGACCAAAACGGCCGCGGGCCCCCGGTCTCCCGGAGGCCCGCGATCAAACGGTCCTGCGCAGCTGGTAAGCCGAGTTCTGTCGGGGCCGTCGGTTCCTCCGCACCCTATTGACGGGGGCTTGCGCGGAGGCCCGCCGACCCGAGCGGCCATTTCTCTTGCCGCGCCGTCGCCGACGCGGTCCGGGGCTCAAGGCCCCGAGCACCCTACCCGTTCCCATCGGCCGGACAAGCCGTGCCGCGCCTCGCGGCGTGACGGAGAACTGCTTGGGCTTGCACGCGGTGGGGTTTACCATGCCCCGGCTGTCACCAACCGGGCGGTGCGCTCTTACCGCACCCTTTCACCCTTACCTGTGCCCCTGATCGCTCAGAGGCCATCGGCGGTCTGCTCTCTGCGGCACTTTCCCTCGCCCCGGAACCATCGGGCGGGTGGGCGTTACCCACCACCGTGTCCTGCCGTGCTCGGACTTTCCTCAGTCGGAGTCGCCTCCTCCCGCGGCCGCTTTGCCACGCATACCCAACTATACGCCGCACCCCCCAATCAAGTTCATCAGTCCCCCCAGAGCCCCCTAGCGCAAGCGAGGCAACACCTAGAGCCCCTCGCGCAAGCGAGGGGACACGCCGCATCGCGCCAAGGAACCAACCCTACGCCAACTTCAAAAGCCGCCGCCCCACCCACTCAAACCCGAGCAACATCACGAGGACAAAGAGCACCACCGGCTTGTCCCACAACGTCTCGACATCCGGCTCCCCCACCACCACCACGCTCCGGTTGGGCACCAGATCCGTCAGCCGATCCAACTCATCCGCACCCACCACCGCGCCGCCCGTCCGCGTCGCAAGGTCGGCCAGCAACGCGTGGTCCGCCTCCGGCACCCGCCGCTCATCATCCGGCGAGACCACCCGGAACCTCGCCCGCGCACCGGCCGCCGCCAGCAGCGGGTCCGCCGCCTCCACCAGATACTCACCCGGCTCACCCGCCACCCAGCTCGCGGCATACGACGCCGTGCGCGCGCCACTCCGGCCGCCACCAGCCTCAGCACCGAGCGAGATCTCCGCCGCCTCGCGCGAGCCATCAACATCCCCGCCGCTCCGTGTCACCCGCACCCGAACCGCCGGCGGCGCAGCGTCCACGAGCGACTGGTCCAGCAGCACCGCGCCCAGCCGCACCGGCGTCCCGACCGAAACCACTCCCGGCAACGCCTCGAGCACCACCGACCGCCCGCTCCGCGCCACGCTGCCGCGCCCCGCGAGCCGCACCAGCGGCAGATAAAACCGCTCCGGCAACGCCTCGCCCCGCGCATACCGCCAACGCCAGATCTCGTCGGTCCCCACAAACACCACCCGCCCCGCGCCGTACCGCATCGTCACCACGCCGGGGCTCGCCTCGCCGGTGCCCTCCGCCGGCACCGCCGACGCCAGCACCTCCGCCGTCGCCTTCAGCGCGCTCGGCTCGATCGCCAGCGACCAACGCAGGACCGGCCAGTTGAGCCCCGCATCGCTCAGCGACGCCAGCCATCCCGCAGCCGCACCCTCGCCCATCTCCAACACGCCCAGCCGACCCGCCGCCTCCTCACGCCGCAGCGTGACCGGCCCGTCCGCCGTGCCAAACCCGCGCCCGCCGCTGTCGCCGCCCTCGGCCTTGGCCGTAAACGGCAGCAGGTCGCCCAGCGGCGTCGCCGCCCAGCGCCACGGCGTCGAGCCCGGCCCCGCCATCCACACCAGCCCCGCCCCGCGCTCGGCCACCTGATCGCGCAGCTGCTCGAGCTGTTCGGTGCTGAAGACGTCCGGCCGCACATCGCCGATCACCACCACGTCAAACTCGCCCCACTCCCCGCTCGACCGCGGCACATACGGCAGCCCGACGTCCCCCTCCTGGATGTACCGCCGGTCGGTCGCCAGCAACATCACACTCGAGCGGATCGACGACTCCCGCACCAGCAGGTCCTTCACATACCGATACTCCCACCGCGGATACCCCTCGAAGTAGAGCACCCGCAGCGGCCGATCGATCAGCTCCACCTCAATGCCGCGCTCGTTGTTCTCGGCGAGCAGATCCCCACTCGCCCCGCCGGCGGGCTCGATCCGCACCGCCCACCGCGCCGTCGCCGCCGCGACCTCCGGCCGCGTCGCCAGCCTCACCTCGGCGACGCCGTCCACCCACGCCTCCGCCGCAACATCCTGCGCGTCCAGTTCGATGCCGGTCGCTGTGTCCACCAGCGTCACCCGCACATCCTCGCCCCGTTCGGCGATCGCCCCCCGCGCCGTCAGCCGCGCCGTCACCGGCACAAAGTCGCCGACAAACGCCGATGTCGGCGCGTCCACGCCCTCGACCGCCACATCCACCAACGCCTCTTCGCTCCCCAGCGGCACCGCAAACACGCCGACACGCGAAGCCGACAACTCCCGCAGCAGCCGCGCGTCCGGCGCATCGCTCGTCCGCCCGTCACTCACCACCACCACGCCGCCGACAGGCCGCCCCGACAGCCGCTCCATCGCCGACCGCACCGCCCCACCGATCCGCGTCCGCGCCCCGTCCGCATCGCCGACCGCCGCCGGGTCGATCTCGTACGCCGAAGCATCAAATCCGAGCCACACCAGATCGTGCTGCTCGCCCAGCCTCGCCCATACGGCATCGCCCACCACGCGGCGCAGCTGCGCATCCCGCGTCGCGCCGTCTGCAAACACCCCCGCCCCGTCCGGCATCGCCATCGACGCCGACCGGTCCACCAGCACCGCGACCGCGTCCCGCTCCACCCGCTCGTTGTCGCGCACCAGCCGTGGCCCCGCCGCGACAAGCAACAGCACCACCAGCAACAACGCCCGCGAACACGCCAACACCACCCGCCCGCGCAACCCGCCCGAGATCCGCCAATAGCTCAGCGCCGCCAGACCGATCACCCCGACAATCAGCGGCACCCACACCCACGAGGGCAGCTCGCGCGTCATCTCAAACCGCACGCCCTCATCACCCATCCCCAGCGCCTCAGCGCCGGACGAGTTCAGGCCGAACACAAAGTCGAGAAACCCGTTCATGCCGCCACCCCGCCCGCCGGCGCCGCCGCGTGACTGGCCACCCGCGCCAGCCACAGCTCCACACACGCCAACCCCAACGCCCCAAGCAGGATCATGAGCCCCGGCCCCGGCACATCGCTGCGCACCCGCACCGCCGCGCCGTCACCCGAAGCCCGCTCCCCGTCGCTCCACGTCAGCGCGTCGTCGGCCGCGCCCGTCCCGACAAGAGCCGACACCACCCGCTCCCGCGGCGTCGCCCCCGCCCTCGCCGCCAACGCGTCCGGCTGCACCGCCACCGCACCAACACCCGCCCCCTCAATATCCGTCGCCACCAGCACCCCCGCCGTCTGCAACGCCCCGCGCGTCCGCCCGCTGGCCGCCTCGATCGCGACAATCCCCCCGCGCCCGTCGAGCCGCGACAGTTCGACCGCACCGACCGGCGCCGAAGCCCGCGCCCCAGCCACCACCGAGTTGTCCCGCGCATCCGCTCCCACGCCCGACCGCACCAGCTCCTGCACCATCGGCACCATCAGCGGCCGCGCCGGCAGATCGGTCCACGCCAGATCCACCGCCGTCGCCAGCAACGCCACCATCCCCCGCCGCCCCAACACCGACTCACCCTCTCCCCCGCTCGCCGCCACCCCACCGCGCGACACAACCAGGACCGGCCGACCCTCCACCGTCTCCAGCAGCACGTCCCCGTCATCCTCTGCGCGAACATCGAGCAACCGCGAGACCGACACCGACCTGGACAACTCCTCCAACTCACCCCGCACGAACCACAACAGATCGTCCTCACCCGTCGGTCTCGCCCGCAGCACGCCCTCACCCTCGCCCGTCTCCACCGGCTCTCGCGCGATCACCCACGGCAGCTCCAACGCCCGCACCGCGTCCTCGGTCCAAAGCTGCGCGCCCGGCGTCGCCGACGAGGTCAGCAGCACCGTCCCCCCACGCGCCGCAAACACCCCCACCGCCGTCCAGCCCTCGATACCCACACGCCCCGGCTCGGCCACGATCACCGCGTCAAAGCCCGCCAGCGCGCCCGAACCGATCCGCGCAGCATCCAGCGCCTCGACCTCGATCTGCTCACGCTGCCCCTCGCCGCCCGGCTCAAGCGCGAGCATCAGCCAGTCACTCGCCACAAACGACGAGATCCGGGGCCTCGCCCCAAACCGCCTCGTCCCCACCACCGCAACCCGAAGCCGCTCACGCAGCTCGATCACCGCCCACGCCGCGTTGTCCCGCTCGTTGGCGTCCGGCTCCAGCTCCACCCGTAGCACCACGCGCCCCGCCGCACCGCTCCCCGACCCCAACGCCGAGAGATCCACATCCGCCAGCACCTCCGCGAGCTCCTGCCCCGCCGCCCACGAGACCGACGCCACGCCCACCTCGCGCATCCCCGTCTCGGTCGCCGCCGTAATCCGCGCAACCGTCCGCCCCTCGCGATCGACCCCCTCGCCCGAACGCACCAACCGCACCCGCACCTGCGACGCGCCGGCCGTCCCCGCTCCCGCAGCACCCACTCCCGCCCCGGTCACCACGATCGGGCGCAACGCCTCCACCCCCACCAGCCCCACATTCCCCACACTCGCCTCCGACGGTGGCGACACCACCAGATCCGCCCCACTCAGCGCCGCCGAGGCGCCCACACTCGTGCCGCCGCCGAGCGTGCCCTCCCGGAAGGCCGAATACACCGCGACCACCCGCCGCGCTTCGACACCCTCGCCCGCCTCAGCCTCGGGCACAAGCGCGAGCCCGCCGGCAAGGTCCGTCTCGCTGTCCACCGTCGAGAGCTCACGGAGCCGCCGCTCCACCAGGGTCATGTCCGCCGTCGCCGGCAACACCACGCCCCGAGCCGGACCGCCCAGCGCAATCAGCCCCGCCCGATCCCCCCGCGCCGGATCGAGCCCGCGCAGCTGCGCCAGGGCCCGCTCGACCGACACCGCCAACTCGCTCACCGCCTCCCCATCGTCCCCCGCCGCCGTGGTCGCCGACGCGATCCCGTTGTCCACCAGCAGATACACCTCGCGCGACCCGCGCTCTGCACCCGCAGCCCCGCCGCCAAACATCGGTCTCGCCACGCCCACCGCGATCATCGCAATCAGCACGCACCGCACCGCCAAGAGCAGCCACTGCTCGAGCCGGAGCCTCCGACGCTGCTGCCGGTACGCCTCCATCACAAACCGCATCGCCGCCCAGCGCACCGGCTTCCTTCGCCTGCGCATCAGGAAGTGGATCAGGATCGGCACCGCCACGCACGCCGCACCGACACCCAGCAGGATGGGATGCAGAAACATCACGCCCGTTGCGCCCCTCTCTGCCCACTGTCCCGACGCGGCTCACCCATACTTGCTCCGTTTGATCTGGGCGTTCCGCCTCGCCACAAACGCCGCGATCGAGGGCCCGAGCCACTTGTGCGTGTCCACCAGGTGATAGTCGAACCCCAACCCCCGCGTCACCTTCTCCACCGCGTCAATGTGCGCCTCGATCGCCTTGCAATACGCCGCGCGGATCGACCGCGGATCAATCCTGACCCGCCCCTCGCCCTCGAGCCCCTCAAACGGCGCCGCGTCCGCAAAGTCAAAGCTCCGCTCGGCGCGGTCCAGAACCTGAAACGCGATCAGGTCGTGCCCCCTGTGCTTGACCTGCGCCATCGCCGCACGGATCTGATCCACATCCGTGAAGAAGTCGCTCACCATCGCGATCAGGCACCGGTTGTTCACCTTCGCCAGCACCTGTTCGATCGCCCGCCCGAAGTTCGTCTCCGCCGAAACCGGCTGCGTCGAGAGCGCCCCGACCACCTGCCGCCACGCCCCCATCGATCCGGTCCGCCCGAGCATCGCCTTGACCTCATCGGCAAAGACCACCAGCCCCACGCGGTCCCGCTGCCGCAGCGTGATGTAGCTCAGCGCCGCCGCGAGCGCCGTGGCGTGGTCAAACTTGCTCCAGTAGTCCCGCTCGTCCAGGCTCTTGGTCCGCCCTTGCCCCGACGCCTCGGCAAAGCTCCGCGAGCCGAAGTCCATCGACCCGGACGCATCGACCATCACCAGCAGATCGAGATTCGTCTCCTGCTGATACTGCTTGAGCTGCAGCTTGTCCGACCGCCCGTACACCTTCCAGTCCAGATGCCGGATGTCATCCCCCGGCACATACTGCCGGTGCTGCGCAAACTCCACACTGAACCCGTGATAGGGCGAGCGGTGCTGCCCGCTCATCACGCCCTCCACGATCATCTTCGCCCGTAGCTCAAACGTCTTGAGCCGAGCCAGCGTCTGCGGGTGCAGATAAAGCGACGCGTCCTCTTCCGGAAGCCTCGCGGCAGACACCTTCGGGTCCGGGCTCGTGTTCTCGGGCGATCCGTCGCTCACACCGACAATGTACCCGCCCCGCCAACCCCCCGCATCCAAACGACCCGGATCCGCCGGCCCAAAAAAGCGAGCACGCCCGTCCCCCTCACAGGTTCGGGCGTGCCCACAAGGGAATCTCGATGTCGATCAGCGATCAGAGTCGGCCGTTGGACCCGTTCTCCGAACGCCGCTTGAGCAAAACCTCGCGATCACGAGGAGCGGCACCGCGTGAGTCCTGCAAGCGTGCCGCGGGCCCACGCTGTGCACCCGACTCCGGCCCGGCCTGCAGGCCGCGGCCGCGACGCTCCACCTGCCCCTGACCGATCCGCCGCTCGGCCCTATCCGCGTTCAATCGAGGACTCTGACCACGCCGACCCTCCGGCTGCTGCATATCCGCACGCTGCCCCTGAGAACGTTGGCCCTGCGGCCGCTCACCCTGAGGTCGCTCACCCTGAGGTCGCTGCATCTGAGGACGCTGCATCTGCGGACGCTGCATCTGCCCTCGCCGTTCCTGAGCTCGCTCACCACGGAACTCGCCGCCCTGCCCGGGCACCGCGCCCTGGCCACCGCGCCGGAACTCCGGGCGGGACGCGCCGCGTTCCTGCTGCTCACCACGCTCGCCCCGCAGCCCCGGCCTCGCCGGCCCGCGGACGTTCCTGTCCTGCTCCGGCGACACTCGTGCGCCGAAACGCTCGCCCTGCGGCCGCGCCGGTGCGGCCCGCCCAAGCTCGCCCTGCTCGGCGCGTCGCTCGTGCATCCGCTCCATGATCTGCGCCCGCCGTTCCATGAACTGCGCTCGACGATCCGCGTCGCCGGAACCCCGCTGCGCGCTCGGCGCCCACTCACGGACCGTCGAACGACGCTCGTCACTCTGCCGCTCGGGCCCGCCGCGCTGCGCCTGCGCCATCGCCGCCGACCCCACCAACGCCAGCACGATCATTCCAAACTTCACCTGTCGCATTGCCGAACTCCTTTCGCTGAACACATCATCCTTCGGACACATGCTCAACGCTCCAGCGCGACTCGCATTGCCTTCACGACTCGGCCGGACGGCAAACACAGATGCTACTTGCCGTCCGTCGCCACTTCCGTCGCGTACGTCGCGTCCCGATAATCGATAACGCCGTCGCGGTTCAGGTCCATCAACTCCGAGCCCTCGCCAACCGCCGAGAGCGCCTTGGCCAGCTCGATCGGATTCACATCACCCGAGCCGTCCTCGTCGAGCACCGCGAACGCACGGATGCGTTCAAACTCAGCGCGGAACGCCGGACGCGCCGCCTCGCGCTCCTGCTCGTTGAGCTCGCCGTCACCGTCGAGGTCGTACTGCGGCACGATCTTCGCCTGGATCTGCTCACGCATCTGCGTGAAGTCGGCCCGCGCCACCTCGCGCTCCGCATCGCTCAGCTCGCCGTCACCGTCCGTGTCGTACCGACGCATGATGAGCTGACGCATCTGGTCGTCGCCGCGCCCGCGCCGATTGCCGAACTCCTCGCGGATCGCCTGGCGCTCCTCCTCGTTGAGCTCGCCATCGCCGTCCTTGTCAAACCGCTTCATCATCTCCTCGCGGTTGAATCCGCCGCGCTCGCCCTCCGGGCGGCCCTCACGCGCCGGAGGCCGCGCCTCAGGCGTGGCCTCCACGACCGGAGCAGGCTCCCGCGCCGTACGCACCCGCGGCTGGATGACCTGCCGCTCGACAACCTCCGGCTCGGGCGTCGCCATCGCGACAGTCAACTCAGACGACGGGGCCTTCTCGCCACCGCTCATCACCCAAACCCCGGCCCCGGTAGCCGCCGCCAGTCCACAGACGGTCAGCACGATCGCATCTTTTCCACGCATGGTTTCTGTCTCCTGCCCACGGATACACCGCGGCGTACCAGCCTAACGGTTCGCACGCCCCCGCATTGCATCGGACCCCGGGCGATTCCTTCTGCCCTTCCTTTCGGCAAACCCCGCCCAACGGAGTCACCCCGCCCCAGATTCCGCCCCTCGCCCCGCCCCACGCCCCGCCCCACATACCATCCGCCCATGCCAAACACCCCCCACACCCCCCCCGCCCGCATCGGCCTCCTCACCGGGGGAGGCGACTGCCCCGGCCTCAACGCCGTCATCCGCGCCGTCGTCAAGGAAGCCATCTTCCACGACATCGCCGTCGTCGGCTTCGAGGACGGCTTCATGGGCCTCATCGAGGACCGCACCCAGAACCTCACCCTCGACCACGTCTCCAACATCCTGACCCACGGCGGCACGATCCTCGGCTCCTCAAACAAGGCCGATCCCGGCAACTACCCCTGCCGTCAGAACCCCGACGGCTCATGGGTCTACGAAGACCGCACCCAGCAGTGCATGGACGTGATCAGCCGCCACGGCCTCGACGCCCTCGTCGTCGTCGGCGGCGACGGCACCATGACCTGCGCCAACCCCTTCGTCCAGCGCGGCATCAACTGCATCGGCGTCCCCAAAACCATCGACAACGATCTCCACGGCTCCGACATCACCTTCGGCTTCCTCACCGCCGTCCAGACCGCCACCGAGGCCCTCGACCGGGTCCACACCACCGCCGCCAGCCACCACCGCGTCATGGTGGTGGAGGTCATGGGCCGCAACGCCGGCTGGCTCGCCCTCCACGCCGGTCTCGCCTCGGGCAGCGATGTCATCCTTATCCCCGAGATCCCGTTCTCACTCGACGAGATCGCCCGAGTCGTCAAGCTCCGCTCCAAGCGGGGCAAGCGATTCAGCATCATCGTTGCCTCCGAGGGTGCCAGGCCCGCCGGCGGCCAACAGATCGTCGACCGAGTCGTCGAGAACAGCCCCGACCCCATCCGCCTCGGCGGCGTCGCCAAATGGGTCGCCGAGCAGGTCGAAGACCGCACCGGCATCGAATCCCGCTATGTCGTGCTCGGGCATGTCCAGCGCGGCGGCACCCCCACCGCCGCCGACCGCATCCTCGCCACCCAGTTCGGTGACCACGCCATGCACCTGCTCCGCGCAGGAAAACGCAACCGCCTCGTGGTCATGCAGCAAGGCAAACTCACCGACGTGGACATCAACGACGCCGCCGGCAAGCAGCGACTCGTCCCGCTCAACCACCCGCTCCTCGACGCCGCCAGAAGCGTCTACACCAGCTTCGGCGACGATCAGCCCTGACCCCCCTGCCAATCGCCCGTGACCGGTGCCACCGGGCGCCAGCCCGGTGTGCTCACCCAAGCGCCGCCAGCATCTCCGCCCCGTCCAGCGCCTGCGGGATCTCCCGCGCCTGCACCCACTTCACCTTCATGCCCCCCGACGGGTCCTTCTCCACCAACACCGACCCTCGCGTCGAAACGTTCAGATCCGGCCAGTAGAACCCGTACGCCTTGCACACCTCCCGGTGCATGTCGGCCAGCAGACGCTGCTTGAGCCCCAACGCGTCGGCCCACGCCTTGTGCACGAAAAAGCTGTCGCACGAGACGCCAACCACCTGCGCCCCCTTGGCCTCCCACGAGGCAAACTCGTCGGTGATGCACTGCATCTCCGTCGAGCACACCGGCGAGAAGTCCAGCGGGTAGAAGCACAGCATCACCGGCCCCTTCGACACCGCATCCGACAGCTTCCAGTCCTCTCGATCCTGGTCCTTGAGCACGAAGTCCGGTGCCGCGTCCCCAACCCCGATCGGTGCCTCACGAGGCGTCAGTGCCGTTGTCATGATGATTCCCTTTCCCGCTTGAGAGCCCGGACCGCCCGCATCCAGCGCCGCGCGCCGAACACTCCCGATCCGTACGAACCAGCCCCCGCCCGAAGCGGTATGCTAGTCAAACGTGCCCGCCGCAGCCCCCTGCGTACGGGCCTCCACGCCGCGGCGGAGCCGCACCCGGAGGAGCCCCACCCATTGCACGGAAGCGCCAGCCCCATGACCACCCCTGAAACCACCATGCCCGACACCCTCGCCGGGCGCTACGCCCACACCTGCCAACGCGTCGCCGACGCCGCCGCCAAGTCCGGCAGGCGACCCGAGGACATCATCCTCGTCGCCGTCACCAAGAACGCCGAGCCCGAACAGATCCGTGAAGTCCTCGCGCTCGGACACCGCGACCTCGGCGAAAACCGCGTCCAGCAGTTCGTCCAGCGGGCCGCCATGGTGCAGGAATACCTCGACAGGCTCAAGCTCCACCCCACCGGCAAACCCGACGCCGCCGCCATCCTCGCCGAGACCGCCGGCCGCACCCTCAACGGCCAGTCCCCCGGCACCATCCCCGACACCGTCCGCTGGCACATGATCGGCCACCTCCAGCGCAACAAAGTCCGCAAGGTCGTCGAGTTCTGCAAGCTCATCCACTCGGTCGACTCGCTCCGCCTCGCCGAGGAGATCCAGCAAGTCGCCGTCCGCAGAGAACAACCCGTCGACGTGCTCGTGCAGGTCAACTGCTCGCTCGAGCCGCAGAAGTACGGCTGCCCCATCGGCGCAGCCATCCCGCTCTGCGAGCAGATCGACACCATGGTCAACGTCCGCGTCCGCGGCCTGATGACCATGGCCGCCCAGACCGACGACGAGACCCAGACCCGCGCCGCCTTCGCACGCTGCCGCGAACTGTTCGAAGAGGCCCGCAAGAGAGGCGTCACCGACTCCCGGTGCAACATCCTCTCCATGGGCATGTCCAACGACTTCGAGATCGCCATCGAAGAGGGCGCAAACATCGTCCGCGTCGGCACCGCCATCTTCGGCGAGCACAGACCCGAATCCGACGATCAGCCCTGACCGATCGAGCGACTACGCCCGGGCCAGCGCGCCGCCACGGGACCGCGTCGATTCCATCACGCGCTGCAGGTTCACACCCGGACACGCCGTCGGCTTGATCTCGCGGTGCGTGAACACCCGGCTCACACCCACCTGGTACCGGTGCATCAGCGACGCGACGAAGTCGTCAAGCGACTTGCTCGCAGCCACCGTCGGAACCTGCTGCTCGTAGTTGCCCATCACCATCACACCGATGTTGCCCTCGTTGTTGTCCTTCACGTGCGCGCCCTGAAGCGTCGTCGACCGCGCCTCCCAGACCCGCCCCGCCGGATCAACCACGTAGTGGTACCCGATGTCCGCCCAACCGTTCGCCGACACGTGCGCGTTCCGGATCGACTCCAGACGCTGCGCCGCCGACGCCGAAGACGTGCTCATAAACGGCGTCATCCCGTCGTGGTGCACCGTGATCCGCGACACCCGACCCATCGGCTTGGTGTCCCACAGCTTCGGTGTCGCCCGCGTCCACGAGCTCCGCGGCACAACGCCCTTGACAGCGCTCGGGGCCGGCCCGCTCCCGCCGCCGTTCTCAAGCCAGTCAGGCTTCTGCGAGACGAACTCCCAGTCCGACGAACTCGACTCTCGAGGGGTCACGCGGATCCCCGGACGTCGAGATGTCCCGCCTCCACAACCAGCCAACAAAGCCAACGCCCCGGCACTCAAGCCCGAACGAAGCAACCGACGACGAGAAATCTGGTCCATGACACAACACTCCACCGACGCAACCACCGCGTCCGATCCATTCCATCGGCTGACGAACGCAAACGGCACCAACGACGCATGAGCATATCCGAGCACCAGTGCCGCATTGCAACGACACACCCTAATACATAGCTATCAGAATACCGCTCGGGCGAAATATCGGAACTTGCCGCCTACGCTCGGCACCATGAACAACCCCACCACACCCCAACGCCGTCTGCTGGCCGCACTCGCGCTTTCCGCAGGTTTCGCAGCCAGTTCCGCCCTCGCCTCCGACACCCTCGACACGTCCCCCGCTGGTTACACAGCCACCACCGCCCAGGACGAAGAAGCCGAACAACCGCTCGGCCCGCCCGACGAATCGATCTTCACCACCACCAACTGGGACGGCAGCTTCTCCGCCGGGCTCAACGGCTCCTCCGGCAACAACGAGAACTTCAACTTCCGCGCCGGCTTCAGCATGAAGAAGGAAACACTCCGCAACGCCGCCAAGCTCGGCGTGACCTACAGCTACGCCTCCTCGGACGGCGACTCCAACGAGAACGAGGTCAACGCCCACGCCCGCTACGACTGGCTCATCCCGGACTCCAAGTGGCGCCTCTACATCACCGCCACCTACGAGTACGACGACTTCCAGGAATGGGACCACCGCGTGACGTTCGGCCCCGGCATCGGCTACCAGGCCATCAAGAACGACCGCACCGATCTGCTCCTCCGGCTCGCGCCCGTGCTCGCCGTGCGCGAGTTCGGCGGCATGGACAACGAGTGGCGCGCCGAGATCAACCCCGGCCTCGACTTCGAACACAAGATCACCGACCGACAGACCTTCACCACCACGCTCGATTTCTACTCCGAGATCGGCGACTTCGACAAGTACCGCTTCATCGGCTCCGCCGGCTGGCGCATCGACATGGACCCCGACGCCGGACTCTTCCTCGAACTCGGTGTCGAAGACGAATACGACAGCGATCCCGGCGCGGGCTTCAAGAAGAACGACTTCGCCTACTACGCCACCGTCGGCTGGTCGTTCTAAAGCCGACCCCGCCGACTGACACCAACCCCCGCCGCGCCCACGCGCGCACTGCCGCGCTCCCCCGCGAGCAGCCGCCGCCCATCGACCGCACGGAGCACACCCCATGATCCTCCAAGACGCCATCCCCGCCGAAACCGTTCAGGAAGCCGCCGACGCCGCAGCCGACGCGCCCAGCGAACAACTCCAGGCCATCCAGGGCCTCCCCACCCGCTTCACCGACGGCGAGATCTCCACCGACGACTGGTTCGCCCTCTGGACCGACCTCGGCTGGCCGATCACCAAAGCCCTCCTCCTCATCATCGCCGTCATCTTCATCAGCGGCTGGGCCAAACGCTTCGTCACCTCCACCTGCCGACGCACCAAAGTCGACGAGACCCTCTCCCGCTTCTTCGGCAACCTCACCCGCTACGCACTCCTCATCCTCGGCGGCCTCGCCGTCCTCTCCACCTTCGGCGTCAACACCACCAGCTTCGCAGCCGTCGTCGCCGCCGCCGGCTTCGCCCTCGGCATGGCGCTCTCCGGCACCCTCGGCAACTTCGCCTCCGGCGTCATGCTCCTCATCTTCCGCCCCTTCAAGGTCGACGACGTCGTCAGCGCCGGCGGCGTCACCGGCAAGGTCTTCGAAGTCGGCATGTTCTCCACTACCTTCGACACCCCCGACAATCGACGCATCATCGTCCCCAACGGCTCCATCTACGGCGACACCATCGAGAACGTCACCCACCACTCCACCCGACGCGTCGACGTCGCCGTCGGCACCGACTACTCCGCCGACCTCGACAAAACCCGCGAGGTTCTCACCGCCGCAGCCAACGCCGTCGAGGGCAAACTCCCCGACAAGGACGTCGTCATCTACCTCAACGAACTCGGCGACTCCAGCATCAACTGGTCCGTCCGCGTCTGGGCCAAGACCAGCGACTTCTGGGCCGTCCGCGAACGCCTCACCCGCGATGTCAAGGTCGCCCTCGATAGCGCCAACATCGGCATCCCCTTCCCCCAGCGCGACATCCACATCCCCGAAGCCATCAAGGTCCAACTGGCCAAGGACTGACCCCCACCCACACCACCGTGTGGCATGCCCACGCTTCGTGGGCATGTGCTTTGACCATGTCGCAGAACACCATGCCCACGAAGCGTGGGCATGCCACACGAGCACTTCCCGAGAGATGGTCCGGGACAGGTTCACGGTGGACGGTTCAGTGCTGCAAGATCAGCCACATCCCCGCGAGCCAGAGCAGCACACACCCCGCCGCGAGCAGCGCACCCCGCCATCCCGCCAACATCATCGCGTTGATCATGCACCCCAGCGCGAGCGTCGCCCCAACGGGGATCCCCGCACCAGAGAGCAGCACCAACACACGCAGAGGCACCGCCACGAACGCAGCGTCATATCCCGCCGATTCGATACCGCGCGAGACGGCGAGCCCAACCCCGAGACACAACGGCATAGACGATCCGATGATCGCCCAACGCACGTTCACCCTGAACATCCGCGGCCGGGCCAGCGCATGGTCAAACGTTCGCGCATCGTCCGGATCAAACCCCCGCCCGCACTCCGGGCACACACCCGTCGTCAGCCCCCGCAGGTCGTACTGGCACGCGATACACCGCACACCCAAGCCTACCACGGGCGCCCCATCCGCCCGACGAAATGAACCGCGACCACCTACCCTCCGCCATGCCCACCACCCCCACCAACTCCCCCCTCGTCCTCATCATCCGCGACGGCTGGGGCCACAACCCGAACCCCTCGCACGACGCCTTCAACGCAATCAAGCTCGCGGACACCCCGGTCGCCGACGCCCTCATGCGCGATTGCCCCAACACCCTCATCAAGACCAGCGGCATGGACGTCGGCCTGCCCGAGGGCACGATGGGCAACTCCGAGGTCGGCCACCAGAACATCGGCGCCGGCCGCGTCGTTGACCAGGAGTCCGTCGCCATCACCCGCGCCTGCCGCGAGGGCAAGCTCGCCGGCAACTCCGCCCTCGTCGAATCGATCACCCGCGCCCGCGACGCTGGCCGCGCCGTCCACTGCATGGGCATCTGCTCCGACGCTGGCGTCCACGGCCAGCTCGAGCACCTCTTCGCCATCCTCGACCTCTGCAAATCCCTGAACGCCCCCAAGGTCCACATCCACCTCTTCACCGACGGCCGCGACACCGGCCCCAACACTGGCCTTGGCTACATCCAGCAGGTCCAGGACAAACTCGCCGAGCTGACCACCCCCGACTTCGCCCCCGTCATCGCCTCCGTCATCGGCCGCTACTGGGTCATGGACCGCGACACCCGCTGGGAACGCACCCAGCGCGCCTACGCCTGCCTCACCGGACGCAACAGCACCGACCTCCCCCACTACCGCACCGCACACGACGCCGTGCAGCACGCCTACGACAACCCCGCCGAGCCCACCATGACCGGCGACGAGTTCGTCCCCCCCTCCCTCATCGGGCCCACCAGAGACGACGCCCTCACCCGCCGCATCGCAGACGGCGACACCGTCATCTTCTACAACTACCGGGGCGACCGCCCCCGCCAGATCTCCGCAGCCCTCGTCTTCCCCGACGCCGACTGGGCCAGCGTCCCACCCTCGCCCGACTCCGGCGCCAATGGCTTCGACCGAGGCCCCAAGCTCGACATCGACTACGTCATCATGACCGGCTACTCCGAGCAGCTCACCAAGCTCGCCCGCGTCGCCTTCCCCAAACCGCCCAAGATGGTCAACATCGCCGGCCAGCACATCAGCGCCCTCGGCCTCACCCAGTTCCGCTGCGCCGAAACCGAGAAGTTCGCGCACGTCACCTTCTTCTTCAACGACTACCGCGACGAGCCCTTCGAGGGCGAGCACCGCGCCATCATCCAGTCGCCCAACGTCAGCACCTACGACCAGCAGCCCGAGATGTCCGCCATCGGCATCCGCGACGCCGTCCTCGCCCGCCTCGCAGCCGACGACTGCGAAGACCTCATCGTCGTCAACTTCGCCAACGGCGACATGGTCGGCCACACCGGCAACCTCGACGCCGCGATCAAGGCCTGCCAGACCGTCGACGCCTGCGTCGGCCGGCTCATCGAAGCAACCCTCGCCCGATCCGGCTCGCTCATCGTCACCGCCGACCACGGCAACGCCGAACAGATGAAAGACCCCGCCACAGGCGCGCCCCACACCGCCCACACCACCTACGACGTCCCCCTCATCGTCGTCGGCACCCAGTTCCGAGGCCGCACCCTCCGCGAAGGCGGCCGCCTCGCCGACATCATCCCCACCGCACTCGACATGATGAGCCTCCCGCAGCCGCCCGAAATGACCGGCCGCTCCCTCCTGGCCTGAGTGCCGCTCTCACCGCCCCTCGCCCCCGCCTTCGACACGGCTCAGCATTCCTGTACACTGTGGATTCCCTCAGAAAGGAGCCGACCATGCGCAGCCTCACCACTCTCTCGCTGACCGCCTGCCTCACCGCCGCCCTCATCACCGGCTGCGAATCGACGCCGACCCGCACCGCCGTCGCCGCCGACCACGAGGCCGCGATGCTCGGCCCCGTCGCCGCGCTCGCCGGCGAATGGACCGGCAACGACCCCGCGTCCGGCGAGGACTACACCATCGAGTTCAACCCCACCGCCAACAACTCCGCTGTCCGCGAGATCATGTTCCCCGGCACCCCGTGGGAGATGACCAACCTCTACCACATGGACGGCAACGATCTTGTCATCACCCACTACTGCGCCGCCGGCAACCAGCCCCGCATGGTCACCAGCAAGGCCAAGCAGACCGACGAAGGCACCGTCTACCACTTCGACCTCGAGAGCGTCTCCAACCTCCGCCCCGAGCACGACCACTACATGGGCAACATGACCCTCATCATCCTCAACGACGGCACGCTCCGCGAAGAGTGGCGCTCCTACCAGCGCGACGGATCACTCACCGATCCCACAACCTTCGTCCTGACCCGCAAGTAGCCCCGGCCACCCGACACGCAGTCCACACGCACCTTGCGATGCGTTTCGCAGCGCGGATCGCTTATCCCTCGCGCGCACCGCCGCCACCGCACGCGCCACCGCGGCTCACACCAGCACCTACCGATCACACCACGGCCCAATCGCATGGAGACTCTTGCATCCAAGGCCGGGCATCCCCGAACTGCCGGGTATCACCCCAGAGGATCATCCATGAATCTCCGCACAGCTCTCGCCACCCTGCTCGCCACGCTCCCGCTCTGCGCCGCCGCGCAGCCCGACCAGAGCGAAATCAGCTCAACGCTCCGCAGCCTCGAAGGCACGTGGCAAGGCACACTCGAGTACCGCGACTACCAGAGCGACGACCGCACCACGATCCCCATCCGTGCCGACCTCGAGCCCGGCGCGCTCATGCCCACACTCACCCGACGCGTCGAATTCACTGACCCCGGTCGCGTCATCCTGAGTCAGGACATCGTGACCATCACCGGCAACACCTACATCGAGTTCGATCCTGCAGAGAACACAACCATCACCTACACCGTCGACAACCTCCGCTTCGACGATAGCTACGACTGGACGCTCACGCTCACCGGCGAAGCACTCGACGGCGGCACTCGGTCGGCCATCCAGATCGAACAGGTCATGGAGGGAAACACGTTCGTCGTTACCAAGCGCGTCCGCCCGGCCGGCGCACCGACCGCCGCGTGGCAGTTCCGCAACCGGATCAGCCTCGACCGAACGCCCGCCGCAGCCGAAGACCTCCTCGGGACCTGGCAGGTCGATCTGCGGCCTTCCGCCGATGCCGACCCCTACGCCGTCACTCTGGAGATCGAGTCGATCGACAACGGCGACATCACCGGCACCTTCTACAACGGCTCACCCATCTCCGACGGGCGCGTCAGCGTCTCGTGGGGCGTCACCCGCTTCGCCTTCACCACCAACGACGGCACGGGCACCTACCACACCAGCGGCACACTGCGAAACGGCACCCTCCAAGGCACCACACACTCACTCGGCCGCGCGTTCCTCATGGAGTGGCGAGGAGCGGCCGCCGGTTCGGACGAAGGCTCCGACTAATACCCCGCAGCCTTGTCCACCGTATTGAGCAGCGGCTCGCCCGCCGCAAAGCGACGCACGTTCTCCCGATAGAGCGCCCACCACCGCTCACCTGTCAGCTCCGCCGACCCTGCCGTGTGCGGCGTGATCACGACGTTGTCGTACTTCCACAGCGGGTGCCCCTCCGGCAACGGTTCGGGATCCGTGACGTCCAGACCCGCGCCGGCGAGCTTGCCCGAGTCCAGCGCCGCCATCATCGCGTCGGTATCGACGATCGCCCCGCGGGCGATGTTGATCAGGTACGCCCCGTCCTTCATCGCCGCGAACGCCTCGGCGTCAAACTGCCCCCGCGTCTCGTCGGTCAGCGGCAGCGCGATCGCCACCACGTCGGCCCGACCCAGCATCTCCAGCAGTTCGTCAGGCTTGCCCACATAGTCGATGTAGTCCGGCGTCGGCCGCTCCGACCGCCGCGAGGCGATGACGTTCATGCCAAAGCCCGCCGCCCGCTGGGCGATCTCCGACCCGATGCCCCCGAGCCCCACGACGAACATCGTCCGCCCCTCCAGCGCAATCCCGCGGCGGGCGTCGGGGCTCCCCCACTGGCCCTCCGCCCGGTTCCGCTCGTGCACCCGCATGTTCCGCGTCAGCGTCAGCAGCATCGCAAACGAGTGGTCCGCGATCGTCGGCCCGTGCACCGCCCGCATATTGGTCAGCACGATGCGATCGGTCTCCATCAGCGGCTCGATCGTGATGTACCGATCCACACCCGCAGACGTGGACTGCACCCAGACCAGATTCGGCGCCGCCTCGATGAACTCCGCGGAGGCGAGCCGGGCATCCACCCCGTGCGCACGCGGCGCGAGCTCCATCGCCCGGTCCCGCGACCGCACCGAGATGACCTCGAGATTGGGCGACGCCGCGCGCAGAACGTCGAGCTCCTCACCCTCCTCCAAACTGGAGAGGAAGACGAGCTTGGGCGACTCACCCGCCGCGACCGGATATGCCACCCTTGAGCCCTCGGTCGAACCGATCGACGACGCGTCGGGCTGGGCGACCGCGAACGGTGCGAGGACAAACAGTGTCAGAGCGATGAGTGTTGGTTTGCGCATGGGCCAAGCATAACCGCTCACGGCACGGCCCCCCATCCGCCGCCCCGCGCCCCGTCGAGAATGTCCAGCGGAAACGCCGGACGGGCCAGCGGCCGCAGCGCGATCGCCAGCAACGCCAGCTCGTGGTCGTCGCCGGCGAGCCGGTTGACGCCGATCTTGTCGCACCCGGTGCACCGGTGGATGATCGCCCACTCACCGCCATTCCTGACCTCGATGGCGATGGGCTCCATCGCGCCGCGGCAGAGGGACTGGCGGTCGCCCGGCTCGTCGTCGAGGTGGCGGGACCAGAGGCAGTAGGGACAGTGATTGCGGTGGCGGGTGCCGAAGGCGTTGGCGGTGATGCTGCGCTTGCAGCGGATACAGGTGAAGTCGGCGTTCTCGTGACGCCGGCCGGGGTTGCGGCCGGAGTGGCCGCGGGAGTCGCGTGAGGGCATTGGATCATCCGTGGCGGCGCAGAGGCCGCGGGCATGTGTAGTGCTCGGCGTAGGGGGTCTGGGGGATCGCGTGCGTGCTGAGCGGGGGCCGGGTCCGAGACTCATCCGGCGTGGCGGCCGGTGGGCGACGTGCGCGCACCGGTACCGCGAGGTGTGCTCAGGCTGGCGATCAGAGGACAGAGGGAGTGGTTGCCATCAGCCCGGAGCGTACCGGGAGAGCCGCCCCGGGGCAAGAGCCAGTCCGGACGATTCGGCGGGGCCTCAGGAAAAATATGCGCCGGCTGCGTGAGGCGGGCGGGGTGGCGGCGCTCTCACTGTGCCGGGTGTGAGTCACACGCGGCACGACCCGACCTTGACGCAGAACCGGGTGTTCCGGGCTGGCAGGGGGAGGCGCACCGGGGCCTCAACCCCCAATGCAGAAAGGTCTTCGCCATGAAGCTCACCACCACCATGTTCGTTCTGGCCTCCGTTGCAGCCGCCGCACTCCCCGCCGCGGGGTCGATCATCGGCACCACCGGCGGGGCCACCCAGATCCTCCCCCCGTTCAGCGCGATGCCGGGAGCGCTGACCGCGCCCAACGCCTGGGCGTGGAACGAGGCGACCAACATCTCGCTCGGGGCGATGCCGGTCGATCTCTCGATCAACCCCTCCAACAGCTTCGCCCCGACGCCGGGGTTCATCTCCGGGCTGGTTGACTCGCACTTCATCCACTACGACGGCGTGCCGGGCACGGTGATCTTCGGCACGGTCACGTTCAGCCAGCCGATCCTGGCGGTGCAGTACACCGACACCAACCTCGACCTGACCGACGGGCTGGCCACGCTGGGGACGATCTACCCCACGACGCTGCCCGGACGCGGGTTCTTCAACTGGACCGGCGCCGACTTCATCGACATCAACGGCAACGTGCTGACCTTCCAGATGGTGGGCATCGGGGCTCCCGATCTGGAGCAGGTGCGGGTCTTCACCCGGGCCGTCCCCGCGCCGGGGTCGGTGGCCCTGCTCGGGCTCGGCGGCCTGCTCGCGGCACGCCGGCGGAGGGGGTGCTGAGACTGCGCAGACACACTCGAGATTGACACGACGGCACGGCCGGGGCGGAGAAGCCCCGGCCGTGTTGTTGGCGGGAGGGCCGGTCTTTAGACTCGCGGCATGAAGCGATGCGACTGGGCGAAGAACGAGCTGGCCGTGCGGTATCACGACGAGGAATGGGGGCGGCCGGTACACGACGACGTGGTGCTGTTTGAGTTTCTGGTTCTGGAGGGTGCGCAGGCCGGGCTGAGCTGGGACACGATCCTCAAGAAGCGGGAGCGGTATCGGGAGGTGTTTGCGGGGTTTGACCCGGCGAGGGTCGCGCGGTTCTCGGCGGCGAAGGTCGAGAAGCTGCTGCAGGACCCGGGCATTGTGAGGAACCGGCTGAAGGTCGAGTCGGCGGTGTCGAACGCGAAGGTGTTTCTGGAGGTGCAGCGGGAGTTCGGGTCGTTTGACGCGTATGTGTGGGGGTTTGTTGATCCTTCGGGGGAGCGGCGGCCGCGGGTGAACGCGTGGAAGACCGGGCGCGATGTTCCGGCGACAACCGCCGAGAGCGACGCGATGTCGAAGGCGCTGAAGAAGCGCGGGTTCCGGTTTGTGGGCAGCACGATCTGCTACGCGTTCATGCAGGCGGTGGGGATGGTCAACGACCACACCGTGGGGTGCGACCTGCACGGGGTGTCGCGCGACGCCCGGCGCTCGTAGAGGAGGGTGCGGGCGTTTACGCCCAGCCGAGCTCGCGGAGGCTGTGGCCGTCGTTCCAGATCTTGGTCATGTGGCTGATCTTGTCGCCCTTGAACTGCATGATGTAGGCGTAGTTGGCGGCGACGGACTTGCCGGTCGGGGGCACGGGGCCGCCCTCGTGGGTGTGGGTGGCGTGGAAGACGCCGCAGCCGGTGACGTTGTTGCGCTCTTTATCGACGGCGAAGGAGAGCAGCTCGTAGCGGCCGTCGGGTGCGGGGGCGGCCATGCCCTTCATCCACTCGGTGTAGGTCTCGAGGGTCTTGACGTCGGCGAGCGCATCGGCCTGGGCGGAGAAGGTGGCGTCGGGGTGGCAGTACTGCTTGCAGACATCCCAGCCCTGGCAGGTCTCGCAGGCGTCGAAGAACTTCATGGCGGTGTCTTTCATCGAGGCGGTGGTGGTCGCGGGCATGGGATGTCTCCTCTTGGATACGTGTATTGAACGGCGGAGTGTAATGGAAACGAGGGGCGTGTTGGGGCCGGTCAGTCGGTTGACTTAAGCCGCAGGAGTTTGCCCTTGCGTTTCACGATGTTCTTGTAGTCCCACTGGATGGCTGCGGCGTGGCCGAGCCAGCGTTTGAGGTCATTGGCGGAGATCTGGTCGGCGGCGGTGAAGCGTGCCTCGGCGGCCTTGAAGGTGCCGGAGGGCTGCAGGCCGGGCTCGTCGAACGACTGGCCGCTCCAGAAGAGCAGGCGGATGCAGCCCTTGAGCTTGCTGTAGCCGACGATCGGGTTTCCGTCGAGGAACCACACGGGGTGGCGGTGCCAGATCTTGCACTCGGCACCGCGCAGGTGGCGGTCGATGGACTTGGCGAGGGTGTCGCAGACGGCCTTGTCGTCGGGCGATTGCTCGGCGTTGTAGGCGGCGATATCGGGGTGGATGGGCATGGGGGCGGCTCGGGTCGGGGGCGATGTGTGGCGGCGTCTTGCAGCGGATTGGGCGGAGGATACTGGCGTGCGGCGGGCGCGGGTGGGCGATGGCGGCGCGGGGTGGTGGCGGGCTCCTCGCTTGCGCTTCGGGCTCTGGAGAGGCGTTCGAGGTGGGCTGCGGCTTTGCGGGCGGTTTCGTTGTGGCGGGCGCGGAGCTGGGGCGAGAGGGGGCGGTTGGGGGGGAGGTTGTGCTCGGGGTCTTCGGTGGTGACTTGGTGGAGGCGGGCGATGGCACCGGGGCGGGCGAGGGCGGTGAGATGCGCGGCCTGGGCCTCGGCAGCGCGGACGAGGCGGTCGAGCAGGGCGCGGGTTGAGGGGTGGTCGAGGTAGTCGAGCAGGTCGGTGAGGGAGATGGCGTGGTGGGAAGCGAGGTCGGGGAGGGAGAGGTCGCCGGCGAGGTAGTCGGCGAGGAGGGCGCGGGGGTCGGGGATGTTGGGCGGGGCGGAAGAGGCGGGCTGGAAAGCCCGCCCCCCTGTGGGTTGAGGGGTGTCGGGCTCGGTCAGGGTGGTGATTCGGTTGTGCATGGTGTCCCTCCGTGCGCAGGGTAAGGAACGGGGAGGGTGATGCAAAGGGGATGTGGGGAGAGGTGCGCGAAGTTGCGCGCAGGGGTGGATGTTGGTGTAGATTCTTCGGGTGGGATGAGAATCGGAGTGTGCGTATGCGGAGTATTCGGATCATCGCGACGCCGCCGGGAGAGGCCCCGGAGCACATCAGGGAGGCGTGGATCGGGACAGTGATCCCGCTGCTCTCTCGGCGCGATGATGGGCGCATGAAGAGCGGCGGGCTTGGTGTGCTCACGGGGCCGAGGACGCAGCTCGGCTCTTTCTGGGCGTGGGCACGCGGCAAGTCGGCCAAAGAATCGGGGTATGTCGTGTCAGGCCGGGCGGCGATCGCGGCGCTTGAGGAGCACCGCCCCGATGCCGCGGCATGGTGGCGAGAGAACGTGCCGCGGGCATCGAAGATGGGGTGGCTGTTGCTGTTTGCGACCGAGGTGTGTGAGGTTGTGGACGAGGAGTGACGGCGGACGGCAGAGAGCACTGGGAGTCCATCTATCGGTTCTGCCATCACGGTGCCTGTGATGGCCAACTTCGTAGCGTCGCGCGGCATCACTGTGCGGGGGAGGGATGGAGAGAGGGGAGAGGGGGAGACCCCCAGTGACGGTACGCGGTTGGTCAACAGTGCCGACCGCCCAGCTAGTTGCCTTTGTCCTGCCTTGACGCCGGCGGACATGGCGCAAGTGAGGCATATGGGCGCCGAGTGAGTTCTTCGGCGAGATTCTGGAGATCAGGGAAGAGGTTCATCTGCGAAAACCCCGTCAGCAACAGCTCGTAGCGAATCAATGGCTTGCTCGACGCGGGAACTCTTACTTTAAATAAGAAATTGTCGCTGCCAGAAATCTGTTCAAGGGGCAAGGCGGTTCCATGAATGGAGAATGCAGATTGCTGGGCGATGAGTCGCTTATCGACATGTGGCGGAATAACAAACGCAGCCTTATCGAGATCATGAACGTCGGTAAACGGGGCTTGCACCAAGGGGTATGCCGCCCCTCCCAGCATGGACATATTCGAGAACTCGCCTAGTTGATTGCCGTTTAGTCCAGCACTGTTTACCGCCCAGATGCATGCGTCGATCGAGTCGTACGCCTCATCAAGTACAGCAAAGTACATCGCCACAAATGGTGACATCGTCCAATCGAGCAATCGGGTCGGCATGCCATAGTGCTGCATCAGACAAAGCCATGCCGGAAAGTTCTGGTAGCCGGGACATGCTGCATGTCTTGTTTGAGCGAGACGCACAAAGTCGTTGACGAGCGAACGCTCCGTGTCTTTTACTCGCTGTCCCGACACCATTGAATTGGAAGCCCGGTAGAGTTTGGGGACTAGGGGCCACGATTCAACTGCTTGACCCCGAAAGTATGGTTGGTACCCAAATCGTTCATTTGCTCGGAGCGAAAGCTCAACCAAACCGGATGCACTTCCCACCACCCATTCTTGTGCGGCCATTCCCTACTCCTCGCCCGTATCCAGCACCGCCATGAAGGCCTCCTGCGGGATGTTCACGCTGCCGATCGACTTCATGCGGTCTTTGCCCTTGCGCTGTTTGTCGAGGAGTTTGCGTTTGCGGCTGACGTCGCCGCCGTAGCACTTGGCGGTGACGTCTTTGCGGAAGGCCTTGATGGTTTCGCGGGCGATGATCTTGCCGCCGATGGCGGCCTGGAGGGGGATCTCGAACTGGTGGCGGTCGATCTGCTTGCGGAGGCGTTGGAGGAGGACGCGGCCGCGTTGGGTGCCGCGGTCTTTGTGGCAGATGAGGGCGAGGGCCTCGACGGGTTCGTTGTTGATGAGGATGTCGATTTTGACGAGGTCGTCGGCTCGGTAGAGGGCGATCTCGTAGTCCATGGTGCCGTAGCCGGAGGTGAGGCCTTTGAGCTTGTCGTAGAAGTCGTAGATGATCTCGGCGAGGGGGACCTCGAAGGTGAGCATCTGTCGGGTGTCGCCGACGACCTGCTGCGACTTGTAGACGGCGCGGCGGTCGAGGCAGAGCTTCATGACGTCGCCGATGTACTCGTTGGGGACCATGATCTCGACGTTGCAGATGGGCTCGCGGATCTCGAGGACCTGGCCCATGTCGGGGAGGTCGGCGGGGTTGTGGACTTCGATCTCTTCGGGGACGCCGCCCTTGCCGCGGATGAGGACCTTGTAGGAGACGGTGGGCGCGGTCTGGACGATCTCGAGGTTGTGCTCTCGTTCGAGGCGCTGCTGGGCGATGTCCATGTGGAGGAGGCCGAGGAAGCCGCAGCGGAAGCCGAAGCCGAGGGCCTCGGAGTGGACGGGCTGGAAGGTGAAGGACGAGTCGTTGAGCTGGAGCTTTTCCATCGCCTCGCGGAGGTCTTCGAAGTCGTTGCCCTTTTTGTCGCTCGTCGCCGGGTAGAAGTCGCAGAAGACCATCTGCTGGGGCGGGGCGTAGCCGGCGAGGGGCTCGGTGGCGGGGTCGATGTCGAGGGTGACGGTGTCGCCGACGCGGACGTCGGAGAGGGTCTTGATGGCGGCGACGAAGTAGCCGGTCTCGCCGGGGCCGAGAGTCTGGACCTTGGTCTGCTTGGGGGTGTATTTGCCGAGTTCGGTGATGAGGAAGGTGCGGTCGAGGCCCATCATGCGGATCTTGTCGCCGACTTTGAGGCGGCCGTCGAAGACACGGATGTAGGTGATGACGCCGCGGTAGTCGTCGTAGACGGCGTCGAAGATGAGTGCGCGGGTGTTGTCGGCGAGGCTGGGGCGGGGCGGGGGGAAGGTCTTGCAGATGGCGTTGAGGAGCGCGGGGATGCCCTCGCCGGTTTTGGCCGAGACGGGGATGCAGTCTTCGGCGGGGAGGCCAAGGACCTGCTCGACTTCCATGGCGATCTCGTCGGGGCGGGCGCCGGGGAGGTCGATCTTGTTGAGGACGGGGATGATCTCGAGGTCCTGACTGAAGGCGAGGAGGGCGTTGACGACGGTCTGGGCCTCGACGCCCTGGGAGGCGTCGACGACGAGGATGGCGCCTTCGCAGGCCTTGAGGGCGCGGGAGACTTCGTAGTTGAAATCAACGTGTCCGGGGGTGTCGATGAAGTTGAGCATGTAGACCTTGCCGTCTTCGTCGGTGTGGGCGACGGTGACGGCGGAGGCCTTGATGGTGATGCCGCGTTCGCGTTCGAGGTCCATCGAATCGAGGAGCTGCTCTCGGGCTTCGCGGTCGGAGACGGCCTTTGTCGCCTGGAGGAGCCGGTCGGCGAGCGTGGACTTGCCGTGGTCGATGTGGGCGATGATGGAGAAGTTGCGGATGTGGGCGCGATCGATGGACATGGGTTGAGCTACCTGGGCAACCGCGGGTGGGTTTCGGCGGAGCGGAACGGGGTGCTCCGGCGGGTCGGATTTGGCGGTTATTCGGGCCGGGGATGATAGCGCGATTTGGTGCGGGGCTCGGGATTGCCGGGGCTCGGGGCGCGGATGGTCGGGGGCGGGCGTGGGTCTGGGCGTGGGGTTTGGGGGGCAGGCGGAGAGGAACGGGGCGGGAAGCGGACCGGTTGCTGGGTTTGTGGCGGGCGGTGAGCCGATAGAGGGGATAGGCGACAGAGACCCTGACAGAGCACGGAGCAGACCCATGGCGAGCGAGGCACCTCGGACAATCAAGACGATTCTGGCGGCGACCGGCCTGACGCAGGAATCGGTCGGCGGGCTGGTGATGGCGTCGGACCTGGCGGCCAAGCTGGGGGCGTCGCTGCACGTGGTGCACGTGATCGAGCCGATGAGCGCGGTGGAGCAGAAGGCGATCCCCGGGCTGGCTGAGAAGCATCTGAAGATCGCGGCGGAGGAGTTGCAGGCGTTTTGTGCCTCGCACGGGGTGCCGGAGTCGGCGGGGCAGCATGTGCTGAGCGGGCACCCGGGGAACGAGATTTTGCGGCTGCGGGCGTCGCTGAAGGCGGACCTGCTGGTGGTGGGCCGGTATGGCAAGGGCGGCCTGAAGCGGGGGCGGCTGGGGAGCATCGCCAACGCGCTGGTGCGGAAGTGCCAGGTGAGCGTGCTGATCGCGCAGCCAGAGTTTCGCGGGGAGCCGAAGCGGGTGGGCGTGGCGTGCGATCTGCACGAGGAGTGCCAGCTTGAGCTTCGGCGGGCATTGGGAATCGGCCGGACTGTGGGGGCTGAGGAGGTTGTGGTGCTCGCGGCGTATGAGGTGCCGGCGGGGTATCACACGATCATGTCTTGGGACGAGGCGTGCGCGGGGCTGGAGTCTGCGTTGCGTGAGGTTGGGGATCGGGAGATCGCCAAGGCGCGGGCTGCGGAGCCGGGGTCTCCGGTGTGCCGCCTGAGGCTGGAGGAGGGGTCGCCGAGTTCTCGCGTGGCGGCGATGGCGCAGGAGGAGCACCTCGATGTGCTGGTGCTGGGGACGCACACTCGGAGCCGGACGGCGATGGCGCTGCTGGGGCGGGTGAGCGAGAAGATCATCGACGCCGCGGGGTGCACGGTGTGGGCCGAGCGGGACGCGGGGATGTTCCAGGGCTTCCTGGCGGCGCTGAAGGAATGGGCGGAGTAGAGACGGCGCGGCTTAGGTTCCGGGCCAGAGGACCCAGTCTCCGTCGGGGATGACCTGGGGTCTGGCCTCGCGCTGGGATGGGTAGACGTAGCGTTCGCCGGCGCCCTGGGGCAGGGGCTTGGCGTTGTCGTCGTCGCCGTCGGGACCGATGGAGTAGAGCGCGGGTTGGCCCTCTTCGCTGAGCGTGTAGCGGAGTGGCTGGCCGTCTACCCAGTCGGCGGGGATGACGGGGAGTGCGTCGGGGACGAGGGCGTCGAGGGATTCGGGCCAGGCGTCGTGCTGGTTGTGGTAGCGCTGGAGAGCGACGGCGACGCGGGCGGCGTCGGTCTGGACGCGGAGCAGCTCGCAGAACTCGGCGATGCGGTGGTAGGACGAGACGAAGAGCATGTAGGGGAGCGTGCGGTTGTTTTCTGCTGCGGCGGCGGACTCGGCGCGGAGAGACTCGAGGCCGGGGGCGGCGGTCCATGTCCAGACGGGCTGGCTTGCCTCGGCGGTGACGGTGTCCCAGGCGCGCTGCCAGGCGTCGTAGGACTCCTCATAGGAGAGGGCCATGGTGCGGAAGCGCTGGATCGCGGCCTGCTTGTTTTCTTCGGGGATGTCGGTTGCGGGGTCGAGGTCCGGGGGGATGGTGGACCCGGCGAGGGTCATGAGCTTGCCGGCTCCGGCGACGGAGATCTGCGGGTCGCCGAGGGGGTCGATCTCGTTGTAGATGTTGTCGATGGCGTCGGCGAAGATGCTGCGTTCGTCGGCGATGAGGTCGGTCGTGAACTTCTGGTGGGTGACCGATTCGAGGAGGGCGTCGAGGCGGTCGAGCTGCGCGGGGGTGAGCGAGTCGCCGGCGAGGTCGGTGAGCTGGATGACGCCCTCGACGATGACGCCGCCCTGCAGCGCGATCGCGCCGATGCAGGTGGCGACGACGCGGGTCTCTTCAAGGTGGCGGGCCATGATCGGGGCGTTTTCGAGGATCTCGATGGCGCGGTCGATGTTGCCGGCTTCGGCGGCGCGGAGTGCTTCGAGGCGGATGCAGGTGCCGGCGGCGCGGATGGTGTTGACGTAGGGCAGCGCGATGTCGGTGAGCCGGGGGTTGGGGCTGGGCTCGGGCGGGGTGACGTCGGGGCCGCGGAGGGCGCGGACCCACTCGGCGGGGAGAGCGTCGGCCCAGATCCACGCGAGGTTTGGTTTGGCCTGGAGCTCCTCGATGAGCGGGAGGAGTTGGGGCATCTGGTCGAGGAGGGCGGTGGCCTGGTCCCAGTCGTCGTCGCCGGGTTTGGCGGTCTGGAGGGGCCGGAGCTCGCGGAGGCGGGGCGCGAGGATGGCCTGAAGCTCGGCGTAGACCGGCCAGGCGCGCTCGGCGTCGGGGATCGCGAGGAACTGGGCGTTGCGGAGCGCGGCGTAGTTGATGGGTTCGGCCGGGAGCGGGCCGGACTCGGGCTGGACCTCAGTCGGCGCCTCGGGCTGGGACGGGGGGGTGGAGTCCTGCGCGGCGGCGATGGCGCAGCCGGCAAGCATGAGCGCGAGGGTCAGGGAACTGTGCATGCGGGCAGTGTAGGGGCGGGTGGTGTCCGGCCGTGCGGGTGCTAGCGGGTCGCGATGAGCTCGTACATCGGCGGGAGGTGCATGTAGGCGGCGGGGTTGGCCGAGAGCGACTTCCATTCGGCGAGGAAGGCCGCGTGCTGTTGGGGCGTGATGAAGCCGAGCTCGGCGAGGCGCGGGAGGAAGACCCCCCAGAAGGTGTCGGGCCAGTGCCACATGGTGGTGCCGGGTCGTGCGGGGCCGGGATCGAGACGGTTGAGGTGTTCGATGCGGAGGCCGCGGCTGACGGCGAGGGTCGGGAGCGTGCCCATGATGTCGGGGTTGCCGCCGTGATCTCGCCAGCTCTTGGCGATCGCGGCGATGACGGCCTCGAAGACTTCGGAGCGCGGGGCGACGCACATGGTGTCGTAGCGGAAGTAGTCCTGGACGAGCAGCTTGCCCCCAGGCTTGAGCGCGCGGGCGATGGCGGCGACGACGGCTTCGGGATCGGGCACGAAGCAGAGGAGCCAGCGGCAGTAGGCGATATCGAACGTTCCGGGCTCGACCTGCTCGAGTGCGTCGAGCTGGGCGGCGTCGGCGACGGCGAAGGTGGCGTGGTTGAGGTGGCGGACGCGTGCCTGATCGTTGGCGAAGGCGATGAAGGGCTCGGACTCGTCGATGCCGAGGACGTGGCCGGAGGGGCCGACGATCTGGGCGAGGTCGAGCGAGGCGAAGCCGGGGCCGGCGCCGACGTCGAGGACGCGGTGGCCGGGACGGATGCCGGCACGGGTCCAGAGCTGGTGGGCGGCACGGGACCACAGGCGGTGCTGGAAGCCGAGCCGCTGGAGTTCGGCGGGGTTGGTGCCGAGCACGTATTCGCGGGGCGCGGCCGGTGTATCGCCTTGGGTGGTGGTGCGTGTCATTGGGGTGATCGTATGGCGGGGGCGGGGTTTGAGGTTGCCTCGGGGGACCGGGGCGTCAAGGCTTGAGGCGTGCGACCTGTTGCCAATGACGAGACGTGGGTGAGCCGGGCGATGTTCCCGGTGCGGTCGTTTCTGCCGTCGGCGATGCCCGCGATGGCGAGGCCGAACTACCGGCGCGAGCTGGTGGCGTCGTTCTTCCTGCCCTTTCTGCTCTCGGTGGTGGACAGCGCGATCATCGGCGTGGTGGTGAAGAACTCCTACGAGGGGGTGGTGGGCGACACGCTGCTGAACTTTGTGGTGGCGGTGATCACGGCGTCGATGGCGTTCAGCAACATCGTGAGCTTCGTGTGGGTGAAGCTGAGCCACGCGAAGGACAAGATCCGGTTCATCAACGGGCTGCAGATCGGGATGATCCTGATGGTGGCGTTGATCGGGTTTATGCCCCGTTCGGCGGCGGGGATGTGGGGGTTGACCACGTGCGTGCTCTTTGCCCGGTTCTGCTGGGCGGGGTACATCACGCTGCGCTCAACGGTGTGGCGGCAGAACTACTCGCGGAACGTGCGGGCGCGGGTGACGGGCAAGACCGCGACCGTGCAGGTGCTGTCGATGGCGGCGCTCGGTGTGGGGCTGGGCGCGGCGATGGACCGGGACACGGACTGGTTCAGGTTGCTGCTGCCGATCGGGTGTGTGCTGTCGCTGGTGGGCGTGTGGTCGTGGAGCCGCGTGCGTCTTCGGGGCCGGGCATCGCTGATGCGCGAGGAAGTTGTCAGCAGCGAGGCGGGCGGGGCGCCGTCGTTCAACCCGATCGGGATGGTGCGGCTGCTGGCGGGCGACCGGATGTTCGCGGGGTACATGGCGTGCATGTTCCTGCTGGGGCTGGGGAACCTGATGCAGACGCCGCTGCTCGTCGTGCTGCTGCGCGAGCAGTTTGACATGGAGTATCTGGGCGGCATCAAGATCACCAGTTCGATTCCGCTGGCGATGATGCCGCTGTCGATCCCGCTCTGGGCGCGGCTGCTGGACCGGGTGCACGTGATTCAGTTTCGGAAGATCCACAGCTGGTTCTTCGTGATCTCCTGCGGTGTGACGACGGTGGCGGTCTATACCAACACGCCGTGGCTGCTGATGGTGTCGGCGGTGGTGCAGGGGCTGGCCTTCGGGGGCGGGGCGCTGGCGTGGACGCTGGGGCATCTGGACTTTGCGCCGGCGGCGCGGGCGTCGGAGTACATGGGTGTGCACGTGACGCTGACGGGGGTGCGGGGGCTGATCGCGCCGTTTGTGAGCGTGGGCGCGTACGAACTGCTGCAGCCGCGGGTGGAGCACGCCAGCGCGATCGCTTATGCGATGTGCTTTGTCCTGTGCGTGAGCGGGGCGCTGGGCTTTGCGGTGCTGGCCAAGCGGAAGCTCGCGAGCGATCGGCGTGAGCGGCCGGTGGAGACGACTCCGCCGTCGCGGATGGGGTAGTGGGTCGGCGGGGGAGGGGTCCCCTCGCTGGCGCGAGGGGCTCTAAGGAGACGGGCCCCCTCGCTTGCGCGAGGGGCTCTAGGGAGACGGGTCCCCTCGCTGGCGCGAGGGGCTCTGGGGGTCGGCTCACTCGGGCGGTGTGGCGGCGACGGTGAGGACATCGGCGGCGAGGCGTTCCCAGCCGGAGCGGAAGTGCAGGTCGAGGGTGGGGATGCAGACCGGGACCGGCCATTTGATTCGGCGCGGGGCGAGCTTGGTCCAGTCCTTGGCGGTGAGGACGATGGCGTCGGCACCCGCGCCGGACGCGGCCTGCCCGATGCGTGCGATCGTGGCGTCGTTGAACGGGTCGTGATCGCGGAGGATGACCGGCTCGGTGACCGTTGCGCCGGCGCGCGCGCAGTCGGCGAGAAACGCGTCGGGTCGGCCGATCGCGCAGGCGGCGACGACGCGCTTTCCCGCGAGGAACGAGACGGGCTCGGTGCGGTCGTTGTCGGCGGTGTGGACGGTCAGCTCGCTCCACTCGTGCGCTGTGATCGCGCACTCTTCGAGCCCGGCGGCGGAGGCGACCTGTGACGCGAGGGCTTGCGCCTTCGCGGCCTCAACAGACTCGGCGTGGGTGAGGGCTGCGTGGGTGGCGCGGGAGAGGCTGGTGGCGGGCTCGCGGAGGCGGCCGGCGGGGACGACGCGCGCGGTGAACGGGTCGTGGGCCGCGTCGATCAGGACGAGGTTGAGTTGGCGGGCGATGAAGCGGTGCTGGAAGCCGTCGTCGAGGACGACACAGTCGACGCGCTGGCCGCGTTCGGTCGCGAAGAGCTGGAAGAGGCCTTCGAGGCGGCGGGGTTGGGCGACGATGGGGAGGTCGTCGAATGTGGACTTGTAGAGCTCGGCCTCGTCGGAGAGGCCGGAGCGGTGTGCGCCGTAGCCGCGCATGGCGATGGCGGGGTCGTGCCCGTGGTCGCGGAGGTGGGCGACGATGCGCTGGACCATGGGCGTCTTGCCGGTGCCGCCGAGGGAGAGGTTGCCGACGCTGATGACGGGGCGGTCGAGGGTGACGACGCGGTGTCCGGCGTCGAATCTTCGGTTGCGGTGTAAGGCGGCGGCGGCGTAGGCGCGGGAGAGGAGTGCGCCGAGAGGGCCGCGGAGGATCGGGCGGTCAGGCTCGGCCGGTGCTGTCTGGCGCATCGGGCTGGTCGTTCCCGGTCCGGTCGTCGGTGTTGTCGTCTGTTGATTCGTCATCGGCGGGCGAACGGGCGAGGCGGGGGCCGGTGTGTCCGTGCCCTTTGAGGATAGTGGCGAGTTGGGAGTGGAGATCGATCGCGGCCTTCTTGACGCGTCGGCGCTGGAGGCGGGTGAGGCGGAGGTTGTTGAGCACGTCGATGGAGCTGAGCGCGAGGACGACGGTGAGGAGCATGATCGCGGCCCCCCAGGTGAGCGCGAACCGGGCGGGATCGGCTGTGGAGGCGTAGGCGAAGGCGTAGGCGAGCGTCAGCGTGGTGAGGAGCATGACGACGCCGTTGGCGGTGCGGATGCGTCGGCGGCTGAGGGGGACGGCGCGGTCGGCCTGGAGTGCTGCGAGGTGCGCAGCGATCAGCAGCACCGTGAGGATGGCCAGCGGGAGCACGACTATGGGGGGCAGGACGCCTTGGTTGGGCATGAGCGGTTTGCGCGGGCCGGAGGATCGGGCGGTCAGCGGGTGCCGGCGGTCTGGGCCGGGGTGATGCCGAGTCGGGCGAGGAGAACGGTGAGCCGCTGCATGGGGAGGCCGACGATGGTGGTCGGGTCGCCGGTGAAGGTGATTGGCCATCCGGCGTCGAGTCGTTCGTAGAGGTTGTACGCGCCGGCCTTGCCCTTCCAGAGGCCGGTGTCGAGGTAGGCGTCGATCTCGGCGTCGGGGATGCGCCCGACGGTGACCTCGGCGGTGTCGACGAAGATGTGGCGGTGGCCCTTCCGCGGGTCGAGCACGGCGACGCCGGTGTGGACCTGGTGGGAGGCCTCGGAGAGAGTGCGGATAGTCCGGCGGGCGTGGTCGGCGTCGCGGGGCTGGCCGATGAGCTGGCCGTCCTGGACGACGAGGGTGTCAGCGCCGAGGATGAGCCAGTGCTCGTCGGGGCTCGCGGCGGGGAGGACGTCGATGCCGGCGGAGGCCTTGAGGAAGGCGAGGGAGGCGACCCACTGCTCGGGCGAGACCTCGCCGGGCATGAGGGCGCCGTCGTCGATACCGGGGTGTGAGGCCTCGAAGGGGAGCCCGGCCTCTTCGAGGAGGCGTCGGCGTCGGGGGGATGAGCTGGCGAGGAGGAGTTGTGTCATGAGCGCCTCTGTGGCCGCACGGGGAGTGTAACGGCGGGGCTCGAAAGAGGTGCGGGAGAGCGGCCGGCCCCACTGCCGCTAGGCTTGTATGCAATGCGGGCTCACCTTGTGCAACTGGATATGGCCTGGGAGGCGCCGGAAGAGAACTTTCGGCGTGTGGAGCGGCTTCTGGACGGGACCGATATCGGCCCGGGCGATCTGGTCGTGTTGCCGGAGATGTTCGCGACGGGGTTCAGCCTGAACACCGAGGTGACGGCCGATAAGGGCGGGGTGACGCTGCGGTTCTTGCAGGAGCTTGCCGAGGACCTTGCTTGCTGGGTGCAGGGCGGGCGGACGGTGCACGACTGCCATTGCACGAAGGCGGACAACCGGATGAGCGTGCTCTCGCCGGAGGGTGCGCTGGTGTGTGAGTACACGAAGGTGCACCCGTTCAGCTTCGGGCGCGAGCCGGAGCGGTTTGCGGGTGGGGATCGGGTGGAGACGTGGGAGTGGACGGCCGGCGGCGAGCGCGCGGTGGTGTGCCCGGCGGTGTGTTACGACCTGCGGTTTCCGGAGTTGTTCCGCATCGGCGCGGTGCGGGGGGCGGAGGTCTTTGCGCTCGGGGCGTGCTGGCCCGCGGCGAGGGCGGCGCACTGGCGGGCGCTGGCGATTGCGCGGGCGATCGAGAACCAGGGCCTCGTGCTGGCGGTGAACCGGACGGGAAATGACCCGCATCTGGCGTATGCCGGCGGGACGATCGCGGTGGATGCGAAGGGTGAGGTGCTGGGCGAACTCGGGGATGAGCCGGGGGTGCTGAGCGTGGAGGTGGATATCGCGGCGGTGCGGGAGTGGCGGGGGGTGTTTCCAGCACTCAAGGATGTGCGGCTGCGGGAGATCCGCTAGGGAACTTGGTCCGAGCAAACGAGACACCGGCTTCGCTGATGCGAAGCCGGTGTCGTTGAATCATCAGATAGAAGACTGTCGTCTCAGCCACCGAGCTTGGAGGCGATGCTGTCGAAGGACGAGTTGAGGCTCTTGAGGGACTCGCCGATGCGGGAGCTGATGGCCGACCAGCCCTCGGCGCCGGCGGTGCGGAGCTCGTTGAGGTCGGTCTTGATCTTGGCGATGTTCTTCTCTGCGGACTCGACCATGGGGGTGGCGGCGGCCTTGATGGGTGCTGCGGCCGACTCGACCTTGGTGCGGAGCTCGCCGAGGCGCTTCTCGGCGGAGGCGAGACCGGTTTCGGCCTTGGTCACGGCCTCGTCGCGGAGCTTCTCGAACTCGTTGGCGATGCCCTTGCCGGCGTCTTCGGCGGCGTCCTTGACGCCCTCGGCGGCGTCCTTGACACCCTCGGTTGCGCCCTTGACGGCGTCGCCGGCGCCTTCGGTGGCACCCTTGATGGCGTCGCCGATGGCGTTCTCGGTGGACTCGCCTTCCTCCTTGGAGCAGCCGGGGATCAGCAGGGCGAGGGCGAGCAGGGGAATGAGCAGCTTGGTGGTCATTTCAGGTCTCCAGTTTGGTTGGAAGTGCTGGGATAAGAGAGGGGATACTAGGGAGAGTCTGGGCGAGGTCGCCTCTCCCAGAGATGATTGGCGGGAATTGCTCGGGAAATCTGGGTGCGGACGGCGGGCTGCATCTCGAGCCAGAGCGGGACGGGGAGGCTCAGCCGCCGCAGACGGCGTCGACCTCTTCGAGGCTGGTGTGGCCCTCGGCGGCGAGCTTCCATCCGGACTGGAGGAGGGTGGTGAAGAGGCCCTGGTCGATGATCTTGCGCATGCCCTGGATGGACTGGTCGGTGAGGATGACGTCGCGGAGATCGTCGTTGAATTCGAGGAGTTCGAAGAGGGCCTGGCGGCCGCGGTAGCCGGTGCGGAGACAGGCCTTGCAGCCCACGGGGGCGTAAACCTTGCTCTTGCCGCCGAGGTATTTGCCGATGCGGGTGGCCTGTCCGGGCGTGACGGGGACATCGCGCTGGCAGCGGTTGCAGAGGGTGCGGACGAGTCGCTGGGCGAGGATGAGGTCGAGGGCGTTGGCGACGAGGTAGGGCTCGACCTTGAGGTCGAGGAGGCGGAAGACGGCGGAGATGGTGTCCTTGGCGTGGACGGTGGAGAAGACGAGGTGGCCGGTCATGGCGGCCTGCATGGCGGTGCGTGCGGTCTCGTCGTCGCGGACCTCGCCGAGGAGGATGACGTCGGGGTCCTGGCGGAGGCAGGAGCGGAGAAGAGAGTGGAAGGTGTTGCCGCGTTGCTCGTTGATGGGGATCTGGGTGCAGCCCTCGAGGTGGTATTCGACGGGGTCCTCGATGGTGATGACGTTCTTCTTTTCGCGGTCGACGGCGCGGAGGCAGTTGTAGAGGGTGGTGGTCTTGCCCGAGCCTGTGGGGCCGCAGACGAGGAGCATGCCCTGGCTGAGCGTGCAGACGCGGCGGATACGTTCTTCCATGTAGGGGGCGAGGCCGAGCTCGGTGACCGAGGTTGGAATGTCGCGTGAGTCGAGGACGCGGATGACGAGCTTGGGGCCCTGCATGGTGGGCGTGAAGCTGGCGCGGTACTCGACGCGTCGGTCGTCGAAGCGGGCGGAGAAGTGGCCGTCGAGGACGGCGTCGGCGGCGGAGGTCTGGAGCTGACAGACGTTTTTGACCAGCCCGATGAAGCGGTCGCCGACGGGCTTGGGGATGTCGCCGATCCAGACCATCTGGCCGTCGACGCGCATGCGGATCTGGACGGCCTCGGTGCGGGGCTCGATGTGGAGGTCGGTCGCGCGGGCCTTGGAGGCGATCTGGAGGGCGAGGCGCACGGCGCGCGGGCCGTGGGCGTCGGATTCGACGGCGGAGGAGGGCTGGCCGTCGGCCGAGAGCAGCCGGATGGGGGGAAAGTGGAGGTCGGTGGGCTCGAGGGCCTTGCAGACCTTCTCCATGTCCTCGACCCAGGGCGGGGTGGAGCCGTCGCCGTTGGAGGAGGCCTGTGCCGCGGCGATGGACTCTTCGATCACAAACTCGGTGTCGCCGACCTGGATGATGTCGCCCGGGGCGATTGGGGAGCGGTCGATGCCGATGCCGTTGAGGCGGGTGCCGTTGCGGGAGCCGAGGTCGCGGACGCGGAACCCGCCGTTGGGGTCGGCCTCGATGAGGCAGTGCTTGCGGGAGGCTTTTTCGTCGGCGATGGGGATGGAGTTGGCGGGGTGGCGGCCTATGGAGATAGCGTCTTCCCCGAGGGGGAGCGGACGGGCGTCGGCGTCGACCTGTCTGAGACGGAGTTTGGTTGCTGTCATATGGCCCCGGCCATGGTACCTCGCTCGTGCGGGTAGTGCGTAGACTGGCGTCCCATGATTGATCTGCGAGCATTGCGAGAGGATCCGGAGCGGTTTCGCGAGGGCGCACGCCTGAAGCGGATGGCTGTGGATATCGACCGGCTGCTGGAACTCGACGCGTCGAAGCGGGAGCTGGGCGCGAAGGTGGAGAACCTGCGGGCCGAACAGAAGAAGCTGGCCAAAGAGACCGGTCCGCAGATCGGCAAACTGAGCGGCCAGCTCAAGAAGGCCGAGGGCGAGGAGCGGTCGCGGCTGGAGCGTGAGATCGCCGAGCTCAAGGCCCGGCCTGCTGTGCTCAAGGAAGACATCCAGGCCATCGAGGTCGAGATGGCGGCGATCGAGCCGGAGCTCGCGGCGTTGCTGTTGCAGGTGCCGCTGCCGCCGGACGCGGACGTGCCGGTCGGGAAGACCAGCGACGACAACATCGAGATCAGCACGTGGAACCCGTCGTGGTTTGACGCGGCGAAGGAGTTCGAGGCCAACAAGGGCTTTGCGCCTTTGAGCCATCTCGACCTGATCGAGCGGCACGGGTGGGCGGACTTTGGCCGCGGCGTGAAGCTGGCGGGATCGCGGAGCTATGTGCTGGTGGGCGACGGGGCGCGGCTGCACAACGCGGTGCTGCGGTACGCGATGGACTTCATCGGTGATCGCGGGTTTGTGCCGGTGACGGTGCCGGTGCTGGTGCGCGAGGAGGCGATGGTCGGAACGGGGTTCTTCCCCGGCGGGCGCGAACAGGCGTACCACATCGATGAGACGACGCGGCAGTCGCCGGATGAGGAACACCGCGCGGACGCCGGCGCGACGGACACGAGCCGCGACCTGTTCCTGACGGGGACGGGCGAGGTCTCGCTGATGGGCATGCGGATGGGGGAGATCCTTGACGAGGCGGAGCTGCCGCTGAAGCTGTGCACGGTGAGCACGTGCTTCCGCCGCGAGGCGGGAGCGGCGGGCAAGGACACCGCGGGGCTCTACCGGATTCATCAGTTCGACAAGGTCGAGCAGGTGGTGATCTGCAAGGCCGACGAGGCGGAGAGCCGGAAGTGGCACCGCGAGATGATCGGGATCGTTGAGGACTTTTTGAAGAGCCTGGAACTCCCCCACCGCTTGCTGCAGTGCTGCACTGGTGATCTTGGTGCGAAGAACGCGGACATGGTGGACGTGGAGAGCTGGATGCCGAGCCGCGACTCGTACGGCGAAACGCACTCGGCGAGCCGGCTGTACGACTACCAGTGCCGGCGGCTGAACATGCGGTACCGGGATGGTGGCGAGAGCGGCAAGGGGCAGACGGTGTATTGCCACTCGCTCAACAACACGGTGGCGGCGAGCCCGCGGATTCTCATCCCGATTCTGGAGATGTATCAGAACGAGGATGGGAGTGTGACGGTGCCGGAAGTGTTGAGGGCGTATATGGGTGGGAAAGAACGGATCGGGTAGAACTCGAAGGTGTCCCCTGGCTTGCGCGAGGGGCTCTATGGGGAAGAATGCGCGAGACGTAGAGCCCCTCGCGCGAGCGAGGGGGCAGGTCGCGGTACACTCGGTGGATGCCGAGCGACGGGCCGCCACTCGCATACTTTCTTACATGGACGACGTATGCGACATGGCTCCACGGTGATCGCCGGGGCTCGGTTGATGATGCGCACAACGTGTACGGGCATCCCCACCTTGAGGCGCAACCGAATCGCAGCTCGCGTCTTCGTGAGCAACTCGCGGAATCGCCGTTGCTGCTGAGTGATGACGCCCGTGCCGTCGTCGAGGACGCGATCCGGGCGCATGCGGAGTTTCGTCGCTGGCGGATCCTGGCGCTTAACGTGCGCACGAACCACGTCCACCTGGTGATCGAGGCCGGGGCGCACAGTCCGGAGCAGGTCATGGCGCAGTGCAAGTCGTGGGCGACAAGGCGGCTCCGCGAGCGCGGGTTGCTCGGTGATCGGAAGCGAGTGTGGACGAAGATGGGGAGCACCAGGTGGCTTTGGGATGAACGGGCGTTGGAGGCGGCGACGGATTACACTTTGCGGATGCAGTGAGTTGTACGGGAGACGTGCCCCCTCGCTTGCGCGAGGGGCTCTACAGTCGGGGCACGCACACGACTCTCACCGACGGAGATTCCCTGGATGAAGTACACCCACCTCGGCCGCACCGGCCTCCGTGTCAGTCCGATCTGTCTTGGCACGATGAACTTCGGTTGGAAGACCGAGGAGCCGCAGAGCTTTGCGATCATGGACAAGGCGCTCGACCTTGGCATCAACTTCTTCGACACGGCCGACATGTACGGCTGGGGCGGCGAGCGGGGGGACACCGAGCGGATCATCGGGCGCTGGTGGAAGGGTGACGGCACCAAGCGCGACCGGGTGGTGCTGGCGACGAAGGTGTATCACGCGATGCCGGACAAGCACCCCGAGCCGAACCGGGGGACGATGGGATTGAGCGCGCGCAAGATCATCCGCCACTGCGAGGACTCTCTCGAACGCCTGCAGACCGACTACATCGACCTGTTCCAGATGCACCACATCGACCGGACGTGTCCGTGGGACGAGATCTGGGAGGCGATGGAGACGCTGATCCGGCAGGGCAAGATCGTCTACGTCGGCTCCTCCAATCACGCCGCGTGGGACATCGCGACGGCGAATCAGGGCGCGTCGCGCCGGCACCTCGTCGGGCTGGTCAGCGAGCAGTCGCTTTATAACCTGAAGGACCGGATGATCGAGCTCGAGGTGGTGCCGTGTTGCCGGCACTATGGCGTGGGGATCATCCCGTGGAGCCCGCTGGCGGGCGGGCTGCTCGGCGGTGTGCTCGGCAAGATCGACGGCGCGCGGCGGGTGGACGAGAAGATGCGCGCGACGGTCGAGAAGATGCGGCCGCGGCTCGAGGCGTGGGAGGGGTTCTGCAAGGACCTCGGCGAGCGGCCGGCCGACGTGGCGTTGGCGTGGCTGTTGCACAACGAGGTGGTGACTGCGCCGATCGTCGGGCCGCGGACGATGGAGCAGTTGACCGGGGCGATGCGGGCGCTGGAGATCGAGCTTGGCGAGGACGCTCTGGCGCGGCTGGATGAGATCTGGCCGGGCCCGGGGGGCGAGGCGCCCGTGGCGTATGCTTGGTGACTCATGCGGCAGATCACCCTCATCACCACCGGCGGCACGATCGAGAAGACCTACGACGAGATGACCGGTTCGCTGGATAACCGGCGGTCGATCGTGGGGCGCATGCTTCGCCGGCTGCGGCTGGTGGGGACGGAGATCAACACAGTTGAGCTGATGAGCAAGGACAGCCTGCTCATGGACGACAACGACCGGCAGCGGATCGTGGACACGGTGAAGGCGGTCGGGGGCGCGGGCGATGTCGCGGCACCGACGACGGGGATCGTGATCCTGCACGGGACCGACACGCTAGAGCAGACCGGCGAGGCGCTGTATGCGGCGATCCCGGAGGCGCGGGTACCGATCGTGCTGACCGGGGCGATGCGGCCGTACGAGATGGTGCGGACCGATGCGCTGCAGAACCTGACCGAGGCGGTGTTCGCGACGGGGCTGCTCGAGCCGGGGGTGTGGTGCGTGGCGCACGGTCGGGCGCTGCGGTTCCCGGGGGTGGTGAAGAACCGGCAGCTGTCAACGTTCGTCAAGCCGGGGGATGCCGAGCCGCGCGGGGTGGTCGAGACCGACGCGGAATAGGCGCATCAAAAACCCCGAGCTTGCGCTCGGGGCTCGTAGAAATGAGTGTGCGGTACGGGTCGATCAGCCGTTGATGCCGGTGATCTTGACGCGGGTGTAGGTCTGGCGGTGACCGGTCTTGCGGCGGTAGCCAGTCTTGGGCTTGAACTTGTGGATGTAGAGCTTGTCGCCCTGGAACTTGGGCTCGACGATTTCGGCGGTGACCGAGGCACCGGCGACGTAGGGCTGGCCGAGCTTGGCATCGCCGCCGACGGGGCCGACGACGAGGACCTTGTCGAACGTGATGGATTCGCCGACGGAGGTTTCGCCGCCCTTGTAGAGGTCGATGAGAATGACCTCGTCCTGGGTGACTTTGCGCTGGCCGCCAGATTCTTCGATGATCGCGTACATGGGTCTCGGTCCTTTCTTCTACGCCGGTGTGGGGCGGGGGCCTCGTGGCGAGCCCGGCTTGGGTCCCGTCCGGCGGTAGGGCGGAAAGTCTAGGCGGGTGGATCGGTGGATTCGATGCTCGGGGGCTTGGTCCGGGGGCCGGGAGCGGCTTTGGGCGGCTTGGCGGGCCCGTCGGGGCTCTCGGGACGGCTGGGGCGTTCGGGCTTGGGCATGCCGAGCGGGGCCCGTTTGGGTTCGCCGTCGCGCCTCGGGTAGGTCCGGGGTGTCACGCGGAGCTTCTCGAGCACCACGACGCGGCCGGTGGGCGTGTCGACCGTGCCCGCGTGGGCGGCCCCGAGCAGGTGGAGGGCTTTTTTGGCCTCTTCGAGTTCTTCGTCGGCTCGCTGGCCCTTGACCAGGATGGCCAGGCCTCCGGGCTTGACCAGAGGGATGGCCAGCTCGGCGATGACGGCCAAGGGCCCCACCGCTCTGGCGGTGGCGGCATCGAAGGTCTCGCGGGTGGCGTTGATGCGGGAGCCGTCGGGCTGGCGGTCGCCTCGGTCCTGCCCGGCGGCCTCGGCCCGGCGCTGGAGGACTTCGGCGTTGGCCAGGCCGAGCTCGGCGATGGCGTGGCGGAGAAAGTCGCACTTCTTGCCGGTGGCTTCGAGGAGGGTGAAGCGGAGGTGCGGGCTGACGATGGCCAGGGGGATGGCGGGCAGGCCGCCGCCGGAGCCGATGTCGATGACGCGGGCACCGTCCGGGAGGTCGGCGAGCATGGGGAGGAGTGTGAGGGAGTCGAGGATGTGGCGGGTCCAGGCGTCGGCGGGGTCTTTGATCGCGGTGAGGTTGGTGCGGGTGTTGGTTTCGAGGAGGAGGGCGAGGAAGGTGGCGATGCGGTCGAGTTCGCCGGGTTCGAACTCGACGCCGAGGACGGCGACGGACTCGAGAAACTCGGGCGTGGGTTCAGGGCGGGTCAGCTCGGCGGCAGTGGCGTAGCGGAAGGGCTCGGGCTTTGGGGGGGCGGGCCGCGGGCCTGGGCCGCCGGGGTTGGTTTGGTGATCAGCGTTTGTTGGCATGAGGTTCCTGGCCGAGGGGGTATCTGGGTGCGGGGTTGTAGGGCGTGAGTTCGCGCCGCATCGCGATGCTGAAGAGGATCCCGGTCATTGCCCAGCAGGTGAGCATGCTGGAGCCGCCGTAGCTGATGAAGGGGAGGGTGATGCCGATGATGGGCAGGATGCCGATGTTCATGCCGATGTTGATGACGACCTGGGCGGCGATGAACCCGGCGATGCCGACGGCGGCGATACGACCGAAGCGGTCCTTGCACGTCGAGGCGACGAGGAGAGCCCCGGCGAAGTAGACGACGAAGAGGCCGGTCAGACCGATGGCCCCGATGATGCCGAAACGGGTGGAGACGACGGCGAAGACCATGTCGTTGTGGGGCTCGGGGAGTCGGTTGAAGTGGACGAGGGCGCGGGTGCGGTCTTCGGGCTGGCCGGTCATGCCTCCGGCGGCGATGAGGCGCTGGGCGGTGAAGGACTGGAAGTTGATGTCGTGCTCGCGGGAGCGGTCGCCCTGGACCTGCTGCACGAGGGCCTCGAAGCGGGCCTTCTGGTGGGGCAGGAGGAAGGGCCAGGCGATCGGGGCGGCGAGCGCGGCCATGACGACGATGAGGGCGAGATAGCGGAGGCGGGCGCCGGCGGTGATGAGCATGCCGAAGAGTGAGGGGACGAAGAGGCTGGCGGTGCCCAGGTCGGGCTGGACGGTGATGAGGCAGACCGGGATGAGCGTGAGCAGGCCGGGGGGGACGAGCGCGAAGAGTGTCTCGGGCGGGTCGCGCCGGCGGAGGTAGAGCGCCATGAAGAGGACGTAGGCGATCTTCGCGGGCTCGCTGGGTTGGAGGTTGAGGAAGGGGAACTTGATCCATGCGCGCGCGCCGTTGACCGGCTCGACGAGGAAGGTCGGCACGCCCGGGATGAGGAGGAAGACGAGCAGGCCGAGAGAGAGGATGGCTGCGGGCCAGGCGATGTACATGCCGAGCTTGTAGTGCGGCAGGGCAACGACGACGAAGCCGAGCAAGCCGAGGATGAGGAAGACGACCTGCTTCCATGCCTGGGCTGAGAGGTCGAGGGACTGCGTGGGCGAGGGGTTGGTGGCCAGGTCGATGGCGTAGACGCCGACGAGGCTGAGGGCGAGCGCAGTGAAGAGGACGATCCAGCCGGCGTGGGCGAGACGGATCGTGGAGAGCACCGAGCGTCCGGGGGCGGACGAGCCCTTGATGAGGTCGACGATGTACACGGTTAGAGGTACCCCTCGTCGACGAGGGCACGGATGATCTGGTTGACGATGGGGCCGCCGACGCGGCTGCCGGAGCCGCCGTACTCGACGATGACGCTGATGGCGTAGCGCGGGCGTCCGCCCTCGGGGCCGACGAGCGCGGTGAACCAGGCGTGGTCGCCGGAGCGGATGGGGATGCGGTTGCCGGCGGCGTCTCGCGGCGGGTTGTCGGTGAAGATCGGCGGGGCCTGGGCGGTGCTGGACTTGCCCCAGACGTGCAGGCCGGGCGTGTTGAAGATGGGCTCGCGTCCGGTGTCGAGCGAGAGGTGGTGGGCGGTGCCGTTGCTCGGGTTGTTGACGACGCCGTCGAGGCCGTCGAGTGCGGCGGCGATGGCGCGGCGGTCGATGTTGGTCTCGTGCGGTTCGGCCGGTGCGCCGTCGTCGATGACACGCGGCGGGATGGCGACGCCCATTCGCGCGAGTGTGGCGTAGGCGTTCGCGGCGTGGAGCGGGGTCCACGCGATGGGGCCCTGGCCGATGCCCATGATGGTCGCGTCGAACTCGTTGAGGTCGGCACCGTCGTTGACACCGTCGATCGCGCCGATTGCGCCGGGGAACTCGGCCCCGACGCCGAGGTTGAAGTAGCTACCGACGCCAAAGTCGCGCAGGTTCTTAGCGAGGACGCGCGGCCCCATGCGGCGGCCGAGCTGGTAGAAGAAGATGTTGCAGCTGGCGGTGAGCGCCTCGACGGCGTCGGGGTCGTGGCCGAAGCGGATGGTGTGGTTGGACCAGCCGTAGACCTCGCGGTAGATCCAGCACCGGAGGACCTTGTCGTTGTCGGGCAGGAGGTGGCCGGCGCAGGCGAAGCGTTCGCCGAGGTGGTGGTGGCCGTGGGTGACCGCGCCGCAGAGCGTGAGCGCCTTGAGCACCGAGCCGGGCGGGTAGGGCTTGGCGATGGCGCGGTTGACCAGCGGGGTGTTGACGCGGTCCTCGTCGAGGGCGATCGGGTCGTCGCGGTAGGCCGAGCGGGAGTAGGACGGGCTGGTGACGAGGGCGAGTACGTCGCCGGAGTCCACTTCGACAACGACCGCGGCCGAGTTGAGCGGGGTGCCGACGGGCAGCGGCCCGGGCACAGCGCTCTGATAGGGTTGGACCTGCGTGAGCCCGAGTCGCGGGTCGAGTATGCCCTGGATGCGGGCCTGCAGGTGGATGTCGAGCGTGAGGTGGACGTCGGCGCCGGGCTCGGGGTCGATGGTCTGTTGCTCGTGGGTGTCGAGCCGCTCGGTGCGGAGGCCGCGGAAGCCGCGGAGCTGGACCTCGCGGGCCAGCTCGACGCCGGAGCGGGCGACGGTGTCGCCGGGCTGGTAGCGGCCCCGGTCGATGCGGTCTTCGGGGTCGGGGCGGTCGAGGGTGTTGACCAGGGCTCGGTCGGCGAGAGCGGGGTCGGCGGCGAGCTCGGCGGCGCGGCGCTGGACATCGGTCTCGAGGGGGCGCGGTCCCATGCGCCCGATCACGTGCACCGCGACGCCCTCGAGCTCGAGCGTGATCGGCTCGGCGCTCTTGAGTGGCGTGGGGAGCGCGTCGCGGGCGAGGGTGACGCGGGTGCGGTCGTAGGGGTACTGGCGTTCCTCGCTCCGGCGGACGACCAGACCGGGCAGGCCCGGGACGGTCTCGGAGCCGTCGAGCTCGCTGGCGTCAGCGGCTGCGGGCCGGTCGGGGGTGCCGATGCGGACGGTGGTGTCCTGCCGGCGGATGAGGGCGAACGCGGCCTCGTCGGAGGCCTCGCCGATGACGTGGGGCTCGCGCTGGGCGGCGATGGGCTCGGCGGCGCGTTCCTGCAGCGTGGCGAGGAGTTCGGGCGTGATCTGGCGGCCGCGTTCGAGCTGCTCGGCCTCGTAACGCTCGAGGCGGGTGCGGGCGACGCTGTCGGCGGTGCGATTGACCGAGTCGAGGATGCGTTGTTTGCGTTCGGCGTAGTCCTCGGGGGGGATGCCGAGTGTGTTCTGAACGCTGCGTTCCATCGATTCGACGTGGCGCTGGTAGGCGGGGAGGAAGCGGGCGACGACGCTCTCGCGCTGCGGCTCGGTGAGTATGGGCCAGGCCTTGGCATGGGCGCGGCGGGCGTGGCGGCGTGCGCGGTCGGCGGCCCACTCGCCGGAGAGGACGGGGAAATCGATGGCGATCTCGTAGTTGGGGCGGTTCTGGGCGAGGACGCGGCCCTTGCGGTCGAAGATGCTGCCGCGGACGGTGGGGATCCAGCGTTCGCGGGAGAGCCGCCGTTCGGCCTCGGCGAGTGCCTGCTCGGACTGTCCGACGCCGAGGCGGACCATCTGGGCGGCCATGGCGGCAGAGGCGGCCAGGAAGGCGAGCATGAGGAGGGCGAGGCGTCGGCGGAACGCTGCGCGCGGGGTAAGTGGTCTTGGCATGTCTGGCCCTCCGTGTGCCGTCTGCCGCCGGGCCCCATCCAGTGGGGCGCGCGCCTCCGGGCACGCTGCTGGCTCATGGTATGGATCGGCGGGGCGGGGGCGGAGAGTTGCGAAAGGGCGGAGGGGAGAACGCAGAGGCCGCCGAGGAGACGCAGAGGACGCCAAGGACAGAGGCCCAACGCGCGAGCGTGGGCTTCGGCGGCGTGGCGGAAGGCGTGCGTTCGAATGGAACGCGGGCGGACGGCAAAGGTGCCACCCGTGGCGCAGGGGAGTTGGTCCCGCGGTGCCACCCGCCGAGGAGCCCTTCTTAACACGAAGGGCACGAAGCGCTCGAACAAGAGGCAGCACGCGGAGGGAGGCAGAACGCAGAGGTCGCAGTGGGGGCGCAGAGGACGCAAACGGGAGAAGGGGGGTCGGTCCACCGGCCTGCTGCTCGGAGCAGGTTCGTGCTCCGCTGGCACACCGCATCGACCTCGCAAAGCCGAGGTCGGTGGCACGGGTAAGTGCCACCCGCCGGAAGATATGTCATCGGCGTCTGCCACCACGCTGGTGGCTTCTACTCGCCCTGCGTCTCTCCGGTCGTTCGGTCACCTTCCGCATCGCGCTCAAGTCGATCCGCTTCCTGGCGCATCTGAAGTGTCAGCATCCGTTGTTCGTGCAACTCCTGCTCGGCCTTGAGCCGTTGAATCTCCGCCTCGGCCACTCGCCGGAGCCGCTCCTCGCTTCGGATCTTCTCCTCACTCGCGCGCACATCACTTGATCGCCGTTCTCGCTCGGCCTTGAGATTTGTGAGTCGTGCATGTTCGGTGCTGCCCGCTGGGATCTCCCCTCGATCCAGCCTCTGGATCTGGTATCGGTCGATCTCGTCCTGGAAATACACTCGCCAGCTCGATTCCCCGGTGATGAGGTATTCGCGCATCTCGGCCTCGGTCTTGCTGACCGACTGGAGCGCTCCTTTGATGGAATACGTGAACGCGTAGTCGTTTGCTAACTGCAGGATTCGGTTAAGTTTGTCCTGGTCCTCTCCCGAGCTGTTCACGGCGTTGAATAGCTCATCACGCTTTACCTTGCGGTGCGTGGTCGCCGCGTCCCGCAGCTTGGCGTACTCATCGACATTGAGTGAGCTTGTAAACTCCTCGATGAAGGTGTCGGTCACCAACGCGGCACCCGCCAGCGAGGCACCAAGCACCGGGCTGATAAAGCTGCCCGCGATCGCCGCCCCGATCGCCGCCTTGCCGGTGGCCTGCGCTGCTTTTTGCGTTTCGAGGAAGGTGGTCAGGTGCCGCCAGTAAACCTCGCCGTTCCAATCCGCCGCAATCACAAGCATCTCGGCGAGTGCCTGCAAGCGCTTGCGGAACTCCACATCGTTGTTTCCGGCACCCAGGCGAGGGTCGCGCACCGCGTTGGTGACATCAATCACCATGTAGTAGCTTTCCTTCTGATACTCCTTGACAGAAGGCCATCCATCTCGTGTATTGATGAGCCTGCCGCTACCCGGATGTCGGTATCCAACGCGCACGAGTGGCACCCGCTCGGCGACGCGTTCATTGTCTGCAGTCACTCGCATGACTGTATTGCCATAACCGTCGAGCTTGTCAATCCAAAGTGTGTCGCTCAGCGGGTTCCCGTCGGTACCGATTGCCCGTTCTCCAAAGCTGCTGGCGATGGGGAACTTGCCCTGCGTTCTGGCAAGCATGTCACATCCAGTCATCACCGTGAGAACACCACCCACGCAGCACGCGAGAGAGATCGCACGAACGGCATTGCTAACGTGGTGCATGGCGGCTGGCTCCAATGACTTCATGAATTAGGTCGTGTCCGCGTCGGCACTATTCCTCGTTGCATGTAGTAAGTCGCGTTGTGATCGAGTTTTTTCGATCTTGTCAACACGCGCATGCACGTGATTCTGGAAGCCCGATTCTGCAAGTCATTGTTTGTCCAAGACTTCTGTTTATGCAGCACGTGGCGCGAGGGAGAATAGACATTTGTGATCTCTCCAAAGAGTCATCACTCTGGACCATGAAGGAATCACAAGACGCCGCGCCGCATGGCTCGAATCAACAATCCCTAGTGCCAATACTCGCGGCCTCCCTCCCCACTTCTCTCTCCGCGCAGTGATGCCTCTGTGCTCAATGATGGCTCGTCCACGACCGACGCGGCGTGATGCGCATGGCACCTGTTTCCAGCCGGTCACCGCACCGCCTGAAAGGCGGAGCCACGGCGCGGCGTCATGACTGAGGGGTATCCGTGTCGGGCTCGCGCGTGAGGCCGACCTCTTTCCACATCGGGGCGTCCTGCTCGAGATCGTATGAGTTGCCGCACTCGGGGCAGGTGCCGGGGTCGTCGAGTGCGGAGACGTCGTAGCCGCAGTGGGCGCAGAGGCGGCCGCGGGCGCGGTGCCAGTCGCGGACGGTGCGGCGTTGAACGAGGTAGCCGACGGGGTAGATGACGACGGCGGGGGCGAGGCCGAACACCGTGATCACGGGCATCTGCCATGACTGGCGAGGGGCGAGGCCGGCGCGGCGCAGGATGACTGTGCCGATGGAGATCGAGACGCTGAGGCAGGCGAGCACGAGGCACCAGCGGGAGGTGCGCCAGAGGACCGGTGGCCCGATGTAGGGGGAGATGAGGTTCCAGAAGGACATGGGGGCATTGTGAGCGGTTGACGCTGGGTGTCAAACGCAGGAGCACCGCCTGGAAGGCGGTGCCACGGCTTGGCGCTCTTTGCGATCCCTGTGCGGCCTCCGCGTTCTGCCTTCCTTCGCGTTTTTCGCGTGCAAGAAAGGCTCCTCGCTTGCGCTTCGGGCTCTGTGTGACTCCGTGGCCTCCGCGTCTTCGCGCTCTGCCTCTACTGAGTGCGCTTGTCGCGGGTGATCTCGGCGTAGGCGTTGTGCGAGTGGATGCTCTCGAAGTTCTCGCTGTTGATATTGAACCACTCGACGCGGGCGTCGTCTTCGAGGCGGGTGGCCAGGTCGCGGACGATGTCCTCGACGAACTTGGGGTTCTCGTAGGCCTTCTCGGTGACCCACTTCTCGTCGGGGCGCTTGAGGACGGCGAAGACGGGGACCGAGGCCGCGGCCTCGAGATGCTCGACGAGGTCTTCGATCCACATCATGCTGCTGGTGCGGACCTCGGCGGCGATGCGGCAGCGCTGGTTGTGGGCGCCGTACTCGGAGATCTCTTTGGAGCAGGGGCAGAGGCTCTGGGCCGGGGCGGCGACGGACATGATGAAGTCTGTCTCGCCGTTGGCGGTGCAGGCGAACTTGACCTCGTAGTTCATCAGGCCCTTCTGGCCGGTGACGGGGGCGGGCTTGTTGATGAAGTAGGTGAACTCGGCCTCGAAGTGGGCCTCTTTGGCTTCGAGCCGTTCGCGGATGGCCTTGGTGATCTCGGGGATGCGCTCGGGGCAGACCGGCTCGCCGGTGTGCTCGTTGAGGACCTCGAGGAAGCGGCTCATGTGCGTGCCCTTCTGGTAGTGCGGGAGGGCGACGTACATGTTGATCTTGGCGACGGTGTGCTGCTCGCCGCCGTCGCGGGTGTGGAGGCGCATCGGGTAGGTGACCTCTTTGACGCCGACGCGGTCGATGGGGACCTGGCGGGTGTCGGGGAGGGCCTGGACATCGGGCATGGGCTGGGAGGTGTTGGTCGGAGTTGCCAAAGGGGTGTCCCTTTCGTGGATGTCGGTGTGGACCGGTCGCGCCCCCGGGGACATTAGGGGTGACGCGGCGGACCGACCGAGGGATGGCGCGGCGGAGGGGGGAGAAAGGGGGCGATTCGGCAGAAATCAGGCGGTGCGGGGGCCGGGGCGGCCGCCGGCGGCCTTCTCGGCGGGCTTGAACATGCCGAGGAACCACGCCTCGCCGATGGGCAGGCCGATGCAGGCCCCGGCGATCCAGTCGAGGGTGACCGGGGCGGCGGCGCCGATGAGCTTGCCGGCGTAGAGGTCGGGGATGAGCGAGCCGGCGTGGAGGAACTTGGCCGCGAGGGGCCCGGCGAGGCCGAGGATCGCAAAGCCGATCACGAACGAGGCGATGGGCGGCTGCTCTTTGAGCGACTCTCCGGCGAGGCGGCCGAGGGGGACGGCGACGATCCCGGCGAGTGCGGCGGCGAAGATGGCCTGGCCCTTGAGCGTGTCCTGGCACACGAGGTAGGCGATGCCGAAGCCGACGACGACGGTGACGCCGATAGCGCCGAGGCCGGCGGGGCGGGTGAGCGCGCGGACGAGGCCGGCGCCGAGCGATTCGTGCTCGTCGCGCAGGCCCTTGGGGCCCCACGGGTTGGCGGTGAGGAAGGCCGGCATCGAGGGCGAGCCGTCGGGCAGCGGATGGAGCTCGCCGTGCTGGCCCTTGCCGAGGCCGGCGCGCCAGATGATCGCGGCGACGGGCACGGCGAACGCGCCGAAGATGAGGCCCTCGACAGCGAGAGTGATGAGCGGGCTGTCGGACTGGGTGCGGCGGAGGATGCCGTCGATGGTGGCCGTCTGCGCAGCGGCCCAGGCGACGACGATGCCCGCTGAGTTGAGCCCGGAGCGGCAGCCGTTGAGATGGGACGCGAAGACGCCGACCCCGAGGGCAAAGAGCAGCGTGACGGCCCCGGCGACGATGCCCATGGCGGGGGCGGTGGAGACCAGCAACGTGGCCTGGGCCGAGCCGTCGGGCGCTCTGAGCGACCCGGTGAGGTGCCCGGCGATGGGGCCGAGGACGAAGAGGGCGAGGATCCAGGGCAGCTGCTTGATGGTGGCTTGGAGCATGGGGGGAGAGTGTAGGGGAAGGCTGCGGAGCGGGTCGGCGGCCCGGCTCGCGCTGGCACTAGTCGCGGGGCGTTGGCTTGAGTGTGAGTTTGTGCGTGGTATCGCCGCGTCTGACCGCGAACACGAGGGTGTTCCCGAACTCGATGCCGCCGCGGATGGCGTCGAGGGGGTCGTCGATGTCGAAGGGGGTGTCGTTGGCGCTGAGGAGGATGTCGCCGGGTTTGAGGCCGGCGCGTTCGGCGGGCGAGTTGGGCAGGACCTCGGCAGCGACGAGAGTGTCGCCCTCGAGCCCGAAGGCGATGCCGATGGAGAAGCGGGCGGGCGGGCGGTTGGTGCAGAGTTGTTCGAACTGCATGGCGAGAGGCTGGAGCGAGTAGCCGTCGATCATGTTGGAGGAGTTGCAGTTGACGTAGAAGAGGTTGTCACCGCCGAAATTGAAGACGGTCTCGAAGCCGTACATGTCGCCGTTGGCGTAGACGCCGCGGGAGGGGAAGTGGTGCCTGACGTTGTCGGGGACAAGGAGTCCCTTATCGATGGCGAGGTGGAACCTGCGGAGGTCGCCGGTGGTGCCGACCATGCCGCCGGAACCCATGACCAGCCACGAGGTCTCGCCCCACTGCGGCGGGGTGTTGACCTTGCCCCAGGTCTTGAAGCCGTAACCGATGGCGACGGTCTCGCCGGGGAACTCCTGACCATAGAAGCCGGTGCTGGACATGCCGGCGGGGTCGAGGACGTGATCTTGGATGTAGCTCTCGTAGGACTGACCGCTGGCGGCCGCGACGATTGCACCGAGGAGGCTCCATGCAAAGTGCGAGTGTTCGCTGTCGGTGCCCGGCTCGAAGAGGAGCTTGGCGTCGCGGAACCGCTGGACGAGTTCGCCGCGCGTGAGCGGGGAGTGGTCGGGATCGACATCCACACCGGGGATTGACTGGAAGTCGGGCAGCCCGGAGCGGCCGGTGCGGAGATGATTGATGGTGATGGCCTGTTTGTCGGCGGGGATGTCGTCGAAGAACCTGGAGACCGGGTCGTCGAGGTCGAGCTTGCCGGCGTCGAGGAGCTGGAGGATGGCGACGTGGGTGAAGTCGATGGGCGTGGAGCCGAGGGCGAAGATCGTGTCGGGGGTGTTGGGGATCTTGCGCTCGCGGTCGGCGAGGCCGTAGCCCTTGTTGAGGAACACCTCGCCGTCACGGATGAGCAGGACGCTGCCGGAGAAGCCGCGGCCGACCTCGCTCTCGATCACCTGCTCGATGGTGTCCCAACTGGGCGGGGCGGGCGGGGCGGCGGCCGGCTGGGCCGTGGCCGTGACAGCGGCGGACGCGAGGAGCGTGGCGGCGAGCAGCAATCGTGAGGTGCGCATCAGAGACTCCGGAGGGGCGAGGGTTTCGTACCCGGATGCGCCAGGGGCCCGAGCCCGGCACGTCTTTGCCGCCCGGTGTCGCCGAGAGTCTGGAGGGCACCGCGCGTGACGAGCCGGGGCGGGGCTTAGGAGCTGCCGGGAGGCTATCTCGCCAGGGCGAGGATGCGTGCGATCCGCTTGTCCATCGGCGGGTGGCTGGCGAACATCGAGTTCAAGTTCTGATGGGCGGCGCGGGCCTTCTTGAGTGGGTTGGCGATGAACATGTGGGCCGTGCCGCGGTTGGCGACCTCGACGAGGGGCTCCTCGTCGCCGGCGATGGTGGCCAGGGCCGAGGCGAGGGCCTCGGGGTTGCGGGTGAGCTCGACGGCGCCGGCGTCGGCGAGGTATTCGCGCTCGCGGGAGTAGGCCATCTGGATGAAGCGGGCGAGGATGGGGGCGACGATCGCGAGGACGAGGGCGATCACGATGACGACGATGACGGCGGCTCCCCCACCGCCATCGCTGCTTCGGCTGGAGCGGCGGCCGCCCATGCGTGAGTAGAAGGCCATGCGGAACGCGGCGTCGCAGGCGAAGACGATGAGGCCGACCATGGTCGCCATGAGCATGGCAAAGCGGATGTCGTAGTGGCGGATGTGTGCCATCTCGTGGGCGATGACGGCCTGGAGCTGGTCGCGGTTGAGCTTGGCGCGGAGGCCTCGGGTGACGGCGACGACGCCGTGCTCGGGGTCGCGCCCGGTGGCGAAGGCGTTGAGGGCCGAGTCGTTGATGAGATAGACCTTGGGCATGGGCAGGCCCGCGGCGATGCGCATCTCGTCGACGATATTGAACAGCTCGGGGTCGGCGTCCTTGTTCATCTCGATGGCGCCCATCATGCGGAGGATGGCGCTCGAGCCGCTGAACCAGCTCCAGAGCGTGGCGCCGACGCCGACGACGAGCGCCACGATGCCGCCGAGGACGAGGGAGGGGAGGAGGACCTTGAGGTCTCCCCCACCGCCGCCGTAGGCCGCGGCGAGCGCACCGAGGGCCGAGCCGAGCGCCGCGCCGAGCAGGAGCATGCCGAAGATGAGCAGGACGCTCTGCCGCTTGTTCTTGCGGATGAGGTCGTGGAAGGTGACGTTGGTGGGATAGGCGCGCATCTCTTCCTGCACGCGCTCGCGCAGGCTTGCGGGACGGGCTGTCTTTGCGGGTCGCTTAGCCACCGCGGCGGTTCCTTTCGGCGTCGGCGTGGTCGAAGTGCATGGGCAGCGCGGGGTCGGCCGAGAGCGGGGGCTCGTCGCCGATGCGCTCCTGCCAGCGCCCGAGCTCGCCCAGCAGGCTGATCATGCGGTCGGTCTGTGCGGGGTCTTCGGCGAGGTTGTGGAGCTCGTCGGGGTCGCTCGCGAGGTTGAAGAGCTGGGTGTGGTTGATGCGTGGGTAGCGGATGAGCTTCCAATCGCCCTGTCGGACGGCGCGCTGGCTGTCGCGGTAGAGGGTGAGGATGCTCGGGCGGCCGCCGAAGGTCTGGCCCTGCAGCGCGGGGGCGAAGCTCTCGGACTCGGGGCACCATGCGGTCTCGAATCCGAGCAGGTCGCAGACCGTGGCGGGGATGTCGAGGAGGTAGACCGGCGCGGGGGTCGAGACGCCCTCGGCGATGCCGGGGCCGGCGACGATGAGCGGGGCTTTGGTGGAGTGCTCGTAGAGGTTCTGCTTGCCGAGCAGCCCGTGGCTGCCGACGGCGAGGCCGTGGTCGGCGAAGAAGACGACGAGCGTGTCGTCGGTGCGCCCGGCGGCGGCGATCGCCTTCAGGACGCGGCCGATCTGGCGGTCCATGTGCGTGATCATGGCGTAGTAGTCGGCGAGGTGGTGCTGGATGTCCGCCTCGGTGCGGGGCCACGCGGCGAGGGCCTCGTCGCGGATGGTCATCTCGCCGTTGTCGAAGGGGTGCAGCGGCAGAAAGTTGGCCGGAAGCGGCGGCGGGTCGGCGCGGTAACGGCTTGAGTCTTCGTCGGGGGGAGTCCGCGGGTCGTGGGGCGCGGTGAAGGAGAGATAGAGGAAGAAGGGAGTGGCGGCCTCGTCGGAGCGGAGGAACTCCACGGCGGCGGAGGCGAATTCGGCGGAGGAGAACTCGCGGAGTGTGCGGCGTGCGTTGTTGGGGTAGTCGCCGGCGGGGTCAAAGTCGTGCACGAGCAGGTCGGTGTGGCTGCCCATGCCGCCGAAGAAGATGCTCGCGCCGCCGTCGAATGCGCGCGCAAACGAGGCCTTGCCGTTGTGCCACTTGCCGGTGGCGAAGGTGGTGACGCCGCTGTCGCGGAGGACCTCGGGGAGGAGCCGGACGTCGGGCTGGGTGTCGTAGGGGTTGGGGCCGAGGTTCAGCAGCGTGCGGCCGGAGAGGAACATTGCCCGGCTGGGGGCGCAGACGGCGGGGGTCATCGAGCCCATGCAGTAGGCGTTGGTGAACGACGTGCCGCGGGCGGTGAGGGCGTCGAGGTTTGGGGTGTCGATGTGCTCGTTGCCCCACGCGGCGACGGTGTCGGTGCGTTGATCGTCGGCGACGATCATGACGACGTTGCGGATCTGGGCGTGCGCGGCGGCGGCGATGATGCAGGCAGCTGCGAACGCGAGCGGCAGAAAGCGCAGCCCTCTCCCGCGCGGGGCGGGAGAGGGGGCGGGCTGGCGGGCGTCGGCTCCGGCCGGTCTCACGAGAACGAGACCTTGGGCGCTTCGCGAGCGGCGGTGTCCTTGAGCTCGAAGAACTCGCGCTTGGCGAAGTTGAAGAGGGCGGCGACCAGGACGGTCGGGAAGGTCTGACGCTTCTGCTCGTAGGTGCCGACGGTGTCGTTGAAGTGCTGGCGGGAGAAGCCGATCTTGTTTTCGGTGCTGGTGAGCTCTTCCTGGAGCTGGCGGAAGTTGGTGTCGGCCTTGAGCTCGGGGTAGGACTCCTGCAGCGCGAAGAGGCGACCGAGGGCCTGCGAGATCATGTTCTCGGCGTCGGCCTTCTGGGCGGCGTGGGCCGAGTCGGACGTGATCGCGACGGCCTGCTGGCGTGCCTTGATGACGGCCTCGAGCGTGTCCTTCTCGTGGCCGGCGTAGCCCTTGACCGTCTCGACGAGGTTGGGGATGAGGTCGTAACGGCGCTTGAGCTGGACGTCGATCTGGGCCCAGGCGTTGTCGCAGTTGACACGGGCGCGGACCAGACCGTTGTAGAGGACCATGATGACCAGCAGCAGAACGATGAAAACCGCGGCAGCGGCCACGGCGGCGATGATCAATCCCATGTAGCCCATAGATACCTCCTCGTACAGGGGAAACGGTGCGAGCGGAATGAGCATACCTCGGGCGGAGGCGACGCGCCGGTGCGCGGGCGTGCGCAGGCTCACCGGCGTGAGTCCGGGCCGGGGTTGTGTATGATGCCCTTCCGGTGTGTTGTTGGTGAACCGGTCGGGGCGATTTCGCGGGCTGGGTGGGACCGAAGGCGGGGTGGATCGTGGATGAGCGTGAACTCGATGGGCGGCGGGGAGCCGGGGCGTCGGCCGATTCGTGGTGGCTGCACGGGATGGTGGAGCAACTGCTCTGGGTCAAGCTGCTGCGGCTGCCCGCGCTGGCCCTGCGGCCTCAGCGGGTGGGGCTCGCGGTGTTTCTGGTGGTGCTGGTCGGGCTGATCGGCCGGCTGGAGATGCCGTGGCGGGACGCCGAAACGCTGCCCTTCCTGGACGCCGTGCTGGGGGCCAAGCTGGAAGCGCTTGCGCAGCTGTGGCGCGGCGTGGTCGGCCTCCACGGCGGGGCGATCGGGGCGGGGTTTGCGGCGCTGCTGATTGATGTGCCCGCGATGGCGCTCTCGCGGTATCCGGCAGAGTCGGTGTTGCTCGGCGTGCCGATGGCGTTGGTCTGGGCGGTGCTGGGCGGCGCGGTGTGCCGGTCGGTGGCGTGCGAGGTCTCGCTGGAGATGACGCTGCCGTGGACCAAGCAGCTCGGGTTTGCCGCGAAGCGCTGGCGGACGTTCCTGGGTGTGGCGGTGCTTCCGGCGTCGTTGATCGCGGCGATCGCGCTGGTGCTGGCGATGGGCGGCTTGGTGCTGTTTAACGTCGTGCCGGGGCTGGAGCTGATCGGCGGGCTGTTCTACGGCCTCGGGCTCTTGCTCGGGCTGGTGGCGGCGGGGCTGGTCGTGGTGTTGCTGCTGGGCTGGCCGATGCTGCTGCCCTCGGCGGCGTGCGAGGGGACCGACGCGTTCGACTCGGTGGGTCGTGTGCTGGCCTACGTCGTGGCGCGGCCGGTGCGGCTGCTGATGTATGTGCTCATCGGCGGGCTGGTGAGCGCGCTGGCCGGCGGGTTGGCGTTGGGGCTTGCCGAGAGCGCGATCGGGTTTACGCGGGCGACGGCGGGCGCGTGGGTGCCGGCGCAGGGCCTTGCGGAGCTGACCGGGGCGTACCCGCCCGAGGCGCAGCTGAGCGAGGCGGGCGAGCTTCGTGAGATCGGCGGGGTGGCTTCGGTCTCGTCGTGGATGGTCGGCTTCTGGGGCTCGTGCCTGCGACTGGTCGCGGCGGGGTATGCCCTGAGCTGCGTGCTGACGGCGGGGACGATGGTGTACCTGTTCATGCGGCAGGTGTGCGACGGCCAGCACTACGCGGAGCTCTGGAGCGAGGCGGACTAATCGACGACGCGGACGCCCTCGTGGGTCGTGAGTTCGCGGTAGAGGGCGCTCAGGCGTTTGGTCATCGGGCCGGGGTCGCCGTCGGCGATGGTGCGGCCGTCCACGGTCGTGACGGCTGCGAGCTCGCCCATGGTGCCGGTGCAGAACATCTCGTGGGCGCGGTAGACCTCGGTGAGCGAGATGTCGCGCTCGGCGTAGGGGATCTTGTGCTTGCGGCAGAGGTAGAGCACCGTGTCGCGGGTGATGCCCTCGGGGCAGGCGACGAGGCGGCTGGTCTCGACGACACCGTTGGTCACGATAAAGACGTGGGTCGCGTTGGTCTCGGCGATGAAGCCCTGCTTGTCGAGCATGAGGGCGTCGTCGGCGCCGGCGGTGTTGGCCTCGATCTTGGCGAGGATGGACTGGATGAGGTTGCAGTGATGGATCTTGGGATCGAGGCAGTCGGGCGGGAAGCGGCGGATATTGGCGGTGACGAGCGAGAGCCCGGTGGTGCCGTAGACCGGCGCCTTGTGCTCGGCGAGAACGATCAGCGTGGGCCCGGACTGGTTGAGTCGCGGGTCCATGCCGCTGGTGATCTTGACGCCGCGGGTGAGGGTGAGGCGGATGTGCGCGGCGTCGCGCATGTTGTTGGCGGTGAGCGTCTTCTTGATCTCCTCGGTCATGTGGTCGTTGGAGGGGATCTCGGCGAAGGCAAGAGCCTTGGCGCTGGAACGGAGACGCTCGAGGTGTTCGGTGAGCTTGAAGACGCGGCCGTTGTAGACGCGGAGGCCTTCCCAGACGGCGTCGCCGCCCTGGACGGCCGAGTCGAACGGGGAGATCCCCGCCTTGTCGCGGTGGAGCAGTTCACCGTTGATGTTGATGAGGAGGTCGCGGTTTTTCTCGTTGAAGGTCTGGAGCATGGCCCACGATAGGGCGGCCACTGTCGCAGCAGCATCGGTAAGGGGGATCAGGCTGTGACCCTGGCACAGTTGAGCACGCCGCGGATCTGCGGCACGAGCAGTTGCGTCGCCTGCTCCCCCTCGTGCGTGAACGAGAGCACCACGTGGCGGGCGCCGGCCGACGAGAAGGTGGAGTTGCCGAGCGGGATGAGATTGCGGGCCACCCCGCCGGGGCGTTTGAGCTGCAGGCAGGTGAAACGGTCGAACCACGTCACCTCGAACCGGTCGGTCTCGGCGGGGCTCCACGCGTAGGTGCCGACCAGCGGCCGGGCGATCTCGGGATCGGTCTCGAAGGGGTTGGGCGGGTTGAGGCCATTGGCGTCGAGATACTCCATCACGCGCTCGGCCTTGCCCGATGCGGCGTGGCGGTAGAGCGAGATGGAGTGCGGGCCCTCAAGGGCGTCGGCGCCCGGGATCGACTCGAGGATCGGGCGGAGGGCGTCGATCCGGTCGAGCGTGGCGAGCGTGAAGAGGTCGGGCCGGGCGCCGTGGGCGATGAGCAGCTCGATGATGGCGATCTGGCCGGTGTGGGAGGCGGCGCCGAGGGCGGTCTCCCAGTCGCCGAAGCCCCAGTCCCACGCGGCCTTGGCCAGGCCGGGATCTTCGGTGAGCATCGCCTCGACGCGCTCCATGTTGAAGTGGGACGCACCGACGAATTCCTGTGCGCGCGCGGCGGGAGTCGTCGGGTAGGTCTCGTCCGGAGCGGTGGTGGGTTTCGAACGGGGTCGGGTGGTGGAGAAGCCGGCGAGGGCAGAGGACGTGAGGGCGGCGCAGCCGAGCGAGCCGGTCGCGAGGAACGTGCGGCGGGAGTGTGCGGGCATGGCGTGTCTCCGGGGGGCCGGGGCGAGGGGTGGTCCCGGGTGGTACCCGCGGGCGCGGGCCGGGTTCCGCCGCGATGGGGATTGGCCCGCGGGTCGCCCCCTCACGCGTGCTCAGGCGCGGATGCGGTGCTGGGCGAGGGCCTCGTAGCAGCGTTGGCACGTCTCGTAGACCTCTTGCAGGTCGTCGGGGACGGTGTCGGGCTTGGGGGTGTAGGTGCCGAAGCCGGTGGACTTGTGGACGTTGTCGTACCAGTAGGGCGCCCAGACGCCGTCGGTGTCTCGCGGGCCGGGGGGCCAGGCGAGCATGGCTTCGTCGAAAGGGATGTTGAGGGCGTCGCAGAGGTTGGTCAGCACGCCGCGGGGGTTCTCGAGCACGTCGCGGGAGTCGATCACTGGCGGTGTGCGGCCGGTGCGGGCCCGTTCGGCCTCGAAGAGCTCGAGCTGCTGCGGCAGGCCGAGCTCTTCGGCGGTGGGCCGCTCGACGACCTTGATGAAGCTGGTGATGACCTCGCGGGGGTCGCGGATGAGGAAGCAGTTGGTGAGCGAGGCGATCCAGGCGCGGTCGATGTGCGCGAGGAGGTGCTGGCCCATGTGCTTCTGGTAGTAGATGGGCTTGTCGCCGGGCACGGGGCCGAGGAGGCGGTCAGCGACGGCCTGCCAGTCGGTCTCGTCCGCGGCGATCACTTCGGCCGCACCGGGGTGATCGATACCGGTGTGGTGGAGGAAGTGGGCGTAGAGCGGCTCGTCCACGACGGCGGTGTCGGGGCGGTTCTCGAAGGAGCGCATCATCGCGGTGGAGATGTTGCGCGGGCCGGACCACATGGCGAGGCGGAGCACGGAAACTGCCATGTCAACAGAGTAGCTGATTGCGCAATCCGCCACATCGGTCGGGTTGGGTTGAACCCAGCCGATTCCCTTTCGATCAGCTCTACCGCGCACACACTTCGTCGGGCTCGACCTCGTTCACGAAATCGCGATCGGCATCATCCTCCACGCCCGCCAGCACCGGCCGATCGACCGCGCCGACGCCCGGGCGGACGCTCATGGGCTGCAGCTCGATCGGCTTGGGGTGGAACGAGCGGACGTGGATGAGCAGCAGCAGCGGAATGGTGAGCACGCGCAGGCCTGAAGAGATGATAAAGAGCGTGTGGTAGGCGGCGATGCCCTCGCCCAGCAGGCCGAGCAGTGTCGCGCCGACGAGCGAGCCGATCACGATCGCCAGGGTGTTGGCGAAGTTGAACATGCTGAGGACGCTGGTGCGCTCGTTGGACGGGATGGCGTCGAAGAGCAGGAGGAAGGTGGCCAGCTCGTAGGCGGCCCACACCGCGCCTGAGAACATCTGGATGGCGAGCAGGTACCAGAAGTTGTCGCCGAAGGCCCAGAGCGAGGAGGCGGGGATGAGCCCGAGCCCGCCGACGAGCAGCACCGCGCGCGGGCCGCGGCGTTGGGCGAGGCGGCCGAGGAAGGGCAGCACCAGCATGCGGGACACGAACGAGACCGCGATGAGCACCATGTAGGTGGCGTAGCTGAGCTCGAGGCGGACGAGCATGAAGGGCGTAAAGAACGGCCCGGAGGTCTGCACGGCGATCTGCACCAGCAGCATGTAGCCGAGCAGGCGGGCGTCGTGCCCGGTGCGCCAGCGGGCGAGGAACTGCCTCGGCGAGACCGAGCGGAAATCGCGCGGCAGCGGCTCGGGCTCGGACTGGGCGGCGAGGCACCGGCTGGCGTAGAACCGGAACGCGGCCGCGGACAGGAACAGGATCACGAAAACGCCGACGGCGGAGGAGTTGTCCGGGTTGCCCTTGCCGAGATTAAGCGCGGTGCCGGCGCCGAGGAGGCCGACGACGGTGCCGAGCTGGATGATGCGGGTGCGCCGCGCGAAATAGTGGGCGCGGATGCGGTCGGGGACGAGGGTCGCGACCCATGTGTTCCAGGCGGGGCCCTGGGCGTAGTTGACCGTCCAGTAGAGACTGACGGCGAGGTAGATCAGCCACGCGGGCATGCTGCCGTGGTAGGCACCCATGGCCAGCGGCAGGAAGCTGCACGCCTGGATGGTGGCACAAAACACGACCCACCGGCGGAGCGAGCCGAGGCGGCGGACCATGACGGGCGTGACGAGCTGGAGCGTGCCGCCGACCACGAGGGGGACCGAGCCCATGAGCCCGGCGAGGATCTCGTGCATGCCCATGGCGATGGCGAAGGCGCCGAAGTAGGCCTCGCCGCACCCGACCATGAGGCAGTAGAACAGCCCGTCGACGGTGATGAGTCGGAGGTCGCGGCGCGTGGCCGGGCTGATTTGGGTTTGCGGTGGCGGCGGCATGCGGCTCTCGTGAGGAGGAGCGTACGGCCGCCGGCGGCGTCGCGCTGGAGTGCGCCCGCAGATCGGTCGGGCAGATCAGGGCGATTGATTGAGCCTGCGCAGCTCGGCGATCGGCAACAATGGAAAGCTTGTGCGTCCGGTCTTGAGCATGAGCTCGACATAGGGCTTGCACATGCCGCAGCCGGTGCAACAACCGGTGCGGGCCGAGAGGGTCTCGAGGTCGGCGTCGATCTTGTCGGCGATCTCCTTGAGCTCGGCGAAGCTGACGTCGTAGCAGATGCAGCGTTCGACTGTGGGCACGCTATCGACCTCCGGCATCAAAGTCGAAGAGGGCGTTGGAGTCGTCCTCGCCGAACCAGCCGAGGTTGACCGACTCGGGCGAGGGATTGTAGAGGCCGCTGGACCAGGAGTGCGTGCGCGCGCGGGTGTCGGCGTGGGCGTCGAGCCAGACGGCGACGGCGCGGGTGTTGGCGTGGCGGAAATGAACGGATGGATCGGTGCGGAAACCCGAATCGCCCTGGCCGAACTGCGGGTGGAAGCGGGGCTCGGCGAAGCTGTATTCGACGACCAGATCCGGCGCGAGGGCGTCGGGGAAGGCGGTGTCGGCGAAGGCGAGGGTGGCGTTGGGCGTCGCGAATCGGGAGAGGCGGGCGCCGGTGCGGTCGTCGCGGACGCGCCAGGTGGGGTGGTTGTTGACGGGAGTGTCGCGGACGAGGGCGACGCCGAGGTAGGCGTTGTTGTAGCCGTAGCCGCCGGCGGAGCGCTCGAAGCCGCGGCCGGTGTCGTGGAGGCGGGCGAGCGTGCCGGCGAAAGTCGGGCAGGTGCGGATGGCGGCCGAGGGGGCGTCGGGGGAGGAAGCGTCGGCGGTGAGGTAGGGCGTGAGGGGGGCGCCGGTGGCGCGGAAGGGCTCGCCGGTGCGCGCGCGGCTGCCGTGCCAGCGGGTGAGGTTGGCGCGGTAGTCGGGTGCGCCGGGGGCGGCGTGGTCGTCGTTGTCGTTGGCGTAGAGGTGGAGAGCCGCCGCGAGCTGGCGGTGGTTGGAGAGGCAAAGCGCGGTGCGGCCGGCCTCGCGGGCGGTGCGGAGGCTGGGCAGGAGGATGCCGATGAGCATCGCGATGATGGCGATGCAGACGAGGAGTTCGATGAGTGTGAAGGCGGGGCGCGGGGCAACATGGCCGAGACGGCCGTGGCTCGCGGGTCTGGTCCTCGATTGGGCGCGCACACGCATCATGGCCTGCGGATCTCCCGGGGCTCGATCCGCGCGCGCTCGGTTTGGTCGCTCACGCGGGGGGCGACATCGGCGACGGCGCAGAGCTCGGCGGAGCGTTCGCCGAACGGACCGAACACGGCGTTGGTCGCGTTGGTGATGCGGATGAAGTCGAAGGCGCGGAGATTGGCGGGCAGATTGGTCGCGGGGTCGATGGCCCAGGCGATGTCGAAGGCGTCGCCCCCCCCACTGCCGGGGTCGATACCGACGGTGAAGGGGTTGTCGGGGGTGGTGTAGAAGACCGCCGGGTCGGCGTCGGGGTCGTCGATGGTGTTGTCGGCGTTGAGGTCGCCGAGGAGCAGGGTGGGCGAGCAGTCGGCGTAGCCGATGACGCCCTCGTCGATGGCGAAGGGGCCGTTGGGGTTGTCGAGGATGAGTGAACTCTCGAACGGGTTGGGCGGGAGACGGAAAGACCATGTCTGCCAGGTGCCGCTCTGGCCGGGGGGGAGCCACGAGGCGACGGAGGGGGGAAAGGTGTTGTCGTTGGTGTTGTCGTCCCAGGTTTGCGGCTGCCAGGTGGTGATGGGGTCGGGCAGGTGGGTGCCGGGGATGAGGTACCACGGGTCGTCGGCGAGGCCGTTGCGGTTGGTGTCGCGGGAGATCTCGATGGTGGCTGGTTCGGCCCAGCGGCGGTTGGGGTCGGCGTTGTGCCAGAAGGCGTTGCCGAAGACGATGCAGTCGAGGCCGAGCGGGTTGTGCGGGTCGTCGCGGACGGGGCGGTCGAATGCGAGGGTGATGGAGCCGCCGAAGCCGCCGAGGGTGACGGCCTTGGTGTCGTTGCCGTCGAGCGTGCCGCCGCCGACGGGCGGACCGAGTGCGCGCGCAGGATCGTTGAAGGCGGGGTCCTGCACGAACTGGCCGGGGGCGGGGCGGTAGTCGATGACGGTGGCGGCGAAGGGGGATTGGGCGAGGGCGGCTGGTGCGGCGGCGCAGGACGCGAGGAGCAGGGATGTGGTTCTGCGTGCGCGGGCGCCGCGGTGGTGTCGGGGAGAGGGCACTGGGCTGCGCCCAGTGGCACCGGGATCTGTGTTGTCAGTCACGGCGGCGCCTCCGGGCGACGAGGCCGGCAGCGGCGAGGAGTGCGAGCGAAGACGGCGTGGGAACGGTGGCGTACCAGGTCTGGCCGTCGGTGATGTAGAGCTCGCCGGTGGCGGGGTTGAAGGCGCTGCCGAAGAAGCCGAAGCCGTCGAGGCGGGGGTCGAGGCGGGCGAGGTGGAGGGGGTTGTGCGGGTCGATCGGGCCGCGCCCGGCGAGGGCGCCGGCGATGGCGTGGGCACTGATGATGCCGAGGTAGCCGGCGTCGAAGTTGTTGAAATCGCCGCCGCCGACGAAGAGGTTGCCGTCGGCGTCGATGTTGAGTGCGTTGCCGCTGAGGATGTCGCCGATGAACGTGCCCTCGGTCTCGAAGTCGACGCCGCCGAGCCAGTCGGCGGCTTCGAAGACGCGGATGTTGCCGGTGTCGGAGCCTGTGCCGTAGGCGAAGCCGTTGGCGGTGTAGAGGCGTCCTGCGCTGTCGAAGGCGACACCGGCGGAGCCGCCGAGGATGTTGGTGACGACAGCCTCGTTGAGGGGGTTGTCGGGTGCGCTGGTGGTGTCGAGCATCGAGACGAACGAGGGCTGGCCGAACTCGCCGGCGGTGAGGGCCAGCGAGGTGTTGTCGAACCAGGTGCCGTCGAAGTGACCGACGGTGAAGTAGTCGGCCAGCGTGCCGCTGGTGAGTGTGGTGGGCGCGTTGGGGGTGCCGAGGGCGTTGGTCTCGAAGACGGCGACGGGTTTGCCGAAGCCGGTGCCGATGGCGATGCGCTGCCCGTCGGGGCTGACGGTGAGGAAGGCGGGGTCGGTGGAGCCGCCGGTCTGTGAGGCGTCGAGGATCGCGACCTCGCTGAAGACCGCCGAGCCGGCGTGCGACTCGAGGAAGACGCTGTTGCCGGTGACCATGAGCAGGCGGCCGTCGGGGAGGGCGTCGCCGGCGACACCGAAGGAGCCGTTGCCGACGGGCGGGGTGGCGAAGGCGCGGTAGTGGTCGCCGTAGGTGGAGAAGGCGTCGGCCATCGCCGGAGCGGCGGCGGCGACGAGCGAGAGGACGAGGGCGCAGCGAGAGCGTGCGGCGACGGACGGGCGGAGTGTCGTGGACATGCGAGACCTTTGATGCGTCCCGAGTTCGCGCGGGACGGCTCCCTGCCGGGTGGCGGATCTCTCGCGAGGATCGACGGGTGCGCCGGCGGCGGGAGCGTGCCGCGGCGGTGCCCGACGCCTCGTTCGCGCGAGAGCGTGCAGACCTACGGGTTCGGCGTGAACAAACCGAGCCCGGTCTTCGGCAGGTCTTCCGGCTTGGGGCTCGCGAGTTCGACCTTCCCGCGGCGCGGCACCTGGTGTGCGTTGCGGCAGTGGCTGGTTCCGCCCGGATCCGGCACGCGGCCGGAGCGGGCGGGAACTCGCGATCTGTGCCCCCTACGGCGGCGCGACCGCGGCGGACTGGCCTGTTTCCCGACGCACGGGGCGAGGGGTCGAGGCTTCACCGCACTTCCCTTTTCAGCCCTTCAACCCGGCGAGCCGGGTCTTGAGGCACCGATGACAGGCGGAGCGTACCGCGTGCGGCGGGAGTGTCAAGCGGCCGCCGACTGCGGCGGCTTGGGGCGTGCCCTTCGGGGGTCGGGGCTAATCGTGACGCCAGAAGCGGTGGCTGAAGAGCACGATGATCGCGAAGATCTCGAGGCGGCCCAGGACCATGAGGAGGGTGAGGACGATCTTGGAGGGCGTAGAGAACCAGCCGTAGTTGGCGACCGCGCCGACCGCCTCGAGCCCGGGGCCGATGGTGCAGAGCGTGGCGATGGCAGACGTCGCGGCGGTCGTGTAGGAGCAGTCGGACGCCGGGTTGAGCTGTTCGAAGAGCATCACGCTGCCGGAGCCGAGCACGAAGAGCAAGATGATGCCCAGGACGAAGGCGAGGGTGCCGAGTTTGAGTTCGGGGTCCATCGCGGACTTGCCGAACCGGACGGGGCGGACAACCTTGGGGCGGAAGACGTGCTCGACCTCGGCGAGGAGGATCTTGCAGGCCGCCCAGACGCGGATGACCTTGATCCCGCCGGCGGTGGAGCCGGCGCAGCCGCCGACGAACATGAGCATGACCAGGACGGCCTTGGCGAGGAATGGCCAGAGATTGAAGTCGCTGGTGCAGAAGCCGGTGGTGGACTGGACGGAGACGGTGGTGAAGACGGCCTGGCGTGCCGAGGCGCCGAGGGTGGACTCGACGTGTTCGCCGGTGGTCATGACGATGGGGTTGTCGGAGTACCAGACCGCGAGGGTGACGAGCAGGGCGCCGAAGCTGAGCAGGGCGAGGTAGAGGCGGAGTTCGGTGTCTCGGAGGACCTCTTTGATCCGGCCGCGAACGAGCTTGTAGAACAGGTTGAAGTTCATCCCGGCGAGGACCATGAAGGGGATGACGATGATGTCGACCGAGACGGTGTGGGCGTAGGCGCCGACGCTGGCGTTCTTGGTGCTGAAGCCCCCGGTGGCGAGCGTGGCGAACGTGTGGCAGACCGAGTCGAAGAGGTCGAGCGGGGTGGCGACCCACAGGGCGGCGGCCATGGCGACGGAGAGCCCGAGGTAGATGTACCAGAGCCAGCGGGCGGTCTCGCGGATGTGCGGCTGCAGGCCCTCGGGGCTGGGGCCCGGGGCCTCGACGTTGAAGATGCGCTTGCCGCCGACGCCGAGGCCGGGGAGGACGGCGACGAAGAGCACGACGATGCCCAGACCGCCGAGCCAGTGGGTGAGAGCACGCCAGAGCAGGATGGCGCTGGGAAGGGTCTCGATCTGCGGGAGGACGGTCGCGCCGGTCGTGGTCAGGCCGCTCATGGCCTCGAAGTAGGCGTTGACCGGCGAACGAAACGGGTGACCGACCGCCTCCGGCGAGATGTGGGCCCAGACGACGTAGGGGGTGGCGGCCAGCGCGGCACCGACGAGCCAGCTGCTCGCGACGAGGAGGAGAGCCTCGCGTCGGCCGAGATATCCGGGAGTGTTGCGGGCGTAGCGCCAGCCGAAGTAGCCGAGAACCGTGCCAACACCGCCGGTCGCGGCGAGCGCGAACAGCGCGGTCTGGTGAGCGTCGCGCCGGATCTCAAAGATCTCGGCGAGGGCAAAGAGCCCGGCGGTGGCGATCATGATCACGCCGAGGAGCGCGAAGAGAAGGCCGAGCTGTCCGACGACGAGACGGTAGTTCACCGCAGGATTCCCATGTCGTTGGCGTGCACGCTCTTGGTGCGTTGGTACGACGACGGATCGTATCGCGAGCCAGGCCGCCGATCGGCCGATCGCGAAACGGAATAGATCGGGCGGGACGTCATGAGCCGCGGAGGGCCTTGCGGAGTTCGGTCTCGTGCCCGGCGCGGCCGATGACCATGATGGAGTCGCCGGGCTTGATGGAGTCCTGGGCTCCGGGGACCCAGACATCGCCGCCTCGCCGGATCGCGGCGATCACGCCGTTGGGGAAGAGGTTCATCTCGATGAGCGGGCGCTCGGTCTTGATGTCGCTGGCGGTGACCCGCCAGAGGTAGACATCGACGCCCGAAGCCAGCGAGGCCATGCGGAGGAAGGGGCTGTCGTCGAGGAGGATGCCGAGTTCCTTCGCGGCGACCATGCCGGGGGAGTAGGCCCGGTCGACACCGATGTGGTAGAGCAGGTCGAGGTATCGGGCACGCTCGACGACGGCGACGCACTCGGTGACACCGCCGGCCTTGGCGTAGACGGCACCGACGATGTTTTCTTCCTCCTCGCGATGGACGGCGATGAAGACGTCCGCCTGCCCGATGTGCTCTTCGGCGAAGACGCTGCTGTCGGTGGGGTCGGCGTTGATGACGGTCACCCAGTCGAGACGTTCGGCGAGTTCGTGGGCGCGGTCGGTGTCGGTCTCGAAGAGGCGGATGGACCACTCGCGCTTGTGGAGGACCTCGCAGAGCCACGCAGCCATGGGCGTGCCGCCCATGACGACGACGGTGCGGCGGCGGTGGTCCTTGACGCCGATGCGGCGGAGCATGTCGTCGAAGACGTCGGTGTCGCCGATCAGGACGAGTCGGTCGCCGTCCTGGAGCACGGTGTCGCGTCCGGGGATGAAGGCCTGTCCGGCGCGCGAGACCGAGGCGATGCGTGTGCCCTGGGGGAGTTGGATCTGTGAGAGCGGTTTGCCGATGGAGGAGGCGTTGTCCTTGAGGGCTACCTCGTGCATGTCGATGCGGCCGCGGGCGAAGTGCTCGATGGCGATGGCGGCGGGGTTTCGGAGCGACCGGGCGATGGCGGCGGCGGTGGCGTATTGCGGGCAGACGATGTGGTCGATGCCGAAGTGGCTCTCGTAGTCGACATCGGACTGGTCGAAGTAGGTGGCGTGGCGGATGTGGGCGACGGTGCGTTTGGCGCCGAGGGCCTTGGCGAGGCTGGCGGTGACGATGTTGACCTCGTCGTTGTCGGTGGTGGCCAGGACGAGATCGGCGGTGGCGGCGCCGGCCTCGCGGAGGATCGCGGCGCTGGCGCAGTTGCCTTGCAGGACGCTGACGTCCATGGTGTCGGCGATGGTGCGGAGCTTGGCGGGGTCGGAATCGACAGCGGTGATGGAGCGGCCGCCCTTGTTGAGAAACTCGGTCGAGTGGGTCCCGACTTCGCCCATACCGCAGATGAGAATCTTCATGCAAAGGGAGTCCTGGCGGGTGCGAAGCGGATTCTAGCAAGGCTGGCGGGAAGCTGTTGGTATGCTGGAGTCATGCCGCTGGACTGGTTCCGTCGAGAGGTTGATGCGAGCGGGCTCGGCCTGACGGCGTCGGAGCGCAAGGCGGTGCTGCGAACAGCGCACGAGCGGTGCCCGCCGGGCCGACTCGCGGGCTACACGGCGACGGTGGTTGCGCCCCCGATCGTCGTGGGGATTGCGCTGAGTGTGCTGCTCGACGATTGGGTAGCTGCCTTGGCGGGCATTTCGCGCGAATGGGCGCACACACTGATCGTGGCGGCGATCGCTGGCGGGTGCGTCCCGTGGTTTGCGTGGACTTACGGGCGATTCCATCTGCGGTACTATCGCGAGGTGCTGCGGGAGCGTGGGGCGCGGGTGTGCCCGGCGTGTGGGTATGCGTTGGACGGGCTCCCGGTGCCGAGCATGTGCCCGGAGTGCGGCGAGTCGGAGCCGGCGACGCAGAAGTAACGCCGAGACTCATGGAGATCAACAGATGCAGAGCAAGGCGACGACGGTTGAGGCGTATCTAAAGGAACTGCCCGAGGACCGGCGGAAGGCCCTCGAAGCGATCCGCAAGGTCTTCAAGAAGAACCTCGGCAAAGGGTATGAGGAGGGGATGCAGTACGGCATGATCGGGTACTTCGTGCCGCACAGCGTGTACCCGGACGGGTATCACTGCGACCCGAAGCAGCCGCTGCCGTTTGCGGGGCTGGCGTCGCAGAAGAACCACATGTCGATGTACATGATGTGCATCTACGGCATCGACGAGCACCGGGACCGGTTCATCAAGGGCTGGGAGGCCGCGGCCGCGGAGGGCAGGGCCCGCAAGCTCGACATGGGCAAGGCGTGCATTCGGTTTAAGAAGCTCGAGGACGTGCCGCTGGACGTGGTCGGCGAGGCGATCAAGCGGGTGCCGGTGAAGACGTACATCGAGCACTACGAGAGCGTCATCAAGCAGAGCGGTGCGCGGAAGCCTGCGGCGAAGAAGGCGACCAAGAAGGCGGCCGCCAAGCCTGCGGCGAAGAAGACCGCAGCCAAGAAGGCGACCGGCAAGAAGGCTGCGATCAAGAAGACGACGGCCAAGAAGTCCGGGAGCAAGAAGGGTGCTGCGAAGAAGGCACCGGCGAAGAAGGCCGCGACACGAGCGGCTGGGAAGGCGAGCGGCTCGAAGGCCGCCCGCCGGTCGTAAACCGCACCGTGCCCGGTGTGGGCGTGGGAGAGTGTCGATGCCGTTCATTGCGTTGATGGTGCTCGTGGTGTCGCAGGTGGTCGTGCTGGCCGGTGGGTGGGCTGGCGGATGGTCAGCGGCTACGGACACGGACGAAGACATGCGGGCGGCTGCGGCCGCGTTTGTGGAGTCGCTGAGGCCGGAGCTGCGCGAGCGGGCGGTGCTGGCGTTTGGCGATGCCAACCGTCTCGACTGGCATTACATCCCGCGTCGGCGTGCCGGGGTGTCGCTCAAGGAGATGCACGACCCTGAGCGGCTGGCGGCGCACGACCTGCTGCGGGCGGGGCTCTCATCGCGGGGTTATCGCAAGGCGATGCTGGTGGTGGCGCTGGAGGATGTGCTGCGGGAGATCGAGGAGGGCCGAGGGCGGACCGCGGCGCACCGGGACCCGGGCCTGTATTTCGTGACGGTGTTCGGTGATCCGGCGGGCGAGGACCCTTGGGGTTGGCGGTTTGAGGGGCACCACCTTTCGCTGAACTTCTCGTCGGTGGCGGGCGAGGTCGCGGTGACACCGGCGTTCTTCGGTTCGAACCCGGCACAGGTGCACGCCGGGCCGCGGGCGGGGTTGGGCGTGTTGCTGGAGGAGGAGTCGCTCGGTCGCCGGTTGGTGGAGTCGTTGGACGCGGCGCAGCGGGAGGTCGGGGTGGTGAGCGGCCCGGTGCCGCGAGACGTGCTGCTGTCGCCCGGCGTCGCGGCCGACCGTCTCGACACGAGCAAGGGCGTGGCGTACGCCGACATGACGGCGTCGCAGCGGAACGTGGTCGAGGCGTTGCTTGCCGAGTGGGCGGGGAATCTGGAGCCGGGTCTGGCGGCGGTGCAGACTGCGCGGATGCGTGAGGCGGGGCTCGACGGTGTCCGCTTTCTGTGGATCGGTTCGGACGAGGCGGGGCAGCCCCACTACTACCGGCTGGCGGGGCCGCGGTTTGTCATTGAGTATGACAACACGCAGGACAACGCCAACCACATCCACACGGTGTGGCACGACCCGGAGCGGGACTTCGGCGAGGATCTGCTGCGGGCGCACCTGCGCGAGCAGCACGACGGTCACGACGGGCACGACGGGCTCGACCACCGGCGGGACTGAGCCGGCCGGTGTGCGGGCGTGAGGATGTCAGTTGTCCGGCACGACTCTGAGCAGCAGGTAGTCGAACATCAGCCCGCGGCGTTCTTCGTCGAGCAGGTCGTAGATGCGGCGGTTGGTCGCGCGGCGCTGCTCGGGTGTCGGGCGGAGCTGGGTTTCTCGGATGTGGTCGATGAGGATGGTGCGCATCTGCTCGCGCTGCTCGTCGGTGGGCTGGACCGCCTCGTAGAGGGCGTCCATGGCCTGGCGGTAGCGCAGGAGCGTGGCGTTGTAGCCGGTGCCGACCTCGGCGGCGAACATCTCGTAGGCGAGTCGGCGTTCGGTCCGCTCGCGCAGCTCGGCGGTTTGTGTGGGGTCGTCGTTCGGTTGGTCGCGGATCTGCCATGCGACGAGGGCGTCCCAGTACTCGTCGACGATTCCGGTCAGTTCGGCGTGCTGGGCAGGGGGGAGTACTTCGGCGAGTGGAGCCAGAAGCGGGCTGCGGGAGGTCTCGGGGTCGAACGACTCCCAGAGCTCGTGCATGAGCTGGTTGACGAGCTGGCGGTCCTCGGCGATGGTGGCGTCGGAGATGACCTTGACGGCGTCGATCTCTTCGACGAGCAGCATGGCGACGGCCATGTCGCGGGCGTCGAGCACCTCGGTGGCCCGCTGGCGGGTCTGTTCGTCGAGGTCGAGCAGTTGGAGTGCGGCGGCCTCGGGGCGGCCCTCGACCCGTTGGAAATCCCCGGTCATAGAGCGGTGGATGAGCGTGCGGCGGGCGGTGTCGGGCACGTCCGGGCCGCGGAGACTGCCGGTGTGCGGCTGTGCGGCCGCGAGCTGGGTGAGGAGCAGCACGAGGGCGAGCGCACGCTTGGCGATAGGCATCATCGGTTCAGTGTACCGTGGTAGGGCGGTCCGCCAAAGGCATGTGGGCTGCGGAAGAGTCCCTCAGGAGTGTGATGATGAAGCGGCGAGAGTTCATGGCGGCGGGTGCGGCGGCGGGTGTGGGATTGACAGCGTTCGCGGGTGAGGATGCGGGTCGCGGCCGCGCGGTGCAGCCGGAGGCCGCCGATGCGAAGCGCGCCTGGCGGTATCAGGGCGGCAGGAGCCCGTGGCCGGTCTGCCTGGACACCGCGACGATCCGACCTGCGTCGCTGCTGGAGAAGATCCGGTTTGCCTCCGAGGCCGGGTTTGACGCGATCGAGCCCTGGGAGGGCGAGGTGCACCAGTACGAGCAGGAGCACGGCGATCTTGGCGAACTGCGGCGCCGGATTGAGGACGCGGGGCTCTTCGTGCCGAGCGTGATCGGCCTGTGGAACGCCATCCCGCCGACGCGCGAGGAGTTTGACGCGTCGCTGGTGGACTCGCGGCGGCGGATGCGACAGGCGGCGGCGATCGGGTCCGAGCACATCCAGACCATCCCGCAGCCTGCGCGCGCGTGGCGGGACTTTGACCCGTTCTGGGCGGCGGCGCGGTATCGGGAGCTGCTGGAGATCGGGCTGGGTGACTACGGCATCAACCCGGCGATGGTGTTTGTGGAGTTTCTCGAAGGCTCGCGGACGATGGGGCAGGCGTCGCAGATCGCGATCGATGCGGATCACCCGAAGGCGAAGATCATCCCGGACGTGTTCCACATGCTCATCGGCGGCTCGGGCTTCTCGGGGCTCAAGCATCTGCGTGGTGACTTCATCGCGATCTTCCAGTTCAACGATGCGCCGGCGTCGCCGAAGGTGCCGGACCTGAAGGACGAGCACCGGGTGTACCCCGGCGAGGGGGTCCTGCCGCTGGCCGAGTCGCTGCGTGACCTGCGGGACATCGGCTACACCGGGTGCATCTCGCTTGAGCTCTACAACCCGAAGTACTGGGAGCAGGACCTGGGCCAGGTGGCGAAGACGGGCCTCGCCAAAACGGTGCGCGTGATCGAGGGCGCGCTGGCGTAGAAGTGGCACGGAAGATCGTGCGGATATCAAAGGGCCCCGAGCAATTGCTCGGGGCCTTTGTGTTGGGGGTCGTGTTGGTGCGCCGCGCGGCGGTGGCTAGGGGTTTGCCGTCTGGGTCTGCAGCGAGTTCACGGCATCCTCAAGGCCCTCGGCTCCGTCGTCGCTTTCTTGTTCGTCTTCGTTGCCGTCGTCGGAGTCGCCCTCGTCGGTCTCACCGGTCGAGTCGGCGCCGGCATCATCGCCTGTCGCGCCTTCGTCGGCGGCTTCATCAACGGCCTCGTCCGCGGGAGCCTCGGCGTCGTTGGACTTTGCCGGCGCATCGGCCTTGGCGGGTTCGCCCTTGCCGAGGTAGCGGAGGAGGAAGTCCTCGTACTTGCGGTAGCGTCCGATGGTCTTGACGTCACCGCCGAGGCCGTGGCCACCGGTGGGGTCGAGGAAGAGCTCGACGTTGACCTCCTTGTCGGCCTTGAGGAGTTCGCGGTAGACGTTGACGGTGTCCTGGTAGAGAACGTTGGAGTCCTCCATGCCATGGACGAGGAGCAGCCGGCCCTTGATGTTCTTGGCCAGGGGCAGGAGCGACTGGTCCTTGAGGTTGAGCTGTCCGGGCTTGTGCGGGCCGATCGTGCCGGTGGTGTACCAGGAGTTGTAGTTGAACCACTCGGTGGGTCCGGCGCCGGCCATGCCGACGGCGAAGACGTCGGGCTCGGTGTACATGACCATCTGGGTCTGGAACCCTCCGAACGACCAGCCGTGCAGGCCCATCTTCTTCTCGTCGATGCCGCCCTGCTTGACGAGCCAGCGGGCGCCGTCGACGAGGTCTTCGGTCTGCGGCTTGCCGACCTGTTCGAAGTTGGCCTTCTCGAAGACCGCGCCGTAGCCGGACGCGCCGCGGGGGTCGATGGTGGCGGTGACGTAGCCGTGGACCTCGGCCATGTAGCGGGCGAAGAAGTAGCTCGGGGCGGCGAAGGCGCCGCGTGTGGCCATCTTGCGTTCGCCCAGGGGGCCGCCGTAGACGTAGATCAGGAGCGGGCGCTTGTCTTCGGGGGAGAAGTCCTTGGGCCTGAACATGTGGCCGTGGATGGTCTGTCCGTGGCGGTTCTCGTAGGTGAAGTACTCGGGTGAGGCCGTCGTGAGGACGTGGGCCTCCTTGGGGTGCGAGTCGGTGAGGGGCGTGGTCGCACCGTCGGCCGGGGTCACGGCGACGAGCTCGCGGGGCGAGCCGAAGTCGATGTGGCTGGCGAGCAGGAGCGAGCCGTCGTCGCGGACCGCGACCGAGCTGTAGTCGCCGTCGACGCTGGTCAGCTTGGTCATGGCGCCGGACTCGAGGTTGATCGCGTAGACGTGGCCCTGGTTGGGGTCGTCCTTGGTCGCGGTGGCGAAGATCGTGGAGTTGTCGTCAGAGATGTCGAAGGGGTAGACCTCGAACTGGCCGTAGGTGAGCTGGGTGAGCTGCTGGTAGCGCGGGTCGAGCAGGTGGAGCTGGCGGAAGCCGGACAGCTCGGTGATGAAGGCCATGCGGCGGCTGTCGGGGAGGTACTGCGGCTCGATCATCCCCGGCGTGTTGGGGCCGCCGAAGTGGTAGAACTCGTAGACGACCTTGGCGTTCTCGATCTCAAACTCGGGCTTGTCCTCGTCCTTCTCGGGTTCGGTGGCGTCGCCCTTCGAGTCTTGTTCTAGTTCGGTATCGTCGCCGTCGTTGTCGCCGTCGTCCTTGTTCTCATCATCCTTGTCGGCGTCGTCTGAGTCCTCGGAGGCGTCTTCCTTCTGGGCGTCGGCTTTCTTGTCCTCGTCGGCGTTCTCCTCGACAAACCCGGCTTCGAGCACCTTGACCAGTCCGGTGGACTGCTCGTAAGCCGCGAAGGCGATGCGTGCTGAGTCGGGCGACCACTCGGGCATGCGGAGGATGTCGCGGGGACCCGTGAGTCGTTTGGTGAAGACACGCTCGAGGGTCCCTTCCTCGGTCTCGTAGCCATCGAGGTCGTAGAGGTAGACGCTGGTGAAGGCGTCGGGCCACGGGCTGTCGGGCATGTGGCGGGTGACCTGGTTGGCGCGCGCAAAGCGTTCGCGGTAGTTGACGATGGTGACGGAGGTGCCGCGGCCCCAGTAGCTGTCGCCGCGGTTGGCGAGAAAGACCAGCCGCTTCTGGTCGGGGCTGATGCGGTAGCCGACCATGCGTTCGCCGTCCTTGAGCTCGGGGTCGAGCTGGACGATGCGGTGATCGCCGAAGCTGACGCGGAGGAGCGCACCGTCGCGGAGGTAGGTGTAGCCGGAGCCGTCTGGAAGGTACTGGACGTCGGACTCCCGCTCGCGGGTGAAGGTGAGGCGCTCGAGGTCGCCCCGGTAGGGCGTCACGGGCTTGCCCGCCGCGTCCTTGTCGGCGGGGTCGGGCGGGCTGGTGGGGGCGGCCCACTTGTCGCCGTCGAAGCGGAGCCGATAGATGTCGCCGCCGGAGAGCAGGAGCATCTCGTTGCTCGACTCGGACCACTCGAAGCCCTGGACGCCGCCGTAGCGCGGGGCGCGCTTGTCGGGGGCCTTGCCGTTCTTCTCGTCGTTGATCTCGGCGTCGGCGTCGGTGACGACGTCGCCCAGCGTCAGGCGTTCACCGATCGCGCCAATGACGCCCTTGGGCGAATCGTCGTCGGGCTTGGTCTCGTCGCTGGGTGCGACTGTGAACGCGACGGTCTGGGCGGGTTCTTCGAGAGTGAGCGTGCCGGAGAGGGAACCGAAGTCCTCGCCAGCTGTCGCCTCGAGCGAGCCCTTGACCGAGAGCGTCTTGTCGTTGATGGTCGCGGTGAGGGTGCTGGTCTCGGAGTCGAACTTGGCGTCGGTCAGTGCGAGCTTGACCAGGCCGATGCGGACGTATCCCTCGAATGAGTCCTTCTTGCTGCGGGCGAGATGGAGCGTGGCCTGTCCCTCGTCGATCGGGCCGCCTTCGGTGGTGGCGTCGCCCTTCCATGTGCCGAGGGGGCTCGAGGCGGGCCATCCCAGGCGGGCGGCCTGTTCATCGGCGAGAGTCCGGAGCGTGATGCCCGCCTTCTTGGCCTGCTTCTCGCGGTCGTCACGGACCTCACGCACGTCGGCCTGGTGCTCGGCCATGCGTCCGACACTGGTGATGCGACGGATCTGCCCGGTCTCGGAGTCGTGCACGTAGAGATCGCTCCCGTGGCGGCGCTCCGCGTACGACCGGTAGAGGAACGCGGCGAAACGGCCGTCGTGGCTGAACGACACGCGGCTCGCGGACGGGCCGAAAAAGGACTTCTCCGGGAAGATCCGGTCGAGGGTGAGTTTGACCTCGTCCCTCTTCGGATCGGCCTTGTCATCAGCGGGCGCGATGGCGGCCGGCAGGACCTCGGGGCGTGCCGTGCCCGGGCGGAAGGACCGGTTGGCCTCGTGCGACACGGGCAGGAAGGCCGCCCCGCTCTCGTGGCGTTCCGGCATGGACGCAAGGGCAGCGAGTGTGAGCCAGAGTGTGACAGCGGCGGTGAGGCCGACGGCGGAACGAATGGACATGGCGTGCTCCCAGTGGGTCTAGACGGGGGCAGCATAGTGGACGGGCGCTGCTCAGAGCCGGACGGTGGCCAGACCTGTGCGAACCCCCGGCGGCGAGAGTGTCCCTCCGCATTGGAGCGGGTGCTGTGGGAGCGTGGTTAGAGGTCGAGGCGGTGGCGTCGGACGATCCAGACCTCTGCGGGATTCGCTCGTCTGCCGCCGAGACTCCGGAACAGGGCGCGGGGGAGGGCGATGCAGGCCATCGCGACGCGGGTCCAGGGCCGGTGGTATGGCGCGGGGGTGCCCCGGAGGACGCGGTAGCCGAACAGGTGGAGGACATCTCTGGCCATGACCGCGGCGATCGACGGATCGATGTGGAGCGAGTGCTCGTCGGCACGCCGCACACCGGGCAGAGCCGCGAGGAGCCGGTGGGCCATGGGCATGGCGCGGAGCCGAGCGGAGACCCACATGAGCCGCCCCCAGACTGGCCGCAGGACGAAGAAGGCGTCGTCCTCCGGGCGTTTGCGGGGCTGACGGTTGGGCATGAAGAGCAACCCGTCGGCGGGGGCGCGGAGTGTCTCGGTGCGGTCGGGCCGGTGGCGCGTGGCGACGCGGGTCAGGCCCTTCCACACCCGGGTGAACGCCTGCGCCGAGTCGAGCATCTCGAGCGGGGGCGAGCCGACGGGGACGCGCTGGCGGATGTCGAAGACGCGCCCGGCCCGGCGGCCGGCGGCGGTGCGGAGTCGCTGTGCCACATCGAACCGGGCCGCGTCGTTGGCGCTGTCGATCATGCCCTGGGTTTCGAGAACGGTCCAGATCGCGGCCTCGTGGACCGAGACGGACGCGGGGTCGGTGTGCGTGCCGGCCTCGACGACGAGTGAGAGGACACCGAGTTCGCTGGTGGTGTAGTCGGCGAGCAGGCCGCTGAGTTCCTCCTCGAAACCCAGCACGAGCGGGAGCCCGAGCGAGCGGCCCAGTTGCCGGGCGGGGAGTGAGTCCTCGGCGTAGGCGAAGGCGGGGCTAGGTGAGCTGACCGTGTGAAGATCGAGCAGCGTGGTGGCGTGGGGTGAGTCGGCGATGGTCTCGTTGATGGCGTCGATGAGTTCGAGGAGTTCCTGTTGCTCGGCGTGGCGTTCGGAGGGCGGGAGTGCGCGCGCGCGGCGGATCTCTTCGGGTGTGACCAGGCGGTTGAGATCGCGTTCGATATAGCGCAGGGTCGGGTCCGCGGCGTTGCACGCGGCGACGTTGCCGACCATCGCGACGAAGCGGCCTCGCCACGCGGGGGCGGTGCCGGAGGATCCGAGAGCGTGAAGCTTGCGGGCGACCTCCCGGGCGGCGTGGATGCCGGCGGGCTCGTTGCCGTGGACGCCGCCGGTGCAGATGAGTGTGGGCCCGTCGCTCCCGCGGAGATCGGCGATGGTGCGGGTCAGCGGGCCGCGGGGGGCGGGAGGGTGTTCGGTCATGCTTGCCGATCGTTGCCCGTGCGGAGCTGTTCCTCCAGCAGTTCGCTGGCGATGCGGGTGAAGTCGCTCTCGCTCACGATGCCCACGAGCCGTCCGTCTTCGACGATGGGCAGGGCGGAGAGGCTGTGCGCGCGCATGATGGCAACGGCTTCGAGCGTCCCGGTGTCCGGCGTTGCGGTGACGGGATCGGTGACCATCACCTCGGATGCCGCGGCCTGCGAGGGGTCGTGTGAGCCGTCGGCGAGGAACCGGAGCACACGCCTCCAGGAGATGATGCCGACGAGGCGGTGGTCGTTGTCCTCGACGAGGATGTGGCGGATGTGCTCCCAATCCATGATGTGGGCGACGAGTGCGACCAGCTCGTCCTCGCCCACGGTGAAGAGGTTGGTGGACATGATCTGTCCGACTCGGGAGTAGGCCATCGGGTCGCGGCCGCAGGACTCGGCGTCGGCGGGTGGCCATTCGTGGACGGGGTCGTCGGACTTTGCGAGCTTGACCATCGCATTGGTGAGGCAGGCGACCGCGCGGCCGCGGCGGAGCGACTGGTGCATGGTGTCGAAGGAGCGGAGCTGCCAGGCGGCGCCGGTGTTGCCGGATTCGACCCGGGCTTCGACGACGCCGAGGTAGCGCTCGATCTCCTCTTCGGGGAGGCCGGCGGCGGCGAGGCCGTCCCAGGCGGCGGGGATGACGTGCTGCTGGAGAATGACGTCGGCGGGGTAGGACTTGCCGTCGGTCCAGGTCATGTGGGTGTCGAGCCCCTGTCTGGCGGCCCGGAGGAAGTTGGTCGAGGCGTGGTCGAAGGCCATTTCGCGGGTGAAGTCGCCCAGCCGCTCGCCGCCGCCGAGCATGGCACCGATCCAGAGCGCGGAGTTGGCGATCTCGTCGAGAACGGTGGGACCGGAAGGAAGGTAGCGGTTCTCGATGCGGAGGTGGGGCTTGCCGTCGGTGATGCCATAGCAGGGGCGGTTCCAGCGGTAGACGGTGCCGTTGTGCAGGGCGAGTGCGCTGAGTTTGGGGATCTGCCCGGCGTCGAGGGCGGCGATCGAGTCGTCCGGTTCGTCGCGGGAGAACATCAGTCGGAAGCGGGCGATATCGGTGCGGAAGATCTCGGTGGCCGATTGACGGACCCAGTCGTCGCCGAAGCGCACGCGGGCGAGCGTCTCACGTCGGGCCCCGGAGACCGGACGCGTGTCCACGGCCTGCTGAAATATCGCGATGCGGGTCTCCTGCCACAGGCGGCGGCCGAAGAGGATAGGGCTGTTGACCGTCGCGGCGAGGATGGGCCCGGCGAGGAGCTGGGCGAGGTTGTACATCGGCACGAACTCGTCGGCCGAGACCTGGAGATGGACCTGGAAGCTCGTGTTGAGCGCCTCGAGCATGATCGAGGGGTAGCGGATGGCCAGTTCGTCGGTGCCCTTGAGGTAGAGCTCGAACTCGCGGCCGCGCATCTCACGGACGAGACGATCGAGCGCGAAGTAGCGTTCGTACGGGGTGATGTTTGCCGCGCCAAGGTCACGGAGCTCGAGCGTGGGGAGGATCCCGGTGAGCAGCGGCTCGCAGTCGAACTCGGCGGCGAATCGCCGAACGGTGGCGAGGGTCTCTCTGACGCCCGACTCGAGCTCTTCGAGCATCCCGGCACCGACGTGCACCGGGGTGAGGTTGGCTTCGAGGTTGAATCGGGCGAGTTCGTTGGTGATCCGGTCGTCCGGGCACGCCTCGGCGATCCGGGCGAGGATCTCCATGGCCTTTGGCGCTGGCCGGCGGTCGCGGTCGATCAGGACGAGTTCTTGCTCGGCACCGATCCGGCGCTGATCGCTCTCGATCCGACCCTGGCGGATCATGCGGTCGAGGGCTTCGAGATCGCGCAGCAGGGCGGCCATGAAGGCCCGGTGCTGTGCGCCGCCTTGGTTGGCCTTGACGTCCTGACTACCCACGACCGCTCTCCCGCCGGTGGCAAGAACCGGCACCGCAGTATGCGGGATCGGGGGAGATGCTGCAAGGGTGCCGGAAGCGGGTGTCGGCAGCGGCTGGGACGCGCGGCCTGGGGGTGGGCTGCGCGAACGCCTCGGTGCCGAAGTCAGGAATGCCCGACGTCCGCTGCCCGACTCCGTCCACACTCAGGTCAACCGCGACAAGAAGGCTGTCTCCCTAACGGGCCGCGGAAGAGTTGATGCTCCCGCGACCCGTCCTTCAGGTCTTAGTCGGTGAGGACAAAGTCGCGCAGGTCGATCAACTCCTCGAAACAGACGCCGATCTCGTTGACGAACTCTGAGAGAGAGCGGCACCGAACGACCACCGCAGGGACCGACACGATCTTGCCATCGAGGGTCTTCAGTTGCACGGTGCATCGACTTCCCGGCTCAAGGTGCCCGCTGTAGAGCAGCCCGACACCCTTCTCGGAGATGTCACGGAACATGATTCGCAAGGGCCCCGGGTCCGCGCCGGGATCGGTCAGCGCAACCATCCCGTCGTGCTGGTACTCGACCCGTGGCACCTCGCGCCTCGACACGCGGATGCCCGGCGGCAGTCCCGCGTCACCGGCCCCCCCGTGTTGCATCGCACCACTCTCGCCGTCCGGTGTCTTGCTTCCTGCCATGGTGATTACCCGCTTACCTTTCCGAGGGAGAAACCCGTCTCCGGCCAGCGCCGGGCACGCTCACGCGGCCCCTGTTGCTCGGTCATCCAGCTCCCGTGCCAACTCGTCCAACGTCTGCAGATAGTTGTTCCAGAAGGGGTCTGAGAAGCTCTGCGGGTGGTCGAGAATCGTCTGCCGCACCTCGTCGATTGCGGAGAAACCCCCATCGATCTGTGCAGCTGAGAGGCTTTCGCGGAGACCGGACTGCCAGAACCGGTTGGATTGGTCTTTGGCGCGAGCGATCGCGTCTGCCTGGTCCTTGTCGTCCGTCCCGCCGGGTGCGGTGGCGGATTGGTACAGGAGTGATTCGAGTTGATGAAACATCAACATGAAATCGAGCCAGTCTGCCCAGTCCGCCCCGATTGCCGGTGCGGCTTGTGTCTCTGGAGCCATCTGTTGGGTCGTTGATGGCGGGAAAACACTCCCGCAAGACCCGGTTGCTCCGAAATGGAGTACTATTGCGGTTGCCGACGCGGCGGCCAGCCGCGCGGCGCTACGACCACTCTTTGTCCTGTGCATCACTCTCGGCCTCCTTTGTGTTTCGCGCAGTTGCGGCGCGACTGAGTCCGAAGGTCAGCCCGGAACGGAGTTCGCAGCGTGACACAAGATTGGAGGTTTTCGTGCAGATTCCGGTCAATGAACGAGTTCCCGGACTCGCCCAAACGCGCAACTCCGAAGAGCTTGACAGCGCCGACGTCACGTCGCTGGTCAAGCGGTTTCGCGGCGGGGACTCTGAAGCGGTCGGAGAGTTTGTCACCCGTTACGGTCCGATCATCCGGTCGCACTTCCGCCGGAAGATCGGCGCGTCGATGCACCGGCTCGTTGATTCGCAGGACCTGCTCTCGACGATCTCGCGGCGCCTTTGCCAGCGGGTGCAGAACGGACGGGTCAGCGCCGAGGACGACCGACAGCTGTGGGCTCTTGTCTACCGGATCGGCAACGACGCTCTGGTCGATCGGGTGAAGATCGTGTCACGGCTCCGCGCGCTCGAGTCGGAGGGATCGCCGTTCGTCCGGGGGATGCGCGATCGTCTCGATCAGGGCGGCACCGGTTCGTCGCAGGAATTCGCTGAGGAACTCCACCGCATGCTGGGTCTGCTCTCTACGTCCGCCGACCGCGAACTCCTGGTGCAGTGGCTGCACGGGAAGACGCTCGCCGACGCCGGGGCCTCGCTCGGCATGAACGCCGCGATGGCGCGGAAGCGGTGGCAGCGGATCCGTGAGACACTGCAGGACGCACTCGCAGAATAGAGGGACATATGCCTGATCCACGCAGGGAAGACACCCGCTCGCACCACGCCCCAGATGACCGTGTGGCACGGATCGCATCCGCGTCTCCCCACATGGAGGATGAACTGCTGGCCGAACGGATCGAGCACGACCTCGGCCGGCCGGGGCCGGCGGCCTCGGAAGTGAGTCTCTCCGGCCTCATCGGGGCGATCCCGCTGCTCAGGAGCCGCCCGATCGCGCTCGACGCGGCGATCGATGTGGTGGTGAGGGGCATGCTCTCTCGAGGCGAGTCGCTGCCGGACATCGAGGCCGCGCTGCTGTCCGATTCGCCCGAGTTTACGGACTCGATCCGCGCCCACATGGCGTTGCGTTCCATGCTGACCACCTCGAACCGGATGACCGAACCGGCCGATCACCAGCCGCTGGGAGAGTTACCGGTCTCGTTCGGGCCCGAACTGCCCAACGGGAGACGACGCTACGAGCTGGTCGAGAACGTGGGCGGCGGCAGCGAAGGGCGCGTCTACCGCGCGTTCGACCGCCAGATTTCGACGGGCGATCGACCGCTCGAGGTCGCGGTGAAGATCCTGCACGGCCGCGGAGATGCGGTGCCGGTCCGGGTTATCGACGAGGTTGCGCGGGTGATGCGTGTTCGTCACCCGGCGGTGGTGTCGCTGCTGAACTGGGAACGCGATTGCGAGCAGCCGTTCCTGGTGTATGAGTTCATCGAGGGTGAGTCGTTGGACAGGTGGCGCAAGACGCGGGCGCGGCCGAGCTGCCGCGAGATCGCGTTGCTGGTGCGCCGGCTCGCCGAGGGTGTGCAGGCGATTCACAACGCCGGCGTTGCGCACCGGGATATCAAGCCCAACAACATCATCATCGATCGCCAAGGCGCGGCGTTCATCACCGACTTCGGCCTGGCCGACGAGATCGCCGCGCGGGCGAGCCTCCGGTCCGGCGGCTCGCTGGCGTTTGCCGCGCCGGAGCAGTTGCAGAGTGAGCCCGGGAGCTCGGGCAACGCGGTGGACGTGTACGCGCTCGGGGGCGTGCTGTACTGGCTGCTGACCGGCAACTACCCAAACGGCGCGACATCTCAGGAAGTCCAGCGGCACGTGACGTCGCGATCCGGTCCTCCCGAGGTCGAGCGTGGGCGGTACGGGAAGAGCGAACAGACGCTTCATCGGATCGCCCGCCGCGCGCTCGCACACGACCCGGCCGACCGCTATTCCTCGGCCGATGCGCTCGCGACAGATCTTGGACGCTGGCTCGCGTACGAGCCGGTAGCGGAGTTTGACGACTCAGTGCCGCGCCGTGTGGCGCTCGCGGCGCGACGATCACCCATGGCGGCGGTCGCCGTCGCGGGCGTGCTGCTGGCGACGATCGTGACGATGTGGTCCGCGTGGCGCCTCGACGCGCAGCGTTCCGAGACCCGATTCACGATGGAACGCCAGCAACTCCAGCACGAGCTGGAACAACGGCAGCAATTGGTCGAGCAACGTACACGGACCATCGAAGAGGCGCGGCTGATCACCCGCCGGTTTTCCGAGACGGCGCGTCGGTACTTGAACAAGGACGGCGACACGTCCTGGTTGGCGATGTTCAGCGCGCTCGAGTCGCTCAGCAACAAGGGTGTCCTAGAGATGCCGGGCGTCGGGGCCGAACTCGTCCTCGGGCGGATCGAGCTGGTCTCAGACCTGCTCGCGGACGCCGAGCAAGCCGGCACACGCTACACCGTCGAGCACACGCTCTGGGAATCGGCCCTGGTGTACTGGCTGATTCGGGCGGAGCGGTACGAGGAGGCCGCGAAGCTCGGCGAGGATAACTCCGCCAGGCTTGCAGAGCTGGTGCCCGCGGACGATCCTTGGGCGATCACTGCCGGCGCGCTGGCCCGGACCGCACGGCTGCACCTGAGCCCGGCCGACGACCAGGCGGCGTCGGACCGCCGGTGGCTGGAAGATCACCGCGAGGTGCTTCCGAGAGAGGTTCTAGAACTCACCGCCACAGTTCTGGCAAAGTCATAGCACGCAGCGGCCGTTCGCCGGCCCCGGCCAATGGATGACACTGCGACAGCTCCGCCCGATCGAAGTCTCTTTAGCCCTGGTCATGCAGTCGCGTGAGCTGCCGCCGGGCCCATTCCCGCCAATCCTGGCTATCGCCGCGGAGCGCAATGTCCCGGAGGTCGGCGACGACTTCAGAATCGTGCTGTGCGTGTTCACCGTCGTGCCGCAGTCGGCAGCGGGTGAGTGCCTGCACGGTTTGGATGTGCCCGGGATGCACCTCGAGTGCTGCTCTGTACTCGCCGACCGCGTCGTCGACACGCCCCACTCGCTCTAGGGTCATCGCGAGGTTGAGGCGCGGGTCGGGGTGGCCGGGCATGAGCCGGCGTGCCCACTCGAACTCTTCTGCGGCGAGGTACATCTCGTTGCGTGAGAGATGGATGACGCCGAGGTTGTTGTGGGCGGGGCCGTGGAAGAGGTCGGCGGCGAGGGCCTCGCGGAGCAGTCTTTCGGCCCTTTCCGGATCGCTCTCGAGCAGTATCGCGGCCTGCTGCGTGAGCCGCTGGGCCTCGAGGGGATTCCGGGGAGAGTCGGCGGCGGAGGTGTAGGGGCTGCGGCCGCTGGAGGCGCACCCGGGGCCGCCGAGCATCAGCAGGCACGCCGAGATGCCCCACCACCACCGCCACGTTTGGTTGTGCTTCATGGTTCTTGCTCCCTCTCAGAGTTCGCGGCCGAGACGGACCCGTCAACGTACACCGCCGATGCGGTGAGTGTCGCGCGGAACGCTCCGCCGGTTGGGCTGCGGGCGGACACGGGAGTCAGATCGACCCCGGTCACCGTCCAGAGCCGGTGCTCGTGCCGCCAGCGTTCGAGAAACGAGCCCAGTTCGTCGAGCAGGATCGGACTGAGGACGACGCGGAACGTTTGGACGCGGCGTGCGGAGGTGGGATCGTGCCCTGACAGGGCGCGATCGCCGGACGGGGTAACCGACTCGACGCGCGTCGAGGTCAGGCCGCTGGCGGTGAGTGTCTCGCTGACGCGCTGGAAGGCGTCGGCCCGCGGCTGTGCTCCGAGGGCGACGGTCTGCGACCGGCCGCGGAGCTCGAGCACGCGCTCGGCCTGGGTGCGGACCTGCTCGAGCGTGGCTTCGGCCGAGCGAGCGGTCGCGGCGGCGGTGCGTGTGCGCGCGGCGGCCAACGTCACCACCAGCGAAGCCAGGGCGGCGGTGAACACGAGGACGATGAGCGAGTGCCTCGGCGTCATGGCCCCGCCTCCGGCTCCATGCGCACGCGGACGGCGATCCCGTCGCGTTCTCGCACGAGGTTCGGCTGGCTGAGCGACCAACCGGGCGGGGCTCGCAGCTCCCGCTCGAACCGCTCGGCTGTCGCCTCGTCAGGCAGGCGGACACCGAGGGTGATCGCTGTGGACGAGGCGCTGAGCGAATCGGTGGTTAGGTGCAGGTCGTTCGGCCACGACGCCAGCAGGGCGGCAAGCGTCGGCGCAGCCTCGATCGGTCCGGAGTCGGGCGTGGCGCGGGTGCGGCTGAGTGACCGCAGCTCGGCGGTGAGCCGCGCAGAAGCCGGGACGGGGCTCTGGGAGGGCGGCAGGACCTCGTCGTAGATCCGTGTCGTCGCTGCTTGTAGCGCGGCTGCGTGCTCGTGCGCACGAGATGCTCGCCGCGAGAGTCCGGCGGCGATCAACACGGCACAGAGCAGCATCACAGCGCAGGCGATGAGCGTGGTGTTGCGTCGGTGGCTCTTGATCTGCGCCGGCTCGAACGCGCCGACGAGCAGGTTGATTCGTGCCGGATCGATCGGCTCATCGAGCGACGTACTGACAAACTCGGGGAGCGTCTCGGGCGAGAGTGTGAGTCGGGGAGGTGCGGTGTGGGTTTGCAGGTCGGCGAGAGGCATGCCGCAGGCGAGCACACGGTCGGAGCCGAGCGGGACGTAGACCGCGTGGACGGTGTCGACAGCGACCGGCAGCACCGACTCGAACAAGTATCCGAGTTGCTCCGGCGTGCTGCGGACGCCGCGGGGGAGAGCCGCGGCATCGAGAATGGCCCAGTAGAAGCGGTCGGCCGGCAGGCAGATGTGCCTGCTTTGGCCGGGGCTGGTCATGGCTTTCCTCCCGGCGCGGTGTCGTCGCGCAGCGCGAGGATGGTCGGGCGGCCGCCCACATCGAGCCGCACAGATTCGGGATCGACCGACGCAACACGCACGCGTCCGATCGCCTCGCCCGACGCGACGATGTGGAGCGTGTCGGCGTCGGGGTCGTAGAGGGCGGCCCGCAGCACGGGCGAGCCGTCGGCGGTGGCGTCGTGCAGGATGCCGATGAGTTGCAGCCTGGGTGGCGGCGTGGCCGCCTGCTTCGGCTCGGGGGCGATGCTGGGTGTCGCGGGTTCCGGCACGGGGTTCCAGAGCTTCGCGGCGAAGGCTGTGCGATCGAGCGGCTCCAGGCCGGTCTCATCATCGCTCTCGACCGCCGGGGGACCGAGTTCGGTGGCGATGACGGGTGTGGGCGTGAGGGGGGCAAGCGCCCAGACGCACGCCGCGAGGGCTGCGCAGCAGCCGAGGGTCAGGGCCAGCCGCTCCCGTCGTCTCCAGACCTTGGATGGATCAATCGGTGATGGCAAGGCGCTGGACCCTCTCCCAGTTGCTGCCGGTGTCGACGTAGACGCACCACCACGACTCGCGGATCTTCCCGGCGTGACAGTCGATCCGGAAGGCCCAGGCGGTGCTCATAGAGACAGGAATGACCGACGGGCGGCTCTCCCGGGTGCGCGGGGCGCGGGGTGCGCCCGGCGAGACGACTCGTCCTTGTGCCCGGGCATCGACGATCGCGTCGGTGCTGCCGAAGTCGTTTGCCGCATAGACCGCGGCGACGAGATCGAACGGGGCGGTGTTGACGTTCAGGGTCGCGGGGCGGTCCCGCCGACTCGGGTTGTGTGTCGCCAGGCACTCGCCGACGGCGATTCGGTCGGTCGCGCCCTGTTCCGGGAACACGGAAGCGGTGCCGCTGCGCACTGCGGTTAGCAGGTCGAGTCCCGGGTGCTCGTTCCACTCGTCTCCGGCCCGTGCGACCAGACGCTGTGCGTCGCCGGGGAGGGTCGCGGAGAGGTGAGCTTCTGCCTGAGCGGTCGGTGCCATCCCGCACTGGTCGAATGCGGTGATCGTTATGCGGCAGGCAAGGCCGCGGAGAGTGATGGCGTCGTCGAGGACCAGGAACCGCGGCGAGACTGCCTCGGGCGGCAACACCATTCTCCCGGCGTGCCGGTGGAGCCAGTCGAGGATCGGGGCTTCGGATGCTTTGAGGAGGTCGCGCGTGAGGTGGGTGGAGGCCTCGGCGTCGTGACGCAGTCTGGTGGTGGCTGCGACGCGGGCGAGGCCGGCGGCGGCCGTGACCGAGAGCACGAGCGCGACGAGCACCAGCAGCAGCGCGATGCCTCGATGGTCGGCGGGGCGGGTCAACGCACGTCCTCCGGGGCCAGGTGCCACGAGTGCTCGAGGGTCCGGCCGCTCTCGTGCACACACCGGACGGTCATCAGGTAGTCGTGATTCTCGAGCTGTTCAAATGCTGCTGAGAACGAGCTGAGTTCGCCGAGCAGTGGCCGCGTGGACAGCACGGCGTCGGACTCGTCAAGACATTCGATGGTGAGCACCCGGTTGCGGAGCGCAAGCCGCGTGGACGTGCCGACAGTCACGCCGCCGTCCGCGGCGATCACCGTCCTGGTTCGAATGAGGAGGTCGCCGTTCTCGGTCGCGACGCGCCACCGGTCGCGGCTGTTGCGCCGGAGATTGTGATCCTCCACGGTGAGCATTCGATCGATCTGCTCAAAGACCTGTGCCACGCCCGACCGCCACGATGCCCACGAGCCGTGCACCGCCGACGCTCGGGCTGCGGAGGTCGACCACGACACGCTCGCCACCGTGAGCGCCGAGAGCAGCGCGAGCGCCAGGAGCACCTCGAGCAGTGTCATCGCACGACCCGTCACGGCGTGTCACCCCCGCTCAGCAAGTGCGTGGGCACCGGAATCCAGCGAACGCACTCGCCACTGCCGGCGCTGAAGACCGCCCAGGTGTGTGTGGTGCGGCGTTCTCCGTCGGTGGCGAGAACTGTCGGCTGAAGCCGCACCACGGCGCTGAAGGCGCGCCCGCCGCTGGCCCACTCCACGAGATGCTCCGCGGGTTGCGTGAGACACTCTGCGATGAGTCCGGGACGCTGGCGGAGGAGATCGTCGACCGCGGCATTGAGCTCGGAGAGATCGGTCTGCGAGGCGGTCGCGGCTTGCATGTTTACGCGAGCGCTGCGGAGGAGGGGGAGCCCCGCCGCCACGATCATCGTGAGCAGCACCGCGGCGGCGACGACCTCCAGCAGTGTGAAGCCGCGGCTCATCGCTTGGACACCTCCTCGGGGAAGGCGTAGCCGGTCAGGCCGGCGACGAGAGTCTCCGACCGCGCGCCGGACGCCTCGACCACGAGGATGTAGTCCGGGCTCTGGCCGACCCGGTCCACACGCACGCCGGCCAGCGGTGTGCGCGCAACCGGGCTCACCAGCGAGAGCTTCACGCCCGCCGGGAGCCGACGGTCCAGCACGGGCGTGGCGGAGTCGCCGACGTGGAGCAGCACCCGGTCGCCACGGATAGTGAGCGTGGCAGCCTCGCCGCGTGCAGCCAGAACCCGCGTTCTCGCGTCGGCATCCAGCACGATCGAGCGGGCCTCATCGGACCGAGCCGAATGTACCGACGGCGACACCCCCACCGCCACGGCCGCGGAGACCAACGCCAGCAGCATCACCACCGCCACGCACTCGAGCAGCGTGAAGCCTCTCATCGCGAGCCCCGCAGGCTGACCGAGGAGAGATCGGCGTTCTCGTCGTCGCCCCCGACGCGGCCGTCTGCCCCGTAGGTGACGATCTCGTAGGGGTGACCGTCCGGACCGGGCGTGATGTAGAGGTAGGGTCGGCTCCACGGGTCGAGCAGGCTGTCCGGCGGCAGGTAGAAGGCGCTGGTCGGGGAGGCCTCGGTGAGCGCCCGCAGGCCGGTGTCGAGGTCGGGCCAGCCGCTCTGGTCCATGTAGTAGGTCTCCAGCCGCTGGACGATCTGCCCGATGCCGGTCTTGGCGAGTTCCTGCTTACCCTTGCCGAACGCACCCGAGAAACCGACCGCCAGCGTCGCGGCGAGCAGGCCGAGGATGACCACGACCGCGAGCACCTCGACGAGTGTCATGCCGGGGCGAACCGCCCGGCGGATTGCGGTGCTGCACAGATGAGCCCGGGAACGATGGTTCATCCGATGATCTCCTGGAGTTTGATGATCGGGAGGACCGCGCCCATCACCACAATGCCGATCAGGGCCGCGAGCGTCAGGATGACCGCGGGTTCGAGCATCGAGGCGAGACGGTCCACGGCCCGCGTCGCGGCGCGGTGCGCCCGGTCGGCCAGACGCTGGAGCACCTCGCTGAGCTCACCGGCGTTCTCGCCGATGGCGATCAGCCTGCGGCACTCGGCGTCGAACCAGACATGGTCGGCGAGCGAGTCTGCGAGGCTTGAGCCGCGTTCGATCGAGGCCGCGGCGCTTTCCAGTTCGGTTCGGAGCGAGCCGCCGAAGAGCCCCGAGACCGTCGGGCCGGTGATCCGCAGTGCCTCGACCAGCGGCACGCCGGTCCGGACCAGTTCGGCGAGGCCGGACCACGCGCGGGCCAGCACGGCACGGCGAGCGAACGCCGGGAGAAGCACGCGGAGTTGCGTCGGGGCACGCCAGCCCCGACGGCGGAGCCGACCCGCAGCGGCGACACCGGCGATTGCCAGCGCGGCAGCCGTGAGGAGCAGGACCGGCCCGTAGGCGAGCATGCTGCGTCCGGCCGCGATGATCGCCAGGGTCAGGCCGGGTGGTGCGACCCCCTCGTCTCGGAGGATGCCGACGAGTTCGGGCAGGGTCCGCACGCTGAGGAAGATGACGACGCCGACACCGACGCAGGCGACGACCGCGGGGTAGGTCAGTGCACCGATGATCTTGGCGGAGAGGGCGCCGGCGCGCTGGTGCCGCTCGGCGAGCGTGCGGAGGACGCTCGGCAGCTCCCCCGATGCGCGCGCAGCCCGCACCATGGCGATCTCCGCACCATCGAACCACCACGGCCCTTCGGCCATCGCGTCGTCGAGCGTGTGCCCGTTGTTGAGTGACTCGCGGAGCTCGATAAGCATGGTTCTTGCACGGCCGCGCGAACGACCCTGGGTCAGCGTGGATACCGCCTCAACAACCGGCACACCGGCCTCCAGCATCGTGGCGATGCTGTCGAAGAGTTCGGCCTTGGTGTCGGCGCGGCGGGCGCGGGCCCCGCTCTGGAGCCGGTGCACGACCGGCCCGGCCCACGCGGACGCGGCTGCGCCGGGAAGCCCTCTCCCGGCGGGCTTCGCTTCGATGACTTGCAGGCCGATGCGGCGGAGCGAGGCCCGGAGTGCGGCGGGAGAGTCGGCGGAGAGTTCGCCGGCGAGCGGACTTGACGGGGTCTCGCGCGGCTGCAGGGGGACGGCTTTGTAGCGGTAGACCGTCACGCGAGGCCCCCCACCACTCGTTCGAGTTCGGCCCTCGTGGTCAGGCCGGCCGCGACGAGCGAGGCGGCTTCCTGTTCGAGGCTGGGCACGCCCTGCGCGCGCGCGTAGTGCCGGATGGCGGAGGCGGATTGGCCGCTGCTGATCAGTTCGCGGAGGCCGTCGTCGATCGTGACCAGCTCGAAGATCGCGGTGCGGCCGCGATAGCCGGCGTGCAGGCAGGCGTCGCACCCGGAGCCGTGGCATTGCTGGTGCGTCAGCCGAAGGAGCCGCTGGGCCAGCACCGCCGAGACCGAGGAGGCGACCAGGTAGGGCTCTACGCCGAGATCGAGCAGTCGGGTGACTGCGGAGGGCGCGTCGTTGGTGTGGAGCGTGGAGAAGACGAGGTGCCCGGTGAGGCTGGCCTGGATCGCGATCCTCGCCGTCTCGGCGTCGCGGATCTCGCCGACCATGATGACGTCGGGATCCTGCCGCAGGATGTGGCGGAGCCCGCCGGCGAACGTGACGCCCTTCTTGGTGTTGACCTGGGACTGGCTGATCGCGATGCCGGCCGTGGCCAGCTCGTACTCGATCGGGTCCTCGATGGTCATGATGTTGAGGCCGCTGTCGGTGTGGCGGGCGGCGGCGGGAGGGGCGACGGGAGGAGCGACAGCCGGGTCGTCGGGATCGCGGCCCACGCTGCGTGACGCGAGCCAGCGGAGGGTGGTGTAGAGGGTGGTCGTTTTGCCCGAGCCGGTCGGCCCGGTGACGAGCACGATGCCGCTGGCCCTGCCGGCGCAGTGCAGGAACCGGGGTTCGACGGCGCTCGGCATTCCCAGCGACCGGAAGTCGTCGAGCCCCGGGCCGTGTCCGACATCGAGCAGCCGCACGACCGCGCGCTCGCCGTAGCTGGTCGGCAGGGTGCTGATCCGCAGGTCGATCGCCCGGCCCGAGCCGATCGCGACCGTGGCCCTGCCGTCCTGCGGGATGCGCCGTTCGGCGATGTCCATCCGCCCCATGACCTTGATGCGGCTGACGATCGGGGCGGTGAGCTTGGGCGGGACCTCACGCACCGTCTGCAGCACGCCGTCGAGGCGGTAGCGGATGAGCGTTCGGTCGGCCAGCGGTTGGACGTGAATGTCGCTTGCGCCGCGGCCGAGGGCTTCGAACATGAACGCGTCGACGAGCCTGACCACCGGGCCCTTGCCCTCGGTGGAGAGCAGGTCGCGGTCGGCCAGGTGCAGGAGGCGTTCGATGTCGGCGTCGTCGGTGGCGTCGTCTGGGGTTGCCGGATCCACCGCTACGGGGCCGTGGCTGGAAGGGACCGAGGCGTAGGCCGCGTCGATCCGCTCGGCGATGGACTGATCGTCTCTGATGGCGGTCTGGATCTGCGCGCCCAGCCGCACACCGATATTGAAGACAGCTGCGGGATCGGTCCGCTCTGCTATCGCCAGGCGTTCGACGCCGTCGTGGTGCCCCTCGCTGACGATGAGGTGCTGCCTCGCAAAGTCGCGCGGGACGGACCGCAGGAACGATTCGCTCGGCGCGGCGACCTGCGGCTCGCTCGACACACTCTCGGTGGCGACCGCGGTCACCGGATGACCCTCGGCTCGGGCTCCGGCCAGCCGTCGTCGATGTCCAGCTCGGTGGTGCGCAGGTCGCTGAGGTACTTGAGGTCTTCGAGGTTGCGGTCCCGCAGGATGGTCGATCGGATGAAAACGTAGAACCGCGAGCGGCTGCCGGACCTGCTGCGGTTCTTGAAGGCCTCGCCGAGCAGGGGGATGTCGCTGAGCACGGGAATGCCGGTCTCGGCGTAGCCCTCGGTGGTCAGCTCGATGCCCCCCACCGCGATGGTGTAGCCGTCGGGGATGGTCGCCACGCTGTCGATGCTGTTTTGCTGGCGCGGCGGCGGGATTGATGGGTCCGCGGCGTCGCCCACGAACGCGCTGAGCGAGATCTGGTACTCCAGCCGCAGGTGGTCGCCCTCGGCGATCTGCGGCCGCACGCTGACCTCGGTGCCAGCGTCCGACGAGCCGCCGAACGAGGTCGTCGCGACGGTGTCGGAGGCGTTGAGCGTGGTGTAGGGCTGCTCGAGCACGGAGTTGAGGCTCGCCTGCTCGTTGCTGGCGACGAGCACCTTGGGGATCGAGAGCGAGCGGCCCTCGTTGAGCGACTGCAACGCCCGGAGCACCACGCTGAAATCGCCGGGGTTGAGCACGATTCCGGTGAGCCCGGCGCCGCGGTTGCCCTCGATGCCCGAGGCGCCCGCGCCGGTGGAACTGAGCCCGAAGAGCGAGCTGAGCTTGGCGACGGTGTCGTTTGGGCCGTTGATGAGGGCCTCGATCTCGACACCAAGATCAAGCGAGTCGCTCTCCGACAGGCTCACGATCAGGACCTCGAGCAGCACCTGGGGGCGGCGGACGTCCAAGTCTTTGAGCAAACGCTCCAGCCGCTCGAGCTCGGCGGCCTCGCCGATCGCGATGATGGAGTTGGTGGCGGGGTCGGCGGTGAGCTGCAGTTCGCGAGCGTCGCGTTGGTGGGCTGCGAATCGCGGACCGTCGCCTCCCTCGGCCGGGCGGGCGGCGCCGACCGGTGCCGCGCGAGACTGCGACACCGTGCCGGAGGAGATCAGGGACTGCACGACGCCGACAACCTCCGCTGCGTCGCGGTTCAGGAGGCGGAACGTCCGGGTCGGGCGGCGGACCGCCTCGGGCGATTGGGCGAGATGGTCCAGGATCTCTGCAACCCGCTCGTGCTGCGCGGGAGACCCGGCGACAACGAGGCTGCCGGTGAGATCGTCGGCCGTGACGCTGAAGCCGGCCTCGGTCGCGTCGCGGCCGAGGAGGTTGGTCAGCGAGCCGGCGACCTGCGACGCGACCAGTCCTCCGGTGGAGTAGGTCACGGTTTCGGCGGCGACTCGTGTGTCGAGTTGGGCAATCAGTGTGCGCCAGGTCTCGATCTCCGGCGCGGGGGCGACGATGAGGATCGACCGGCCGCCCGCGCCCGCGATCAGGTCGCCTCGGAGTGCGGCGCCTCCCGCGGCGGTGCGCTTGGCCGCGATCTGGGTCGCGGTGGTCATGATCTGCTGGATGTCACCGTGCTCGATGGCGATCTCGACCGGGAGCATCGGCGTGGTGCGGGATTCCATAGTCTCGATGGCTTGCACCACGAGGCGGACCCGCGCTTCCTGATCGGCGATGAGTATCGACTCGAGCGAGGGCATGGGGGTCGCTGTGCCGCCGGGTGACGAGAGCAGCGGCCTGATGGCGGCGGCGATGTCGTCGATGCTGCCGCGGGACAGCGGGACCATCACGACCCGGAAGCCCGGGGTCGCGTGTTCGGTATCGCTGCTGAGGAGATCTTCCAGGCTCTCGATCTGCGCGAGCCCGGCCGCGGCGGAGAGTTGGACGACGGTCATCGCCCCGTCCTCTGCCATGCGGATGGTCGTGTAGCCGCGGGACCCGAGGAGTCGGTTGGTGGTCGCCCACAACTCGCGGTCGGTCATGGCTGCGTGCAGGCGGAGGGTGACCGAGCCGGAGACCTTCGCGTCGTAGTTGATCGGGATGTTGAGGCGGGCGGCGGCGATATCGACGAGCCGGCTCAGTTCGACGGTGTCGGCGAGCTGTGTGCGGCCCTGGCCCGGCTGCGCAGCACAGTCATCACTGAGGCCCAGAAGCCACAGGCACGCCGCCGCGACGCCCACGATCGACGCCTTTGAACGCATACCTCAGAGGCTACCACAACCTTATGTACGATGCGCAGCATACTTTTGGGGGTGAACCCCTTGGTTTCGGGATGACAACACACTCACAATGTCGCAGGAGCTAATGTCTGAAACCCCTCGCAGCATGCTCACTCCGCGCAGCCGCTGGCGGAGCCAGACGGTCTTGCGGACGGCGAGGCTGGCTGGACCGTATGGGGAAAGAGAACGGGCGTCGATCGGTCCGCCAACATGTTCAGAAATGCCACCCCGCCGATCGGCACTGACCGGGCCCGAGGCGCACCGTTCAGTCGGTAGCCAGCCGGCAAGTCGTCACGGCGTGGAATCCGGCGGGTATGTGTCGGGCCAGTGCCCTCCGAACGAGAGCGTGCGCACGACTGTGGGACCGTCGGCCGGTTCCCAGCCGTTCGCTCGGATGTCCTCGAGAATGGCCGCGGCGTGGCTCATCACGCGATGCCACTCCCGGCTCTTGGTGAGCACCTCCCGTTGGTCGTCCTCTGACGAGTGCCACAGCGTCGGATGGTCGGTCACGAACGCGTCGATCTCGTCATGCAGATTCAGGAGGAATCCGACAAGGGCGGGGCGGAGAACGCGCATGTACTCACAGTCCGGCTCCTCGATCTCCTGCAGAAAGAAGCACTCCAGAGCTTCCCTGTACGAATCAAAAAGTCCGGGCACCGCGTTCTGCCACCACACCGATTCCTGGTATTGAGGATCGGCGAGCGCGATAAGGGCCTTCACTGTGTCGGAGCGCCAAAGTTGTACGTGGTCAGCGGCCATGAGAGTCTTAAGACTCTACCGGAAGAGGCGAGCAGGCACCTCAGGTCGAAGTCCTTCATCGCAGGATGTCCCGCCGCGGATCGGGGCCCATCCTGTGCCGCCGCACGACGCTCGCGGCTGCGTCCGTGTCAGGTCGCCTCCTTCAGTCGTGGCAGCAGATCGGTCATCAGGGGCACCGTGTGGGCGAAGGCCTCTTCGGCGAAGGCGCGCACCGAACTGGTTGCGTGGAGTAGATCGGCCGAGAGCGTGATAGCGAGATTGCCGTCCTCGATGACCTCGGCGCTGCCCCAGTCTTCGGCAAATATCGGGGACGTCGGCTCGCTGAACTCTCGCACGACATCGGCGACATTGACCTCGGACAGCAACTCGCGGCCGAAGTAGTTACCCCAGTAGGGGCGGACAGGATTGAGCAAGCCCTTCTGCCTCCCACGACGCCACAGGATCTGATCGCAGTACCTGCTCCAGCCGACCGGTGATGCGGAACGGTCGCCGAAGTGCACAGCCCCGCCGGCGGCATCGCCGTGACCACAGATGTCGATGAACCCGTAGATCGTGCCAAACTGTACGAACAGCTCGCGGAACATCCTGGCGACCAGATCGCAGCGGACCGCGGCTGGCTCACGGGACAGTGCCTCGATCGGAATGCTGAGCAGGATCTGTGATACATGATCGTCTTCGGAGTCGTGGTGCGAACTGATATCACAGGCAGGTAGCCAACTGGTGCGGACCTTTTTCCAGTGGATCTGTACCCCATACTGCACTGCCGTGTGCAAGCGCAGGTCAGATTCCAGACGGGCCATACTGCGGAGATCGGGGTTCGAACCGGTGATGACAAAGTCGTAGAGGTCTGGCGCGCCCTCCGTGTGAATGTCATCGGTGGTCCATCCCGCGTCTTTGAGCGGCGGGACCACCGGATCGTCTCTGTGCGCGAGTGCTGTGAACCGAGCACGCTTGAACTTGAGAGCTGTCAGCGGGGAGAGCATGTCGACGATGTCGGCTGCAACGGAGTACAGGCCCGCCGGGCAATGCCGCGAGTAGGCCACCAAGACGAGGGTCGGGTCATCGTCCATCTCGAGCAGTACGTCGGAATAGTGGATCTCTTGTGGCATGGCGTCTGTTCCCTATCGGACTGCATCGCATTCCACTCCGGCGCGAAGAGATGAAGCGACGACTTGGCAGGAAGTGCTGCGGGAGCAAACATGACAGTCTAGCCACACGCCCGAGACCTACAAAGAGGATGCCGATGGACACCTGACGCGCCCCTCCCGCCAACACGAAATCGTTCTAGCGGACCCGGACAGGCAGCACCGACCGAGCTGTGATGAGCAGCGCCTTCCCCGACTGAGCACTGCCGCCACCTGCCGTGTATCTACGGCGACCGCCCGAGCGGCGGGAACACGATTCCGTCGATCGGATCGTCAATCACTGGATACTCATAACACGAGACATCCGGATACTCCGACCACGCAATGCTGTCGCGTAACCTCGGAGCAATCACCGGGCTCCCGTGGCTGCCGAGTTGATACGCGAGGTAAGGCCCGAGTTGTTCACGCGCTATGTACTCGGGCTGCGAATCTGTTCCATCACTCTGCAACTCCGGATATCCGCACCACTGACAGACTCGATACTCGCACCCGTGACCACCTCGCAGAAACAGGGTGCTCTCGACAGGCGTGTACACAGTCGCATGTGATTCGAGCACTTCACCAGTCCCGGCGAGCTTGCAAGAGCCCATGATGACGGGCGGCATGTATGGGCGAAGCACCTCGAGCAATCCCCGCGCAATTATCAATGCCGCAGGGGCGGGCTCAATCGAGGACCTGGGCCGTCTCTTCACCGGAATATGCACCGGGTTCGGGTAGAATGAAGGGCGAACCGCTCCACAGCCCCGCCCACAGCACCATTTGCTGGTGCTCGCGGCCTGCCGCAGCCACTCCGGGTCCACACTGGACGACTTTACAGCAACGTCAAGGTACCAGAGACGATCAATTCTGTCATCGCCCTCTGCGGGTTCGCCTAACATCGAGCGCTCCACTCAGGTAGTGGCGAGAATTCAGGCCGAGTCTAGTCCGACGCGCAACGTCGAATGCGCCATCTGTCGCACTGTCAAATCGACGCGCAGTGTTCATCATAGCACGCCGCAGACGGTCTACTTCGTCGTCACTGACCCTCTGATTCAGAAATCGAGTGACCCACCTCTTCGCTCCCCGCGAATTCGGCGGGTTCAATCGAAGCACAGTGAACTCTTCTCGAAGCAGTCTGTGGTAGAGCCGGTGCTGCCTTGGTGGGAGTCTCAGGCGATTCGCAGCATCGTCTACCCCCATCAAGAACTGGGGGATAACATGATGACGGTCACCGATTGCAATTCGCAATCCAACGACAACAGCACCAGCGAATGCACGATCATCGACCGCCCACTCGGTAGCCGCTTCAAGACTAAGTGCCTGATCTGATCCATAATTGGCAAATGCAGCCTCAATCCGCTCACTGATCGACATTCCTACATCGAGTGCCTGGTCATTGTAGTCGGTGTAGATATCCAGCGTAGACGTCGGGGCTAGTAGCTGCACAAATCTGCCCATGGAGTCCGTGTGTATCGTTGGGCTATTCCGCACAAAGCAAAGCGTGTGCATACCATCTACATAATGCTGGGTCGCATCGAACGGCTGCCCCTCGATCGCAACTTGCCTGCCTGAGTGCACCGCATCTAGCGTTTGCCCGCTCGTTCCATTTGGGTCCCTTAGCAACCACCTCCCCACATCAGGCCGGTAATCCCGATTCCGCGCGTGGTACGTCTGGTCCACGGCGGGAACGAGTTCGGCGAGAGGGGCGTCGGCGTCATAGCGGTCGACGAAGAGGCCCTGGAAGCCGATGCGGTTGTTGGCGTAGCTGGAGAGGGAATCGGCGGCGAGGACGGTGCCGTAGGGGTCGTAGTCGTATTGCTGCAGGAGGTCGCCCTGCTCGTCGACGAGGGCGACGACGTTGTAGTTGGCGTCCTGGAGGACGAAGGCCGCGGTGCCGGTGCGGTCGACCTGCCAGAGGCACTCGTCGACGTAGTCGGGGCCCCAGACGTACTCGCGGTCGGTGTAGGTGGTGTAGCTGCCCTGCGGGATCGGGTTGCCGCCGATGCCCGCCTGCGGCAGGGGGTCGCGGTGGACCTCGGCGATGCGGCGGACGCCGTCGTAGTAGTACCACGACCAGCGCGAGTCGCTCTGGCCGCTCCAGGGCACCTGGCGGCTGATGCGGCGGCCGAGTGCGTCGTAGGCGTAGCTCGAACGCCATGCGCCGGGCTCGCCGGTGCTTGGGATGCCGGCGCCGTTGAAGGTGAGCGTGCCCAGCTCGTAGATGGCTGCGACGCGGTTGAAGGCGTCGTACTGGTAGTAGTAGGATCCGTCGGCGACGAGGTTGCCCGCGGCGCCGTGGATGTGGGCGGTGTTGATCGGGCCGGAGCCGTCGTCGGTCTCGATGCCCGTCATCTCGTTGCGCAGATCGGTGGCGTGGTCCTGCGCGAGCACGAGCGACTCGTAGCCGTCGGCACCGCTGTTGTTCAGGTCGGCGTACTCGACGCGGCCTTGGTGGCCGTTGGTGGCGGCCGTCCAGTTGCCGAGGCGGTCGAGGCCCCAGTCGACCCTGTGCGAGTCGACTGCCGCGGAGAACTCCATGAGCCCGGTGGACAGGTTGAGCTGGCCGTGCTCGGCGGAGGTGAGGCGGCCGAGCGGGTCGTAGCCGTAGAGCCAGCTGCGGGTGTTGACCTGACCTTCCTGCTCGACGTGGGCGAACAGGCGGTTGCCGGCCGAGTCGTAGCCGTACTGGTAGCGATGGATGGTGGTCGCGCCGCTGTCGGGCGTAAAGTGCAGGTCGGTGACGCGTCCGTGACGGTCGAGCCCGGCGTAGCCACTGGTGCCGGTCGTGTCGAACGACTGCGCGAACACCTCGCCGAGGGCCCCACCGTCGTCGGCGAGCCATGAGCGTGCGACCCGTCGGGACGAACCGGAATGCCGGAAGTCCACAGCGCGGTCAGGATCGAGGGAGGTTGTGTCGGAAATACGGGTGACGCGAGAGAGGGCATCATCGATATCGCCCGGCGCGGATCCGTACCAGAGCGTGACCGCACGCTGCTCGCTCGATTGGGCTCGCTGGGCGTAGACCATGCGCGCAAGACGGTCACGGTTGCCCGATCCGTAGCCGGCGTAGTCGCGCTCGTACTCGATCGCGGGGAGCGTCTCTTGTTTGATCAACTCGCCGTAGGACTGGTACTCGGATGCGAGGGCACCCTGGTCGTGGTAGGTGTACCGGTTGTGCGCGATGATGAGGTCGTTGGTCTCATCGAGCAGGCCGTCGTCGTTGAGGTCTTGACCGGCGATAGCGTCTTCGAGCCTTCCCTGCTCGTCGTAGGTGTAGAGGAGCAGGTCCGCCAGATCGTTGGGGGTGTAGTGTGTCCCGCCAACATCGGGGAAGAGGCCTGTTGGGTAGACGATCTCGGTTTTCACCCGCTGCGATCGGGTGTCGTAGTGGTGGATGAACTCGCGCCCGAGCCGGTCGATTCGCGAGCGGACGAGACCGTCGGTGTAGTAGGTGAACTCGAGGTCCGGACCGCCGGAGAGATCGGGCTGGCCGGTGGCCTTGTTGGGGAAATAGACCGCTGCGGGCCAGGTCTTGTTGTGGCTCCAGATCGGGTTACCGCCGCTGTTGAGCTCGCCCGTCCAGACGCGGGCGCCGAGCCCCTGTTCGCCGTTGGAGAGGGGCCCGCCCTGCTCGAGGTCGGGCCCGTCGTAGTCGACGAGCGTGACCTGGAGCGTGCCGTCGGTCGCGTCCCAGTCGGGCCGGTGGTAGCTCAGCTCACCATTTGCCCCGGTGGTGATGAGCATGCTGTGCCCGGGCAGGACCGCCGCGATCTGCTTCAGGCGGCCGTTCTCGTAGAGATACGCGGTCTGTCGCGTTTGGTTGGAGGACGACCCGGCGGCGTTCTCCTTCCAGTAGACCATGTTGCCGAGGCCGTCGTACTCGTAGGTGTTGACGCAGTAGGTGTGTTCGGTCTGTGCGCCGGGCTCGTAGGTGGTCTGGATCGCCTCGATCCACTTCTGGCCGGCTGTGTTGTAGAGGTAGCAGGTGACCGTTGCCCAGTCGGGCACGTGATCGGACTGGGAATCGCCGCGGGAGACGGTGCCCGTCTGATCAACCGTCGGCGGGTTGTTGTACATGGCGAGCGTGAACTCGGGAAGCCCGCCGGTGGGCGTGACGAACTGGTCGTCTGACGCATTGCCCGAGCCGAGGTTGGCGGTCGCGATCAGCCGACCTTCCGCGTCGAACCAGTTCCAGACTGCGCTGGCCACGCAGTTGGCCTGCCCGCCTGCTGCGGTCAGGACGGGCGCGCCGCTGGCATCGTCGTGCAATCGCTCGTAGCTCTCGACGACGATCGCGTTGCCCTCGGAGTCATAGGTCGTGTCGGTGCGTTGGATCTCGAACGGCGGGTCGTCCACGACGTTCCGCACCACACGCCGCGAGACCAGCCGGCCCATGGCGTCGTAGTTGTAGATGACCGGCGCGGTGTTGGGGGCGATCTGGATCAGCGGACGTCCGCTGCCGTCGTAATGTGTGACCGTCGCGAGGTAGGTGTCGCCGCTCGAATCCGAGACGTCGTAGCTGCGCTGTTCGAGGACGAGGCCGGCCTCGTTGTAGATGGTCTCGCTCAGTGAGAGCGGGGCCTCCTCACCGCTGAGAATCATCGGGACCAGGCCTTGCGGCAGCGTGCCGTCACCATCAATTTCGAGATCGGCCACGGAGAGCGTGCCAGACGAATCGGGCGCGGCCGGGGCGTTCTGGCCATACTCGGCGACGAGCACGACGCGGTCGAGGTTGTCGTAAAGCGTCACCTGCGTGCGGAGAGAGTCCCCGCCGATGATCATCCCGTCCGCGTCGTACTGCTCCGTGCCCGGCACGACCAGACGGTTCCACACCTCACGGAGGCGGTTGTCGTACCCGTGCCACTCGACCCAGCCCTCGTTGGGCCAGTCCCAGTTCTCGTACTGCCCGGCGGGCCGCTCCCTGAAGTGCCGGTTCATCGTGATCTGATGGATGTTCGTCGGCCCCATGCCGTAGCGGCGTTGCTCGATGAGCACGAGGTCGTCCTCGCCGGAGGTCACGTATCCCCAGAACTCGTTCTTGTCCTGAACGCCTCGGAAGATGCGCTCGGCCCGGCCAAATGGGTCGCGGTAAGTGCGTGTGATGGTGCCGTCGGGCTGGCGCTCGCGGGTGAACCCGCCGAAGTGGTCCACCTCGGCCTCAGCGGAGAGCTTCTTGCCGTCCCAACCTGTTGCTTCGACCTGGTTGGGGGTTCCCTTCGAATCGTACTTGATGTCGAGATCGACCAACTCGACGAACTCGTGGTTGTACGGGTATGTCCCGGTGCCGGCGAGCCAGTGGACCTTCTTTACCTCCGAGGGGCGGCCGCCGCCGAGGATGGTGATCTGTCCCTCGGGCGCGAGAACCGCATCGTCGTAGGTCCCGGTGTACACCGCGACGCGCTGTTCCTTGGTCCCGTCACCGACCTTCTTCGGGCGGTACGTGCGGGTCTGCCTGCCGCCCACAGCGTCAACCGGACCGTAAGGAACTTCCTTGATCCACGTGCCCCACCTCTTGTGGAGCAGCTTCGTGATGCTGTGGAGCGGTTCGCCGGTGCCCTGACGGGAACCGGGCCCGCCGAAGTTCCACGTCGTCCCCTCGTCGATCTCGACCGACCACGACGGGTAGCTCAGGCCGTTCGGCTCCGGGTCTGGGTCATCGAGCCCCGAACCGCCGTTCTGCAGATCCTCGATGCCGCCGAGCGCGGTGTTCTCTTTCAGATCGACGACCTGACGGCTGATCCTGCCGCTGTAGTCGTAGTGGGTGTAGTCGAAGTACTGAGACTCGAATCGGGTATCTCCGCCGGAACCCTCGGGCGCCTTGAGGCCGTGGGACCGCCAGAGCAGTCGGCCGCTCTCGCCTTTCACATCGCTGTAGATGTGCGTCTCGAACGGGTGGTAGTGCCCCTCGGCTGTGCCAACGCCAACCTTCATGGCGGGCCCGAGCACGGTCCGCCGCAGCAGTAGCCATTCGTCGCTGTCTTCGGGCTGCTGGTCCCCGTCGATGTCGGTCACGAAGTCATAGAACGTGTTGGTGGTGTAGGTCGGCGCCTGTCCGGCCTCGCTGTAGAACATGGACTTCACACGCAGGTCACGGCGATCATCGTGGTAAACGTGCTCCTCCAGCCAGATCGGCTCCGACGAGGATCCGTCACCGAACTGGATGCCTCGCTTGCCGATCTCGTAGTAGATGTGGTCCTGCTTGTCGTGGAAGTCCCCGTCGTTGTTCCCGTCGATGTTGGCCGTGTACTCAAAGACATTGACCAGGCCTTCTTCCTCCTGATTCTGGTTCTCCTCGGTGCCCCACGACAGTGTCTTGTGCTGCGTCAGCCGCCCGAAGTCGTCGTAGACGAACTCCTCGCTCGCTCCGGTGCGGGCGAAGCTCGTTCCTTCATCGCCGAACTCCCAGATGTGCTCGCTGAGCACCCACCCCGCCGCGTTCATCCTGATGGTGCGGCGGCGATTCGGCAGTTTCAGATACTCGCTGCCTCGCTCCGGCCATCCCAGGGCGCCTGGTATCGCTTCACTACCCGTCATGAGTTCCATGTCCGACAACGAGTCGTACTCGTCCACCACCGTCACCCAGGTGACATTCCTGAGCTGCCCGTTGCCGCCGTCGTTGACCGGGCCGACAGCGACATTGGTCTCCATCCTCGGATCATCGCGGTAGGGCGTGTGGTACACGGACCGCCGCGGCACTTCGTAGTTTTCTGCTTCGAACCAAGACCAGCACAAGTCTGTGATCTCGCCGAAGTCAGTGAGGGCGTTCTCCAGATACATGAACCGGTAGATGCGATATGCGCGCTGGTCGGCTGGATCAGAGGTGTTGGTGCCGCGGATCATGTGCACGCCCGGCACGATGAGTTTGTACTTGAATCGATCCGCGGGATAGTCTTCGCTGGAGTGACCGGAGCCGTCCGACGACAGCACGAAGTTTGCCATAAGGTCGTCGGCGAACTTGTTCGTATTGCCCGTCAGGTGTTCAAACTCCTCAAAGGTGCCGTAGATCTGGATGTCGGGGTCCACGTATTCCTGCTGCAAGCCGGGAGGCATCCTGTTCCATCGGAGCAGCACGGACGAGGCCAGATCGAGCATCGACACTGTCGGCCGTTCGGTCTCGCCTACACAGGTTCCCAGTTCGAAATCGAAACTGTCGAGCGTCGCGTAGAAGCCCTCCTGGTTGTCGCACGGTGCGAGCAGATCCGAATCCGGATGGTCACCGAGCACGAGCATGTTGACCGTCCAGGGCATAGGGTCCCATGCTGCGAGCCTCTGGAGAATGTCCGCGACCTGCGCGGGCCGGTAGATCGCCTTGAGGGTGGTCAGTTCGCTGTACTGGAGGCGATCCAGCAGCTCTCGCCGACCGAGATCCTCCTCTGATGTCATGTCCTGTGCGGTGATCGAGCGAGAGTCCCACCGGTACAGCGTGTACTCACTGTCGAGGTCCACACCGCCCTCGCCGTCGTCCTGCGCCGTGGTCGTGGTCACCTTCAGAAGGCGCGACGCCCCGCCGGGATGCGGGCATGCAAATCCGAATGCGTCGCGGTACCACGACACATCGAATGTTGTTCCTTCATCGATGTTGTCGCGGTCGAGCCGCGGATCGGGCTCGGCGTACATGTACCGCAGCTCGTAGGTCCATCCGGAGGGGATCGCTCTCGCGGCGTTGCCGATACCGGCGTTGATCTCGTCGATCGGGTCGAGAATGGTGTCGTATCCGGCGCTGGGCGGGCCGGAACCGTTGTCGTCCACGAACTGGTGGTAGTCGATCGTGCGACATACCAGGTCCGCTGCGTCGGGCAGCGCGCCCTCGTATACGTGAATGGTGTGCACCGCGGTCTGTTGGTGGTACGGGTAGACCGAGTCGAGCGCCCGGTAGCCGTCGTCGCGGAGGAAATGGTATTGCGGGAACGACCGGTGGGTGAACAGAAGCGTCCACGCCACGTCGGGCGCGGCGTCCTGATCGTCGATGATCGTTGCCGGCTGGTTGCCGAGAGGCGTGATCGGATCGAAATCCGAACCGGCGATCAAGCGTGCGTAGGCGATCTGCCCCTTCTCGTTGCACGATTGGCAGCACGCGTAACACGTGTCTCCCGAGTGCTCCCAATCGAACGCGTCTTGATCGGCCCCCGCGACCGCGTACACCCTGAAGTCGCAATAGTGCAGATCGATGCAGTTTCCGTAGCGGTCGTCGATCCGCTCGACGACGCCCCAGTAGGGAACGCCGTTTGCGCCAAGGTTCTTGTGCAGGTAGCCGGAATCGTCTCCCGCATCGCCGCGGATCGGCGTGTCGTGATCGCTGCGCGGCCAGTCGTCGCCGTTCAGGAGCGATCGCGGGTCGATATCCGGCCCTGCGTTGGGCCAATTCGCCTCATAGTCCGGATCGGGAATCATGCCGGGGAAGACGTCCTCGTACATCGCCCGGACCGTGTAGCAGACCGACTTGTTGTACAACCAGACCCGGAAGATGGTGGGCGGCTCCACCCATCCCGACCCACCCCAGTCACCGTTGTGCTCCAGAAACGCGTCGAGATGAGGCGGCGCAACGTACTCACCCTCGCCATCGAAGTCGAACGGGATGCTCTGGAAAGCATTGATGACGAAGTAACACCGCCGCGGACTGGGCTGCTGGCTGTTTCCGTCGTAGACAACCTGATCGTAGTGCGCATCAATCAGGAACAGCGGGGCTTCTCCCATCATCCAACCCTGCCCGTGCCAATCAAAATACTCGCCGGCGACCGTCGTGTAGTAGTCATCCTCCGCGAGACCGCCGAGCGAGGGTTGATTGAGCCAGTGGTCATAGCAGACAGCCTCGAAGCGCCCGGGCGGCATCTCGCTGTAGGTGCGGGTGTGCCGGTAGAGCGCACTGCCGAAGGGCAACTCCAGGTCCGTTTCCTGGATCATCGGGATGCCCGTGACCAGGTCGACACTGTCGCCGAGCATCGGGCGGGTCTGCATGGCGACCGGTCGGGTCGACATCGAAGGATTGGGCGGCACAAGTGCCGAGCCGTCCCGGTACGGGTCGAACGACGCCGGCGGCAGTGTGGGTGGTGCTGCGCCGATCTCGAGATTGATGTTCATCCCGAGCCCGCTCACGCTCTCGATGCCCCGCCCCCACCACGCGCTCAGCTGCGCGTCCGTGGCGCCGTCCCTACCAAAGGGCATGGAGTATGCGGTACCGGAAAGCCGCGGATTGAACGGGTTGTCGCAGAACTGACGGAGCTCCGTCTCCCACATCGTGCGCGGGCCCCAGCAGATCGAAGGCACGTATCCGCTGCCGACTCCGGGAGTGAGGGAAGGATTCAGACAGTCATCGGGAGAGACGCTGCCATAGAACCGGTGCCCCGCGTCGTGCGAACCCCAGAATGTCAGATCAGGCGGTGGCGCGATCTGCCCGCACGCCGTTGGCACTGTCACAAATGCTGTCGCACAAACTGCGACACCCCTGACGAAAGCACTCATGGACATTGTCAATCCCCTTCGAGTTTCGGCCGGTCCTTCGCCGACCATTCCACCATCCACTCCGAAATGCAACGAGGGCGCTCGCACGGACCACCTGCGTGACACTCGCCCTTCCGCGGCGAGCTTGGCCAAGCCTTTCGCTGCTCAATCTGACTGATGAATGCAATCGACTCCACGGACGGTCGCTGCACTGCAACCCAGACATCGCAACACCGTGGTGCACCAGTCTCATCGCAACTCGCACGATCTGCAGCTCGATTCACGCCTCCGTTGGGGACGGTGTCGCGCATCATTCGCGGCATCACGCATGTCATCGCTCGACCGAGGCAGCGCATCCGCAACGAGAGTCTGCGGCGGTGACACCCATCTATGATTCGCACAGATCGCATGGGCGACCACCATACCAGAAGTTCCTCAGGATGTGAAGTCGGGCGGCGCACTAATCTTCATTACAACACAGAACTTGCGATGCTTGATCTGCGCGGGCATCGTCGCGCACTGTCAACCCAGCGTCGTGATGTCTAGAACCCCTCAATGCAACACCCCTGCGTCCTGAATGTCGCAAACCCCTACATCTATTATGCATGCAATGTCGCGATTCCCTATGTCGGTTGCAACGTCCTGCAAAGCACGGCCTTGCGAGCCTGCGAACGAACAGCCGACTGCTCACCCAATCACGGTTCCGCACGATGACGCCGAGCTCTGCCGCGCCGAACGCTGCCAGCACAACCGGATCGAGGCGACCTTGTCGCCGATCCAGGGTTCGCCTGTTCCGCTGGAGGACCGCTCAGCTCTTCTCGGGCCGATGGATTCCCCTCACGCCCGAACGCGGCCGCGGTCGCTCTCTCGAGTCACTCGTACGGAAGCGCTTCGCGCCCATTGCACCCAGCGCCCGAGCAGCGGGCGGATCACCCATCGATCCGGCGTGAGTCAGACAGCATCGGCGATGAGAGCCGCTGACCGGCCCAATCGGTGAATGCGGGCACGCGGTGGCCAATCTGGAGGGAGGTCGGCGGCAGAGAGCCGCGGGCAGTCAAAAACCGCCCTGTCGGGGTCTCATCCGCACCCCAGCCTGCCAAAGCCACCTGCGAGACTCGAACTCGCGACCTGAGCTTTACGAAAGCTCCGCTCTACCAACTGAGCTAAGGTGGCATCTGCCCGGGCACAAGGCTCCGGGGCTGGCCCCGTGGCGGTCCGGGGGCAGCCCCGTAGTATCTGCCGCCGCGGGCGGGGAGTCTAGCGGGGGTGGGCTGGCGTTCTGGAGGGGCGAGTCTCGCCCGGCGGGCCGGACGAGGGGCGTTGGGGCACTCACCAGGGGTTCTTGACGTGGCAGGCCCGGCCTGTCGTCTCGATGTAGTCCTGGTGGTAGTCCTCAGCCGCGTAGAACCGTTCGGCGGGCTCGATCTCGGTCACGATCGGCCTGTCGAAACGGCCGTCGGCCTGCAGCTTCTGGGCGTACGCCCGAGCCGCGGCCAGTTGGGCCTCGCTGGTGGTGTAGATGCCGGACCGGTACTGGCTGCCCACGTCCGGGCCCTGCCGGTTGAGCTGGGTCGGGTCGTGCATGTCGAAGAACGCCTGCAGCAGCCGCTCATAGCTGATTGTCTTGGGGTCGAACACCACCATCACCGCCTCGGCGTGGCCGGTGTCCTTGTAGCTCACGTCCTTGTAGGTGGGGTTCTCGGTCTTGCCCTGCATGTAGCCGCTGATGGCGTTGATGACGCCCTCGCCCTTCTGGAAGTAGTGCTCGATGCCCCAGAAGCAGCCGCCGGCGAAGTAGGCCGTCTCGGTCTCGACGGGCATGCTCTGCGGCGGGCGGTCCTCGCCGTTCTCGTAGAACGTCAGCGAGGCCGAGTTCAGGCAGAACCGCATGCCCGTCGGCTCCGGCCCGTCGTCGAAGACGTGCCCGAGGTGGGCGGTGCACCGGGCGCACTCGATCTCGATGCGGACCATCCCCAGCGAACGGTCCTCCTTGCCGACGACGTGCTCGCGGTCGAACGTGGTGTAGAAGCTCGGCCAGCCGGAGCCGGACGTGAACTTGTGCTCGCTGGTAAAGAGCGGCAGGCCACAGACCACGCAGCAGTAGACGCCGTCAGTCTTGTTGTCGAGCAGCGTGCCGCAGAAGGCGGGCTCGGTGCCGGCCTTCTGGGTGATGCGGTAGGTCTCTTCGTCGAGGACACTGGCAAGCCGTTCGACCTCGTCTCGCGGCAGCGGGGTGACGTCGTAGGCGGACTTGGAGTACTTCTTGGCGGCTGTGTGGGCGGTCACGTCGGGATCATCCTCTGGGTCATTGGCTGAGGCTTGGGCGGATTGGGCGGCGGCGGGGCGGGAAGCGTTCAAGCTCCCCGGCCGTTCGGGCTGGGTGGACGCGGGCTGCAGCACGAAGGTGCTCTGCGGCCCGGCGATCGTGGCCCGGATCGGAAGGATGCCGATCGCGGCCAATACCCCCACCGTCAGCAGGCCGCCGCCGACCAGACCGATGACAAACTGTGTGATTCGCATGGAAAGTGAACGTGTGAGCATGGCGGTCTATTCGGTCATCAGGCAGGGATCGGATTCGGAGCGACCGGATGATAGGGGTTCGACAGGGCCCATCGACCTCCCCCACCGCCCCAACCGGCCCCAAAGACGCTGCGAGCCGGGATGAATCTCGAATCACCCACGCGTCAGCACCGCCTCATCCCCGGGGGCCAATATCCCTGTGTCGGGAGGCAAGAACGTCACCGCAACAACACCCGGCAGAAAGGAACGCGTCATGAACACCGATCAACTCAAAGGCAACTGGAAGCAGTTTCGCGGCAAGGTGCAGGAGCAGTGGGGCAAGCTGACCAACGACGACCTCGACGTCATCGAGGGCCGCGCCGATCAGCTCGCCGGCAAGATTCAGGAGCGCTACGGCAAGAGCCGCGAAGAGGCCGAGAAGGAAGTCGAATCCTTCTGTCGCACCTGCAGCTGCTAGCGGCTCTGACAGCCCGCCCCGGTCCCGACGCTGTGACCAAGGCGGCAGGTCGATCCCTCATCTGAGACCCCCTTCGAGCGGTCGGTCGCTGTGGCAACACGCGGCCGGCCGCTCTTTCTGCCGTTGGTACTGAATCAGGGCTGGACAGGCGTTCTTGGTCATCAGGGATACGGGTGGACGCAGGGCTCTTTGGTCCGAGCTTGGGCGGTTTTGACGGTCTCCACGATCCGCCGGAAGGGCTAAGTGCCTTCCCGGGGCCGCCCGGGGCTTTCCCGAAAATTCTTTTTTTCGATTTGCTTGACTTTGCCAAAACCCCAATACCGTTCTCTATCAGGTCGAGCATTCCGCCGGCCTCGCATATCAAGGAGACTCCCGTGTTCGCCCGTCACAATTCGCTCCGCATCGTTGCCCTGACGCTTCTTGTCGGTAGCTCGATCGCGAACGCTGAGGTCGTTCAGTTCCGAAGCGGCCAGACGGGAGGCGTCCCCGGGACTCCAGGCTCACTCGACGACATCGTCACCGTCAACCCGTGGGGCAACCCCGGCGGCGCTCCGGTGCTCGGCTCACCCTTCCTCGTGACCGACTTCATCGCGACCAACGGCGGCCCCTCAGCCGTCGTGATCCAGCCGGTCGCGCCGTGGATGGGTGGCGTGACCGCCCCGCTCTCCGATCCCAAGGCACGCTGGATCAACTTCGCCGCCGACGCCCAGGGTTTCGGCACGGCCGGCTCGGTGCTCTACGCCATCCCGTTCTGGATCAACACCGTCAACATCACCAGCGCCATCATCACCTTTGAAGGCGGCGCCGACGACATGCTGGGCGACTGGTTCTACGGTGGCCCCAACCCCGACGGGTTCTACGTCAACGGCCTCAACACCGGCTACCAGTACGTCGGGTTCAACTTCGGTGCGCCGACAACCCACACACAGAACATCACCGGCATGGTGAACACCGGCCAGAACTACCTGTACTACTACCAGCGTGACGCGGGCTTCGGCGTCAGCGGCATCATCTTCAGCGGCACGATCGATGTTCTCCCCACCCCCGCCACGGCGTCGCTGCTCGGTGCCGCGGGCCTGGTGTGCCTCCGCCGCAGACGGTAAACGGAACCACCGCTCGGGCGAGGCTCTCGCCGGAGCATGACAGCACATTGATCGCGGCCCGGCGAGACCACTCGCCGGGCCGCCTGCGACTGAGTGAGATCCTCGGAGAGCAGAGGCGCGACCCGCCCTTGCCCCTCCGGGGATTTGTCTTCTTTTCAGCGTTGCGGCCGGCGGCGTTCCGCGAGCGCGTCATCCATCAAACCACATGCAGAAGCTGAATCCGCCTTCCGTCCGCAGCACCCCCACCACCACCGCACACCGCAACATGTAGTGCGTCACCGAGCGCCAGGCTCGATTTGCATATTTGGCCCGGCCTCTCGCCCATCGCGTGTAGGCTGCGGGGTGCTGGACACTCGTCGGGTCGATCCCGCGCTCGGGGTCGCAATCCACAAAGGAGACATCATGAACACGACCCCCCGCACGACTCTCGCGCTCGCTGCCGGTCTGGTGGTCTCTCTCACCGCCGCAGGAGCTGCGGCCGACAGCCTCTGCACACTCGTCAAGGGGCTCCGCGGCTCGTGCAAGGACAACGGGTGCGCCAAGAGCGGGCAGAACCGTTTCTGCGTGCCCGAGCGGCTCGGCCGGCTGGTGATCGACTGCCACTGCCGCACGCGCGGCGGCCGGTCCAACGCCGCGGGGGCCAACCTGGAGATCGACAGCGGGACCTACCAGTTCGACGGCACGGCGATCTTCTTCCCACCGATGCTCATCACCGACACCTACGACTACGACTCCGGCACGCAGAACCCGTTCGACCCGGGGGTCGGGTCGCAGGTCATCCTGCCGCCGCTCATCTTCGCCGGGCTCAAGACCTACGACGACGGGCAGATCCTCTTCGACTACTACGCCTTCGAGAACGTCGGCGGCGGGCCGGTCGAGATCCAGTTCCGCAACGTGCCGATTTTCGGCGCGCAGTTTCAAGAGCTCGCCTTCATCCCGACCTCCAACTCCTGGGTCGTGATGCTGGACACCGACCACTTCTACGACAACATCGGCGGCTCGGACGCGCTCGACCAGATCGAGGCGATGGACCAGAGCGAGCCGCTGCTCGGCCCCTCGCTGGTGCTGGCCGCGGCAGACGACGCATTCCAACAGACCAACGGCTTCACGACGCCGCACCAGGGCCAGCTCGGCCCCTCGGTCTTCGGGATCGACATCGTCTTCTGGTGCCCGGGCGACTGGAACAACGACGGCACGGTCAACACTCTCGATGTGCTGGCGTTCCTGAACGACTGGGCCGCCCAGGACCCCGGCGCCGACATCAACGGCGACGGCACGGTGAACACGCAGGACGTGCTGGCGTTTCTGAACTCGTGGAACTCGGGCTGCTAGGGCGGCTGCGAGGAAACTCGCCGCCCGTCAGAGCCCGAAGCGCGAGCGAGGAGCCTTTCGTGCAGCCTGCAAGCGGGCTCCGGGCATCAGGCACTTGCCGGGGAGGGAGGCCCAACGCGCCAGCGTGGGCTTGGTCCCGCGAAAGGCAGGAACGCGGAGGACGCAGAGGAGACGCGGAGGACGCGGAGGGGGGCGGGTGAGGTTGAACGAAGAGGCACAGCGGGCACAGAGAGAAAGCAGAATGGGAAAGATCTGTGCCACGGGTGCCCAGCAATGCCGTATCCCTCCTCCCTGCAATCCTCAATCCGGCATTTCGGTCTGATACTGCTCCGCGAGCATTAGGCTGTGTATGCCGTTCACTGTCAGCTGAATCAGCTCCTTCAAGTGCGTGACATCTTTGGACGTCCACTTTCGGATGTAGTGCAGTTCGTCATTGCCCAACCACGCCGCACGCTTTGCGCAGGCCCGAACCAGATTGTCTTCAAACCGCTCAAGAATGGTCTTCATAAGCCACTCTCGCTCAATGTCATCCCGTTCATTTGGGGTCCGCGATACGCAGTAGTCCTTGATCAAGAACTCCAACGCTTTTCGATAGCCACCACCCGCGATGTGTGTCATCTCCAGAGCCTGCGCCCGTTCGGCTTGTGCGAAGATCTGTACAAAATTCTTGGACACCGATTCAATTTCTTTCGGAAACGAAGGGGCCATTACCTTCCATGGAGCAGTACGGCGCAACTCGGTCATTCCGTGCGACGTGCGAAAGTCGTGCAAATAGGTCGCGATGAACATCCTTCCGCACTCATTGCGAGGACATGAATACGCGACATCGACGATTGAACCGTCGGTTGATGGCTCACCTGTTGCTACCGCGAAGACTGGCTTGATAGGTGCTATTGCATGGTGGCAAATTGGGCACTCGTCGGGCAGTCGATCGAGAACCACTTCGCAGTCACCATTAGTCACAGTCCGAATATTCTGGACCCGTAGTCCCATTTCCAGCCTCCAGTTGTATCAACTCCTTCAACGGCAAGCGGCATCAAGACACCCGCCCCGTGCCACCAAGGCGTGGCTGCTCTGAGCCACTCCTTGGTGCCTCCTCAGCACCCGTCCCCCACACACCAAGATCCCAAAGCCGATCTTGGTGGCACGGTCGGAACGCCTGAGTGCCCGACTTCCTGACCTGCGCGTTCCGCCACCTGCTTCTCACCGCCATCGGGCATCGTCTTCTGCGACTGCCACCCCCAAGCTCGCAAGAGCCTCTTTCCATTCGTCGTAGGTTCCGTACTCCATGACCCTTCGCGACTCACCACGCAGGATAAAGAACAGGTGCAACGCAGACTGGGTTGGATCAACACTCTTCAAGTCGCCGATCACGAGATCGCCCTCCACCGTGTAGTCTTCAACGTAGTTGCGTTGAAACGCCGCAGGTACAAGAATCTCGACGTTTCCGTAGCTATCGGGCACTCCGATGAATCGACCGGCACTCGACTCATCAACCACGAGCCCGGCAGGAAGCGCCGTTTCCTTCCGATTGCAGCCAGACAGAGCTAGCGATGCGATTCCGCCGCCAATGAGCGTCATCCGCATTAGTCTGTCGTATCGGAGCGAGGTCCAGCTTGCCCGCGCCGACTTTCGCATTGCCTGCATCCTACCTCTCTTCGCGTCCGCCGCGTTCTGCGTCCCCGCTAAAGGCTCCTCGCTCGCGCTTCGGGCTCTGTGCTTTGCGTCCTCTGCGTTCCTCTCCGCGGCCTCTGCGTTCTGCCTTACTCGTACAGGAACTCACTATTCACCCGCACCGCCCCCTCCCCCACGCACACCGCCGCGTGGCCGCCCTTGAGGATGCTCGCCGTGCCGTACGCCCCGTCCTTGCGCACGGCGTAGAAGGTCACGCTGAACCGCGGCCGCTTGTTCTCATCGAACATCCGCGGCTCGCGGGTGCGGTCCACGATCCGCTTGCACGCGGCCAGGCACGCCTCGGTCGGGCTCATGCCGTTGGCCATCGCCTCGACGATCCAGAACGAGCCGAGGGTCTGGATGACGCTCTCGCCCCGGCCGGTCGCCCCGGCCGAGCCGACGGCGTTGTCGCAGTAAAGCCCCGCGCCGATCAGCGGTGAGTCGCCCACGCGGCCGGGCAGCTTCCAGCTCAGGCCGCTGGTGGTGGTGCAGCAGCCGACGTCCTGGTCGGCGTTGGTCGCCGAGCAGTGGATGGTGCCGTAGGTGTGGGGGTTGCCGAAGGGGTCGAAGGAGATGTGGTCGTTTGGCGGGCTGGAAAGCCCGCCCCCTTTTCCCCTCGCTTGCGCGAGGGGCTCTATGGAAGTGCTCCCCTTTCCCCTCGCTTGCGCGAGGGGCTCTATGGAACCGGTGCCGCGGTCGCTCTGGCGCCAGGGCTCGGGGAAGTTGATGATCTGGTCCTGATCGAGCCACTTGTCGCCGTCGTTGAGGTTGGCCCGCCAGCGCTTCCAGGCGTTGCGTGATTTCTCGGTGTTGAGGTCTTCCTCTTTGAAGCCCATACGGACGGCGAAGCGCGTGGCCCCCTCGCCGACGAGCATGACGTGGTCGGTGCGGCGGAGGACCTCGAGCGCGACGCTGGCCGGGTTCTTGATGTTCTCGATGCACCCGACCGAGCCGGCCTTGTGCAGCGGCCCGTCCATGCAGGCCGCGTCGAGCTGGATGACGCCGTCCTCGTTGGGCAGGCCGCCGTAGCCGACGGACATGTCGTTGGGGTCGTCCTCGACCAGCTTGACCCCCCGCACGCAGCACTCGACGGGGCGGCCGCCCTTGGACATGAGGTCGAAGGCGAGTTGGACGGTCTGTCGGCCGTTGCCCGAGGCGATGACGCACGGGCCGCGGTGGTCGTCGCCGGGGGCGAGGGGGCGGGGGGAGGGCAAAGGCAGCCCGGTGCTGACGCTTGGGGCTCTTCCCGAGGCGCCGGCGGCACCGGCGGCGGAGACCGCGGCCGCGGCGAGGAAGCCGCGACGGTCGAGATGGGAGGGGACAGCAGACGGCCGGTTGGGTGTGGTGCTCATGCCCACAGTGTGCCAGAAAGCGGCGGCCGCGTCACGCCCGGTTGCGGTGAGGATCTGTCCCGGGCCGGGCCTCACCGCCTCAGGGCTCGGTCGTGAGCGTGACGGGCAGGGTGTAGGTGTACGACTCGCCCCCCATGAGGCCGATGAGGCCCGAGCGGGCGTACCGCGTCTCGACGGTCAGCATGCCGGCCGCCCCGCCCGCGGGCGGCTGGGCCCCCTCGACCAGCGGCAGGCTGATATCCAGCAGCACGCTGGTGCCGGGGTCGATCTGGCGGTCGCCCTGCCAGTCGCCCGCGGCCAGGGCCCGCTCGTTGTGCCGCAGCGTGATCGAGAGCTTCCGGAGCCACAGCGGGGCGTCGGTCGGGTTGATCGCGAGGATCTCGACCCGGGCGTTGTCGTCGGTGGTGGCCGGGCCGGAGAGCGTCGGCAGATGCGCGACGTTGGCACGGAGGACCGGCCGCGGGAGGTGGAAGCCGCCGGCACCGCCGGTTCCGGACCCTCCGGAACTGGTGCAGCCGGCGAAGCACAGGAGACCCGCGGCGGTCAATCCCGCCATGAGACCGATGAGGGCGCGATGAAGCATGTGTGAAGCGTATCACACCGCGCGGGGCTCCAATACTACTGGTGTGAGGAGCGAGCAACCCATCCGAAACGCCGCGAAGAAAGCGGCGAAAAAGGCCCGCGGAGCGTTGCAGTTCGGCGTGCACCGGCTGCCGGGCATGGTGGCGGGCTCGGTGCGCGAGGCGCGGCGGGGCGGGGTGGTGCCGGGGGCATCGACGATCGCCAGCGGGCAGGACCTGCGAGAGCTGCTCCAGGTGCGCTACGGCGCGGCGTGGCTGGGGCACGGCAGCGCGCTGGTGCGGCAGGGCGGGATGACGATTCTCGTGGACCCGGTGCTCAGCCACCGCATCGGGCCGCGGATCGGCGGACGGACGATCGGCCCGGCCCGGCTGGAGGCGGCGCCCGCCCCGAGCGACGAGCTGCCGCCGATCGACCTCGTGCTGATCTCGCACGCGCACTACGACCACCTCGACCGGCCGACGCTCGAGCAGCTCGCGGCCTCGGGCACGACGGTGGTCACCTCACGCCGCACACGCCGGCTCATCCCCCGCGGCTTCCGGCGGGTGATCGAGCTGGGGCTCGACGATCAGCTGGAGATCGGCGGCGTGCGGCTCTCGGCGCTGCGGCCGGAGCACTGGGGAGGTCGCACGGCGGTGGACGTCGCCCGCGGGTGCAACAGCTACCTGATCGAGAGCGACGAACACCGCACACTCGCGCCGGGCGACACGGCCCTGACCAGCGAGTTCGATGCGCTGGGCTCGGTCGATCTTGCGGTCTTCGGCATCGGTGCCTACGAGCCGAGCGAGCACCACCACGCGACCCCCGAGCAGGTGTGGCGGATGTTTACCGCGATGCCGGGGGGCGTGCTGCTGCCGGTACACCACTCGACGTTTGAGATCTCGGCCGAGCACGTGGACGAACCGATGCAGCGTCTGCTCGCGGCGGCGGGCAACGACGCGGCGAGAATCGCGGCCGTGAAGCCGGGGGAGCTGTGGCTGCCGGGCGATGACTAGTCCGCCGGCTCAGGGCTGGGTCACACGCTTCCAGTTGTCGGTCCGGAAGGGCGACGCGGGCAGGCCCGCGCCGTTGAAGAGGTTGGGCTCGTCGTCATCGTCCCAGCCGTATCGCGCGGCGACCGGCTTGGCGATGCCGTAGGCCGAGAGGATGACAGAGTCGCCCTCGATCGTCGCGCCCGCCGCCCGCCAGACCTTGTCCTCACCGGCGATCTCGAAGCCCTTGAGCGCGCCGCCGCGAGCGTTCAGCCCCGCGGCGTGGTCGAAACGAATGATGATCTGGCTGCCGGAGGCGACCACATCGCGGTAGAGCGGGCCGGAGTACTCGATGCCGGTCTCGCCGTAGGTCTTGGCCCGGGCCCAGAGCGCCAGCCGGTGGCCGACATCCTGCTTGTTGCGCGGGTGGATGTCACGAGGGTTGCCGATGTCCATCGTCACGGCCATGCCGGTGTTGGGCAGCCCGAGCGCCATGAGCTGCGCCTCGCGGAGTTCGGCCGTCTGGCCGTTGTCGCCGCCGTAGGTGAAGGGCGCGATCTGCACGAAGTAGAACGGGAACTCGGTACCCCACTTGGCGCGCCAGTCCTGGATCATCGCCTTGAACAGATCGCGGTAGGTGTACGCCGCTCCCCGGTTGCTCTCGCCCTGGTACCAGATCGCCCCGCGGATGGCGAACGGTTTGACCGGCGCGATCATGCCGTTGTAGAGGGCCGTCGGTGTGCCGGCGGTCATGCCGCGCCGCTGCGGCTGCGGCGGGATGTCGCTGGCCGAGGCCCCCTTCTGATACGACCACTGGCCGGCCAGCGAGACCGTCTCGCTCTCGGAGTGGCCCTTGGGCGCGATGAACATCTGCGCCGGGTTGCCGTGCATGCCCCCGCCGCCGCCGGTGTCGAGCACGCTCACCGCCACGACCGCGGGGCCGGCCTTCACCAGCTTGGCCGGAACGGTGTACCGCCGCGGCGAGTTCCACTGGTTCACGCCGCGGGTCTCGCCCACGCTCACGCCGTTGAAGAACGTCTCGTCCTGATCGTCCACCGGGCCGAGCTCGAGCGTGAGCTCGCGGCCGGCCCATGCCTCGGGGATCTCCACCGTCTTGCGGCACCAGACCGTGCCGTCGAAGTTGGCCAGGTCGGGCGACGACCAGTTGGCCGGCTGCTCGACCGTCTTCCAACCGGAGGCGTCGAAGTCGGTCTTGGTCCAGTTGAGCTGCTCGCTCTTGGCGAACTTGGCCTTCCACGCGGCGAGTTCGCTCTGGTACTGCTGCTCGAGCGCGTCGGCGTCCTCACGGAGCATGCGCATCAGCTCGAGGCCCGGCTTGTATTGCGGGAATGACGCGAGCCCCTCGACGCTGGTCCACGACTCGGCCGGGGTGCCCCCCCACTCCGACCCGATCAGCCCGACGGGGACGCTCAAACTCGCGCGCAAGTCTCGCCCGAAGAAGTAGGCGACCGCGCTGAAGCTCCGCACCGTCTCGGGCGAGCACTCGACCCACTGCCCCGTGCAGTCGTCCTGCGGCGCGGGAGCGATGGCGTTCTGCACCAAGAACAGCCGGATTTTTTCGTCGGTCGCGGCGGCGATCTCGGCCTCGGCGTTGTCCGTCGCGCGCATCGGCCATTCCATGTTCGACTGGCCCGACGCCAGCCACACCTCGCCGACGAGAACGTTGGTGAGCTCCAGCGCGTTCTTGCCGCTGACGGCGATGGAGTAGGGACCGCCGGCCTCCGGCGTAGTGATGGTGCAGGTCCACTTGCCCGACTCGTCGGCCGTCGCCTGCACCGCGGCTGCACCCGGCCAGTCCGGGGTGAGGGTGACGAGTTCGCCCGGATCGGCCCATCCCCAGAAGGGCGCTTCGGTCTCGGACTGCACGACCATGTTGGAGCCGATGATTGCTGGCAGCCGCACATCGGCGCTGGCGGTGAACGCCGTCGCGAGAGAGAGCAGCGTCGCAACGCAGTTTCGGCGGGTGTGAGAGCGGGACACGGTCGTACGCATGGTGTTCTCCTCGCCCGCTGTTGTCGGCGGGGATGGCAGAATACCACGAGTTGTCCGCGCACGAAGCCACACGCGAACGCCGCAGAGCCGATCGGTGCTCATGCCGTGGTCAGCCCCGGGAGAGCTCCTGCACGAGCTTCGCGAAGGCCTCCACATCGCGGGATGCCAGCACGCGACTGACGGTCGCGGCTTTAGCCGGGCTCTTGGCCAGTGCGGTCTCGATCCGCTTCCAGATACGGTCCTTGGCCTTTGCCTCCGCGAGATAGAGCTCGGAGACGAGTTCCTGGAGCTTGTTGAGCGTGATCGTGTCGAGGTTCTCGTAGTAGCGATTGACGATCCGCCGTTGCGATGCGCTGAGATCGGGGCGTTTGGCCATGAAGATGCTCCTGAAGGGTGCCGACGGGGTGATTCTTGGACCCTCGGGTGGGCCGCGAGCGTTCCGGACGAGATATTGACGAACCCACGACGGGCGAGGCTCACCGGCGCATCTCCGATTCTGACCGAGAGCCGGGCAACACGACGCGGACAGCGTCGTTGCACAGTCTGGAGCCGCAGAATGGCGGACGCCACCCACGCCGGCAGAAGGAGGCACAGGATGCCAGCACTCACAGCGGGCCTTGCGTTCAAGACACTGGGCATCGTCGCGGCGGGAGTGGTGATCGCCGGATCGCACTTTGGCTCGAGCCTGAGCCACACGTACGCCGAGCGCGGCGCGGAACTGCTCGGCACCAGTGTCCGCAACGTCGCGCGAGCGCTGCCCCACGCGGCGGCGATTCTCGGGATCGGGCTCGACACCGCGGCCGAGGCCACCGATGTGGCGGTCGCCCCGCTCCGGCCCAGCGCACCGTTCCGATCGGCGGGGCTTGCAACGCCCCTGCCGGACGGCCAAGCCTTCGCGAAGCTCGATCATTTGCCGTTCGGCGTCGGTGACGCACGGCAGGCGGAGTCAGTCCGCTGGCAGGTCGCCGAGGCGCTGGAGTTCGGTGCGGAGGGGCCCAAGGAAATCGCGATAGTGTGCCGCGCGCCCGAGCGAGCTGGTGTAGAGGCCCCGCGCGACCTGATCCGTGCTCGCCGTCCGAGCGACCGGAGCCGCACGGTCGAACTGGAGGCACGCCTCATTGAACGGCAGCCCGCAGAACTCGAGAAGGCGACGGACCGTTGGCTCCGGCTCCGCGACGAGCGTCTCATACTCGAGCTCGATTGCCCGTAAATCGAGCGTGGCCCGCCAGTGCCGCATGAGACGTTCGCTGTCGTGGGCGTAGCGCGCGAGCGTGCCCAGATCGGCGCAATAGCTGTTGTCGTTGAACGGCTGCATGAAGCACGAGAGACAGGTGTCCATGGGGTCACGCCGGCACCAGACCACACGGGCCTCGGGCAACGCAAGTTGCATCAGCCCGAGCAGCTTCAGATTCGCGGGCATCTTGTCGGTCAACAGCCCGCCGCTGCCGCGGAGCGGAGCGATCGCGTCGAGATAGTGCCGTGATGCATCGGCGACTGCTTCAGTCGAGCAGGCCGCCAGATCGGTCACGATACCGAATCGCCGCGCAGGTTCGGCATCAACCAGCACCGCAGCTTCACGCAGGTGCGGCAGTTCACCACCGGCCACCACGCGCGGGTGCGATGCGAGAATCCGCTCGACGAGCGTCGTGCCCGAACGGCGCATGCCCACGATGAAGACGAGCCCCGCCCCCGCGCCCTCGGCCCTCGGTGCAGCAGCAACCGCGTCGCGCGACCACTCGGCCACCACCCGGTCGATCGCCGCCGACTGGCCCTCGATGTCGTAGAGACGGGTCTCGAGACTGTTCGCCCGTGCAAACGCCCCGAACGCCTCCTCGTACCGGCCCAACCCGTCGAGCACCGCGCCGAGTTCGAACAGCAGCGGCTGCAGACTCACCGGCGGGATGTCTTCCCGCGCCGCCACCCGCTGGAGCGGCTCGAGAGCCTCGTCCGCCCGATCCAGGAACCGGCACACCCTCCCGAACTGGGCGAGCAGGCTCGGGCGGTCCGCCCCGCGGGTCACCATCGGCTGCAGCAGATCGAACGCCTCCTGATGCTCGCGACGGGTTGCGAGAATCTCGGCCAGATTCGCCAGCACGACCTGCGAGGCCGGCACCCGGCGGTGCGCTTCGCGCAGCACCCGCAGGGCCTCGTCCAGCTCTCCCCTGCCGCGGTGCACCAGCGAAAGCGTGACGGACCACGCCGGTGACGCGCCGGGCGCGATGCGCATCGCGGCACGGATGTCGGCCTCCGCCTCGTCGTACCGGCGCATCCGCACCCGGGCCGACGCCCGCGCGGCCAGCGCGTGCGGCGATCGGGGCGCCCTGCCCAGCGCCTGCGACGCGAGCACCTCGGCCTGCTCAAACCGACCTTCGCTCAGTGCGCGGAGCGCCTCCTGGGTGAGGGGATCGGGGGGCATCAGGCTGGTGGGACGCTTCTTGGCCACGCCCAAGACGATAGCGGCCGACCGGGGAAGCCGGTCGGCCGCTGGAGAATCAGGATGGAACCGCCGCGATCAGCTGTCCGAGGCGAGGTCCGCTGTGGACTCCGACAGCGAAACGTCCCGCACTTCGACCTGCGGCATGCCGACGGGGTCGGCACGGTCGGCCCCGAGCGCCTCGGCCGCGGCCGAAGCCTCGGCGAGCATCGCCTCTGTGTCGTCGGCCGTCGCGACCGGCGGCTCGACCAGGTACTTGACGCGGATGTTCTGGTAGTGACGGAAGCCGGTGCCAGCCGGGATGAGGTGACCCAGCAGCACGTTTTCCTTGAGGCCGATGAGCTCGTCCTCGGCTCCCCGCAGGGCGGCCTCGGTCAGCACCTTGGTGCTCTCCTGGAACGACGCACCCGAGAGGAACGAATCGCTTGAGAGCGCGGCCTTGGTGATACCCAGCAGCAGCGTGCGGCCGGACGCGGGGCGGCCCTTGCGGCCCTTGGCCGGTTCCTTGCCCTCGGCCTCGGCCCGAGCGTTGGCCTCACGGACCTCGTCCCGAGGGTAGAGCTCGCCGACGCGGAGGTCGGTGTCGCCCGCCTCGGTCACGCGGACCATCGACAGCACGCCGTTGTTCTTCTGGCGGAAGTTGAAGCGGTCCACCACTTCCTGCGGCAGCAGGTCGGTATCGCCGGGGTTCTCGACCTTGATCTTGCGGAGCATCTGGCTGAGGATCAGCTCGATGTGCTTGTCGTTGATACCCACGCCCTGCGCGCGGTAGACGTTCTGCACCTCGTCGAGCATGTAGGCCCAGAGCGCCTCCTCACCCTTGATCCGCAGAATGTCGTGCGGCACGAGCGGGCCTTCGCAGAGCGGGTCGCCCGCCTGCACAAAGTCGCCGGTGTGCACGAGCAGAGGCTTGTCGCTCGGGATGTGGTGGTCCTTCTCGATCCCCGAGTCGGAGATCACGCGGACGGTCATCTTGCCCTTGCGCTTGTCGGAGTGGATCTCGACGCGGCCCGAGATCTCGCCCATGATCGCCGGGTCCTTCGGCTTGCGGGCCTCGAAGATCTCGGTCACGCGGGGCAGACCACCGACGATGTCGGCCGAGCCGGCCGCGGCACGGGGCTGACGGGCGAGCATCTTGCCCGCAACGACTTCCTCGCCGTCCTCAACCTCGATACGCGCCTTGGCGGGCAGGTAGTGGAAGTCGAGGATGTTGCCATCGGCATCGACGATGTTGAGCTGCGGACGCAGGTCGCCCTTGTGCTCGATGACGACCTTGGCCTTGCGGCCCTGGCCGGCGTCCTCGTCGCGGTAGGTCTGGCCGAGTTCGATGTCGACGTAGCGGACCGTACCGGCCTTCTCGGCGAGAGTCGGCATGCGGTGCGGGTCCCACTTGACCAGCGACATGCCCTTCTTGACCTCGTCGCCCGCCTTGTAGTAGAGGTAGGAGCCATACGGGGCCTTGTACTTCTCGAGCTCGCGGCCCTTCTCGTCGAGGATCGCGATCTCGGCGTTGCGCTTGAGCACGACGTGCGCCTCGTTGCCGTCGTCGTCGATGACGGGCACCTCGGAGCAGTCACGCAGTTCGAGCGTGCCGGAGTTGCCGGCCCGGTACTCGGTCTCCTGCGTGGTGCGGTGGCCGATACCGCCGGTGTGGAAGGTACGCATCGTCAGCTGCGTGCCCGGCTCACCGATGGACTGGGCCGCGATGATGCCCACCGCGAGGCCCTCTTCCACGAAGCGGCCCGTGGACATGTCCATGCCGTAGTCGAGCATGGAGCAGCCCGACCGGCTCTCGCTGGTCAGCGGCGAACGGACCATCACCGAGTCGATGCCCAACTCTTCGACGCGGGCGGCCGCCTCGGGAGTGACCATCTCGTTCTGCCCCACGATGACCTCGTCGGTGATCGGGTTGACAATCGCGTTCACGCTCACGCGGCCGACGATCTGCTCGCTCAGCGGCACGTCGATCTCTTCGCCCTTGTAGATGGCACGCTTGACGATGCCGCGCTTCGAGCCGCAGTCGTACTCGCCGATGATCACCGACTGCGCGATGTCGCACAGCTTGCGGGTGAGGTATCCCGAGTCGGCGGTCTTGAGGGCCGTATCGGCCAGACCCTTGCGGGCACCGTGTGTCGAGGAGAAGTACTCGAGGATGCTCAGACCCTCGCGGAAGTTCGCGCGGATGGGGGTCTCGATGATCTCGCCCGAGGGCTTGGCCATCAGGCCTCGCATGCCGGCGAGCTGCATCATCTGGCTGACGTTGCCGCGGGCGCCCGAGTCGGACATGAGGTACACCGGGTTGAGGAAGAAGTTGCCTTCCTTCTTCTCGATGCTGGTGTAGTTGCCGTCCGCGTCGCGACGGTCGTTCTTGAGCGTCTCGATGAGCTTCTTGGTCACCTGCTCGCGGCAGTGCGACCAGATGTCGAGCAGCTGGTTGTAGCGTTCGCGCTCGGTGATGATGCCGCGGTCGTAGTTCTTCTCGACGCGCTCCACCTTCTTCTGCGCCTCGGCGAGCATCGCGGGCTTGGAATCGGGCACGCGCATGTCGTTGACACCGAACGAGAGCCCGGCGAGCGTGGACTGCTTGAACCCGATCGCCTTCATGTCGTCGAGCAGGTTGATCGTCGCCGGCTTGCCGCAGAACTTGAAGCAATCGTCGATGACGCGGGCGCAGCCCTTCTTGCCCAGTGCGCAGTTATAGAACGGCATGCCCTCGGCGAGAATGTCGGCAAAGACGATGCGGCCCGCGGTGGTGATGATGCGGCCGTTCTCGGGCAACGGCTCGACCGGTCCGGTCTGCGACTCGACCACCGACGTGAACCCGTCAAGACGAACGACGATCCGCTCGTGGATGTCGATCTTGCCCTGCTCGTAGGCGAGCAGTGCCTCGTGGCGGTCCTTGTAGCGACGGAGCTGCTCGATCGGCCGCTCGTCGGGCACGCCCGTGGTGGCGAAGTACACGCCCAGCACGATGTCCTGCGAGGGCGAGATGATCGGCTTGCCGTTGGCCGGGCTGAAGATGTTGTTGGTCGACAGCATCAGCACGTGCGCCTCGGCCTGGGCCTCGACGCTCAGCGGCAGGTGGACGGCCATCTGGTCACCGTCGAAGTCGGCGTTGAACCCGCCGCAGACCAGCGGGTGGATACGCAGCGCGTTGCCTTCAACCAGCACCGGCTCGAACGCCTGGATACCCATGCGGTGGAGCGTCGGGGCGCGGTTGAGCAGCACGGGGTGCTGGTCGATGACCTCTTCGAGGATGTCCCACACCTCAGGATCGCGACGCTCGAGCATCCGCTTGGCGGACTTGATCGTGTCGGCGAGCCCGTGCTCCTTGAGCTTGCGGATGATGAAGGGCTGGTAGAGCTCCAGCGCGATCTTCTTGGGCAGGCCGCACTGCCAGAGCTTGAGCTCCGGCCCGACCACGATGACCGAACGCGCCGAGTAGTCGACACGCTTGCCGAGCAGGTTCTCGCGGAAGCGGCCCTGCTTGCCCTTGATCATGTCGGTCAGCGACTTGAGCGCGCGGTTGGACGAGCCCAGCACCGGGCGGCGGCAGCGGCCGTTGTCGAACAGCGCATCGACCGCCTGCTGCAGCATCCGCTTCTCGTTGCGGATGATGACGTCCGGCGCGTTGAGGTCCATCAGCTTCTTGAGCCGGTTGTTGCGGTTGATGATTCGGCGGTACAGGTCGTTGAGGTCGCTGGTCGCGAAGTTGCCGCTCTCGAGCAGCACGAGCGGACGCAGGTCCGGCGGGATGACCGGGACCACGTCCATCACGAGCCAACCCGGATCGTTCTCGGAGTTGCGGATCTGCTCGATCAGCTTGAGCCGCTTGGCGAAGTCCTTGATCTTCTGCTTCGAGCGGGTCTCGCGGAGGTCCTGGCGGATCTTCTCCGCCTCCTCGTCGAGGTTGGTCCGCTCGATCAGCTCGCGGATCGAGTCGGCGCCCATGACGGCGCGGAACGCGTTGCCGTACTTCTCGACCGCGAGACGGTGCTCGTCCTCGGTGAGGACCTGCTTAAACGTCATCTCGGTGTCACCCGGATCGATGACGACGTAGTCCTGATAGTAGATGACCTTCTCGAGGTCGCTGGTCTTCATCCCGAGCAGCGTGCCGAGGCGGCTGGGCATGCTCTTGAAGAACCAGATGTGCACGATCGGGCTGGCGAGGTTGATGTGCCCCATCCGCTTGCGGCGGACGCGGGAGTGGGTCACCTTGACGCCGCAGCGGTCGCAGATGATGCCCTTGTACTTGGTGCCGCGGTACTTGCCGCAGGCGCACTCGTAGTCGCGCTCCGGGCCGAAGATGCGCTCGCAGAACAGGCCGTCCTTCTCAGGCCGGTACGTGCGGTAGTTGATGGTCTCGGGCTTCTTGACCTCGCCGTAGGACCACGCCCGGATGTCGTTGGGCGACGCGAGGGTCACCTTGACAGAGGAGTAGTCGTTCACCCGCTCGTATACGTTCTCAGCCATGAGCAATCGCTCCCTTGTCGTCCACGCATGCCGTGATCAACATGCCGACTTGTCCAGCCCTATCACTTCTCGCGAACCAGCAACACGCCGATGATCATCGCAATCAAGCTGCCGCCGAGAAGCACTGTGCCGGTTGTTACATTTCCGTCCTGCACCCAAAAGATCCCAAAGCACACGCCAAACGCTCCCAACAACATCAGCCCGTGCCCAAGAACCATGCTCAACAGCCGGATGATGGCTGCTCCGCTTCCTTCGCGTTTCCTCTCCTCCGCGACCTCGTGCCCTGCATCGAACAGGCCTAGCAATCCCGAAAGCCAACTGTTGCCCAGCATCGCTTACCTCGGGATGTCTTAGAGCAGCGTCCCCGCTTCCAACTGCTTCTTCTCCAGCGTGATGTTCATGCCCAGGCCCTTGAGCTCGTTGCAGAGCACGTCGAACGCCACGGGCATGCCGGCCTCCAGGGTGTTGGTCCCCTTGACCATGGACTCGTAGATCTTGGTCCGGCCCTCGACATCGTCGGACTTGACCGTCAGGAGTTCCTGCAGGATGTACGCCGCGCCGTAGGCCTCGAGCGCCCAGACCTCCATCTCGCCGAACCGCTGGCCGCCGGTGCGGGCCTTGCCGCCGAGGGGCTGCTGCGTGATGAGCGAGTAGGGGCCGGTCGCACGGGCGTGGATCTTGTCGTCCACGAGGTGGTGCAGCTTGAGGATGTACATGTAGCCGACCGAGGTCCGCTGGTGGAACGGCTCGCCCGTGCGGCCGTCACGCAGCTGGATCTTGCCGCCCAGCGGCATGTTGGCCAGCAGCTCACGCGGCTCTGGCCACGTCGCGGTGTCCTCGTACTTCTGCAGCTTGGTCTTGACGTGGTTGTTGGCCTCGGCGATCGCCTCGTGGATCTCGGTCTCGGTCGCACCGTCAAAGACGGGCGTGACCGCCTGGAACCCGAGCACCTGCGCCGCCCACCCGAGGTGGAGTTCAAGAATCTGCCCGACGTTCATGCGGCTGGGCACGCCCAGCGGGTTCAGCAGCACCTCGACGGGCGTGCCGTCCTCCATGAACGGCATGTCCTCTTCGGGAACGATGCGGCTGATGACACCCTTGTTGCCGTGGCGGCCGGCCATCTTGTCACCGACCGAGAGCTGACGCTTGCTGGCCAGGTACACCTTGACCATCTCGAGCACGCCGGTGGGCAGCTCGTCGCCGCGCTTCATGTGCGCGACCTTGCGGGACTTCTCGGCCTCGAGCGCCTCGATACGCGGCCAGAACTGCTTGTAGACCACCTCGGCGTCCGTCTTGGCCTCTTTCGAGCCCTTGATCCACTTGAGATCGAACGTCTTGATCTGCTCGAGGATGACCTCGCGGATGTCGGACGCACCGACCTTCTGGCGGGTCATCGGGTCGACCATCTCGGTGCCGACGATCGTGTTGACCGCGTCGATCATCTCGCGGAACAGCGCGATGGCCTGGTCGTCCATCGTCTGCTCGTAGAGCTCGATCTCCTTCTTGAGGGCCTTCTTCTGCGCCTCGGTCATGTGCATGCGGCGGCTGAACCGCTTGGCACCGATCACGACGCCCTCGACGCCCGCGGGCACCTCGAGCGAATCGTTCTTCACGTCCTCGCCGGCGCGGCCGAAGATCGCGTGCAGCAGCTTCTCTTCCGGCGTCAGCTCGGTCTTGCTCTTGGGGCTGACCTTGCCGACGAGGATGTCGCCCGGACCGACGCGGGCACCGATGCGGATGATGCCGGCGTCGTCGAGGTTGCGGAGCATCTTCTCGCTGACGTTGGGGATGTCGCGGGTGAACTCCTCACGCCCCAGCTTGGTCTCGCGGATCTCGACGTCAAAGCTGTCGATGTGGATGCTGGTAAACGTGTCGTCCTTGACCAGCTTCTGGTTGATGACGATGGCGTCTTCGAAGTTCGACCCGTCGAAGGTGTTGAACGCGATGAGCACGTTCTTGCCGATGGCCAGCTGCCCGTGCTGGGTGCTCGCACCGTCGGCGATGACCTGCCCCTTCTCGACCTTGTCGCCCGGCTTGACGATGGGCTTCTGGTTGAGGCAGGTGCGCTCGTTGAGGCCGACGAACTTGCGGAGCACGTACTCGTCGGCGTTGTCGATGATGATGCGCTCGGCGTCGGCCGCGGTGACCGTGCCGCCGCGGCGGGCGCGGACGACCATGCCGGAGTTGACGCCGACCGGAGTCTCCATACCGGTGGCAACGCAGGGCGGGTCCACCTTGATCAGCGGCACGGCCTGACGCTGCATGTTCGATCCCATGAGCGCGCGGTTGGCGTCGTCATGCTCGAGGAAGGGGATCAGTGCCGCGGAGATGCCGACGATCTGCTTGGGAGAGATATCGACGTAGTCGATCTCGCTGGCGGGCACTTCCTTCAGCTCACCGTCCACACGGGCCACGAGCATGCCGGTACGCAGCTTGCCGGCCTCGTCGATGGTGTCCGCCGGCGCGAGCACGGCCTTCATCTCTTCGTCGGCACGGAGGTGCAGGACCTCGTCGGAGGGCTTGCCGTTCTTGATCGGGCGGTAGGGCGTGCGCAGGAAACCGTAATCGTCCACGCTCGAGAAGATGCCGAGCGAGGCGATCAGACCGATGTTGGTGCCTTCCGGCGTCTCGATCGGGCAGATGCGCCCGTAGTGCGAGATGTGCACGTCGCGCACTTCAAAGCCGGCACGCTTGCGGTTCAGGCCGCCCGGTCCGAGGGCCGACAGACGCCGCTCGTGCACGAGGCTGGAGAGCGGGTTGGTCTGGTCAACCACCTGCGAGAGCTCGGACCGGCCGAAGAAGAAATCGATCGCGCTGGAAATGCTCTTGGAGTTCACCAGGTCGGCGATCTTGGCCAGCTCGTCCGGGTCCTTGACGCTCATGCGCTCCTGCACCGTGCGGCGGAGCTTGAGGAAGCCCTTGCGGAGCTCCTCAACGCCCAACTCGTCGAGCGTGCGGAGACGACGGTTGCCGAGGTGGTCGATGTCGTCGATGTTCGCCACGGCGCGCCCGGTCTCGGGGTCGGCGCGGTTCGAACGGAGGTCGAGCAGGTACTGGATGACCCGCAGGAAGTCCTCGGCGCTGAGGAACATCTGCTCCTCGGGCACGTTGAGATCGAACTTGCGGTTGATGCGGAAACGACCGACCCGCCCGAGGCGGTAGCGGTTGTCGTCGTAGAACTTCTCACGGATGAGCTGGCGGGCCTTCTCGACCTGCGGCGGGTTGCCGGGACGGAGCTTCGTGTACACGCGGAGCAGCGCCCGCTCGTACTCGGTCTCGACGTCGAACAGGTCCAGCCGCTCCTCGGCGACGGTGTTGAGGATCAGCGGGTCCGACGGGTTGACGACGACCTTGACCTTCTTGAGGTTCGAGTTGGCGATCGCCTCGGCACCCTGCTCGCCAAGCGCCCGGCCGACATGGACCAGCTCCTCGCCGGTCTCGGTGTCCACGATCGAGGACGCCGCGAAGTACTCCGGCTTCACGTCCGCGGCCTTGATCTCGCTCACCTCGTAGAACAGCGAGATCAGCGCGTCGGTCGTCGCGTACTGCGCGGCGTGAGCCACGGCCTTGGCCTTGAGCTCCTTGCTCGGCTCCTCGTCGCCGGCGTGCTGGTCGAGGTACGACCACTCCATCGCCAGGCCGGCCAGAGCACGCAGGAACGTCGTCGCCGCGAGCTTGGTCGACTGGTCGATCCGCATCGCCAGCGCGTCCTTCTTGGTGACCTCCAGCTCAATCCACGACCCACGCTCGGGGATGATCCGCGCCGAGTGCAGCGGGCGGTCGCCCTCGCTGGAGACGATCGAGAAATCGACGCCCGGCGAGCGATGCAGCTGGCTGACGATCACACGCTCGGCACCGTTCACGATGAACTCGCCGCCGCCCATCATCACCGGGAACTCACCGAGGTAGATGTCCTCCTCGGGAAGCCCGTCGTGGTTCTCGCGGTGCAGGCGGAGCGTGACCTTGAACGGCATGCCGTAGGTCAGTCGCAGTTCGCGGCACTCATCCGGCGTGTACCGCGGATCGTCCAGCTCGTACGCCACGTACTCGAGCCGCATCGTCCCGTCGTAGCTTTCGATCGGGAAGACCTCACGCAACAAGGCCTCCAAACCGATACTGGTCTGGCGGTCGTCGCGTGACTTGGTAACCTGGAGAAACCGCTCGTACCCATCGCTCTGCAGCTGGGTCAGGTTGGGAACGCCGATGGCATCCCCGCGCTTCGAGTAGTTACGGATATCCCTCTCGCGCACAATCTTTGCCGTCATCAGCTACCTCGCGATGATGCAACATCACCGGTCTCAGGCGTACCCCCTACGCCCGAACGCCGGTCGTTCATCTGTTGTCTATTACGCTGCGCTCAACCCGCATCCCAAACAGGCATCAACCCTCGGTCGGTCGGTCCCGAACCCACCAGTGTACCCGGGCGGCCCTCGAATAGCCACTAGAAAGTGACCAAATCTTTACACAGGAAAACCCCAGACTTGAAAGAATTATGCCCGGAAAGTGACACCCGGGGCCGTAAAGACCCCGGGTGCCCTTGAAATCCTGCTGGTTCAAACCGGGACGGGCTTACTTGAGCTCGACCTCGGCGCCGGCCTCCTTGAGAGTCTCGGCCAGCTTGTCTGCGTCTTCCTTGCTGAGGCCTTCCTTGATCGCCTTGGGGGCGGCGTCGACCAATTCCTTGGCCTCCTTCAGACCCAGGCCGGTCGCCTCGCGGACGACCTTGATGACCTTGATCTTCTCGCCACCGGGGCTCTTGAGGATGACGTCGAACTCGGTCTGCTCCTCGGCCTCGGCCGCGCCGCCGCCGGCCGGGCCGGCCATCATGACCGCGCCGCCAGCCGCCGGCTCGATGCCGTAGGCGTCCTTGAGGTAGTCACCCAGATCAACCGCCTCCTTCAGGGAGAGGCTGGCGATCGAGTCGCCGAGGTCCTTGATCTTGGCCTCGAAAGTCTTGCCGCTTGCTTCATCGGACATGTTCATTCCTCGCTCTTCGAATGCCCCATAGGGCCTTGGTGATCTCGCCTGAGAGGGGCCGAACCATTCGGCGCTTTAACCCGGAGCCTTGGTCGCTCGTCAATCGGGCCAGTCGGACGACGATGCTTGTGTGAAATCGTTCCTTGGTACTGCCTTATCCAACCTTGGCGATGGTCTCGCCCTTCTCGAGCTTCTCCTCGATCGTCTTGACCAGGCTCGCGACCTTGCGTCCCGGGCCGACCATGCTGGAGACCAGCTTCGACGCGGGGCTGAGGAAGAGCTGGACGGTCTGGGAGAGTGCTTCTTCGCGTGTGGGGAACTTGCTCAGGGCCTCGATACCGGCCTCGCCCTCAAAGAGCTGGCCGTCAAGAACGGCCCCTTTGAGCTCGATCGCCGGGTAGGTCTTGATCAGCTCGATCAGCTCGCGGGCGATCTCCACCACCGACGACCCGCCGTAGGTCAGCGCCGAAGGACCCGACAGCACGGGCGCGAGCGCCTCGAGTGCCGTGCCCTCAAACTGCCGCTTGGCGAGCGAGTTGCGGATGATCGTCACGCTGATGTCCTTCTCACGAAGGCTCGCGCGGAACGCGTTGTTGTCGTTGGCCTCCACGCCGCGGATGCTGATCACCGCGACATCGGACTCGGCGCCGAAACGCTCGGTGTAGTCCTGAAGGATCATGGATTTGACTGTCTTTGACATGGCTGGTCCTCCCTCAGGTGTTAGGCCGTCTCGCCGGTGGAGTACGCGATCTGAACACCAGGGGTCATGGTCCCGCTGACGGAGATCTTCTTGATGTAAATACCCTTGACCGACGAGGGCTTGGCCTTCTCGATGGTCTGGACGAAGTGCTCGAGGTTCTCCAGCAGCGACTTGTCGTCGAAGCTGAACTTCCCGATCACGGCGTGGACGTTGCCGGCCTTGTCGGCCCGGAACTCGACCTTACCCGCGGCAAACTCCGCGACGGCCTCGGCGACGCGGGGCGTCACCGTGCCGTTCTTGGGCGAGGGCATCAGGCCCTTGGGGCCGAGGACCTTGCCGAGCGTCGACATCACCCGCATCATGTCCGGGCTCGCGACGGCGACGTCGAAGTCCATCCATCCCGCGGTGATCTCCTGGACCAACTCTTCGCCGCCAGCCTTGATGGCGCCGGCGGCGAGAGCGTCCTTGACCACGTCGCTCTGACAGAACGCCACGACGCGCTTCGACTTGCCGATGCCGTTGGGCAGGCTGACCGAGCCGCGGAGGTTCTGATCGGCCTGACGCGTGTCGATGCCGAGGAACATCGCGATCTCTACCGACTGGTCAAACTTGGGTGCGCTGAACTTGCGGAGTGCCGCGATCGCCTCGTTGGCCGGGAGCGCCTCGGCCGGGATCAACGCTTCGTTCGCCTTGCTTCGCTTGGTGCGTTTGGTCGGCATGGAATCAGCCCTCCACCACGACGCCCATCGAGCGTGCCGTGCCTTCGATGATGCGCATGGCCGCCTCGACGCTTCCAGCGTTGAGGTCGGCCGCCTTCTCACTCGCGATCTTGCGGACCTGGTCCGACGTGATCTTGCCGACCTTGTCGGTCTGCGGCACGCCCGAACCCTTCTCGATCCCCGCGGCCTCCTTGATGAGCACCGACGCGGGAGAGCTCTTTACCTCGAACGTGAAGGTGCGGTCGCTGAAGACCGTCACCACCACGCCGACGAGCTTGCCGCCGAGGTGGCCCGTCGCGGCATTAAACTGCTGAATGAACTGTCCGGGGTTGACCTGATTGGCACCCAGCACAGGACCGAGCGGCGGCGCGGGGGTGGCCGTGCCACCCGGGGCCATCAGCTTAAACGTCTTGACAACTTCTTTTTTGGCCATCGATCTCCACCTCCCACTGTGCCCCGGGCTCGCCCGAATCGGGCTCCCGGCTTGACCGCCCCCGGCCAGGGGGACGATCGGCGTCGTGGTATTCACGGTTCACGTTGTTCCGTCGCACAACACGACGGGCCCCAACACTAGGCGCGCAGCTCCAACAGGCAAACCCCACCTAAGCGCAGCCGTCACCCTATCAAAACACTATTCAACAACCGCTACCGGTGGGCAGGCGTCCCCAGCTCCCGACGGAACGCATCGACGATGCCCTCGTCCAGCCCCGCCCGCTCGGCCCGGTCCAAGACCCGGGTCGCCCCGGCGTTCTTGCCCTCGGCCTGAAGCAGCACGACCCCCGCAAGATGGGCCGAGCTCGCGTCCGTCCGCTTGGCGTACGCCAAGACCCGGGAGAGCAGCCGATCGTGCCGGCGCGCGCCGAGGCCGAATTCGTCCAAATCGACCGGAGTCCGGGCCAGCAGGGCATCGGTGCGGTACGCCATCGCCACCATCGCCGTCCCGTCGCTCAGCCGCCCGGCGTCGAGCATCGCCAGACCGAGGCCCCGCATCGCGTCCACGTCCTCGGGGTCGTCGATCAGGTGATCGCGGAACGCCTGAATGGCCCGCTCCGCCTCGTCGGCCGCGAAGTAGGCGTGCGCGAGTTCCAGCGCGGTCAACTCCCGCACCGGCTCGGCCGGCTGCGCAGGGGCCTGCGGCTGGGGTGCCATCATCAGCGTCGGGTCGATCTGTCGGGCCAGAACACCATCGACCGGCCGCGACGACCAGTACCGACCGGAGTCGTAGTACCAGTACGGGTTGTACCTGTACCCGCTCCCGTACCCCCCGCTCTGCAGGTAATACCCGGTGGTGTAGACCCCACGCGGATAGCACACCGTGCCATCGGGCAGGAGCGTCGCGCCGCTGCCGAGATGGAACCGCAGCGCGAGGTTCCCGTCGTCGTAGGAACCGTTGACCTGCACCCCATCACCGGACCGCACCCGGATTGGATACACCCCCGGCTGCCCCACCACCGGCTGGCCACCCGTGCCCTGCGGCGTCGGGCTCAACCCGGGCAGCGTGAGCTGGCGCTGGATCGGCAGCGATCGCCCCGGATTGGCCATCCCCGGCATGCGGACCCGCTGACCCTGGTGGCCGACGCTCCGCGCAGGCGTGCCGTTCTTCGTGGCAGACGATCCGTCGGTCTCGGACTGCCCGAGAACACTGGGAACCCCGGCCACGAGCCCGACGGCGGAGACCACAATCGCGATCGTTCTGGCGTGAATTTGCATCGGTACAGCCTCCTGTGTGGTGACCTACCCCTCACCACGCCTTGCCAAGCCCATCCGTGGAGGGCCACGGGGTCACGGGCTCGGGCTGCGTCCTGTCCTTACCCAAAGTATAACGAGCGAGGGGGCGGAAAGATTCAACAAATCACGCCGATTGCCTCCCGTGTATCCTCCCGCGATGCCCAAAGCCGCCCGCCAGTACCGATCAGTGATGCAGTGGCTCGCGATCCTGGCGGCCCTGAGCGCCATAAGCGGGTGTTCCCGCGTGCTCAGAGTGTCGGGTGTCCGGTTCGAATCGTTCGAGAACGGTGCGGTGCTCGCCCCCACTGTCAACTCCAGCGGCTACACCGCCCCTGACAGCTCTACAGCGGACATCTACGTCTCCGATATCGCGATCCGCGACCTCAATCAGGCCGAGTCGTTCGACGACCTGAACGGCACGATCGTCCGCGTGCGGATGTTCGTTGCCCCCAAGCCCGGCAAGACGCCCATCGAGCCGACCGCCTCGACGGCCACCGTGCAGGCTGCGGTGTTCGCCGGCGGAGAGGTCGGCATTTACGGCGGCGGAGCGTTCATGCTGCCCTCGGGCAAGCCGGGAGACCGCTCCTTCGGCGGCAGCATCCGCGGCGGGTCCGTGCGGCTGCTCTCCTCCACGCCCGGCTTCCAGGACCGGCTCGGGGCCTCCCGCTTCACCGCCGGGATGAACACGCCCAACGACGAGGCCGCGGCAGCGATCCTCGCCCACTTCTTCGAACAGGCAAACCGCGTCTCGCGCGGACAGGTCAACGCTACCGCCCGCTAGAACCGCGTCGGATGGCCAGGACAGCGGGCTCGGAACACCCCGCTACCTCGCCGCAGCGAACGCTTCCACGACCGATTCAGCCGTCGTGCGGTACAGATCCGCGAGCAGATCACGCGGCAGCGCGAGCCCCGGCAACCGCGGCGCCGCCTTCTCGTCAAACCGGTCCGGCTCGAGCATGTGCAGGTCGGGATCGACCACCGGGCTCTCGCCGTCGTACCCGGTCTCGAACATCGTGCGAAGCGCCCAGTAGCGGCTGGCGTACAGGTCGAACGCTTCCGTCTCGTTGCTGGCCTGCTCGCTCTTGACGCTGATGGTGTTCGACTTCTCGACCGAGAGGTGATCGTCCATCGTCACGATGTCGGAACCGAAGAGGACGCGCCCCCGCCAACGCGAGAAGAACCGGACCACCCGCTCGCCCGGGTGATCTCCGAGAGCGCGCACAACCCATTTCGTGGCGCTCGTGTCCAGATAGAGATTGTCATGCCGCTCCAGCAGACCGTCGAGAAAGTCGAGGTCCTCGGCCGATCCACCCATGTGGGCCGCGATCCACGGCTGCGAGAACCGGTCGAGCATCCGCTCGAACGAGGCATAGTGGTCGCGCTTGCGCCGATAGCGGGCCACGTCGGTGTACTTGGCCCGGAACCACGTGTCAGGATCCGCGATGTGGACCATGAACATCATGCCCAGGTCCGTCGCGAGCTCTGCCTGCTTCACCCGCCAGTAGCTGTCGAACTCGATGAGGTCCGCCGGATCGCCCGCGGCGTGATCGACGAGCGCCGGGCCCGACCAGAACTTCACGACGCTCGCATCAAACCGCTCCCGATACTGCCGGATGATGTCGAGGTACGCTCCGCGATGGATGGATTCCTTGTCCGCGTTTGACCAGTCAGGAAATGCGATGAACCGCACTCGGTCGCCCAGAGTCTCCCGGACCGCCTCGGCGTCCTGAAAGCGGCTCATCGTGTAGACCCGCTCGATCGCGTACAGGTCGGCCGCCCTCGCCCACACCGCCGCCGCGGCGCGGCCGTTGATATGCGCGTGAATATCGATGATCGGCACAGGGGGCTTCGGCAGGAGCCCCGCCTCGGTGGCATAATCGAGCCCGAGACGGTTGGCATCATTCCGGAACACCCCGTCGCCGGTCGAGCCGACCGTGCCGCCATGTCCCGAGCCCCGCACAGTGGATTCACGATTTTCTGACATCGGCCGATGGTAGACAAGCCGCAACAACCCGAGCCAAACAGCCCCGACCACCGTGCGCAAGCCCACCCGCGGTTTGCCCTCGCCCACGACTGGCTCTGCGGCTATCGCGGCGGAGAGGCCGTCCTCGAGCGCATCGCGAGCCTCGCGCAGGACACCGGGGAGGTTGACACGCTCTACACCATGTTCGACGACCGAAGGCCGCTCGCGCCGACGACCGACTCGCTGCGCCACTGCGTGTCACACCTCAGCAAGCTCCCCGGCCCGTGGCGGCGCTGGCTGTTGCCCGCCTACCCGCTCGCGGTGCGGTCGCTCTCTCGCCGCCTGCGCGCGCGGCAGGAGCACGCACCGGTGGATCTCGTGATCTCGACAAGCTCGGCCGCGATCAAGGGGCTCGAGCCGCCGCCGGGGGTCCCCCACCTCTGCTATTGCCACGCACCCGCGCGGTACGTGTGGTCGGTGCGCAGTGAGTACGACGGCGGCGGCCGGCTCACCGACCGCATCCGGGCCGCCGGTCTGGCGATCTACGGCGGGGTGTTCAAGGCGTGGGACCGAAAGACCGCCGCGAACGTCTCGACGTTCCTGGCCAATTCCTCACACACCGCAGCCGAGATTCAACGCTGCTTCGGACGCGCCGCCCACGTCGTGCATCCGCCCGTACGGACCGAGTTCTTCACGGCCGACCCGCGCGTGCCCCGTGAGGACTTCTGGCTCTTCGCCGGCGCGCTCGAGCCGTACAAACGGGCCGACCTCGCAGCCGAGGCCGCGCTGCTCGCGGGGAAGCAACTCGTCGTCGTCGGGACCGGTTCGGCCGAGGCATCGCTCCGGCAGCAGTACGAGTCCCGAGGCATCGAGTTCAAGGGCCGGGTCACCGACGAGCAGCTGCGAGACCTCTACCGTCGCGCGCGGCTGCTGGTCTTCCCGCAGATCGAGGACTTTGGCATCACCGCCGTCGAAGCCCAGGCGTGCGGCTGCCCGGTCGTCGCTCGCGATCTCGGCGGCTCGCTCGACACCGTCATCGCCGCGAAGACCGGGTCGTTCTTTTCAGAGGCCACTGCGCGCGCAGTTGCCACGGCCGCAGCGGACTGCCCGTCCGACGCGCCGGCCTGCCGGACCAACGCCGAGCGTTTCGCAGAATCGGTCTTTGATTCGGAGATGCGCCGGCAGATCAACGCAGCGCTCAGTCGGTCGCCGAATCGGGCGTCGCGCTCTCGCGCAGTCTGACCGGCTCGACGATCGCCCGCGTGCTCGCGATCCGCGCCTGAGCCGCGGCCTCACCCGGATCACCGAGCGAGACTTTGCCGCCGAGCAGCGCCGCCCCGACCTCCAGATACAGGCTCTCTCCCGCACCAAGCCGCACCAGCCGCGTCGCGTCGCTCCACCGCTGCACACGGACAAGATGCTCACCCGCCCCGACAATGACCGCGGCGTGCGTATTTCGGCGGAGCTTCGCAACCTCGGCCTGATCCACATGGACGCCGACGGGGCCGGGGCTGAACGCCGACCGGGGGCGGTACAAATAGATGGCCGCCTCGCCCGACTCCAACTGCACCGGCTGGTAGGGGTCTCCGCCGTGGACGCATCCCGGCAGGAGAGCCATCGCGGCAATCGCCACAAGCAGGCTCAGCGTCAGGCCCAGCCAGCGGGAAGAAATGTCAGCGATCCATCGCATCGCCAAACACTACACAATTTCGTGCGGGACGCCTGCTCCGGGGGTCACCCGGCAGGCGACCACCTGCCCGATGTAGAGCTCGGACTCGGCTTCGAGGTCGAAGTGGCGGACCACCTCGCAGTCGAAAACCAGCGACGACCGGCGGAGCACCGGGGCCCCGGTGCGCAGCTTCTGGATCGGGATCGCATCGAACGGGCTCTCGCTGTCCACCCACGAGTCGGTCGAGAACTTCCGCAGCGCGAGCTTGTCGCCCTCGTCCAGTCGACAGATGGCAAAGCACCTCGCGTCGCGGATGATGGGCTCGATGGGGTGACCGGTCCGCACCGCGATGCACAGCAACGGCGGATCCTCGCTGCAGACCTGCACCGATCGGACTATGACGCCCGCCTGCGCATCATCGTGCTCGGCGGTCATGAGAAACCGCCCCGTCTGCAACAGAGCGAAGCCTTCTTGAGGTTGGGTGCTCCCGGCCATGGAACGAACTCCTCCAGGCACCCCCGCGAGCGAACGCCCCTCAGCGTATCGACCCGGGAGAACCGCCGCTTGGGCAAAACCCCCTGACACCCAAGTTTCCCCAGACTTCCAACAGGCCATTCGCCACAAGTCGCCCAAATGATGCCCGAGAAACCGCTTGTTTTGCGATCTTCGTCCCAGTTTGGACCGATAGGTGTTGACAGAAGGGGCAAAGTGGGGCATCATCCCGCGCATGGACCCGGAGACACCGACCCGTGAGCTTCATTGGCCAAGCAGAGGTCACGATCGACAAGAAATCGCGGCTCGCGGTCCCGGCCAAGTTTCGTTCGGCGTTGGAAGCGGGCAAGCTCGGCCCAGCCTGGGTCAGCATGCCGCGAGGCCCGGGTGTCCTCTGGCTGATCCCCGAGGTCTCGTTCGACGGGCTCTCGGACCAATGGGGAGATTCGCTGATCCCCGACATGGACACCGAGGCTCTGGAGACGGTGTTGTTCAGCTTCTCCGAGCGGGTCGAGATGGACGCGGCCGGCCGGGTGACAGTGCCGCGGAAGCACCTGGAACTGACAGGCTTGGACGGCGAGGTCGCCGTGATCGGTGTCAAGAGTCGGCTCGAGATTCACAGCCGGGCCGCCTGGCTGGAGAGAGAGAAGGAGCGGCTTGCCAAGCTGCCCGAGTTGATCGCGAGGATGTCCGCCCGCCGGCCTCAAGGATGAGCCGTTGGGCAAGGAATGACGCAGAACCCCGCCATGGACGGCGGGGTGCAGGGGTCCGGATCAGTCCGGACCACGCAGGGATGCACGGGCGGGAAACCGCCCTGACGAGTCACGGAGCCGAGGACTGAAAGGACTCGCCCGTTCGGCCCGCTGCACGCAGGGATGCGACCGCACGACCGACGGCTCTTGGGCTCAACGCAGTTCGGCCTCGCTCGGCATGACGCCCTGTCGAGGCCATTCCGAGTCGGTCAGTGCCGCAGACGGGCTGATCGGCTCACCAGGTTCCCACCACCTGGCGACGGGGCGACCCACCACCGCCTCCCAGCCGTCGCCAAAGAGCGGAGCACGCCCGTTCCCGAGAGGGAGCGGGCGTGCCGCTTTTTTGCTTTGAATCCAGTGCCTCGTGCGGCGGAAAGCTGCGGTCGCCTCTCAGCGTCGACGGCGGGCCGCCAGCAATGCACCGACGACCACCAACGCGGGGGTCGCGGGAGCAGGGATCGGGAGGGGCGGGCCGACCGAGTCCACACGTTCTTCCAGGCCATCCGTTCCGAGCTGCTTGAGAATCGGCGGCAGCTGGCCGCGGATCGCTCCGTTGGGGTACTGCACGGTGTAGAGCTGGATGTACAGTTGCCCTCGATAAAGCGCGTCCTCGTTGTCGAAGATGCTCGACGAGAACGCCCCCTGCGACCCGCCCAGTTGCAACGAGGAGGCTGTCAGCCTGATGTTCTCGCCGTCCTGAACGAAGCTCCTGAAGTTGCTGGGGTCGAGGACGATGTCGCCGTTCTGCCCCCGCATCCCCTGGTAAATGTGGAGCGGGGAGCTGTTGGGGCCGGTTCCGAGGAGGTCGTCGAGCCCGACGCCTGTCACCACAAGGTCAATATCGTACCGAAAGGTGTGGTGGTTGTAGGCCAGCCTGCCGGTCGCGCGAGCATCGCTTCCCGACGCGGGAACGACGTTCTGGCCACGCATGCCAAAGACGATCTCGAAAATGTGGCCCTGAGCCGAAGCAGCGCACGCGGCGACAAGGATGGCAGGAATAAGGGATTTCATCGTCTTTAACTCCGTCTTAACGAACCGCCCGAATGGACTTGTTCATTGTACCTCAAGCGGGTATCGTAACCAACGTCCGATTCCACTCTTCGCACGGGAAGCTTTGGCTGGTGCGTATGGACGGACAGAAAGAGCGTTTAGGGAACGGGATGCCCGCCTTCTGCGGTGCGGCCCTTGGAAAGACAAACACCCGGGGATATTGGAGATGTCAGCCATGCGCGGACGGAAGGGCTTCACACTAATCGAGTTGCTGGTGGTTATCGCGATTATCGCGCTGCTTATCGGCATTCTGCTTCCTGCTCTCGGCAAGGCTCGCGACGCCGCACGGACGATCGTGTGTGGCGCCGGAAGCCGCCAGATCTCGCAGGGCACCATCGGCTACTTGAACGACAACAAGGAGTACTACACGGGTGACCACTCCCAGACCGCCGGCCGCACGCAGCTCGCCGCGTGGCTCCCGCGTGCCCGCGTGTACCTGAGTGACTACAACCAGGAAGTGTTCTACTGCCCCACCGCCATCAAGGAAGCGCAGTGGGACAACGAGTGGCGCAACGCCAACACAGTGATCACTGTCCGCAACGGCACCGACATCACCCAGACCTACCTCGGCCACCTCGAGGGCGAGGCCATCCTTGATGGCCACGTCGTGGGCGGCGATCCCGACGCTCGCATGAAGAACGGCAAGTTCTGGTTCTCTTCCTACGGGTTCAACGGCTGGGGCATCAAGGACTTCCCGAGCAAGACCGCGGGCGAGCCCTTCCTCGGGCTCGGCGGCCACGTGGCGCTGCCCGGCGGCATCAACAAGGGCGAGGCGTACTACTGGGAACGCAGCGAAGCCAACATCGTCATGCCTTCGGACATGATCGTGCTGGGCGACACGACCACCGATGGTGCCCAGGATCAGTGGCTGACCGCGCAGGCATCCGGCGAGATCGCCCACCCCTCTGAGCGTCACTCCGGCGGCTCGCAGATGGTCTTCGCTGACGGCCACGTCGAGGTCTACAAGAAGGATGACCTGCTGCGCCGCGACGACAAGTCGATGCGTCGCTGGAACTCCGACTACAAGGGCCACGAAGAATTCTGGGGCGATTGATCGTCCGAAGCAGCTTCGGCTGATAGTTGTTGAACGTTTGCAAAATTGAATCGGCGGCAGGTGTCGCCGATGAACGCGGAGACCGCCAGTGCCTAAGCCTCTTCAGATTCTCATCGTCGTTCTCTGTCTGGGAGCGGCGGGATACCTTGTCGTCAGCTTCATGACCAAGCCTTCGGCGACCGCCAACGAGGGCACGCCCGAGTTCCTGCACTTCAAATGCGGCAATCCCCAGTGCGGCCACGGCTACTCGTGGGAGCGGGGCTCCGACACTGGCGGTCGCGACATCGACACGTGCCCTGAGTGCGGCACCATCGAGGCAGTCCGTGCGGCGAAGTGCCAAGAGTGCGGCCTCTATCAGGCGATGTCCGGCCACGGCGCGTACGAGAAGATCTGTCCGGGATGCGGCGTCGAACTGCCGCCGATCCGTGAGCAGAAATAGCCCGGGCACCCAACGCCCGATCACTCAGTCAGAATGAACAGGCGGCCGTGTCGTGCAGACACGGCCGCCTTTCTTTTCTACGCGTTTAGACCGTGGCGCGTCGCGATCGGCGCGCCAATCGCCGGATCAGTTTGCTGATTGCGTCGCCATTCGCGCTGGCGACAAGCGCGTCGTCTGCACCTGCACTTCGGCGTCGGACCGATCGGACATGGCGGGCCGCGGATCCGTCCCGAGCGTCACAAGGTCGTCCGAGTCTTCGCCGATCGTCGATCCGTGCTCGGCACCGTCGGTCTGTTGTTCCGTCGTGACCGTTTGCAGATCGTCCAAGATCGCGTTCAACGCACGACGGTGCTCGGCGTCCTGATAGTTGGTCGGGTATGCCATCGATTCTCGTCTCCCATCCTGAGTGGCGCCCCGCTTCACGTCGCACGGGGGAACTTCGTCCTGAGTTCGCACACAACCACTTGGTGCGCCCATCCTACCCGCGAGGTTCCATCGCGATGCGTGCTATTACGCAGGGAGCGGAAAAAAGCGAGATTCCAGGTCACTTGCGCAATGCCTGCGCGACCGAAAAGAGTTATTCACATGGAGGCGGTGTGGAGCCGCGGGGGCGACACGCGTGGCGCACGACCCGCCGCGACGCGACAAGAACGACACCCGCAGTATCACCGCGCAAGGAAGTCGTCCGTGTCTGTGCTGCAGGCGGAGTACGGGACTGTTTGAGGCCGCGCCTGTCGGCGGCGTGCTGGTGCCAACGACGGAACTAGCGATCTCCGGTCGGGCTGTCGGGCACGCACCAGAGGCGTCCGGGCTTCTTCGTGAGCTCCTCGTCGTACTCAGCGCGTTCCAGCCACTCGGCGTGGCCGTCGGCGCACGTGACGGTGGCACCGCGGCCGTGCCGCTCGTTGAGGCCCTCTGTGGGGTAGCTCGAGCCGTCGTTCCAACCGTCGCCCTCGGTCTCCCAGAACAGGATGGCCATCGGGTTGAGCTGGTCGATCCGGTAGCTGCTCAGGCGACGTTCGCGGCGGCCGAAGGCGACCACCGCGCCGTTCATCAGATAGCTGGTCGTGTTGGCTGAGCCGGTAAAGGGATCCTTGTGCGACGGACACCGGTAGATATCGTCCACCTCCAGATAGGGCCACAACACTCCGCCGCGATGGGTCTCCCACTTCCAGCCGTTGCGACCGGGCTCGGGCGGCGTGTAGAGCCAGCCCGGTTCGCGGTAGGCCCGGCTGCCCACCGCCCAGTTGGGGCGGGGCAGCCAGTCCTGCCAGCTGTTGCAGTACATCATCGTCGCGGTGATGATCTGCTTGTGGTTGGTCTCGCACGCGAGCTTACGGGCCGCCGAGCGTGCCTTGCCCAGCGCAGGCAGCAAGATGCCGATAAGCAGCGCGATAATCGCGATAACGACGAGAAGCTCGATGAGGGTGAACGCGGATCGCTTCATGGCCCAGCGTGTATATCACGAACGGGCCGGTTTGCCAACGAGCGATACCGAATCACACCGAGCTAGAGAGCCCGTCCCCCCAGCGACATGCCCGACCAGGTCGGGCCCCGGGAAGTCGAAACGGGCGCGTCGGATCCACCGGTGCGGACCGCCCAGCGGGTCAGGCCGGCGCCGGTGACCACGAGCCAGATCACTGCCGCGGCGGCGAGCGCGAAGCCCGAATCATCCGGGAAGAGCGCCAAGGCACCCGCGAACAGCGAAACGCTGCCGATCTGGAACAGCAGAGTGCCCGACCATGTCAGCGCGAAGATGCCAACAGTGATCGTCAGCAGCGCCGTGGCGACCGACAGGGCCTCGGGCAGTTCGGTCATCACCGCTGTGGGCAACGCATCGACCGGGAGCGACCATGTCGCCAGCGCCTGGGACACGGCGGCGGTCCACATCGGGTACCACCAGCCGAACGACGTACCGATCAGGCCGATCACAATCGCGGGAGCATCGAAGAGGCGCCCGGCCACCGCGTGCGACCCGAAGAAGAACGCGGCGAAGGTCATCCCGAAGAGCAACGCGGCCTGCGTCGGGTCGTTGTTGATGCCGGCCACGGCGGCCGTGCCAGCGATCACGACAGCGCACAGCCACGTCAGGCTGATCGCAACGTTCCGCCGGGTCTGCTCGACTCGGCCCGCCTTCAACTGCTGCTGCGCGATCCGCTGCGGGAGTTCGTGCTCGATTCGGCGGGCCTGCTCGCGGCTTCCCTTGAGTTCACGGCGGACCACATCGCACTGGTCGGCGAGCTCGCGGCAGCGTGATTCGAGCTGGATCGTGCGATCCTGCGCCTCGGTGGCGCGCTGCTCGGCTTCGGCAGCGCGCTGGTTGGCGAGCTTCTGCGCTTCGGCCAACTGGGCGGCCAGTTCGACGATCTCCGGCGAGTTCTTGCCCTCAGACGCCGCGTGCGCGGCCAGTTCCTTCTCGCGGGCGGCGAGTTCGGCCTGTTCGCGCCGGAACGTCTCGGCCTCGGACTCGCGGCGCTCCCGCTCGGCACGCAGCGCAGCTTCAGCGGCACCGAGACGAGCCTGCATCTCGTCGACTGCCGCGAGCCGCTCGCCCGAGCTGGATTCCCTCGCCTCGAGCTCGGCACGCTTCTCCTCGAGCGCACGCTGCTGGGCGAGCATCTCGTCCCGCTCCCTGGTCAGCCGCTCTCGCTCGTCGCGGAGCTCTGTGGACGACTCGGTCAGGATCTGCTCGCGCTCCTCGATCTCGGCCTGACGCGATTCGAGTTCGTGCCGCAGTTCTTCGAGCTCGTCCTCGATCCCCTGGCGCTCTTGGTGCAGCTCTCGGACATCGCCCAGCCGCTCTTCGAGAGAGCTGATCATGTGCATCAGATCGTCTTCGGAGGTGTCTACACCGTCGATAACGACCGACCCACCACTCGGTTTGAATTCGGCCTGCTCACGAAAGCTGTCCATGTCGGTACCTTCCTCCCCCCGTAGACCGGAGCACCCTGGCACCGGACATCTACAGGGATCGGTCGTGTCGAACCATCCAATGACTGCAAGTCATCTGGTGGCTCGGCCATCGAGACAAGCTGTGCCGGTGAAAGGGGTTAGGGTCGTCGAGGCCCGTTCGGATTGGGTGGTTGCGCGGTCCGTTCAGCGTCCGAGAACGCTCGCGAACGTCGCAACAGCGCGGTCGATATCCGCCCGGGAGACGTCGAGATTGGTCACGGCCCGGATCGTCCGGGGCCCTTCAGCGAGCACCAGAACACCCTCGGCGGCGAGCGCTTCGCACACCGCCTGCGCGGGTCCGAGGGCGTCGGAGAGATCGAAGTAGACCAGGTTGGTCTCGGCCTGGTCGGGTGACGAGAGGACGCCGGGGATCTCGGCGAGTCGCTCGGCGAGCAGGCGGGCGTTGGCGTGGTCGTCTGCGAGACGGTCGACGTGGTGATCGAGCGCGTGCAGCGCCGCAGCCGCGAGCACCCCGGCCTGACGCATCGCCCCGCCGAACATCTTTCGGAAGCGGCGGGCGCGCTTGACGGTCGCTTCGTCGCTGGCGAACGCCGATCCCGCCGGCGCCCCCAGGCCCTTGCTGAAGCAGACACTCACGCTGTCGGCGTGCCCGATGATCTCGCGGACGGACCGTCCGGAGGCGACACTCGCGTTCCAGAGACGCGCGCCGTCGATGTGCGCGCGCAGGCCGAGGTCGTGGGCTGTCTCGATCACCGCGTGGAGCTGCTCGATCGGCCAGACCCGCCCGCGCCCGCGGTTGTGGGTGTTCTCGAGCGAGACCAGGCGGGTGACGGCAAAGTGCTGATCATCGGGCCTGACGAGGGCTCGAACGGTGTCGGCGGTGAAGGTGCCACGCGGACCGTCCGCGAACCGGGTCGTGACGCCGCTGAGGGCCGCGGGGCCGCCGGTCTCGTAGTGCACGATGTGGCTGTCGGGGTGGCAGATGACCTCATCACCCGGCTCGGTCTGCGAGCGGATGGCGATCTGGTTGGCCATGGTGCCGCTGGGGACAAAGACGGCGGCCTCCATCCCGGTGATCTCGCACACGCGGGCCTCGAGCCTGGCGACGGTCGGGTCGTCGCCGAACATGTCGTCGCCCACGTCGGCCTCGGCGATCGCGCGGCGCATCGCGCCTGTGGGACGGGTGACAGTGTCGGATCGAAGGTCGATGGGTCGGTTCACGAGCTGGCCCTTGTTGGTGTGGTCCCAGCGGAGGCGGAACGACCGGGCTTGGCATCAAACAGCGTGGCGTGGGTTGGCCACGCACCCTCCAGCTGCAGCAGGAACTGCTTGCGTTCGAGCCCGCCTCCGTAGCCCCGAAGCCCCCCACCGCTCTCGATCACGCGATGGCACGGCACGACGATGGCGACACGATTGGCCCCGTTGGCGGCACCGACGGCCCTCTGCGCTCCCGGCGAGCCGATCCGCTCGGCGAGTTGGCCGTAGGAACAGGTCGTTCCGTAGGGGATATCGCAGAGCGCCCGCCACACTGTCTGCTGAAAGGGCGTCCCGGGAGTCTCCAGCGGGAGTGAGAACTCGCGGAGTTCGCCGGCGAAGTACGCACCGAGCTGCCGTTCGACTTCGTCGTGCAGCGGCACCCGGCTGGGCTCCATTTCGGCCCGGAGCGCGGTGCGGAGTTCGTGTTCCTCGCGCTCGAGTCGGGGGCGAACGGAGAATTCCAGTGCGGCGAGCGTCTCGGCCCCCTCCCGCTCCACGACGATCGCCACGAGAGGACCCACCGGAGATTCGAACTGCTGGCCACACAGACGCGTCATACGTGGATGGTACCGTCGCGGGAATAGCGTGCACCCCCGCGCCCGTACGGCTCATTGACAGGGATCAACCCAGGGAGGAAGCTGTCGGCAATGGCGTGTGTGGCGAGAATTCGACAGCGGCGGTGGCTGGCGTGTTTCGCGGCCGTGATCGGCACGGCCTGGCTGGCGTGCGCCTCGGGCTGCATGGGCACGGTGCATGTCACCGGGGCTGCCGCGGTCCCCCTGACCGCTCCGAGCGAAACCGGGCTCGAGAGACGGTTTCCCGGGGCCTCCGCTCTCGTCGAGGGCATCGACACCGCGGCTGTCGGCGGCCGCTGGGAGGCGGGAGACCGGGTCCTTCTGGGCATGACCTTCGCCAACGGCACCATCGAGACCGAACGCCTGCTGCTGGTCGAACTGCTCGATGAGCCCGGCAAGCGGCCGGTGTTTCGCCGGCGGGTCAACGTATTCGGAGATGAGCTGCGGATCGACTCGCCCACGCGGGCGATCCGACTCGGGCTGTTCGACGCCGAGGGCGAAGTGATCGACCAGCGCGAAGGGCAGCTGGCCGAGGTCTTCCTCGATTACGGCCCCGTGGAGGTCGCGCGGATCGGCGGGGGCTACGCCATCTCGACCGGGGGCGACGACGAGCCACGCGAGAACCCCCGCCCGGAGATCGAGTTGGAGACCCTCACGCCGAGCGTCTACGGCATGATGAGCCTTCTGGCCTTTGGCGACGGCGCGAGCGACAACCCAACCCTGGCCAAGCTCATGCAGCGGGCGTTCACAGCCGGGCAGCTACTCCGGCTGCTCTGGACGTGGGGCAAGTTCGAGATCCGCTTTGGAGACGTCGAGCGGCTCCCGGACAGTGCCGAGCCGGTGCCCGGGTTGCGGGGCGTGGAGGCGTACGACTGCCAGATCCGGATCTCGATCGGCGGGGTCGAGGCCCTCTCGGGGCGGGCGGTCGTGGTGCCGACCTTCGCGCCGCTGGGGCTTTGCGGCGGGATCGTGGCTGCGGAGCTGGTCAACTCGGCCAACCCGACCCTTCGGGCGGGAATCGTGTTGCTCGGTGCCGAACGAGGCGGGGAGAGCCTCGCGGACGAAGCGGTGCAAGAACCGCGCTATTGATGCGAACAGGCCTGCAACAGACGCCAAAAGCGGCCGATAGATGACTACATTACTTGTGAGATGCCGCGTGCGGCCGGCCCAGAGCCCGACGCAGCCAGCGTCTGACCGGTCTGCCCACGCCCGCTACAACGAGACAAGGAGCCCTCATGCCGCCCGCCACCCCGTACAACGCCCGCCGCCAGCTTGAGACCTCCTCCGGCACCTACACCTACTTCGATATCGGGGCGCTGGACGCGGCCGGCGTCGGCGTCGGCATCGCCAAGCTGCCCTACTCGATCCGGGTGCTGCTTGAGGGCGTGCTCCGCAACTGCGACGGGTTCACGGTGACACAGGACGACATCGCCGGGCTCGCCAGCTACGACGCCAAGTCGGTCAACAGCATCGAGATGCCGTTCGTCCCCGGGCGCGTCGTGCTGCAGGACTTCACGGGAGTGCCCTGCGTGGTTGACCTCGCGGCGATGCGGGACGCCATGAAGAACCTCGGCGGCGACGCCTCGCAGATCAACCCCGCGGTGCCGTGCGACCTGGTCATCGACCATTCCGTGCAGGTGGACGACTTCGGCACGCGCGTCGCGCTCACGATCAACGCTGCACATGAGTTTGAGCGGAACAACGAGCGGTACACCTTCCTCAAGTGGGGGCAGGAGAGCCTCGACAACTTCCGCGCCGTGCCGCCGGCCACCGGCATCGTCCACCAGGTCAACCTCGAATACCTCGCCCGCGGCGTGCTCACGCGTGACGTGGCCGGCGAGATGCAGGTCTTCCCCGACTCCCTCGTCGGCACCGACAGCCACACCACCATGATCAACGGCCTCGGCGTCGTGGGCTGGGGCGTCGGCGGCATCGAGGCCGAGGCGGTCATGCTGGGCCAGCCGGTCTACATGCTCACCCCGGAGGTCGTCGGCTTCCGCCTTACCGGCAAGCTGCCCGAGGGCGCGACCGCGACCGACCTCGTGCTCATGGTCACCGAGCAACTCCGCAAATTCGGCGTCGTGGAGAAGTTCGTCGAGTTCTTCGGCCCCGGCATCGCCGCGCTCAGCCTGCCCGACCGCGCGACCATCGCCAACATGGCACCCGAGTACGGCGCGACGATGGGCTTCTTCCCCATCGACAGCGTCACCATGGAATACCTCAAGCTGACCAACCGCAGCGAGGCCGAGCGCGAGCTGACCGAGAAGTACGCCAAGGTCAACCACCTCTGGTGGGAGCCGGGCTCGCCCGAGCCTGAGTACACCGCGGTCCTCGAGCTCGACCTCGGCACGGTGGTGCCCAGCGTGGCCGGCCCCAAGCGCCCGCAGGACCGGATCGAACTCAAAAACCTGCACACCTCGTTCGCCGAGTCACTCGTCGCCCCGGTCGGGCCCAAGGGCATGGGCGTCGCCAAGGACAAGGTCGGCACCACGGCCAAGATCACCCACACCGTCGAACGCCCCGGCGAGAAGCCGGGCATGGTCAGCGAATTGCACCACGGCAGCGTGGTCATCGCCGCGATCACCAGCTGCACCAACACCAGCAACCCCGACGTCATGGTCGCGGCCGGTCTGGTCGCGCGGAAGGCCCGGGCCCTCGGCCTGACCCGCAAGCCCTGGGTCAAGACCAGCCTCGCGCCCGGCTCCAAGGTCGTCACCGAGTACTACGACAAGGCCAACCTCACCGAAGACCTCGACGCGATCGGCTTTGCGACCGTCGGCTACGGCTGCACGACGTGCATCGGCAACTCCGGCCCGCTCCCGCCCGAGGTCGAGGCCGCGGTCGACGAGGGCGACCTCGCCGTCGCGTCGGTCCTCAGCGGCAACCGCAACTTCGAGGGCCGCGTCCATCCCAAGGTGCGGGCGAACTACCTCGCCAGCCCGCCGCTGGTCGTCGCCTACGCCCTCGCGGGCCGGGTCGATTTCGACATCTACAACGAGCCCCTCGCCCAGACACCCGACGGCAAGGACGTCTTCCTCAAGGACGTCTGGCCGACGATTGACGAGGTCCGCTCGACCGTCGCCGCGTGCATCAACCGCGAGCAGTACGAGGCCAAGTACGCCGACACCTACACCGGCAACGAGACGTGGAACGCCGTCCCCGTCAGCGAGAGCGAGCTCTACCCGTGGGAGGCTTCGAGCACCTACATCCAGAACCCGCCCTTCTTTGAGGGCATGACCGAGGAGGCCCCCGGCGTCACCTCGATCCACGGTGCCCGTTGCCTTGCCCTGCTCGGCGACAGCGTCACCACCGACCACATCTCTCCCGCCGGCGCGATCGCCGAGGACACACCCGCCGGGCAGTACCTGATCGCACAAGGCGTCGCCAAGCGGGACTTCAACAGCTACGGCAGCCGCCGCGGCAACGACCGCGTCATGACCCGAGGCACCTTCGCCAACGTCCGCATCCGCAACCGCATCGCCCTCGGCGAAGACGGCAAGATCCCCGAGGGCGGGTGGACCCGCGACTTCACGCAGGGCGACACCATCGAGACCGCTCCGGTGGTCTACATCTACGACGCCGCGATGGCCTCAAAGACCGCGGGCGTGCCGCTGGTGGTCGTCGCCGGCAAGGACTACGGCATGGGCTCGAGCCGCGACTGGGCGGCCAAGGGCACCAACCTGCTCGGCGTCCGCGCTGTCATCGCCGAGAGCTTCGAGCGGATCCACCGCAGCAATCTGGTCTTCATGGGCGTGCTGCCCCTGGTCTTCCAGGAGGGCCAGACCGCCGAGTCGCTCGGCCTCAAGGGCGACGAGGTGTTCAACATCGTGATCCCCGAATCGATCGAGCCTCGGATGGATGTCACGGTCGTCGCCAACACCCCGGCGGGCAAGACCGTTGAGTTCACCTGCACGATGCGCCTCGACACCCCGGTCGAGATCGAGTACTTCCGCAACGGCGGCATC
>Ga0209692_10000164_pt1 | contig 215357 bp, 186 predicted proteins | sample tdDd472_FD_187129 | JGI IMG/M metagenome (GOLD analysis project Ga0209692, IMG submission 187129) | Marine sediment microbial communities from the Atlantic coast under amendment with organic carbon and nitrate - tdDd47.2 (SPAdes)... | ecosystem: Environmental > Aquatic > Marine > Coastal >... | reverse complement strand
GGGCATCGCCGTTCGCGTCAAGGTAGATATTGACCGAGTCGATAGATCCGTCAGCGTCCTGCGCGTCGTCGAGTTCGACCTGGACAGTCGCAGTGCGCGTCGCGGTCACCGGCGCGTTGAAGCCGTTGATGGTGGGATTGGCGTTGATGACCTCGATCTCGCTTGCTGCCGGTGCGGATGCCTCACCCACATCGTCAACCGCGACGGCAAGGAACGACACCGAGCCCAACGCTTCGCCGAGATCGATCGCGAGAGTGATCGTGTACCCGTCGCCAGACGAAGAATCAGTCCCGATCAGTTCGTCATCGTCGGCAACGCCGTTGTTGTCGCTGTCGCGATAGAACCGCACGGACGCGATAGAACCGTCGGGATCGAGCGGGTTGCTGGCGGTGAACGTGACAGAGTCTCCACGCGGAACTGCATCAAGCGAGGCGACCAGCGCGTCGAGTGTGGGAAGAATGTTCGTTTCGATCGCGCCGATGTCGGTATCGCCGCCGCGGGTGCGGATGTACCCCTCGCCACGTTGGTCCGTGGTGAGCCCGAGGGAGTTGTCACCGGCATCAACAGCGACGCTGGCCCCGGCAGGCAGAAACGACGGGCGGCTGCCGCCGTTGTCTGCCAGACTCCCGAGCAGCGGGTCTGTCCCGACGATGTTGGAGAGTACCCCGTCGACGAGCCCGCCCGCGGTCGCGGAATCGCCGATCAGATTGTGGGTGGACCCGGCTCCCAAGACGCCGTAGACGTCTCCAACTCCAACAAGAGTGGTGTTGTCCGCAACGATGCTGCTCTGCAATACCACATCACCGGCGAGCGCGGCGATAAGCACCCCGCCGACCACGGCTCCGGAGTTTCCAGCGATTGTCGAGTTGTGAATCGCGGCCGTCCCGAGCGCGACTTCGACCCCGCCGCCGGAGACAAGGGCCGCGTTCGCGCCGACGGTGACGTTGATGAGCGTGAGTTCAGCAGAGAGGCCAAAGAGATAGATCCCTCCGCCCGCGGTCGAGGCCGAGTTCGACACCACCGAACAATCTTGCATCGAAAGGGAGCCGAGGCTGTAGATCCCGCCGCCGCTCGTCGCCGAGTTTCCCAGGAGCACGCACCCGTCGAGCGAGAGATCCGCTCGACTCAGGACCGCGCCTCCCAGTGCGGCGACGCCGCCGGTCAGCGTCAGTCCGGTGAGGCTTACGGCCTCCGAGGTATCGATGTCAAAAACGCGGCTCGAACCGTTCGCATCGATCGTGAGCCCTCCCGCCGGTGCCTCCAAGTCGAGCGACTCGGTGATCTCCATCTCGGAGCCACCCAGCGTGATCGTGCCGCCCGCGAGCGAAATGTCAAACTGAATGTCATCTGCGCCCGCACTGTCGTTGGCGAGTAGCACGGCCTCTCGCAGCGAGAGGTCGCCCGCCGAATAGTCCCCGTCGCTTTCGTCGACGAGCGTATCTACGACGTAGCTGGACAGCAGCATCCGCGGTTCGAGGCGATCCAGCCAGTCCTCTGCACAGCTCTTGCGGGACGAACAACGCATGGGGCTCTCCTCTCGCCCGGCGGTTGTGTCGTTCTGCCACGACCGAGTCGTGCCGCACAACCGCCACGGGCACCGAGGACGCTCATCGGTACTCACCTAACAATGATTGACTTGTTCTCATATAGATATGAGCAATTGGGCACAACCGCCCAATGAGCTAAACCTATTTAGACACCTCATCGGATTTCCCAAGAAAGGTCCGCAGGGTGAGTATCAGGGTGTCGGGAATTGTGTACATAAATCACACACCTGCTTGCGCACAATGTCGCAAACACCCCCATCGCCTTTGGCACCCAGGGTTCGGTCAACAAGCTCGGCGACTGTCTGCATATCAGCCTCATGGAGGCCGCGAGTCGTGACCGCCGGCGTGCCGAGGCGCAGGCCGCTGGTGACCTTGGGCGGCCGCGGGTCCTGCGGCACGCCGTTCTTGTTGGTGATGATCCCCGACTTCTCGAGCCACAGCTCGGCGTCGGCACCGGTCAGGTCGGCGTCACGCGTGCGGAGATCAACGAGCATGAGGTGGTTGTCGGTGCCGCCGCTGGTGATGCGGTAGCCGCGGGTTGAGAGCGCCTTGGCCAACGCCTGCGCGTTCTTGACGACCTGCCGCTGATAGGTCTTGAACTCCGGCTTCAGTGCCTCGCCAAACGCGATCGCCTTGGCGAAGACCACATGCATGAGCGGGCCGCCCTGCATGCCGGGGAAGACGGCCCTGTCGATCTTCTTGGCCAACTCCGGGTCGTTGGTCATGATGAGCCCGCCGCGTGGGCCGCGAAGCGTCTTGTGCGTGGTCGTCGTGACGATGTCGCAGTGGGGGAACGGGGACGGGTGGACCCCGGCCGCGACGAGTCCGGCAATGTGCGCGATGTCGGCCATCAACAGCGCGCCGCAGTTGTCTGCGATCTCGCGGAACCGCGCAAAGTCGATCACCCGCGGGTACGCCGAATAGCCGCACATCAGCAGCTTCGGATTGTGCACCCGGCAGACTTCCTCGACCGCGTCGTAGTCGATCTGCTCAAACTCGGCATGGCCCTCGTCGTAGTGCAGCGGGTAGAACACTGGGTTGAACCACTTGCCCGACATGTTCACCTTCAGCCCGTGGCTCAGGTGCCCGCCGTCGGCGAGATTGAGCGAGCAGAACGTGTCGCCCGGCTTGAGCATCGCCAGAAACGCCGAGGCGTTGGCCTGCGCGCCCGAGTGCGGCTGCACGTTGGCAAACTGGCACCCGAAGAGCTCCTTGGCCCGCTCCCGGGCGAGGTCCTCGATCTGGTCGTGGTGGGCGCACCCGCCGTAATAGCGGGCACCGGGGTAGCCCTCGGCGTACTTGTTGGTAAAGCACGTGCCCATCGCGTGCATCACCGCGGGGCTCGCGTGGTTCTCGCTGGCGATCAGCTCGAGCGTCGTGGCCTGGCGGTCGGACTCGGCCGCGAGGACATCCGCGGCCTGCGGGTCACGCTCGCGAAGAAACGCGAGCACGCTGTCGGCAATAGGGTCGTGACTCATGGGCGGATGGTAGTCCAAAAGGAACCACCACCGGCGGCAACGCCTCGCCCCTTCAGGGCCCCGGGTGCCCCTAGTCCGTCACGGCGTACGCAGCCCGCAGTTTCACCAATTCCGCCCACAGCCCGTCCGTCACCGCCTCGGTGCCCGGCCGCCCGTAGAGGTTCTCCAGTTCGTCAGGGTCGGCCACCAGGTCATACAGCTCCCACTCGTCGGTGTCGTAGAAGCGGATCAGCTTGTGCGTCGCGGTCCGCACGCCTTCGTGCCGGGCGACGTTGTGCGCACCCGGGTTCTCGTAGTAGTGGTAGTACACGCTCGACCGCCAATCGGCCGGCGTCGCGCCGGCGATGACATCCACCATGCTCCGGCCCTGCATCGCCGCCGGTGTCTCGACCCCCGCCGCGTCGAGGAACGTCGGGGCGAAGTCGAGGTTCTGCACCAGGTCGGTGTTAACGGTCCCCGGCTCGGCGACGCCCGGCCACCGCACCAGCAGCGGCGTGCGGAAGCTCTCCTCGTACATCCACCGCTTGTCGTACCACCCGTGCTCGCCGAGATACCAGCCCTGGTCCGACGTGTAGATCACGATCGTGTTCTCGGCCAGCCCCATCGCGTCCAGCTCATCAAGCAGCGTGCCGACGCTGTCGTCCACCGACTGCACGCAGCGCAGATAGTCCTTGGCGTAGCGCTGGTAGTTCCAGCGGATCAGGTCGTCGCCGGTCAGCTCGCCCGCCTGCACCGCCTCGTGATAGGCCGCGTTCTTCGGCTCGTACGCCGCGTCCCACGCGGCCTGCTGCTCGGCGTCGAGCCGCCGCTGCGGCGCGAGCTTGAGATCGTGCGGGCTGAGGTGGTTGGCGATGGTCATCTCCTGCGCGTGCGCCGGCGAGGCGTTGTCCGCATAGTCGTCGAAGAGCGTTGCCGGCTCCGGCAGATCCACGCCGTCGAAGTCGTGCAGATGAGCCGCGCTCGGCATCCAGTTGCGGTGGGGGGCCTTGTGCTGCACCATCATCAGGAACGGCTTGCCCGGCTCGCGCCCCTCGCGCAGCCAGTCGAGCGCCAGGTCGGTGATGATCTCCGTGGTATAGCCCCGGTGCTCCACCTGCTCACCATCGCGGATCATTTGCGGGTTGTAGTAGGGCCCCTGGCCGATCAGCACCTCGTAGTGGTCAAAGCCGGTGGGCCTGCTCTTGAGGTGCCACTTGCCGATCATCGCCGTCGAGTAGCCCGCTCCGGTCAGCAGCTTGGGGAAGGTCAGCTGCTCGCCATCAAACGTCTCGGCGTTGGTCCGTACGCCGTTGAGATGGCTGTGCAGGCCCGTAAGAATCACCGCCCGGCTGGGCGCGCAGATCGAGTTGGTCACAAACGCCCGGTCAAACCGCACGCCCTCGGCCGCGAGGCGGTCGATGTGGGGCGTCACGTTGCGGTTCGAGCCGTACGCGCTGATCGCCTGCCACGCGTGGTCGTCGGCCATGATGAAGACGATGTTCGGCGGCCCCGCCGGCGCAGAGCGGTCACCGCCGGTGCGTGAGTGCCCGGCGCAGCCGGTGAGCGTCAGGAGGCAGGCCATCACTACTGCGAGTCTGTGTGCGTGCATGCGGCCATGCTACCGCGCGACTCCGCACCACGGCGGAGGCTCGTTCGTCACCCTCCGGCCACGACCGGCCACGCCCTGTTGCCCAGCGGCTCGCTCAGCCCCGCCCGCTCGACAAGCCTCGCCAACCCGATCGCGTCGGACTCGGAAAACGCCCCGACCTCGAACGAGTCCACATCCAGCACGCCCCAGCACGAGCCGTCGGCCTCGAGCAGCGGCACGACAACCTCGGACATGTCCCGCGGGTCGCACGCCACATAGCTCTCGCCGATCTCACGCACATCACGCACCACGACGCACCGGCGCTCGAGCCAGCAATAGCCGCACATGCCGTGCAGCCCGATCGGCGAGCACGCCGGCTTGTCCCGCCGCGGGCCGAGGATCATCTCGTCGGCCCCGGCCTCCTTGGTGTAGAACCCCACCCACGAATACCCGCGATCGGCGAACGCGTCCCACAGCGCATCGGCCAGCGCCGTCATGCGGTCTGCGCGGCTGCCGCAGGCGGGAACGGGGATCGCGTCGTAGTCTCGCTCTGGCATGCCAAACGGTAGCGGCTTCACCATCCGCTCGATCGCGCGCGCACGCTGCCCAAAAACAAAGAGCCCCTCGCGCAAGCGAGGGGCCCCGTTCGACTTCTCGATGTCCCGCGTGACTCAGAGCGTTGCGCTGGTGTAGGGCAGCAGGGCCATGAAGCGCGCCCGCTTGATCGCCTGGGCGATCATCTTCTGCTCGCGCTGGGTGGCGCTGAGGCGCTTGCGCCCGTGGATCTTGCCGTTGGGGGTCATCAGCCGGCGGAGGTTCTCGATGTCCTTCCAGTCGACAAAGGGAACGCCCTTGCCCGACTCGTGGACCATCTTGATGTGCGGCTGCTGCTGGAAACGGTTGAACTTGCTCATATCGGTCTCCGTCCTGGGCTGTGCGGCCCGGGGGTCACTCCCCCGGACGACGGGTGGTTCGCGGAATCGGGCCTCCGGCGGCCCGGCGGGCCCATCGGCGGCCCGGTGGGAAGGTTAGGAGGCCTTTTCGGCGTCGTCCAGACGGGCCATGCGGCACCGGTGCTCGGCCCAGCGGTCCCACGAGAACAGCCCGGGCCCCCAGATCATCACCGGCAGGGCCAGAGCGATCAGGATCCCGTTCTGGATCACGTTGCACCAGTCCGCCTCGCCCGGGGGGCACAGCAGCGTGAACTTGCCGAAACACCCGCACTCGACGCTGATGTCCGGACGCAGGATCACCGAGACGACCGCCACGGCGAAGATCGCCAGCATGCCCCCGAGCACCAGGGCCGCCGAGCGGCCCCAGAAGCCCACCACCAGCGCCGCCGCACAGACCAGTTCGGTCCACGGCACCATGAACGCCAGAGGCTGGAGCATCCCGTGGTGGTGCGGCAGGATCTTGAACCCGTTGATGCTGGTCGCGAAGGCGACCGGGTCGCTCAGCTTCACGGTCGCAGCCCAGATGAAGAGCCCCGCCGTGGCGAGCCTCAAGGCCAGCAGAATGGCACCACCAATGGTGCGGGCGGTTCCGCTCATGGCAGTTCTCCGAGCACCGCGTCCGGCCCGGTCTCGATCTCGTAGCCGGCCTTGGCCCAACTCGGGTAGCCGTCCACGTCGATGTGGATCTTGGTAAAGCCCATGTCCTGCAGGTTCAGGGCCACGAGGTGGCTGGCGTCACAGTTGCCGCCCTCGCAGTAGACGACGACCCGCGTCTCCGGGAAGACGCCGCCGAGCTCCATCATGTCGCCCAGCCGCCCGTCGGCGAGGCTGTCCGGCGGCACGAGGAACGCGAAGGGGATGTGCCCCTCGACATACTCATGCTGCGGTCGGGCGTCGATGAACGTGGTCATGCCCCCGAGCCAAAGCTGGTAGGCGTCCTCGGTGCGAATCTCCGTGCCGAGGGTGTTGGGGTTGAAGGGCACCGGCTCGTCGCTGTCGGGCACCGGCGGTGCCTTGACATCGCTCGGCTCGTCCTGCTTGGGAGGCGCGAGCGTAGTGACAATGGGGCGAAAGCCCCAGTGCACGAACGCCGCGCCCGTCGCCACGGTGACCAACGCGAGGGAACGCGCGATGGTGTTGCCACCCCAGCTCATCGGCCGCTGGTCTGCGCGGAGGGGCGCTGCTGCCCGTAGTAGTGCAGGTAGAGCTGCTCTTCGCGCTCGACATCGGTGGTCAGGACGAAGCGGCCGCGGAGCACGCGGGCGTCGGCCGGCATCACGCCGTCGATCACCAGCTTGTACGCGACCGGGTTTGCCGGATCGATCGGGGTGAAGGAGTACTCCACCGCGTCGGCGGCGACGGCGGTGTGCTCAATCCCCAGCACCTTGAACGGCTGGCCCGAGAGCGAGCGGAGCGTCACCTCGCGGTGGAACTCGCCGCCGGCGGGGATCGAGCCGAGCGTGATCCGCTTGGGGGTCAGCAGGATGTCGCCGGAGTGCTGGGCCATCAGCTCGACCGTCATCGACGGGTTCTTCTCGTCGTTGGTCATGATGACGATGGTCTTGTTGCGGATGAGGCCGATGTCCTGGCCGGGCTTCATCGTGATCTTGATCTTGCACTCGCGGACCGTCTCGGGCTCCTTGGCCTCGGTCTCCACGCCCTCGGCCAGCAGCGCCTCGGAGTCGTGAGCGAGCTCGGCCTCGTAGGTCTCCGATAACGTCGCCTCGAACAGCTCGGGGTCGGACAGCTCGACGCCGGTCACGGCAAAGTCGCTCTTGCGGCCGATGACGGTCAGCTCGATCTCCGCCACGTGGTCCTTGGCAACCTCACCGAAGTGACCGACTCGGGGCGTCACCATCACCTGCGGCACGACCATCGCGGAGATCTGCAGCGAGATCACCGGGGTCTCGGCGTCGTTGGTGTTGACAGTCACGGTCTGGTGCTGCGCGCCCGCCTTGCCCTTGGGGTCGAAGATCACGCGGAGCTCGCCGCTCTCGCCGGGAGCAAACTCCCGCTTCGACGGGGCGGGGACGGTGCAGGAGCAGCTGCCCTTGGTGCTCGCGATGCGGAGCACGCCCTTGCCGGCGTTGGTGAACTTGAAGACGTACTCGGCCTTGGCATCATCGGAGATGGTGCCGAAGTCGTGCGACATCACCGGGAACGCCATGTCAGCCGGCTCTTCCGGATTGATGTAGGTGGGGACAATGCCCGGATCGTCCGCCAGGTCGCGGGACTGGGCCAGGGCGGGGCTCGCCACGGCAATCGACAACCCGGCGAGAAGAGCGATACGACGTGCCGACGGACCGAACATGGGGCACTCCTTGAATAGTGCTGGGGGGGAATGTTCCCCCGGATCTCTCTACTTCTCTTCGGCTGATGACCAGGGCGATACGCCTGCCACGGGCCGAACAAATCATACTCCGCAGCCGCCGACCGGCGGTGACAGGCAGACTCGAATCGTCCCCTGCCACCCATACATATATCCACGTCGGGCGACGGGTTGCACTTCTTGAGTGTACGACCGGTCCGGGTGTGAGTTCCCGGCCCGGGTCCGCGATCGGGGGATGCTCTCCCCCTGTCCTCCGAATCCTCGCAAAGCCCGAACGTCGGCACCTGCCGCAGGGGGAACGGTTATCCCGCGTCCTCAATTCCCAAGGGCCCGCCACACCGCGTCGGTGATCTCCTCGACGTAGCCCGACGCCGGTGGCTCGAGCCCGCCCTCGTTGACCAACCGGGGCACCGCCAGCACGATGCCGCCGAAGATCGCCAGAGCCAGCTTCGGGTCCAGTTCCCTCACCTCGCCCCGCGCCGACAGCCTCGTGAACAGTTCCGTGAACAACCGGCCCTGCCGCTTGTACACCTCGCCGAGGGAGTCGGCAAGGCTCTTGGGCGCCAGCAGCACGTAGTTGAAGGCGTCGCGGTTGCCGTCGTAATAGACGTAGGTCAGCCGGATCCACTCGCCGAGACACTCGCGGGCGGGCAGTTCGGCGTCCAGCAGCACCGCCTTGTCCTCGGCCATCGCCTCGACGATGCGGGTGTACACCTCGACCCAGAGCTGTTCCTTCGAGCGGTAGTGCCGGTACAGCGCCCCCTCGGTCACGCCCGCCTCGCGGGTGATCGACCGCACGCTCGCGGCCTCCATCCCGCCGCGGGAGGCGAGCTTGATCGTCGCGTTGACCAGCTCTTCCTTGGTGTCCCGCTTCGGGGTGCCGGGCTTGGGTGCGGGTGAAGCCATCGGGCGGTCTCTCCGGGTGCATCGGACGCTTGAGTCGCGCCCTTGTCAACACTCGTGTACCCGCAGCCTATTCCGGGAGTGAGACGTTTGTGCCGAAGTGCCTAGGTCAGGACCGCAGCATCGTGCTGCACGTCGTCGGCCGCCCGCGCCAGCCAGCCGTCGAGGGCCGCGTAGACCTCCGCAGCACACGTCGCTGTGCGGATGCCGTCCTTGAGCGGGCGGCAGTGCGAGCCGTTGATCCCCTTGCCCAGCCACGAGATCTTCGCCCTGAGCCGGTGCATCGCGGACAACTCGTTGCGGTACTCGCGCATCCGGTCGTAGTAGCGGCGGACGATCTCGATCTTCTCGGTCTCGCTCGGCTCGCCGGATGCCCCGTCCTCGAGCACGCCGCCTTGGGCCTCCCACGCAGTGCGGAATATCCACGGCATCGCGAACGCCCCGCGCCCGATCATCACACCCGCGCACCCGGTCTCCGCGATCATCGACACGACATCATCCGGCGTGCGGATGTCCCCGTTGCCGACCACCGGCACGCCGCCGCCGCGCTCGCCGGTGTATTGGCCGGTCTTGGCCTCCACCGCCTCGACGACCCGCCTGATCCCCTCGCGTCGGCACTGGCCCTTGAATCGCTGCTCGGTCGTGCGGCCGTGGACCGTGATCAGCGCCACGCCCTCGTCGATGAGCCGGCAGGCCAGATCGCCCGCAGCATTCCGCTCGGCATCGACCTCCGCCCAGCCCAGCCGCATCTTGGCGGTCAGCGGCACCGAGTCGGGCATCGCCGCGCGCACGGCCGCGGCGATCGAGACCGCGGTGTCCGGGATGCACATCAGCTTCGACCCGCCGTCCTTCTTGCAGACCTTGTCCACCGGGCAGCCCATGTTGATATCGACCACGGTCGCGCCGTGATCGACACACCAGCGGGCACCGTCGGCCAGCAGGTCCGGGTCCGACCCGTAGAGCTGCATCCCGATCGGCTGATCGAACTCGTTCGTGCGCGCAAGATCGAGCGAGGCGTCCGAGCCGCAGAGCAGCCCCTGCGGGCTCAGCAGGTCGGTGCACGCCAGCCCGACGCCCCCCAGCTCTCGGCAGGTCATCCGCCACGCCAGATCGCACCACCCCGCGATGGGGGCGAGCATCAGGTTCGTCGCAAGACGCACCGGGCCGATCTGGAGGGGGACACTCGACATCTCGCGGCTTTCAGGAACGATTCGGTGACCGATTCCGCAGCAAATCGCGGGAATCCGGCCGGCCCAAGCATACTCCTCTCGCGCCCCGATCTGCCTCCAGAGACCGCTGCGACCGCCCTCCGGGCCCGTCCACTCCGGCTCGAAGCACCCAGGCGTCCCCGCACCCGACGTGGACCGAACCGCCGACGGGAATACACGGACACTCTGAAGGGGTTCCCCCTCCCAGCCCGACGCCCGAAACCCCGCGCGGAGAACGCCCGATGTCTCGATGGATCCAGCGAGCTTTCCCGCACGTCGTCTTTGCCGCCGCAGCCGCGGCGCAGACCTGCCCCGGCGGGCCCTGCTTCACCGACCGCGTTTTCTCCGGCGAGGTGGACCTCGGCTCGCTCAGAGGCGGCCCCGCCGTCATCGACTTCGATAGCGACGGCTGGATGGACCTCTACATCGCCGGCCGGTCCAACGGCACGCACCGGCTCTACCACAACATCGCGGATGTCTCCCGCCCCGGTGAGCGCACATTTGCGGATGTCACCTCGGGGAGCGGGCTCGATGCCGGCGACGGACCGAGCCGCATCGGCCGCGGCGCGGTCGTCGCCGATTACGACAACGACGGCGATCAGGACCTGTACGTACTCGGCTGGCTGGCGGACGATACCTCCGCCGGTCTGCTCTACCGCAACGAGGGCGGCGGAGTGTTCACCGATGTCAGCATCGCCTCCGGCGTGCGCACCACCGGCGACGAACCCGAGGCCGCGGCGTGGCTCGACTTCGACCTTGATGGCGACGCGGACCTGCTCGTTGCCTCCACCGGCGAAAGCACGCGCGCGCTCAACCTGTTCCGCAATCAGGGCGACGGGACCTTCACGCTCGCCAACGACCGGCTCCCGGCCCTCGGCGTGCCGGGGCACTGCTACTCGATGACCGTGACCGACCTCGACCTCGACGGCTGGAGCGATGTCGTGCTGCTGACCACGGGCATCGGGCCGACACTGCTCTCCAACAGCCCCGACGGCGCCGGCGGGCGGATGTTCGACGAAATCGCGGGCGACGCCGGGTTCACGTTCCTCGGCCCCGCGCCGATGGGCATCAGCGCCGGCGATTACGACAACGACGGCGATTTCGACCTGGCCATCTCCAACGGGGCCGAGGGCGTCTACTACGAGAACCTCGGCGGCTCGCTCGCTCGGGTCTTCCCGGTCACGGGCTACTGGGCATGGGGGGTGAGCTGGCTCGACGCCGACAACGACGGCGGGCTCGATCTGTTCCACGCCGGCAGTCTCGGCAGCGGGCCCAACCACAACCTGCTCTACCGCAACCTCGGAGGCGGCGCGTTCGAGGACGTCTCGGAAGCCCTCAACGACGCGGCCCAGGACAGCAAGAACGCCGTGCGGATCGACTTCGACAACGACGGCCTGCTCGACCTGGTGGTGATCAACCCCGCCGGCGACGACACCCGCACCAACCTGTTCGACAACGTCTCGACCGACGCGGGGGCGTGGGTCGCGATCGACCTCGTCGGCGACGGCCGGCTGGTGAACACCGACGGGCTCGGGGCAGTCGTCCGAGTCCATGCGGGCGGCGTGACCCGGCACCGCGAGGTGGTCAGCGGGTCCTCGACCAGTTCGACCGAAGACCTGCGGGCCCACGTCGGCCTCGGCACCGCGGCCGCGATCGACTGGGTCGAGGTGGTCTGGCCCCGGATGGGCAGCCTCGAATCCCGCACCGAGCGGCTCGAGGGCCCGATCGGCGTCGATCAGATCCTCACGATCCACTCGGGCTGTCTGGCCGATTTCGATCGGGACGGCGTTGCCAACACGCGCGACGTGCTGGCCTTCCTGAATGCGTGGAACGCGGGAGACCCCCGGGCCGATCTCAACGGCGACGGCTCGAACGACACCCGCGATGTGCTGCTGTTCTTGAACGAGTGGGTGCTCGGCTGCGGCTGAGGGGCTGCTGCGAGGCTCACCCGGCAAAAGTCTCTGGAGTTCTCGGAATACCCGCCCCGGGAGGGGGCGTTGGCACAGAGAAAGTACACAGTCGTTTACCTTTCTCGCCGCCAGCTTCCCGTACGTTTCGGGCCATTCACAAGGAACCCCCGACCATGCGCCACCGCCACGGAATTCTCGCTCTCGCCGCCCTCCTCGGAACCTCCGGCTCGGCCCTCGCCGGCGATTCGGTCGCCACCTACCGGGTCGATTTCGACGCGACGTGGAGCGCCCAGAACCACCCGCTCGACTTCCCCAACAACCCGCACTTCTCCGGCCTCATCGGCGGCACGCACCACGCCGGCATCCACTTCTGGGAGCTGGGTGCACTGGCATCGCCCGGCATCGAGAGCATGGCCGAGACCGGCTCCAAGTCGGCGCTGACCGGCGAGGTCAACAGTGCGATCGGCACCGGCGAGGCCGAGTACCTCCTCTCCGGCCCCGGCATGGGCAACTCGCCCGGGTCGGTGAGCATGACCTTCCAGGTGAGCGCATCGCACCCGCTGGCCTCGATCGTCTCGATGATCGCGCCGAGCCCGGACTGGTTCGTCGGCGTCGATTCGCTGCCCCTGGCGGTCGCCGGGGTCTGGATCGACGAGGTCGTGGTGGGCCTCGCGCCCTACGACTCTGGCACCGACAGCGGCGTGAGCTACAACTCGTTCAACCAGGACACCCAGCCGCCCGAGCCGATCCACGACCTCTCGGATATCTATCCCTTCGAGGGCACGCCGCCGCTGGGCACGTTCACCTTCACGCTGCTCTCGGTGGAGGGCTGCCTCGCCGACTTTAACGACGACACCTTCGTGAACACCCAAGACGTCCTGGCGTTCCTGAACGCGTGGAACGCCGGCGATGCCTCGGCGGATATCAACGCGGACCAGACGGTCAACACGCAGGACGTGCTGGCGTTCCTGAACCTGTGGACGGCCGGCTGCGACTGATCCCGGCGGGAGCCGCTCCACAACACGTACACCGCGCGGGCCCGCCTCGCGCAGCGTGCCCACGCCCCCGGCGTGGGCGTGTTTCTTTCGGGAGATGGCGTCGAACACCCCCGGCCGCCGATGTGTACAGTCCCCCCGTGTACCAGGCCCTGCTCACACGCCGCTACCTGACCAGCAAGGTCATGCCGCTGCTCGCCTCGCTGGCGGTGGTGCTGTGCACCGCCATGGTGCTGATCACATGGTCGGTGATGGGGGGGTTCCTGCTGAACCTGACCCAGGCCGGGCGGTCGCTGATCGGCGATGTCCGGATCGCCTGGCCCAATGTCGGCTTCCCGCACTACGAGGACCTGATCGAGCGGCTCGAGAACCACCCCGAGGTCGAGGCGGCCTCGCCGCTGATCGAGACGTTCGGCATGATCACGCTGCTGGAGAACCGGACCGAGGGCATCCTGATCCGCGGCATCGAGGGCGAGAGCTTCGCCCGCGTCACCAACTACGCCGACACCCTCTGGTGGAAGCCGCTCGACGAGCCCATGCAGAAGGACAAGGCCGGCGACGATGTGCGGCTCGAGCCGGGCGACCGCAACCTGCTGCAGCGGGTCTACGACGACGGGCTCTCGCTGACCGAGATCGACCCCGACACCGGCGTGCGGGAGAGCGCGCTGGTGCTCGGCATCGAGGTGGGGGGCTGGAACGTCAGGACCGACTGGGGTGGCTACTACCCGCGGGTGCAGTTCATCACCGGGTCGGACGGCTCGAGCGAGATGCAGAACCTGTTCATGCCCGCGGGCGGCGAGCTGACCGTGCTGGTCGTGCCGCTCGACTCGCGGGGCCGGCCGATGGAAGCGGTGACCGCCAGGCTGCCCGTCGCCAACGAGTTCGAGAGCGGGCTCTACGACGTGGACCGCCAGACCGTGCTGATGGACATCAAGGCTCTGCAGCGGATGCTCCGGATGCACTCGGCCAAGCGGGTGGTGCGTTCGGGTCAGGACGAGGCGGACCCGCTCGGGGGATTCTTCGAAGAGGACGGGACGGACAACGGATCGGCCCAGCCCGAGATCGTCGAGGACCCGGCCCGCGTGACGGCGGTGCTGGTCAAGCAGGCCGACCCCGACGGAGACGTCGAGGCGTTCCGCGAGCGGTGTCGGGCGATCTACGCGGAGTTCGCGGCGGCCCATCCCGACGTGCCCTCGGCGAGCAGCATCGGTGTCGAGACCTGGGAGGACGCCAACCGGATGATGATCGGCGCGGTCAAGAAAGAGACCGGGCTGGTGCTGATCATCTTCACGTTCATCTCGTTTACCGCGGTGTTTCTGGTGTTTGCGATCTTCTGGGCGATGATCAGCGAGAAGACCAAGGACATCGGCGTGCTGCGGGCGTTGGGCGCCAGCCGCATGGGCGTCGCGTGGGTGTGGCTCCGGTATGGGCTGGCGATCGGCGTGGTGGGTTCGCTCTTCGGCGGTCTTCTGGCGTGGGCGATCGTGACGAACATCAACGAGATCCACGAGGGCATCGCGCTCAGCGGCGACTGGCTCGGCCGCACTCTCACCGGCACGCCGTGGAATTGGTACATCTGGGACCCCAAGGTCTATGTCTTCAAGGAGATCCCGCACAGCATCGAGCCGTGGAAGGCGGCATTCGTGCTTGTCGGTGGTCTTCTCTCGTGTCTGCTCGGTGCGCTGCTGCCCGCAGCCCGCGCCGCCCGGATGCACCCCGTCCAGGCCCTGCGATTTGAGTAACCGAGTTCGAAACGCCAGCGAGGAGCCCCCGAACCGAATGTCGACCGTGACCGCCCAAACCCCCGCCCCGACCAAGCCCGCCAAGTCCGGGCCCTTGCTGCGCGTCACCGGCCTGCACAAGACCTACCGCCTCGGGCGCGTCGATGTCCCGGTGCTCCACGGCGTGGACATCGAACTGGGCCGGGGCGAGTGGGTCGCGATCCTCGGCGCGTCGGGCTCGGGCAAGAGCACCCTGCTCCACCTGATCGGCGGGCTCGACCGCCCGGACAAGCCGGCGGCCGGCAGGCCCGGTGCGACGATCCGGTTCGAGTCGCAGGACGTGGTCGCGTTCTCGCACGCCGAGCTGAACCGGTACCGCTGCCGCGACGTGGGGTTCGTGTTTCAGTTCTACCACCTGCTCCCCGAGCTGACAGTGACCGACAACGTGCTGCTGGGCGCGATGATCCGGCTGGGGCGGTTCGGGTACATGTCCGAGCGTGCGGCCCTGCACGAGACCGCGGCCCGGCTGCTGGACGCCTTCGGGCTCAAGGGTCGCCTGCGCCACAAGCCCGCGCAGCTCTCCGGCGGCGAGCGGCAGCGCGTGGCCATCGCCCGGGCGCTGATCAACGACCCGGCCCTGCTGCTGGCCGACGAGCCGACCGGCAACCTCGACCGCAAGACCGGGGCGGCCATCCTCGATGTGCTCGCGGAAATCCGGCGGGAGCGGGGGCAAACGATGCTCATGGTCACCCACGACCCGGAGATCGCGGCCAGGGCCGATCGGATCGTCGAACTCGTGGACGGGCGGGTGGTGGCCCAGAATGGCTGAACGGTCGGTCGCCGGCTGGCCATTTTGTGAGACAGGGGCCGTGTGCGATGCAAGAATCGTGCGTCACGGTCTCCCCGAGCGGTTTCCGTCGCCCCCCCCTCGTCGCGGCCCCCGGTTTGTGCTTACTATCGAAACTGTCCCCGGAGTGAATATTTGAGCGGATCCCCGACCACCTACACCCCCCCGCCGGCCCGGGTGGTCGGTGTGCAGTCTGCGGACGGGCAGCACGAGATCGCTGCGCGGGTCACCGAGGTCGGCTCGGGCCCCGCGGTCGTGTTTCTGCACGGGCTGGTCGGTCTCAACGACCACTGGGAAGAGGTCGTCGCGAGGGTTCACCCTCACGTCCGGTGCGTCCTGCTCGAACTGCCGCTGCTCAACCTGCCCCGCGACATCTGCTCGATCGAGGGCGTCGCCGACCTGACCCAGCGGTTCGTTCGCGAGAATCTTGACGAGCCGGCGGTGCTGGTGGGCAACTCCTTCGGCGGCCACGTCGCGCTGCGGGTGGCGCTCGAGCACCCGGAGATCGTTTCGGGGCTCGTGCTCGCGGGGTCGAGCGGGCTGATCGAGCGATCGATGGTCCGCGAAGTGCAGATCAGGCCGAGCCGCGAGTGGCTGAGCCAGAAGATCGGCGAATTGTTCTTCGACCGCGCGCACATGCGGGATGCAGACCTGGAGCGTGCGTACAAGGAACTCAGCCGGCGCAGCTGCGCACGGGCGATGGTGCGGCTCTCCCGCAGCGCCCGGCGCAACCATCTCGGCAACCAGATCACACAGATCCACTCGCCGGCGCTCCTGATGTGGGGCCGTCAGGACGTTGTCACGCCCCCCGAGGCGGCCGAGCAGTTCCACAAGCTGCTGCCCGATTCGAGGTTGGTGTGGTTTGACCAGTGCGGGCATGTCCCGATGGTCGAGCAGGCCGACGGATTCGCCACCGAACTCGTCCGCTTCACCGAAGAGATCTCCCAGTCGCGAACCTCGTGAGCCGGCCCCGCTGCCAACCCGTCGAGCCGAACGCCGTGCGCTGGACCGGGCTTGTCGGCGCGGCCCTCGCGGCACGGGTCGCCCACAGAGCGGTGCTGCTCGACGACGAGGCCCGGTGGGTCGCGAACACACGCCGCGTCCAACTCGCGCAGCTGCGGAAGAACCTGCGCCGGGCGGCGGGCATCGAGATCGGGCGGGAGTGCGGATTCGGCCGTATCGCGGGGATCCGCAACGGCGGCGAGATGCTCGCGGCCTATCGCCGGACCACGCCGCTGGCCGACTGGTACGCCTTCGCCGACAGGCTCGGACGCATGCGCGAGGGGGGCGAGCCGGACCTGCTCTGGCCGGGGCTGGTGGGCGACTTTGCGCAGACCAGCGGCACGACGGCGGGGGACAAGTTCATCCCGCTCAGCCGCGAGATGATGCGGTCCAACTTTCTGGCGAGCCTAGACATCTTCGCGAACCTGATGCGGCTGGGTGAGTCGCTGCCCGGGCTGCTCTGCGGCAAGTGCCTGTTCATCGGCGGCTCGAGCGACGTGGAGACCAACGCCCACGGCGTGCGCACGGGCGATCTTTCGGGGCTCGTGACAAACCTCATCACGTGGCCCCTCAGCGAAATCTATCTGCCCGGCAAGCAGATCGCGCTGCTGAGCGACTGGACCACCAAGATCGAGGTGATGGCCAGGGCGATCTGGAACGAGGACGTGCGGTTCATCAGCGGCATGCCAAGCTGGGGCATCGTGCTGTTCAAGCGGGTCGTCGAGATCGCCCGCGAGCACGGTCTGCCCGCCGAAACGCTCGCGGATGTCTGGCCCAACCTGCGTGTGTTCGTGCACGGCGGGGTGAAGTATCAGCCGTTCGATGCGCGTGTGCGCACGCTCTATTCCGGCGCGCCGGACGGGGCGGATATCCCGACGCGGTTTGAGCTGTACCCGGCGAGCGAGGGATTTGTCGCGATGCAGGACGGTCCGCTGGTTGGTGGTGCGCAGCCGCCGCTCCGGCTGATCCCCGACATCGGGATTTTCTATGAGTTTGTGCCGCTGTCGGAGATCGACGATCCGAATGCGCGCGCGTTCACGGCCGATGAGGTCGAGGTCGGCGAGCGGTACGTCGTGGTGATGAGCACGTGCGCCGGGCTGTGGCGGTACATCCTGGGCGACGTGGTTGAGTTTGACACTGTGCCCCGGGCGGGCATGCGCGGGCCCGAGGTCGGACCGGCGAGGATGCGGATCGTCGGGCGGCACCGCCACTTCATCAACGCGTTCGGTGAGAACCTGATCGTCGAGCACATCGAGCACGGCGTCGCCGAGGCCGCACGCCGGACCGGGCTGGTGGTGGGGGAGTTCACCGCGGCTCCGGTCTATCCCGAGGCCGGGCAGAAGGCCGGGCTGCAGGTGGCGGTGGAGTTTGCTTGCGGTACTCCGGAAGGCCGGGAACTCGCCGAGTTTGCCGGCGCGTTCGACGCGGCGGTGAAGGCGATCAACGTGGATTACACCACCAAGCGACGGGACGACCTGGGCATGGGGCCGCCGACGGTGACGCCGCTGCCGATCGGGGCGTTCCACGGCTGGCTGGCCTCTCGCGGCAAGCTGGGCGGGCAGCACAAGTGCCCGCGGTGTGCCAACCACCGAGAGATCATCGAGGATGTCGTGGCAACAGCCGGGCCGGCTCTGGTGAGCGGCACCGCATCCGTCCGATAACGACACCTGGGCCCTTCCTGGTGAAATCGAGCGGTGTCTCTGCCGGATCAAGTATAGTGATTACTAGCTTTTGAAGGAGACGCCGCATGGCCGGTCAACGGCAGAGCGTGGACGAGCGGGTCGATGGGCTGGAGAAGAGCGTCGCGCTGCTGCGGATGCAGGTGCGGGCGCTTCAGGACCGGCTCGGTCTCGCGAGCGGCGCGGAGGAAGCGATCGAGGAGGCTGCGGCCGTTGCTCCGACTGCCCCGCTCCCACCGACTGTTGCTGCTGATTCACGCCCGTTGACACCGGATGTCCCGCCGACTGTTGCCGGCCCGTTGTCCGCCCCGGCATCAGGCGCACGGTCTGAGTTGAAGGTCGGCAGCGGCGGGCCGCCGGTGGTTGCTGCGCGAGTGCGTGAGGTGGGTCGGGTCGGGCTCGAGCGGCGGATCGGCGGGCAGGTCTTTGCGATCGCCGGGGCGTTGATCGTGGTGATCGGTTTGGCACTTGCGGTCAAGGTCGCGATCGACGCGGGGTGGTTCCGGCTGCTGCCGCCGGGGCTCCGGTGTGCGGGTATCGCGCTGGTGGGCGCAGCGTTTCTGGCTGCGGGCGAGTGGCTCCGGACGCGGGTGAAGGCGATCGCGGTCGCCGGGTGCAACGCTGCGGGGCTGGGCGCGATGTACGTCGCGGCGTTCGCGTCGTTCGGCGTCTTCGGTCTGGTGTCGGCGCCGGTGGCGTTTGTGCTGATGGCGGGGGTCGCGGCGATCGGCTTTGGTATCGCGATGCGCCACGGGTTTCTCTCGACGGCGATGCTGTCTCTGATCGGCGCATACCTCGTGCCGATCCTGCTCGCGCGGTCGGACGCGAGCCCGCTGGTGCTGCCGGTGTACGTGCTGTTGCTCTCGGTCGCCTCGCTCTCGCTGGTGGTGTTCCGCCCCGTGCCGTTCGGGCGGCTGCGCGATGTGGTCTGGATCGGTACCGGGGTGCTGGGGTTCTTCTGGACGGTGGCTGAGAGCGGTGACAGCACGTGGATCGTGCTGGCGTTCTGGGCTGCTGCGTGGGGGCTGCACCAGGCCGAATTGCTGGTGAGCGCCGGGCGCGGCGATCTGACCCCTCCGGCCGACCTGCGGCGTGGACGCTGGCGCAGGCGTGTCGAGCCGGTGCTGCTCTCGGTCGCAACGACGACGGGCGCGGTGGGGATCGCCGCGATCGTGCTGAGTCAGGAGACGCTTCTGCCTCACTGGCTTGCGTCGGCGTCGGCGTTTGTGGTGACGAGCATGCTGGCGATGATGTTCGGGGGGCACCTGCGCGTGCTGCGTGACAAGCCCCGAAACGGGCTCGAGATGCTCGGCGCGGCTCACGCGGCGCAGGCGGGGGCGTTGCTGATTGTCACGATTGCGCTGGCGCTCGGCGGCTGGGTCGAGGTGGTCTCGTGGCTGGCGATGGGGGTCGGCGCGGTGGTCGCCGGGCGGTGGATCGGTGCGCGGTCGCTGGATGTCTACGGCATCGTGCTGTTGTGCATCGCCACGGTGCGGCTGGTGACCTTCGACCTGTTCGCCGGTGCGGCGGGCGTGCCGTGGCAGGTCTCGGCCGGGGTCGCGATCTCGCCGTGGGGTGTGCTGATGCTGGGCGCGGGCGCGGCGTGGCTCACGACAGCGTTTCTGTTGCTGCGCACGGTGCGTGACGAGGTGTCGGAGGCGGGGGACCGGCGTGCGACTTTGCCGCGGCCGGTGGTGGCGTTCGTGGCGGCGACGGTTGGTGCCGCCTCCGTGAGCATGGCGCCGACGCACCCGGACTCGTCCGCAGCGGCGATATGCATGGCGTGGCTGGCGCTGTCGCTGGTGTGGCGGGCGGTCGCGCGGGTAGAGCCGCGGCTGCACTTCGATGCGCTGGGCGCGGTGCTCGCGTGCGGCGCGATCGTGCCGTGGGTCGTGGCGTCGTCGCCGGCCGGCTGGCTCGCCGACACGACGGCGCCGTTGACGCATCCGGCGTTCTGGCTGGCGTGCGCGGTGACCGCGACGTTGCTGGCGCACGCGTGGGCTGCGCGTCGCTGGTGCTCGTGGTCGGAGTCTGGTTCGCCGTGGCCTGTGCTGGCGGCGGCGGCCGGTGTGGTGGCGTTTGGTGCGACGTCGATCGAGGTCGCCCGTTCGGCGTCGTTGCTCGCCGCCGACGAAACCGCGCAACGTGCTGCGGTCTCGATCTGGTGGGGTTTGTGGGGTGTTTCGCTGATCGTCGGCGGCTTTACGAGGCGCTGTGCGCCGGTGCGGTACGTCGGCTTGAGCGTGCTCGGTATTGCTGCGCTCAAGGCGGTGGTTCTCGACCTTGCGGGCGTGCCGCCGGTGTGGCGGGTCGCGAGCTTCGTCGGGCTGGGCGTGCTGATGCTGGGCGTTGCGGTGCTGTACGGGCGTGTGAGCGATGTCATCGGCAACAAACGCACAGAAAGCGACGCTCCGGACGCGCCCGCTGCTTCCTCCGGAACGGGCAGGCTAGACTGATCCATGAAAGGGACTGATGTGAACACCACCGGCGCGGGAGTGTCGCGCAAAGACAACGCGATGAACGACTGCGGCGCCGAGCATGTGCTCGATGCCGCGGCCTGTCTGCTCGGCCAGTGCGGTCGAATCGTCGAGGCTATGGACGACGAGTCGTACTGCTGTGCGTCGACTGTTCTCGCCGGCGGCACGATCGGCAAGCACCTCCGCCACACGCTCGATCACTTCGGCGCGATTCTGGTTGGCACGCAGCGCGACACGGCGATCGACTACGACCACCGTGCGCGTGGTGTCGCGGTCGAGACCGATCGGTCCGCGGCGATCGAGCAGATTGGGGGCCTGCGCTCCGGGCTGGCCGCGCTGCAGCAGGACCTCGGCGGCCCGGTGCGCATCCGCGTGATGCTCTCCGGCGACGGCACCGAGACCGAACTCGACTCGACCGTCGTCCGCGAGGTGGCGTTTGCCACCCACCACGGCATCCACCACGTCGCGATGATGAAAGCGATCGCGTGCGAGATGGGGGTGGCGCTGGACGGTGATATCGGAAAGGCGCCCTCGACAATTCAGCACGAGCGTGGCGCGAAAGATGCAACTCCAACTCAGGCGGGGGCGTAGCGCCGCGTATGTGTACGGTCACGATTCTCAAAGTTCCCGGCGGCGGGTTCCGTATGGTCGCAAGCCGCGACGAGAGCCCCACCCGGCCCCGCGCCACCCCGCCCAGATGGGTGGACCGGATCGCCGGTGATGCCCGCGCGGTCTGGCCGATCGACGGCCTGGCCGGCGGAACGTGGGTCGCGGCCGGCGAGCACGGGCTGGTGCTCACGGTGTTGAATGTCAATCTCGCCGATCCGCCGCGGCCCAGCGAGGACCGCAGGGTCAGCCGCGGCAGCATCATCCCGAGGCTGATCCGGCTGGCCGACGCGGGCGAGGCGGCCCGGGCTCTGGCCGAGTTGGAGCTGGATCGGTTCGAGCCCTTCCGGCTGGTCGCGGCCGACCGGCTCCGGGGGCTTCGGATCGTCGAGTGCCGCTGGGACGGGAGCGAGCTGCGGACGACCGAGATCGGGTCCGGGCCTGCCTGCTTTGCCTCGAGCGGGCTGGGCGACGAGCACGTCGAGCCCCGGCTGCCGCTGTTCGAGGAGATGATCGCCGAGGACGGGGCGAACCCGGAGACTCAGGACGCCTACCACGCCCACCTCTGGCCAGACCGGCCGGAGATTAGCGTGTTCATGGAAAGGCCGGGGGCGAGGACCATCAGCATCACGCGGGTCGAGATGCTCCCGGTCGCCGAGGAGGATGTCGAGGCCGGCAGCCGCCGGCTCTTCGAGGTCGAGATGGACTACGAGCCGGTGGATCTGTCTGAGTCGATCCTGGGCGGTTCCGGACGGCGGGGCTAAGGGCTCCTGACCGCCGGGTTCGTCGATCGGTTCCGGGCCTCGTGAGCCGGCTTCCCTCCCGCGCTCGGGCCCACTACAGTGTCGCCCCATGGACCTGTCGAAAATCGTCACCGCCCAGCTGCTCGTGAACGTGGCCGTCATCCTCGTGGTGATCCACACGATCCTGATCACGGTCGCGTACCTGATCTATCTGGAGCGGAAGATCTCTGCCTACATCCAGGACCGGATCGGCCCCAACCGGGTGGGCTTCGACTTCGGCCTGCCCTACCTGAGCTTCCTCAAGGGGGCGCTCGGGCTGGGTCAGCCGCTGGCCGACGGCATCAAGTTCATGCTCAAAGAGGACTACGCGCCGACGCGCGTGGACAAGTACCTGTTCACGCTGGCGCCGATCGCCAGCATCATCCCGGCGCTGATCGGCTTTGCGATCATCCCGTGGGGTGGCGTCTGGATCTGCCCCGACTTCACGCTGCCGCTGATCGGCGAGATCCAGGGTGGCCCGGTTTACGTCACCGGTCTCTCAGCCAACGTTGGCATCATCTACCTGCTCGCGGTAGCGTCGCTGGGTGTCTACGGCATCACGCTCGGCGGCTGGGCCAGCAACAACAAGTACTCGTTCCTCGGTGGCCTGCGGTGCACCGCCCAGATGATCAGCTACGAGATCCCGCTGGGCGTGAGCCTGCTCGCGGCCCTGCTGCTCATGGGCACCGTCATGCCCGAGGGCATCATGCGGTACCAGGCCGAGCACGGCTGGCTCATCTTCAGCCAGCCCATCGCGGCGTTTGTCTTCTTCATCGCGATCCTCGCGGAGGCCAACCGCGCCCCGTTCGACAACGCCGAGGCCGAGCAGGAGCTCGTAGGCGGCTACCACACCGAGTATTCGGCGATGCGGTTTGCGATGTTCTTCCTTGCCGAGTACGCCCACATGATCACCAGCAGCGCGTTCTTTGCGTTGATCTTCCTGGGTGGCTACCAGATGTTGCCGTTTGTCGGCGACCCTCTCACCAGCCCCGAGGCGACGAGCATCTTCGCGGTGCTGGCCAAGTTCGGCGTGCTGTTCGGCAAGGTCGTGCTGCTGGTCTGCTTCATGATGGTCATCCGCTGGACCCTGCCTCGACTCCGGTACGACCAGGTCATGATGATGGCGTGGCAGGCGATCATCCCGCTGTCGATGGTGGTGCTGGTGATGACCGCCGTGATGGTCTACTTCGACCTGCGGAGCGTGGGCCCGATGCTGGCGGCCAACGCGGTGCTGGGCGTGGTGTGCCTGCTCGTGCTGCCGCTGCTCAAGCCGACCAAGACCAACAAGCGCATCGCGATCTACGGCTCCCGGTTCAGCCCGACCGAGGGCGAGCGGGTGATGACGCGCCCGACTAACGTTGTGGCGTTGGAGGACCGGCCCGTGCAGGGGACGTCGCCGACGATCTGAGCTGGCTGGTGGCCCATTCGGTTGGCTCTACTGGAGCGCCTTGACCTCATCCGTCTGCTGCGAGACGAACATCCGCGGCAGCAGGTAGACCGTCTCGCCATGCCGGTAGAGGTGGCCGCTGATCTCGAAGGTCCAACTCTCGCCCTGGCTCTCTGCCTTGCGTTCCATGACTTCGACGAGCATGCAGGGCAGCAGCCGCAGGCGGTTGGGCAGCGTGCCGACGTTTGAGGCTCCGCCGTCGTTGTCAATGGCGATGACCCAGTCGCCTTCGGCGCTTCGGACCATCCGCCCGCGTTGATTGAGCAGCATGCGGCCCTCGAGCCGGGGGCCGGGGGTGGGCGTGCCCTCGGCGGGCGTGTCGTCGTCGGGCTTGGCGAATGTCGTGTCTATGCCGCGGCGTTCCTGGCGTTGGGCCTCCAACTGGCGGATCAGGTCCTCGACCCGGTCGCCGCTGCTGGGGGGCGTGATCGGGGCCTCGTCGGGCTGGTCGGCGGCGTCATCCGGCTGGTCGGGCGCGGGCTCGGTCGGGGCGGGTTGGTCCGCTGCGGGCAGGTTGGTCGAGGCGAAGACGGTGGGGAGCAGCCAGTTTCGGTCCTGGTATTCAAGCACTTCGCCGGTGAGGCTGAGCCAGAGGCCTCGGGTGCTGTCGCCGAGCAGGGTCTCGATGCGGGCGTAGGTGCTGCAGGGCAACAGGGCCATCGCGGGCTCGGGCTGGCGGGCACCGGTCCGGGTGACGGGCAGGAAGGCCAGCCCGCCGGTGCGCATCCTGACGATCTCGCCGGTCCACCCGACGAGGAATGTCCCCTCGGGGCGGAGCGTGTCCGGGTCGGCCTTCGCGGCCGAGCCGTCCGCGAGGGGGACTCGTTCGGCGCTCGCACCGAGATTGGGGACCACTTGTTGCACGACGGGCAGGGAGGAGGGCTTGACCGGCACGCCGCTGGCCGGCCGCGAGAGGAGGTCCCGCATGTGCTCATCGGCGCTGATGTCGGTCAGCAGCGGGTCGAGCCGGGCGTCCGGGCGTCGGTCGGGTGCGGTGGCGGCTGGGGTGCCCTCGACGGGCGGAGGCGCTGCATCGTCCTGGGCGGCGCAGGGGTTGCCGGAGAGCGGGAGCCCCGCGAGCAGGCAGAGCATCAGCGTGGCGGGTCGGGCGCGCCGGGGTGCGGTCGGTTGGGGTTTGGGCGTCATCACGACCTCCTTGTCGGCCTGATCCCCGCCCCGGGGCGAGACATTGGCGGTGCGGGCGGGGTTCGGTGGGGGGATCGTACCGCGCCGCCGGCGGCTTGCCCGGCGTGGCGCGGGGCGGTCGCCATTGACCCGGCTCGGCTGCGCCGATACGGTCTGTGCAGGAAGCACGGCCGTGTGCCCGAGTGGTCTAAGGGAACGGATTGCAAATCCGTTGTGGCGTAAGCCCAATCGTGGGTTCGAATCCCACTGCGGCCTCTGAACGAGACGACCGGCGTCGAGCGATCGACGCCGGTCGTTGTCGTTTTCGGTTGGTGCCGCTGGCGTCAGACCGGCCGGATCAGGTCAGTTCGGTCAGGTTCTGCATCGCCCACGAGCCGCCGGGCTTCCACCAGTATCGGAGCACCTCGCCGTCCGCGGAGGCGCCGAGGATGTTGATCGTGCCAGTGGAGCTGACGGTCAGGCCGGAGAGCTTTCCGACCGGGAGGACGGCGTCCTCGACCACATCGCTGAGGGTGGCGATGTTCCAGCCGCCGCTGGTGGGGGCCCACCAGTAGACAGACAGGTTGCCGTCGGCGTCGAGGCCGGCGATGTTGGTCGCGCCCCAGGGCGTGACGAAACTGGCGAGGCTCGAGGCGCGGAGCGCGGGGCCGTCGAAGAGGGTGGTGAGGTTGCTGGTCGTCCAGTTGGGGCCAAAGCTGGGCACCCACCACGTAACGCTGACGTTGCCTTCGGCGTCGGTGCCGACGAGGTTGATCGCGCTCCAGGTGGTGAGGTAGGCGGTGAGCCCGCCGGTCAGCGGCGGCGCACCGGTCGATGCGCTGAGGTTGCTGACGGTCCAGCGCGACAGGCTCGAGTGGTACCAGACCGCCTGGATGTTGCCGTCGGCGTCGAGCCCGGCGATGTTCAGGGCGTTCCAGGGCGTCACGAAGCTGATAAGCGAGCTGGAGAAGATCGGTGTCGCCTTGCCGTCGAGGCGGAGATCGACATCGGAGAGATTGCGCGAGACCCAGACCGCGCCGTTCTCGCCGGTCGCGCCGGTCTGGTTGAACAGGTGGATGTCGTTGTTGGAGTCGATGCCCGCGATGTGGACCTTGTTGCCCTTGCTGACAAACACCGTGATGTCGCCTTCGAGCAGGCCGGCAGTGCTGAGCTCGGTGTTGATGTTGCGGTAGGACCAGACGCCCTCGGCCGAGCGGCGGAAGAGCAGCAGCCCCTCGTCGCTGGTTGCCGCGGCGTAGGTCAGCCCGTCGCGCGGGTCGGTGAAGGTCTGGATCTGCCCGGACACCGTCGGCGTGCCGGCAAGGGTCTGCAGATCGGCGACCGTCCACGAGCCGTCGTCCTGGAAGAACGCGATCGGGCGGCCGCTGTTGTTGAGCGTGGTGACCGTGAGCTCGCCGTTGCCCACCGCCGAGCCGGTGATGGCGGCCCCTGACGCGGCGACGTTGTCCGACGGGGCGAGCTGATCGATCAGCTCGGCGCCGAGCGCGTCGATCTTGACGTTGGTGTTGGTGGTGACGGTGGTCGAGACGCGCCGGCCGAGCCCCGTGGTCTCGTCAACGAAGGTGACGTAGTAGTCGCCGCCGTCGACCTCGATCTGGTAGTTGCCGGCCTGGTCGGTGGTGTACGAGCCGACAAGGACGCCGCTGTCGATGTCGGTCACGTCCACACGCACGCTGCCCCGACCCTCGCCGATCGAGTAGAACTCGTTGCTGTTGGCGTCGTCGTAGACCACGCCGAGGATGTACGTCCGCGGCGGGCGGCCCGAATAGCCGAACACCTGCGTGAAGTAGGTGTGGTAGGTCGAGGACCCCGACGAGCCGGGGAAGTAGAACCCGACACCGATCTCGTCGTAGTGGAAGTTCTGCGAGAAGCTCTCCCAGAGGCTCAGCACGTTCTTGCGGTGGCCGACCGAATCGAGCCACGCGACGTGGGACTCGTCGATGTCGTCGTACCCGGCCGCGATGTTCTCACCGGCCGAGCCGTCGTAGCCGTTGGCGTCGGCCCGCTCCTGAGCACGGTCGCCGTCGGGGTTGACGTGGTCGAAGAAATCGCGGTTGTACATGTCGAAGCTGTGCTGCCTCGACGCGAGCGTGAGCGGGCCGTTGAGCGCGAGGGGCTCGGAGGGCTCGAGGTTGGCCAGCTCGCCGGCGGTCAGGTCGGCGGTCAGGTCCACGCCGGTCCGGATCGCCTCGGCCGCGGGATTGGCGCGTGCCCGGTTGACCAGTTCGAGGAGGTAGACCTCCTCGCTCGACCACGTGAACGACAGCAGCCGCCGTCCCTCCAGCGACTCCATCCACACGTCAGCGCTTCGGCTGTTCATGCCCGGACTCCTCACCCGTTGCTTTCGGGTGTCATTGTCTTTCAGATCTTCCCACATTGGGCCCATCGGCTCAGGCGGGCCGCGTGTGCACGCATCGCCCGCGATCGGCTCATGGTCCGTCCTGAGTTGTACGTTTGGAGCACCCCTGAGGATTCCCACAACGGCACGAATCGTGCCATGTTGTGCGGCCCTGTCAGGGGTCTGGCCGTGGCGTCTGTCCGCAGCATCGCTACGATCCGCATCGGCTGGTCGCGGCTTGGCGCCCGTCTGGCCCGGGCGTTCTTCACGCCCGCCGGAGGACGATATGCCCGATCAGGACGACGCGTTCGCGACCCCCGAGCAGATGCAAGCCGCCGCGGAGGCCTTCCGGGCCGACTACGCCGCCCTCCGCGACGAGATCGGCAAGGCGGTGGTGGGGCACCAGGACATCGTGGACGGCGTGCTGACCTGCCTGTTCACCGGCGGCCACGCCTTGCTGGAGGGCGTGCCGGGGATCGGCAAGACGCTGCTCATCCGCACGCTCTCGGAGGCCCTGAGCCTGTCGTTCTCGCGCGTGCAGTTCACCCCCGACCTCATGCCGGCCGACATCACCGGCACCACCATCGTCCACGAGGCCGAGATCGACGGACGCACCCAGCGGCAGTTCCGCTTCCAGCCGGGGCCGATCTTCGCCCAGATCGTGCTGGCCGACGAGATCAACCGGGCCACGCCCAAGACCCAGTCGGCCCTGCTGGAGGCGATGCAGGAGCGGAGCGTGACGGCCGCGGGCCAGACCCACGCCCTGCCCTCGCCATTCTTCGTGATGGCGACCCAGAACCCGATCGAGCAGGAGGGGACTTACCCGCTGCCCGAGGCCCAGCTGGACCGGTTCTTCTTCAAGCTGACGGTCGGGTATTCCGGCCGGAGCGAGTTGGCCGAGATCCTCGAACGGACGACCACCGGCGCGCGCACGACCATCAACCCCGTGCTCGACGCCGAGCGGATCGAGCGGTACCAGCAGCTCGTCCGCCGCGTGGCGATCGCCCCGCACGTGCGGGACTACGCCGTGCGGACGGTGCTGGCGACGCACCCCAAGGACAGCCGCTACGGCGGCGGTGAGTTCGCGACGCCGCTGGTGAATGAGTATGTGCGGGTCGGCGCGTCGCCTCGGGCGGCGCAGGCGATCGAACTGGCGAGCAAGTGCCGGGCGCTGCTGGACGGGCGTGCGGCCGCGAGCGTGGACGACGTCCGCGAGATAGCGATGCCCGCCCTGCGTCACCGGATCATCCTCAACTTCGAGGGTGAGGCCGAGGGCGTGACCACGGACACCATCGTGGAGAACATCGCCGGGACGCTGCCGGTGGAGGTGGGGTAGACCCGGCGCAAGAAAAACCGGGGCGAATCGCCCCGGTGCGTGTGCTCTGTCTGGTGACCGGTCCGCGGTCGGGACCGCTTACTCTGCGATGAGCGCTTCGAGTTCCGCCCGCAGCTTCTTCTCGGTTTCGGCGGCGTCGCCGAAGCCGATGTGCACGTGCCGGACCACGCCCTGCTTGTCGATGATGACCGAGTGCGGGATGCCGCTGACACCGAACTGCTGCGCGACCGCGCCGTCGGCATCGAGCGGGACGGCAAAGTCCCAACCCTTCTTCTTCATGAACGCCGAGACGGTCTCGGTGTCTTCCATCAGGTTGACCGCCGCGAAGACCACGCCCTTGTCGGCGAGGTCTGCGGTGACGCCGCTGACGACGGGCAGGCCCTTGACGCAGGGCGGGCACCACGTGGCCCAGAAGTCGAGCACGACGACCTTGCCCCTGTGGGAGGCGAGCGAGAACTCGCCCTCACTCTGGAGCATGGGCAGGGCAAAGACGGGGGCCTCGTCGCCCTCGCCGGCGCCGACGGGCGCGGGCTCGGGTTCGGCCTGCATCCCGGCGGGGCCGCCCTGCAGGCTGAGCATGATCGCCTCGGAGATCATCTCGACCTCTTCCCAGTCCTTCTCGATCGTGATCTTGCCCTCGGCGGGGGCGTCGGCAAGCGCGGTCCAATCGTCGAAGGCCAGCAGGACCTCGAAGCCCTCGGGTGCGCCGCTGCCGGAGAGATCAGGCTTGAAGCCCATGAGCCACGGCTCGCCCGTCGCGGCGATGCGCATCTCCATCTTGGTGCCCTCTTCGGGGTCCATGGTGGAGTAGGCGTGGTACGCGCCGTCGCCCTCGCCGAATACGCCGTCGTAGGTGATGCCCTGCAGCTGGCTCTCGAACGCGGCCTTGGGGTCCGGTGCCATCAGCGCGAGCACGAAGTTGCCGCCGGGCACGAGCTGCCAGCCCTGACGCATCCCCGCGGCCATGTCTTCGAGCAGCGCACCGAAGTCCTCGTCGGCCTCGTCGGTGGCGTAGACCCCGAGCGACGCAACGGCGCTGGTGACCGTGGAGCCGTCGGAGTAGATCGAGGGGGTCGGCATCATCGGCATGCCGTTGGGCTCGGGCGCATCGCCCTCCCAGAACGCGAAGCGGTTGGGCTTGACCGCGTAGCCGGGTGACTTGCGGTTCATCGACTCGACGAACGCCGCCATCATGGGGTCGTCGGTCTTGACGCTCACGCCGAGGTTGACCGAGCAGCCCTGGAGCTGCTGGTAGTGCTCGTACATGCGTTCGATGGCCTTCTCGTCGGCCTGCTGAGCGAAACATGCGCCGGCAGACAGGGCGAGCGCGACAATGCAGATGGGTGCCTTCACGGAATGTTCCTTGTTTGAGAAACCGGTGCGCAGCTGCGGCCGCGGCGATCCCGGCCTCGAGTGTGGAGAGCCTATCGGCCCACCGAGAGATACGCCCGAACCCCTCTCAGGATTCCCGCAGAATCGCCGAGTTCGGGCTCCTGGCCCGGGCATATCCGCCAAAACCGGGCAGAAACCACCCTGAGCGGCGTTTGAGAGCGGTTTGTGGCCTCGGCATTGCGCAGCCCCGGGCAGCCCCGCCGGGGCGTCCTTCGAAACCTCTGACGCGGTTCTTGCGGTATGTTCAGGACACGATGCATCCCCGCCCCGCCGCGTCATCCACCCCCGCGCTGAGCCGACGAGAGGCCAGTGCGCTGCTGCTGCTCCTCGGTGCGGGAGGCCTGGGTGCGCTGACCTCGTGCGGGCCGGTGAAGGCTCCGCGGGTCTCGCTCGGGGGATCGACCCAGCCGCGGCTGGTGCCCACCTCGGCCCGCGTGGACGTCGTTCCGGGGCGCACGCTGGTCACGCCGGTGCGGGTCGATGGCCCGATCTCGGGCGCCGCCCGGCCGCAGCTGCGTCTGGCCGACGGGCGTGAGGTCGGGGCCTCACTGGTCTGGATCGGTGTGGAGCCCGACGTGCGGTCGTGGTCGAGCTGGCTCCCGGCGTTCGAGCGGTGGGTGGTCTCGCCGGCCAGCGACGGGGCGATCCCGGCCTCGCTGGGCGCGTGGCACCTCGTCGCGGCGCTGCCGGCCGACGCGGGCACCCAGCCGCTGGAACTGAACGGTCGGGCCATCGCCGTGAACTGGCTGGCCGACCCCGACACGCTGCGCCCGACGAACGCTCCGGGCGACTGGGAGCCTTGGAGACTCAACGCCGATTCGCCGCAGCCGGACGCGCAGCTGCTCGCGCCGGAGTGGCGCAGCCCGCTCCGGCTCTGGCACGCGCGGCTGGTGACGACGAGCCTCGGGCGACCGACCGCGACGCCGGGCATCTGGCAGGTGCGGGGTGACTCGGGCGTGCTCGACCGCCTGGCCGAGCTGATCGAGGCGCGGTGGCGCGTGGGGCTCGCGCGGCTGTGGTACGCCGACGAGACGGTCTGTCGGCGCCTGCTGACCACGCTCGGGCGGACCGTCGAGATCACCCCGGGTACTCACGCCCCGGCCTGGCCGACCGACCCAAGCGCACTCGATGCGCTGCTGATCGATCTGCTCGACCCCAGACTCAAGGGCCGGGCCCTCGGGGTGCGCGCAGCCGCGTGGATCGAGGCCATGCCGCAGACGGCGGTGTGGGTCGAAGACGACGCGGCCGAACTGCTCGGCGACACGAGCGAGCCGCTGGTGCGGATCCGCGCGGCCGGGCTCGGCGAATCGCCCGAGCTGGTCTGGGTCTCGGGGGCCGGCGACTATCGCGTCGGCGAGCCCAAAGCGCTCGAGCGGGGAGGGGTGGTCGAAGTCGCGGTCCCCGCAGCGGCGGGGCGGTCGGTGACGGGAGGGCGCAGCTTTACGGTCCGGTGCGGGGTGCAGGCCAAGAGCGTCGCGGCCCGCGAGCTTTACGCCATCCGCCCGCCGGGGATGCGCTGCGGTCCGCTGTATCTCGATTGGACGCTCGCGGCGTGGACTTCGTCGCAACCGGGCGCCGGAGACCTCACCGGTCCGGAGTACAGCGCTGTGGTGCTGCTCTACAAGGACATCTCCGGTGCGGGCACGTCGGGATGGGCCGCGTTTATCGAATGCGCCGCGCCGGCCCCACCTGCCCCGACAACCCCCACAACGCCGATCGCGCCGATCAGCGTGATTGAAGGCGGGAGCGCGGATGGTGCTGTGGACGGCACCGAGGCAACGACCGCGCTGGCCGGCGAGCCCGCCGTCGTGCGCACCCGTCCGGACGCTGCGCCCGATGAGCTGACGCTCTGGTTCGGTCAGCGTGGGAGATCGGCATCGGTGTTGCGGGTGTCGCGCACGGGGGTGGTACGCGAGGACGGCGTTGAGGGCGCGGGGGCAACCTATCCGGTGGCCGACGAGGGGAATCGGTGGTCGGTGAGCGTCCCGGTGCCGGCCGCGGCGATCGAGCCGGGGCAGATCGTCAGGCTCGGCCTCACCCGCGTTGACCCGCGGGGGGTGCGCACCGCGTGGCCGCGCCGGCTCATGCCGTGGGATATCGAGCCGGCCCGGGCCGCGATCGACCTGAAGACATGGAGCGGGCTTTCAGAATCGTGATCCGGTTCGGGCGCGAGCTACGACACTCTGGCGCGCAGGCCGAAGAGCACCCATTCGATGCCGAGCACCGCGGCGGCGGCGAGCACGAACCAGGGCCAGATCTCCCGCGGTTCGCCGCCGCCTGCGCCTCGCGAGGTCTGCATGACGGCGCCGCCGGGCACGGGGAGTGAGACGGGTGACGCAAGCGCGCTCTCGCTCGGGCTGACCAGGTTAACCGGGATCGGGCTCGTGCCCGCCCTCCACACACCGGCGATGTCGAGCACACCGAGCCGCGCCGGGCCGTCGGGGGCTTGTGCCGCTGCGGCGCGCGCGCGTTCGGTGCCCGTCGGATCGGTCAGCACCGGGCGGCCTTCGCCCGGGCCGGCATCGAACAGGCCGGGTGGGTTGGCAGGTTCCGCCGTCGTCGCGGCCCAGCCGGTCATCGAGGCGCCCGAGCGCGAGAGCGACTCGAGCGTGTTGGCCAGAAAGAGCGGGAAGCTGTAGTCGACCGGCCACGTGGATTGCACGAGGTCAAAGCCGGACACGACCCGCGTGGTCTGCCCGTCGCGGACCGAGGCCAGGACGACACCGGCCGCGGTCCGGGCCAGCTCGGTAAACGCGGTGCCCTCGCTCGATTCTTCCAGCAGCACGCCTCTGCCCACACGCACCGCGTCGAGCGAGATGTCTCGGAGCAGCGGGCTGGAGCGTTCCCACGCCAGCACCGGCAGCACGCGGCTCGGCCCCGCGACGGTGCGCAGCTGCGGCACCGACGCTGCGCCGCCGAAGTGCACCGAGGGCACCGGCGGCGGGAAGGGCGCGGGTGCGCCGTCGAAGATCGCCAGATCGACCCCCGCGTAAGCCCCCGGCCCGAGCGAGGCGACCCGCTCGGCGGAGATGAGCGTGAGGCCCGAAAGGTCGAGCTCGCGCAGGACGTCGGTCAGGAGCCAGCCGGCCCCGGCGCTCTCGGCCTCGCTCTCGCGCACAAGGAGCACGGCCGGGCGCCGCGGTGCGCCGAGCACCACCGATGCGCTGTTGTCGGAGGCGAGCACGTCGGGGCGGTCGAGGGTGAGCGTCAGCAACGCCTCGCCGGGTGCCTGCACCTCGAGTGCGATGGGGGTCTGGCCGGGGCCGTCCTCGCCGGCGGGCAGGGCGTCGATCGCGCGCCGCGCGACGACCTCGCCGTTGAGTGAGATCGCGATCGAGAGCGGGACGGGTTCGGCCAGCGTGCTCTGGACGCGGGCGAAGACTCTCACCAGCGAGGGCGCGTCGTGGTCGCGTCGCGCGGCCAGGGCGACCAGGCCGAGGTTGTCGCCCGGGCGCTCCGGGCCAGCCCGCTCGAAGCGCAGGTCGGCCGCGAGGGCGGGCAGGTCGGCATCGGCCGAGCCATCGGAGCAGATGACCACCAGCGGCCGGTCGGTCGAGGCCTCGTCGTCCGGCGTCGAGAGCGCCTGGACCAGCCGGAGGGCGGAGGCGAGGTCGCCGGGCTGGTCGTTGGGGGTGAGCCGGCGGAGCGCGCGCAGCAGATCGGCGCGCGAGCCGGTCGGCCCGGCGATGATCTCCGGCTCGGCGGCGAACGCCACCAGCGTGATCTGGCTCTGCGAGTTGCCTGCGGTGATCCGCTCGACCGCCCGCGTCGCGAGCCGGACGGCCTCGGCAAAGCGGGTCTGACCGTCGGGCATGTCGGTGGCGCGCATCGAGGCGGAGCGGTCGATCACGACAAACACCCGCGCGGGCATCGCACCCGCCACATCGATCGCGGGCCGGGCCAGCGCGAGCAGGAGCAACGCGAGGATGATCAACTGCACGAACAGCAGCACCGAGGGCCGGAGCATGCGGAAGGGCACGTTGGCCTGCAAATCTTCGGCGGCCTGCCGCCAGAGCATGGTGGTGCCCACGCGGACCGGGCGGCGGCGCAGCTTGAGGAAGTAGAGCACCAGCACCGCGGGCACGGCCACCGCCGCCGCGACGATCGCCGGGACGGGCGCGAGGAACGTCACGTCTCACTGCCGTTCTTGGATGAATCCGCGGCGTCGCCGGTGGTGTCGGGGGTCGCGGGCTTGGGCGGGCGCGGGCCCTTGTACCGCTTGCCGATGATGAACATCTCCCGCGAGACGTCGCGGCTGGCCTTGGGGCTGAAGCCCTTGGCGAACTCGAACATCCGCTGGGTCTCGCGGAGCACCGGGGTGTACTCGCTGCCCTCGAGGATCTTCATCACCAGATGACCGCCCGGCCGCAGCAGGCCGGGCACGATCTCCAGCACACTCCGGCACAGGCGCGCCGAAACGAGGTCGTCGACGTGCCCGGTCGTCTTCGGGGCCATGTCGCTCATGACGGTGTGGAACAGCTCGCCCCCGCCCAACTCGAGCAGCACCTCGGGAGGCACCTTCTCGGCGTCGCCCTCCATGGTCACGACCTGATCCGGCATGCGGTGATCGACCCGCTGCAGGTCGATGCCGACGACGCACCCACGCGGCCCCACCCGCTCGGCGGCGACCTGGAGCCAGGAGCCCGGCGCGCACCCCACGTCGAGCACCCGCCGGCCCTTGTTCAGGATGCGGTAGCGGTCGTCGATCTCGAGCAGCTTGTACGCCGAGCGGGCGACGTAGCCCTCGGCCTTGGCCAGCTTGAAGTACTTGTCGTGGAGAACACGCTTTGCCATCTCGCCCCATCGTATGTCACGGGCGGGTCCGGCCGGGCCGTTGGTCGGGCAGAGCGCGGTGAAGGCTCAGTCGTCGTCGCCGGTGAGCCCCTCGCGTTCCTCGCTCCAGAGCCGCTGGATCTCCTCGAGCACCCGCTCGTTGGGCGGATGGCCCTCGCGTGCGGCAAAGCCCTCAAGCGATTCGACAAGCTCCCTGAGCTCGACGAAATTGACCGCGTAGGGATCGAGTTCCGGGTCGCTGTCGGCCAGTTCTTCTGCGATCCGCTGCACATCAAGCCAGTGGAACGTGTCGTACATGGCAGAACTCCAGGGGTTCCGGAGCAGAACTCTAGTGCGGGACTTCCTTCACGGCGTTGCGGTTCCACGCGGGCACGCGGACCACGATCGGGCCCTCGCCCTCGATGAAGCACTGGCAGCTCAGACGGCTGTTGCGCTGCAAGCCCATGGCTTCCTCGACGCGGTCCTCTTCGGCCTCGGTCGGCTCGCTCAGGTCGTCCATGCCCTCTTCGACGTAGATGTGGCAGGTCGAGCAGGCGCACACGGCACCGCAGGCGTGCTCGATGTTGATGCCGTGCTCGACGGCGACCTCGAGCAGATGCTCGCCCTTGGCGGCCATGACGCTCCACTCGGACTTGTCCGAGCTGGTCAGGCCTTCGGGGTCTTCCAGGAGGAACTTGATCGCGACCGTCGCGGGGCCGTGGTCGTGGTCGTCGGAGTGTCGCAGGTGCATGGCCGGGTCCTTGAGCGGGATCGGTACGGGCCGATCGGTACCTTGATTGAGTCTAAGTCTCAGTGGAGCATAGGCCACGATCTCCGGGGCGGGCGAGGTGCCGGACCTATCGTTCCGCGCATGAACGCCCCCCCCTCGCAGGATGCACACACCCCCGCCCAGACCGGGGCTCGCCCGACTTCCTCGGAGCACGGGATCGAGGTCTCGGTGGTGGCCCCGGCGCACAACGAGGAGGAGAACATCCCCGCCCTCGTCGAGCAGGTTGGTGCCGCGCTCTCGCCCCTCGGGATCGGCTTTGAGTTCATCGTCGTCGACGACGGCTCGACCGACGCCACCCGCGAGGTCACGCGATCGCTGATGGCCGACCGCCCCTGGCTTCGGTGCCTCTCGATGGCCAACACGCCCCCGGGCTCGGGCAACGGGCAGTCGGCGGCGTTCCACGCGGGGTTCCGCGCCGCTCGCGGCCGCCTGATCGCGGTGCTCGACGCCGACCTGCAGAACGACCCCGCCGACTACCCGGCGATGCTCACGCTGCTGGCCGAGCAGGACGCGGACATGGTGCAGGGCGACCGCTCGCACGCCCGCAAGGATTCGCCCATCCGCAAGTGGGGGAGCTGGGTCGGGCGCAAATTCCGGCTCTGGCTCCTGGGCGACCGCATCCGGGACACGGGGTGTTCGCTGCGGATCATGAAGCGGGAGATCGCGCTGGCGCTGCCGCTGGAGTTCAAGGGCATGCACCGATTCATCCCCGCGACCGCCGGCATCCTCGGATACAAGGTGGTCGAGATGCCCGTGAATCACCGGCCGCGTGTGGCCGGAGAGACCAAGTACGGCATGGGCATCACCAAGCGTGCCCTGCCCGGCCTGATCGATTGCTTTGCGATGCGCTGGATGCGGTCGAGGCGTCGTCCGGTGGTTGGCGTCGAGATTGCGAGCCAGCGCGCTGAGGTCGCCGCGACACCGTCTTCCGCGGCGTCTCCCGCGAACGAATCGGCCGCGGTCTCCGCCGGGGACCGTGCATGAAGCCCGGCCCCATTGTCGCGATGGTGGCGTTGATCTTCGTGGGCATCTGGCTGGTGCTGCAGCCGACGTTCGAGCGGACCGAGCGGATCGACCCCGCGGCGCAGCGGTTTGAGATGACGCTGGGCTCGCGGCAGTTCGCGGTCGAGCAGCGCGCACGGGCCGACAGCACCTTCGAGTACCACACCAAGGGGCTGCCCTCGGCCGACGAGCTCGGATGGATCGGGTCGTTGCAGTTCGAGGCGGTCGTCGCCGGAGAGCTCGCCGCGTGGGAGAACCGGCCGGGGTTCGAACGCACGCTGCTGGGGTTCTTCAATATCTCCAGCTGGCTCAACTTCGGCTGGATCGCGATCGGCCTGCTCGGGCAGTGCGCCTTCTTCGGGCGGATGATGGTCCAGTGGGTCGTGAGCGAGAAGAAGCGCGAGAGCGTCGTGCCCGCGGCGTTCTGGTGGATGAGCCTGATCGGCGGTATCTGCCTCTTCAGCTACTTCGTCTGGCGAGTGGACTTCATCGGCGTGCTGGGCCAGAGCACCGGTGTGGTGATCTACGCACGAAACATCCGATTGATTCACAAGCAGAAGCGACGCCTCGCGCGGAGCGCCGCCGAAGATACACGCTGACGGCCCGTTTGCACACCCCGCCCGGTCCTGGGAGACTCTGCCGATGCATATCTACCTCGACGACACCCCGCTCACCGAGACCGCCGACACGCTCACCGACGCGATCGCGACCGCGCGCGACAGGGCGGCGTCGAACGCACGCGTGATCGTGGACATCGCGGTGGACGGCACGCCGCTCGGCCCGGAGCATCTCGACAACGATGAGGTGATGGCGGGAGAGTTCGAGGAGGTCCGCCTGACGACCGCCGAGCCACGCGCGTTTGTCCAGGTGACGATGCAGGACGCCGCCGAAGCCCTCGAGCACGCCCGGAATGAGCAGAAGCAAGCGGCCGAGCACTTCGAGGAGGGCCGCAGCCAGGACGGGTTCGAAACGCTCGGGCGGGTGATCGGCGTCTGGCAGGCGGCGCGGCAATCGCTCGACCAGGGGGCGCAATTGCTCGGGCTCGATCTGACCTCGATGCCGCTGGCCAAGCCCGAGACGCTGCCCGAGGCGATCGAGCGGCTCACCGCCGGGCTCTCCGAGGTGCGCCGGTGCGTGCAGGGGCAGGACTGGGCTGGTCTCTCCGATGTGTTGCTCTACGATCTCGATGCGTTGGCCGAGCAGTGGCAGTCGCTGCTCCGCGAGGTCGCGGCCCACGTCGCTTCGACCGGTACTTCGCCCAAGCCGTAAGACGAAAGGCCGGTCGTGAGTCGTTTGGACCCGTCGCCAGCACCGATCGACGAGATGATGGAACGTGCAAGCCGCCACCTTGCGGACTGCGCGTACTTCGAAGCCGAGCGTGAGGCCGAGCGGGCGCTCCGCGCGGCGCGGCGGCTCAACGACTTTGAGCGCATGGCCCGCATCTGCCTCCCCCTCCAGGAAGCCCGGCGGCAGAAGCGCGAGCAGGCGCGGGACGTCGGGCCGGTCGCGCTGGTGCGCCGCCAGCGTGATCTCCCCTCGCCGCTGGTGCCTGGGCTCTATCTGTTGCAGCCGCCGATGATCGGGCGCGACGGGCGGAGCCTGCGTGAGACGCTGGACCGGCGCAAGATCGCCGCGAGCGTGCTGACCCGCGAACCGCTGACGCGCACGGGCAAGTGGCCGGTGGTCGGGGTGGGGCCGATGGTGATCCGCGTGCAGGTCGATCCGCCGTGGCCGATCGAGCGTGTGGAGACCTCGGTGAGCAAGGACGAGGATGATCGGCTGCCGCCGACCGAGTGGTTTGTGCGCGCAAGCGAGGCGCTGGGTGATGCCGCGATCGCGGCCCTCGACGAGGCCGACCACCCGCACTACCGCGTCGACGACCTGCTCGACTTCCTCGAGGCGCACCCCGAGCACGAGAAGCTGCACCAGGCGCTCACTACGGCGTGCCGGGCGGCGATCGGGGTTGATGAGCCGATCTTGCCCAGGCGGCGTGGGCTGGATGATCCGAGCGGGTTCTGATCGATCTACAAGTGTCGGTCCGCTTCATGTCAGAGCCGCGGGCGTCAGCACGCGGACGGGGGTCGCACTTCGTCGGGACGATTGGTTCCGCCGTGCCGACGGCGCGGGGAGTCCGTGCGGGCGTCGGGAGCGACACACCCCTTCCGCGTACTTACGTCCGCGGCTCTGTTGTGTTCAGCGCACGCGTTCGCCGAGCGGCTTGACGACAAGGCTCAGAACCCGCTTCGAACCCAGCGTGTCGGCGAGGACGGGGAGTGTCTGTGTGGCCGCGGCCTGTGCCGCCGCGTGGCGGGAGCTGCCCCGCTGACGGCTCAAAGACCGCATGGCGCTCACGCCCGACCGCAGCACCGCGTCCACCGGCAAGCTGACGGCGGTAAAGGTCGCCATGCGGTCGATGACATGCAACTCGTCGCGTTCTCCGGAGGCGATGAACTCGGCGACCGAGACGAACGCGTCGGCATACGCCCGCGCGGCCAGCTCGATGCGCGCAACGGCGTCCCGCTCGTCGCCGGGCTCGCTGCCCTGGATGACCAGCTCGTTGAGCTCACCCATCGCGAGGGTCAGCTCGTCGATCTCCTCGCAGAGAATCTCGCGGGCGCGGAGGATGCGTTCGGCCGACGCCTGCGCAAACATCGGGGCGGCGAAGGCGAACACCCGGCGGCCGAGCTTCTGCTCGGCCTTCTGCGCCACGCTGAGCGGGGCCGAGCGCATGACCATGAGCCCGCGCCGGGCGGCGAATCTGTCGATCCCCGCGGCCATCGGCAGGCTGACGCCCGGATCGGGCCCGCCGCGGAGCAGGTCGCGGCTGATCACGTCGAGGAACTCGGTCTGACACTCAAACAAGCTCGTGCGGGCAAGCGGCCGCAGGCTCGCGTACCGCTCGTCGCCAGCGAGCTGGGTCCACGCGGTGTGCAGGTCGCCGAGGGCGTCGTCGCCGTCGTCGAGGGCCGAGCCGAGCAGGCCGTCCTTCCACAGCGGCATCGACCACGCCCAGGTCTCCATGAACCGGACGTATTCGGGGGACTCGGCGGCGGCCTGCTCGATCTCCTCGCGGCTGCCGCGGGGCGAGGGCATGAATGTGACCGCGCGCTCGGCCAAAAGCAGAGCCGCCATGGCTGGCGGCTCGCGTGTGGTCAGGTGGTATGGGCTGATCGCGGCGAACACGCCGGATGGTAGAAGCGTGCCCGGGCTCAGTCGCGGGGCTGGAACTTGGCGATGATCCCGCCGTTGCTGACGACGTAGAGGTTGCCGTTCTCGAAGCGGTCGGGCTTGAGCGTCGCCACACCGGGCAGTTCCTGCGAGGTGACGACATCGCCGCTGGCCGGGTCGAGCAGCTTGGCCACGCGGCCGTTCCAGGTCAGCAGCCGGCCCTGGCGCATGCCGACCACTCTGCCGTCGACCTGGTCCTGGGCCCAGAGCTGCGCACCGGTGACCGAGTCGATCGCGCGGAGGCCCTTGTCGCTGGTGGGGACATAGAGCACGCCGTTGTGGTAGGTGGGCGTCACGCGGAGGGGCTGTTCGGTGCGGATGCGCCAGCGGAGCGTCCCGTCGAGCTCGAAGGCGTAGATGGACTGATCGAGGCTGGCGAAGAAGACCACGCCGTCGCCGCCGACGGGCGCCGCGTCGCACCCGCCGTAGATCTTGGCCTTGCCGACCAGCAGGCCGGTGGAGACATCGATCATGGCGATGTCGCCGTTCCGCGAGACGGCCGCGACCGTAGAGCCGACCAGCACGGGGTTGGTGTCGATGGGGCTGCCCAGATCGAACGCCCACGAGTCGATCGGCCGGCGGACCTGACGGGAGTAGACGTGCCCGATCGCGGTGCCGTAGACGACCTGCCCGGCGAAGTAGACCGGGTGTGTGGTGACCACGCGGCTGAGCTTGCTGCGTGAGGTGAGGGCGCCAGTGCTGGTGGAGAAGACGAAGATCTCGTTGTCGCTCGAGACGACGATGTCGTCGTCCACCCGCAGGTTGCCGACAAACCGGGTGAGCGGGTTGGCGACCTGGCCGGAGTTGCGCAGCGCGCCGTTGGAGGCTTCGAGCGCACTGATGGTCGCGCCGGACTCGTGCGCGACGACGATGTCGTCGTAGACGTCGAGGAAGTCGATCCGCTCGCCGGCCTGCACGACCGGGAAGCCGCGCCAGTCGAGGCGGTAGCCGAGGTCGGCGTAGACGTCGTGGTTGATGGTGAACTCGGCGCGGCGCTGCTCGATGAGCTTGCTCGCGCTGGTGTTCTTGGCCTTGGCGGCGCTGGGGCTGTACGACGGGCCGGTGGAGGTGGACGGTCTCGAGCCGCCGCAGCCGAGCAGGCCGAGGCTCAGGACAGCCGCGGCGATCCCGGCCCCGCGCCCGGCGCGGGCCCACGCGGGCATGGCGGGCAGGGCGGATCGGCACACACGCCTCGGGTCATTGGTGACCTTGGTCATCGCAGCAGCACTCCTGACGGTGGGGAGGGGCCCTTCCGGCCCGCCCCGAGCTTCTATTGGGCCGCGGCAGGGGCCGACGGCGGAGGGGGGAGTATCGAGCCCGGGGCCGGTGCGGTCAAGCCCGGAATCCGGATCGGCTCTCGCTCACAGCCTAGCACCCGCCAAGGATCAGCCATGTTCACCGGGATCATCCGTGCCAGAGGCCGCCTCGAGAGTGTCGATCCGTCGCCCGCGGGCAAGCGGATGCGTGTCGATCCGGGCGGGTGGGACCACCGGCCGGGCCCGGGCGACTCGATATGCGTCTCGGGGTGCTGCCTGACGCTGGCCGAGCCCGTGGGGGCCGATGGCGTGCTGGCCTTCGACGCCATCCCCGAGACGCTCGCCAAAACGACGCTCGGCGGGCTGGCCGCCGGCGACGAGGTGAACCTCGAGGCCAGCATGACCGCCTCGACCCCGATGGACGGGCACGTGGTGCAGGGGCACGTCGAGGGCGTGGGCGAGGTGACCGGCCTGACCACCGAGGGCGAGTGGCGGATCCGGATCACCCCGCCGGCCGACCTGATGCCCTGCATGGTGCCCAAGGGCTCGGTGACGGTGGACGGGGTCTCGCTGACGATCGCGGCGGTCGACGCGGGAACGCCCGGCCGTGAGGGGTGGTTCGAGGTGGCACTCATCCCGACCACGCTCGAACTGACCACGCTCGGCTCGCTGGGTGTCGGGTCGTCGGTGAATCTCGAGACAGACGTGCTGGCGCGAACGGTGGTCCACGTGATGCGGCACTACGCCGGGCTGCTCAAGGACTGATCGGGTCCGACGCCCTCGCGGCTAGTCCTCAAGCCGCAGCGCCCCGACCAGCTCGCCGATGTTGGCCACACTCTGCGACCGCACCCACTTCTCCAGCCCGCGGGCGAGCTTGATCGGGAGCGAAGGGTTGACGAAGAGGCCGGTGCCGACCTCGACGGCTGTCGCCCCGGCGAGGATGAACTCGGCCGCGTCTTCCCAGGTCAGCACGCCGCCGATGCCGACGATCGGCACGCCCGCGTCGCGGCAAACGAGCCGGTACGCGTCGTAGACCAGCTTGACGGCGATGGGGTGGACGGCGGGGCCGGAGAGGCCGCCGGTGATGTTGGCCAGGCGGGGGCGGCGGGTGCGGACGTCGATGCCCATCGCAGGCACCGTGTTGGCGATGCAGAGGCCGTCGGCGCCCGGCCGCTGGTTGGGGCCGTTGGGCTCGGCGCCGCTCTCGATGGCTGCGCGCGCAAAGTCAGCGATCGAGTGCGGGGCCGCGACGGCGACGGGGCTGAGTTTGACCAAGAGCCGCGTCTCGGGCAAGGCGGGGCGCACGGCTGCAACCAGCTCGCGCAGCATGGCGGGGTCGGCGCCGAACTCGAGCCCGCCGTGGACGTTGGGGCAGGAGACGTTCAGTTCGACCGCGGGCATCGCCTCGATGCCGTCCATCGCGGCCGCGACCTGCACGTAGTCGTCGATCGAGAACCCCGCGACCGAGCCGATCACGGTGGTCGGGATCCCCGCGACTTTGGGGGCGATGTGCTCCTCGAACTCGGCGATGCCGATGTTGGCCAGACCGATCGCGTTGAGCATGCCGACCTTGCACTCGAGGATGCGCCAGGTCTGGTTGCCCTCGCGGGGGTGGCGGGTGATCGACTTGGTGATGAGCCCCCCGACCCGCGACAGATCGACCACGCCGGCCATCTCGTCGAGCGTGCCGGCGGTGCCCGCGGCCATCAGCACGGGCGAGCGGAGGGGCACCCCCGCGAGGTCGACCGAGATGGGAGTGGGGCTGGGCATCGATGGGGAGCCGCGTCGCCGAGGCGGGAGAGGTGCAGCGACCGGTCAGCCGTTCTGGTTCTCGTAGTAGTCGAGATTGAGCTGGGTGTACTTGCTCCACTCATCAGGCAGGTCTTCCTCCGGGAAGATCGCCTTGACCGGGCACTCGTCCACGCACAGCCCGCAGTCGATGCAGGTGTCCGGGTCGATGAAGAGCTGCTCGGCGGTCTCGAAGTCGGGATCGTCCTTGGTCGGGTGGATGCAGTCGACGGGGCAGACCTCGACGCACGAGGTGTCCTTGGTCGCGATGCACGGCTCGGCGATGATGTGGGTCATAACGGGTCTCTCTGACCGGCTCGGCCGAACGGGGGGCACGGGCCGGAGATCTTGCGGTTTGCCGATGGTATGCGCTGCGGCGGCGAAAGTGGACCCCGAGGGCGGGTGCGGGCGGCTATTGCAGCGGGAGCACCTCGAGGGTGGTTTCTGACGCCTTCCCGTCGCCGATGGTGATCTTGACCGAGTAGGTGCCGGGCTCAACGAACTCGACGCCCACCGCCGGGTCCACGATGCGGGTCTTGGGGTCGGCCTGGAGGTCCCACGCGACGCGGTGCAGCCCGGCGCGGCCCGGGCCGGAGAGGGTGAGCACCTTCCTGCCCGCGCTGTCGCTGATCTCGATGCTGGCCCCGTCGTAGTGATCTTCCTTGACGAAGTACGTGATCTGCGCGCCCGGGGCGGGGTTGGGGGCGGTGAAGAAGTTGTCGCCGTAGAAGCCGTCGTACCAGAAGGTGAGGCGCGGCCGCGCAGGTCGGGTCTCGAAGGCGTGCAGGTCGGCGTCGAGCACCTCCGGCGTGCACTGGCCGAAGAAGGACGCGTCGTCGAGGATGAAGATCGAGCGCCCGTGTGTGCCGACGACCAGGTCGAGCGTGCGGGGGTGCTGGACGATGTCGTCCACCGGCACCGGCGGCAGCGTCGGCCCGTGGTCGTCCTGGCCCTCCGGCCCGCCGGAGAGGCTCATCCAGTGGCCGCCCCGGTCGAGCGTGACGAACAGGCCTCGCTCGGTGCCGCAGTAGAGGACGTTGCGGTTCTGCCGGTCCTCGCGCACCACCTTGACGCACCCCCCGGCGGGGGCCGCGGGCAGGTCGCCGGTGATGTCTGTCCATGTTGCGCCGGCGTCCTCGGTCATGAGGACTGTGGGTTGATAGTTTCCGGAGCGGTGACCGTCGACCGAGACATACGCGGTGTTGCGGTCGACGCGCGAGGGCTCGATCTTGGAGATGTATCGCCCGGTGACGGCGTCGGGGGTAACGTCGGTCCAACTACCTCCGTCATCGCTGGTCACGTGCATGCGCCCGTCGTCGGTGCCCGCCCAGAGTAGCCCCGCAGCCAGTTCGCTCTCGGCGAGCGAGACAACCGTGCCGTGGGTCTCGGCCTGGGAGCCGACGGTGGTGATCTTCTCGACGACCTGCGTGGAGAGGTCCGGGCTGATCTTCGCCCAGCGCTCGCCGCGCTGGGTGAGTTTGAAGACGTGGTTGCCGCCGAGGTAGATCGTGGTGTGGTCGTGGGGTGAGATGAAGAACGGCGCGTTCCAGTTGAAGCGGAACGCCTGCTCGCCCTCCTTGGGCGAGGGCCTGAGCTGGCGACGCTCGCCGGTGGACAGGTTCACGCGCCCGAGGTAGCCGCCCTGGCTCTCGGAATAGAAATAGTCGTGCTCGCCGTCGGGATGGCCGAGCTCGAAGGCGACGCCGAAGCCGTCGCCGCCGGAGATGAACCGCCAGTCGTGGTTGCTCACGCCGACGTTGCCGGTGCCCATGAAGGGGTCGGCGCCGGAGTCCCACATCGTGCGGCTGGGGGCCATCCAGGTGCCGTTGTCCTGCTGCCCGCCGGCGACGCGGTAGGGCTCGGAGAGATCGACACCAATGTTGTAGAACTGCCCGGCGGCGACCGAGTCGATGTACTGCCAGGTTGATCCGCGGTCGAAGGACTGGTAGATCCCGCCGTCGGTGCCCATGAGCAGGTGGTCGGTGTTGTCGGGGTTGATCTCGAAGGCGTGGATATCGACGTGGGGCTTCTTGTTGGTCGCGTTGGCGAAGGTGCGCCCGCCGTCGTCGGAGGTGTACACCGTCCAGCCGGGCAGATAGACGCGGTCGGGATCGACCGGGTCGATCGCGATGCGGGAGAAGTAGAACGCCCGCGGCGCGAGGGGGCTGACGCGTTCCCACGACTGGCCGCCGTCCTCGGTGCGGAAGACGCCGCCCACGCGGCTGAAGTTGTCGAAGGGCTCGGTGCCCCAGCCGCCCTCGTCGCTGGCGACGACCGCGACGATGATGCGCGGGTCGGCCCGGTGGATAGACATGCCGATGCGTGAGGTGCGGTTGGGCAGGCCGTTGGTGAGCTTGTTCCAGGTCGCGCCGCCGTCGGTGGACTTGAAGATCCCGCCGACCTCGCTGCCGCTGGTGTAGCTCCACGCCTTGCGCATGCGCGTGTACATGGCGGCGTAGACCGTGTCGGGGTTGTCGGGATCGAGCACGACGTCGCAGCAGCCGGTGGAGTTGTCGATCGCGAGGATGTTGCTCCACGTCTTGCCGCCGTCGGTGGTCTTGTAGAGCCCCCGGTCGGCGCTCTCGTTCCAGAGCGGCCCGAGCGACGCGACGTAGCAGACGTCGGGGTTGCGCGGGTCTACGGCAAGCTGCGGGATGTTGTGCGTGGCCTCCAGCCCGAGGTGCTCGAACGTGCCGCCGCCGTCGGTCGAGCGGTAGACGCCGTGACCCCACGACGAGCTGTTGCGGTTGTTGCCCTCGCCGGTGCCGACCCAGACGATCTTGCCCTTGCCCGATTCGGCCCGGTCCTCGATCGCGTCGTCGTCGGTCCACCCGGGCCAGCTTTCGGGGGCGTCGGCGACGGCGATCGCGCCGATCGAACCGGTGTGCTGGTCGTCGAAGATGGGTGAGAGCGAGGTGCCGCGGTTGGTGGTCTTGAAGACGCCGCCGGAGGCGAATCCGACGTAGAACGTCGCGTCGTTGCCGGGGGCGAAGGCCAGGTCCGCGACGCGCCCGCCCATGTTGGCCGGGCCGATCGGGCGGAAGGAGAAGCCGCGGAGGTCGGTGCGGGTGAGAGGGCGGGCGGCGGCCGGAGGCAGGACGGCGAGGGTGGTGTCCTCGCTGAGATGTTCGGCCTCGGTGATCCGGGCGGGTGCCGGGGTGGCGATTGGCCCGGCGCTGACGCTTGGGGCTCCGGGCCCGTCGCTGACGCTCGGGGCTCTTGCGCTGTGGGCGGCGGTGCAGCCGGCGGCGAGCAGCGCGATCGAGAGTGACAGGACAACGCGACGGGCGTTCACCATGCGGGAGCCTCCTTCGGATGGGCGCATGGTACCGCCGCACGCGGGTGCGTGAGGCGGTACCGATGGGTCATTGAGGGCTATTCCGGACGGGAGACGGCGTTAGCGTCCGCGCGTCCGCACCTTGCCGCCCATGCGCTTGGGCGGCATCTTGGAGGGGACCACGCCGCCGGGGAACTTGGCCGCGAGGTCTTCCTTGTTGGCCTGCTTGATCAGGGCGGTGGGGTCGTCGCTCTCGAAGCGCGAGCGTGCCGGGGGCGCGCCCTGCACCTCGACCTTGGCGTAGCCGCCGGTGGGCTCGTCGCGCCAGCTGGCCGGGCGTTCGCTGGGTTCAAAGTCGGGGTAGTCCAGGAGGGGGATCTCGGCGTTGACGAGGTTCTCGATCTGCGTGAGCAGCTTGCCCTGGGCCTTGGTGACAAAGCTCCACGCCACGCCCTTGCTGCCGGCGCGGGCCGTGCGGCCGATGCGGTGGACGTAGAGGTCCGGGTCGTCGGGCAGGTCGTAGTTGACGACGTGGCTGATGCCCTCGACGTCGATGCCGCGGCTGGCAAGGTCAGAAGCGATCAGCACGGCCAGATGGCCCTGCTTGAACTTCTTCATCGTCGAGCTGCGCTTGGACTGGGTCATGTCGCCGTGGATCGCGTGCGACTCGACGCCCTTCTTGTTCAGGTGCATGGCCAGTTCGTCCACCGTCCGCTTGAGGCGGCAGAAGACGAGCGTCAGACCGGGGTCCTCGTGGGTGAGCAGGTGGGTGAGCAGGCGCTTTTTGTCCCAGGCTTCGACGGTGAGGTAGTGCTGCTCGACCATGCTGGCCGTCAGCGAGCCGGCGCTGGTGACGATCTTCTCGGGGTTGCGCATGTAGCGCCGGGCGAGGTCCTCGATCTCCGGGTTGATCGTCGCGCTGACCACGAGCGTCTGCCGGTCCTTCGGGCACTTGCCCAGCAGGCGGCGGATGTCGTCGCGGAAGCCGATGTCGAACATCCGGTCCACCTCGTCGAGCACGGCGAAGCGGATGTTGTGGAAGTGCAGGTAGCCGCGTTCGATCATGTCCATCACGCGTCCGGGCGTGCCGACGATGATCTCGGGGCCCTTCTCGAGCTTCTCGACCTGCGTGTGGATGCGCTGCCCGCCGTAGATGGTGATGGCGGACAGGCCGGTGTACTTGCCGAGCTGATTGATCTCGTCGGTGATCTGGATCGCGAGTTCCCGCGTCGGGGCGAGCACGATCGCCTGCATCGGCACGCCGGGCTCGGCGCGGTGCAGCAGCGGCAGGCCGAAGGCCGCGGTCTTGCCCGTGCCCGTCTTGGCCTGGCCGAGCACGTCGGTGCCCGTGAGCGCCGGCGGGATGAGCTGGGCCTGGATGTAGGTCGGCCGGGTGAAGTTGGCCTCGTCGAGCCCCTTGAGGACGTTCTCGTTGAGGCCGACATCGGCGAAGGTCATGGTCTGGTCGAAGACCTCGGCGTTGTCGGTCTCGGTCTGCCCGCGCCGGGCCTGGCGGCCGCCCATCGCGTCGAGCTCATCGACCTGGCCCTCGCCCTGGCCGCCGCGCTTCTTGCGGCGGCGCTTCTTCTTGGCGGGGCGGTCGCCGTGGTCGTTGTGCGCATCGTCGCCACCGGCCCGGGGCTCGGCCCGGTCGGCGGTGTCGTCGCCCGCAGCCTCGTTGCCGCCGCCCTCGACGGTCGCGGCGGCGCTCGACGCCTTCTTCTTGCCGCGACGGCGGCGGCGCTTCTTCTTGGGCGCACCCTCTCCGTCGGTGGCTCCCTCATTCGCGCCTTCGGGGCCGCGGGCGTGGGCTTCGGTGTCGTGGTTGCTGGTTTCGGACGTGGTGTCGTTGGTCGGGTTTTCGGTGTCGGTCATGGGGGCTGGGGCTTCCTCACCGCCCCCGACGCCGCGCCGCTTCTGTCCGGATGACAGGTCCTGTGGTCGTCCGCCAGCCGTGGTGCCCTTGGGGGTCACGGGTTGGGGTCGGCCGCGGGGCTGGTCATCCGGTCCGCGCGTTTCGCGTCGTCGGGACGGGTATGTGGTCTCGGGGCGGGCGTCACAGATGGGCGCCGGGAACACCCCGGGGAGGCTTTAGTCTACGCCGCGGCCGGCGGGCGCGGCGGGGCGGGCGGGTTTCAGGGCCGGTTTCGGTGCTTCCGGGCCGCCCGGGACGGCCGCCGCACCCCCCGGCCTCCCCCCCTCCGGCGTGCCGATCCAGACGATGGCGTGGGTTTGCGCGTGAGTTCTCAATCACCACCGGGTCGTTTCGGAGGGGCCGTGTACCATCCACATATGCAACACACTCGCGCTCTACGTCGCCTGGGCCTCTGGATCGTGGTGGGGTTCGCGGCGGCGCTCGGGGCCGGCGCATCGGCCCAGACCACCGTCAAGGAGCCCTCCCCCGTGCCCACCGCATCACCCTCCCCCTTCGAGGCGGGCTCCGTCACGATCGAGAGCGGGGAGTCGTTCGGCTACCGGCTGCTCACCCCGCCCGCGGACGCAGAGCAGCCCGAGGGCGGCTGGCCGCTGATCGTCTTCCTGCACGGGGCCGGCGAGCGTGGCGACGACAACCGGGCGCAGCTGCGGCACTTCCCCGAGCGGATGGCCGAGTACGACGACCGGTTCCCGTGCTTTGTGCTCGCGGTGCAGTGCCCCAAGGGCGGGCGTTGGGCCGACTACGAGTGGTCGCGCATCCCGGAGGTGGACGCCGACTCGCCGACCTCGATCGAGCGCGAGCCGCTGGGGCCGATGCGGGGCGCGATGGCCGCGATCGAGGAGGTCGTCGCCGAGCGGCCGATCGACCTGCACCGCATCACACTCACCGGCCTCTCGATGGGCGGCTTCGGCTCGTGGGACCTGGCGGCGCGGAAGCCGGACTGGTTCGCGGCCGTCGCCCCGATCTGCGGCGGGGGCGATCCGCGCGTCGCCGAGCGGTACAAGGGCCTGCCCTTCTGGGTCTGGCACGATGAAGGGGACCCGGTCGTGCCCGTGGCCCTGTCGCAGCGGATGGTCGAGGCGGCGAAGGCTGCGGGGGTGGATGTCCGCTACAGCGAGGTCAGCGGGCACGGGCACGCGAGTTGGGTTCCGGCGTACGAGGCGGACAAGCTGCCGGCGTGGTTGCTCTCTCATCGGCGCGATGAGCCGAGCGAGGAACTGGCGGCACTGCGCGCGCAGGACTGAACCAGTTCAAGCCGCCGCTACAGCCGCGGCCGACAGCTGTCACCGTCACACCCGGATCGCCCGAGCCGGTATCGGTTGCGGGCGAGGATGCCGTAGAGAAAGTCGGCGATGGGCTTGATCAGCGGCCAGCCGGTCGGGGCCAGCCACCAGCCCCGGCCGAGGGCGGTGTAGGCACACCGCACCGCATCCATCCCTTTCAGCAGGCGGCCGTCCGGCGTGCCGGCGTGGATGCTGGCAAGGAGTGATTCCCGCGTCGTGCCGGCGGTGGCGGGATCGAGAGCCGGGTCGAAGTCGGGGTCGCTGATATCGATGTGGACCAGCCGCTGCTGGTCTGGGTCGTGGCGGAGGAAGCGGTCGCGCTGCTCGCAGCAGATGCGGCAGGCACCGTCGTAGTAGATCTTCACGGGCTGGGTGGGAATCCGTCACCTCCGTTGCACGCCCAAAGCCTAGTGGGCCGGGTGGATGTCCGGAGGCCCGGGGCCCGTCCCCTGACGCCGACCCTGAGGCTCTGCGAAGAGTCGGGTCGTCGGGGTTCGTCCCCTGACGCCGATCCTGAGGCTCTGCGAAGAGTCGGGTCTTCGGGGTTCGTCCCCTGACGCCGATCCTGAGGCTCTGCGAAGGGTCGGGTTCGTGGGTCGGGATTCGGGCATCCCGATCCGACGCTTCGAGGACTCAGCGTCGGCGTCCGATCGGGGGTGTCCCTATCGAGAAGGCTCCGTGTCGCTTGTCCGCGCCCGCCGATCCCTTACACTCCCCGCATGGCCACGGAACGGCTCATCGCAGCGACCCCCCAGACGACGGATCAGGAATGGGCCGGGCCGACCCTGCGCCCCGACTCGATGGACGAGTACATCGGGCAGGCCGACCTGCTCGAGAAGCTCGAGATCGCGATTGAGGCCGCCAAGGCCCGGGCCACCGGCGACGTCGCCGACGGCATCGCCCGCCCGCACGAGCCGCTCGAGCACGTGCTGCTCCACGGCCCGCCGGGGCTGGGCAAGACGACGCTCGCTCACGTGATCGCCCGCGAGATGGGGACCAAGCTCATCACCACTAGCGGCCCGGCACTGGCCCGGGGCAACGACCTCGTCGCGGCCCTCACCCGCCTCCAGCCCGGCGACGTGCTGTTTATCGACGAGATCCACCGCATGCCGATCGCGGTCGAGGAGTTCATCTATCCCGCGATGGAGGACTTCAAGATCGACGTGACGGTGGACACGGGGATGCACGCCCGGACGGTGCAGATCAAGTGCAAACCGTTCACGCTGATCGGGGCGACGACGCGCGCGGGGCTGCTCAGTGCGCCGCTGCGGTCGAGGTTCGGCATCACGCACCACCTGCGGTACTACTCGCGCGACGACCTGCGGGTGATCCTGCAGCGGTCGTGCCGCGTGATGGGGCTGCTGGCGGTAGAGGAGGCGTGTCTGGAGGCGATCAGCGCGCGCTCACGCGGCACGCCTCGGATCGCCAACCGCTTGCTCCGCCGCGTGCGCGACTTTGCCCAGGTGCGTGCCAAGGGCGTGGTGTCGGAGAGCCTCGTCGAGACGGCCCTCGGGCTGGAGGGCGTGGACGAGCTGGGGCTGGACGACCTTGATCGCAACTATCTGCGGACGATCGCGACGGTCTACGACGGCGGGCCGGTCGGGCTCGAAACCGTCGCGGCCACGATGAACGAGGACGCCGGGACGCTCGAGGACGTGGTCGAGCCCTATCTGCTGCAGATCGGCTTCCTGGCGCGGACGCGCCGGGGTCGGATGCTGACCCGAGCCGCGGCCGAGCACCTGGGCATCACCACGCTCAACTTCGACCGCGACAACCTCTACGAGCCCGAGGCCTGACCGCCGGCGGATGCGGGGGCGGTCAGGGAGCGGGCGACATTGTCGGTTCCGGCGCGGTGAGCCGGGGCGATCGGCCTCATACCATGCCGCCCACGGAGCCACCGACCATGAGCGAACCCCGCCCCCGCCATTTCATACAGCAGATCATCGACGCGGACATGCAGTCCGGCAAGTGGGGGGGCAGGGTCCACACCCGATTCCCGCCCGAGCCCAACGGCTACCTGCACATCGGGCATGCTGCGAGCATTTGTCTGAACTCGGGGCTCGCCCGCGAGTTCGGCGGCAGGTTCAACCTGCGGTTCGACGACACCAACCCGGCCAAGGAGGAGGCCGAGTATGTCGAGAGCATCAAGCGGGACGTGGCGTGGCTGGGGGCCGACTGGGATGGCGACGAGATCGGCGGCGGGCTGCACTTTGCCAGCGACTACTTCGAGCAGATGTACGAGTGGGCGATCGAACTGATCAGGAAGGGCAAGGCGTACGTGTGCGAGCTCTCCGGCGAGGAGACGCGGCAGTACCGCGGCACGCTCACCGAGCCGGGCCGCCCCAGCCCGTGGCGCGACCGGCCGGTTGAGGAGAGCCTCGACCTCTTTGCGCGCATGAAGGCGGGGGAGTTCCCCGACGGCTCGCGGACGCTGCGGGCGAAGATCGACATGGCCTCGTCGAACATGAACCTGCGCGACCCGGTGATGTACCGCGTGCTGCGCGCGCACCACCACCGCACGGGCGACACGTGGTCGATCTACCCGATGTACGACTGGGCGCACGGGCTGGAGGACTCGATCGAGGGCATCACCCACTCGATCTGCACGCTGGAGTTTGAGGACCACCGGCCGCTCTACCACTGGTTCATCGACGCGATCAACGAGGGGCGCACCGCGGACGGCTCGGGCGAGTGGGGCAAAGCCATCCACCACCCGCAGCAGATCGAGTTCGCCAAGTTCCTGCTCAACTACGTGGTGCTGAGCAAGCGGAACATGATCCGCCTGGTCAAGGAGGGGCACGTCGACGGCTGGGACGACCCGCGGATGGTGACCGTGAGCGGCCTGCGCCGGCGCGGGTGCACGCCGGAGGCCTTGCGGAACCTGTGCGATGAGGTCGGCGTGACCAAGTTCAACGCGGTGCGCGACATGGTGCTGCTGGAGAACGCGATGCGCGACCACCTCAACAAGGTCGCGCCGCGTCGGATGGCGGTGCTGCGCCCGATCAGGGTCGTGATCGAGAACTACCCCGAGGGGCAGACCGAGGAGTTCGAGGTCCAGAACAACCCGGAGGATGCCGGCGCGGGCGTGCGGAAGGTGCCCTTCTCCCGCGAGCTGTTCATCGAGCAGGACGACTTCATGGAGGACCCGCCGAAGAAGTTCTTCCGGCTGGGCCCGGGCCGCGAGGTGCGGCTGCGCGGGGCGTACTGGGTGAAGTGTGAGAGCTTCGTCAAGAACGACGCGGGCGAGGTCGTTGAGCTGCGCTGCACCTACGACCCCGACACCCGCGGCGGCAGCAACCCGCCGCCGGACGCCGAGGGCAATGTCCGCAAGGTCAAGGGCACCCTGCACTGGGTGAGCGCGCAGCACGCGATCGAGGCCGAGGTGCGGCTGTTCGACCGGCTGTTCACGGTCGAGGCACCGGGCAAGTCGACCGGCGAGTTCACCGACGACCTGAACCCCGAGTCGCGCGAGACACTGACCGGGTGCAAGCTCGAGCCGGCGCTCGGCGAGCAGACCGGCGATGAGCCGGAGTGGGCGGACGGTGTGCGGCGGTTCCAGTTCGAGCGGCTCGGGTATTTTTGCGTGGACGCGGACTCGACGCCGGATTCGCTGGTGTTCAACCGAACGGTGACGCTGAAGGACAGTTGGGCGAAGCAGGCGGGGAAGAGCGAGTAGCATGCTCGAACTGCTCCTCTACGGCGGAATCGAGATTGTTGCGTTTGTCGCTTCTCTTGTTCCTCGGCTTGGCGAAACGAAGAAGGTGCGCCAGCGGCGCATCGCGATCGGCAAACAGCGACGGTGGCTGCGGCATTGGGCGAGAACAGAACGGTCACGGCGCGCGATCCCCGAGATGGGGTTTGTGTGCGAGTACTGCGAATACCCGTTGGCGGGGTTGACCAAGCCGCTCTGCCCGGAATGCGGCCGACGAATCGTGGCTTGACGTCGATGACGAGCTACCCGCGGAGAGCCGGCGCGCATCGAGCCTCAGTTCCCGACCACTCTGCCCGTTGAGCCCGAAGGGCTCGGCCTGAGTAGCCGGGTGTGGAGGTCGCGACAGCGACCGACACGCCCGGACCGATGCACCGACAATTCCTCTCGACCCCGCAGGGGTCGTCTTCTCCGTGGCCTGAGCGCCGTCGTTCGAACGGTCAATCCAGATACCGCTCTTCAAACGGGATCTCGTAGCGGCGAAGAAACTCGATCAACTCGTCGCGGAACGGCACCGTCTTGTGGTGCTCCTTCTGCCCCGCGATATACCGCCTCAAAGCCTCGACCTGTGACTGTCCGATCGAGAACGCGCCGTATCCCTCCTGCCAGCGGAAGTCGGCGAATTCCTGCCCCTTGGACTTGATCCAGGTCGAGCTGTCTCGCTTGACCTGGAGCATCAGGTCAGAGATCGAGACGGTCTTGCCGAGGCTGATGAGCAGGTGGATGTGGTCCGCCGTCCCGTTGGCTGCGAGCAACGCTGAGCCGTTGGCCTTGCAGATACCCCCGACATAGGCGTGGAGTTCAGGCTCGAGCGAGACGGTGATGAGCGGGTCGCGATGCTTGGTTGAGAAGATGATGTGGAGCAGAAGAGAGGTGTACGTCGTCGCCATGTCGGGATGGTACTCGGGGTGTCCGTCAGGGCACAAGAGAACCCCTCCGGGGTTCGTGGTCAGAGCGCACCGAGACCGGGGGCTTCGCCCCCGGCTATTGAAGTTCACCCCTACGGGGTGGAGCGGTTGCGCGAGGTGAGCTCTTGCCCGCTCCGCGGCAAGCCCCGGGATCGTGAACGCCCCTAGACTCCGGCCCTCTTTGATCGCGATCTCGGCCCCGGAGAACACACGCATGGATCTTGCAGTCATCGGCACGGTTGGAATCGACACGGTCGTCACTCCCAGCGGCGACCACCGCGAGGGCATCCTCGGCGGGTCGGGGGTCTACTTTGCCGCGGCTGCGGGGCTCTACACACCGACCGGGTTCATCGCCGCGGTCGGCGAAGACTTCCCCGACGAGTTCCGCGAGCAGATCCGGGCCCTCAAGGGTGTCGACCCGACCGGGCTCGAGGTCCGCAAGGGGTCGAAGACGTTCCGCTGGGGCGGCAAGTACCTCGACGACATGGACCACCGCGAGACGCTGTTCACCGTGCTGAACATCCTGATCGAGGCCCCGCCGCCGGTGCCGGCCAGCTACGCCGATTCGCCCGTGGTGTTCCTGGCCAACATGCACCCCGGCGTGCAGCACGCGATGGCCAAGCAGTTCCCCAAGCGGCGTCTGACCGTCGCCGACACGATGGACCTGTGGATCGACACTGCGCGGGCGGAGCTCGATGTGCTGCTCGGCGATGTGGACGGGCTGGTGCTCAACTTCGACGAGGCCGAGCAGTTCACCGGTCAGAAGAACACCGTGACCGCCGGGCGCAAGCTGCTGGACTACGGGCCGAAGTTCGTCATCGTGAAGAAGGGCGAGCACGGGGCGATCCTGGTCCACCGAGACGGCATCGCCGCCCTGCCTGCCTTCCCGTCGGAGAAGGTCGTGGACCCGACCGGCGCGGGCGACAGCTTCGCCGGCGGCATGATGGGCGCGATCGCGGCCGAGATGATCGCGGGCGGCCCGGCCAAGAAGGACCCCGCCGGCTTTGAGACCCTCCGCCGCGCCATGGCCCACGGCACCGTCGTCGCGAGCTTTACCATCGAGGAGTTCAGCCTCGGACGGCTCGGCTCGCTGACCCGCGACGAACTCAACGGCCGCTACCACGAGTACATGCACATGCTGCGGCTGGAATAGCTGCACGAACAGAGGAACACCCCATGAGCCGGATTCTCGTCTTTCAGCACAGTGATCGGTGCGGCCCGGGCCGTCTGGGGCGTGTGCTCGCCGAGCACGGGCGCCGGCTGGTGATCGTGCGTCCCGACCGGGATGGTGCCGGCGTGGTGCCGCGGGACCTGCACGACATCGAGGGTGTTGTCAGCCTCGGCGGGCCGATGAACATCTCCGACGGGCTCGACTGGCTGAACGCGGAGATGGCGTTCCTGAAGCGCGCGCACGAGGCGTCGATCCCCATGGTGGGTATCTGCCTCGGGCATCAGGCGATCGCGACGGCCCTCGGCGGTCGCGTCGGGGCGATGGCCAAGCCCGAGATCGGGTTCCTGCCGATCGACCTCACGCACGCAGCCCAGAACGACCCGGTCTTCGGTGGTATGCCGTGGAGTGCGCCGCGGTTCAGCTCGCACGGCTACGAAGTGACCGACATGCCCCCGGGCGCGGTGCTCCTCGCGTCGTCCGCGGCGTGCAAGGTGCAGTCGTACCGGATTGGCTCGCGGACGTACGCGTTCCAGTACCACTTCGAGTGGACGCGTGAGCAGATCGGCAACGAGGACGAGGAGTTCCTCCGCGCGTCCGGTGTGACGCTGCGTGAGATCGACGAGCAGTGCGCGACGCACTATGCCCGCTTCGACGAGATCGCGACGAGGCAGTGCCAGAACCTGGCGCACCTGCTGCTGCGGTAGCGCAGATCTGCGACGAACCAAGAGCCCCAAGCGTCAGCGCCGGGCCTTCCCGATCGAAGCCACTCGCGCAGACGCATCCGTGGTTCCGGCGCGCATGGGCCCGTCGCTTACGCTTAGGGCTCTTTTCGGATCAGGCCGGGCTGGGCATCAGCCCTGGTGCCGCGTCGGGCCCTTCGTCCTCGTCGGTCTTGGGCGCGGGGGCCGAGGGCGGTGTGCGGCGTTGGCTGGCGAGGATGTCGGCCAGCGACGAGCGGCCGAGCGGCTCGCCACGCATGACCTTGTGCACCTCTTCGCCCGAGAGCGTCTCGTACTTGAGGAGTGCCTCGGCGACGGCCTCGACCTTCTCCCAGCTCTCATCGAGCATCCGCTCGGCGTCGCGGTAGGCCTCGTCGACGAGCCGGCGGACCTCCTCGTCGATGATCTTGGCGGTGTCGTCGGAGTACTCACGGTCGGGGGTGTACGAGGTGCGGGTGTCCTCGCCGCGGTAGCGGATGAAGCCGAGCCGCTCGCTCATGCCCCATTCCTCGATCATCACCTTGGCCAGCGAGGTGACCTGCGAGATATCGCCGGAGGCACCGCTGGAGATGTCGCCGGTGGCACGCTGTTCGGCGATGCGCCCGCCGCAGGCGACGCGCATCGTGGCCGACAGCCAGCGGAGGCCGTAGCCGACGCGGTCCTTCTCCGGCAGGCTGAATGTTGCGCCGAGGGCTTGGCCGCGCGGGATGATCGTGACCTTGTGGACCGGGTCGGCGTCCTTGAGCAGGGCCTGGATGACCGCGTGCCCGGCCTCGTGGTAGGCGGTCGCGTGGTTCTCTTCGGCTTCGCGGACGTGGCTCTTGCGCGCGCGGCCGTACCTGACCTTGTCGCGGGCTTCTTCGAGGTCTTCCTGCTCGATGAAGTCCTTGTTCTGCATGGTCGCCGCGATCGCGCCCTCGTTGATGATCGCTGCGAGGTCCGCACCGGAGAACATCGGCGTCATGCGGGCGACGCGTTCCAGATCGACATCCGGGCCGAGCTTGACCTTCTTGGCGTGGACCTTGAGCACCTCGAGCCGGCCCTTGATATCAGGCAGGGGCACGACGATCTGTCGGTCGAAGCGGCCGGGCCGGACCAGCGCCGGATCGAGCACGTCGGCACGGTTGGTCGCGGCGATCACGATCACGCCGTCGCCGGTCGTAAAGCCGTCCATCTCGACGAGGATCGCGTTGAGCGTCTGCTCGCGTTCGTCGTGGCCGCCGGAGCTGAACCCCGAGCCGCGCTTGCGGCCGACCGCGTCGATTTCGTCGAGGAAGATGATGCAGGGCGCGTTCTCCTTGGCATTCTTGAAGAGGTCGCGCACGCGGCTGGCGCCGACGCCCACGAACATCTCGACAAAGTCTGAGCCGGAGATCGAGAAGAAGGGCACGTCGGCCTCGCCGGCGATGGCCTTGGCCAGCAGCGTCTTGCCGCACCCGGGCTCGCCGATGAGCAGCACACCCCGGGGGATGCGCCCGCCGAGCTTGGTGAACTTCTTGGGGTGGCGGAGGAACTCGATGATCTCGCCGACCTCGTCCTTGGCCTCTTCGATGCCCGCGACATCGGCAAAGGTGACGCCGGTCATCTCCTTGGTGAGCATGCGGTGCTTGCTCTTGCCGAAGCTGCCGAGCATGCCGCCGGGGCCGCCCTGGGCGCTGCGGAGACCGCGCGAGACGAAGAACCAGATGAGCGCGAGCAGCAGCAGGAACGGGCCGAACGTCAGCACGAACGGCATGAGGCTGCTGGGCTTCTTGGCGGTCGCGGTGTTGTTGGTGATCCGCATCACCTGTTCGGAGTAGTACTGCTGCGAGGCGGGGTTGAACGTGATGACGACCTGCGTCGGCTTGCCGGTGATCTGGTCCGCCTTGCGCATGGCCAGGACCGAATCCTGCGTGATGACGACCGAGCCCTCGACGATCTGGTTGTTGTTGTAGTGGGTCTCAAACTCGGCCAGGTCGATCTGGTTGCCCTTGTTCGAGTTGCTGAAGACCATCAGCAGCATGAACACGATCACCGTGAAGGCGACCAGCCACCACATGTTCCGGTTGGCCGGGGGGGCGGTGCCCGTCTTGCCGTCGGCCTGGTTGGGGCCGGCGGGCGGCTTACCGCCAGGGGCCGGCGGGCGTTTGTCCTGCCCGAAGCGGAACCCGAGCCCACGGGTGGCCGGGTCGATGGAGTCGTCTTTGGCGTGCTGATGGGTCATATTGAGGTGTACTTCGGCTTTCTTCCTTGTTCCGATCCGTGCGCGAGGGCTTTTCCTGCCAAACGCTAGGCCGATGCCGGTCCTCGCGCCCGCAAGAGGAACGGCCGAGGAACGGGGTTTGTTCGAGAAATCTGCCTACCAGTCCGCCCGCAGCTCGGCCACGATGTCCCGGGCCAGCTCGCGGATCACCGCCGACTGCGCGACCTCCAGCGGGTCACCCACCCCCCGGTGGGGCACAAACGACGAGATCGAAGTGAATTCCCGCCGGCTGACCCGCACCTGGCCCGACCGGTTGTCGATCCAGTCGAAGCTCACGGTCATCCGCAGCGCCTGCTCCTGCACCAGCCCGGTGTCCCGCTGACGCGTCAGTTGCGTCATCGTGGTCTCGTCGATCGAGCCGGTCAGCGTCGTCGCGGCGTGGGTCGGTCCCACCACCCGCCAGGGCGTGCTGCGCTGGATCTCGGTGATGATCGCCTCGGTGAGGCTGACCTCGAGCCCGCTCGAGAACGTCTCGTTGCGGAAGATCGGCACCGAGATCGTGCGGACGTTGCCGTCGTGGGTCGAGTTGAAGGAGTACCCGCGGGTCGGATCGGCCGAACAGCCCGGCAGACACACGGCGCCGGAGAGGAATGCAGCCGCGACCGCGACACCGATGGGACCAACCGTCCTCATGGCGCGTCGCCCCCGGCCGCCGCGGCTTCTGCATCCTGCTGCAGCGTCCGCAGTTCTTCCGGCAGCGGCGTTGCGGCCGGCGCGTTCCAGCCCCGATCCTCAAGGATGTCCCGGCCCCGGGCCGCCGCGACCGTGCCGTCGTGCTTGATCACCAGCCGCCGGAGCGTGAACCGCGCCGAGACCGGGTCCTTGCGCCGCAGGTACCACTCGCTGGTCGCCAGCATCTGTGCCGCGGCAGACTCGTCGAGCCGGGCGATCAACGCGTCGGTGATACCGAGCTGCTCGGCGCGGTCCGGGTACTCATCCTCGAACTGGCCGATCAGCGCCCGGGCCTCGACCAGGCTCGACGCGTCGTAGCGGGGGCCCTTGAACTGCGCGACGTTGGCGTAGATCTGCCGCAGCATCGCGTGCTCGCGGTTCTGGCTCCGCGGGTAGTTGACCAGGAAGATGCCGTACATCTCGGCCGCCAGCTCGAGCTCACGCACGCGGTAGAAGTAGTCGGCCAGATCGAGCGCCGCGTTTTCGGCCAGCTGGCTTCCCGGCGAACGCTCCTGGATCCGCATCAGCAGCTCGATGCCGATCGGCGAGGCGTCCTCGAACCGGAAGAACAGGAACTTGCGATTGAGCCCGTTGAGATACATCCGCCCGACCCGCAGCTCACGCTCGAGCGTCGGCAGGAACACCTCCGACTGCGGGTAGTTCAGCGCGACACGCTCGTAGTCGTACAGCGCTTTGTACTCCTTGCCGATCGCCACCAGCGCGTCCCCCCGCAGCATGTACGCCTCGGGCAGCCACGGGTTGTCGGTGCGCTCGTGGATCTGGATCCAGTCCGAGATCCGCGTGCGGGCCTCGCTGGCTCGCCCGGCCGCGAGGGCCCGGCGGGTCTCGGAGATGACCCAGGCGTCGGTCCCCGGCTCGGCAGCCTCGGACTGCACCCACGTCCCACGCTCGGGGTCGAGCTCGAATGTGGTCTGCTGGGCGAAGCCCGTCGAGGCGGTCACCGCCACGCAGAGCACAAGGCCGGAGATGATCGCCTTTCGGGCCGCTGTCGCCATGTGGCTAGCGTAGCGGCTGCAGCGGTTCCCGGCACGGGGCGTGGTCGGCCCGTCCGGACACGAAACAGGCCCGCGGGACGAGCCGCGGGCCTGTGTGCAATGCTGGTTGTCCGATCCGACACCCCTGCGGGTCGTCGGTCGGTTGACGATCCGTCAGCGCCGCCGCCGCATGGCCGCCACGCCGCCGCCCATCAGGACGAGGATGCTGGCCGGTGCCGGGACGACATCGATGCCGTAGGACGCCCGGATCCAGTTGACGCCATCGCCGGGGAAGGCCAGGCCGAGGTGCATGTCGTCGGTGCCGTCCCAGGGGTCGCCGTTGATCGGGTCGAAGATGGTCGGATCCGAGAAGACCGTCTGGCCACCATCGAAGCTGTAGGAGATTGTCAGTTCCTCCCACTTCACTTCGGAGACCCAGTGCCGGAAGTCGATGCCATTGCCATCGCCACCGACCTCATACGAGTAGGCCTGGATGTTGTTGCCGCCGATCTTGGAGTTGAACGGCACAAACTGCGCACCGTTGGTGGTGCGGAAGGTGAACTCCACGTAGCGGGCGTTGGGAAGCGGGACCTCGCTCCACGCCGCCTGCACCATCGCTCCGCTGCCGGAGTCGGTCTGGATGGTGCCGATATCGACGAACATCTGGTGGTCGAACGCGCTGATCGGCACCTCGGCGTAGCCGTCGGCGTTGATCACGTCCCACTGGCCGCCGGCGAAGGCAACGAGCCCCGCGGAGACGGTCGCGTCGTCACGGATCGTGGTGCCGGCATCGCGGTCGCCGAAGTCCTGAGCGCCGGCAACCGACGCCGCGGCCCCGACCAAACATGCAATTACTCTTTCTCTACGCATAGCGCAACTCCCTCCAGGCATGGCACGCACCCAGTCGGCACAACTACCGCGCAGCACGGGCAGAGGCCCGGCTTCCGATCACACGGCGGTTACATCTCGCTGAGGACAGCCTGTTCACATGGAACCTACACGCGCCTGTCTGGTTTGCCAGCAATTCCTCGACGGAATCTGCGGGTCGCAGCGTGTGCGCACAAAAAGAAGGTCCGATCCCGGACCCTCTCCGCCCTCTCACGCCCGTGAGAGGGGTTGCGTTGGTTTTACTCACCGATCGGCGTGCGGCTCAGCCGTGCTGCTCGTGCCAGGCCGCGAGGACCTCGGCCTCCCTGTCGGCCTCGATGCCCCCGATCCGCCGATACCGGCTGTCTTCCTCCAGGCCGTTGTACCACGCGAGCGTGTCCTTGCAGGTCTTCTCGACCGGCAGGAACGTCAGCCCCGCAGCGATCGACTTGGAGACGTCCCGCTGGTGGAAGCCCACGCTGTCGCCCCGCGGCGGGATCCACAGCGGCATGTGGCCCCACGGGCTCACACCCTGGGCCTCGAGGAACTCCGCGTCGCACCATGTCGGCGTCGTGCCCGCGTCCGGCGAGGCTTTCAGGCAGGCGTCGATCACCATGCCCATGGTCAGCTCCGGCGCCTGCGGCCCGACCGCGTCGAACGTCCCCGTGACGTTCTTCTCCACGCAGTGCACCGCCCACCGGGCCAGGTCGCGCGCGTCGATCATCTGGAGCGGGTCGCCCGGCGTGCCCGGGGCGATCATCTCGCCACCGCGCGCCGCCCGCACCGGCCAATAGGTAAAACGACCCGTCAGGTCGCCCGGGCCCACGATCAGCCCGGGTCGCAGCGAGAGCGCCCGGCCGGGCATCGCCCGCTCGACCGCCTGCTCACACAACGCCTTGGCCGGGCCGTAGTTCTCGAAGCTGGCTCCGAAGTCCTCAACCGTCGGGTCCTCCATAGTCCCCAACGGTGCGGAGGTGTCCGCACCGACCACGTCGTGCCCGCTGTAGACCGAGACCGTGGAGATAAAGAGATACTGCTTGACCCTCGGCGCGAGCAATTCGGCGGAAGCCCCGACGATCCGCGGCCAATAGCCCGAGTTGTCGATCACCGCGTCCCACTCGCCCTGTTCCAGCGAGCTCAGGCCCTTGGGGTTGTCCGGGCCGGCGGGCTGGTCCTCCAGCGCGAGCTTCTCGGGGTCCCGGTTGCCGTAGCGACGGTCGATACCGTCCGATTCGGCAAAGTCGTGCCCGGTGACCTTCTCGGTGCGGCCTCGGTTGAAGAGCGTCAGCGTGTGCCCGCGTGCCAGACACGCCTCGACGATGTGCGGCCCGATGAAGCCGGTGCCGCCCAGGACCAGGATCCGCAGCGGCTTGGCCGCCCGTCCGAGCGCGGCGTACGCGGCGTAGGGCGAGAGCGCGAGACCCGCGGCACCAACCGCGGACGAGGCGAGGAACGTTCGACGAGTCTGAGACATCTGGGGATTCTCCTTGTGTTTCCGCGCGTGCGGGCAGGAAGGCGTGTGAGGGGATGCCCGCGAGCGTACAGGGATGCGCGTGAAGGGGAGTACCGCCGAGGCGTGAGCGAGTTCCCCTGCTCGGCATGGATGCGGCCACCCGCAACGGGCCGGCGGTCTCGCTGTAGGCTTCGCGTTCTCCAAAGAGGTGCCCATGCCCGACAGCCCGAACGAACCAGTATCCGAGCAGGACGCGTCCCCGCACTCCGGGGGCGGGTGGTTTGCGAATCTGTCGCGTCGCGTCGTGAGCGTCGAGCCCGGCGAGTGGCGGGTGCTGCTGCTCTCGTGGATCTACTTCTTCAGCCTGCTCTCGTCGTACTACATGCTCCGGCCGATCCGCGAGACGATGGGCATCGCCCGCGGCTGGGACAACCTGCCGTGGCTGTTCACCGCGACGCTGCTGACGATGATCCCGGCGAACCTGCTCTTCGCGTGGATCGCCTCGCGCGTGCCGCGGAAGAAGTTCATCCCGCTCGCCCACCGGTTCTTCGGGTTCAACCTGGCCGTGTTCGTCGGGATGTTCTTTGTCGTGCCGGAGGAGTCACGCGTGTGGCTCGGGTACTGCTTCTACGTCTGGCTGAGCGTCTTCAACCTCTTCGTGATCTCGATCTTCTGGGCGTTCATGGCCGATGTGTACCGTCCGGACCAGTCCAAGCGGCTGTTCGGGTTCATCGGTGTCGGCGGCACGATCGGGGCGATCCTCGGCTCGGGCGCGGTCTGGACGCTCGCCGAGCATGTCTCGGTGCCGGTGATGATGCTCGGCTCGCTCGCGCTGCTCGAGGTCGCGACGCAGGCGATGAAGGGGCTCGCGCGCAGTCAGCGGGTGAGCCTCGCTGAAACGCGGAAGGGCGGAGTTGAGCGTGAACCGTCGCCGAGGGTGCTCGAGGGCCTGCGTCTGATCATCGGCTCGAAGTACATGGCGACCATTGCGGTCTATCTGCTCATCACCACGATCACCGCGACGTTCCTCTATATGGAACAGGGTCGAATCATCGACCTCGCGATCGAGGACGACGACAAGCGTCGGTCGGTGTTTGCGCTCATCGACATGCTGGCCAACATCACGACGCTCATTCTGCAAGGGTTCCTCACCGCACGGCTCGTCAAGAAGCTCGGCATCGGCGGGGCCCTCGCGCTGCTGCCCATGGTGGTGCTGGTCGGGTTTGCCGGGCTCGCCGTCGCGCCCGTCGTGTGGATGATCGTCACCGTCCAGGTCGCCCGCCGCGGCCTGCACTACGCCGTCGCCCGCCCTGTCCGCGAGATGCTCTTCGCCCCGCTCGGCGCCGACGCCAAGTACAAGTCCAAGCCGTTCATCGACACCTTCATCTACCGGGGTGGCGACCAGATCGCGGCGTGGGTGCCCAAGGGCCTGGCCGCCATCGCCGTCCCGCTCGCGTGGATCGCCATCCCCGCGGCGTTGGTGTGGGCAGTCGTCGGACTCGTGCTCGGCCGGATGGAACGCCGCGAAGAATCCGCGCCCCGCGCCGAAGCCCCAACAACAGAGCCGCGGGCGTAAGCACGCGGAAGGAGTGCGTCTTTCCCCGCGCACGCCCGACCTCCCCGCGAACTCCACACACCAGAGCCAGACTTCTCGGCTTGGCGAACTGTGTCGTCCACAAGACGGTGCAAACGCAGCCAAAACAGAGCCGCGGGCGTAAGCACGCGGAAGGAGCGCGTCCTTCCCTGCGCACGCCCGACCTCCCCGCGACGTCCACACACCAGAGCCAGTCTCTTCGGTGGAAGGCTCAACCCCGTCCGCGTGCTTACGCCCGCGGCTCTGCGTTGCAGCACGCTCACACACTCGCCTCTGGCGGCAGCCGGAGGTCCTCTTCGGACACCCCGCTCCGCCACAGCCCGCAGTCCGGGCACCGCACCCGGTCCCCGTTGAACAGCGGCAGGCCGCGGAGTGAACGATCGCAGCCCCAGCACCGCGTGGGCCTGAGCACGCCCGGCATCCGCACAAAGGTGCGAGCGTGCAGACCGCATTCGGGGCATCGGACAAACCCTTCGGCGTCGGCTTGAAGACCGCCAAGGCTGTAGTTGCACTTGCGGCATGCTTCGTCACGCCTCATGTCAGCCGGCGCTGGAATGGATGGCACGGTCACGACACCGTCATACCAGAGCGGTCGCCAGGCAGCTTCACAGTGGGTGCAGTCAAGCCATGCGTCGGTATCTTCTCCAGACAAGCGTAAGGGGTGGGCGCACGACGGACAGCGGTACTGATCCAGAAGCCGCTCGCGCACCTGCCTCGGGGGAGGGGTCGTCACCACCCACCGGCGCGTGAGTGCAGCAAGCACCCAGTCTGGCGCGAGACTCAGAACGCAGAACGCCACGATCATGACGGACCCAATTGCCAATGCACGGATGTCCGAAGGATCTGTGACGGAGAGGAGCACCATCAAGAGTGCCGCCGAGAACGCAGCAAACATCCGGCGGAGGTAGTTCGATGTGTCTGTTGGTGGGAACACCAAAAAAACTGCAAAGAAAATGGCTGCGAATGTGCGGCCCAAAGGGGCGTGAAAGATCGCCCAGGCAACCATCCCAAGCCCGTACGCGCCCGCGAGCGTGATGACTCTCCGCCAGAGCGGCCGGTCAGACGGCGTGCGTTCGCAGAGGGGCAGGCCGAGGGAGAGTTCGAGAGCTTGCTGCTCTGTCGTCGTGAGCGGGCAGCCGTCCGGCACCCCGTATCGAGTCCTCGGGAATGTCCACAGCGGGCGTACATTGCCGCGATCGTCGGTGATGGTCGGCTGTACTTCCCCCATGCCCGATTGTACAGGGCGTCACGGTCTGTGTCGTCCGCAAAACGGGGCGAGCGCAGCCAAAACAGAGCCGCGGGCGTAAGCACGCGGAAGGAGCGCGTCTTTCCCCGCGCACGCCCGACCCTCCTGCGCCGCGCACACATCAGAGCCAGACTTCTCGGGGAGTTGCTCAACCCCGTCCGCGTGCTCACGCCCGCGGCTCTGGTGCTCAGTGGGAGCGTGGGCATCGCGGGGCGAACGATGAACGTCGGCTACCGCACGCCCCTTCCGCGTGCTTACGCCCGCGGCTCTGTTACTTCGCCAGCTTCGCGATCAACCGCCACACATCGTGCGGCGAAAGCTCGCGGCCCGTCGCCGAGTTGAACTCAAGTACCAACCGATCAAACTCCGGCGTGAACGGCAGCCGGTCGCGCTGGCCGAGTGAGCCGACCTGCCCGACGACGCGCTCGCGGAGCTGCGCCTCCTCCTCCGCGTCGATCCGTGGCGGGGTCGACGCCGCTCTGCCGAGCCGCGGCAGCTTGCCGGCCTTGCGAAGGTTGTGCAGCGAGTGGAAGACCTCCCGCTCGCGCTTCCCCGTCGCCTCGCCGACCGCGGCGTAGAGACTCGCCCACTCCGGCGTGTAGGGAAGGTCGTCGAGCGTGCGCCCGGCGTGCTCGTAGGCCGCGATCAGCACCGCAACGGCACGGTCCGGCGAAGCGCCCGCACCAAACAGCCCGCCCTGTTCACCCGTCAGCGGCACATCGGCCTGGTCCGAGACCCGCCCCGGCACGCGGTCGCCCTCTTCGAGCAGGCCCTCCCATCGCTCCATCGAGGCCGCGGGCTCGTGGTTCGGGTCGAGAAAGTCCGCGGCGCACCGCTCGTAGATCGCCAGCCGGCGGGCCAGCGCCAGCGAGGGCTCGGTGTGCCCCTGCGGCACGATGAAGCGCCACTTACACCCGGGGTCGGTGCCCAGCGCGTTGAACACCGCGGCGGCAGTGGGGGCGGGCACCACCTCGTCTCGCAGCGCGAGCTTGCAGAGCGTGGTGGCTCGGACCTTCCGCGCGTGCACCGCCGCGTCGCAGATCCGGAGCGTGTCGCGGGCCTCGGCCGCGGCGTCGTGTCCGAGTGACCGAAGCAGCGTCTGCATCTCGGCCCCGGAGCCGAACGCCATCCGCCTCGGGTCGTCGAGCCGCCACGCCCAGTCGCCGAACGTCGGCAGGCCGATCGCGAGGCGGTCGATTGTGAGCCAGTCGTGCGGCGTCTGGGCCGCGGCCATTACCGCGAGCCCGCCGCCGAAGCTCTCGCCCCGCAGATACAACGCCGGCGTCGGGTCGTCGCCCTTGCGCGCGCGCGTCGCGAGCCAGTCGCGCAGAGCCCGGGCGGCGCAGGCGACATCCGCCACGCCCTGCGGCAGCGACCAGCCCAGCATGTCGTCGAGCTTGTGCCCGTGCGCGGGGAAGCCGCGAGTGATCCAGCCGAGCGAGTCCGGGCCGCCCGCCCAGTCGCCCGTGTCGAGCTGCGAGCCGGCAAAGCCCCGGACACGCACCACGAGCACCGCAACACCCCGAGACGCGAGAGACCGGAAGCGGTTGGCGTTGGCCTCGAGCGGGTCGGGCGCGGCGTAGCCGTGGGTGGTGACCAGCCCCGCGCGCACGGGCACGCCCTTGGGCGGCAGCTCGAGCCGGCACCCGATCCGCACCGCGCCGAGCGACTCGAAGCGGTGGGTGGCGGTCGGGTCGGAAGGATCGGCGGGCTCGGCCGGGCCGAGCGTGGGGGTCAGCGCCGAGACCGCCTCGCGCCAGCGCGTCCAGAAGGGCCGGTGCTGCGGCGCGGGCGTCGTGTCGCCAACGTGGGCGAGCGTCGCAAAGGGGGCAATACCGAAGTCGTCCGGTTCGGTCATGGTGCAAGCGTACCCGGGCGGTCGGGTCCGCACCGTCAGTCGTTGTCGAGGGCGGCCTGCAGCGCGATCACGCCGTAGGCGGTGATGAGCACCGGGTCGTTCTCCAGCCATCGGTCGTTGAGCACCCGGAACGAGCCGTCGTCCTGCTGCAACTCCGCGAGGCGAGAGACGAGGTCGTCGGCCCAGCGGTGTGTGGCGGCAGCACGCGCAGACTCGGGGTTGGGGGTGGTCTCGATCGTCGGGTCGCCCCATGCATCGAGTGCGCGCGCGAACGCGACGAGGTAGTAGTAGTACCCCTGCTCGCCGAGCCCCGGGTTCTCGTCGAGGGTGTAGTACCGGGCGATCCATGCATGGGCCGCGGTGACCCGCGGGTCGTCACGCGGCAGATCGGCGTAGATATAGCTCTTGAACCCGGTGTAGGTCATCGAGCCGTAGGAACGCAGGCGGCTGACCACGGTGCCGTCGTCGAGCGTCTCCTCGATCGTCCCGGCCTGCGACTGCCCGACGCCGAGCTGGTCGGCCTCGGGGCCGGTGGCGTAGATAAACCCGCCGTCGGTCGCGCCCGCGGCGTAGGGCATGTCGTTGACCCGCTCGTCCATCTGCACGCGCTGGAGGAACACCAGCGCACGCTGGAAGGGCGGCGAGTCGGGGTCGTACCCGGAGTCGTGCAGGGCCTGCAGCATGAAGGAGGTGTTGGAGAGGTCGGGCCGGCCGTGGCTGCCATAGCCGACCCCGCCGTAGAAGGGGTGCTCAGGGTTCACCCTGCCGACACCCAGCCGCTCGGAGATCTCCTCTGAGAGCGACTCCTCTGACCACTGCAGGCCGATGAGGAACCGCTGGGCATCGGGGACCGCCGCGTCGGCGGGCTTGACGCCCGCGCGCGCAAGGGCGGAGAGGGCGATGGCGGTGTTGTAGCTGGGCAGCACGCGGTCGTAGATGCCGCCGTCGGGCTGGCGGTGCGAGAGCAGGAAGTCGATGCCCCGCGCGACCGCCGGATCGGTGGCGTCGATGGCCGGGTGCTGGAGCATGCCGTCCACGACGAGGGCGGTGATGGCGGGGAAGGTCACGCCGTCGGGCCTGACCGCCCAGCCGCCGCTCTGTGCATCCTGCTGCGCGCGCAGGAAGGCGATGGCGTCGTTGAGCACGCGATAGGCCTCGGCCTGTCGTTGGGGCGAGACGCGTTCGGCGGAGTGCTGCTGCGCTGAGGCGGTCAGGCTCGCGACGAGACCGAGCAGGAGCGCCACCAGCGGGGCGGCCGATCGGGGGGTGATGTTCATACCCCATTGTGGCACAGATGCGGGCCGGACGCGACTATCCTCCCGCCATGTCCGCGATCCGGTCCATCCTGCCGCAGCCTGTGCTCGACAAGCTCGCCGAGCTCGACGTGCAGCACGCCGCTCTGGAGCGCGCGCTGGAGGACCCGGAGGTCGCAAGCGACCACCGCAAGGTGCGGGAGATCTCGATCAAGCGGGCGGCCCTGGACCCGACGGTGACGGCCTATCGGGAGCTGCAGCGGCTGGGGCGCGAGGCCGAGGGGCTCCGGGAGGCGATCGCGTCGGGCGACGATGCCGAGCTGGCCGCGATGGCCGAGGAGGAGCTGCCGGAGGTCGAGCAGCGGGCGGTCGCGCTGGCCGAGCGGGTGAAGGCGGGGCTTGTCAACGCCGACGACCGGCGGGTGGGCTCGGTGATGGTGGAGATCCGCGCGGGTGCGGGCGGCGACGAGGCGGGGCTTTGGGCGCGCGATCTGTTGGGCGTCTACGAGAAGTATGCCGCGAGCAAGGGGTGGAAGGTCGACCCGCTCGAACTCGTCGAGGATGGGGGCATGGGGGGGCTGCGTTCGGCGCTGGTGAACATCCGCGGCGAGGGCGTGTGGAGCGAGCTGGCCTTCGAGGCCGGGGTGCACTCGGTCAAGCGCGTTCCGGCGACGGAGGCCCAGGGCAGAGTGCACACCTCGACGGCGACGGTTGCGGTGCTGCCCGAGCCGGAAGAGGTCGAGGTCAAGATCGACTGGGCCAACGACGTGGACGAACACGTCACGACGTCGCAGGGCCCTGGCGGGCAGAACGTCAACAAGGTCGCGACGGCGGTCCACCTGCTGCACAAGCCGACCGGCGTCGAGGTGCGGATGCAGGAGACCAAGAGCCAGGCGCAGAACCGCGACAAGGCGCGGCGGCTTTTGATGGCGCGGGTGTACGAGATCGAGCGGGCCAAGGTCGAGGCCGAGCGCAGCGCCGAGCGGCGGAGCCAGATCGGCACCGGCGAGCGGAGCGAGAAGATCCGCGTGTACCGCTATCAGGACAACATCGTCGCCGATCAGCGGCTCGACGAGAAGTTCAACCTGCGGGAGATCCTGGCCGGCGAGCTCGGGCCGATGTTCGAGAAGCTGATCGAGGACCAGACGGCGCGGCGGCTCGCGGAGCTGTGATCGGGTAGGATACCGAATATGTCAGAATCTCAGCCCAGTCCGCAGTCTGTCAGCTTGCATGATGCGGTAGCGTCTTTGCACCAGATTGCGGTTTTGGACAAGAGGATCACATCGACGAAGCGATTGTCCGTTCTGGCCGAGGCTTGCATACAGGGATTGGCTGCCCGCGGCTTGCCCGGAGCCGAAGCAGAAGTCGACATTCCCGCCGGCGGACGAGACAAGGCGTGGGATGTCGGCTGGAAATGGCGCGGCAAGTATCGACTCGTGCTGTCACTGAAGTCAATTCTTAAGAATATCTCAGGAACAGTTCCCAACCGCATCGACGACGCGATGGGCGAAACGGCGAGCATTCAGTTATACTCGCCAGAGGTCGTCACGGGATACGTGATTCTCTTCGATCTTGCCATGGACATGTATAGCCCAAAGCATGGAAAGCTCTGGTCGGAATTTCTCGCGGAACGCTTGGCGGGCCTTTCTGGCCGCCGTGCACCATATTGGAGCCCCGGGACATTCGAAGGTCATTGTGTTCTTGGGATAGACATGACCGATGGCCCAAGGATCGTTGACGGCGAACATCGTTTTGATCGCATGCTTGATGAGTTGGTGGATGAAGTGATGGTACGTAATCCGGGGATCAAAGAGGATCTGGGATGACCACTCAACCTGTGACACTTCCAAAGCGGCTTCGTTCGCTCATTCGGCATGATCTATCCGATGCAGTGCTGAAGACCGCTATTCCAAAGCTCGCGAAGAGCCCGGATGCAATTGAGGCGATCGAGCAGGCATTGTTGGGTATCCCCACTGAGCATCGTGTACATCTCGGTGACGCGAGGGACCTCTCTTTGCTCGGCGATCAGTCGGTACATCTTGTTGTGACTTCACCTCCGTACTGGACACTTAAGGACTACGTGGGCAGCGAGGGCCAACTCGGTGATGTGCAGGGGTACGATGACTTTCTGTGCCAGCTTCGGCGGGTTTGGGAGGAGTGCCATCGCGTATTGATTCCGGGCGGCAGGATGATCATCGTCGTAGGCGATGTCTGTCTGTCGCGTCGAGAGCACGGTCGCCACGCGGTCATTCCACTGCACGCTTCCATCCAAGAGTCATGTAGGGCGATCGGATTCGACAATCTCGCACCAATCATCTGGCACAAGATCGCAAACGCGAAGTTTGAAGCCGGTGGGGGAGGCGGTTTTTTAGGCAAGCCTTATGAGCCCAATGCGATCATCAAGAATGATATTGAATTTATTCTTATGCAGCGAAAGCCGGGCGGCTATCGATCACCGTCGTTTGAAAGCAGGTTGTTGAGTGTGATTGGTGAAGATCGGCATAAGGCATGGTTCCGGCAGATTTGGACGGTGCCAGGGGCGTCGACTCGGAACCATCCGGCCCCCTATCCGGTCGAGTTGGCCGAGCGACTTATTCGGATGTTTAGTTTCGTGGGCGATATTGTGCTCGATCCGTTCCTGGGCAGCGGCACGACTGCTCTCGCCGCCGGGCGATGGGGTCGCAACAGCGTCGGCATTGAGATTGAGCCGTCCTATTTCGAGAAGTCGCTTGCGCGACTTCGGCGTGAGTTCGGTAAGGTGTCCATGCAGGCAAATATCGAGACTGGGAGACCTGGTTGACGGATTGGCAGGCTCCGTGTTGGTGGATGGAGCGTGGTGGTGTACGATCTCCCTAGGAGGAGAGACCATGACCCTTCGTGCCGCGATCGTTCTCGGACTGTGTGCCTGTGCAGGGGCGAGCGCCCAGACGTACACACTCACCATCGACCCCGATGCCAGCGGCCTGACCGCCTCGCTCGGGTTGGATATCGACACCGCCGGCACGCTGATCGGTGACTGGGACCCCGACACCAACGCCGAGGGCACGCGGACCAAGCCGGGGCTCTTCGGCTCGTTCGGTTCGACCGAGAACCTGCCGGTGGCTGCGGACCTGGGCTTCTCGCTGGCTGGTGATCTGCAGACGCAGACGGCGGGCGGCGCGACGCTCACGCTCGATCTCGATGCGGGCGTTGTGACGCTCGAGGGTCTGGTCGCCGACCTGCTCGCCGACGGGCCGGCGTCGGTCCCCGCGACCATCGGCATCGCGCCGGAGAGCTTCCGCACCAGGCAGCCCGACTCGGCCTACATCGGCATCCCGATCGATCTGCCTATCGGCGAGTTGAGCCTTACCGAACTGACGCTCACGCAGAGCGGCGTGGCGGTGGGGGTGCTGACCGAGATTGAGACCGGCCGCTACAGCTTCGTGCTCGCCGGGCTGGCCGAGATCGCGGGCGGGGCGGAGCTGCTGGGCACGGCGGTGGAGATTCCGGCGCTGCCTACGCCGCTGGCGCTCTCGGGCGAGATCGTGCTCGACGGCGAGACGGTCACGCTGACCAGCCTGCAGCCGATCGATCAGACCGAGGAGCAGAACCCGGGGACCGAGATCCCGGAGTTCCCGCTCGGCCTGCCGACGATCCTGCCCCCGGGCGAGACGGCCAATGTGCTGCTGAACCTGGTGCTCGATCGGATGGCGACGGGTCTGGTCGGCGAGTTGGCGTTGACCGCGACGGGCGAACTCGCCCTCTGCCCAGGAGACTTCAACGAGGACGGCGCGGTGGACACCCGGGACGTGCTGGCGTTCCTCAACGCGTGGACCGCCGGTGAGAGCCGGGCCGACGCGAACGGCGATGGCGTGGTCGATACCCGCGACGTGCTGTTCTTCCTCAACCTGTGGACGGCGGGCTGCTAGCGAGCGGACCCGAGAACGCGGCGAGCCTCACGGGCACCGTGCAATCTCGGCGGCGGACGGGCGTTGGGCGATAGCAGGGAGGATCGCCATGCGTCTGTTGCCACTGGTCGCGGTGTTGGTGTTGGTCGGCTTGGCCCCCGGCGTGTCCGGGCAGGAGTATGCACCCGGACCGGGTGAGCTTGAGGTACTCGACTCTGGTGAGTTTCTGCTGCGCGACGGCGTTCGCGGCAAGGACCTGCCCGTCCGCGTGCGCGCGCCGGCGCCGAGCGCAGAGGCGCCGGGCCCGTTTCCGCTGATCGTCTTCAGCCACGGGATGGGAGGCTCTTCGAGCGCGTTCGGTTCGCTCAGCGAGCATCTCGCCAGCCGCGGCTACGTGGTGATCCACCCGACGCACGCCGATTCGGTCAGGTTGGGGACGCGCACCGAGCAGCGACAGCGTGCGCTGGAGTTGCTGAACGATCCACGGGGTGCGGCGTCGAAGGTAGACCTCATCGGCCGAGTTGCCGATGTGAAGTTGGTGCTAACTGCGCTGGACGAGGTCGAGGCGGCGCTCGAGCGACCGGGGCTCATCGACCGCGAGCGGATCGGGATGGCCGGACACTCGGCGGGAGCGCTGACGACGCAGGCGTTGGGCGGGATGCGTTTTGTCCGGCGAGGGAGGGCGATCGGCGCTGTGCTCGCCGAGCCGCGGTTTGGAGCGTTCGCCGTGATCTCGGGGCAGGGCACGACCCGCGGCACGCTGACCGAGGATTCATGGAAGCACGTCGATCGGCCGTGGCTGGTGATCGCGGGGAGCGAAGATGTGAGCGCGGCCAGCGACGACACGCCCGAGACCAGGCGGCACCCGTACGACTATGCCCCGGCGGACGGCGCGAAGTACCTCATGTTCCTGGCGGGCGCGACGCATTCGTCGTATCAGGGCAAGGGACCGGGGACAGCCCTCGACGGCAAAGTCCCCGACAATATTGAGTGGATCGTGGAAACGACCAACGCGGGTGTGCTTGCGTTCTTCGATGCGCAGGTGAAGGGAGATGAGGCGGCGAAGTCGTGGCTCGAGGGCGGTGCGTTCGCTGCGCGTGCCGGTGAGGATCTGGAGTTCCGGCAGAAGTGACGCGGCGGGGTCAGTCCTCGATGATGAGGTAGTATCGATCCGCGGCGAGTTTCTGGAATCGGCCGGTGTTGAGGTCGCCGTCGTCGAACATGGCGTCGATGAGCGTCATGAACGCGTCGTCGCGGGTCTCGCCGGTGCCGTCAAAGTGGACGCCGATGGCCGAAGTCACGCCGCTGTCGTTGAACTCGGTGTCCCAGACGCCGCCGATGGGCGTGCCGGCCTCGAACTCTTCGGCGCGCACATACTCGGCGAACTCGGGGGGGCAGACCCCGGACGAACCGTCGGGGACGTAGGTGCCCTCGCGCACCGAGAAGTAGTCGGCGGCGTCGCCGAAGACGCGGAGGCTGCTGACGAACGAGGCCCGGCGCGATTCCTCCGTCGCCCCCGCGAACTGCGGGACAACGATCGCGGCGAGGATCCCGAGGATCACCACCACAATCAGGATCTCAACCAGCGTGAATCCCCGTGCGGCGTGATTGGATCGGTGGCGCATGCGGTCGTCCTGACGGAAGAAGCCCATCCTCCCCACTCATCGACCGGTTGACCGCGGCTCAGCGGCGATTCCGGCGATTCGGCGGACGACAGCCCGGACTGCGCCCACAAAGGTGGGCAGACGCCCCCAGACCACACCATCAGAACGGTGCGTCGCTCCGGAACTCGACCCACGTGCCGAGCAGCGGGTCCCAGAACGCCAGATGGGAGGCGTGGAGCAGCATCCGGGGCGCTCCCTCCGGGTTGCCGTAGAGCACGTCGCCGACGATCGGCGAGCCGATGCCGCCCTCGTCGCGTGGCGTCGCGGCGTGGACTCGGAGCTGGTGCGAGCGGCCGGTGATCGGCGTCATCTCGACGCGCGTATGTTCATCTTCTCGCGCGATGACGCGCCAGTGCGTTTGTGCGGGTTTGCCGAGGATGTAGTCAACCTGCTGTCGCGGGCGGTTGGGCCAGTCAACGAAGAGCGGCAGATCGACCTCGCCTGACTCACCCTCGACTGTGCCTTCGAGGACCGCGGTGTATCGCTTCGTGGTCTTCCGGAGCTGGAACTGGCGGCTGAGCTTGCCGTGGGCCAGCGGCGAGAGGGCGAAGACCATGAGGCCGCTGGTGTCCATGTCGAGTCGGTGCACGGTCAACGGGCCGGTGGCGTCGGGGAACATCGCCTGCACGCGGGCGGCGGCGCAGTCCTGCTTGTCCTCGCCCCGCCCGGGCACGCTGAGCAGGCCGGCGGGCTTGTCGACAACCACCCAACGCTGGCCGAGCCCGACGACACGGACCGCGTCGCCGGGCCCCGCGGCGAGGGGATCGGTAGGGAACACGGGCTGGCGGTCGGGGGTCGAAGTCAAAGCGATTTGCCTAGTATTGGACGGTTGGGGGCTTGCCCGGAAAGGACTGGATTCATGTCGATTCTCAAGCCGCGTGGCGCGGTGTGTCGCGAGTTGTTCTCTGGATTCGGAGCGATCGCGGCGACGGCGTTGCTGTGCGGTTCCGCCGGAAGCGTTGCCGCCCAGCCGGACTGGGTCGAGGCCGAGGCCCCGATTCTGACCAATACCGTGGCTCTGACCAGCCGCGACGTGTTCTACAAGGCCGGCGAGCAGTATTTCTCGCCCGACGCCACCCAGCTGATCTTCCAGGCGGTGCCGGTGCCCGAAGCGGGCACCATGCCGGACGTCAACTACTCGATGTATGTCGCGGACGTGATCCGCGACGCCGACGGGTTGATCACAGGCCTCGGCGAGCCGGTGCTCGTCAGCGCGCCGGGCTCGGCCAACACCTGCGGCTGGTTCCACCCGACCCGCAAGGGCGAGATCATGTTCGGCTCGACGCTGGTGGCGCCGGCGGTCGAAGAGGGGCCCGGGCAGAAGCACGTCGGTGGCAAGTACGAGTGGCAGTTCCCCGCCGAGATGGAGGTCGTGACCGCGTCGCTCCGGGCCTTTGGCGCCGACGAGGACCGGGCGCCGTCGCCGCTCTTTGTGCGTCCTGACTACGACGCCGAGGGTTCGTACTCGCCGGATGGCCGGTTCGTGCTCTACGCCCACGTGGACAAGCAGAAGAGCGAAGACCTCGGCCGCGCCGACGCGGACATCTACGTCTACGACTCGGAGACCGATACCCACACGCCGCTGGTGGCGCAGGCCGGGTACGACGGCGGGCCGTTCTTCAGCCCGGACATGAGCTGGATCTGCTACCGCTCGGCCCGTTTCAGCGAGCGCAACCTGCAGCTCTTCGCGGCCGAGCTGGACTACGCCTCCGACGGCAGCATCCGCGGCATCAAGCGCGAGGTGCAGATCACCAACAACGACCACGTCAACTGGGCGCCCTACTTCCACCCCTCCGGCCGGTTCATGGTGTACACGACCAGCGAACTGGGGCACACCAACTACGAGGTGTTCGCGATCGAGTTTGATCCCGACAAGCCGATCGAGGACCTCTGGAAGCGACGCATTACTCACGCCGAGGGCTTCGACGGGCTGCCGGTCTTCAGCCGCGACGGCAAGACGATGATCTGGTGTGCCCAGCGTGGACCGCTCGCCGAGGGCGAGGGCCGGCCGAGCAGCCAGATCTGGGTGGCACAGTTTGATGCCAAGGCGCTGTTGCGTCGGGTCGAGGGTCGCGGCACGTTCTGATCGCGACGCGCTTCCCGCGGGCGGTTGCCTGCGCGGTTTGTGCCCGATGTCTGCAAGAGCGGGCCGGGTTTCCCGTAGACTTTCGACATGAGCAGAGACGCGGACCAGACCGATCCGGTGACCGTCGCCGAGGTGATGACCGAGGTTGAGGCGGCGATCATCAGGAGCACGCTCGAGGCCGAGGGCGTGCCGTCCTGGGTGATCGGCGGCCTGCTGACGGGATTCCGCGCCGAGCTGCCGGGGCGTGCGCAGGTCGTCGTGCGTGCAGGCGACGCGGAGTTGGCGCGGGAGATTCTCGCGACGGTCGCGCTCGAGGCGAAACTCAGAGATGAGGCCGACGACGAAGCCGAAGGGGACGACGGGGCCGGTCCGGTCTCCGGCCCGACCGAGCGGGACTGAACGTCGGGCCATTCATCAGACGTGCTGCTACAGAATCCGCCTGGCGTGGCCTGCAGGGCCGCGTGCCGCCGATGGGCTTGCATATCCCGACCGGATCGCTACATTCGGTGTTCGGGCGTTGTCGGTCCCGAGAAAGGCGGTCGCATGGCGGTCATGGAAGTCAGCACACAGATCGATGCGCCGCCGGCGCGGGTGTTCGAAGTCGTGACGGACCTGCCCGGCGCCCCGGAGCGCATTCAGGGGATCAAGTCGCTTGAGGTGCTCACCGAGGGCGAGTTTGGCGTGGGCACGCGGTTCCGCGAGACCCGCGTGATGTTCGGCAAGGAAGCGACCGAGGAGATGGAGATCATCGACATGGTGCCGGGCGAGCGCTACACCACCGAGGCCGAGAGCTGCGGCTGCCGGTACGAGAGCGTGATCAGCGTGGTGCCGGACGGGCAGGGCTCACGCCTCACGATGTCGTTTGACGCGACGCCGCTGACGTTCGTCGGCCGGGTGATGTCGGTGGTGATGTGGCCCCTGTTCAAGGGGACCATGCGGAAGGCGATCAGCGCAGACTTGGCCGATATCAAGCGGGCCGCCGAGGCGTCCGCGGCCTGATCACTTCTCGCCGGCGTCGCGCACGGGAGGCGGGCCGACGGCGTCTTCGAGAATCCGCGCGATGGTCTGCCCGGGCTCGTCGGCGCGGGCCAGGGCGTAGTCGCGCGCGGCGCGGCGGGCGTTGTCGCGGAGGCCCGCGTTGGCGCCGGCGTTGAGCAGGGCGAAGACGGCGTCGAGATGGCCTCCGGCCGCGGCGTGCATCAGCGGGGTGCGCCCGCCGTCGTCGGTCGCGTTGACGTTCATCCCCGAATCGATCATCGCGCTGAGCACCGGAAGGTCGCCCGCCTGGGCGGCCTCGATGAGCGTCGAGGGCACCGTCGCGGCCGGGGTTGCGTTGTCGAGAGCCGCGGCCGACTCAGCTTTGGCTTGCTCGCCTGCGCCGCCGGCTGCGGGCACCTCGCCCTGTGTGGTGTCGGTGGTCTGGTCGATGCGCGTGACATCGTCCTCGGGCAGGGCGGCGTTGTCGGCGGCACCCTCGTCTGCGGGATCGCCCGAAACGTCGGCGGGGACGGTGCCGTCGACGGGTGGTTGCGTCGACGGCTTGCTGCTCATGATCGCGTAGATCACGATGATCGCCGCGACCAGTACCGCGACGAAGACCAGGACGGAGTTTGTCTTCTGATTGCTCACGCCTGCGTCCTCCGGAGGAGCGTTCGGGTCTGATCGGTACTGCGCCCCCTGCCTCGTCGGGCTGTATGGGGACTACCCGCCTTCACGCCGCGGAGCGGTCCGGCCGGGGTCGGCGAATGCTATTCCTGCCGAGCCGCTGTCGGCGTCAGGGCCTCGTTGGGGCTCAGTCGTCGTCCTCGTGGGGCTTGAAGGCGTCGATAACTTCCTGCTGGACGTGGGGCGGGGTCTGTTCGTCGTGGCTGTATTCCATGACGTAGCCACCCGAGCCGCCGGTGATGCTCTTGAGCTCGTTGGAGTAGTTCTGCAGCTCACCGAGCGGGGCCGTCGCACGGATGATGCACACGTCCGGGCTCTCCATGTCGGTGTCCAGCACGCGACCGCGCTTGGTCGAGAGGTCGCCGGTGACGTCGCCCATGTACTCGTTCGGGATGGTGATCTCGAGGCTGACAAACGGCTCGAGCAGGGTGGGGCGGGCCTTGCGGACCGCGTCGATGAACGCCCGCTTGCCGGCCGCCATGAAGGCGACTTCCTTCGAGTCCACCGCGTGGTACTTGCCGTCGTAGACCTCGACCTTGATCCCGTGCATCGGGTAGCCGGCGACCGCGCCGTCGAGCAGCACGCTGCGGACACCCTTCTCGATCGCGGGCATGTACTGCCGCGGCACCGAGCCGCCGACCGTGGCGTTGACGAACTCGAAGCCGGTTTCGTGGTCCTGCGGCAGCGGCTCGACGCGGAGATACACCTCGCCGAACTGGCCCGCGCCACCGGTCTGCTTCTTGTGCCGGTGGTGGCCCTCGGCCTTGCCGGCGATCGTTTCTTTGTAGGCGACCTTGGGCGGTTCGGTGCTCACCTCAATGCCGAAGGCATCCTTGAGCTTCTCGAGGACCACCCGCAGGTGCAGCTCGCCGAGGCCGCGCATCACCGTCTGCTTGGTCGCCGCGACGCGGTCGACCTTGAAGCACGGGTCCTCGGCCATCAGCTTCGCCACCGCCGGGCCGAACTTCGACTCGTCCTTGTGGTTCTTGAGCTCGACGGCCACGCCGTACATCGGCTTGGGCAGCGGCAGCGGGCGCAGCCGCAGCCCGTCGAGATCGTGACCGACGTGCAGCACGCTGTCGAAGCCGATCTCGTCGATCTTGGCGATGACGCCGATCTCGCCCGGCCCGAGCTCGTCCACCTCGGTGGTCTCTTTGCCCTGCGCCTTGAGCACGTGGGCAATGCGGACGGCCTTCTTCTCGTCGTCGACGTGGACCTCGGCCTTGCTCTTGATCGTGCCCTGGTGGACCTTGAAGTAGCCGAGCTTCCCGACGAACGGGTCGCTGGCGATGCTGAACACGTGCGCGATCAGCGGCTTGTCGGCCTCGGGCACGGCCTGGACCTCCGATCCGTCCTCAGCGACAAACGTCCGCGGGTTGCCCTCCATCGGGTTGGGCAGCAGCGACGCGAACACGTGAAGCAGCTGGTCGATGCCCGCACCGCTCTTGGCGCTGGCGTAGCAGATCGGGATGAGGTGACCCTCGCGGAGCGCCTGCTCGAACGCCGCGTGCACCTTCCCCTTGTCCAGCGCATCGGCGTCGCCCTTCTCGAGGTACTCGGCCATCAGGTCCTCATCGACCTCGACGACCTGCTCCACGATCGCGGTGTGCGCCGAGGCGACGCTGGAGAACTCAGTCTCCGCCGCGTCGTCGTGCGAGTCGAACACGTTCACGACCGATCCGCGCCCCGCCGCGGGCAGGTTGATCGGCACGCACACCGACCCGAGCGAATCACGGATCTTCTCGGTCAGCGCCTCCAGATCGACCTGCGCGTCCTCGATCTTGTTGATCAGGATCATCCGGGGCAGGTTGCGCTCGGCGGCGACCTGCATCAGACGACGTGTCATGGTCTCCACGCCCTTGTGCGCATCGACGACGACAACGATCGTGCCCGCCGCCGGGAACGCCGCGATGGAGTGCCCGACGAAGTCGGTCAGCCCCGGCGTGTCGATGAGGTTGACCAGATGCCCCTCGTGGTCGAAGTGCATCACGCTCGGTCGCAGCGAGTGGTGGTGGGCCTTCTCTTCGGCCGTCCAGTCACTGACCGTGTCACCCTTCTCGACGCTCCCCATCCGGCCGATGACGCCGGTGGAAAAAAGCAGACGCTCGGTGAGCGTCGTCTTCCCGCCACCGGTCACTCCGACCAGGGCGATGTTGCGGAGATCTGCGGCGTTGCGTGCAGGCATAGGGCGATCCTCCTCAGCCCGCCCGGCGAGGGCCGGCGGGCGATGGCGTGTGCGAACGCGTCGGCATCGGGAACAGCAACCCCACCGACGCCCGGGACATCTCGGCTACGCGATCGGCTCGGCGGCCCCCACAGGCCGCGAGCCCACGAGCGGCCCGGATTCGCCAGTCTAGCGGCTCAGCGAGATCCGGGCACGACCATCCATCGCCGCCGCCCCGCGGACTACCCTAACGGCCATGCCAGACGCACCAGTAGTCACCCGCTTCGCCCCCTCTCCCACCGGACACCTCCACATCGGCGGCGTCCGGACGGCCCTGTTCTGCTGGGCCTACGCCCGGCGGCACGGCGGCCGGTTTGTGCTCCGCATCGAGGACACTGACCAGAAACGCTCCAACGAGGATGCCGCCAAGGGCATCCTCGAAGACCTCGCCTGGCTCGGCATCGCATGGGACGACGGGCCGGAATTCGCCGGCCCGGGCGCAGCCGGCGGCGGCGCGACCATCGGCGGCGATCCGCGCGGGGTCGGTCCGTTCAACCAGTCCGACCGCCTGCCGGTCTATCAACGGTTTCTCGACCGGATGGTCGAGGCCGGTCTGGCATACCCGGCGTTCGAGACCGGCGAAGAGCTCGGCGAGATGCGTGCCGCGGCACAGGCACGCAAGGAGACGTACCGCTACCGCCAGCGCGAGGACTACGACTCGGCCAAGGCCCACGCCGAGATGCGTCGGCGCGACGAGACCGGCGAGCCGTACGTGCTCCGATTCCGCATGCCCGACGCGCCGGTCCACGTCACCGACGCGGTGCTCGGCGAGATCGAGTTCGACCAGCAGCACACCGACGACTTCGTCATCCGCAAGGCCGACGGCTTCCCGACCTACCACATGGCGGTGGTGATCGACGACGAGCTCATGGGCGTGACGCACATCCTCCGTGGTCAGGAGCACCTCAACAACACGCCGCGGCACGTCGCGCTCCAGCAGCACCTCACCCACGAGGACGGCACACCCTTCCGCACGCCCGTGTACGCCCACATGCCGCTGATCTTCAACCCCGACGGCTCGAAGATGAGCAAGCGCGACAAGGACAAGATCGTGCGCAAGACCGTGCAGTCAGAGCCCGAAGCGCAGGCGAAGATCCTCCGCCACGTCACGCAAGCTGATCTCGACGCGTGGCTCGCCGACAAGACCCGCCAGCTCCCGCCCGCAACGCTCCTGAGCCTGGCGGCCGAGTTCGGCCTGGTCCTCCCCGAGATCGACGTCGAGGACTTCCGGCGGAGCGGCTATCTGCCCGAAGCGCTGTGCAACTACCTCGCGCTGCTCGGCTGGAACCCCGGTCTCAAAAACGACGACGGCACCGACCTCGAGCGGTTCGACAGGGCGTTTCTGTCCGAGCACTTCGCCCTCGAACGCATCGGCAAGAGCAACGCGAAGTTTGACCGCGAAAAGCTGCTGGCGTTCAACCAGGCGGCGATCGCCGCGCTGCCTGCCCAGGACTTCGCCGCCGCGCTCCGCGAATGGTGCGTGCGGTACGACGCGGGCCTGCTCGACACGCTCGGCGAACGGTTTGTCCTCGCGGCGAGTGCCGCTCAGCCGCGGGTCAAGACGCTCAGCCAGTGCCGCGAGCCAATCGCCTTCGCGCTCGCGGCCGACGACCAGATCCAGTTCGACGACAAAGCGGTCGCCAAGGCCCTGCACAAGGGCGAGCCCAACGGCCTGGCGATCCTCGCCGAGTTCCGCGAGTCGCTGGCCTCGGTGGAGCCCTTCGAGCCCGAGCAGATCGAGGCCGCGGTCAAGGCGTTCTGCGAGGCCCGCGAGATCGGCATGGGCAAGCTCGCCCAGCCCCTCCGCGTGGCGATCACCGGCGGCAACGTCAGCCCGGGCCTCGGCGAGACGCTCGGGCTTGTGGGGCGCGAGAGCGCACTGGCCCGCATCGACCGGTGCCTCGCGGTCTGCGTGCCCGCATGAGCGGTGCCGGGGGCGTGAGAGTCAGGCCGCCCGAGCTGTCGGCGCGACTCGAGCCGCTCGATCTGTCATGTTCCCCGCCGCCGCGGGAGATCTTCGAGCACACCATCGCGGACGCGGTTCTGACGAGTGCCGCCGGCGAGCCGCTGTCGATCGCCTCCAGCCGCGTGCGATCCTCGCGGCTGAGCGGGGCGCGCCTCGAAAGCTTGACCGATGCTGTCCTCGAGCACTGCGACTGCGCCAACGCGCCGTGGGCCGACCAGCGCATGCGGCGGACAGTGTTCCGCGAGTGTGGATGCACCGGCCTGGGCCTGGCCGGGGCGGCGCTTACGGACGTCGTCTTCGCTGACTGCAAGCTCAATCTTGCATGCCTGATCGGCGCGGCGCTGACGCGTGTTCGGTTCGAACGGTGCGATCTGCGCGAGGCCGACTTCGACGGTGCGCAACTGCACGACGTGGTGTTCCGACGGTGCGAACTCGGCGGCGCCCGGCTGGTCCGGACGCCGCTGGCGCGGGTCGATCTGCGGGGATCGCGTCTCGGTTCGATCGTGCTCTCGCCAGAACTTGTCACGGGGTGCACGATCGACGAAGCCCAGACCGAGACGTTCGCAGCAGCGCTCGGGCTCCGCGTTTTGCCGCTCGAGGAGTCCCCAGACGGGCTCTGAGGCAGAAACGGGAGAAACTGGTGGTTCTGGGACGTTCGGGTCGTGCTTCCGCGTCGGCGGGTTTGTGCGTCGGGCGTGTGCCGTTACACTGCCAGCAGGCGGTCCTGAGGGGGCCGCGATTCATATATCAATCGTGGGTGGAAAGGATTTCTCTCGATGAAAAAATCAGCGATCATTGCCTGCATTGCCGGGCTGGCCTCGGCCGTCATGGCCTCCGACGTGACCCGCCCCGGGCACTTTGACAGCAACGGCGGCTACGTCCCGTTCGTGCAGGAGGTGGGGAGCCTCGAGTTCTCCGGCTCGATGATCGTGCGGGTGCGCCAGAATCTGGACGACGCCAGCGACGCTGCGGCGCGGGCGCTGATGATCGATCACTTCGCACGGCACAACGCCAAGGTCGATTACTACATCGTGGATGTTCCGGGCAACCGCGGCATCGGCGAGCCGGGCGACGCCGAGAACGCGTTCGGTGAATCGCTCATGGCCACCGAGCTCTTCGAGTATGCCGTGCCCAACTGGGTCTGCTACCCGCTCGAGACGCCCAACGACACCCACTACGGCAGCCAGTGGCACCACCCGCAGATCAACTCGCCCGACGCCTGGGACCTCACCCACGGTGACGCGTCGGTCATCGTCGCGTTCACCGACACCGGTATCTACAAGAACCACTCCGATCTGGCCGGCAAGGTTGTCAACGGCTACGACGCGTACAACAACATCTCCGAGGACGACGGCGGCAGCGTTGACGACATCCACGGCCACGGCACCCACGTCGCCGGCTGTGCCGCGGCGATCACCAACAACAACAACGGCGTCGCCGGCGTGAACTGGGACGCCCAGATCATGATGGTCCGCGTCGCGATCGACGGCAGCGGCGGGGCCTACTACGAGGACCTCATCGAGGGTGCGCAGTGGGCGATCGAGAACGGGGCGAGCATCGTCAGCGCCAGCTACTCCGGCATCAACTACGAGCCGATCCAGACGATGGGTGAGTACATCCACTCCATCGGTGGCATTTACATGTACGCCGCCAACAACAGCAACCAGAACCACTCCTCGTTCGACTGGGAGGACGTGATCGTCGTCGGCGCCACCACCTACGGCGACGACAAGGCGAGCTTCTCCTCGTACGGCGAGGCGGTCGATATCTTCGCCCCCGGCGTCGATATCGGTTCGACCACCCGCGACGGCGGCTACGGCTGGTGGGCCGGCACGAGCATGGCCACCCCCGTCGCCAACGGCGTGGCCAGCATGATCTGGGCCGCCAACCCCAACCTCACCAATCTCGAGGTCGAGCAGATCCTTTTCGAGACCTGCGAAGACCTCGGCAGCGCGGGCAACGACAGCTACTGGGGCTGGGGCCGCGTTGATGTGGCCGCGGGCGTGCAGGCCGCGCTCGACGGCGCGTGCCTCGCCGACTGGAACGGCGACGGCAACGTGAACACGCAGGACGTGCTCGCCTTCCTCAACGCGTGGACCGCCGGAGACCCGACGGCCGACGTCAACAACGACGGAAACGTGAACACGCAGGACGTGCTCGCGTTCCTCAACGCTTGGACCGCCGGCTGCTAAGCAGCGACGCCCGCGGCAGCGCGGGCCTGATCGAGTAATGAAACTGAACGGGCGGCCTCTTCACGAGGCCGCCCGTTTCTTTGCGTTCTAGCGAGGCTCCTCACGGCAGCCGCTGGTTCGGGTTAGAGCCCATACACCGGCCGCAGCTTGCCCTCGAGATGCCGCATCAGCGGATCGGCGCTCAGCGGCTTGCCGGTGATACGCTCGCACAGTTCGCCCGCGCGGAACCGCTGCCCGTGGCCGTGGATCTGCTCGCGGAGCCAGCGGAGCAACGCCGCGAACTCGCCCTTGGACATCTGCGCCGAGAGGTCCGGGATGTCCTGGTTGATCTTCTCCCAGAACTGCGCGGCGTAGAGGTTGCCGAGTGTGTACGTCGGGAAGTACCCGATCAGCCCGAAGCTCCAGTGCACATCCTGCAGACACCCGCGACGGTTGTCCGGCACCGGCACGCCGAGGAGCTGTTCGAACCGCTCGTTCCAGACGCCCGGGAGGTCCTTGACCGCCAGATCGCCACGCAGCAGCGAACGCTCGAGCCCGAACCGCAGCATGACGTGCAGGTTGTACGTCGCCTCGTCGGCCTCGACGCGGATGTAGCTCCGCTGCACCGTGTTGGTCGCGCGGTACAGGTCGTCCACACCGAACTTCTCGAGCCCCGAGCCCAGCATCGAGTGGGCGTGGGGCAGGGCCCACTCCCAGAACTCGCGGCTGCGCCCGACGAAGTTCTCCCACATCCGCGACTGGCTCTCGTGGATGCCAAGCGAGATCGAGTCCCCGAGCGGCTCGCCGAAGTGCTCATCCTTGGGCAGCCCCTGCTCATACAGCCCGTGCCCGCACTCGTGCATCGTGCCGTAGAGCGCATCGGTGAACTTCTCATCGCGGTAGCGGGTCGTCAGCCGCGTGTCGCCCGGCGCGAGCCCCGAGCAGAACGGGTGCGTCGTCACGTCGAGCCGTCCGGCCTTGGTGTCAAACCCGAGCGCCTCGATCACCCTCATGCCAAAGGCGTGCTGGCGGGTCGCGTCGATCTTGGTCGCCAGCGGGGCATCGCTCGGCGGGGTGCCCTTCTCGAGCAGTTCCTTGACCAGCGTGCTCAGCCGCTCGCCGAGCGGGGTGAAGACGGCTTCGATTTCCGCCGCCTTGGCGCCGGGCTCGTAGTCATCGACGAGCGCGTCGTAGAGCTCTCCCCCCGCGGGCACGCCGTAGCACTCGGCCTTCTGCCGCGTGAGGTCCATCATCTTGCTGAGCCACGGCTCGAAGGCCTTGAAGTCGTCGGCTGCGCGCGCCGCCTTCCACGCCTCCTGGGCCTGGCTGCCCACCCTGGCCAGTTCCGCCACCAGCGAGGTCGGGAGCTTGGTCTTCTTGTCGTACGCCCGGCGGAATTCTCGGACGTTCCGGGCGACCGGGCCGGCCTCGTCGCTCATCAGCGACTTGTCGGCCTCGCAAGCTGCGATGAGATCACCGAGCTTCGGATCCGTCCGGCGTTCGTGGATGATCCCCGCCAGCGCAGAGCTCTGTTCGGCTCGGCTCGCCGCACCGGCCGACGGCATATACGTCTCCTGATCCCAGCCCAAAAGGGCTTCTACAGCGTTCAGAACACCGGTTTCTCGGGCGTGGGCTCGGAGCTGGTCGTACGCGGTGGTGGTCATGCATGTCTCCTGATCTGGGTCGGGATCGTACGGCCAATCCGAGGCCGGTCCCGGTGGTGCATACTTTCCGTCCGATTTTCTGGATATTCATCGTTCACGCTGTTCTGAGCAAATGCCCCTAGTCGCGATCGCCGATGAGGGAAACTCCTCGGCAGCGATCGCTGCCATCTACGTTTCGCAAATCTCAGAGAGATCGCAGGAGAGAGCAGATGGTGAATCCCGGCCAAGAGTTGTTTGTGAGCTTCCCCAGCGGCGGAGCGACGCGGGTGCTGCACGCCGCGAAGGTCCGCACACTGGGCGATGACGTCCTCACGGTCAAGTTTGTCGAGCCCGATCTCGTTCCGGTCCAAGCCGAAGGCGCGTGCACGATCTTCTTCGACGGGCCCCGCGAGTTCATGCAGCAGCCCGCCGAACGGGTGTCCTTCGAGGACGCGCCGGACACGGAAGACAGCTTCGATCTCGCGCTCCAACTCGCCGGCGAGGCGGTCAGTGCCGAGTCGAGGAAGTGCTACCGCGTCGGCACCTCATTGGCGAACTATCGCGGCACTTTCGGGACGTTTGGCAGCCGCCACATCGTGGACGTCAGCGCAACCGGACTCGGATTCGTCTGCGACACCAGGCTGAAAATCGGTGAGGGTGTCGACTTCGCATTCGAGCTTCACGGGAAGACCTACTCCGGTCGGGGCTTCATCCAGAGCCACAAGGAGGAACGGAACGGCCACCGCTACGGCCTGCTCTGCACCAGCGACAACCCCGCGCTGACCAAGGGGCTGCAGCAGCTCACCATGGACGCACAACGCACGCAACTGCGCCGGCTCTCGGGCGCCGCCTGAGTCTCTTTCGCCCCCCCCGGGTGACATTCCTTGTGCAGCGGACGAAGCGGCCGTTTACGGGCCGCTCGTTCGCGTTTAGCCGCATGCGGACCGCAACGCCGCGACCTTGTCGGTCTTCTCCCACGTGAAGAAATCGAGCCCCTTCTCGCTGAAGGGCTTGCGCCCGAAGTGCCCGTGCCTGGCGGTGCGCCGATAGATCGGCTTGCGGAGGCCGAGGCTGTCGATGATGCCCCGAGGGGTGAGGCTGAAGACCTCCCGCACACCGGCCGAGATCTTCGCCGGGTCCACCCGTTCGGTCCCGCCGCAGTCGATCCAGACGCTGGTGGGTTCGGCCACCCCGATGGCGTAGCTGAGCTGCACCTCGCAGATGTCGGCCAGCTCGGCCGCGACGATGTTCTTGGCGATGTACCTGGCCATGTAGGCCGCCGAGCGATCGACCTTGGTCGGGTCCTTGCCGCTGAACGCCCCGCCGCCGTGCCGCCCGCGCCCGCCGTAGGTGTCCACGATGATCTTGCGGCCGGTGAGGCCGGCGTCGCCGTGCGGTCCGCCGATCTCGAACCGACCGGTCGGGTTGATGTGCACCTTGACCGCCGGGTTCCACCAGTCGCCCAGCACCGGCTTGAGCACCTCGGTGACGACCTGCCGCTTGAGCTCCTCCTGGCGGTCGTTCCACGAGCTGTCGTGCTGCGTGCTCAGGACCACCGTGTCCACCCGCACCGGCTTGGTGCCGTCGTACTCGATTGTGACCTGGCTCTTGGCGTCGGGCCGCAGGCCGGGGATCTTGCCCTCGCGGCGGACGTGCGCCTGCTGTTCGACCAGCCGGTGAGCGAGCTGGATCGGCAGGGGCATCAGCTCCGGCGTTTCGCGGCAGGCAAAGCCGAACATCATGCCCTGGTCGCCCGCGCCGTCGCGGTCCACACCCTGAGCAATGTCCGGCGACTGCTTGTTGAGCGCCACCATGACCGCGCAGCTCTCGGCGTCGAACCGCATGTTCGCATCGGTGTAGCCGATGTCCGAGATCGTCGCCCTGACCACATCGGGGATATCGACGTAGGTCCGCGTCGTGACCTCGCCGGCCAGGACGACCAGTCCCGTCGCGACCAGCGTCTCGCACGCCACCCGTGAGTGGGGGTCGTCGGTCAGCATCGCGTCGAGAATCGCGTCGGAGATCTGGTCGGCCACCTTGTCGGGGTGACCCATTGAGACCGACTCGGATGTGAACAGGTGTGTGCCTGCCATACTGCCCTCTTTCGTTCGTCAGAGAAACGGATGCCACCCGGCCGGAGCATCCTCGCGGCGAGTCTAGCTTGCTCGGCACAGACCCGCCATCGGCGCAGCGGCCCGGCGGTCCCGCCACCGCCCGCGTATCCTCAGACCCATGGCAAAGAGAGCCCCCCGGAAACCCGCCAGCACGTCGTCAGCACCCGGCATGACCTACGCCGCGGCGGGCATCGATCTCGAACGCTACGACGGCTTCGTCGGCAAGCTCGGGCCCATGCTCAAACGCACCCACGGGCCGCGGGTCATCCCCAACCCCGGCGGCTTCGCGGGTCTCTTTCGCCTCGACTACAACGAGAAGCTCTTCGCCCGCAACTACCGCGAGCCGGTCCTCGTCGCCTGCGCCGACGGCGTGGGCACCAAGATCAAGATCGCCCAGCAGCTCGGCATCGTCCACACCGTGGGCATCGACCTGGTCGCGATGAACGTCAACGATCTGATCGTCGAGGGGGCCGAGCCGCTGTTCTTCCTCGACTGCCTGAGCGTGCCCCAGGTGGACGACCGCCTCTGTGCCGCGGTCATGCACGGCGTCGTCGAGGGCTGCCGCATCGCCAACTGCGCCCTGCTCGGGGGCGAGACCGCCGAGATGGGCGACCTGTTCAAGCCCGGCGATTTCGACCTGACCGGCACGGCCGTGGGGGTTGTCGAGCTCCACAAGGCCGTCAGCCGCCGCGCCCCGGCGCCCGGCGATGTGGTGCTCGGGCTGGCCAGCTCCGGCATCCACTCCAACGGATTCACCCTCGCCCGCAAGATCATCACCGACACCGGGCTCGACCTGAGCAAGACCTACGACGGGCTCACCGACCCGAAGACCGGCGCGCCGCGCACGCTCGGCGAGGAGCTTCTCGAGCCCACCCGCATCTACGCCGAGCAGATCGTCAAGCTCGGCCGTGCCTACCGCGTCAAGAAGGTGATCACCGCGATGGCCCACATCACCGGCGGCGGCATCGCCGACAACCTCGAACGCTCCCTCGACGACACCGTCGACGCGGTCATCAAGACCAGCTCGTGGCAACCCCACGGCATCTTCAAGCTGCTGCAGGAGCGGGGAAGGGTCGAGGACGCCGAGATGCGGCGTGTGTTCAACATGGGCATCGGCTACATCGTCGTCGTCCGCCCCACGTTCGCCGACGCGGTCGCCGAGCGCCTCACCCGCATGGGCGAGCGGGTTTACACCATCGGCAAGATCGTCAAGGGCAAGGGCCGTGTGATCGAGAAGTAGCGAGCGAGCGGTTTTCGCCGCACGATCCCCCTCACGCCGCCGAGTGGAATTTCTCTTCGAGGCGACGCTGGATGGCCTTGGCGATCGCTTCCTTCGGCCCGATCGCGGTGATCCGGATCCCGAAGTTCTCACCCACCTTGACCGCCGTGCCCACGCCGATCCGCTGGTTGTTGATCAGCAGGTCGAGCTCGTCATCGGCCGGCTTGGGGATCTCGATAATCGAGCCCGGCGCAAGGGCCATCAGCTCCGACACGGTCATGGACCGCTCGCCGAGCCTCACGATCAGCGGCACTTCCAGGCCTCGAATGGTCTTCAGATCCGACATTCCACACTCTCCATCGGCAGCCCGGGAGCGCAGCATCAGCCAACTCACAAAGCGCATCTGTTGCGCTCGCTGGGACCGCCGGTGAACCTGTCGCAAGCAGAATGCCAACCCGTTCCGCTCGATCGGGGCCGATCGCCCCGCCGGGGAACAGGCTCTCAGCCCTCGTACCGCCCGATGATCAGCGTGACGTTGTGCCCGCCGAACCCGAACGTGTTGTTCATCACCCGACGCACGGGGGCCTCCCGGGCGTGGTGCGCCACGAGGTCGATATCGAAGCTGTCGTCGGGCTTGTCGAGGTTGACCGTCGGGGCGATCACGCCGTCGCGGACGGCGTGGATGCAGGCGATCGTCTCGACCGCGCCGGACGCGCCGAGGCAGTGCCCGTGCATGCTCTTGGTCGAGCTCATGAGCAGCTTGCCCCCGGCCGATTTGCGGGCGTGGTCGCCGAACACACCGAGCACCGCCGCCACCTCGGCCTGATCGCCGAGCGGGGTCGAAGTGCCGTGCGCGTTGATGTAGTCGATATCCGTCGGCGCGAGCCCCGCCTCCTGCAGTGCCCAGACCATCGAGCGGGACGCTCCGCGTCCCTCCGGGTCCGGCGCGGTGATGTGGGCCGCATCGCCGGAGTTCCCGAAGCCGAGCAGTTCCGCGTGGATCGTCGCGCCGCGGGCCTTGGCGTGTTCCTCGGTCTCGAGGACGAACATCGCGGCCCCCTCCGACAGCAGAAACCCGTCGCGTTCCTCATCGAACGGCCGGCTCGCCTTGGTCGGCTCGTCGTTGCGGGTGCTCAGGGCTTTCATCGTCATGAAGGCACCGAGGCACAGCGGCGTGACCGCCGCCTCCGCACCGCCGGCGATCATCACGTCCGCCAGCCCCCGCTGCAGATAGTGCATCGCGTCGCCCATCGCGTGCCCCGAGCTGGCGCAGGCGGTCGCGTGGGCTGACGCCGGGCCCCGCAGGCCGTAGCGGATCGAGACATTCCCCGTCACCGCGTTGACCATCAGTCGGGGCACGGTGAACGGGCTCAGGCGGTGGGGGCCCCGAGAGACCAGGACCTTCACACCCTCTTCGATGGTGGAGATGCCGCCGATACCCGACCCGACAATCACGCCGCACCGGTCACCGTCTTCGTCAGCGAACTTGATCCCGGAGTGCTCGACCGCCTCCGCAGCCGCGGCAAGGCCGAGCTGCGTGCAGCGGTCCAGCCGCTTGGCCTCGCGAGGGTCGATGCGCGTCGAAGGATCCCATCCCTTGACCTGTCCGCCGATGCGGACGGCCCAGTTGTCCTCGTAGGCCGCGAAGTCCTCGCCCTCGATGTTGGAGATCCCGCTCCGGCCCTCGCGCATGCCCGCCCATGTCGACGCGGCATCATGGCCGAGGTTTGTGATCGCCCCCATCCCAGTGATCACCACGCGGGTCATCGGCACCTCACCATCAAGTGTTTGCGTGCGCATTCCAACCCTTCCCGGTCACGGGGATCGGGTGCAACACGACGGGCGGGCGAGAGCCCGCATCGGGTCCTGAGCGGCATTACGCCTTGCCGACGGCCTGCGAGATAAAGGTAATCGCCTCGCCGACGGTTTTGATCTTCTCGGCCTGCTCGTCGGGAATGGACGTATCGAACTCGTCCTCGAATTCCATAACCAGTTCGACCGTGTCGAGACTGTCGGCGTTCAGGTCTTCCACGAAGTTGGTCGAGCGATCGATCTTGGTCTTGTCGGTGCCCATCTGCTCCGCGACAATCTCGATCACCTTCGCCTCAATTTCCTGCTCGGTCACGCTTGGTCTCCGGTCACAATCGCTGCCCGCGAGCCCCTTCGGAGGCGGCGCGTCAGCGGAGACCGGATTCTATACGCTTCTCGACCCGCCATGCCAACCGGAGCCGAACCTCAACCGTGAGACCATGGGGAACCTGCCCGGCCGCGGCACCCGCAGCATCGGCCCGATTCAGCGCCCGGATGGGCTCGTGGGCATCCCGGGAACGCCCGCAGCACCCGCGCCGATCACCGATTCCGGAGCCACCGACGCGCCCGTAATCTGCGTTCCAGACCCCTCTACGGGCGTTGGGCTGCCCGAGCGGAACAACCCCAGGTACGCCCACACAACCCCGGCATTGAACAGGGTCCACAGCGCAATCCACGCGACCGAATGCCGGATCAGCTTGGGCTGCCCAGTGAAAGACCCAGCAACAGCCTCCGCACCCTTGGCGACATGGCCGCCGAGCTGATCAAAAACCGGCTTGGCGAGCCTCCCGACAATCGGGCTCACCCGGGCGAGCACGGCCGCGACGCCAGCGGGCAGCGCTTGGCGACCAGGTGTTTTTGCCGGATTCGATTTGGCGCCGTCGGCGGGTGCCGCGGCGTCATCCGCTGAGTCGCCGCCCGTGACTCCCGAATCCTCCGCTGCCCCGTCCGTGGCTCCATCCGGTTTGGCCTCGAACGCCGCGTCGACGGCCTCTTCGGGCGCTTCCGACGGTGCAGCAGATTCAGGCTCGGGCTCCGCCGCCTCCGGTTCCGCCGCTTCAGGCTCCGCCGCTTCGGGCTCGGTCAGCTCGGGCTCAGTCGCTTCGGGCTCCGGAGACTCGGCTCCCGCCTCGACAGATTCCGAGTCGGGCAGGGCTTCTTCAGCTTCCGGCTCAACGACTTCAGCCTCGGCTTCGACTGATTCCGACGCCTCCACCTCAGCTTCGGATTCGGGCGCTGCTTCGGCTGCTGCCGGGACCGCCGGTTCCGGCGAATCCGGCTCTGCCGCCGCGGTCTCTTCCTCGGTGGCCTCGAGGTCCTGGGCGACCGCCGTCATCGGGCCGTCGGGGTCTGCATCCATGGCGTCGGCGGATTCGGTTGTGTCGTCGTTGTCCTCGGGCGCGGTGACGGCTTCTGTCGCCTCTGCCGCGGCCTCGGGCTCGGTGGTGTCGCCGGGCTCCGGCGCAACCTCGGAAACCTGCATTTCCGGAGCAGCCTCGTCTTCGGGCCCTGCATCTTCGGGCCCCGCATCTTCGGGTGCTGAGTCCTCGGGTGCTGAGTCATCGGGCACAGCATCTTCGGGAACGGTGTCGTCCGAAGCTGCGTCCTCCGAGGCGGCGGGCTCGGGCGCGGGGGCTTCGAGTTCGGCGTCCGCCTCGTCGATCGCCGCCGCTACCGCGGCCTCGATCTCGTCGAGCTGTTCGTTTACCGAAGCCTCGGCGTTCTCCGTGGAGTCCTCGGCTTCTGCCGAAGTCGATGCGTCGGCAGCCGCAGCCGGCTTCGTGCTGCGGGGTGGCTCGATCTCGGCGAACATGCCCTCAAAGTCGATGTCGTCGTCGCCCGCGTCGCCGAGCAGCGCACTGGTCATGTCGCTCAGCGACTCATCCAGCTTCTCGATCTCGCTCGACGAGTCCACCGACTCCGCACCTTCGGCGTCGGGTGCCGTCGAATCGGGATTGGCGGTCTGCTCGGACATGCGCGCGCGATACCTCCACTTACCACCATGATCGGCGATCCCGCGGCAGCGCTCAAGCCCGGTGCCGCCAGTATGACCCGCCCAGGCCGGAATACCCACCCATTTCCGCACCCGGCCCCACCAATTGCTTCCCGATCCGGACCTCGTTCTACCCGAATCCGGCTCCACTCGTTCCCGCACGCCGGCCGAGCCGACCTGCAATCGGCCCCCGGATTCCATACGCTCAGCCATGGCCCTCCACCGGATCTACCTCCCAGACGACCAGCCCGCCTCCGATGTCACGCCCGGCGCCGTCCTCGAGATCGCCGGTCAGGAGGCCCGCCACGCCGTCCGCGTCAAACGCGTGGAGACCGGCGACGCGATCGAGCTGCTCGACGGCCGGGGCCTCCGTGCCAGCGCGGTTCTGGCTGATTCGCGCAAGCACGCGGCCGGGCGCGGCAAGGCCGAGTGGGTCGTCCGCGTCGAGATCCGGTCGGTACGCACCGAGGCCCCGACCACGCCCCGGCTGCACGTCCTCGCCTGCGCGCCCAAGTTGACGCGGGTCGAAGACATGGTGGACCAGCTCAGTCAGGTCGGCGCGTCGGCCTGGTCGCCGCTGGTCACCGCCCACACTATCGCGCCGGCCAAGGCCGAGCGGGCCGACAAGTTCGAGCGTGTCGCGGCCGAGGCGACCAAGCAGTGCGGCCGGGTGTGGACGATGGAGATCGGCCGCCCGGTGCGGCTCGAGGATGTGCTTTCTCGATCGGATCGGGCCATCGGCGGGCAGACCCGGCTCGTCCTCGCCGATCCTTCCGGCACGCCCTACTCGCGAACAGGTACGGAGGACATCGCCCTGCTGATCGGTCCGGAGGCCGGGTTTACCGAGGCCGAGGTCGAGGCGGCGCGGCAGGCCGGGGCAACGCTCTGCAACATCGGCCCCCACCTGATGCGGGTGGGCACGGCGGCGGTCGTCGCGTCGGGCATCATCCTGAACGCCGAACGCTCTCCCGAGCGGGTGCCGTAGACTCGCCCCATGCCGACCCTCGTGTGCGTACCCATCATGGTGGAGACCGTCGAACGCGCGATCGCCGACGCGGTGCTCGCGGGCGAACACGGTGCCGACCTCGTCGAGTACCGGATCGATGAGCTGTTCAGCACGCTTGACGACCTGCCGGACGTGGTGCGGCTCGTGGACGGCTCGCCCCTGCCCTGCATCGTCACCTGCCGCCCGACATGGGAGGGCGGATTCTACGACGGCGACGAGGACGAGCGGGTCGCGATGTTTGAGAGGCTCGGCACCAGCGACACCCCGCCCCGCTACATCGACGCCGAGCTCGCGGCGTACGCGCGCTCGGCCAACCAGCGGATGAAGATCGATCTCGCCGTCGATCATCCGGGACAGCAGCGGGACCTGCGCACGAGACTGATTCTCTCCTCGCACGATTTCTCCGGTCGACCGGCCGATCTGACCCGGCGCGTGCTCAAGATGCAGAGCGAGCCCGCGGCTGCGGTCCACAAAGTGGCGTTCCGCGCGCGCAGTCTGCGCGACAACCTCGAACTCTTCGACCTGCTCGCCGAGAGCCCCAAGCCGATGGTCGCCCTGGGCATGGGCGAGTTCGGGTTGATGAGCCGCATCCTCGCGCCCAAATTCGGCGGCTTTCTGACCTTCGCCAGCCTGCGCGATGAAGCGACCACCGCGCCGGGACAGCCGACCCTGCACGACCTGCTCGAAACCTACCGCTTCCGCAGCATCGGGCGCGGGACAAAGGTCTACGGCATCGTCGGCTGGCCCGTCGGGCACTCGCGGAGCCCGCTGATCCACAACGCCGGATTCGACGAGGTCGGTCACGACGGCGTGTACGTCCCGATGCCCGTCGCCTCCGGTGACGATCCCGAAACGTCATTTGCGAGCCTGAAGGCGACGCTTCTGGAGTTCATCGAGCACCCGTCGCTCGACTTTGCGGGGTGCAGCGTCACTCTGCCTCACAAGGAGAACCTCGTCCGACTGGCCCGGGAGCAGGGCTGGAGCCTCGACCGGGTTTCGGAGGCGAGCGGTTCGGCCAACACTGTGGTGGTAGAACGCGAGGAACGGGGCGGCGCCGCGTCGGTGCGGGTGGCCAACACCGACGCGGCTGCGGCGCTGCACGGGCTGGAGCGAGAAATGGGCGGGCTGCACGGCAAGCGCGTGCTCTTGCTCGGTGCCGGCGGTGTGGCCCGGGCCATCGCCTTTGCGCTGGCGGGTGAAGGGGCCGAGCTTCTCGTGACCAACCGAACGTCCTCCCGGGCAGAGCGTCTCGCGGCCGACATCAACGAGGCGCACGCCGGTGCCGCCACCGCGCTGGACTGGTCTGATCGGGAGAGCATAAAGGCCGATGCCGTCGTGCATTGCACCTCGATGGGCATGTCGGGCGGCCCGGCGCCGGAAGAGTCGCCGCTGGGGCCGGACGCCTTCGCCTATCTGCCGCCCGAAACGGTGCTGCTCGAAACCGTCTACGCCCCGGTCCGTACAACTCTCCTGAGCATGGCTCGGGACGCGGGCTGGCGAATACTCGACGGTGTCGAGATGTTCGTCGAACAGGGCGCGAAGCAGTTCGAGCTCTGGACAGGTTGCCCCGCTCCGCGCGAGAACTTCGCCCGCCTCGTCCGCGACGCGCTCAACGGCTGAGCGTGTCGGGAAAGGAAGCGGCGCATGGTCCGGTCAAACCAACGTTCCAACATTCACGCACTCATCCCGCACGACCCGGCCGTGGGCGTCGCCGACACCCACGCGATCGGCCGAACCGACGAGGTCCTGTTCCCGGTCGGCTACTCGTGGCTCGTGCTCGCCGGCTCGCTCGACATTATCTTCACGCACGTGATGCTCAATCTGGGCGCGGTCGAGGTCAACATCATCGCCAACGCCGCGCTCGGCTACGCCGGGCTCTGGGGGCTCATCCTGCTGAAATTCTCGGTGGTCGCCGGGGTGCTGTGGATCTGCGAGTACGTCGGCCGGCGGCGACTCCGCGCTGCAAAGTCGCTCGTGAGCGCGGGCGTGGTGCTCAACTTCTTCCCGGTGGTGTTCTCGATCGCGCAGCTGACGCTGTTCTTCGACGAGTGGTTCGAGATGTACATGCGTGGATGAACGCGCCGACGGAAGACCGCTAGAAGTCGCAGTCGATGCCGCTGGACTGCAGCAACGTGCGGAACGTGTTGTTGAACACGAAGTTGTGCTCGGGGAACTCGATCCCGGCGATGTTGCGGTCGAGATGGCTGAACATCAGATCGATCCGCCCGATCGTCTGCCACCCGGCCTCCGGGTTGGCGTGGTCGAAGAGATCGACCGTGCCGCGGGTCGCGGCTCCCTGCCCGCTCTGCAGCGCGATTTCAGCGGTGTGCCGGATCGTCGTTCCCGGCGTCGCGTCGCGGTCGAGCCGGACCTTGGTGACCTTGGCGAGCACGACCTTCTCGCGGAAGTCCTCGGCGTGCCCGACGAGGATGCCAGCGGACTGGGCCATCCCCTCGACCACGAGCGAGCCCGGCATCACCGGCATGGCCGGGTGAACGACCCGGCCGTCCTCACCCCTGACCTCGGCGAAGTGATCGTGCAGGTGCTCCTCGGCCATGGTGACGTTCTTGATCGCCACCAGCCGCTGCCCGCGCTGCAGTTCCAACACCCGATCGATCCAGATCCATCGCACGGGCGGTCTCTCCTCTCGCCCGGCCCGCGAGCGCGGGGGGCGGCAGCGGACAGTCTCTAGGCGGCGAGCTTGCGCTCGCAGAAATTCACCAACGCATCGACCGTGAACACCTGGGCCACGCGAGTGATCTGGGGGTCGTCGTCCAGCTTGGAGAAATCGATGTGCGGCAGCCGCTCGCGGAGCATCGTCAGCCCCTTGTCCGTGACCATGCCGTCCTTCACGAAATCGGGGTCCTGGGTCACGTTCTCGGGGAAGAGCTCGCCCTGCTCGATCTTGAACCCGAACGCCTGCTCGAGCTGGAACACGATGTCGAGAAAGTCGATCGACTCGGCGCCGAGGTCGGCCGCGAGCGACGCCTCCGGTGTGACTTCGTCGTCGTCGACGCCCAGGGCTTCCACGAGTACGTCGCGGACTTTCTCGAAAATCTCGTCTCTGTTCATGAGTTCGGGTCCCTGGAGTCGGTTGGGATGATCGCGTCGGGCGGCCCCTTCGGTGAGGCCCCATCAAGCGCGGATGTTACGCGCCCGGGGAGGACAAACCCACCGGCGTGCGTTCTCCCCCCGCCACGCGGACCGGGCGGAGCGTGAACCGCCCCGTCGCCGCGACCGGCGGTTCGCCGTCGTGCCCGGGCTCGATCAGCACCGCGGCCCCTTTGAAGCTCAGCGAGTCCGCCTCGGTCCCGGTCAGATCGACCTGCACCCGGAGCGAGCAGCCCGGCGCGACGAACCGGTTGTACTTGAGCCCCCGCACCTCGCCGATCGTCAGCGGCGCGGTCTCGCCACGCGCACGGGCCACGACCCTCGCCGCCTGCACCATCGCCTCGAGCATGAAGACGCCGGGCAACACCGGGAAGCCGGGGAAGTGGTCCTGGAGGTACTCCTCGGCCATCGACACCGCCTTGAGCGTCGTCGCCGACTCGGTGGAGGACTCCAGGACGCGGTCTACGAGGTCGAATCGCATGGCTGGACCATAGTCCGGTCGGCTTCGCGGTACGCGAAAGGCCCGACGCCCGTGCGTGAGCCGCGGCCCGGCTCTAGGCTCTCGGCTGTGGGCACGACGATCAGGGATGAAGCGATCTGTATCCGCCACTGGGACTGGTCCGAGACCAGCCAGACGGTCTCACTGTTCTCGTGCGAGCACGGCGTCATCCGAGGCATCGCCAAGGGTGCAAAGCGCGAAAAAGCCCCGTTTTCCGGGGGACTCGAGCTGCTGACCAGGGGAGAGGTCGTCGCGATCGTCCGGTCCAACGGCTCGCTGGCGACCATCACCTCCTGGGATCTGCGCGACGCGTACACAGGCGTGCGGCGGTCGCTCCGGGCGTTCTACGTCGGCTCCTATCTGGTGGATCTGCTGCACCACGCGGTGACCGATGCCGACCCGCACCCGGGGCTCTATCACCGGATGGTGGAGGTCTTCGAGACGCTCGCCGACCGCACCGAGGAGTCGCTTCTCGGTGGGCAATGGGCGGTGCTGGCCGAGACGGGCTACACCCCGGCCTTGCCTCGCGAACGGGTCGAGCCGGGCACCGCGGTGTGCTTCCTGCCGCGGGAGGGTGTGTTTCTGGCCGGCGATGCCTCCCGGGCCCGTCCCGACGGCTGGCGGGTGCGGCCGGAGACGCTGGCGTGGCTCGCAAGGTTTTCCGACGAGGGGAGAGTCTCGGAGGGTGACGACGCGAGCGTTTCTCGGGCAAATCGCCTGCTGGGGTCCTATTTGCGGTATGTGCTCGGTGATGAGTTACCAACGATGCGGCCGGTGTTCGGTGAATCGGGGCTGGTGTCTTGAGAGCGGGGGCGGAGCAGAGCGTCACGGCCTGTATTTCCACTCAACACCCAAACGTGTGATGCATCAATCTCGCTTCTTGGACTGAGTAGCTTCACGCGACATGGGCCGGTCGTGCTTTGGTTGGCCTGAAAGTGGCCTTCTCGGCTCTACCGAGCCGGCGAGCGAGCCGATATTGAGACCGCAGGCCGCGCCCCGGAGCGCGACGCGGGACCCGAGTCGGTGCAAACCATGAACCCTGAGCTTGAGAAGATCCTGGGCTGCCCGAATCTGCCGTCGCTTCCGGCGGTGGCGTTGCAGGTGATCGAACTCACCGCGGATGTGGACGTTTCGCTGAAGGAACTCGCCAAGGTCATTCAGAACGACCAGGGGCTCACCGCCAAGATCCTCAAGACGGTCAACTCCAGCTTCTACGGCCTCCGCAAACGTTGCGCGACCATCGACAAGGCGATCGTGATGCTCGGCCTCTCGCCCGTCAAGAGCCTGGCTCTCGGCTTCTCGCTCGCCGATTCGATCCACGATCCGAACGACTCGGGGGGATTCGACTACGTGGCCTACTGGCGACGCGGTCTGTTCACCGGCGTTGCTGGCAAGATTGTGGCCGAACGCGCAGGGTTCGAGTTCGGAGACGAGGTCTTCCTCGGAGGCTTGCTGCAGGACGTAGGCATGATCGCGATGTACAAAGCCCTCGGGCCCACGTACGTCGATGTCCTGCAGGCTGCGGGAAGCGATCATCGGGATCTGGTGCGGCACGAACTGCAGATGCTCGACCTGCAGCACCCGGCCATCGGCGCGATGCTGGTGGAGCGGTGGAAGCTGCCCGAGGAGCTGTCGCTCCCGGTCAAGTATCACGAGCGTCCCTCGGCAGCACCGGGGACCTTCCAGGACCACATCCGCTTCGTCGGGCTCGGCAACTATGTGCACGACGTGCTGACGCTCGAAGACCCCAAGGCGCCGCTGCAGGCGCTGTACGAGAAGTCGAAGGCGTGGTACTCACTCGATTCCGCCACGGTCGACGAGATCGTGACCACGGTCGCCGAGGCCGGTCGCGAGATGGCGTCGCTGTTCAAGCTCGACATCGGGTCTTTCACCGACCCGGAGGCGGTGCTCGCCGCTGCCAGCAAGCAGGCCGTGACGCTGATGCGCAAGTCCACCGGGAGCGGTGAAGGGACCCCGCCAGCGGCGCAGGAGGGCTCCGTGCTCGCCGGCAGCGACACCGACCCGCTCACCGGCGCGGTCGGGCCGAGAGGCTTCGAGATCGCGGTGCGGGAGGGTTTCCGGTACGCCGCCGAGCACGACGAGATGCTCTCGCTGGTCGAGGTCGTGATCGACAACTTCGCCGATCTCGCGGCCTCGCAGGGCGAATGTGCCGACGACGAAGCTGTCATGGGCCTCGCGGGCCTGCTCAAGCTCGCGTTCGACGGTCAGGGCGGTGCGGTCTGCCACGTGTCACGCGGCACGTTCGCGATCGTCCTCCCCGGCATGGGTCGCCAGACCGCGACGGCACTGGCCGAGACGTTCGTCGCCGATCTGGCACGCGACATGGCCGAATGGACGGCGCCCGCGACCAACGAGCCGCTGCGGTTTACCACCAGCGTCGGCGTCGCCGCCCTCGAGCCGGAGACCCGCGACATCTTCAAGGAGCCGCGGCAACTCGTCCTGGCCTGCGCCAAGGCGATCGAGGCCAGCCAGGCCAACGGTGGCGGGAGCATGCGGGTCTTCCAGCCGCGGGCCAAGGCCGCCTGACCGCAATCCGGGTGCGTGCGGTGCTTGCGGGGCATGTACACTCCGGCATGGCATTGCAATTCCGACAGCACGAACTTCCCAACGGGCTCACCATCATCGCCGAGATCGACGACGCGGCGGCCTCGGCCGCGGCCGGCTTCTTTGTCCGCACCGGCGCGCGCGACGAACGCAGCCCGGTCATGGGCGTCAGCCACTTCCTCGAGCACATGATGTTCAAGGGCACCGACGACCTCTCGGCCGAAGCGATCAACCAGGCGTTCGACGATCTGGGCGCGAGCAACAACGCGTTTACGTCCAACGAGATCACGTGCTTCTACGCCCACGTCCTGCCCGAGGCGACGACGCCGGCGCTCGACGTGCTCGGCCGGATGATGCGGCCGTCGCTCCGCCAGGACGACTTCGACACCGAGAAGGGTGTCATCCTCGAAGAGATCGCGATGTACAAGGACAACCCGTTCTGGGTGCTCTACGAGGAGTGCGTCGATCGCTATTACGCGCCGCACGCCCTGCGGCACCGCGTGCTCGGGACGGTCGAGACCATCACCGACCTCTCCCGTGATCAGATGGCCGGCTACTTCAAGGACCGCTACTCCGCGGACAACACGACCGTGGCGTTGGCCGGCAAGGTCGATTTCGACGCGTCGGTCGCCCAGATCGCCGAGCTCTGCGGCAGCTGGGATCGCACCGACGCGACCCGCGACGCCACGCGACCCGCGACCAACACCGAGCGTTTTACGCTGACCGACGACAAGGTGGCCCGCGCCTATCTGCTGGGCCTCGCCGACGCGCCGGACGGCAACGATGACCGGCGCTACGCCGCGATGCTGGCCTCGCAGGTGCTCGGCGGAGCGGACAACTCCCGCCTGCACTGGGCGCTGCTGGAGACCGGTCTCGCCGACGAGGCCCAGGCGGCCTACGACGGGCACGAAGGGGTGGGGGAGTTCTTCGTCTACGCCAGCTGCGACCCGGACAAGGCCGACGAGGTGTGGGGGGTGGTCGAGCGCGAGTGTCAGGCGCTGAGCGACTCGCTCGAGGCCGACGACCTGGCCAAGCTCCGCGCCAAGCTGGCGACGGGCGTGACGCTCCAGGGCGAGCGGCCGATGGGCCGGATGATGCGGCTGGGCCGGCAGTGGACGCTGCAGCACAAGTACACGCCGCTGGAAGTCGAGCTCGCCTGTATCGGCGCCGTCACGCTCGGCGACGTGCGCGACATGCTCGAGGCGTTCCCGATCACGCCGAAGATCGCGGGGCGGTTGGTGCCCGGATCGGACGGGTAGCCGGTCGGCTCACTCCCAAGAGCGAGCCGTGGTATTCTCACCCCCGACGCCGACCTGTTCCTGGCGGCGCACGGAGAGACCCACATGGCATTACAGATTATCGGAGCCGGCTTCGGCCGGACGGGCACCGCCTCACTCAAGCTCGCGCTGGAGCAGCTCGGGTTTGCCCCCTGCTACCACATGACCGAGGTCATCGAGCAGCCCGCCCACATCGACCTCTGGCTCGACGTCGTCGCCGGCAAGCCGAACTGGGACGCGATCCTTCAGGGCTACCAGGCCTGCGTGGACTTCCCGGTCTGCAGCTACTACCGCGAGCTTGCCGACGCTTACCCCGAGGCCAAGGTCCTGCTCTCTGTCCGAGATCCGGACAAGTGGTTCGACTCGATTCACGCGACGATCATGTCGCCGAAGATGGTCGAGAACATCAGCGGCACGCCGTTCGGTGAGCTCAACCGGCGCACGATCTGGGACAAATTCGGCGGCCGGATCCATGAGCGCGCGCACATGGTCGAGTGCTTCAAGCGTCACACCGAGGAGGTCAAGGCCGCGATCGATCCCGACCGCCTGCTGGTCTATGAGGTCAAGCAGGGGTGGGGGCCGCTCTGCGACTTCTTCGGCGTGGACGTGCCCCAGACGGCGTTCCCGCACGTCAATAGCACCGAGGAGACCAAGAAGATTCTCGAAATGCTCTTCTCAGGTAGCGGCGGCGAGCCCACCGACTCGCAACGCGACGAGGCGGTGGACCGTCTTTACAAGCGATAGCCGGGGTGGGCGGTGCGCCGCAGGGACTACGGATAGTCCTGCCGCGTCGGCCGGATCAGGGCGTCGCTCAGGTGCACCGCGGGCGGCCGGCTCACGATGAATGAGATGATCTCGGCGCAGTCCTCGGGTGCCAGCACCGGTCCGATGCGTTCAACCACCTCGGCGAACCAGTCGTCGGCGTACCCGGCCACGCCCTGAAACTCGCTGCGGACGAAGCCCGGCTCGATCAGCGAGACCCGGACGCCCTTGGGCCCGATCTCCCGACGCAGCGCCTCGGCCAGCGAGTTCACGGCAAACTTTGTCGAGCCGTACATCGAACTGAAGGGCGAGACGTGCCGCCCGACCGTCGAGCCCAAAACGACGATGTCGCGGGCCTCCTGTTGCCAGGAGACGCCGGAGTTCTCGATATCCGCCAGCAGGTGGTGGGCCGCGGCCCGCATGAGCTTGGCGGCCCCGAGCAGGTTGACGCGGATCATCTCCTCCCATTCGGACGTGTCCGAGGTGGTGACCGAGCCATTGAGCCCACGCCCGGCGTTGACCACGACCAGGTCGGGTTCTTCCTCAAACCGCTCTCTGGCGGTCGAGAACAGGCGTTCGATGGTGCTGTCGTCCCCGGCGTCGCCCGCGACCACCGCGACACGGTCCGGGCCGAGGTCCCGGGCGATCTCGTTGAGGCGGCTTTCGCGGCGGGCGTTGATCACCAGCCGGCTCCCCCGGCGGGCAAAGTCCCGGGCGATGGCCTCGCCGATCCCGGCCGAGGCCCCTGTGATTACCGCGACGCGTCCTTCCAACCAGTCCTGCATGGGGGGTCTCCTGTAGCCGATGGTAGTCGTAGACCCCCTCCCGGACAGCGTCTCGGGGCTTTCCCAAGGCTCGCCCGGGTGCTAGGCTTCACGGTTCGGTGGGTCGGTCCGTGGCTTCCGCGTGGTGCGGGGCCCGGTGGTTCACAACACGTCAACCGCCCCGAGTCTGGGGTCGGCCGCGGTTCTGCCCGCGGCTGTGGGTGTCTTGCCCGCGTCACACACCGACCCGACGCGCGTCACGAGACATCCGGAAGGAACGCTAGCACATGATCGATGAGACGCTGATTGCCTCGCTCGGAGTGACCGACACGGACGCGGACGCCCTGCTGCAAGGGATGTTCGAAGACAAGTCCACCGAGGAGGCAATGGAGGAGCTGCTCGGCAAGGAGCTGGGCGACGTGTCGCCCGGCAAGCTGATCAAGGGACGCATCATCGGGATGGCCGGGGACGACGTCGTCGTCGAGGTCGGCCTCAAGAGCGAAGGGCTCATCCCCAAGGAAGAGTTCGGCGACGAGGAGATCCGCGCCGGCGACACCATCGACGTCCTGCTCGAATCGCTTGACGGTGAGGGCGGGCTCATCCAGCTCTCCAAGCGCCGCGCCGATCGCATGATCAACTGGCAGCGGATCGTCGATTCGACCAACGAGGACGATGTCATCGAGGGCACCGTCATGCGGAAGATCAAGGGCGGCCTGCTCGTCGACATCGGCGTGCCGGTCTTCCTTCCCGCCAGCCAGGTCGACATCCGCCGCCCGCACGAGATCGGCGACTTCATCGGCCGCAAGATCCGGGCGCAGATCCTCAAGATCGACCCCGAGCGCCGCAACATCGTCATCAGCCGTCGCAAGCTGATCGAGGAAGAGCGCGACACCGCCAAGAAGCGTCTGCTCGAGACCCTCAACGAGGGCGACATCGTCAACGGCACCGTCAAGAACATCGCCGACTTCGGTGTGTTCGTTGACCTCGGCGGCATCGACGGCCTGCTCCACATTACCGACATGTCTTGGGGCCGGGTCAACCACCCCTCCGAGATGGTCAAGATCGACGACAAGCTCGAGGTCAAGATCCTCAACATCGATCTCGAGAAGGAGAAGATCGCCCTCGGACTCAAGCAGAAGGAGTCCAGCCCCTGGGAGGAGATCGAGGCCAAGTACCCCGTCGGCTCCCGCATCCGCGGCGAGGTGGTCAACCTCATGTCCTACGGCGCGTTCATCCGCCTCGAGGACGGCATCGAGGGCCTGGTCCACATCTCCGAGATGTCCTGGACCCGCCGCGTCAACCACCCCTCCGAGATGGTCGAGCCCGGTCAGGAAGTCGACGTCGTTGTCCTCGACATCGACAAGGACAAGCAGGAGATCAGCCTCGGCATGAAGCAGACCGAGGTCAACCCGTGGGAGCTCGTCGGCGAGAAGTACCCCCCCGGGACGGTCATCGAGGGCGACGTCCGCAACCTCGCCAACTACGGCGCGTTTGTGGAGATCGAGCCGGGCATCGACGGCCTGCTCCACGTCTCCGACATGTCGTGGACCAAGAAGATCACCCACCCCAACGAGCTGGTCAAGAAGGGCGACGGCGTCAAGTGCGTCGTGCTCGAGGTCGACCGCGACAAGCAGCGCATCAGCCTCGGCATGAAGCAGCTCAGCGAGGACCCGTGGGTCCACGCCATCCCCGACGCCTACAAGCCGGGCATGGTCGTCCGCGGGCACGTCACCAAGATCACCAACTTCGGCGTCTTCGTCGAGCTCGAGGATGATCTGGAAGGCCTGCTGCACATCTCCGAGCTGGCCGACCACAAGGTCGAGAACCCGCAGGACGTGGTCAAGGCCGGTGACGAGATCGACGTCAAGATCCTCCGCGTCGACATCACCGACCGCAAGATCGGCCTCTCGCTCAAGCGGGCCCAGTGGGGCGATACCTCCGCGTCGGGCGACGACTACGAGTCCGGCAGCGGCGGTGGCGGCGGCATGGGCGACATGCCCAGCCGCGGCGGCATGGACGACCACGGGTCCATGGGCACCGACAAGATCCAGTTCTAAACCGGCCCCACGGCGTGCATCACGCCGCGTGAGACCGCGATGAAAAACCTACGGCAGCCCGGGTCAATGACCCGGGCTGCCTTTCATTTTGCCAGATGTCGATACGGGCGGTGGGGGTACACTTCAGCCGACGGGGGCCGGCCGCACGACCATTCAGCACATCGCCAGGAAGCTCATCAGGGCGAGCAGGGCGATCCGCTGGTGGTTGCTGGTAACTTTGATGAGTGCTGCCATTTCGTCTCTCCAATTTTGTCCGACGAGAAAGAGAGATACAACCGGTGTGCCAACCGACCCGTGACACAATGCCAACGGCCCCTGCAGGCTCTGTAGGCCGATCCGCGTCCGAGAAAGTGTACCGGTTGTGCCGATCGTGGTTGCCCGGCGACACCACGCGTGGTGCTCGGGCAACACGGTGCGGCCCGGCCGCACCCACCCGAGCCGTTGCGATCGCACTCGCCGTGGCCGTGTCCGCCGCCTCGGCAGTGGCGCAACAGACGCCTCCGTCCGAGAACCAACCGGCCGATCCGCTCGCCGAGTTGCTCGCCGGGCGCGGCGGGGCCAAAGCATCGGGCGCGCGGCTGCCGAGCCCGACCGAGGCCATGGACGCCTACGCCGCGGTCGAGTCGTGGATCCGCGAATGGAAAGAGCCCGAGAACTTCGAGACCCCCGCAGCCGCGGTCCGCGTGTCGGTCTTCCAGCACGGCAGGCCGGTCGGCGAGGCAAGCGAGGTCGTCCGGGCGGCCGGGGTTGACGCCCCGTCGGCGCTCGGGCTGGCGACCGCGAGAGCCAAGACCTCGATCCGCCGCGAGCTCCTGCCGCGGGGCGGCGTGCTGGGTGCCGAGATGATGCCCGAGCTCACGGCCGACCTCACGCTCAGCGTGGAGCTGGCCGGGCCGTTCACACCCCTCAGCCGCAACGAACTGCTCGATCCCGAGATCGCGGTCCGCCCGGGGCTCACGGGCGTGGCGGTGCGGGTGGGTGAGTTCTGGGCGGTCGAGTTCCCGTCGCAGCTGATGGCCTCGGGCACCGCCCCGGCGGTGCGTCTGGCGGCGATGGCCGCGACACTGCTCGAAGACCCCGCCCTCGGTGTCGAACTGCTCGTCGATCTCCAGTCAGAGCGCGGCGTCTCGTTCTACCGCTTCGACGTGGTGCACCTGGCCAGTGTGGGGCCGGACGGCGCTCCGGTCTTTCTCACCCGCGGCAATCGGATCGTCGAGCGCAGCGCCGTGACCACCGCCTCGCTCGTGCGCTTCGCCGAGGGCCTGATCGACCACGCCGAGGCGATCCGCATCGACGGCGAATCCCGGTTCGGCCTGATGGGCACGATCCACGCCGCGCGAGGCATCGCCGACCCCGCCGTCGCCCTGCCCACGCAGCAGTCGCTCGTCGCCTACGGGCTCGTGCGTCTGGCCGGTGCGCCGCAGCTGCCGCAACAGACACGCGAGCGTGCGCGCATGCTCGCGCGGGGAATCCTCAGCGACCTCGCCCATGTCGATCCCGGCGAGATCGCCCCGGCCGACGACGGCGTTGCGTGCGCCATCCTCTGGGTGGCGCTGGCCGGCTTGGACCTGGCCGACGCTCCCGAGCTGCGCGCGCTGCAGCGCACCTGCGAGTCGATGCTCGCGGCCCACGCCGCGGCGCCGTCGAGCAAGCCGCGGGGCACCGTGGCCGAAGCGGTGCTCGCCTGGGCGGTCGCCGAGCGGGCCGCGCGCACCGGGCTCGACCGGGAGTTCGCCGAGAGCCAGCTGCGCGCGCTCGTGCGTGAGACCCCCAAGGGCGGGCTGGTCGGGCTGATGCCATGGGTCGGCTGGGCCGAGTTGGCCCTGGCCGGAGACGGCCCCGTGGCGTCGGCGGTCTACCTGCGCGAGGTGCGGGACGCGGTCTGGACATACCAGCTCACCCTCAGGGACACCGGGATCGAGGAGCGTGATCTGCAAGGCGGCATCGTGTTCACCTCGGGTGGGCTGAGCCTGCCGACGTGGAACTCGGCACGCCCGATCGCCTTTGCCGCGACGATGCTCGGCGACCCCCGACTGACGACCCGTGAGGAAATGCCCGGAGAGGTCGTCCGTCTGATCGACGCCATGCGGTTTCTGCAGCAGCTCGCGGCCGGGCCGGCGGTCGCGGCGTTTTCGCGTCGGCCGGAACTGGTCCGCGGAGGCATCCGGGCGGCGGTCTGGGACCCCCATCAGCCGCCCGAGGCGACCGCGTTGGCCATGCTCGCTGTCGCTGAGTTCCTCGGGTCGCTCGAGACGCGTGAACAGGCGGCTCCGGAAGGCCGATCCGGGCCCCATCCGGCACCCGGCGGGGCTGCGGCAGAACGCCCGTAAACGGCTGTTTTGTCGGGCAGAGCGGGGCTGATCGCGCTACGATACGGCCTCTATGAGCGACACCAACGGCACGCCCGACAACACCGAAAACACGACCCCCGGCGACGGTGCGTTTGAGGGCTACTCGCCCCCGGCCGCCGGGAACGTGGTCGATCTCAAGATCGAGGACGAACTCAAGGATTCGTACCTCACCTACGCGATGAGCACGATCATGGACCGGGCCCTGCCCGACGTCCGCGACGGGCTCAAGCCGAGCCAGCGGCGCATCCTGGTCGCGATGCACGATCTGAACCTGCGCCCCGGGCGCAAGCACCTCAAGTGCGCCAAGATCGCCGGCAATACCTCGGGCGACTACCACCCGCACGGCGAGAGCGTGATCTACCCGACCATGGTCGGCATGGCCCAGAAGTGGAAGATGCGCGTCCCGCTGGTGGACCCGCAGGGCAACTTCGGCTCGATTGACGGCGACCCGCCGGCGGCGATGCGGTACACCGAGGCGCGGATGACCCACGCCGCGGTGGAGATGCTCGCCGACATCAAGCTCGACACGGTCGACTTCCAGCCCAACTACGACGACCGGCTCATAGAGCCGACGGTTCTCCCGGCCAAGTTCCCCAACCTGCTGATCAACGGCGGCGTGGGCATCGCGGTCGGCATGGCGACCAGCCTGCTGCCGCACAACCCGACCGAGATCTTCGACGCCATCCTGCGGATGATCGACGATCCGGACATCAGCCTGATGGACCTGATGACCGACGTGACCGACGAGTCGGGCGCGGTGGTCTATCAGGGTGTCAAGGGACCGGACTTCCCCACCGGCGGCGTGATCCTCGGCCGTCGCGGCATCCTCGACGGCTACACGACCGGTCGCGGCAAGCTCGCGGTGCGGGGCGTCTGCCACGTCGAGAACGTCCCCGGACGCGGCGACCGCCAGCAGCTCGTGGTTGACGCGATCCCCTACGGCCTCATGCAGCTCACGCTCGTCGAACGGATCGTGGACGCGATCAAGGACGAGCGGATCGTCGATGTCTCGGACGTCCGCAACGAGTCGGGACGCGAGGCGCAGACCCGCATCGTTCTCGAGATCAAGCGCGGCGGCGACCCGGCGGTGGTCGAGAACCAGCTCTACCAGTTCACTCCGCTGCAGCAGACGATCAGCATCATGAACATCGCGCTGGTCAACCGCCAGCCGCGCACGCTCGGGCTCCGCGAGCTGATCCAGTGCCACGTCGACCACCGCGTCGAGGTCATCCGCCGCCGGACGGCCCACCTGCTCCGCGAGGCCAAGAAGAAGGCCCACATCCTCGAGGGCCTGATCTACGCGGTCTGCGACATCGACGAGGTAATCAAGCTCATCCGCTCGTCGCGCACCCGTGAAGAGGCGATCACCAAGCTCGCCGAGCGGCGGTTCCGAATCTCGCCCGATCACCCGCACGCGCCAAAGATCCCCGCCCGCATGATGGCCCTCGCTTCGCGTGACGGCGGCGCGCTGCTGACCCGTGTGCAGGCCGAAGCGATCGGCGCCATGCGGCTCATCCAGCTCGTCGGGCTCGAGATCGACAAGCTGACGAGCGACTACCGGGCGCTTGTCGAAGAGATCGAGGACTACGAGGCGATCCTCGCCAGCCGCGAGAGAGTGTTCGGGATCATCCGCGAGGATATCTCCGAGATGAAGGCCCGCTTTGCCAGCGACCGCCTCACCCGCATCGACGAGGCCGAGGGCGACATCGACATGGCGGCGCTGATCCGCGTCGAGGACATGACGGTCACGATCAGCCACGCCGGCTACGCCAAGCGGCTGCCGCTGGACACGTACCGCTCCCAAGGCCGCGGCGGCAAGGGCATCCGCGCCAGCGACGCCAAGGACGACGACTTCGTCGAGCACGTCTTCGTCGCCAGCACCCACGACGACCTGCTGTGCTTCACCGACACCGGGCGCGTGTTCAAGCTCAAGGTCTACGAGCTGCCGGAGATGAGCCGCACGAGCAAGGGCCGCGCGATGGTCAACCTCGTCGACCTCAAGCCGGGGGAGAAGACCCGCGCCTACCTGGCGATCAAGGACTTCGAGTCGGGCAGCCACTACCTCACGTTCATCAGCCGCGGCGGCATCGTCAAACGCACCTCGCTCAAGGAGTACCGCAACGTCCACCGGGGCGGCCTCATCGCGGCCAGCCTCAAGGAGGGCGACGCGCTGCTCGACGTGCTGCTGACCACCGGCAACGACGACATCATCCTCGTCACCGCCGGGGGCGGGGCGATCCGGTTCAACGAGCAGGACGTGCGGCTCATGGGCCGCAACGCCGCGGGCGTCAAGGGCATCGGCCTCACCGGCGACGACCGGGTGATCGGGGCGATCCGCGTGCCGATGTACGAGGACGAGGACGGCGACACCATGACCGAGCAGGCGGCGCTCGACGCGGGCTTCAGCCTGCTGACGGTCACCCGACACGGCTACGGCAAGCGGACGAGCGTCGAGGAGTACCGCGTGCAGCCCGAGGAGGGCAAGCCGCGGTCGCAGTCCCGTGGCGGCAAGGGCCGGGCGGACATCAAGACCAGCGCCCGCAACGGTCCCTCGGTCGCCGCGATCGGAGTCTTCGACACCGACGACGTGGTGCTGATCACCAAGGGCGGGCAGCTCGTGCGGATGGCCGCCGACTCGATCCGGGTGATCGGGCGGGGCACGCAGGGCGTCCGGGTGGTCGGCCTCAAGGCCGGCGACGAGGTCGTGGCCGCGGCCCGGGTGGAAGAGAGCGACGACGAGACCACGACCCGTCCCGAAGCCGGACCCGAAACGGGCGGCGAGCCTGATCAGGCCGACGGACCGGACGCTGCCGCCAGCCCGGAGGCAGATCAGCCGGAATGACCCTCCCCGGTGTCGGGGGCGGGTTCTGACGGTCTGCCGGAGGCGGGGCCCGAGGCGGTGCGGTACACTGGTGCCATCATGCCCGACTGGTCGGAAGACATCATCGTGACCGAACTGGCCGACGAGCCGCAGCTGTCGGAGGAGTTGGCGATCCTGCTCGACCGTCTCACTTCGTCGAAGGGCGAGGTCCCGTCGGTCGTGGTCAACTTCACGAACGTGACCTACGTCAACAGCTCGAACCTCGCGCAGCTGCTCCGGCTCAAAAAGACCCTGGCCGAGGCGGGCAGCCATCTGCGTCTCTGCGGCGTGTCCGACGAGGTCTGGTCGGTGATGATGGTGACCGGGCTCGACAAGGTGTTCCAGTTCGCGCCCGACCCGCTCACGGCGCTCGCGGGCCTGCAGATGGACGAGTCGCAGGACGACTGACGCCCAGCGGCGACCGCCGGTGCCGGCTCCCTCCCGCGGGTGTAGGCTTGCCTGTCGCCCAACCCCCCGGGAGCACACGACCGATGGAAGCAGCTGACCTCGTCGCACAACTGACCAAGGTCCGGAAGATCTACTACAAGCCCGACGGCTCGATCATGGTCGAGGCGCTGCGGGGTATCGATCTCGACGTCCGCCGCGGCGAGTACGTGGCGATCATGGGTGCTTCGGGATCGGGCAAGTCGACGCTGATGAACATCCTCGGGTGTCTCGACCAGCCGACCGACGGCGAGTACTTCCTCGACAACAAGCCCGTCGGCAAGATGTCCGACGAGGACCTCTCGGCCTTTCGCGGGCGCACGGTCGGGTTCATCTTCCAGGCGTTCAATCTCATCGCCCAGCTGACGGTCGTCGAGAATGCCGAGGTGCCGCTGTTCTATCAGCACGTCCCGCCGGCCGAGCGGCGAGCGCGGGCGATGCACTCGCTGGAGTTGGTCGGCATGGCCGATCGTGCCGGTCACCGCCCGCGCGAGCTCTCCGGCGGACAGCAGCAGCGTGCCGCGATCGCGCGCGCGCTGGTCACTAACCCTGTCATCCTCATGGCCGACGAGCCCACGGGCAACCTCGACTCGAAGACTGGCGAGGCGATCCTCTCGCTCTTCGAGAAGCTGCACAGCGAGGGCATGACCATCCTGATGATCACCCACGACGACGAGGTGTCGGAGCGCTGCGAGCGGATCGTACGGCTGCGCGACGGCCTGATCGAACGCGACGAGGTGCTGCGGAGCCGGGCGAAAGTCGCGCCCGACGCCGCCCAGGTCGGGTTGTAGTCCACGTAGCCAGAACCCACAGTCTGACGCCGCCGGTTCAGGCCGATGCGCGGCTCTTGCGCGCGCGGTCCACGAGCACCGTCAGCAGCGTGACGTCCGCCGGGGTCATCCCTTCGAGGCGTGATGCCTGGCCGAACGTCGCCGGGCGGAACCGCGTGAGGGCCTCGCGCGCCTCGGTGCGGAGCGAGGTGAGCGCGGTGTAGTCCAGCCACTCGGGCAGCGTGCGGCGTTCCTCGCTTGCCCGACGCTTCACCTCGGCGCGCTGGCGGCGGATGTACCCCTCGTACCGCGCCTCGGCGTGGAGCGTGGAGGCGACCGCCCGGGAGCACGGGATGCCCGCGTCGGCGAGTGACTGCCGCAGCTGCTCGATCGTGAGCCGGTCCTGCCGGATCGTGTGGGCGAGTGACCCGCCCCCGTGCTGCGCCCGCTCGATCGCCTCGCGGCATCGGGTGAGCGATGTCTCGCGCTGGCGGTACATCCGTTCGCGGCGGCTCCCGAGTTCGGTGGAGGCCAGCAGGCCGAGGTCCCGCGCGACGGGTGTCAGGCGGTCGGCGGCGTTGTCGGCCCGCAGCAGCAGCCGGTGTTCGGCCCGGCTGGTGAACATCCGGTACGGCTCGACGGGAGTCTTGGTGACCAGGTCGTCCATCAGCACGCCGATGTACGCCTGATCACGCCCCAGCACCCACTCGCCCTCGCTGCGCGCGCGGCGTGCGGCGTTGACCCCCGCGACCACGCCCTGTGCCGCGGCTTCTTCGTAGCCGCTGGTGCCGTTGATCTGCCCGGCCAGAAACAACCCCTCGACGGGCTTGGTCATCCCGGTGGCGTAGATCTGGTGGGGCCGGACCATGTCGTACTCGACCGCGTACCCGTATCGGTAGATCTCGGCGTTCTCGCACCCCGGCATGGCGCGGACGAGCAGCCCCTGCACATCGCCGGGCAGGCTGGTCGAGATGCCGTTGCAGTAGACCCAGTCGGAGCGCAGGCTCTCGGGCTCGAGAAACACGCCGTGGCTCGGGCGGTCGGCGAATCGCACGACCTTGTCCTCGATGCTCGGGCAGTAGCGGGGGCCCGCCGAGGTGATGTCGCCGGAGTAGATCGGGGCGCGGTGCAGATTCGCGCGGATCACCTCGTGCATCTCGGCCGTCGTGCTGGTCTGGCGGCACTCGATCTGCGGCATGGCGGGGAAGCGATCGAGAAACGAGAACGGGTTGTCGCTCGGATCGCCGGGTAGAGCCCCTCGCGCAAGCGAGGGGGCATGCGCGGAGGCCCCGTGTCCCCTCGCTTGCGCGAGGGGCTCTACGTGTTCCTTCGCTTGCGCGAGGGGGTCGGAGGGGGACAGGTCGCTGAACGGGGTAGGTGTCTCGTCGCCGAGTGCGACGGGGAGGTTGTCCCAGTCGATGGTCTTGCGGTTGAGGCGCGGGGGCGTGCCGGTCTTGAGCCGGCCGAGTTCGAAGCCGAGCCGGCGGAGGCACGCGCTCATGCCAACCGACGCGTCCTCGCCGTGCCGCCCGCCGGGCGTCTTCGATTCGCCGGTGTGCATCAGGCCGCGCATGAACGTGCCGGTGGTCAGGACGACGGCCTGCGCGCGCAAGGTGCGCATCTCACCGCTCGCGGCCTCGCGCAGCGCGACCCCGACCGCGACGCCGCCCTCAACGAGTATGTCCTCGACGCTGCCCGACAGGATGTCGATCTCGGGGCGTGAGCCGACGAGTGTCCGGACCGCTTCGGCGTAGGCGTGCTTGTCGCTCTGGCAGCGAGGGCCCCGCACGGCGGCGCCTTTGGAAGAGTTGAGCACCTTGAACTGGATGCCGGAGGCGTCGGCCGCGAGGCCCATGAGGCCGCCGAGGGCGTCGATCTCACGGACGAGCTGCCCCTTGGCCAGCCCGCCGATCGCGGGGTTACAGGGCATGAGGCCGATCTTGGCCGGGTCGAGTGTGACCAGCGCGACCGAGCCGGGCTCGGGCAGCAAGTTGGCCGCCGCCCACGCGGCTTCTACGCCCGCGTGCCCGCCGCCGATCACGATGACCCGGTAGTTCTCTCGCACGCGGCAATGGTACGCGGCGTCTGAGGTTGTTTGGGGTGTGCTATCGGGTGCCGAGGGTCGAATCACTCAGGCCCGCGATCGAGCCCGACTTGTTGCTGGCGTCCTCGCGGGCGAGCTTGACGAGGAGCTGCTCGCCGCGGTCGGCGAGGGTGAGGGCGTTGCCGTCGCCGTTGAGCAGATAGCCGTTGCGGACCAGGGCGCTTTTGAGGGGCTTCCAGCTGTCGCCGAAGCCGAGCCAGAGCGAGTCCTCGAACCGCTTCTCGTCTCCGGAGTGCAGCGCCGCCAACCCGCGGGCCAACCATCCCTGTTGTTCGGCATCCAGCCTCATGCTGCTCTTCTCCTCGCTCACCACACACCCGTACGGACAACGCCCGCGAGCGGATTCTACTTCGTATTGTGCCACAAAAACACGGTCTTGGCCACGAGAAGGCCGGCCCCGAATGGGGACCCGACGATACGTCCACCGCCCGCGATCGGTTCCCGGACGGTGCAAGGATTTGGGCGGGCTGTGCGGGGCCGGACGGGGCTTCAGTGCGCGTTGCGGTGGGTGAAACCCCGGAAGATGGTCAGCCAGAGAATCTTGAGATCGAACCCGATCGACCAGCACCGGATGTAGTGCAGGTCGTACCGCAGGCGGCGTCGGAGGGAGGTGTCGCCGCGGAGGCCGTTGACCTGGGCCCAGCCGGTCATGCCGGCCTTAACGTGCTGGCGGATCATGTACCCGCGCCAGTCCTCGCGGAACCGTTGGATGAGTTCGGGCCGCTCGGGCCTGGGGCCGACCAGGGACATCTGCCCCTTGAGCACGTTGAGCAGCTGCGGGAACTCGTCGAGGCTCGTCTTGCGGAGGAACTTCCCGACGGGGGTGACGCGCGGGTCGTCGCGTTCGGTCCAGCGGGCCGACTGCTCGTCCTCGACGTGGTACATCGTGCGGAACTTGTAGATCTTGAACGTCTCGCCGGCGATCGAGACGCGACGCTGCTTGAAGATGACCGGGCCCGGGCTGGTCAGCCGGACCGCCAGCGCGCACGCGATGATCACCGGGGCGAAGACGAGCCCGCCGGCCAGCGAACCGACGATGTCGAGCCCGCGCTTGGAGATGCCGCCGAGCCCGCGCGTCGGGCACTCGCGGTAGCTCAGCACCGGCATGCCGTCGAGCTCGCCGACGGCCATGCTCTGCGGCAGGTAGCGGGGGAGTACGTCGGGGATCACCCGCACCTCCACCGCGAACCGCTCGAGCCGCTTGAGCAACTCGGGCAGACGCTGTGCGCGCGCGCTCGGCACGGCCAGATAGACCGCGTCGACGGGGTTTTTCTCGAGCGTGCGTTCCAGGTCGGCCAGGCCGCCCTTGACCGGGTGCTTCAGGCATGACTGGCGTTCGCTCCGCTCAGCAGCGGAGATGAAGTAGGCGACATTGAGGCCGGTCCAGCTGTTGCGTTCGATCGTGCGGCATGCGACCTGACCGAGCCGGCCGATCCCGACGACCGCCACGTGCCGCAGGTTGTAGCCCCGCTTGCGCAGCTGGCGGAGCGCCCAGCGGAAGACCGTCCGGTGCAGGCAGAGCAGCGCGGGCAGCACGACCGCGAGAGCGAGCAGTTGGACGCGTCCCGGATCGGGCGTGACGCCGATGATGCCGCCCTCGGGGATGGAGGTCGGTGCGGCGCCGATGATGCGGATGCGGAGCAGCCAGAGGCCGACCACGAGCAGCCCCATCGCGACGACCGAGGCCTTGACGACGGTGCCGTACTCGCCCCAGAGGGACTTGTCCCGGCGCGGCCGATAGAGCCCGACGAACCAGAATGCGCCGATGACGATCGGGACCGCGAACAGCGACACCGAGTCCCGGACCGTTGCCTCCCAGTTGCCCGGAAGGCGGGGGAGCGGTTCGCCGAGCGTCGAGAGGCGGAAGAGCCACGCGGCGTAGCACGCGACGACCACAACCACCGCATCCATAAACACCAAGATCGACGTGAAGAGCTGGTGCTGTTGCTTGAGCATCCCCTGGGCTCCGTTCCTTCGAGTACGATCGGCCGAATCCGTGGCCTCGGTGCAGTGTCCGACGAATCGCGATACCTGTCAACAACCCTAGTTCTGGTCCAGTGCTCGACTGGTTCCAGAGAGACGCCCCGTGGGCGACTGTTCGTGCGTGGTTGCCCTGTTCCTACGCGACGCGCACCGTGCGTTACCGCTTGTCGGTGGCTTTCGCGGACGCGGGCCATCCATCACCCGAACGGGGGTTCGGGGATCGGCCCGCGATTTCGCCGAGGGTCTCCCGCTCGGCTTCGCTCAGCATAGCAGGGTCGGGGGTGACGATCTTCATGACGGCGTACAGATCGCCCGCGCGACCTGTCTGATCGACCAGCCCCTTGCCGCGAACCCGCAGCTTTCGTCCGCTGGGTGAGCCCGGGGGCACGACGAGGTCCACAGAGCCGTCCAGCGTCGGAACAGTGACGGTGGTGCCCAGCGTGGCCTCGGCGATGGTCAGCGGCAGGTCGAGGGAGAGATCCAGGCCCTTGCCCGCTTTGGTGCCCTCGCCACGCCGGTAGAGCGGGTGGCCACCAACCTCCACACGGAGGAGCACCGTCCGCCCGTCCACGCCCCTGACACGGAGCTTGGCCCCGGCCTCGACCGCTGGCGGGATCTTCACCTCGAGCGAGGTGTCCTTGCCGTCGACGGTGAGGCGGACGCGTTCGGCCCCGCCTCGGGCGGCGGTCATGAACGAGATCGGCAGCGTGATCTCCAGCGGCGGGGTCGGTCGGGGCGTCGGGCGCGGCGCTCCGGGACGCGTGCCGCCGGCGTTGCGGAAGCCGCCCCCGGCCCGTCCGCCCTTGCCGCCAAAGAATGCGTCGAACATCGACCCGAGATCTTCGACCTCGACATTGAAGCCGCCCGGTCCTGCGCCGCCGCCGGCCCCTCCGGGCCATCCGGCGCCGGGCCCACCGGCGTTGGCGCCGGCGTGTCCGAACTGGTCGTAGAGCTTGCGCTTCTTGGGATCGGAGAGCACGTCGTAGGCTTCCTGGATCTCGGCGAAGCGTTTCTGCGCGTCCGGCGACTTGTTCACATCGGGGTGATACTTCCGCGCCAGCTTGCGGTGCGCGGACTTGATCTCGGCGGCGGTCGCCGACTTGGAAACTTCCAGAACCTCGTAGTAATCGCGTTCTGCCATGGACGAATCGATCCTTCTCGCGGGCGCAACGCCGCCCGCCGAGAGTGGGCGGGCGGCGGCGGTGTGCAGGATTGTTGGCGGGGCTCCGCCGGCCGGGTCAGTTGTCGCTGGCCTTTCGAACGCCGACGAGTTCGGCCTCGAAGATGAGCGTCGAGTGCGGCGTGATGCGCCCGCCCGCGGCACTGCTCGGGCCGTAGCCGAGGTCGGACGGGACGATGAACTTCTTCCAGTCGCCCTCGCTCATGCCGGCGGTCGCGAGGTTCCATCCCTCGATCGCGTTGGCGGGGAGCGTGTACTGGTAGGGCCGGCCGCCCTGCCGTCGCGAGGTGTCGAACAACTGGCCGCTGGTGACCCACCCGGTGTAGCTGAACGCCACGGTGTCGCCGTCGACCGGCTCGGGGGTCGGCGCGTCGCGGAGGGTCAGCATGATGACCCCGAGGTCGTTGGTCTCGAGGGCGAAGGGGGCCTCGACGGGCTCGAAGGTGTACGCGCCGCCCTGGCCGGCACCCCAGACGATGTTGCCGTCGGCGTTGAGGCCGCGGTCGGCGGTCTCGATGCGCCCTTTGCTGACCTTCATGCGGCTGGTCATCTCGGTCGCGCCACCGATCGCGGTGGGGTAGGGGTAGGGGGTCTCGCCGACCCAGCCGTCGGAGGTCTTGGTGAACTCCATGTCCAGCGTCGCGATCATCGCGTCGCGCGGGATGTCGGGGATGAACTGCGGCAGTGCCCACATGCCGATCAGGAGGTTGTTGATCGGGTTGTTCTGATCGCGCACCTCAAGTGTCCGCATGCGGATCGCGCCCTGGCGGCGGTAGAACTGCAAGAACGCCGCCCGATAGGGCTGATCCGGGGTATCGGCGCGAGCGGTCTCGACGTAGAGGGCGTTGGGCAGCGAAGAGAGCTTCGCCGGTCCGAACGACATGACGATGTTGGAGGTCTTGCTCTCATCGTCCATCTGCGCGACCGGGCTGGTGGTCTTCCAGCTGCCGATCAGCGTGTTGGCGATCTCGCCGAACGCGGGGTCCGACCAGGTCATCTCGAACGCCGCGGCCTCGGCCGCGGGCTGGGTACCGGCGGACGCGTCGTCCTGAGCCGCCAGAGGTGCGGCGGCGGTCATCAGCGCGGCCAGAGCCAGAACGGAGAGTCGGGTCTTCTGGGACATGGTGTGTGGTCCTCGTGCTTGATTCATCTCAGCCGCGGGTCGTCGCCGGTCGCGGCCTCTGGAGCTGTGTGAGCGGAGCCGGCTTACGCCAGATCCGGGAACATCTTCTTGACGACGTCGACGAGATCGCGGACGTGCTGGGCGGACTCGTCGAAGAGCTTCTGCTCATCGGCGGTCAGCTTGAACTCGACGACCCGTTCGACGCCGTTGGTGCCCAAAAGTGCCGGCACGCCGACGAACCCGCCGCCGACGCCGAACTCCTTGTCGCAGTAGACGGCGGAGGGGATGATCCGCTTCTTGTCGCGGACGATCGCTTCGACCATCTGGATGGTGCCGCTGGCGGGGGCGTAGAAGGCGCTGGTGCCCATGAGCTTGACGATCTCGCCGCCGCCGACCTTGGCGCGGTCTACGCACGCGGTGATGGTGGCCTCGGGCAGCATGTCGGTGATCGGCACGCCGTGGACGCTGGTGAGGCGGGGCAGCGGGACCATGTCGTCGCCGTGGCCGCCGAGCAGCAGGGCGCTGATGTCCTCGATCGAGCAGCCGAGCTCCATCGCGAGGAACGCGCGGTAGCGGGCGACGTCGAGCGCACCGGCCTGGCCCATGACGCGGTTGGTCGGGAAGCCGGTCGCCTTCCACGCGGTGTAGACCATCGCGTCGAGGGGGTTGCTGACGACGATGACCTTGGATTCGGGGGCGAACTCGGCGACCTTTTCGGAGACCGAACGCACGATCTTGACGTTGGTCTCGATCAGGTCGTCGCGGCTCATGCCCGGCTTGCGGGGCAGGCCGGCGGTGATGACCACGACCTCGGAGTCGGCGATGTCCTTGTAGTCGCTGGTGCCGATGACCTTGGAATCAAACCGCTCGATGGGGCCGCAGCAGGCCAGGTCCAGGGCTTTGCCCTTGGCCACGCCCTCCTTGTCGGGGATGTCGAGCAGGACGATATCGCCGAGTTCCTTGGCCGCCGCCCAGTGGGCGCAGGTCGCGCCGACGTTGCCGGCACCGATGATCGAGATCTTGGACCGCTGCATAAATCTGGTCTCCGTTCGGTAGTTTCAGGTGGTCCCGCCAGAGCGGGGCCGATCATAGGCCCGATTCTCATGCACCCCGGGGGTCGCGGCGAGGCTGGGCGGATTCACCCCGGTGCTTCACTGAAGATTGCTGCGCGCAAGGCTTCTCGAAACCCCCCGGATCCGCTAGACTGTTTTGAGTAGATTCCGAGATCCAACTCGGGATGCGGTCCGAAAGGACCGCGAGAAGACAGACACAAGACACCCTGGAGGGAATTGAGATGACCATTCGTACCGCCGCGCTGTTGACCGCACTTGGCACAGCCACCGCCGCGATCGCCGGCCCCACGTTCGTGGCGTTCGGCAACAACACCATGTACCGCTTCGGCGCGTCCGGCCCCATCGACACGTTCACGCTGAACGACAAGATGATGAGCCTGACCACCGACCCCAGCGGCCGCATCATCGGCCACAGCGCCGAGCGCAACACCGGCCAGCAGTGGGAGTCCTACGAGCTGCTGGGTGCCAACACCAACGCCCCCTCGCTGAGCATGCTCAGCGATCAGGTCCCCGGCCCCCGTCCGACTCTGAGCTTCGCCGGCAGCACCGCCTACTCGGCGCGTGACGGCGGCGGATTCGCCGAGCTCATCACCGTCGACAGCGGCACGCTGATCGACAACGGGCTCGTCGGCCCTCTCAACGTGCAGGACGGCGTGAACGGCAGCGGGTACGACGCGGTCAACGATGTCCTCTACGGCATCAACCGCGACCTCGATGCGCTGGTGACCATCGACCGGAACACCGGGAACGCCACCCCCGTCGGCAGCCTCGGTCTGGACTACTTCAACGGCGGCGCCGAGTTCCACAACGGTGTGCTCTACGCCTTCGTGCAGGACCTGGGCACCCAGACGCTCGTCTTCGGCAGCGTCAACACCACCTCCGGCCTGTTCACCGCGATCCGCACCATCGACACCTACAACCCCAACGAGACCACGTTCATGAGCCTCGCGCTCGTGCCCGCGCCGGCCTCGCTCGGTCTGCTGGCGATGGGTGGTCTGGTCGCGTCGCGCCGCCGCCGCTGAATCGCGGGGTTCGGCCCTGTTTGACCCGCAATGACGGGGCCGTCGATCACCGATCGGCGGCCCTTTTTTCTGCCCTGAGCGGCTCGCGTATCGGACCCGACGGTCGGATGCCAACGCGTCGCAACGACTGGCTCAACAGACACACCAAGGAGAGACCGATGCACAGGAACACCACGACACTCGCCGCGGGGCTCGTTGCGATCATCGCCGGCGCTGCGATGGCGCAGCCGATCTATCTGGCCACCAGCGGGAGCACGCTCTACCGCGCCGAGCAGGGCGGCAGCGCGACCACTTTCGCGCTCAGCGACGACATCACCAACCTGCTCGTCGCGCCCAACGGCGACATCCTCGCCTTCAGCAGCACCGCGAACGGCTCGGGCAACTTCGAGGTCTACCGCCTGATCGGTGCCCTCGGCAACAGCCCGTCGCTGCAACTGGTCTCAGACAACCTGACGAACTCCTACCCCGCCGCAACTTTCGTTGGCGACACGCTCTACGCCTATCGCAACGGGTCTCGCAACCTCGTGACGTACGACATCGCCACGGGAGTCGAGACCGAGATCGGCCCGAGCGCGCCGATGCAGGGCCCGGTCGGCGGCGCGGCCTACGACGCAGCCACCGACACGTTCTACGCGGTCACGCGCGGAGACGATTCGCTGTTCACCGTCGACTATGCCCCGGCCTTCGATCCCGACGCCACGCTCGTCGGCAACCTGGGCATTGACGTCTTCAACATGGGCCTCGAGATGTACCAGGGTGCGCTCTACGGCGCGTTCGAGGACACCACCAACGGCCGGTTCGTGGCGGGGACCATCAACACCGGCACCGGCGCGTTCACGCCCGACACGGTGTTGTTCGATGGCGCGCTCGACGGAGCGGTCGGGTTTGTCGTGGTGCCCGCGCCGGGGGCGCTCGCCGTCCTCGCGGCCGGCGGCCTGGTCGCGGTGCGTCGCCGCCGCTGAGGTCGCGTGGCCACGTCCCGACGACGCTGGTCGACATCCGCAAGTCAGTCGAGGAGGCCGCCGATGCAATCGGCGGCCTTCTTTCCATCCACTCCATGTGATCGCGTTGTCCCGGTGTGGTTCGATCGCTGCGGGCTGATCGGGGTCGGAGACGAACGGGCGCGTGCCGTTGCGGGAACGAAACAGGCCGCTCCGGGCGGAGCGGCCTGCGCAAGGATGCTCTTGGTGATCTCTCAGGAACGGCGACGGCGGAAGCCGATCAGGCCGACACCGAGTCCGCCGAGGGTGAGAACACCCGGCGCTGGCACCAGCGTTCCCTGGAAGATGGAGAACAGCGAACCGACATCGTTTCCGGTAAAGAAGTAGGACCCCGAGTTGTTGCCTGCGCCGGAGGTGTACTGCGCGAACGCACCGGTTGATCCGGTCAGCGTCCATTCGCCGGCGTACGAAGCAAAGCCGGTGTCATAGATGACGCCCTCAAATGCAACGGTCAGCGTGTCGAGATTTGACGCGCCCTCGAAGACCGCGGTCCCGATGATCGGGTCAGATCCGCCGCCGGTGAAGGTCTGCACGTAGTCGCCATCAACAGTCAGGATGCCAAGGCCGCCGACCTCGAACATCACCGCCGTCTCGAACATCACGTTCCTCGAATTCGCATCCTCGAACACAACAGAGAACGAACCCGCCGACTGTTCAAAGATGAAGACCGGTCCCGCCGTAGCGGCAAGGGCGAGCCCGGCGACGACCGCGGTGGCAACAGCGGTCTGCGTTCCTCTGGAAGCCATAGATTCTCTCCTCCATCCGTAGCATCCCCCGCTAGGGGAGTGCGAGTGATCCGTTTCCTTCTTGGCGACGGCCGACAAGGACCCGGACTACTGATGAAGATACAGACACGGCCTTCAGGCGCACAAGAGATTCGGTACGGATTGCTGGAAATTGGCGATATGGTCCAGTTCTAGGTACGCATACCTAGGTATTCGGATGTCGGTTCCGATCTAACCTGGAGCCGCCCCGGGGGGCACGATCGCACGGATTCACGCGTCGATCGAGCCGACACACGCGGTCGATAGGCCGGCAAGGGTTACGAACGAACGACGAATCAATTCCGGGGATGATCGTGTCACGTCCGGTGTCTTCGCGGCCGCGCATAGCCTGTGCCGTGAACATCAATCCAAAGGCATTGACTGTCTCCGAACGGTACAAGCTCCTCATCGGCGGCATCGTCCCTCGTCCCATCGCCCTGGTTTCATCCCTTAGCGGTGGGGGACTGGGCAACCTCGCCCCGTTCTCTTTCTTCGCGGGTGTCGGGTCCAACCCCATGACCCTTGTCATCTGCCCCGCCAACAAGCCCGACGGCTCGGAGAAGGACACGCTCCGCAACTGCGCTCCGGAAGCCGAGGGCGGGACGGGCCGGTTCGTGGTCAACATCGCGCACGAACGCCTCGCCCGGCGCCTGGCCTCCGCCGCCGAGGAACTGCCGTACGGCGAGAGCGAGTTCGAGTTGTCCGGTCTCACACCCGCACCGTGGGATGACGGCTTCCCCGTGCCGCGGGTGGCCGAGTGTCAGCTCGCCTACGCCTGCCAGACGCTGCAGGTGATCCGCACCAACCCCGGAGCCGCGGCCGGGGGCAATCTGGTGCTCGGCGAGGTCGTCGCGGTCTACGCCGACGATGCGCTCCTCGATGAACGCATGCGGATCGATCAGGAGCGGCTGGGTGCTCTCGGACGCATGGGCGGGTTGCAGTACTGCCGCACGGCCGAACGGTTCGAACTCACCCCCGGACGGGGGGCGCTGGACGCCGAACTGCCTTTCGAGACAACGTAGCACCGTCCGCGGCCCGCCCCACATACCATCCGTCCATGCCAATGACCACCATCACGCTCGCGGCCGGTGCCACCGTCAACCCGTTGATGGGCGAGTTGGTCATCATCCTCATCACCGCGGGGCTGGTCAGCCTCCTTTTCCAGAAGCTCAAGCTCTCGGCTATCCCCGCGTATCTGGTCGCCGGGGCGGTCATCGGCCCGGGCCTGTTCGGTGTAATCGCGACCGATGAGCACGTCGCGAGCATCTCCCAGCTGGCCATCGTGCTGCTGATGTTCGGCATCGGCCTGCACATGGACGCGGGAATCATCCGCAACGGGTTCGCCTCGATCATCGGCGTGGGTGTTGTGGCGAGCCTGGTGATCACCGCCGTGGTCGCGGCCGGGGCGATGCTGCTCGGCCAGCCGGCACCGGCCGCGATTCTGATCGCCGCGGGCATCAGCATGTCCTCGACGGCCGCGGTGATGCGGCTCCTGCAGGAACGCCGGCAGCTCCGTGACCTCCACGGGCGGGTGGCGTTCGGCACGCTGATCGTGCAGGACCTCTACGCGATCGTTGCGCTGGCCTCGGTGCCGATCCTGATCGGCTGGGCTGTGGCGACGGGCGTGATGGCTCGGCCCCAGAGCGATCCGACGCAGGCGACGGTCCTCGGCATGCTGCCGCGGATGCTCCTGGCGCTCGCCGGCGTGGCGTCCATCATCGTGCTCGGTCGCTTGCTGCTGCCCAAGATCCTTCACTCCGCCGCCCGCGGGGCCTGCGCCGAGCTGGTCCTGATCATCGGTGCCGCCGCGGCGCTCGGGTCGGCGGCCCTCACCGCCTCGCTCGGACTCAGCGCCGAACTCGGGGCGTTCCTCGCCGGCTTCCTGCTTGCGACAACACCCGCCCGGCACCAGCTGATGGGGCAGCTCGCCCCGGTGCGGGATCTGTTCATCCCGGTGTTCTTCGTCTCGGTCGGGCTGGGGCTCGACCTCGGGGCGGTGGCCTCGATGTGGTGGGTCGTGCTCTTCATTCTCCTGGCGGTCTTGGCGATCAAGACGTTCGTCATCGCGGGGTGTGCCTGGAGCTTCGGCTTTAGCGGGCCGGTCTCGATCATGTCGGGTCTCGCCCTCGCGCAAGCCGGGGAGTTCACGCTGCTGACAGTTTCCGTGGGCTCGACGCGGGGCCTGATCGGTCCCGACGCGGTGGTCGTGGTGACAGCGGTGGTCGCGCTCTCGCTCATCGTCACCCCGACGATGATCCAGTTCGCGCCCAAGCTCGCCGAGCGGTTCGTGCGCCTCCCGCCCCCGCCGTGGAAGCACGGGGCGCTCCGCGATATCGGGGCGAGGCACGCCAAGCCGGAGGACGGGCCGCTCCGGGCCATCATCGCGGGGTTCGGACCCGTCGGGCGGGAGCTCTACACCAGCCTCGATCAGGCCGGGTTTGACTGCACCATCATCGAACTCAATCCCGATACCGTGGCCAAGCAGCGGGGGCTCGGCCGGCGCGTGATCTACGGCGACGCCGCCAATCCCGAGGTGCTCCACGAAGCGGGCATCGAGAGTGCCGACGCCGTGCTGCTGACCATGCCCGACCACAACGCCATGCTTGCGGCCTGCCAGATCGTCCGGGCGGCCGCCCCGAACGCGTTCGTCGCCGTCAGATCGGGGTTCCTGAGCCGCGGCATGCAGGCCACCGCTCTCGGTGCCGACTACGTCGCCGTGGACGAGATCGCCGCGGCGAAGGTGATGGTGGACGTTGTGTGTTCACGGCTGGGCGAGCGGGCCGCCGCGTCGCTCGCCAGCGTCGAGACCGCGGAAGAGGTGCCCGCCCCTAGTCCGGCAGCATCCTGAGTTCGTCCCGGAGGATCGACGCCAGCTCGTAGTTCTCGTCCTCGATCGCCCGCTGGAGCCGCTGCCGGAGTTCGGACTTCTGGCTCACCGGCAGCTTGGGCACCAGCGAGTCCCGCATCTCCCGGAGCATCTGCACCTCGCCCGACATGTCGAAGAGGTCGCTTGAGTCCTGCTGCGAGAAGTACCCCCGCAGGGTCTCGATCGCCTCGTCGATGGCGTGGAGCGCCGCCTTGGGTTCGTTGTCGGCGAGCGCCTGGCTGGCCAGCGCCCGGGCACGCATCATGGTGATGTAGGGGCGGAACTGCTCGAGGATCATCCGGTCGTCCTCGGCCGCGGCGTACTCCCGGCAGATGTCCAGGACCCGAAGGTTCCGGGTCGTGTCCCGGATCACCCGGTCAAAGTCCTCCAGGACGAGCAGGGCGACGTAGCGGTGGTAGTACTGCACCGCCTCCTCGCGGAGTGATCGGCAGTCCTCGGGCGTCAGCACGAACTCGTCCGCCGGGCCGCCCTCCCCGTCTGCGAACGCCCCGTCCGGCCCCTCGCCGTCAAACGGCGCCGCGTCGGCCCCGTCCGCGTCGTTCTCGGCCGCTGCCGGGCCACCTTCCGTGTTCCCGGGCTCGCCTTTTTCTGCGTCGCCGGAGAGGTCGGGCAGGTCCGATTCGTCGGGGAGGCTCTCGCCCCGCATCACCCGGTCGAGGTTGGCCTCGTAGTACTCGAGAAGGCTGTCGTGGTCGTGGGGCCGCAGGCCGTCCGGACGCCCGTCCAGCTCCATCTGGAGGATGCCTAAGTCCAGGCGCACCTGGACTTTCTGATCGCCACCCTCGCTCTCGATGAGGCGAACGTTGATCTTCCCGGGCTCAAAGGGCCAACCGCGTAAAATTTCTGTAATGTCAACGTCCATGGGGGCACAGCATAGATCGGCACAGCCAAAAGGGTTGACCATACACCGGTTCCAAAGCGGTGCCAGCAAAACCGGAAAAAGTGGCACAAATGGGCGAGGAAGTGCCCGGCACGCCACCCGCTCGGGCGGTCTGGGCAAAGTTGGCCACCCTCCCGAAACCGGCCGGGCCTGAAGTGGCAATCGTTGCGCCCCGATGCAACCGTTGAGGTGCGAAGAACGAATCGGAAAGTGTCGGGCATGGTGCCATAACCGTGCTAAAATGACGTGAGTGGGCCGGTCAATTGTGACCGCGAAAGGTTGGGTGGAGAAGTGAGCGGGAAGCAGTATCAAGCTGCCCCTTCCGGGGCCGGTGTGCAGTCGGACATTCAGCTCTATCTGCGCGAGATCAACAGGACGCCTCTTCTGACCGCAGAAGAAGAACGCGAACTGGGCTGGGCGATCATCAACGACAATTGCCCCGCGGCACGCGAACGGATGATCCGCGCGAACCTGCGGCTGGTTGTCGCCATCGCCAAGAACTACTCGGGCCGCGGGCTGCCGTTGACCGACCTCATCGAGGAAGGCAACATCGGCCTCATGCGAGCCGTCGAGGGCTTCGACCCCTCGCAGGGTGCCCGGTTCAGCACCTACGCCAGCTGGTGGATTAAGCAGGGCATCAAGCGGGCCCTGATCAACGCCACCCAGGCGATCCACATCCCGGCCTACATGGTCGAGCTGATCGCCAAGTGGAAGGTCGCCGCCCGCACGCTCTCCAACGAACTCGGCCGCCCGCCGACCGTGGACGAGCTGGCCGCCCACATGGATCTGCCCCCCAAGAAGGTCAAGATCATCCGCCGGGCCATGAAGGCGATGCAGTCCACCAGCCAGCAGGCCACCAACGCCGACGGCGACATGGTGGGCCTCAGCGAGCTGATCGCCGACCCCAAGGCCGCGGCCCCGGACACCAGTGTCTTCCGCGACGACGAGCTGGCAATCCTCCGCAAGCTGCTCGAGGCCATCGACGAGCGTGAGGCGACAATCCTCCGCATGCGGTTCGGCCTCGACGGCGAACAGCCCCTGACCCTCAAGCAGATCGCCGATTCGGTCGGCATCAGCCGCGAACGCGTCCGCCAGATCGTGGACGAGGCCCTCACCCGCCTCAACGCCCAGATCAGCGACACCAAGCCCTCGCGCTTCTACCTCGAGAACCGTCGCCCCGGCGCGGCCAACCCGGCCGAGGAACTCGCGGCCTACGAGAACGCCCGGCGCGTCCGCAATCGGGCCCGCAACGCGGTCTCCTGACCGCCCGCCGCGACCGACATCACACCACCGATCTTCCCCGCGCCCCGGCTTTTGCCGGGGCGTTTTTTTACTCCGCACCCGCGGGGGGCAGCCGCCTCTCCTCCACGCCCCTCGCCGCGGCCGCCCACCGCGCGGACGCGTCGTGCTACCATCCGCAACATGAGTGATACGAACCACGTGACGACCCCGTTTCTTTCTCCGCCGCGAGCGTCGCTCGTCCGCGCCGCCGTGCTGCTTGCGCTGCTTGTCGTGACGGCCTTCGCGTCGCTGTCGCGGGCCGACGAGTTCGTCGACCGCGTCAACGCGCTCTACGCCGACGTCCGCGCCGACCGCCGGAGCGACCCGATCATCCTCGCGGCACTGGCCGATCTCGAGGAGACTCCGGCGTTCCTCAAGAGCCAGCGCGACGCGGCGCTCTACCCGGCCAACGGCTCGGCGTGGGGGCAGGCCGAGGCGTGGGCGACCGCGCCCTCGCAGGTCGCGCTCCTCGAGGTGCTCGACCGCATCACCAAAGAGCAGGACCCGCGCCGCATGCTGGTCTTCGCCCAGCCCTACGGCCTCGCCGAGCTCGGCTCCGACAGCGCGCAGATCGAGTTCATCCAGGCCGGGCTCTACACCGACCTGGGCGACCCGCCTCTGCTTGCCGCGGCGCAGCACCTCTACCTCAAGCAGTTCGATCACCTCGCGCGCCTCGTGCACGTCGAGGCCACGCGCCGGCTCGCCGAGGGCGACCCCGCCGGTTCGCTCGACGTGCTCGCCGATCTCATCCAGTTCGGCCGGCAGATCCTCGACCGCGAGTTCCACGCCGAGAAGATGTGGGCGATCACGACCATGTCGCTCGCGTCCGAGCGGATGCGCGACGTGGCCTACAACGACATGCGCCGCGGCGCCAAGCTGACCCCCGCCCAGCTCACCACGTCGATCGAGCGGCTGGTCGACGACCGGGGCCCGATCTCCATCGGCCGCATCCGCCTGCCCAAGGGCGACTTCATCGCCGCCGAACAACTCATCGCGACAGTCATGGAGCCCCGCGGCTCGATCCGCACCGAGCTTTTCGCCTCGACCATGGCCCGGCTCGAATCGACCGAACGCCCGCTCCGGCTGTTCGGCGAGGCGGCCCGCTGGCGTGACGCCGCCCAGTCGCACGCCAACTGGACCGGCGCCAACCAGATGCTCGAAGCCCTTCGCGGAGACTTTGAGTTCCGCTGGACGCTCAGCCCCTTCGACCCGCTCATGGCCCAGGCGTTCACGATCGACAGCGTGCTCGAGAACTCCTTCGCCCGCGATCGGATGGCGGTGGTCACCCGCAGCATCCCCGATATGCGCGAGCTGTTCGCCCAGCGGCAGATCCTCCGCACCGAGATCCTCGGCACGCAGAACGCCCTCGGCCTGGCCGCCTTCCACGCCCAGAACCAGCGTTACCCGCTCGATCTCTCCGGCATCCGCCCGCAGTACATCAAGAACGTGGGGATCGACCCGTTCAACCCCAGCGTCGCCGAGGGTCGCCAGCCGCCGCTGGTGTTCTTCGTGCCGGTGCGCGACACGGCCGACCGGTTCGCCAACCAGCCGAACACCCCGCCGCACGTGATCAGTATCCTGGTGCCGGACGCGCCCAACGTGTCGATCTCGCTGCGGGCCGACCAGTTCGTGCTGTTCTCGGTCGGGGCCGACGGCTCGGGCCAGTGGGCCGACGAGGCGCAGAACACGTTCAACGCCCCTCCCGGTCGCGACTACCTGATCTGGCCGCCGGTGATGTCGGTCGTCCGCGACACGTTGCGTGACAGCGGGGCGTACAACTAGCCCGCGCCCCCCAACGATCCAGACCGCTCCGCGGAGCCCTCTCGATGACCCTGTCGGGAATACTCCCGGTCCCTCAACTGTGAGTCCCGTCCTATGGCAGACACCATCCACAAGCTCGTGATCGTCGGTTCCGGTCCCGCCGGCTGGACCGCCGCGATCTACGCCGCCCGCGCCAGCCTCGATCCCGTCGCCTACATCGGCGTCCCCAAGCAGGACCCCGGCCCGATCCTGCCCGGCGGCCAGCTCATGCTGACCACCGACGTCGAGAACTACCCCGGCTTCCCCGAGGGCATCGCCGGGCCCGAGATGATGATGAAGTTCCAGGCCCAGGCCGAGCGGTTCGGGACCAAGGTCATCGGCGAGGACATCGCCCGGTGCGACTTCAACACCGACGGCTCGGGGCCGCACGTGCTGCACACCTCCGGCGGCAAAGAAGTGCGCGCGCACGCCGTCATCATCGCGACCGGTGCTACGGCCAACTGGCTGGGTCTTGAGAGCGAGATGCGCCTGGCCACCGCCGGCGGCGGCGTCTCGGCGTGCGCGGTCTGCGACGGGGCCCTGCCGATCTTCCGCGATCAGGAACTCGCCGTCGTCGGCGGCGGCGACACCGCGATGGAAGAGGCCACCTACCTCACCAAGTTCGCCTCCACCGTCCACCTCATCCACCGTCGCGATGAACTCCGCGCCAGCAAGGTGATGCAGGAGCGGTTCCTCTCCAAGCCCAACGCCAAGGTCCACTGGAACAAGCAGGTCGTCGAGTGCCTGAGCGACGGCAAAGAGGGCATGAACGAGAAGCTCCGCGCAGTCATGCTCGAAGACACCAAGACCGGCGAGCGGTCGGAACTGACGGTCAAGGGTCTCTTCATCGCCATCGGCCACACGCCGGCGACCAAGTTCCTCAAGGACTCGGGCCTCGAGTTCGACGACGCGGGCTACCTCGACCTCAAGACCCGTCACAGCACAACCAACATCGACGGCGTGTTCGCCGCGGGCGATGTGGCCGATGGTGAATACCGCCAAGCGGTCACGGCCGCGGGGATGGGCTGCCAGGCGGCGCTGGACGCCGAGCGGTGGTTGGGGGCGAAGGGGTTGGTGTGATCCGGCGCGCTGGAGCTGAATAGAGCCCCTCGCGCAAGCGAGGGGTCAGCAGGTCACCGGGATCGTTGGAGAGTGCGGCGTGTCCCCTCGCTCGCGCGAGGGGCTCCACACATGTCCCCTCGCTTGCGCGAGGGGCTCTAATGCACGTCCATGATGTCTGCCTCACCCAACAGCCGGAACTCCTTCCGACGCAGGATCTGGCCCGCGAGGTACTTGTCGTCCACGGCGAGGGCGATGGTGGGGGTGCCGTTGGGGCGGAGCATGAGGGGGTAGGCGAACTGGATGTTGAGCTCGGCCCCGAGCAGGCTCAGGCACATGCCGCTGAGCGTGTGGCCCTTGGTGATCTCCACGACGAGGACGTCCATCGTGCAGAACGGCAGGCCGCGGTCCCGCAGCAGGTCCTTGGCGGCGCCGGCGCTGTTGGTGATGAGCCTGACCACCGCGTGGTCGGCCGCCTCGTGCACGCTGATGGCGCAGATATAGCAGTCGGGTGAGTCGGCGAAGGCCTCGACCAGATCGTGCAGCTTGCCGACGCGGTTGTCGAGGAACACGCTGAGTTGTGTGACCGTGGGCGGGGAGTAGCCCTGTGCGGTCTCGGTCGGCGTCGCTGCCTCGCTCATGCGGTTCCTTCCCTCCGGGGCACTCCGTGCCGCCGGCCACCGGTGGTTCACTCAGCCAGCATACAGGCTCTGGTCCGCCCGGAAAAGACCCGTCTCCAGACCGCCCGCAAGGCCACCGCAGGGACATAAAGAGACCCGGCGGGGTGCCGGGTCTCCGATGCGCGGGAAAGAGCACAGATCCGGGCCGTACGGAGTGGCCGCCCGGGATCCGGTGCGATCAGACCGAGAAGCTCGAACCGCACCCGCAGCTGCTGGTGGCGTTGGGGTTGCCAAAAACAAACCCACGACCCATGATCTCGTCGCGGAAGTCCACGGTCGTGCCGCCGAGGTAGAGCAGGCTCTTGGGGTCGCAGATGACCTTGATGCCGTGGATCTCGAACTCCTCGTCCGTGTCCTTCTTGTTCTCGGTGAGGTCGAGCAGGTAGCTGAACCCGGAGCACCCGCCGCCCTTGACGCCCACCCGCAGGCGGACCTTCTCGGCGTCGAGTTCCTGGCTCTCGATGATGGTTCTGATCTCCCGGGCCGCGGCCTCGGTGAGGATCACGGGCGCTTCGGTCGGGGTCTGGGTGTCGGTTTCGGTCGTCATGATCCGCCCTCCAAATGGTGGCTGCGAGACTCGGTCGTGGGCAGTGGGGGTCCTGCGCTCACACCAATTCTACGCCTTGGCCGCCTCGGTGTTCTTGCTGCCCGCCCGGTCGGCCTGCTTGGCCTTGTAGTCCTTGATCGCGGCCTTGATCGCGTCCTCGGCCAGCACCGAGCAGTGGATCTTGACCGGCGGCAGGCTCAGCTCCTCGACGATCTCGGTGTTCCGCAGCGCCATGCCCTCATCGAGCGTGCGGCCCTTGAGCCACTCGGTCGCCAGCGAACTCGACGCGATCGCCGACCCGCACCCGAAGCACTTGAACTTGGCGTCCTCGATGACGCCGCTGGTCTCGTCGACCTTGATCTGCAACTGCATCACGTCGCCGCACTCGGGCGCGCCGACCAGGCCCACGCCGATGTCCGAGCGCTCCTTCACCTCTTTGCCGGTGCCGAAGTTGCCCACGTTGCGCGGGTTGTCGTAGTGGTCAATGACCTTCTCGCTGTATGCCATGTCCGGCTCCTCGGGCGTGTGCGCCCGTCAATGTCTGTCGTCGTTCGTTCGCGGCGGGCGGGCTAGTGCGCCGCCCACTCGATCTTGGTGATGTCGATGCCCTCGTTGTGCATGTCGTAGAGCGGGCTCAGCTCACGCAGCTTCTTCACACCGTTGATGATGTAGTCGGTCGCAAAGTCCACCTCTTCCTCGGTGGTCCAACGCCCGAAGCTCAGGCGGAGCGAGCTGTGCGCCAGCTCGTCGCCCACACCCAGCCCCTTGAGCACGTAGCTCGGCTCCAGGCTCGCGCTCGTGCACGCCGAGCCCGAGCTCATCGCCACGTCCTTGCACGCCATCATCAGGCCCTCACCCTCGACGAAGCCGAAGGAGATGTTGGTCAGGTGGGGCAACCGCTTCTCGGCGTGGCCGTTGATCTGGACCACGTCCAGTTCCTTGCTCACGCGGGCCTCGAGCTTCTGACGCAGGGCCAGCAGGCGGTCGCGGTCGGCGTCCATCTCGGCCATCGCGATCTCGCACGCCTTGCCGAGCCCGACGATGCCCGTCACGTTCAGCGTGCCCGAGCGGAAGTTCCGCTCCTGCCCGCCGCCGTCGGTCAGGGCGTGCAGGCGGACGCGGGGCTTGCGGCGGCGGACATAGAGCGCGCCGACACCCTTGGGGCCGTAGATCTTGTGCCCGCTCATGCTCAGCAGGTCGACCTCGTCGGCGATCACGTTGACGGGCATCTTGCCCGCCCACTGCGTCGCGTCGGTGTGGAAGAGCACGCCCCGCTCGTGGCAGAGCTTGCCGATCTCGGGGATCTCGTTGATCGTCCCGATCTCGTTGTTGGCCCACATGATCGAGACGAGGATCGTGTCGTCGCGCATCGCGTCCTTGACCATCGCGGCCGTGGTGATGCCGTCCTGCCCGGGCTCGATCAGGGTGACGTCGAAGCCCTCCTTCTCGAGCCGCTTGACCGGGTCGAGCACGGCCTTGTGCTCGATGGGCGAGCTGATGATGTGGCCGCGCTTGGTGCTGCCGGCCGGGGCGTTGGCGTACATGTACGCCGCACCCTTGATCGCGATGTTGTTCGACTCGGTCGCGCCGCTCGTGAAGACGATCTCCTTGCGGTCGGCACCCAGCAGATCAGCGACCTGCTGGCGGGCGTGGTCCACGGCCTCCTCGGCCTTCCAGCCGAAGGCGTGGTTGCGGCTGCCGGGGTTGCCGAAGTGCTCGGTGAAGTAGGGCAGCATCGCCTCGACGACGCGGGGGTCGCAGGGCGTCGTCGCCGCGTGATCCATGTATACGGGCAGTCGCATCGAACACCTCCGAAAACAGCCTGTCTGGCTGGGGCTTGGCAGAGACTTAGAATCATTCCAGTATAGGAAGGCGTTCCACACCCGGCAAGATCACTGAGGCCGCTGGCCGGGATCAGAGAGGCCGCTGCTCGCCCAACTGCCCGCCGGGACCGGTAGAACGGGGCGGCAGGGCGATCGGCCGGAGATCGGGCTTAGGGAGCCCCTCAGAGCTCTTCTGGCATCAGCAGTTCCATCTCGACCCGGTTGCCCCGTTCGTTGTGCCGCACCCGCGACATATACGCCCGCATCAGCACGAGGCCCCGGCCGCCGGGGTTCTCGAGATTCTCATCGAGCGTGGGGTCGGGCACGGCCGCGGGGACGAAGCCGGGGCCCCTGTCCTCGATCGCGACGTTGATGCGTTCCGGCGAGATGGTGTACTCGACGGTGATCGGCGTGTCGGCGGGCAGGCCCCGGTGGCCGTGTCGGAACGCGTTGACGATGGCCTCTTCGATCGCCAGCCGGAGGGCGAACCGTGCGCCGTTGGGAAAGCCGAGTTCTTCGGCCTGCTCCACGACGAGATCCTGGACCGCGTTGATCTGGTCCCGATCGTTGACAAGTGAGACTTGGCCTGACATCGGTGACCCCGGCATGGCCCGCCTATCCGTGTGCCCCGGCCGAGCCGGGACAGCACTCACGCAAACGCCTTCATCGCGGCTTCTTTCGACTCATGGATGTCGAAGAGCTGGTTGAGCCGTGTGATGACAAACACCTCGTAGATCTGCGGATCGATGTCGGCCAGGCAGAGCTTGCCGGCCCGGTTACGGATCTTGGTGTTGATGGTGATCAGCGTGCCCAGCGCGGCGGAGGACAGGTGGTCCACGTTCGCGAAGCTGATCAGCAGCTTCGGTGCCGAAGAGTTGGCGATGATGCCGTCGATCTCCTCTCCGATGGCCTGGATGTTGGCCTCGTCGAGGATGTTGCGGTCGATGAACTCGACCTGCGTGACCCCATCGACTTCCTTGACGCGGATCCGAGAGTCACTCCCCGACATCGCTGTACCTCCTGCACTGCCTACCCCGGGGACTCCCGGCGTGTGAATCCTGCCATTGCGACCCGCAGCGGCTCGGTAGTGTAACCACCCCGCCGCGTTCCGCCACACATCCGACGCAAACAGGGCCGCCCGCTTTCACGGACGGCCCTGGAGTGGTTCGTGCGCCGGTCGCCGACCGGTCGCGGATTGCTCGCGATCAGCCGCCGAAGCCCAGGTCCTGCGACAGGCCCGGGAACGCGGCCTGCTCCTGCTCGCTCTGGATCAGGATCGTCGGCTTGATGAGGATGAGCAGGGTCTGCTCCTCGCGGGACTCGATACGGTTGCTGAAGAACCGGCCGAGGATCGGGAGCTTGCTGAGCACCGGAACGCCGGTCTCGACCTCGAACTCGCTGATCAGCCGCTGACCGCCGAGCAGGACGGTGCCCTGGTCCGGCACGGTCACGGTCGTCTGCACCCGCGTCACCGACAGGGTCGGCAGCTGGATGAACGACTGCGTGTCGGCCGAGTTGACCAGCTGGCCGCCGGCGACGGCGGTCACGGGCTGGGTCGCAAAGCCCTCGATCTCCGCGACGGAGGTGTCCACGTTGAGCAGCACGTAGCGGCGGTCGGCGGTCACCTGACCCTGCACGACCATCACCACGCCCTCGGTCACGGCCGCGAGCGTCGGGTCGAAGCCGACCGCCGAATCGGACGTGATGGGCTGGAGGTCGGAGACAAACGACTGCTGCGTCGCGACGTAGATGTTGGAGGTCTGCCCGTTGGTGAAGGTCAGACGCGGGGCGGTCAACTGCACGCTCCGACGGTCGGCCTGCGTGGCCTCGATCAGGAAGTCGACCTGTACGTCGTCGAGGAACTGGCCGGCGATGCCGAGCGCCGGAGCGGCCGACAGGATCTGTCCGCCCCATTCATCCGACACCGGGAGCAGGTTGCCCGCCAAGCCGAGCGAGTTCTGCGACGAGCCGATGGGCGACCACTTGGTCGGCGGCACAACGCCCTGCTGGCCGGGGGTCGAGCCGTCGCCGGTGAGGCCCGGCCCGGTGACGGTCCGCTGCAGGCCGTTGCCGTTCTCGAAGTCGAAGAAGTCGCCGGGCAGCACGGTCGGGTCGGTCGCCTGCGCGACGCGGACCTGGTTGTTCTCGCCGTTGAAGTAGATGTCCAGATCGAAGCCGACCTGCTCGAAGAAGTCCTGGGCGACCAGCAGGAAGCGGGACTCCACGTTGATCTGCATCGCCTTCGACTCGCGGAGCTTGGCCAGCAGCGAGCGGATCTCGCGGTGGTTCTTCGGCGTGTTGCGGATGATCAGCGAGCCGTTGAGCTCGTACATCGCGCCGGTCGTGCCGCCGCCCTCGGGCCAGCTCTCGGGGTCCACGTTGCTGTAGATGATCTCGCGGATCCGCTCGATGCGCTCCTCGAGCGGGATCGGATCGGCATCGTCGTCCTGAGCGTCCTGGAAGGGGCTCTGGCCGCCGCCGCCGCCCTGCGAGCTCTGCAGCACGGTCTGGAGGTCGATCTCGGGAGACTCGTCGTAATCGGGGATCTCGAAGACGAGGTCGCGCAGGTCGTACTGCTCGAGCACCGAGTGGCGACGGATGCGGTCCTCGTTGGCGATCTGCACCATGCCGTCACGCACGGCCCAGTCGGCCTGGGTGACCGGGTCGGTCGAGACCTTGTCGAGGATGCGCTCCAGCACCGTGCGGGCGTTGGCGTTCTTGAGGCTCAGCGAGACAGTCGTCTCGCGGTCGATGCCGATCTCTTCCAGCGAGTCCCAGTCCACGTCGAAGTCGAGCGTGGTGAGCTGGCCGACGTAGGTCAGGGCCGCCTCGAGCGTGTTGTCGTTGAACTGCGCCGGGAGCGTGGTGTTCTCCAGCGTCGCCAGCACGCGGCGGTCCGCGGCGGTCTCGTTGGTGGACTCGGCACCGACGCGGGTCGCGCTGAGCGAGGGCCAGTCCGCGGGGTAGGAGTAGATCCGGGTCGGCGGCACGTTGGCCTCGTTGTTCTGCTGCTGCAGAATCGAGATGCTGTGATTCCGCCGGCGGGCCGAATCGTTGTACGTCATGTAGATCAGGATGTCGCGGTAGGTGTCGCGGAGCAGGAGCCCCGCGGGGTTGATCGGATCGAGGAAGAGGATCTGGTTCTCGACGACCTCGAGAGCCTCGGAGTACTTCTGCTCCTGCTGCAGGGCGCGGGCACGGTCGATCGCCTCGGTGATCTTGCGGGCACGCTCACGCTCGCGGAGAAGCGCCGCGTCGGTCGCCTGTCGGGCGGACGACTCCTCCTGCTGGGCGATCTCGGCAAGACGCAGCCGCTCGGCCGCGACGTTGATGTCGCCACGCAGGTTGTCGAGCTCGGAGGCCTTCGCCGCCAGCTCGCTCTCGGGGAAGTACTGCCCGTTCTTGGCCGACGACCAGATGAGCTGCGCCCCGGCGACCTGCTCGCGGGCCGCCTCGATGTCGCCGGTCGACAGCGAGCGGCGGGCCTGGTTGGTCAGGAACTTGAACTCGGCCCGCTTCTGGTCGGCGGCGATCCCGGCGTTGCCGATGACCGTGTCGATCAGGGTCGGCTGGTTGCTGCCCATGTTGATCTGGGCCTCGGCGATGCGGTTCTGGGCCCGCGTGCGCTGCTCGCTGGTGAGCAGGTCGCCGAACTCGTTGACCGCGCGGCGGTACTTCGAGAGGGCGTCGGCCCAGCGACGTTCGCCGAAGGCCGCGTCGGCCTCGGCCATGGTGCCGCCGGCCTCGAGCTGGCGTGCGACCTGGAGGAAATCGGTGTCGGACTGGTTGTCCCAATTCTCGGGCTGCGTGGCAGGCTGGGTCTCCGGCTGCGAGGCCGTCCCTTCGCCGTCACGAGTCACCACGCCGGGCTGCAGGACCGCGGCCGAGGCCATCGGGCCGTCGAACCGCTCGCCGCGGGCAACCTCAAGAAGCAGGATCTGCTCCTGCGCCGAGGCGAGCCGCTCCACATCCGCCGCCGAGAGCGTGACGCCCGAGCGGTTGACCGCCGAGAGGTTCTGCTTGGCGGTGGCGAAGTCGTTGGCCTCCATCGCGTTGAGCGCCTCGGCCAGCTTCGACTGCATCACCGGGGTCAGCTCCGCACGGCGGGCGTCGATGTCGGCGAGCATCTGCTCGGCCCGCTTGGTCTGCGTCGCAGCCGCGGTGCCCGACCGGGCAACAGCGCCGGCGTGGTGTGCCGCCGCCTTGAGGTCGTCACCCGACATCGCGAACTCGGCCCGCTGCAGGCTCACCTCGTAGGCATCGAGCCCCGCGATCCTGCGGTTGATCGAGGTGCTCAACTCCATGGCCTTGGCCCGCTCGGTGTCGGTCAGGTCCGCACCTGAGGCGGTGAGCAGCGAGCTCAGCGTCTCGTAGGCGTGGACGAGCTTGCCGTCGTCAGCGAGCAGCCGGGCACGCTCGATCACCGCCGAAGGGCTGGCGATCTGCTCGGCAACGGTGCCGTCCAACTGGGCCGTCGCGGTTGTGGCCAACCCGGCGACTCCAGAAATGGCTGCGGCCGCGGCAAGCAGCGAACCGACACGAAGAGATGAACGCCTCAGCATGCTGATCTCCAAACTGGCTCGGTCGAGCAACGGGGCTTCCGTCGCGTCGAGCATCACTCCGTGCGCCGGCTTCGCAAGCACGACGCGTGTTCTCACAATGGTTCTCTGGAGGCGGTGCCTCGCGGCCAAGGCTTCCCTGTCCCCGGCGGGCGGACCCTCCACCCCAACTCGCGTGTCACGCTCGCTGGGGCTGGGAAGATAACCCGGTCGATCCGGAAACGCAACTGTCGGGCCGCCCTCTTTCTCGCGGCCGACGAGTGTCCCTGCCTTCCCTATTCCGGCAGATCCCGGGTCCGGTTGCCGACTTTCCGCCGCGACCCGTGCCGGATACCCACTTTCTTCGCCCCACGATGCGGGACTCAGTCGCCGAATGCCAGTGCTATCCCTATCCGGCCCAGCGCGAAGTGACCACGCCGACCCCGTCGCCAGTGCCAGCCTCGCTTTCCCCCGCGGCCTTCACCATTTCCGCAAAGTCTTCCGCGCTGAGTCGATCCAACTCCACGATCGACGCCACTTCAGGGATTCTGCCCTCGCGGTCAAACAACGCGTCAGCCGCCTCGCGGCACAGCTCTTCAGCCTCTGCCAGGCACGACGCTCGCAGCAGCACCTCGACGTACCGCACCAGAGGTTCCTCGGTGTACTCCGCTCGTGCGAGCAGCCGCCAAGGGACAATACCCAGTTCATTTCCCTGGTCATCGAGGTTGGACTCGGGGTCCACGTTGAGCATCAGCCGCCATTCGTCGCGGAGATCCTCGACGATCTCTTCGAAATTCAGCACGCTCGGCTCGTCTTCCGGGGAGGCCAGCACGCTCTGGTGCTCGTGAAGGGCGGCATCGGCCCCGGCCGGCTCTTCCATTTCTTCGAGATCGAAGGCCGCGAGAATGCCCTCCACCGTCTCGCGCTGCTCGATCTGGCACCGAAGCGTCACGATCTTGTGCTCGTCGATGAAGACGTACATGAAGGGCTCGTCGCTCATTGCGCCAAAGCCGACCAGGCCGTCCTCAAAGAAGAACGCCGGGAACTTCCGCACCATGTCCGTGAACCGGTCGAGCCCGATCAACTCATACGAGACGTAGGGGTCGATCTCGCGATACGCATCCCGCCCGAGAACATCGAGGATCGGGTAGACACGCCCCGGCATCAGCGTCAGCAGGTGCCGGACCAGCGATTCCAGCCGCTCAGATGAAATCACGATGTCGAACACGTAGCGGTCGGGCCACTCTTCCCACTCGCCCTCGGCGTCCCCGTCGGCAGGCTCGAAAGTCACGCTGTACCCGGGCCGGGGCTCCATGGCCTCGACCGGGTAGGACCCAAGCGGGAACGAGAAGTCCCCAACCTTGACCCGTTCCAGCGATGCATCCACGCGACAGGTCACCATGCGGGCCCACTCTAGCACACGCACCCCGGTGCCCGCGTTGCGTCAGACGCTCGGCCGGTCCGCAGGGACGCATCTATCCTCTGCCATGGTCAGCCCCGCAACACCGAGCCCCAACCCGTCCGGCACACCCGCCCCGAGCACCGCGTCTCTGGTGGCGATCGCCGTCGGCAACACCCGGGCCCGGTGGGGCTCGTTCGCCGGTCGTGAACTCACCCCCGGCAGCTCCGAACCGATCGCCTCGGCCGCCGAGGCCATCGCCACGCTGATCGACCAGACCGCTCCGGACGCCGTCGTCGTGGCGAGCGTCAACAACCCCGGCGCCGACAAGCTCGAGCGGGAGCTGGCACGCACCGGCGTCCCGATCCTCCGCGTCGGGCGAGACTGCGTCCCGCCGCTCACCCACTCGCTGCAGGACGCCTCCACGCTCGGCTTCGACCGCGCGTGCAACGCGATCGGGGCCCACAGCCTCGTCGAGTCGGCGGTCGCGGTCATCGACGCCGGCAGCGCCATCACCGTCGATTTCGTCGACGGCGAGGGCACGTTCCACGGCGGGGGCATCGCGCCGGGCCTGAACATGATGCTCACCGCGCTGCACGAGCACACCGCCGCACTGCCGCTGCTCAAGTTCGATCCCGCCGAGACCGGCATCTTTGGTCGCGACACCGCCCACGCGATGCAGCTCGGTGTCGCCGCGGCTGCGCGGGGCCTCGTCCGCGAGATGGTCGAACGCTTCGCCGAGCACTACGAGGCCTACCCCCGCGTGATCGCCACCGGCGGCGATGCCGCGGCACTGTTCGAGTCCGACGGCCTCGTCGAGCGGATCATCCCCGACCTCCAGCTCATCGGCATCCAGCGGACCTTCGAGCACGCGGCCAACGAGGACGACTAAAAGGTGGCCCCCGCCGACGCCCGATGGCGCCTGTGCACCCCTCCCGACCGGCCGGGCGCGATAGCCATCCTGCAGATCGTCGGCGATATCGACACAGTGTTTCGTGCCCTCGGCATGCCGCCCGTTCCCCTCGGCGACATGCGCGTCCGCGACCTCGCCGGCATCGATCGGGGACTGGTCGCCCGGCACCGCGACGACGTGCTCCTGCTCATGCCCCACGGCGGCGCCGAACTCGTGCGGCAGCTCTGCGGCGCGCTCACCAGCGCAGGGATCATCCACGCGGCGACTCCGTCGCTGCGCGACCGCTTCCCCGAGGCTGAGTCCGACTTCGCCGCGGCGTTGCTCGAGACGCTCGCCCGCGCGGTCAGCCCGCGGGCGGTTGATCTCCTGCTCGACCAGCCCGCCCGATGGGCCCGCCGCGGCACGCCCGCGCCTTCTCTGGACACGCCCTCCCCCTCGCCCGAGCTGTCACGCACGCTCGACCGGCTCGTCGTCCCGCCGCTGATCGTCGCGGTCGGTCCCTCGAACGTCGGCAAGTCCACGCTGCTCAACCGCCTCGCCGGACGCTCCGTCGCCGTGATCGCCGACGAGCCGGGCACGACCCGCGACCACGTCGGGTCGCTGATCGATCTTGACGGCCTGATCGTCCGCTATGTGGACACCCCGGGCCTGCGCCCGGACGCCACCGGGAACGAGCGGGCAGCCCTCGCCATCGCCGAGCCGCTGCAGGCCGCGGCCGATCTCGTGCTCTGTCTGGGCGATCACGATCATCCCGCCCCTGCCGCCCCTCCCGGACGCGAATCGCTGTCAGTCGCACTCCGGGCCGACCTGGGCCCGGCGAAGTGGACCCACGACGCCTCCGTCTCGGCGCTCACCGGCGACGGGATGGCCGATCTGGCGGTCCGGCTCCGCCGCGTGCTCGTGCCAGACGAGGCGCTCGCCAGCCGGGAGCCGTGGCGGTTTTGGGGCACGATCGACCCCGGGGCTCAACAGGAGCACGGATCCGGCGAAACCCGGCTCCCGCCCCGCTAGACTTGCGGCCCGGGCGAAAGCCGCGGGACGACCGATCAACTCCCGAACCCCCCGGCGGCCCCGAGGCCGCGTGGAGTCCGACGCATGGCCAAGGAAAACCTTCCCGACAACGACAACCGGCTCGGCCAGATCAAGGAAGGCGCCGGGCTCGAAGACTCCAAGATCAACCAGGAGTTTGTCGACTTCATCCGCAAATGGAGCACGCCGATCCTGCTCATCGCCGCCGCGGCGGCGCTCGGCTACTTCCTCTACAACAAGCGCATCGAGGCGCGTCAGGCCCACGTCGACGAGGCGTTCGCCCAGTACAACCAGTCGGCCAACACCTTCTCGCCTTCTCCCGACGCCCTCCGCCGCATCGCCGAAGACTTCGACGACGTCAAGGGTGTGAGCATCATGGCCCGCCTCTCCGCGGCCGACGAGTATCTGCGTTCGGTGCAGCGCGGCATCCGCCCCGGCTCACCGCTCGACCCGAGCACCGGCGAGCCCGAGAACGAGGAGGACTACCTCACCCCGGACGGTGAGGACCGCACCCGCCTGCTCAACGAGGCCGAGGCGCTCTACCGCGAGGTCTGGACCGAGACGCAGAACAACCCCGCGATGGCCATCCACACGCTCAGCGCTCTCTACGGCTTGGCCGCGGTCTCTGAATCGCGACCCGATCTCGACGCCGCGAGGAACACGCTCGACCAAGCGATGGCTCTCGCCGAGGAACGCGGCTTTGTCGAGCACGTGGCGCTGACCCGCCAGCGGATCGACAACCTCCCCCGCCTCAAGCGCATCACACTCCCGAAGAAGGCCGACCTGCCCGAGCCGCCCGAGCCCGAGCCGGTGGTGATCGACGAGACCGTCGGCCCGCTGCCCGAGGACGGCGTGACTTCCGAGGGTGTCACCGAGGTGATCGACGATGAGAACGCCGAGGGCGAGTCGTCTGACGACGCCACTACGGACGACTCCGGCACCGAGGACGACACCGCCGACGACGCAACCGCGGACGATGGTGCGGGCGACGATACCTCCGACGATGGTCGGTGATGACCGACCCGAGGCAGCAGCGCGGTCCCGCGGCCGATGACGGCGGCGCCGCCGAAGAGGTCGAGGCCTCCTTCGGCGACCAACTGGTCCTGCCCGGCGGCAAGGTCGATCCCGAAGCCATCCGCAAGGCCATCGACGAGGCCCGGGCCAGAGCGGCCGAGTCGGACGGGGGCGATCCCGATCTGCCCCGCGTGCGGTTCACGCTCAAGCGCGACCTGCAGACCCGGCTCGACAAGTACCTCACCAGCCGCATCACGTTCATGAGCCGCACGCAGCTGCAGCGGCTCATCGAGTCCGGCGGTGTCACCGTCAACGAGCGCGCCGCCAAGCCCTCGACCAAGCTCGTGCTGGGCGATCGCGTCGAGGTCGTCGTGCCGCCGCCGCCGGACAAGACCATCCGCCCCGAGCAGGTCCCGCTCGAGGTGCTGTTCGAAGACCGGCACCTGATCGTGCTCAACAAGCAGGCCGACATCATCGTCCATCCGGCGCGTTCCGAGCTGGCCGGCACGATGATCAACGCGCTGGCGTGGCATTTTCAGCACGTCTCGGGCGGCGCGCTCTCCGGCGTCGGCGAGGAGTTCGCCCGACCCGGCGTCGTCCACCGGCTCGACCGCAACACCACCGGGTGCATCGTGTTTGCCAAGGACGACGAGTCGCACTGGAAGATCAGCCGCCAGTTCGAGAAGCGCACCGTGGACAAGCGCTATCTGGCGTTGGTGCAGGGCAGAGTCGAGCCCGACGGCCAGGTGATCGACCTGCCGCTGGGCCCGCACCCCTCGCGCGAGAAGGGCTACCGAGAGAAGTACGTCGTCCGCCACGACGACCTGGGCAAGCCGAGCATCACGATCTGCCGCGTCCGCGAGCGGTACGCACGCCCCTCGACCGATCCTGAGAGAGCCCCTCGCGCAAGCGAGGGGACAGGCGATCACCCCCCGCAGGATCACTTCTCCCTCGTCGAACTCGAGCTCAAGACCGGCCGCACCCACCAGATCCGCATCCACCTCAGCCACAACGGCTGGCCGATCGTCGGCGACGATATGTACAGCGGCAAGTCGCTCGAGCTCTCCGGCGGCACCGTCATTGAGCGCCAGATGCTCCACGCCGGGCTGCTGGCCTTCGAGCACCCGATCACCGGTGAGGCCATGGTCTTCACCGCGCCACTCCCGCCGGACTTCGCCGCGGCCGTCGCCGATCTCCGCACCGCCAGCTCCGAGACGCTCCACGTCGACGGCACCGTGCCGCTCTCTCGATTCGGGATCTAGCTACTCGCTCAACACGACAGCGCTCGCCGACCGATGCAGTTCCAGTCAAATCCCGCCCGCATGAAACACCGACGGCCCCGCGGCCAATAATGCCGGGTTCAATCTCCACAGCGGGAAGGGGTATCGTGCCAGACGCAATCATCATGGACGGAATCACCAAGACCTTCGGCGAGAAGGTCGCGGTGCGCAATATGAACCTGGCGGTGCCCGAGGGCGCCCTCTACGGCTTTATCGGCCCCAACGGCGCCGGCAAGACGACCACGATCCGCATGATCATGTCGATCCTGTTCCCCGACGCCGGCCGCCTCAGCGTGCTGGGCAAGGCCTCGGCCGTCGAGAGCAAGGACCGCATCGGCTATCTCCCCGAAGAACGCGGGGTCTACAAGAAGATGAAGGTCGGCGCGTTCCTCAAGCTCATGGGCAAGCTCAAGGGTGCCTCCGGCCCCGAGCTCGACGGCAAGGTGAAAGGCTGGCTCGAGCGAGTCGATCTCGGCGACTGCTACAAGAAGCGCTGCGACGAGCTCAGCAAGGGCATGCAGCAGAAGGTCCAGTTCATCGCCGCCGTGCTGCACGAGCCCGACCTGCTCATCTTCGACGAACCCTTCAGCGGCCTCGACCCGGTCAACATGCGGCTGCTCCGCGACCTCTTCCTCGAACAGCACCGTGCCGGCCGCACCGTGATCTTCTCCACCCACGTCATGCACCAGGCCGAGCAGCTCTGCGACCACCTCGTCATGATCAACAAGGGCGACAAGGTGCTCGACGCGTCGATCGACGAGATCCGCGACCAGTACGACCCCCGCACGATCCTCTTCTCACCGGTCGATCCCGCCGGCGCCAACGCGGTGGCCTCGCTGCCCGGTGTCGAGGCGGTCGAGCCGAGCGAGGGCGGCTTCGAGGTCTCCCTCCTCAACGGCACCCAGCCCGCCGAGCTCATGCAACAGATTCTGCAGCAGACCCCGGTCTCCAAGATCGAGCTCCGCCGCCCGACCCTCGAAGACGTGTTTATCGACATCGTGACCCGCGACGCCGCCCACGAGGCCGACGAGGCGTCGCTGCGAGCCGCCCTCCGCGCGGGTGCCGCCGAAGGAGCCCCGGCATGATCACCAAAGTCGCCGCCATCGCCTGGCGTGAGTTCTCCTCCACCGTGCTGACCAAGGCGTTCCTCATCGGCGCGTTCCTGATCCCGATGCTCGCGGCCCTGGCGATCCCGCTGATCGTCAAATTCACCAACGAAGCCAAGGCCCCGGAGCTGACCGGACGCGTCGCGATCGTCGACCGGTCCGGCGCGGTCCTGCCCGGCGTCGAGCGGCGGCTCAGCAAAGAAGGCATCGCGACCATCATCGCCGAGACCAGCTCCATGGTGCAGCAGCAGCTCGCCGCGCAACTCGGGGAGGAGGCCGAGAAGTGGCGTGAACAGCTCGACAACCCGATGGTCGCCGCGGCCATCGCGCAGGGCTTCGGCCCCACCCCTGTGCTCACCGTCGAGGGGCAGCCCGACGACGCAGACATCGACGCCCTCCGCGAACGCCTCAAGCCCATGGCGGGTGAATCCACAGACGCGTTGGTCGGCCTGGCCGTGATCGCGCCCGACGCCGTCCAGCGGGCCCCCGACGCCGAGGCGTTCGGCGGCTACGAGCTGTTCATCCGCGCCAAGACCGACGATCGGCACATCGATCTGATTCGCCGCGGGCTGCGTGACGCCGTGCTCGAAGCGAGGTACGCCGTCGCTGGCGTTGACGCCCGCGAGGTCGAGGCGCTCACGTCTGTCGCCGCACCGCGCACCAAAGAGATCACCGACAAGGGCGACGCTCGCGAGGCGACGACCGCGTTCAACATGATGTTGCCCTTCGTCTTCATGATCCTGCTCATCATGTCGGTGATGGTGGGGGGGCAGTACCTGCTGACCACGACCATCGAAGAGAAGTCCAGCCGCGTCGTCGAGGTGCTGCTCAGCGCTGTCAGCCCGATGCAGCTGATGACCGGCAAGATCCTCGGCCAGATGGGCGTGGGCGTGGTGATGCTGGCGGTCTACGCGGGCGTCGGCGTCGCGACCCTCGTCGCCTTCGCCAAGGCCGACCTGATCTCTCCCGAGAAGCTCATCTACCTCGGTGTCTACTTCGTGCTGGCCTACTTCATCTTCGCCTCGTTCATGGCCGCGATCGGCTCGGCGGTCAACGAGCTCCGCGAGGCCCAGTCGCTGCAGACGCCGGTGATGCTCACCGTCATGCTGCCGTACTTCTTCTGGCTGCCCATCACGCGGGACCCCAACTCGACCCTCTCGTTCGTGCTCAGCATGGTGCCCCCGATGTCGCCCTTCGCGATGGTTGTCCGCATCGCCAGCACCGAGCCGCCACCCTTCTGGCAGATCGCCCTCTCTATGGCGATTACCGCGGCGTTTGCGCTCGGGTGCATCTGGTTCGCCGCAAAGGTCTTCCGCGTCGGGCTGCTCATGTTCGGCAAGCCGCCGAACTTCAAGACTTTGGTCCGCTGGGTGCGGATGGCCTAAGCGGTATTCCCGGTCGAGGCGACTCGAGTCCCTCGCACAAGCGAGGGGAACCCGCACCTGCCGCGCCGTTGATCCTCACGACGACACCCTCGCTCGCGCGAGGGGCTCTACCGCTCGCGCGAAAGGCTCTACGTCGTTGCGAGCGCGTCACGGATCTCACGCAGCGCCGCTACGTGCGCCGGCCCGAGCGTGCCCCGCGAGTCCTCCCGATCGTCCCCGAGCCCCGCGCCCTTCGACACCTCCGCCCGCTGCATGATCAGCGTCCGAAGCGTCTGCGCGTCGTCCACACCCTCCAGCAGCCCCTGGTGCCCCGCCGAGGTGCCCCCCTCGGCCGCCGACCCGCCGCCGCCGGCGGTCTGCACGAGCACGTTGGCAATCCCGAAGTGCCGCTGCAGCGGCCCCTGCCGCACCGAGACGTTCTGCACGTTCTCGAACGTGATCGTGTTCTCGGTGATGATCCACACGCCGCGGCGGATCCGCACCGCCCGCTCGGTCACCACATACCAGGTCGTGTCAAACCGCACGTGCAGCGCGACATACGCGAAGATGTCCGGGATGATCGCGAGCCCCCAGAAGACCGGCGCCGTGATCGCCCCCGCGATCGGGTTTGCCCCGAGGATCAACACCCAGATACCGATGATCACCACGTCGAAGATCACCGCGAGCACCCAGAACCCGACCTTGAGGTAGCTCAGAAACCCCGGCGCAGGGCGCAGTGATCGCACCACATCGCCGCTGCCCGGCGGCACGTTCGGCGCCTCGTCCGGCACGCGGAGCCACCCCACCAGCACGCCCCACACGCCGCGGTACACCCACCGCCCCGCTCGATCGGCCGTCTTGCTCATGACGCCGCCCCGTTGTCGCCCAAGCGCGTTGCCTCCAGAGCGTCCACCCGAGCCCGCAGCGAACTCACGCCGTCGCGGATCTCCACCAGCAGCGCGAGCGCTTCATCCGGTCCATCGGCTCCGCCATCCCCCGCAGCACCATCCGGCGCGTCAGACTGCCCCTTCGCCCCCCGCATCTTGGCGTACAGAAAGTCCCGCAGCCCGTCGGCGTCCAGCACACCCTCGATCTTCATCTCCGGCATCGAGTTCGCCGACGCGGTCTGCACCGCCACACTCGCCAGGCCCAGCCACCGCTGGATTACGCCGCGGGTCACGTTGATGTCCTGCACCCGCCGGTACGCCAGGTTGATCTCCCGCTTGAACAGCACGCCCCACGCCATCCAGATGCCGTCGTCGTCGAAGCGGTACCGCAGCGTGATGTACCTGCAATAGTGCGCCAGAAACACCACCGGAAAGAATGGCCCGCTGCACAGCGACAAGATCAGATAGTGCTTCAGCAGCACCGGGTCCGGGCGCGTCACCGCCCGGTGATCAAACTTCGCCGGCCCATCCAGGCCCTTTCCCGATTCCATCTGCACGCCGCACCTCCCGCCACGAGTCCTGTGGCCTGCCGCGCAGCATATCGGACCCGGTCGCCACCCGCGTGCGCCGCCCGACGCGGCAATCCGCGACGATCGTGCCGAGGTTTCGGCTGCCGGAGGTCAGTCAAACGCATCGCCAGCCGAACCGCGGCACCCGCCGGTCCGATGATCCGACCATGCACCGAGTCCAGCTCTCACTGATAAGCCTGGCGTCCTACGGCAAGGAGACCGAGGTCGAGCGCCGCCGCCCCGGTCGCATCGCCTGCGAGCGGCTCCGGTGCGGCTCGGGACGCGTCGTCGACATCTCCAAGACCGGTGCCAAGCTGCAGATCCACTCGCTCTTCGCCCCAAAGAAGGGTGAATCAAGAACGCTGACCTTCCAGACCGTCATGGGCACGTCCGCGACCTACCCCTGCACCGTCATGTGGGTCAAAAAGACGGGATTCAGCACCTACGAAGTCGGCGCCCAGTTTGTCGACCTCAGTGAAGCGCAGCAGCGAGAACTCTTCGAGATTGCCAAGGTCCACAGCAAGCGGACCACCCTCAACGACGTCGCGTAGCCAACGCCCGCGGCCTCGCGGCTCAACTGCCCATCGAATCGATGAACGAGTTGGCCTCCGCGATCGATGCCTCCATGTCGCGGATCAGCACCCCGATCTCCTGCTCCAACTCGCCGACCGTGCTCTCGAGCGACGCGATCGCGCGCGCATTGAGGTTGTGCTTGAGAAACAGCACCTGGTCGTTGAAGGCAACCAGCACCGGCTCCATCTTGCTCTCCGCCCTGTGCATCGCCGCGAGCAGCTCGTCGTAACGCTGCCGCGTCGCCTCCAACTGCTCGCGGCTGGACGCCCGGAGCGACTCGCTCGAGTACTCGCTCAGCTCCTGCTCCCACTCCCGAAACAGCGCCCCGCCCACACGCTCGACCGACGTGATCCGGTCCCGCACCGCCTCGGCACGATCCTCGCTCCGCTCCAGCTCGCGCTGCAGCCGCTTGTAGGTGGCCTCCAGCTCCCCGCCGTCCACACGCGTCACCGCGATGAACTCCTCCAGCGCCGAAGCAAACTGCTCCTTGGCGTCCTCCTGCGCATCGCGGGCCTTCTGCACGCCGTCAACCAGCTGCTCGCGCTTGGCGTAGCCGAACTGCTCCTTGATCGCCATCGAGGCCGACGCGCACCCGCCCATCCAGGCGAGGCCCAGGCCGATCAGACCAATCGTGACTACCGCTGTTCTCGTTCGCTGCATGCTTTCTCGCTCCTCACTCCAACTCTTCGCCAGCGGGGGGCCGGCGTCGCTGAGCGATTCCAGAGTTCGTGGTACTGTATCCGGCCACGCCGAGCCGCTCCGGGGAACCCGCATGCTCCACGCCCCGCCAGTCCGACCGACATTCGAACTGCCGCTGACGGTGCCCGTGGACCGCGCCGTGCAGCAGCTCAAGGCCGCCCTCGAGCGGGACGCCGCGCACCACCCGGTCGAGGTCCTCGGCCAGCACGTGGTGCTCACGATCGCCCCCGAGGCCCGCCACTTCTGGTCGCCCTGGCTCACGATGGAGACCCAGGCGACCGACACCGGCTCGGTCCTCCACGCGCGGTTTAGCCCCACGCCCGCCGTCTGGACCGGCTTCATGCTCTCCTACATCTCGCTGATCACCGCCGGGTGCTTCGGGCTCATGTTCGCAGCCTCATTCCTGGTCATCGGCCGCTCGGTGTGGCTCTCCCTCCTGCTCGGGTGCGCCTGCCTGGCCCTCGCCCTCGGCATGTACGCCGCAGCACAGGTCGGCCAGCGCCTCGCCCGCGAGCAGATGGCCGAGCTGCGCGACCTCGTCCACGCCGCCCTCGACGACCTCCGGGCCGACCCGCCCGCCGCGCCGAGATAGATCAACCCGACCATCCGCGTCCGATACCCACCCAACCACGCCCCGTCTGCGCGCGCCACGCGACCCGGGCCCAAAGGGCACCGATACGAGCATCGGAGGTTGCGTCGTGCCCGATCTGCTCCACGCCATGACCCGCACACTCGCCGAGATCACCGACGGTGCCACCGCGTGGTCGCAGTTTGTCACCAGTGTGGGCGACGTGATCGAGGGCAACAAGTCCCTCCTGCCTCTCGTCGCAGCCGTCATCGGTCTTGCACTCTTCGCCATCGTGCTGAGCCTGGCCAATGTCCGCCTGGCCTACTGGATCGAGCGACTCTGGCAACGCCGCCAGACCCGCGCCGGCCGCGACCACTGACGCGGCAGCGCACGCCGACCGCACCCGACGCACTCGCGCTGTTCATCCCGCCTGATACAGGCCGCACACCGCCCCTGCAGGGTCACGGATCACCGCGAACTTCCCCCCGCCCGCGCCGCGAGGTTCGGTGACCACCTCGCCCTTGAGCTCCCGCACCCGCGCCAGCGCCGCATCGAGGTCTTCGACGATCACGTACATCATCCACTGCGCCGGCATCCCCGCGTTCGCGCCGCGCGCGTGGCAGACACCCGCGACGGTCTGACCGCCCGCGTTCATGCTGAAGTCTGAGTACCCGCCCATGTCCACCGGTTCGGCCGCCCAGCCGACCACCCCCGCGTAGAAGTCCCGCACCCCCTCCGCGTCAGGGACGGTCAGGTCGTGCCAGCCGATCGATCCGGGTGTCATGTTGCTCATCCGCGCACTTTACCGATTCGTCTCGCTCGCCGTGGTGTGGTCCATGCGACTGGGCATCGATTCGCACCCGCCCAGAGACTGCCCTGCCAAGTCGGTGGTGCCGGCGCCACCGAACCACCACCATCCGGACCGTCGTACCGTCATTGCATGTCCCCCTCCGAACACACGCAGTCCCCGAAACACCCGGCGGTTCCGCAACCCCGAGACCGAGCGATCGCTGTGCTGATGGCAACCGTCTCGCTGGCCGCGGGCCTCGCGGCTCGGTCCGGTGTTCTACCTCCCGCCCTCGCAAAGCCGGTCGGAGTGGCCCTTTGGTGCGTTCTCGTGTACTGGCTGATCGTGTTCGCCCGTCCCCAAATCACTGCTCTGCGGGCATGCCTGATCGCAATCGCATTGGGCTGGGGGGTCGAACTGCTCCAACTCACCCCCGGACCGGCCAGATTAGCCGCTGCATTCCCCCCCTCCCGTTGGGTGCTCGGGCGGGCGTTCCACGGTGCCGATCTCGCGGCATATGTCGCCGGCGCGGCCTTCGCAGCGGCACTCCATTCGGTGTGGCGTCGATGGATCGGTGCCAAGGACGAGAGTTCGGACCTGTAGTCACGGCGCACCGACAGTCCGCAGCCGCAGACGCGGCGTGCCCTTCGTGTGCGGTTGATGGTGCGAGAGAGGGTTCTACGGCGACGCCCGCAGAAATCTGCGAGCGGCTGAAGGACTCCCCAATGACCCCGACGGGATTCGAACCCGTGTTACCAGGATGAAAACCTGGTGTCCTAGACCTGACTAGACGACGGGGCCAGACGGGCCAAGTGTAGCCGCCCACACCCCGCCGGGGCACCCCTGCCGGCCCATCAAGCTGCCCCGCGCCATCGCCGTCGCCCCCGCCCCATACCATCCCCGGCTCCATGCCCGACGACCATCCGACCCATCCCACGCCGCGACCGACCGCCGGGCACAGCCCCGCGATCTCGCCCATGCCGATCTCCAAGGACGCCGCCGACATCCTCCTCGTCGGCGGCTCGTTCGACCCGCCCACCAACGCCCACGCCCGGATCGCCACCGCCGCCCGCGCCGCAGCCGCCGATGTTCCCCCGCAGCACTCTCTCATCTGGCTCGTCTTCGTCCCCGCCGCCCGCTCGCCCTTCAAGCCCGATCCGCCCGAGGCCGACGCCCACCGAGCCGCGATGCTGCGTCTGGTTGCCGACGGGCTCCCCCACGCCGCGGTCTGGACCGACGAATTGGACCGCGCAGCGGAGGGCACGCCGAGCTACTGGATAGACACGCTCCGCCGCGCGCGCACGCTCCGGCCCGAGGCGCGGTTGTCGTTCCTCATCGGTGCCGATCAAGCCGCCGAGTTTCACCGCTGGCGCGAGGCCCACGAGATCATCCAACTCGCCCGCCCGCTCGTCGTCCTGCGCGAGCCGTGGTCCGACGCCGCCGCACTGCTCGCCCACCTCCGCCAGTCCGGCGCATGGTCCGACACCGAACTGGCCACGTGGCAAGGCGCGATGCTGCCGATACCGACGGTCCGCGGCAGCTCCACCGAGGCCCGCGCAGCCCTCGCTGCAACGCCGCGAGACGCCGAGACCCTCGACCGCCTCCTCGACCCGGCCGTGCTCGAGTACATCGTCGCCAACCGGCTCTACCAGCCCCGAGCCGGATCAGACTGACGTCTCGCGCAATCGCACCCGTTAGCGAACAGACCCGCAACACAATGAAAAGAACCCAGCCATCGCTGGCTGGGCTCCGAGGGAGTTCTGCGTGTTGGAATCGCGGCCGGCCCCGATTACTTGGTGATCGCCGGCTGGCGATCGGGGGGCGTCTGACGGTCGAGACCGACCCCGGCGCTGCCGGTGCCTGCGCCACCCGCCGGGCTGCCGCCGCCCGCGCCGCCGACCGAGCGACCGAGATAGATCTCGACGCGGCGATTGGCCGGGGTGTTGCCGCTGGCGGTGTTGGGCACGAGCGGACGCTGGTCGCCCCAGCCGGCCGCCTGAATCTTCGACTCGCTGATCCCGAGGCTCGAAAGCTCACGCTGCACCGAGATCGCCCGGTGGCAGGAGAGGTGCATGTTGGTCGGGTGCTTCTGGGCGGTGGTCGAGCCGATCCGCTGCGAATCGGTGTGGCCCACGATGACCAGGTCGTACTGCGAAGCGGCGCTGCCCTTGAGGATGCTCGCCAGCGAGTTCAGCGTCTGCTTGGCCCCGGCGCTGACCACGTCAGAGCCCGAGCCGAACGTGAGGTCCGAGTTGAACCGCAGCATGCCCTGCGCCGAGTCGTAGCTCAGCAGATTGGAGTAGCGCGAGGCCAGGTCCGCCAGCGCCGCGTCCGTGACCGGATCCAGGGCACCGAAGGAGAAGCCCTGCATCTGCTGCTCGAGCTGACGCATCCGCTTCTCGTAGTCGTCCAGCAGCGAGTTCTTCTCGTTGAGCTGGGCGGTCAACTGGCTGATGGTCTGATCGCCGGTCTGCCGCGTGCCGCCGAGGGCCGAGCGGGCCGCCTCGCACTCATCCAGCGAGGCCCGGAGTTCCTGGTTGCGGTTGGTGAGCGTGCGGTTCTCGACCAGCACGCGGTCGTAGTCGGCCTGGCTGATGCAGCCGCCGAGCCCGGCGGTCATGCCGACCATGGCCACCAGCGCAGCCCGCCGCACGTTCCGCCGGCCGAAGAAAGAGATCTGTTGTGTCATCGCGTCGTCTCCCAGCATGGGTCCAAGGGTGTCGAGCGGTCGCGAGCGTGCCGACGCCCGGTCGCGCGTACCGTCCTCCCGACGCAATAGTATGGCGCCGTCCCCGTCTCATCGGCCCCGCGCTCGCTCAGGCATGAAATCCGCCCCCAGGACCCAACTCCCCGCTCCGCCCGGCGTCTACCGGCTCCAGGCCGCGGGGGTCGCCGATCCCGGACCAGCCGATCCTCGCGCCGCCGACCCATCCGCATCGCTCCCCGCCGAACGCGTCGATCTGCTCGTCGAGCTCGGCCCAGAGGCTGGCTCCCCCGGTGTCCCGGTCCGCTCCGCGACCATCCTCGCCCGCGGCACCCCGTCCGAGATCGACCCCCACCCCGCCGCCGCCGCCTCGATCACCGTCGACCTGACCCGCGCCGTCCTCATGCCCGGCATGGTCAACGCCCACACCCACCTCGACCTGACCCACCTCGGCCCGCTCGCCCACGACCCCGACGAGGGCTTCGTCACGTGGGTCGACCGCGTCCGCGAGGGCCGGGCCCAGACGCCCGAGGCCATCACCGCCTCCGTCCGCCGGGGCATCGAGCTCTCGCTCCGGGCCGGCGTGGTGCTCGTCGGCGACATCGCCGGTGCCGCCGCGGGAGTCCCGAGGCTCGAGCCCCGCCATGCCCTCGCCGGCTCACCGCTCTCCGGCGTCTCGTTCCTCGAGTTCTTCGCGATCGGCTCGCGCGAGGCCGCAGCCCTCGAGCGTCTCGATGCCGTCCTTGAGCAGGCCGCCCGCGACGGCCTGACCGAATCTCGCGAGACACCCCACGCGGTGCCCTCCACCCGACTCGGCCTGCAGCCGCACGCCCCCAACACCGTCAGCCTCCCCGCCTATCGACACGCCGTCGAACTCGCCCGCCGCTACAAGCTGGCTCTCGCCACCCACCTCGCCGAGACCCCCGAAGAGCACGAGTTCATCGCCCGCGCCACCGGCCCGCAGCGTGAGATGCTCGAACGCTTCGGCATCTGGACCGACGACATCCTTGAGCACATCGGCAAGGGCTTGTCCCCCATACAGCACCTCGCCACGGTCCTGGCCGAGTCGCCCTTCATCGCGGCCCATTGCAACGATGTCGGCGAACCCGCGCGCGCATTCGAGACCCTCGCCGCGACGCACACCAGCGTCGCCTACTGCCCGCGCGCCAGCACCTACTTCAACGCCGCGGCACACTTCGGCCCGCACCGCTACCGCGACATGCTCGCTGCAGGCGTCAACGTCTGTCTCGGCACCGATTCGATCCTGAATCTCCCGCAGGGCACCGACGCACCCGACGGGCCCGGCATGAGCGTCCTCGACGAGGCCCGCCTGCTCTACGAGCGCGACAATACCGACCCGCGCACACTCCTCCGCATGATGACCGTCAACGGCTGCCGAGCGCTGCGATGGGACGAGGCGGCCTGCTCCCTCGCCCCGGGCGCATCCCCGCTCGGGCTCGTCGCGGTAGACATCTCCGGCACGCCCTCGGACCAGCCCGCAGCAGAACGGCTCCTCCGCTCGCGCGCACACGCGCAGCTGCTCACGGTCGCACCCGCGCCCGCAGCATCACCCTGATCCGCGGGCATGCCACACACCATCCTGATACCAACCGACCGAACCGCCGTACGCTCCTCCATGGCCGCCGCGAGCCCCAAGCCCCTCTCCCGCCGCTTCTTTGCGACCGACCCCGAGACCCTCGCCCGCAAGCTTCTCGGCTGCACCCTCGTCCGCACTCTGCCCGACGGCTCGCGCCTGGCCGGCACCATCGTCGAGACCGAGGCATATCTGGGCGTCCACGACACCTCCAGCCACACCTACGGCGGCCGCCGCACCGCGCGGGTCGCCTCCATGTGGGCCAAGCCGGGCACCGCCTATGTCTACTTCACCTACGGCATGCACTACTGCATGAACATCTCCGCCGGTGACGAGGGCGTTCCGGTCGCCGTGCTCCTCCGGGCCATCGAGCCGACCGAGGGCCTCGATCTGCTCCGCGCCCACCGCGCCGCCACCAAGCCCCGCAAGAAGCCCCTGAGTGACCGCGAGCTCTGCTCAGGCCCCGCCCGGCTCTGCCAGGCGCTGGCCATCGGGCGTGCGCACGACGGGCTCGACCTGATCGCCGGCCCCGTCCCGAAACTCGGGGCCGTCGCCGTTGAGCGAAGAAAAACGCCCCCCTTGGCCGATGACCAGATCGCGGTCGGTCCCCGCGTCGGTCTCAGCGGAAACGACGAGTGGACCCACGCCCCGCTGCGGTTTGCCATCGCTGGCTCCCCGTACATGAGCCAACCGCGGCTCAACACCCGCTTGGGCCAGAGGGTCTGAGCGCGTAGAATCCCCTCGACGCGGACGACGAGTCCGTCGAGGTGACCCCGGAGCAGCACCCGTGTCCGACACGATCCACGTTGACTGGCAGAAGATGAGGAAGCTCGCCGGGCCCTTCCCGCGCGAGGCCTTCCAGTTCGTCCGCGACGGCCTCGCCCACGCCGTCGTCATGTCCCACGGCGAGGGCCAGACCGGCGACGCCTCCGACGAGTCCAAGCACGTCTCGGGTCAGCAGCTCTGCCTCGGCCTCCGCGACTACGCCATCGAGAAGTACGGCCGCCTCGCCCGCACCGTCCTCGAACACTGGGGCCTCTACACCACCGACGACTTCGGCCGCATCGTCTTCGCCATGGTCGAGGTCGGCCTCATGCGCAAGACCGAAGACGACACCCCCGAAGACTTCACGGCGGTCTACGACTTCGCCGAGGCGTTCAACCCCGCCAGCATCGCCTGAAACGCCACACACCCGCAGCCGCTCGGCCCTCGTCGGCGTGATCCCGCTGCGCCCGCGGTTTCTGTACCATGCCCCGCATGGCAGACACCCCCGGCCCCGAGCAGACGCCCAAAGCACCCAACGGGACTCCCAAGCCCCGCGGCGACTGGAAATCGCTCCACCTCTGGCAGATCCAGGGCGTACGCGACGTGCTCGTCGTCCTCGGCGTGCTCGGTCTGCTCTGGCTCGGGCAGAAGATCAGCATCGTCACCGTCCCGCTCCTGCTGGCGATCCTCTTCGCCTATCTCTTCGAACCGGTCATCCGCTGGCTCATGAAGCGATCCGGAATCAAGCGTCAGGGCGCGGTGACCGCCGTGCTCGCGGCCACGATCCTCGCCGTCGTCGTGCCCTCCGCGCTCGGCCTGACCTTCGGCATCATCCAGTCCGCCGGGCTCGTCAAAGACCTCGCCACCAACACCGGCATCACACTCTCGGCCGTCACCGAGGGCGCGAAACTCCGCGATGCCCGCGCCGAACTCGAACGAATCGACCCGCCCCCAGCCGAGCCCGCAGCCGCGTCCGACGGGACCGCCGACGGCGAACCGACCCCGCCACCGACCGATGCCCCGGACGGCACGACACCCGCGCAGACCGAAGCCCAGGCCGCCGAGATTCAGGCGCTGCGCGACAAGATCAACACGCTCGAGGCCGAGTATCAGTCGCGCCTCGACAAGACGACCGCCGCCGCCGGCCCCGCCTACCGCTGGATCGCCGACTTCCTCAACAAGAACGACGACGGCGAGAACCTTACCAACGCCCTCGCCTCCGCGCAGAACTGGCTCACGCTCAACGCCGACGGCGTCGCGACCGCCGGCGCGGGCGCGATCCGCACCACGATCAACTTCTTCGGCAGCGTGTTCAGCCTGCTCTTCATGGCCTTCATCACCGCGTTTTTCTTCTTCTTCCTCGCGACAGGCTGGGTCGAGGTCCAGGCCTTCGGCGCCAAGCTCGTCCCCGACAAACACCGCGACCTGCTGTTCGAGTTGTTGACCAAGTTCGACGCCGTCATCAGCGCCTTCATCCGGGGCCGCCTGACCATCGCCTTCATCCAGTCGATCGTGTTCACCGTCGGCTACCTCGTCATCGGCGTGCCGGCCGCGTTCATCCTCGGCCCGGTGGTGGCGATCCTGTCGATCGTCCCCTACCTCGCGCTCGTCGGCCTGCCGATCTCGGCGGTCCTGCTCGCGCTCGAAGGGCAGGGCAACTCCGGCTTCCGCGGCGAGTGGTGGTGGTATCTCGGCGCGCCCACCTTCATCTACTTCCTCGGCCAGTCGCTCGACGACTACGTCTGGACCCCGCTCATCCAGGGCAAGGGCACCGACATGTCCACGCCGATGATCCTCTTCGCCTCACTCGCCGGCGGCGCACTCTTCGGCGTATTCGGCCTGCTCATCGCCATCCCCATCGCCGCGTGCCTGAAGATCCTCATCCAGGAGGTCTTCTGGCCGCGCTTCAAGGCTTGGGCCGAGGGAAGAGAACAGGACTTCCTTCCCATCGATCGGGCCTGACGCGACCGCCCGCACCACGCCCCTCCGCACGCACGAGGACTCAGCCATGGCAGACCAGCACGCACTCCCGCCCCGCGACGTCTCCGCCGTCCGCATCCCCATCCTGATCTCCGGGATCTTCAACATCCTCGGCGCGATCGGCTGGGCCTCCACCTGCGTCTTCTTCTTCTTCGGCATCCCGCTGCTGGTGCTCGGTATCTTCGAGTTCATCCAGTTCAGCAAGCTCGCCGACCCCGCCACCCACCAGAGATCGATCGGCTCGACGCGCATGATCGGCGTCTTCGAGATTTGCACGATCCTCGTCGGCAATCTCGGCTCGCTCGTCTGCGGCATCATCGTCCTGGTCAATCTCGACAAACTTGACGATCGACGCTAGACCTACCGCCGCTTCTTCCGCGGCTTGAATCCCCGCTTGGCCGAGCTCTTCGTCGAGCCCTTCGACCGCATCATCGGCATGCCCGGCACCATCCCGCCGGCCCCGCCCATCTCCTTCACGGCCGCGACCTTCTGCTTGGCCGACATCCCGGCCATCGTTTTGGTCAGCTTGTTGATCGTCTCAAACTGCTTGACCAGCTTGCCGACATCGTCCACGCTCGTCCCGCTGCCCCTGGCGATCCGTTTGCGCCGGCTCATTGTGATGATCTCGGGAGACTTCTTCTCCTGCTTGGTCATCGAGCTGATCATCGCCTCGACCCGGTCGAGCTGCTTGTCGTCGATCTGCGCCCCCTCGAGCGCCGAGCCCAGCCCCGGCAACAGCCCGAGCACCTGCTTGAGAGGCCCCATCCGCCGCAGCGTTTTGAGCTGCTTGACGAAGTCCTCCATCGTCATCTCGCCCTTGGCCATCTTGGCCTCGAGCTCCCGCGCCTCCTCCTCGCTGACCTCCTCCGACGCCTTCTCGACCAGGCTCACCACGTCGCCCATGCCGAGGATGCGCCCCGCCATCCGCTCCGAGTGGAACTCCTCGAGCGCGTCCCACTTCTCGCCGACACCGATGAACTTGATCGGCGCCCCGGTCACCTTCTTCACCGAGATCGCCGCACCGCCGCGGGTGTCGGAGTCGAACTTGGTCAGGATGACCCCGTCCACCTCGAGCCGCTCGTGGAACGCCTTGGCGCTCGTCACCGCGTCCTGCCCCGTCATCGCATCGACGACCAGGAAAATGTGCTGCGGGCTCAGCGCCCTGTTCACCTGCTGCAGCTCACCCATCAGATCGTCGTTGACGTGCAGACGGCCCGCCGTGTCGAGGATGAGCACATCGACGTTCTGCTTCCGCGCCGCCGCCAGCGCGTTGCGGCAGACCTGCACCGCCACGCCGACCGCCTTGCCGTACTCATCGCACTTGTCCGGCTCGCCGTAGAAATGCACCTGCGAGCCGCCCGGCGCCTCGTCGTTGACCCGCCGCGCGACGATCTCGAGCTGCTCGACGGCCGCCGGTCGCTGCAGGTCGGCCGCCGCGACCATCACGCTCCGCCCGCGCTTCTTCAGATACGCCGCCAGCTTGCCGCAGGTGGTCGTCTTACCCGAGCCCTGCAGGCCGCACATCATCACGATCGTCGGCCCCGGCGAGACGGCCATGATCTCCGGCGGCGGGGTGGTCGACCGCCCCTGCTCGTCCGGCTCTCCGCCCAAGAGTTCCACGAGCCGCCGGTGGACGATGCCCACCATCTGCTCGCCGGGCTCAAGACTCTTGAGCACCTCGGTCCCGAGGGCGTCCTGTGTCACCTGCTCGCAGAAGTCGTTGACGACGTCGTACTGGACATCCGCCTCGAGCAGTGCTGTCCGAACCTCTTCCATCGCCTCGCGGACGTTGGCCTCGCTGATCGAGCCCTTGCCGCTGAGTTTCCGGATCGCCTTGCCGAAGCCGTCGCTGAGTCGTCCAAACATGAGACCGCCCCGGCCGCAAAGCCGGGCCCCGTCCAGAATGTTCAGTCAGTGCTGTGACCGCAGCCGGGCATGGTAGGCCCGGCCGCCGGTCCGCCCACCCTGCCGCCCGCTTACACTGCCCGTAGCACGCGCTGTCCGACGGTGCAGCGGCTCCGTGGCACCGGCTCCCAGCCGGTGCCTTCCTCTCATCCCAGCCCATCCGACATGCTCACCGCCAAGACCTCACTCATCATCCTCGGCATCCTGCTCTGCGCGATGGCCGCGATCCCCGCGAGGCGCAACGCCGCGCTCTGTTTCCTCCGTGCCGTCGGCCTGCTCGCCCTCGTCGCGCTGCCCGTCGGCATCGCCCAGTTCCTCTGGGTGATCGAGGCGCAGGAGTTTCCCGAGCTCATCCTCGGACCCATCGCCGCGGTCCCCTTCAACATGGGCGGCCTGCTCTGCGCCGCAGCCTTCGACTCCATCGACCGTGCCGGCCTCATCCCGCCGCGACAGGTCACCATGCATGCCGGTGTCTACATGCCGCTGCTGATCGCCCAGACCACCGTCCTGGCCGCGATCATCGCCGGGCGCATCCGCACCACGGGGCGCGTCCTCGCCGACCGCACCATCCTCACCGTGCTGGGCATCGCCCTGGCCAATTCCGTCCTCGGCATCACCTGGCCGTGGTGGGGGAGCTGACGTCGCACCGGCTTTCCGCCGGTGCCCCGCTCAGTCGGTCGCGTCCTTGTCGTGCCCCAGCCCGTTGAACCGGGCGTTGTCCCCGCGATCCACCTCGACCAGCCCGAGCTCATCGTCCCGTACGACATAGCCCAGTTCACCCAGCGACAGCAACTCCACGTGCCCGTCCAGGAACGCCGAGGTCACCTTGCCGCCGTGCCGGTTGTGCCCCGGGCTCGGACCGTCGCCGGTCGCCCAGCTCGCAGCGTTGTTCCTCGCCGTGTCCATTCGCGGCGGATCGAGCGAGTACGCGTGGTCGCGCACACCCTCCTGCGCGCGCACGTCCTGCGAACCCGAGCTGTCCGCCAGCGCCACCGTGTTGAACGGCACCACGATCTTCGAGTGCCGGACCGGGTAGTTCGCAAACCCCCCGCCGGGCCCCTCGCCCCGCGTGTTGCCGAGGTAGTGGTAGTTGTACCCGTACGACCCGTTCCGCAGCACCTGCACGTTGCCCGTGCTGCGGCTCACAAAGTCTGACGTGTCCTGCGCCGGGTCCAGAAACACTTCGTTGTCCAGCCGGTCAAAGTCGTCGTTGCTGTGGAAGTTGTCGTACTCCGCGGCGTTGCTCGGCGCGTACGGCATCCCCACGTACTCACCCAGCGGCCAGTGCCACCGCGCCCGGGGGCGACCCGACGCATCGTGCACCTCGCCCTGGGGCAGCCGCAACGGCAGGAACGAGTCGGTGTTCGCGTCCGCGTACTGGGCCATCCCCTGCCCGAGCGACCGCAGGTTCGCCAGGTTTCCCGCGGTCTGCGCCGCCGCCCGCGCCTTGCCCAGCGCCGGCAGCAGGATCCCGATCAACAGCGCGATGATCGCGATCACGACCAGCAACTCGATGAGTGTGAACCCTGCCCGCCACGTCCTCTGGTGCATTCGTCCGGCCTCCTTGAATGGGTCCGGACGGTAGTGCGATTGAGACGCAGTTTCAATACTCGAGGCCGAATAAGTAAGCCAGTGTTTACCCGTGCTTCTTCGCCAGCCACGCGTGCAGCTTGTTCGCCGTCCACGTGTTCACGCACCGGTCCTTGGGCAGCCACCCCCGCCGCCCGGTCAGCACGCCGTACCGCAGGTTGTCGAAGTCGTCCGCCCGGTGCACATCACAGTCGATGGCGATCAGGCACCCCGCCTCGACCGCACCCCGCACGTGCGTGTCCCGCAGGTCCAGCCGCAGCCAATGGGCATTGATCTCCAACGCCACGTCGTGCTCCTTCGCCGCCGCGTAGATCTCGTCCATCGCCGGCTCGATCCCCGGCCGCTTGTTGATCAACCGCCCCGTCGGGTGCCCGATGATGTTCACGTGCGGGTTCTCGATCGCGCGGAGCAGCCGCTTGGTCGCCGCCTTGGGGTCCTGGCTCAGCGCGGCGTGCGGGCTCGCCACTACAACATCCAGCCACGACAGGATCTCGTCGTCGTAGTCCAGCGCGCCGTCAGCCAGGATGTCCACCTCCGAGCCGTGCAGGATCGTGATGCCCTTGGTCTCCTCCCGCGCCTGGTCGATCGCCTCGCGCTGCGCGCGCAGCCGCTTGACCGTGAGCCCACCCGCGACCGCGGCACTCTTGGAGTGGTCCGTCACCGCGATCGTGTGAAACCCGCGGCTCTTCGCCCCAGCCACCAGCTCCGCCAGCGCGAGCGAGCCGTCAGACTCCGTCGTGTGCGCGTGCAGCTCGGACTTGACGTGCTCGACCTCGATCAGTGTGGGCAGGTCTTTGGTCGCGAGTTCCCCGCGATCTTCTCGCAGTTCCGGCGGCACAAACGGCAGCCCGAGCTTCGCGTAGATCTCCTCCTCGGTCGCCGACGCCACCGGCTCGACCCCGCGCGACTGTGGCGAGCCCTCCGCCTCGCGGTCCTCGGGGAAGAGCCCGTACTCGTTCAGCGTCAGGTCCTGCTTGAGCGCGCGCTCGCGCAGCCGCACGTTGTGCTCTTTCGATCCCGTGAAGTACATCAGCGCCGCACCCCACGACGCCTCCGGCACGACCCGCAGGTCCACCTGCACGCTCGGCCGCTCCTCCGCATCGCCGCTCTTGCCCTCGAAGTTCCACCGCCCCAGATCGACATCCAGCCCGTACCGCACGCTCGACTTGGTCTCGCCGGCCGCGAGCACCGCGACCACCTCGGGCATCGAGCGGAACGCCTCGCCCGCACCCGCGGCGTCGTCGGCGCATACCAGGATGTCGATGTCCCCGATCGTCTCCTGCCCTCGCCGGAGCGAGCCCGCGAACGTCACCCGCGTCACGCCCTTCACGCCCCGCATGTGCTCGACAACCGCCTCGGCCACCGGCATCGCCACGCCCAGGTGGAGCCGACCGGTGTCCTGCTCTGCGAACTTGATCGCGGCCGAGATCTTCTCGACCGCTTTCTTGCCCATCCGCGGCAACTCCAGGATCGACCCGTCTTCGATGATGGCCTTCAGCCCGGCCAGATCCGTCACGCCGCGCTCCTGCCAGAGCAGCCGCACCGTTTTCGGCCCCAGCCCCGGAATGTTCAAGAGCCCCATCAGCCCCGCCGGCACCTTCTCCGCCAGCGCCTTGTGCTCGGTCATGCCGCCGGTCTCGGCCAGCTCGATCAGCTTGTCGGCGATCTTTGGCCCGATCCCTTCGATGTCGGTCAGCGCCGAGCGGTCCGACGTCACCGCGCTCAGGTCCTGCGACATCCCCTCGATCGCGCGGGCCGCGCGCGCATGGGCGTTGATCTTGAACGGGTTCTCCCCCAGCAGCTCCATCATCGAGGCAATCTCGTTGAGGAGCCGCACAGCATCGCGGTTGAAACTCATGCCCGATCGTAGAGACCGGAGCCGCCCGACTCGACCCGACTCACTCCGGCTCTAGCCGACGTCGCCGAGCCCGAGCGCATCGCCGTACGCCTTGAACAGCCGCCGCCGGAGCGTCGCCTCCTCGGCGCGGGCCAGCGCCGGGCTCTTCTCGATCCAGCCCCGCGCATCCCGGCGGGCCATCGCGAGCAGCTCGCGGTCTTTCATTAGGTCCGCGACCTTGAAGGGCGAGGCTCCCGACTGGCGGCTGCCGAACACCTCGCCGGGGCCGCGGATCTCCAGGTCTTTCTCGGCCAGCACAAACCCGTCCGTCGACTCGGCCAGCGCCTTGAGCCGCTCGGCCGCGTCGGGCGTGGTCGGCTCGCCGATCAGCAGGCAGTACGACCGCTCGCTCCCTCGCCCCACACGCCCCCGCAGCTGGTGGAGCTGTGCCAGCCCGAAGCGGTCGGCGTGCTCGACCACCATCACCGTTGCGTTGGGCACATCGACTCCGACCTCGATCACCGTCGTCGCGACGAGGCAGTCGATACGTCCGCTTCGGAACCGCTCCATCACGTTCTCGCGCGTGTCGCGCCGGAGCCGGCCGTGCAGTGCCGCGAGCCGGCGGTCTTTCAGAGGCCCCGCCTCGAGCTCCTTCATCAGCGACCGCACGCCGGCGAGCCCGCTCTCGCCCTCCTCGCGCCCGTCGGTGCCCTCGATCGTCGGCACCACGACGTAGGCCTGCTCGCCGGCCTCCAGCCGCGAATGCACGAAGTCGTACGCCCCGGCACGCTCGCCGGGCGCGACCACGCGCGTCTCGATCGGCACCCTGCCCGGCGGCAGCGCGTCGATCGTCGAGATGTCCAGGTCGCCGAAGAGCGTGATCCCCAGTGTCCGCGGGATCGGCGTCGCGGTCATCACGAGCACGTGGGGCGTCGAGGCCAGTGCCGTGCCGCCGGCGCCGTCCGACCCCTTCACCCGCAGCATCGCCCGTTGCTCGACGCCGAAGCGGTGCTGCTCGTCGATCACCGCGACCGCCAGACTCCGGAATGCCACCCGCTCGGTCACCAGCGCGTGCGTGCCGACGACAAGGTCCACCTCGCCCTGCTGAAGCCGCCCGACCAGCGACTCGCGCTCGGGCCCGACCACGGCCCCGGTCAGCAGCGCCACCCGAACCCGCGAGCCCTCGAGCGCCCGGGAGATCGAGGCGTAGTGCTGCTCGGCGAGGATCTCCGTCGGAGCCATCAGCGCCGCCTGGTGCCCGCTCGCTACCGCCAGCAGCATCGCGTAAAGCGCGACAACAGTCTTGCCCGAGCCGACATCGCCCTGGATGAGCCGGTTGGTCGGCACCGACGAGGTCAGGTCCCCGACGATCTCGCCGACGACCTTCTCCTGCGCCGGCGTCAGCGAGAACGGGAACCGCGACCGGATCCGCTTGTCCATCTCTTCTGAGTGGTCCAGCTTGGGCGCGCGGAGCGTCTCGCGCAGGTGCGCCCGCTTGAGGAACACGCCGAGCTGCATCATGAGCAGCTCATCAAACGCCAGCCGCCGCCGTCCCTCGCCGATCTCGTCCTCGGTCGCCGGCTTGTGCAGCATCCGGTACGCCTCGGCCAGCCCCGGCAGGTTGCGTTCCTTTCGGAACGACTCGGGCAGGTGCTCCTCGATCAGCGGCAGCGCGATATCCAGAACCCCGGCGATCGCCGCCTCGATCTCCCAGCTCTTGATCCGCTCGCTCGCCGGATAGACCGGTCTGATCCGCGATTCCCGCGTCGGCGGCTCCTCACCTTCCAGCGGCAGCAGCTCCCACCGGGGGTTGGCGATCTGCATCATGTTCCCGCGCTGGCGCAGCTCGCCCTGCACGCGCAGGCGTGCCCCCGCCTGAATCCTGTCACGCAGATACATCTGGTTGAACCACACCAGGTCGAGCCGCCCGGTCTCGTCGATGAGCACCGCCTCGAACCGCGGCTTTCTCCCGAACCCGCTCGGGCGGGTCGCGGTCACGTCACCCCGTGCCGAGACCACCTGCCCCGGAACGAGCTCGCCGATCTTCGCCTCGCCCGCCTGCACCTCGTGGCGCATCGGCAGATGGGCGATCAGCTTGCCGAGGTTGGTCAGGCCAAGTGCCGCCAGCGCGTGCGCGCGCTTGGGCGCGATGCCCGGCAGCCGGTCCACCGTCGTCGTCAGCCCGATCTGTGTCTCGCTGTCCGTGCCGCCGGTCATGGGCAAAGCCTACCGCCCGTCACCGGCGGCCGGATCGCCGCCCGCGCGGGGGCCGTCGGCCTCCCGGTCCTTCGCCGCGGCGGGGTCGATCTCCCGCAGATACGACCACGAGAAAATCCCCGTCCCGTGCCCGTCGGAGAACTCGATGCGGATCGCGTAGTTGCCGATCATCTCGGCCCCGCTCGCGACGACGGCCCCGCCGGTCGCCTCGCCGCGCGGGTTCACGATCGTCAGCGGGTTCTTCCTGATCTCGTCGCGGAGCATCTTCATGTCCGCCGACGGGCTCATCCGCCGCAGATAGATGATGCTGTAGAACGACGTCGTGCCGTCCTCCCACTCGACCGTCAGCCCGCGGTCCTTCTTGAGGTCAAGATGTTTCGGTGTCGTCGCGGGGTCCATCCTGCTGCTCCGGAACGCCCGTCCCGGGCGCCTCGCGCAACGCTAGGCTTGTCCGGCCGACCGCAGTCCACACCGAGGCCGATCCCCGGAGAACCCGCATGCCCGAGCCCCGTTTCGCCGACCGTCTCGCCGCCGCGATCGATCGCTCCGGCTCGCCCGTCTGCGTCGGGCTCGACCCAGTGCTCGAGCGCCTGCCCGAGGCCGTCCGGGCCGAGCACTGGGAACCGGTGCGGGCGATCGAGGCGTTCAGCCGCGGCGTGATCGACGCCATCGCCGACCACGTCGCCGTGGTCAAACCCCAGTCCGCCTGCTTCGAGCGATACGGCTCGGCCGGCGTCCGCGCGCTCGAGCACACCTGCGAGCACGCCAAGTCCAAGGGCTTGGTCGTCATCCTCGACGCCAAGCGGGGCGACATCGGCGTCTCCGCCCAGCACTACGCGGCGGCGGGTGCGCACCTGGGTGCCGACGCGATCACCGTCAACGCCTACCTCGGCCCGTCCACCGTCGAGCCGTACCTCGACGCGGGTCTCGGCGTCTTCGTGCTGGTCCGCACCAGCAACCCCGACAGCGACGCGGTCCAGTCAGTCCCGCTCGCGGCGAATGACGCGACCGTCGCGGGGATGATGGCCGACCACGTGCGCGCGCTCGGCGCGTCGCGGCTGGGCAAGTGCGGCCTGAGCGATGTCGGCGCCGTCGTCGGCGCGACCAAGGCCTCGGACGGACAAGCCCTCCGCGCCCGCATGCCCGATCAGGTCTTCCTCATCCCCGGCTACGGCGCCCAGGGCGGGTCGGCCGACGATGTCCGGGCGATGCTCCGCGAGGGCACCACCTCCGCCGGCAGCAGCGGCGTGGTCGTCACCGCCAGCCGGAGTGTGATCTACCCCGGTGCAGGGCGGGCGGGTGACTGGCAGAACGCAGTCGCGGCGGCGGCGGAAGCGTTCGTGGCCGATCTCCGCGGCGTTCTGGGCGCGAAGTAGAACACCCCGCGTCCGCGCTCCTGGTGTGTGGCATGCCCACGTTTCGTGGGCATGGAATCAGGCCAGGGAACCTCCGCTCATGCCCACGAAGCGTGGGCATGCCACACCGAGACCTCCCGAGAATCCCTCGCATCGGAAAGAACACCGCCGACCCTCAGAAAGGGCCGGCGGTGCAAGATGAGACAACAGGTTCAAACCGAGCGGCTCTGCGGGTCAGGGTGTCCGCCCCGGGAGAGGAGCCCGTCAGAGGAGACAGATCAGCGACGCCGACGGAGGCCGAGCAGACCCGCGCCGAGCAGTAGGCTCGCGGTGCCGGGGGTGGGCACGAACTGGGCCGAGCCCGAGTAGGAACCTTCGGCGAAGATCTCGTCCATCGGCAGCATGGTCTGCGGGTCGAGCGTCGCGCCGGGCGAGCTGAAGTCGTAGGGGATCACGCCGCTGGAGTTCAGCGCGGTCAGCGTGAACGCGAAGTCCTGGGGTCCGACGCTGTCACCGACGTACATGCCGTAGGCCGGCGCGTCGATGTAGCTGGTGTACTGCACATCGGCCCACGAGTCAGCGCCAAACATCGAGCCAGCGCTGTCCCAGCCGAACTCGCTGCCGACGATGGTCATGATCGCGCCGTCGAACGTCATCTCGAGCACCGGGCCGGTGTTGAGGTACCAGCCAGCGGTCGCGTTCTCAAACTCGTACGTGTGGACGAACTTCCCGCCGCCGATCGGCGTGCTGGAGAGGTACTCCATGTCGGCGTGCAGGTTGAAGTCGACCTGGTAGCTCAACGGGTCGAGCCCGCCGTTGCCGTCGTCGATGAACAGGGTCATCGGGTCGGAGTTGCTGATGGCGTCTTCCATGGCGAAGTGGCCGCCGTGGAACTCGCCCCGGAAGGTCCAGCTCTGATCGCTGAAGTCGGATGCGAAGCTGAAAATGCCCCCGGCGTTCGCGGTGGCCGCCCCGGCGAGCACGAGCAGTGCGGTGGTACGGATCATCTCTCTCACTCTCCAGTCTTTTGAGCACCCGTCAGAGGGGTCACAAACGGACCACCGACATCGGCGGCCGCTGTGGGCACAGGCCCTCACCCCGTAACAGGCCACATTCCGTTGGCCCGTGCCACCAATCCAAAGAAAAAACCGCCCTCTCGCGAGGGCGGTCGAAGCGGGTGTTGAACTGGGTTGTCAAGCTGGGGAGCTTCGGGAATTCGGGCAGCCGATTCCTGCGATCAGGCCCGACGCCGCCGGCATGCCACCAGCCCGCCGAGGCCGAGCAACGCCGCGGCACCCGGAGCGGGGACGAGCTGGCCCCGCACCTCGCCCGAGGCGTAGTCGACGGTGTGCACGTTGACGTACAACTCACCGGCGAACAGCGCCGCCTGGTTGTCGTTCGGGTCGCTGGTGATGTCGCCGTAGGTGCCGCCGAAGAGCTGGTCGGACACCGAATAGCGGATGCCGAGGCCGAAGTCCTCAAAGTCGTCCAGGAACCCCAAATCGATCACGATCGGGCCGTTCGAGCCGGCCGGGGCGTTGTGGATGTGGATCGGGCTCGAGTTGGGGCCCACACCGAGCAGGTCGTCCAGCTCGATGCCGAAGATGACCAGATCGATGCTGAAGGTCTGGGTGTCGGTGTCGTACAGCAACTGCCCCGCACCGGTCGCGTCGCTGTCGTTTGGCGGCACTTCCTGGTCGCCGCCGACGTAGAAGTTGTACTCGATGATGTCCGCCGAGGCCGCTCCGGCAAGCAACGAGAAGGCCGCAGCAGCTGCAATCGTGCTCTTCTTCATGATTCTCTCCTGTAGACCAGTCTGTCCCCGACTGACCGGGATCGCGCCCGACCCAGCGGACCGGGACCGCGGGCCGGTCACCCCAGAAGAGACCACATCTGGAGGAGAGTGCCAACAAACAGCGAGAATTATCTGGACCTCCCCGCGGGGAGCCCGTGCAGCCGGGGGTCGGCCGCGCCCGACTACATCGGCTTCTTGTCGATGGTCAGGTCGTAGACGCTCAGGAGCTTCTCCTTGTCGAAGATCATCTCCTGACGCGACATGCCCACGAAGTCGTACTCGGGGGTCAGCTCGATCGCGTCGACCGGGCAGGCCTCCTCGCACATGCCGCAGAAGATGCACCGGAGCTCGTCGATCTCGAACTTGGCCGGGTACTTCTCGCGGTCGTCCCAGGGGCTCTCGGCCGCCTCGATGTGGATGCAGTTGGCCGGGCAGATGGTCGGGCACATCATGCAGGCGACGCACTTGACCCGTCCCGCCTCATCGCGGTTGAGCCGGTGCACGCCGCGGTAGTTGCCGGGGTTCGACCCGCCCTTCTCCACGTCCATGTCCTCGCGGCGTTGCTCGGGATACTGCATCGTGCGGCTGGTCTTGCCCTGGCCGAACGAGGTGAAAAAGTGCCGGAGCGTCGTGCCAAACCCTCGCACCACCTCGGGCATGTACACCCGCTCGGCGGTCGTCATCGGGGCCGGGCTCACGTCGAGGATGTCTTCATCGCGGATCGTCATGGCCCGCAGTATAGAACGCTCCCTCAGCCCCGCCCGCCGCCGATCGAGCGATCGTCCGCGGCATGACCCTTCCGAGCCCGCCGTCCGGTTCACGAGGTGCCGAAACATCTCCCCGGCGTGCCGCGAACCCCGGGGGGTCGGCGCGATGTACAATCAGGCCATGCCGGGCAAACGCGCGACAACTCCGCTTTTCGAAGTGCTGCAGGAACGGCAGGCCGCGGCCCGGGCCGAGAGCAGCCCCCCGGCGGCCCCGGACGAGTCGCCCGCACCCAAGGCCGAACGCCCCCAACGCCAGCCCTCCAACGCCCCGCACGGGGGTTTTTCTGATGCCCCGATCCGGATCGTTGGCGGCGTGGTGCAAATGCCCTTGGTGTATGCCGCGGGAACGCTCGCGCTCATGATCGCCATGGTCATCGGAGCGTGGGCTCTCGGCTTCAAGCGGGGCGAACGGGATGCGACGGATCGGCAGCAGTTGCTCCAGACCGCTCTGGGGCCGGGCTCCCAGATCACCGAGCCCGATACCGACGCCAACCGAGGCGGGCCCCCGGTGACCGGTTCGCGGCAGGACACGCCCCAGCAGCCCCGCCAGAACAACTCCACCCCGACCGTCGGAGCCGCGACGTATCTGACCTCAACCGGCCCGACCCAAACAGAACCCCGCCAAGATCGCCATAATTACCTCCAGCTCGGCTCATCGATCCGGGCGGCCGAGATGCAGTCGATCATCGATTTGATGGTTTCTCGTGATCTTGGATGCTTCGGGGTCATTGATCCGGGCTCGCGGCGGCGCAACGATGGTCCTCTGTATGTGCTCTTTGCCAGCCGGGGATTCCCGAGCGGGCAGGCGGACAGCCCGGAGGCCCAGCGGTACCGAGACCAGGTGCTCGCCGCCGGGACAGCGTGGAAGCGGGCCGGCGGCGTCAAGGACTTCAACGACGCCGTGTGGGTCCTGTACAAGAAGTAGACCAAGCCCGTTTGCGAAGCGCAATCGGGAGCAGCAACCGGAGAGTGTGACTATGAGCCTCGATGCATCACTGAAGATCAAGGGCGGCCTCGCCGGCAAGCGTTCCGTGCTCACCCGCGCCGAACGCGTCGCCAAGCTGGCCGCCGACAAGAAGATCGACACCAAGAAGGACGGCGCCCTCGGCCTGCGCAAGACGCTCGCCAAGTAAGCCCCTCAGGGTCTGTGCGTTCTTGACGACCGCGCGTGGTGGTTCTGCACCGGGCGCGGTTGTTTGTGCGCGCAGCGCCCTCCGGCGGCCATATCGTTGGGCACATGGATATCCAACACCTCCTCTGTGACCGCACCCGCGACCTCAAGGTCTCCGGCATCCGCCGCATCCTCGAACTCGGCACCAAGCTCGACGACCCGATCAATCTCTCGATCGGGCAGCCGGACTTCCGCGTGCCCGACGCGATCAAGCAGGCCGCGATCGACGCGATCACCAACGACCGCAACGGCTACACCCTCACGCAGGGCATCCCCGAGCTGCGCTCGCGCATCGAGTCGCACCTGACGCACGACCTCGGCTGGTCGTTCGGCAACGACGGCGATCCGGAGGTCATGCTCACCAGCGGCACCTCGGGCGCGCTGGTGCTCGCGTTCCTCGCCCTGATGGGGCCGGGCGACGAGATCATCATCCCCGATCCCTACTTCGTCATGTACCCGCAGTTGGCGGCGATCTTCGGCGGCCGCGCGGTCCGGTGCGAGACCTACCCGGACTTCCGCATGACCGCCGAGCGTCTGGCCCCGCTCATCACCGAGCGCACCAAGGCCGTGCTGTTCAACTCACCGAGCAACCCGACCGGCGTGGTCTCGACCCGCCAGGAGTGCGAGGACATCCTCCGGCTCTGCCGCGAGCGGGGCGTGCTGCTCATCTCCGACGAGATCTACGACGCGTTCACCTTCTCCGACGGCCTGACCGACACGATGGCCAACGCACCGCACACGCCGGTGTGCCCCAGCCCCGCACGGCACGACCCGCGAGCCGGTGAGGACGTGCTGGTGATCCGCGGCTTTGGCAAGTCCTACGGCATCACGGGGTGGCGGATGGGCTACGCCGCGGGGCCCAAGGCCCTCATCGCCGAGATGTCCAAGGCCCAGATGTACACCTTCGTCTGCCCGCCGTCGATCGCGCAGTGGGGGTCTCTCGCGGCGATGGACGCGGACATTTCCGCGCACGTGGCCGAGTACGAATCCCGACGCGACATGGTCGTCGATGTGCTCGGGCGGGTCGCCAAGCTGCCGACACCGGGCGGGGCGTTCTACGCGTTTGTGGAGATCCCCGAGTCTCTCGGTCTCACAGGCACCGAGTTCTGCGAGCGGGCGATCGAGCGGAATGTGCTGACGATCCCCGGCGGCGTGTTCAGCGACAGAGACACCCACATCCGGCTCAGCTTCGCGACGCGGCGCGACAAGCTCGAGCAGGGGATCCACATCCTCGCGGAGATGCTGGAAGGCAAGTAGCGCGGGCGACCTATTCAGAACCGCAGTTGGAATCGTGCGAAGATCGAGTCGCCGCCGGCGTCCTCGGGCATCGCCCCGCCGAGCGGCGCCTGAAGCACCTCGTATCCGACGTGGAGCCCGGCGTAGGGCGTGAGCTTCCACCCGGCCTCCGCCGCGATCACGAACGCACGGTCGCGCTCGGTCCACATCCGTCGCGAGCCCACACCCGCCAGCGTCAGCCCCTGCGCGACTTCGAGTGAGAACATCTCCTTGCCGCCGGTGAGCGGGGTCAGCTGCGACGCCTCGACGCCGAACACCCCGCTTGTGCGCGCGGTGATGCGCCTGCCCCGCTCGCGGGGCGACGCGGCCATCTGCACGACTCCAGCGCCGGTCCAGTCCAATCGTTCGCCCGAGGGTTCGACGACCGTCGGGTCCTGAAGCACCCACGCCCGGGCCGTGAACACTTCGTCGGCGTCGAGCGGTTCATCTTCGTCTGACCCGATCAACCCGGCCGGAGCCATCTCGAGTTGGGTGGATGTCTCGGGCTCCTGTTCTTCTTCCGGTGCGCTTTCGGTCTCGGTTTTCGACGGGATCACCGTCAGCGTGAACCGGGCCTCAGCAGGCGTGAAGAGCATGTCCTCAATACGGATCTCCTCTTCGCCCTCGGACGCGGTCTCCTGCGCCGCAGCGTGCGCGCAAACAACCGCGACGAGCAATCCGGTCAGGATTGTCGTCGCGGTCAGAGGGTTTGGAGATCTACCGGGCATCCCACATCTCACGTCGGCGAACAGGGTACGGGCCGCTCAGAAAAGCGTACCGCCGACGGGGCTTGGGAGTTCCCGGCAAAGGAAATTGTCTGCTCAGTTGACGACGCCGGTCACACCCGCGCGGATCGCGATCCTGGCGAGCTCCACCCGGTTGGTGATTCCCAACTTGTTGCCGAGGCTCACGCGGTGCCATTCCACCGTCTTCGTGCTGCGTCCGAGCGTGGACGCGATGTTCGCCGTCGAGAGTCCGCGGCCGATGTGGAAGAGGACCTCACGCTCGCGTGCGGTCAGCTTGCCCAGCACGCCCTCGTCGTTGGTCTTGGCCTTCACGTACGTGACGCCCTGCGGGGCGGCCTCTTCGGACGCGATCGGGCGGAGCGTCTCGAGCACACGGTGCTCCTGCGCAGACTCGCCCCGCACAGGGCGGAGCGTGGCCCGCATCAGACGGCCGGCAATCATGCCGTCGATCACGACCGGCTGGCCGGTCTCGAGCACCTGCTTGGCGTGCGCCAGGTGCTCTTCGGCGATCTCGGCCTTCATGACGTCGTGCAGCGACTTGGCACCGAATGCTGTCGCGGTCTCGCCGGTCAGCATCGCGGACGCGTTCTGGTTGCCGAAGCTCACCTTGCCCTGGGCATCGAAGACGAGAACCGCGCTCCCGGAATCTGTCGCCAGAGCAGCCCAGAGAAAGTCGCCGCTCTTGGCGGCCACCGGGGCGTTCTTCATCTCGATCATGGCGACGTCCTGCACGGAATCAGGCATGGCTTCTCCTCTGCTGCAACGGTGTGACTCGGGTAAACACGGTCGGCGGACCAATCCGCGGCAGACCGTGAGTGAAGGGCTTTTCATGAACATCAAAGCGGGTCGCCCAAGTTGGTCAAGTGCTAATCCCAGATGGATGGAATAAACGGATTCTAGACGGGGTGTTTTGTTGGTGTATTTGCCCAATGTAGAGAGCAAAAATGTCATATTGAGCAGCAATACCCACCGCCACCGGGCGTTTCCACGCGAAGCCACGCGTGCCGCTGCACCGAGAGTGTTTCGGAATCTACCGAAGAAAGCGTGTTTGGCCCTGCGCCCAGAGTAGCCACGGCTTTTTCTCCCTCAAAACCTCCGCAGAGGCCCTGGGCGGCTGCGGCCCGGCCCCAGAGCACCCCTACGCGGACCGGCTCCAGGAACTGATACACCCGCACGAGGCCGTCACCACCCCGCCATTTTCCGCTCCCACCCGAGCCCCGACGCACCTGGCACCTCTCGATCCGCACCGGGAACCTCTGCTCGATCACCTCGACGTCGGTCAACGCCGTGTTTGTCATATGCGAATGGACCGCCGAGGCCCCCGCGAACCCCGGCCCGGCCCCGCAGCCGCCTCCCAGCGTCTCATAGACGCCGAAGCTGTCGTTGCCGAACACCACGTTGTTCATGGTCCCCTGGCTCTGCGCACACCTTCCCAGAGCTGTGAGCATGCTCTCGATCAGCAGCTGGCTGAGCTCCACGTTCCCCCCGGCGACCGCCGGAGAGGCCGCTGCGTCCTGCGAAAACTCCGGGCTCAGCATCCCCGGCGGGATGTGCAGCGTCACGGGCTCGAGCAGCCCCTCGTTCAGCGGCAGGTCTTCATCGACCAGGACTCGCAGCAGGTACACCACCGCGCTGGTCACGATCGCGGGTGTCGCGTTGAGACACCGGGCGTGCACCGGTCCGGTACCCACAAAGTCCACGGTCGCCCGGTCACCGGCGATGGTGATGCTGACCACGATCGGCCCGCCGCCGCGCACCGGCTCGCTGTGCCTGTAGACGCCGTCGGGGATCGCCAGGATCGCCTCCCGGGCACGCTCGGCAGCCCGCCTTCGGATCACCTCGCTCAGCCCGGCAAACGCTTCCGGGCCCATGGACTCGCCGAGGGTTCGCAGCGCGTCGGCGCCCGCCCACACCGCGTGCGCCGCGGCTGCGAGATCGCGGGCGTTGGTCGCCGGATCGCGGCTCGGGTAGGGGCCGGTGCCAAAGAGCGTGCGGGCCTCGTCCCAGTCGACCTCGTGCATCCGGCCCAGCCTGACGGGCCGGATGACCACGCCCTCCTCTGCGAGCGTGGACGCTTCCGGAGCCATCGATCCCGGCGCGATGCCGCCGATCTCGGCGTGGTGCGCGCGGGCCGCGGTGTAGCCGAGCAGCCGCCCCTTCGCATCATGCACGGGGTGGATCACGGTGACGTCCGGCAGGTGCGAGCCGCCGAAGGCCGGGTGGTTGGTGACGATGGTGCCGTGCTCGAGGTCGGGTCCGAGCAGGTCGCGGACTGCGCGCACGCAAACGCCCATCGAGCCCAGATGCACCGGCACGTGCGGGGCGTTGACGACGAGCCGCCCCTCGGCGTCGAGGATCGCGCAGGAGAAGTCGCGCCGCTGCTTCACGTTGGTCGAGACCGCTGCGCGGCAGAGCCGCTCGCCCATCTCCTCGGCGATCGCGGTGAGCTTGCCCGCCGCCAGCGCCGCCTCGACCGCCGGCGCCGCGTTGGTGTGTGCTGCGCTGTCCTCGGGCGCGGGGGCGCGGCGCGTCAGTACGATCGAGCCAGTCCCGTCCACGTTCGCGGCCCAACCGGGCTCGATGAAGACCGTCGAGTGCGCCTCGGTCAGCAGCGTCGGCCCCTCGACTGTCTGACCCGGCTGCAACGCGTCCCGTTCGACCGACGACGCCTCCGTCCACGACCCGGCGTAGACGCGGTGTGCACGCGGCCCCCCGGCGGTGCGGCTCTCCCGGCGCTCGTCTGTCGTGGGCGCGTGCCGATCGGACGTGGTTTGCTCTGTGTCAGCAAGCCTGACGGTGACCCGCGCCGAAACGACCTCGATCGAGGTATCGGACGGCAGATACCCGAACACCGTGCGACATCGTGATGCAAAGCGCGCCGCGACGTTTCCGAGCGCGTCGGAGTCCTCAGCGGCGATCTCGATGCTGTCGTCCTGTCCGACGAACCGGAGCTCGACTGTCCGTGAGACCTGCGGGGCGATGCCTTCGGAGGCCCGATCGGCGTGAAGGTCGCCCCGTGCCGTGGCCTCCAGTTCGGCGAGCGTCCCGCCGAGGGAGTCGGCCACATCGTCCAGCGGCCGCAGCACCTGCACATCGCGCGTTCGCTCGAGCCCCGCAACGCCGAGGCCTACGGCGCTGAGCAGCCCTGCGTCTTGGGGCACGATCGCTCGCGGCATTCCGAGCAGGTCGGCGATGGCGCAGGCGTGCTGCGGCCCCGCACCGCCGAAGGCCACCAGCGCGTGATCGGCCGGATCGTGACCGCGGCGCACCGTGATCCGCCGGATCGCCTCGGCCATCCGCTGATTGGCCAGATCCACAAACCCCGCCAGCAGCAAGTCGAGTGTGAGCCCCCCGATGCCCTGCGCGCTGGCGTCGGCCAGCACGGCCTCGGCCTGCGCGCGCGCGGCGTCTGCATCGAGCGGCACCGCGAAGCGCGAAACATCGACCCGGCCGAGCAGCAGGTTGCAGTCGGTGATGGTCAGAGGCCCTCCGCGCCCGTAGCACGCCGGACCGGGCTCGGCTCCCGCGCTCTGGGGGCCAACGCGCAGCTCGCCGTGCTCGACGCGGCAGATCGACCCGCCCCCGGCGGCGACGGTCTCGACCGCCACGCTCGGCGAGACGATCCGCGCGTCGCCCACGCGGGTCTGGTAGACGCGTTCGGGTGCGCCTGCGCACCGGGCGCAGTCGGTGCTGGTGCCGCCCATGTCGAAGCTCACGACGCGTTTGCACCCCGCGGCGCGCCCCGCCGCGGCCGCGCCGACGACCCCGCCGGCCGGTCCGGAGAGCAGGCTGTCCTTTGGCTCGAAGCTGTCGCGTTCGACCAGCCCGCCGCCGCTGGTCATCACGACCATCGACGATCGCGCGTCGAGCGGTGCCGCGACGCCGTCGAGGTATCGATCGATCACCGGCGAGAGAAAAGCGTTGACGACGGCGGTTTCGGCGCGGGCGAGCAGCCCGATCGCCGAACCCAGTTCGCTCGAGACCGAGACGTGGTCGAAGCCTTCTTCGAGGAGAATGTCGCGGACACGGTGCTCGTGCGCCGGCTCGCGCCACGCGTGGGCCAGCGCGATGGCCGCGATCCGCACGCCGGAGGCGAGCACCCGGCGAGCGTCTGTCCGGAGCGCGTCCACTTCCAGCGCGCGCACAACCGCGCCCGCGGCGTCCAGCCGCTCGGGCACCTCGACGACACACTCGTGCAGCGGGGCGGGGCGTTCGACCCGCAGCGTGAAGAGGTCCGGGCGGGTCTGGTCGCCGATGACCAGCAGGTCGGCGAACCCCTCGGTCACGAAAAACGCCACCGGTCCGCCCCGGCGTTCCAGCAGCGCGTTGGTGCCTCGCGTTGTGGCGAGCCGCAGGTGCATCGGCGGCAGCCGCTCGCCCGCCGGTGTTCCGGTCACCAAACGGGCTGCCAGCACCGGGGCTTCCTCACCGGTCGAGACCTCGACCGTGGCGCCCACGGCGAGGCCGGCGCAGCCCGAGGCCAGTTCGACCTCCCCGAGTCCGGCTCCGACGGACGCGGCGCGGACGATCCGCACGCCGTCGGCCCCTGTGCCCGGCGCGTCGGTCGGCGACAGCATCGCGCCGAGCGCGAAGGCCGGCCGCGCGAGCCAGCTGCCCTCGAGCACCAGCCGCGTGGGCGACGGCATCTCGCGGATAGTCGCCCGCACCGCACCGGTGCTCAGCACCTTGCCGCGATGGAGGGTGCCGTCGGGCGCGGCGGCGAGGCAGTCGGTGAAGGTGCCGCCGGTATCGACGCAGACGCGCCACCGCGGCTGGTTAGTGTGCTCGTTCGTGGTTGTGCGCGCATCGGTGGGCATTGGCGCGGTAGAGTACCGCCCCCATGTCCAGCGACGTTCTCATCCGCTGTCTCGCTGTTGCCGCCGGCGGCTCGCTGGGCTCGCTCGGGCGATATGGCTTGAGCCTGTGGGGCGCGACGCTCAATGCCCGCATCCCCTTCGGCACGCTCGCGGCCAACGCCCTGGGGTGCCTGGCGATGGGGGCGGTGATGCAGGTGGTCATCGTCCGGGCCTCGCTCCCGGAGACTTGGCGGCTGTTTCTGGCCGTGGGTTTGCTCGGGGGGCTCACCACGTTCTCGACTTTCAGCTACGAGTCGGTCACGCTCGCGCGGCAGGGGCACACGGGCAGCGCGGTGCTGTACGTCGTCGGCAGCCTGGTGATCGGTCTGGCGGGGGCGTTGCTGGGCTGGTGGCTCGCGTCGCTCGTGCCGACGCGGGCGTAGCGGCGGGCTCGGGCGGCAGCCCGGCGCGGGAGCCGGAGTTGCGGTAGGCTGCCGCGTTATGCCACCAGTCGCCAACCGCTCGCGTCTCTTCGCCGCCAGTTGTATCGCGCTCATTGTGACCGCCATGAGCTTCGCCATCCGGGGCGACATCATGGGGGATCTGGAGACGATCTTCGAGCTGTCGAAGGAGCAGGTCGGCTGGATCGCCGGCACCGCGTTCTGGGGCTTCACGCTCGCGATGGTCATCGGCGGCCCGCTCTGCGATGTGCTCGGCATGAAGCGGCTGGTGCTCTTCGCGTTTGTGGGGCACGCCGCGGGCATCCTGCTGACGATCTTCGCCAACGGGTTCGGCATGCTCTACGCCGGCACGCTGTGCATCGGCATCGCCAACGGCTTTGTCGAGGCGGCGTGCAACCCGCTCATCGCGACGGTCTATCCAGACAACAAGACGCACAAGCTCAACCAGTTCCACGTCTGGTTCCCTGGCGGCATCGTGATCGGCGGGCTCGCCGCGTTTGCGATTAGTCGGATGAACATGGGGGATGTTGCGTGGCAGGTCAAGATGGCCACCATGCTGCTGCCGATGCTTGTGTACGGCGGCCTGTTCTTCGGGCAGAAGTTCCCGGTGACCGAACGCGTGGCCAGCGGCGTCTCGATGAGCAGCATGTTCGCCGAGTGCCTCCGGCCGCTCTTTATCGTGATGGTGCTGTGCATGTTCCTGACAGCCTCGAGCGAGCTCGGCCCGGGGCAGTGGATCCCCAACATCCTGACCTTCTCGGCGGGGGTGTCGGGCATCCTGGTGCTCGTGTGGATCAACGGCCTGATGGCGGTGGGGCGGCAGTTCGCCGGCCCGATCGTCCACAAGCTCAAGCCCTCGGGCATGCTGTTCTTCTCGGCCATTCTCGCAGCCATCGGTCTGTTCCTGCTCAGCCGGGCGACGGGCGCAGTCCCGACCTTCGCGGCCGCGACGGTCTTCGCTGCGGGGGTCTGCTACTTCTGGCCCACCATGCTCGGCTTCGTCGCCGAGCGGATGCCCAAGACCGGCGCGCTCGGTCTCTCGATCATGGGCGGGGCGGGCATGCTGGCGGTCTCGTTCGTGCTGCCGCTGATGGGCAAGCTCTACGACACCAAGATCGACGAGGCGATCCCGGAGGGCTACACCCGCGAGCTGATCTCCGCTCCGGACGCCGACGCGGCGTCGGCGACGATCTGGAACCAGGTCCAGGCCGAGGGCGGTGCCGCGACGCTCGCGTTTGTCGCCGGGCTGCCGCTGGTGCTGATCGTGGTCTTCGGGTTGATCTACATGACCGACCGTGCCAAGGGCGGTTACAAGGCCGAGAAGCTGGCCCAGGCCCCGCAGGACGGGGCCGAGACTGGGGCGTCGGACGGGGCCGACGCGTAGCGGATCGCGGGCGTCGCTCCTATGGTGGGTTCTCAAGACCACCACGCACAGGGAGATAGACCGATGACCACCGCCACCTCCAAGGGCCTCGAGGGCATTATCGCCGGCGACACCCAGATCTGCTCGGTTGCGCAGGGCGACCTGATCTACCGCGGCTACGAGATCCACGATCTGGCCGCGAACGCGACGTTTGAGGAGGTCGCGCACCTGCTGCTCGTCGGCCACAAGCCGGACGCCAAAGAGCTCCAGTTCTTCCGCGATGAGCTGATCGCCAACCGCGCCCTGCCCACGCAGGTGATCGACTATCTCCGCGCCGCCAAGCCGATGCTCAAGGAGGGCACGTGCGTGCCGATGGACGCGCTGCGGACCGCGGTCTCGATCCTCGGCAACCTCGACAAGGACAGCCAGGACAACTCGCCTGAGGCCAACCTCCGCAAGGCCAAGCGGCTGACGGCCAAGATCCCCACGATCATCGGCCACATGCAGAACATCATCGACGGCAAGGAGCTCATCGCCCCCAACACCGGCGGCGATGCCAAGCTGAGCCACGCGGCCAACATGCTCTACCTCATGACCGGCGACAAGCCGTCCCCCGAGGCGACCAAGACCATCGACGTCTCGCTCACGCTCTACGCCGAGCACGACTACAACGCCAGCACGTTCACCTGCCGCGTGATCTGCGCGACGCTCAGCGACATGCACGGCGCTGTTACCGGCGGCATCGCGGCGCTCAAGGGCCCGCTCCACGGCGGGGCCAACGAGGCGGCGATGGACATGCTCGCCGAGATCCGCAAGGACATCGGCCCGGACAACGACCCGGCCAAGATCGAGGCGTGGATGCACCAGGCGTTCAAGGACAAGCGCAAGCTCATGGGCTTCGGCCACCGGGTCTACAAGAACGGCGACCACCGCGCTCCGATCCTCCACGCCCTCGGCCGCAAGACCGCCGAGCAGAAGGGGCCGGAGTTCGTCAAGCTGTTCGAGCTCGGCGAGAAGGTCCAGCAGATCATGCTGGATGAGAAGAACATTCACCCGAACGTCGACTTCCCCTGCGGCATGACGTACTACACGATGGGCATCCCCGTCCCGCAGTACACGCCGATCTTCGTCGCCGCTCGCGTCACCGGCTGGTGCGCTCACATCATGGAGCAGCACGCCAACAACCGGCTGATCCGCCCGATCGCGACCTACACCGGCCCCGCGCAGAAGAAGTGGAACGACTGACACCGGGGCCACCCGGGAACGCGGGCACGCCGCGCATCCGGGCCGGGAATGCGCGATGGCGTTCGCCGTTGATCCAGACCGACCGCTCGGGCGCGCGCTGCGGAGTGTGGGCAAGGCCCTCGCCGCCGCGGCCCGCGACGACCTCCTGCTCGTCGGCGAGGACCCCGTCGCGGCCGTACACGATGCGCGGCGCGAGATCCGCTCGGCACGCGCGGTGGTCAAGCTCGTCCGCGTCTCGGTGGGGCCGAAGGAGTACGCCCGGCAGAACGGCGCTCTCCGCCGAGCCGGACGGCAGCTCTCGTCGCACCGGGACGCCCACGTGCTCGGCAGCGCGTTCAACCGCTTGCTCGGTCACGACCCCTCGCTGGAAGATGAACACACCCCGCGGCTTCGAGCCCTGCTCACGGCGGTTGATGAGGGCTCAGGGCAGGCCCTGCAGATCGCGGCCGCCGCGGCCCTGGCGGAAGTCGACGCTTTCGACGAAGGCGTCGCCAAATGGCCCCGGAAGGGGCGGGTGGTCGAGATCAACGTCGCCACGGGCTTTGAGCAGACGCTCCGACGCGTGCGCCGTGCGACGGAATTCGCCGCGGACGAGCCGACCGCCGATGCCCTCCACACACTCCGCAAACGCGCCAAGGACGCGCGTGAGCAGTTCCGCACGCTCATGCCCCTGGCGTCGAAGCGGTACGGCAAGCTCGAGCGCCGGTACACAGCGCTCTGCAGCCTGCTCGGCGAGGGGTGCGATCAGGTCGTGCTCGCCCGGGCCTGCGAGCGGCTGGACACGCTGCACCCGGAGCTGGCCCAGACAATCGAACGCGTGCGTGAATCGGCGCTGGCCCGGTTTGAGCGCGTAGGCACAGCGGCCCTGGCCGAGGCCCGCACGCTCACCGAGCGATCGCCGCGCAAGATCGCGGGCCGGCTGCTGGAACGCTGATACCATGACCGCATGTCCATCCGCGTCAAGTTCCTGATCGTCGTGCTGATCGCGGTGCTGCTGCCCACCGCGTTCGCGGCGTTTATCAGCTTCCAGTCCACGATCCAGCTCGCCCGCGGCGTGGCCGCCGACCAGCGCGCGGCGCTCATGCGCGAGGCCGAGGGCGTGCTGCGCACCGTGATGGACAAGAACGTGGGCATCTTCCAGCAGGAGTCCTCCACATTCATTACCGCGGGGCTCGTCCAGGCGTCCGATGCTGCTCGATTGCTCGCCGACAGCCGCACGCCGTCCGCGCCCCGTTTCGAAGCGGAGGACTTTCGTGAGTCCGGCACTGCCCCGGGCTTGGGGCCCTCCAACACGCACATCGTTCTCAAGGAGGACGGCACCCGCGAACCCGCGAACGTGTCGTTCCGGGTGCCCGCGATCTATGTCGGCCCGACGGGATCGCAGGAGGATGCCGACCGGCTGGCCGGGCTCGCGACGACGTTCGGGGCGCTCTCTCCGATGATGTCGCGTTCGGGTTTCTGGCAGTTCATCACGCTCGACTCCGGCGTCCACGCGGTCTTTCCCGGTCACGGGCTGCTCCCCGACGGGTACGACCCGCTGCAGGACCCCGTGTACCAGCGAGCCCGCTCCCGCGTGGGGCAGGGCTTCGGCTCGCCGCCGAGCGTGGACCCTGCGACGGGGCAGACGCTGGTCGGGCTCATCCTTCCGGTGAAGGCTCCCGACGGTTCGATCGTCGGTATTTCGGGTGTGCTCTCTCGGGTCGACGCGATGCTCGACGGGCTGCGCTTCGGCACCGCGTGGGGAGATGCCGCGGAGAATCTGTTTCTCGTGGTCGAGCGCAACGAGCTGCGCGAGCCAACCCTCTACATCATCGCCAAGCAGTCCTACAGCGAGGCGCAGGACGCGAAGGGCTTCCTTGGTATCGAAGAGTTCACGACCGATGACCCGGCCGATGCGGCCGAGGTCATGGCGGCCCTGCAATCGGCCTCGACCGGCGCGCGGATCGTCTCGATCGACGGGCGGCCCACGCTCTGTTGCTACGCCGGGCTGCCCGGCGACAGCATCGGGCTGGTCACGCTCGTGCCCACGGCCAGCATCGGCGCAATCGCCGACGAGGCAGCGGCCAGGATCAGGAGCCGCGCCAAGAACCAGCTGATCGGCGTCCTCATCGGCATCGTGGTCTTCTCTGGCGCGATGCTGCTCGCGGCCTTCTCCGGCGCACGCGTGGTCACCCAGCCGATCGCCACGCTCGCCGCGGCCATGCGCCGCGTGGCCGGGGGCGATCTCGACGTCCGGGCCGAGGTGACCACCCGCGACGAGGTGGGAGAGCTCGCCGAGGTCTTCAACGGCATGGTGCCGCGGCTGCGCGACCACCTGCGCATCAGCCACTCGCTCGACCTCGCCCAGCAGGTCCAGCGCAAGCTCCTGCCCGCCGGGCCGCCGGATGTGCCTGGATTCGACATCGCCGCCCGCAGCTACTACTGCGACGAGACCGGCGGCGACTACTTCGACTTCATCGATTTCGACCAGCCCGGCCCGGGGCGGCTGACGATCGCGGTGGGGGACGTCACCGGCCACGGCATCGCCGCGGCCCTGCTGATGGCCACCGCCCGCGCGCTCATCCGCATGCGAACGGGCATGCCCGGCAAACTCGCCGAGAGCTTGGCAGATATCAACCGGCACCTCGCTGCGGACGCCGACACCGGCCGGTTCATGACGCTCATGGTCGTCGCGCTCGATCGCGCGGCCGGCTCCGCGCGGTGGGTCGGCGCGGGCCACGACCCGGTGCTGGTCTACGACGCCGAGACCGACACGTTCACCGAGTGGGCGGGCGAGGACATCCCGCTGGCGATCCAGGCCGACTGGACGTTCCGCGAGGTCACCACCGACACCCTGCGCCCCGGCATGGTCCTCTTCCTGGGCACCGACGGCATCTGGGAAACGCTCAACGCCTCCGAGGAGTTCTACGGCAAGACCCGCCTCCGCGAGTGCATCCGCGCCAACGCGGCCCGGCCGGCCAACGAGATCGCCGACGCCGTGGTCGCGGATGTCAACGCCTTCCGGGGCGAGCATCCCCAACTCGATGACATCACGCTGGTCGTGATCCGCGTTACCGAGACGGCATGAGGCGGTCGGCCTGGGTCGTGACCACCTCGGGCGCCGAGGCCTCGTCGGACGAGTCGGCGTCCGGCTCCAGCCCCAGCAGCCCGCGATAGATCGACTGCACCTCGGCCACATGCTGCGGATAGCTCCACAGCTCGCTCACCGCGTGGATCTCGCGCGGGCTGGGCAGCACCACCTCGCCCCGCACCACCCGCTCGATGCACGAGGCCAGGGCCTCATCGTCGCCGCCGGGGTGGAACAGGCCGTTGCCGAGCCCGCCGTTTGCCGCGGCCTCGGGCGAGCCGGGCTCGCAGATCCAGTCCACCGGCCCGCCGAGCCTCGACGAGAGGATGAACTTGCCCGCGTGCAGGTGCTCGAGCATGACCAGCGGCGAGTTCTCAAACCAGATGTGCGGCAGCACCGCGACGTCGTACTCGCCCGCGCCGGCGAGCAGCTGCACCGTGTCGTAGCCGCCGAGGAAGCTGACCTCGGGGAACCGGCTGAGCCGCTTGCGGTATCCCCAGTCGCCGCCGCCGGCGTGGATGATGAACTGGCAGGTCTGCCGCGTCTCGCGGTCGAGGCGTTCGATCGCACGGGCCATGACGCCGAAGCCCTTGTTGTTCCGCGTCGTGCCCCAGAAGGCCACGCGGAGCGGGCGCTTGGCGGTGGCCGGGTCCCACGGGCGCGAGTCGTAGTAAGGCGACCGCCGCGCCCGGCGGTGGATCTGGTCGAAGTGGGGCTGGCCGAGCCGCACGTGCCGCAGCTGCTCGGGCCGCACACCCATCGCCTCGTAGGCGCGGCACATGAACGCACTCGGCGGCGTCACCAGGCTCGCCCGGTTGAGCGCCTCGACGCCCGCCCGCCGCCGCTCGCCGTAAATGTTCACCACGCGCAGGTGAACGTCGCTTGTTTGCTCGAAGATCTCGTTCGCGTCGGCGGGGGCCTGCCCGAGCTCGTCGATCTTGTCCTTGGCGACGACCTCGAGCCCGAGTTCCACAGTGCCGGGGTGGTCGGCGCCGCCGGGGTCGAAGCCTCTGGCGGTCTCGGGGTCGGGCTTGACCTGATCCTCAGGCCGCGCGACACGTGCGGGCGAGCCGCTCAAGCGCTTCTTGGCCAGCTTCACGGTGTTGCGCATCGCGACGGTCAGCTCGGGCCCGACCGTCCGCTCGAACGCCTGCAGGATGGAGCGGTTGCGCCGGGCCCTGGCGGGGTCCGGCGCGGTCAGGCAGCCCTCGCACCGCTTGCCCCCGTCGTAGTCCAGGCAGCACTCCCGCTCGTTGTGCAGCAGATCGACCTGCGGGCAGCCGTAGTGGTAGTTGTGCGTGGTGATGACCACCGGAAGCCCGGCATCGCGCATCGCGCCGACCATGTCGAGCGCGAATCCTTCGAGCGAGTGCACGTGCACCACCTCGGCCCGCACCTCACGCAGCCACGCGAGCACCGCCGCATTGTCCTTCGGCGAAGAGATCTCCGCCTGCATGTTGCGGAAGTTGGTCGCCGCGGGGCTCAGGTTGCGGCTGTTAAACAGCGTGTAGCAGTCGATCTCGCGCCACACCTCGGTGCGCTTCACGTGTGGCCCGCGACGCACGGCCGAGTAGTGCATCCCCGAACGCAGGTAGCTGACCTTGTGCCCGCTGAGGGCCAGGCCCGTCGCGAGTTCCGAAGCGCTCAGGTTGTACCCCGATCCCTCCTTGGCCTGCGCCGAGAGCCTGGCCCACGCCAGGATCGCCACGCGCATCGGTCGGTCGGTTGTCGGCCAGCCGTCGGGCCTGACCAGGGGTGTCGTCGCGCCGTCACTCATACCGAGGCCGCCTCCTTCGGAAAACCGCCGTACTTCTCCGGAGAACGGAAAGGCTTGAGCGTTGTCACGTACCCCGCGCACCGCAGGCAGGTCAGCAGCCAGCGCCCGACAAACGCGATACGCGTCGTCGGCCGATCGCTCTCGATCTGGCACTTGGCGAGGTCCTTGGGGTCCATATGGACGTTGCGCTTCCCGAACAGGAGCGGGAAGTCGTTGAGCTGTTCGAACACCACCACCGCGTCGGGACGCTTGCCGAGCAGGTCGAGATTCCGACGGATGCGCGACTTCCAGTTTCCCGCGTAGATCACGCGCTCGACGCCCGCCGCGGGAGCGGCTTCGGCACCCGGCACGGTGTTCCGCACGATCTCGACAAACCGCGGCGAGGGCAGGCCCCGCTCCTCGGCGTGTGCGCGCAGACGCGACCGCACCTGCTCGGCCCACCCGAGAGAGCGGCCGTCGCCGCACAGCAGCGCCAGGCGGGCCCCGCTCCGGAACAGCCCGATGCGCTCGGCTGCGGGGCAGAGGTCTTCGACACTCGGCCCGATCGCCTCGAGCTTGCCGGTCTTGCCGACGCACACGTCGCGGGCCGTCCGCCGGATGATCTCGGCGTGAAACTGCCGGCGCATCACCATCGCGTAGAGCGAGTCTTTGAGCAACGACCGGAACCGCCTGCCGACCACCCTCCGCAGCTCGCCCGCCGGCAGCACCTTCTCCATCATCCAGATCACGTTCCGCTGGGCGTAGTAGAGCCGCGCCGGGGTCAGCTTGTAGTGCCACGGCGTGTGCAGCACCGTCGCGTCGAGGTTGAGCACGACCTTCCTGCCCGCCTTGGCAAACCGCAGGCACCAGTCCGCATCATCGCAGTAGATGAAGTACCGCCAGTCCCAGAAGCCGACCTCGCGCACCGCCGACCACCGCGCCAGCAGCGAGCAGGCGCTCACGACGTCGACCTCGCGCACGCCGGAATACTCGTGCTCGCCCTTCGGCCCGCCGACCTCTGCTGCCCAGTCGCGGTGCGACGCCTCGAGCCGGTGCCCCTTCGGCGGGTGATCGTCCATCAGCCCGGTCACCGGGTTGAAGTAGATCGTCGTCTCGATCGTCTCTTCGGGCTTGTCGATGTGCACCGTCCGCGTGCCGACCAGCCCGACGCTGGGGTCGCGCTCGGCCACGCTCACCAGCCGCTCGCACGTGGTTGCCGGCATGCGCACGTCGTCGTCGACCAGCCAGAGATAGTCCGGCCGCGCGTCCGATCCCGCGTCGTCCAGCACCCGCTCGACGAACGCCATATCAGTGTTGAACCCGCCGCACCCGCCGGCGTTCACCGTGTTCTTGACGATCGTCAGCGAGCGGAACCCGAGCGTGTTCCGGCCCTCGCGCTTCGCCGGCACCTGGAAGTTCGGCTTGTGCGCCTCGGGCGTCGGGTTGTCCACGATCCGCTCGGGCGCAAACCGCTCGAGCAGATACTCGGCCGTCCCGTCCGTCGAGGCGTTGTCGCACACCACCACGTCGAGATGATCGACCGGGAAGGTCTGCACCGACAGATCCTCGAGCACGCGGGCGATCATCTCCTTTCGGTTCCACGTCACCATCGCGACGGCGATGTTCGGCGTCCGCGTGCCGACCCGTTCGACCGACGCGGTCGCGTCGATCGCCACCGGGCGGGCCAGCCCGTCCACGGTGCTCGTGCTCGTCGTTGTCGTGCCGTTCGTTCGCGGCGTCTGCTCAGTCACGCGTTTACCCCCGTCCGGTCTGCGCCGCGCGCCGCCCCCGGCGACACCCGTGTCTCGATCACCGCTCCGCCGTCCGGCCCCGTCTCCCGCAGTGCCTGATACATCGATTCGATCTCCACCGCGTGCGCCGCCATCGACTTGCCCGGTCGCACGTTCGCCCGCATCCGGTCCAGCATCTCCGGCTCGCGCACCACCTCGGCCAGCCGCCGGGCCAGGTCAAACCGATCATTGCCCCGAAACAGCAGCCCGTTCACCCCGTGCGTGATCGAATCCGGAATGCCCCCGAGCTCGGCCCCCAACACCGGCACGCCGCAGGTCAGCGACTCAAACACCGTCTGCGGCCCGTTGTCCCACCACACGCTCGGCACCACCGTCAAATCCTTCCCGCCCAAGAACCACGGGATATCCGAGTAGTCGTACCCGTCGCCGAACACCAGCCCCGCCAGCCGCGGCGAGAGCCGCTCGAACCGCCACGACATCGAGCGGCCGTGCTGGGCGTGCACCGTCACGTGCAGCCGCCGCAGATACGCGGGGGTCAGCAGCTCCAACGCGTCGGCCAGCACGTGCAGGCCCTTGTAGTGGTTGTTGTACCCGAGGAAGATCAGCCGGATCGGCCTCGTCGGGTTCTCCGAGAAGGGCTCGGGCGCAAAGCACAACTCGCGGTTGGCCTCGACGACCTCGTTCATCCTCGACCCGATCGTCAGGACCTCCGCCCGCTCCTCATCAACTCCCATTGAGACGAACTTGTCGCGCACAAACCGTGACACCGCCAGCACCCGGTCGCACCCGTTCAGCATCGAGACCATCGCCGCCCGCCGCCGGCCGTACATGTTCAGGGCCGCGGGCGCGGGCTCGGGGGTGATGACGTTCAGCAGCGGCTTCCACGCCGGGTCATCGGGCGTCGGCACAAAGCCGTGCCGCTCCTTGTCGGTGATGCTGCGCGACTGGCCCCGGGTCTCCGAGGCCGGGTCCGAAGCGCGATCGGCGGAGACATCCTCGACGCGCTGCACCGGCGCACCGGGGCGTTCGATCGGCGCGACCTCCGGCGGCGGTGGGGGAGTCGGCCGCAACGGCTCGTGCCGGAGATAGCGTTTGATCTCCCGCAGCAGTTGCCTGGAGACCGGCGGCGGCGGTGCCGGCCGCGGCGGGCGCGGTTGGGCCTCCGGGTGCGCCTCCCGATACTTCTTGACGTACCGCTCCGCCCTCAGCAGCTTCTCGGCCTCCGGGTCAGAACGCTCGATGCATGTTGCGCAGTTCGCCCCACCGGCCGAATCGAAGCAGGGATTGGTGTGCCCCTGCATCAGATACACCTGCGGGCAGATCGTGTGGTAGTTGTGCAGGCTGTAGAGCAGCCGCGCCCCGGGCCAGTCGCCCTCGCCCGACCCCGCCGGACGCCCCGACGCCTCGACACAGCCCGCGCTGAATCCCTCGACGTTGTGCCAGTGCACCACGTCGGGCTCGAGCATCACGAACAACCGCCGGATGATCGCCTCGAGCTCGGGGCAGCTCGCCTCGCCCGCCGGATCGTCAAACTGCAGCAGCGAGGGTGCAACCACCGGCGAGTTGATGACCTCGAAGACCCGGATTCCCAGCCAGTCGTCGTGCCGGCGCACCTCGCACGCCCCGATGGTCCCCGGCTCGTCCCCCGGCGTGTAGGTCACGCCCGAGCACACGCTGATCACGTCGTGCCCGCGCTCGACAAGCGCAAGCCCGAGGGCCTGGCAATAGCCGTTCACACCGCCGCCGTAGGACGCGCCGTCCCAGATGTGAGCCCAGTTGACGAGCACAATCCGCATCGATCCGCCACTATAGCTAATCTCTGGGGAGATCCCGCACCCGCAATCGAGCGACGATTCTGCCAAACAACTGCCTGAGATCCGCCCCGCAAAGGACAGGAAACACCACCCCCATGATCCGCAAGCCCTGCGACAACTGCGACCGCATCATCGAAGTCGACGACGACATGGCCGGCCAGAAGGTCGAATGCGCCGCCTGCGGCGACATCAATGTCATGCCCGCCGCCCGAACCTCCGCCGCCGCCCAGCACCCCTCCAGCCGGGCCGACGGCCTCGGCCTCCCGCCCGACCACGGGCCCGAGCGGGAGGTCCTCAAGGTCCGCCCCGCCATGATCCGGGCCAAGCCGCAGCTGTTCCTGTTCTACACCCTCGTCCTCGTCGCCGGCCTGACCGGCATCGTCTGGAGCCAACTGAGCACCGGATCCACCCTCAAGACCACCGCCCTCATCGCCTCCGGATTCGCAGTGGTCGTCGTGCTCGGCCTGCTCGGGTTCTGGAAGCTCCAGACCCTCTCCGCAGCCCTGGAGATCACCAACAAGCGCACCGTCCACCGCCAGGGCCTTCTCAGTAAAGCCACCAGCGAGGTTGTGCACGACAACATCCGGAATGTCCAGGTCACCCAGACGTTCTGGCAGCGCCTCTGGAACGTCGGCACCCTCGGGCTCTCGAGCTCCGGCCAGGACGGCATCGAGATCGAGATCGCCGACATCCCCCGCCCCGAGCGTGTGCGCGAGATCATCGACGCCTACCGCCCGCTGGGCTAGCCGCCGGCCCGATGGCGGTTGTCCTCCCCCCCAACCGGATCATGGACCGGGCGCAGACCAAACGCCTACCCTCGTGTGTCCGTGAAAGTAGAGTTGTGTTCTGTCAATCCGCTACCTCGATCCAGACGAAGAGTCGTTCACCATGATCTGGATGGCCCGCATCAGACTCCGTGTGCTCGCGTTCGTCCTCGGCCTCGCGCTGACGGCGATCGGGCTCATCTCGCTGACAGCACTCCCGGCGCTCCCGGTCCTCGGCGTGGCGTTCGCCGCAGCGGCGGTGGGGGTCAACTCCCTCACCTCGCGCCTCAAGCAGCCGGTCTGCCACGGCTGCGGCACCCCGATCGGCGACGTCCCCCCCGGCCACTACGGCACGGCCTGCCCGCACTGCGGCTCGCTCACCCAGATCGGTGAGCACCCCGTGCTCGCCTCGGACTCCGCCGCCGACAACGACGACGAACTCGACGCCGACAACGACAAGACCGCCTGACGCAGCCGGGCTTTCGGGCCCGAGCCCCGGCGTCTCGCACGCAAAAACAAAGAAGGCCCCACGCCAGCGCGTGGGGCCTTTCTTGTTGGGTCATCGATCGACCGAGGCGATCAGTCCTTGTCGGCAAACTTCTCGACGAAGGCTTCCTGGCTGATCTCTTCGACCTTGGCTTCCTTCAGGATCGCGTCCAGCGTCTTGTGCTCGCGCACCTGCTGGAAGACGCTGGCGATCTGGTTGTTCTTGATCAACTCCTGACGCAGCTTCTCGGGACGCTCGCGACGCTGGGCCGCCATCTGGGCGATCCGGCCGTTGACGTCGCCCTCGGTCACCTGCACCTTGAGCTCCTCGGCGGCGCGATGCAGGATGAAGTAGAGCTTCAACTCGCTCACGGCCACGTCGTGGCTGGCGTTCCGCAGATCCGAGATCTGCTCCTCGATGTGCTGCGGCTCGATGCCGCGGTACATCAGGTCCATGCGCCGACGCTCGAGGTTCCGCGCCGCCTGGTTCTCGGCCATCTTCTCGGGCAGGTCCATCTCGGTGGAGTCCACCAGCGTGGTGGTCACCTGCTGGCGCATCATCTGCTGCTGCTCGGCCGCGATCTGGCTCTCCAGGCGCTTCTTGATCTCTTCCCTGAGCACATCCTCGCTCGGGAAACCGAAGCCCAGCGCCAGCGTCGCCGGCTCGGCGGGAACGATCCGGTCGATGCGCTCGACCGTGAAGGTCATCTTGAGGTCTGTGCCGCGAAGGCGCTCGATCTCGTGGTTCTGCGGCCCTTTGGCCTTGATCTCGACCACGTCGCCGGCCTTGGGCAGCCCGAGCTGCTTCTCGAGGTCATCGACCATGATCCCCAGGATCATGCCGCGGCCTTCCTTGTTCTTGGGCGGCGCCTGCACGACCGCGCCGTTGATGTTGTAGAACTCGGTCCCGTCGGGCAGTTCCATGCGGGCGATGCCAGTGAGGTAGTCGCCCGGCTCGCTGCTCTCGCGCTCCTCGAGCTGACCCTCGATGGTGCAGAGCCGCTCGAGCTCCGCCTCGACCGCCTCGTCCTTGACCTCGAGCTGCGGCTTGAAGACCTTGATGCCCTTGAGCTCGGGCAGCGCAAACTCCGGCAGCACCTCGACCTCGACCTCGAACTTCAGCGCCTTGCCCTCTTCCAGTTCGAGGTCCTCGAGGCCCTCGCTCGACGGCTCGCCCAGCACCTGCAGCTTGTGCTCCTCGACGGCGCGGTTGTAGGCCTCGGCGACCAGCTGGTTCTTGGTCTCGCCGCGGATCGACGACCCGAACCGCTTCTCGACAAGCCGACGCGGCACGCGCCCCTTGCGGAAGCCCGGCAGATCGGCCTCGACCATCAGCGTGTCCACCGAGTCCTTGATCTTGTTCGACACCACGCCGGCCGGCACCTCGATCGTGATCTTCTTGCGGCTCGGACCCACGTCCGACACGGTGACGTTGTTCTCAGCGACTGCAGACTCTGACATGGTCAAGACCTTTCCTGCGGAGCGTGCCCCGGGCCCGAGGAACACCCCCGGACCGACCAGCACGCGACCAAACGGTGGGAAGTCTAGCCCGCATCCGCCCCAAACCGGCCTTCTTCGGCCGGCCGCCGATTGACCCGACGCCCCGACCGCCGCATGATGTCCATGCCCACACTCGCCGGAGTGGCGGAATTGGCAGACGCAGTGGATTCAAAATCCACCGGGGTAAAACCCGTGGGGGTTCAAGTCCCCCCTCCGGTACTTTCGCTCGATTCGCTGAACATTCGGCGAATACTCTGGCCCCCGTTCCGATACACTCAAGAGTCATGCAGCGGGTCTTCCCCCTCATCTGGTTGCTCGTGCTGGGCCTGGCCGGGACGCACCTCGCGTCTGTGGTCGCCATGGGCACGCCCTGCTGCCAGGGTGAGGCGTCACAGTCCGATAACTGCTGCATGGTCGTAGAGGCGTCCTTGGATGCCCCCGGCGGTTCGGAGGATTCACGCTCCGACCACTCCTCCTGTTGTTCGGCCCCGACGACCGAATCCACGCCCGAGTCCCCGGACGACACGCCCCACGACCACGATCCCGAGCGGCACCCCTGCAAGTGCCCAGCCCAGTGCTGCGTCGTGAGCAAGGCCCCGGTGTCCTTCACGATGCTGCCCTCGTTCGATGCGTCCACCGGGCACGCCCCGCTGTTCGCCCACGAGTGGCGCGAGCCGCTGCCCAACCCCACGCTCGACCGTCTCAAGCGGCCCCCCAGAACCCGCGCGACCGCCTAACGCTACCGGTGCGCGCGCAGCGCACCGGCGTTTCGTCGCCCCGGTTCTGGAGCCTTTCCCATGCCATCCCCGCAGTCCCCCGATCAGCCTCCAAGGCGATCGCGCCTCGCCGTCATTCTCCCCGTTGCGGTCCTGCTCGCGACCGTGAGTGTCGCCGCGTGGTCCGCGTGGCCGACCTTCCGGCCCGTGCCCACGGTCTCCGTCGCGCAGGCGGTCTTTGACCGGGCCTCGCTCACCTCCGAAACGACCGAACAAGCCGCCCCCGACAGCCAACCCGCCGCCGGACGCGGCGTGACCGTCCAGGCCCCCGGTTGGCTGGAGGCCAATCCGTTCTTCGTCGCCGCCACGGCGCTCGCCGACGGCATCGTCGAGACCGTTGATGTCCTCGAGGGCGACACGGTCACCAGGGGCCAGCCCGTCGCGCACCTCGTGGCGGAAGACTCTGAACTCCGCCTCGCCGACGCCGCGGCCGCGCTGCAGGCGGCCGTCGCCAACGTCGCGTCTGCTCAGGCCGACCTCGCCGCCGCCCAGACCGACTGGGACCAGCCGGTCGAGCGCGAGCGCGCGGTCGCCACGATGAAAGCCGCGCTCGCCGAGGCCAGGGCCGAGCTCGCCCAGCTCCCCTCCCGCACCGAGGCCGCCTCGGCCATCCTCGCCCAGCTGCAGGAGGAGTACGAGCGGGTCGAGCAGTCGGTCGCCCGCGGTGCCGCAAGCGACATCGAGGCGTTCACGCTCCGCCAGCGCGTGGCCTCGCAGCGTGCAACGGTCAACTCGTTGCTGGCGACGCAGCCGATCCTCGAGGCCCGCGTCGACCGCTTCGCCGCCGAACTGCAGGCCGCCGAACGCAACCTCCAACTGCGCACCGACGAGCGTCGCCGGCTCGACGCCATGAAGGCCGCCGCCGCGAGCGCCGAGGCTGCCCTCAGCCGCGCCCGCGTCGCCCGCGACGAGGCCAAGCTCGAACTCGACCGCATGGTCGTCCGTGCGCCCATCGACGGCATCGTGCAGCGTCGGTTCAAAGTCCCCGGGGACAAGGTCATGCTCGGCATGGACTCCCCGCACTCCAGCCACATCGTCCACCTCTACGACCCGGCCAAGCTGCAGGTCCGGGTCGATGTCCCGCTGGCCGATGCCGCGCACCTCTTTGTCGGCCAGCGTTGCGAAGTCATCGTCGAGGTGCTGCCCGACACCACATTCGCAGGCGAGGTCACCATCGTCACCCACGAGGCCGACCTGCAGAAGAACACCCTGCAGGCCAAGGTCCGCGTGATCGACCCGTCACCCCTGCTCCGCCCCGAGATGCTGACGCGCGTGAAGTTTCTGCCGAGGGGCACGAACGCGGCGCGCCCCGACGCGCCGTCCGCGCCGGGCACCAGCGCCTCCACACGCCTGCTCGTACCCGAGCACGCCGTCCTTCAGCACGCCGGCACGCCGCACGTCATCACCGTGCGCAATCGCCAGGGCGACCGCGGCCGCACCGCGCGCACACCGGTCGAGGTCCTCTCGGCCGCCGACGGATGGGCCACCATCCTCGCCGCGCTCCAGCCCGGCGACCTGCTCGTGCTCGATGCCGGCGACCTCGCCGACGGCACCGCCGTCCGCTTCACCGCCGCCACCACGGAGGACCAGTCGTGAGACCAGCACCCAACACCCCGCCCACCGGGCGCGACACAGCCTCGGCTCTCATCGTCTGCCGCAACCTCACCCGCGAATACCGCAAGGGCGACAACATCATCCGCCCGCTCGACGGCCTCGATCTCGACGTGCCGCGTGGCGACTTCCTCGCCCTCATGGGCCCCAGCGGCAGCGGCAAGACCACGCTCCTCAACTGCATCGCCGGCATCGACTCGCCCACCGGCGGCACGCTCGTCATCGACGGCACCGACCTTGCCTCCCTCAGCCGCAACCAGCTCGCCGCCTGGCGGTCCAGCAACGTCGGCTACGTCTTCCAGCTCTACAACCTCGTCCCCGTCCTCACCGCATATGAAAACGTCGAGCTGCCGATGCTGCTCCATGCCATCACCAAACGCGAGCGGCACGAGCGCGTGATGCAGGCCCTCGAACGCGTCGGCATCGCCGACAGGCGTGACCACTTCCCCCGCCAGCTCTCCGGCGGGCAGGAGCAGCGCGTCGCCATCGCCCGCGCCATCGTCACCGACCCGGACATCCTGGTCGCCGACGAACCAACCGGCGACCTCGACAAGACCTCCGCCGACGCCATCATGCGGCTGCTCCAGCGGCTCAACCGCGACCTCGGCAAGACCATCATCATGGTCACCCACGACCCGCGCACCACCGACTTCGCCACCCGCACGCTCCACCTCGAGAAGGGCCGGCTCGCCGGCGCTCCCGACACCACCAACGCGAGCCCGAACACCTCGCCAGAGGAGGCTCTCACATGAACCCCACCCGCTTCGTCCCGTACATCACCAAGCAGATCGTCCGCCACCGAGTCCGCTCGGCGCTCACCGCCGCAGGCATCGCGGTCGCGATGTTCCTCTTCACCGCGGTGCAGGCAATGAACGCCGGCGTCACCCAGGCCACCCAGGCCAGCGCCAACGACACCACCCTCGTCGTCTACCGCAAGGACCGCTACTGCCCGGCAACCAGCGCCCTGCCCCAGGACTACCAGCGCCGCATCGAGTCGATCGAGGGCGTCACCGCCGCGATCCCCGTCAAGGTCGTCGTCTCCAACTGCCGCACCAGCCTCGACGTCGTCACCTTCCGCGGCGTGCCCAAGGACGCCTTCCTCCGCGAGCGGGGCGAAGCTCTCCGTCTGGTCTCCGGCTCGTTCGACGACTGGAAGCGCCGCACCGATGCCGCCTTGGTCGGAGAGTCCCTCGCCAACCGCCGCAACCTCAAGCCCGGCATGACTTTCGATGCCGCGGGCATCACCGCCTACATCGCCGGCGTCATCCGCTCCGACGACCCGCAGGACCTCAACACCGCCTATACCGCCCTCGAGTTCGTCCAGCTCGCCGGGCGAGACCAGCTCGGCATCGTCACCCAGTTCAACGTCAAGGTCGCCGACGCCTCGATGCTCGAGTCGATCTCCGCGCAGATCGACGAGACCTTCGTCAGCGCACAAGACCCCACCGCGACATTCCCCGAAAAAGCCTTCGTGATGCGCATCGCCGATGACATCATCGAGCTCGTCGGCTTCGCCCGCTGGCTCGGGCTCGGCTGCCTCGCCGCCGTGCTCGCCCTCGTCGCCAACGCCATCGTCCTCAGCGTCCAGAGCCGCATCGCCGAGCACGCCGTCCTCCAGACCCTCGGCTACTCAGGCCCGCTGGTCGCCATGCTCATCATTCTCGAAGGCGTCGCCCTCGCGCTCATCGGCGGACTCATCGGCGCCGCGGCCGCGTTCGGCGTCGCCCGCTTCGGCTCGTTCGCCCTCTCTGTCGAGGGCATCACCATCCCCGTTGTCGCCTCGTGGCAACTCCTGGTCACCGGCCTGCTCGTCTGCGGCACGATCGGCATCGTCGCCGGCCTCGTCCCCGCATGGCAGGCCTCACGCCGCGAGATCGCCGCCTGCTTCCGCGCCGCCTGATCGACACCGCAACCTCACCGAGATACCCGTGCGACAACTCCCTTTCCAATACGCCGTCCGCAACCTCGGCCGAAGCCGGGTCCGCCTCGGCGCGTCCCTGCTCGGCTCGTCGCTGGTCGTGCTGCTCGTGCTCGCGTCGGGCGGCTTCGTCCGAGGGATGCAGCTCTCCCTCACCAGTCACGCCGGCCTCCACGAAAACATCATGATCCTCAGCACCGGCAGCGAGGAGGGCGTCGAGCGCTCACAGATCGACGCCGGCGTTGCCGGACACGCCGCCGCGAGCGTCCCCGGCCTAATGCAACAGGCGGGCGTCATCTACGCCTCGCCCGAGATCCACGCCGCGCTCCCCGTCCGCGAGTCCGCGACCAGCACCAAAGACCTCTCGGCCGTCATGCGGGGTGTCCGCCCCGTCGCGCTGCTCGTGCATCCGGAGGTTGAGATCGTCGAGGGCCGCCCGCCCCGACCCGGCGAGGACGAGCTGATGGTGGGGGACCTCGCCGCCACCCGCCTCGGCGTGCCCGACAGCCGCCTCGCGATCGGCAAGACGCTCTACTTCGACGACCGCGACTGGACCATCGTCGGCCGCTTCCGCGCGCCCAACACCGTCATGGACGCCGAGATCTGGCTGCCCGTCACCGACCTGCAGATCGCCACCAACCGCGAGACGACACTCTCCTGTGTCATCGTCACGCTCGACACCGCGAGCTTCGTCGATGTCGACGTCTTCGCCAAGACCCGCCTCGACCTCGAGATCACCGCGCTGCGCGAACGCGACTACTACTCCTCGATCGCCGCGTTCTACTCACCCATCCGCATCATGGTCCTCGTCACCGCGGCCCTCATCGCCACCGGCGGCATCCTCGGCGGCCTCAATACCATGTACGCCGCGTTCGCCGCCCGCGTCCGCGAAGTCGGCACCCTGCAGTCGCTCGGCTTCACCCGCGTGGCCATTCTGACCAGCCTCACCGAAGAGTCGGTCTTCGCCGCGGCGTGCGGCGCGCTGATCGGCGTCGTCGCCGGTCTGGCGTTCATCGACGGCCTCGCCGTCCGTTTCTCGATGGGAGCCTTCGCCATCGTCATCGACCCGCCGGTCGTGCTCGCGGGGCTGCTCGCCGGGCTCGTCGTCGGGTGCATCGGGGCCATCCCGCCCGCCGTCCGCTGTCTGCGCCTGCCCATCACCGAGGCGCTCAAATCGCACTGAAACCACGCGCCGCAGCGTGCTTATCCGTTACCATCCGTTTCCATCAGAAGGAGTCCACCATGCATCGCAAGCCCACCATCAAGACCCTCACGCTGTTCACCGCCGCCTCGTGCGCCCTCACGCTCATGACCGTTGCCGGGTGCAGCAAGTCTGACGACACCAGCACCGGCAAGGCCAACACCACCTCCACCAAGGCCGCGTGGGTCCTCACCGGCGCACCCTCCGGCGAGGCGGTCTCCGTTGCCGAGGCCAAGGCCTCCGCCGCCGAGGGCGACGCCATCACCATCCGCGCGCGCATCGGCGGCCGCTCCAAGCCCATCACCTCCGACAGCCCTGTGTTTCTTGTGATGGACATGGAGGTCCCCAGCTGCGCCGACATGGGCGAAGACGACCACTGCGCAACCCCGTGGGACTACTGCTGCGAAACGCAGGAAAGCCTCACCGCCAACAGCGCGACGATCCAGATCGTCGGGGCCGACGGCTCGACCATCGAGACCGATCCCATCGCCGCGGGCCTCAATCCCCTCGACGAGGTGATCGTCGTCGGCACCGTCGGCCCTCGCCCGAACAACGACGTGCTCACGATCCGCGCCACCGGCATCCACCGCGTCGGCGGCTAACGGCAGCTCGTGTGGCATGCCCACGCTTCGTGGGCATGGTGCTCGGCAGCATATTGAGGTCTGGGAACATGCTCACGAAGCGTGAGCATGCCACACACGAAGTTCACGGCGTGGGGCGTCACCGGTCAGGCTCTTCCCGGAAGGCGTGCCCGGTGCCTACCCCACCCGCGACTTGGCGTACATCCCTCCGATACACACCGCCGCCACGCCCCAGATCACCAGCATCGAGTGCGCCACCATCGGCAGCACACCCAGCACCGCGCCCACCGCCAGGCAATCCAGCCGCTGCTGCTTCTTGCCGAAGATGAACATGCCCATGCCGATGGCCCCAAGAACGAGCCCCGAGAACAACACCGCGGGATTATCGAGATTCATGGAAGTGGCCTCCGAAACGGCGCATCGGCCAGCGTGAGGCACCAGTCGCACTCACCTGCGCCTGCGAGCCTCCGCCCCACCGGTCTGGCCGGGCTGGGGTCTCTGGCCCCGACCTTCTCGCGCGTCTTCGGACGCTCAGGCCCGGCGCTTCGACCCGGCGGCCTACCCCGCCGTCCCCCGCCCGAGTACCCCGAACTCGTGCCGCAGCACGACCCGATCGTCCCGCCACGCCGCCCCGCACTCCGGGCACACGACGATCCCGCCCTCGCCGTAGTGCCCCCGCAGGCTGTAGGCACACGCCGCGCACAGCCCGTTGTGCAGCAGGATGTCCGCGACATCCCGTGCCGCCCGCCGCAGCCGCCGCCTCCGCGCCACCAACACCAGCACCGCCGTCGCCGCCACCCACACCACAAACACCAGCGCCGAGGGCGTCCGCGGCCCCATCGCCCCCAGCATGACCAGATGCATCACGTTCGCCCCGATCACCCCGACAAACCCCAGCACCAACTCCGCCGTCGGCATCCCCAACGCCTCACCCGCCGCGTCCGCGTTGGCCACGATCTCGGCGTAGACCGGGTCGGACATGCGGTCGTCAGACCGCAGCGAGCTCCGCCGCACGACCCCGCGAGCCTCACCCGAGTCATCGACGATGGTTGGACCGGTGAGCCGCGCCATCAGCGCCGTGTCTCCCCGGCACCGGCCGAGTCACGCCACCCCGCCCCGCACTCGCCACACTCCACCAGGCCGTCCGCCCCGCGCGCAGCGTCCAGATCAAACCCGCAAGACGGGCACATCGAATGCCGGAGCATCGCCTCCCTCACGCGCGGCGCCGTAAAGCCCATGTTGCCCCGCACGATCATCATCGGCATGGACACCGTCACCCACACCATGAAGAGCCCCAGCAGCGCGCTCAGAGCCGGTGATCCGGACGCCACGCCCGACTTCAGCACCGAGACGGACACCGCCGTGTACACGAGGCCGAAGAAGACCGCAACGAGCCACCGCCCGACGCGTTGCTCCCGCCCGATCTCGCGTCTGGCCGCGAGCAGCCGTTCACGCCGTTCACCCGTCGCAACCCGGATCTGCTGCCGGAGCCGGCCGCTGACGATCGGCCGCGTCTGGTCCCGGTCGTCGGTGATCCGTGTCGGCCCCCACGCGTCGATCCCGCCGATTGATCGCCACCAGCGCTTCTGACGCTCGATCTCTGTTTCGGCTCGCACAACGAACTCGTGGCGTCGCACGATCCGTGACGCAGACCACCCGCCCCCGCACTCCGGGCACCCCACCAGCCCGCCTTCTTCCGGCTGGGCCGCGAGGTTGTAGAGGCACCCCGGGCAGAGCCCGTCGGCCAGCAGGATGTCGGCGATCCGCTGCGCCACCCGCCCCCGATTCCGCCGCGAGCGCCACGCTCCGAAGATCGCCAGCGGGACCATCCAGAGCAGCATCGCAAACCAGAACGGGACGTTGGGCTTGGTGATGACGTACAGGACCAACCCGACAGCCGGCACGAGCGCCGCCGCCGCCAACACCGTCTTTGAGCTCGTTGCCGCGATCCACGCCCGCCCGCACCGATCGGTCATCGACGCAAACGCCGCGTCCACCCGCCGCTCGTCGGCGTGCAGTTCCGCCACCGGCACGACCTCACACGGCCGCCCTGCATCGTCTCGAACCACATCCCGGGGCCTCAAGAGGCTCATCATGTACCCGCCCCCTCATCACGCAAGATCTTCCAAGCCGCCCCACACTCCGGGCAGACGGTACACGCATCAGCTTCAGTTTTCACATCCTCCAGATCCGCAAAGCACGCGGGACACACTCGGTGTTGCACGAGACGCCTTTGTGCCTTTGGCATTTCGTTCCACCGATCCCCGCGAAGCATCGACCGGGCAAAGTGCGCATACCACGCAGCCTTTGCGACGATGAAACCGAGGCCTGCCGCTGCCACGACATAGACCCACACTGGAGGCGGGGCCAGAATGCCGGAACGATCAAAGAGGATCTGGTACGCCATCCGAATCCCGAGTATCAGCATCATGAGGAATGTCAAAGCAACGAGCAAACAGACAGCTCCATAACAACGCTGAGCGGTGCGTGTCACATCTCGCGCCTCGGAGATCGCCAACCGCATCCGCTCACGGTGCTCCGCTGACCAAGGCAAGGCGAGAAGATCCGCCTCCGGGATCCGCATGGTGGCGTGTGTCTCCCGACGATCATCCCGGAGCACTCCGTATGCCATGCGCCGCCAAATCCCCCGCCGCATCGCAAAATGCAAGAACGGGGTTGGAAGTCCATAGCGAGCGTTGGCGTGCTTCCAGGCCCCGCCGCACTCCGGGCATACTGTGCATCCGTCGCACTCTGCCTGAAGTTCGGCGATGCTGTAGGCGCAGGTCGGGCAGATGCCCGCGCCCGCAAGCTGCGTCGCGACGCGCCGGCAACGCCGCGTCGTGCCAGAGCGAACCCACAACCGATTCAATACGAAGAGCCCGATCAGGAGCAACACGAAGGTCGTGACGGCGACGCCAGCCGAGGCATCGGTCTCGTCAAGAACCGAAAGCGCGAGCCAAAGGAGCACCGAAGCAACAAGCAGACGAAGCCCGAAGGTCCCCGCCCCGAGTTCGGTTCGTGCCCACGCCAGCCTCCATGCTGTTACCCCCTCGACGGCAGTGGAGGAGGCCTTGACCAACAGGGGATCGAGCACCGCCACCCGACGGCCGCGATCATCTGGAATCCGACGCATGAGGCGATCGTCGCGCCACCGCTGCCGGAGGGTGCGGCGTGTCCTCGATCCTGGCCGGGCCCGGTCACTCATCTTCGCGTGGTCTCACTTCAGAGCAGGCATCTCAGTCACGCTTCCCACGACTGCGAGTCTACAATCCCCTTCGCACCCCCGGAGACACCCCCATGCCCCTCAACCACTACACCACCCTCGGCCGCTCAGGCCTCCGCGTCAGCCCCTTCTGCCTCGGCAGCATGACCTTCGGCGACGAGTGGGGCTGGGGCTCCTCGGTCGAAGACTCGCAGGCCATCATCGACGCCTACATCGACGCCGGCGGCAACTTTCTCGACACCGCCAACATCTACACCAAGGGCCACTCCGAGAAGATCATCGGCGACCACGTCGGCAAACACCCCGCCCGCCGCGACCGCCTCGTCCTCGCCACCAAGTTCCTCAGCAACATGTTCCCCGGCGACCCCAACGGCGGCGGCGCCCACCGCAAGTCCATGATCGCAGCCTGCGAAGAGTCCCTCCGCCGCCTCCAGACCGACTACATCGACCTCTACTGGATGCACTTCTGGGACCACCTCACCCCCATCGACGAGACCATGCGCGCACTGGACGACCTCGTCACCAGCGGCAAGGTCCGCTACATCGGCCTCTCCGACACCCCCGCGTGGAAGTGCGCACAGGCCCAGACCCTCGCCAGCTTCCGCGGCTACGCCCCCATCATCGCCCTGCAGATCGAGTACTCCCTCGCCGAACGCACCGTCGAGAACGAGCTGCTGCCCATGGCCCGCGAACTCGGCATGGGCGTCACGCCGTGGTCGCCCCTCAAGAGCGGTGTCCTCACCGGCAAGTACACCCGCGCCAACAAGGATTCCATCGAGCCCGGCCGCGGCGAGTGGGTCAAGAACCACCTCACCGACCACAACCTCAACATCGTTGACACCCTCCTCAAGGTCGCCGGCGATGTCAACGCCACCCCCGCGCAGGTCGCCCTCGCCTGGGTCCAGCAGCGCTGCGGCGTCGCCAGCACCATCATCGGTGCCCGCACCATGGACCAGCTCACCGACAACATCAAGGCCCTCGACGTCCAGCTCTCCGCCCTCCACCTCGAGGCACTCGACGACGCCAGCGCCACCCCGCCCATCTTCCCCCAGAGCTTCCTGCCGTTCACGCGGCACAACGTGCAGGGCGGCACCACGATCAACGGCGTCGGGACCGAGGTCTCGCCGCTCCTGCCGCAGACCGACGACGAACGCTGGTAAGCCCCGGCGGTCGCTCGCGGGCGGGCCGCGCCGCCGACGGGCACACCGTCTCCCTGCTAGCCTTGCCGCATGGCTATCCCCATGCAGCAGAAGATCCAGCGCGTCCAGGCCGCACAGCGGATGGAGGCCGCCCACAACCCCGAGGGCGCGGTCAAGCTCTACCGCGAACTGATCGCCCAGGACCCCAACGACCCCGGGCTCCACTACCACCTCGCCCACACCCTCGTCGGCATGCTCGAATTCGGCCCCGCGATGCAGTCGATCCGCAACGCCATCCGCCTCAACGACAAAGTCCCCGATTTCTTCGCCCTCCAGGCCATCATCTACCGCGCGTCCAACCGCCTCGACGACGCCCGCGCCGCCGCCGAACGCGGCGTCGCCCTCGACCCCAACAACATCTCCAGCCTCGAGATCCTCGGAGACATCTACCACGTCCGGGGCGACATCGAAGAGGGCCTCGCCCTCATGCAGCCGCTCTACGACCAGGGCTGCGCCAACCCCCAGTTCCTCGTCGTCTACGCCCAGCTCCTCTCGGCCGGCGACCGGAGCGAGGAGGCCCGCGCCGTCCTCGAACGCGCCGTCGCCCAGCCCGACATCAACAGCCGCGCCGCCTCCTGGGCACACCTCCACCTCGGCAGCGTCGCCGAAAAGCTCAAGGACTACGAGACCGCCTGGAAGCACATCGTCATCGGCAACCAGCACCGCGGCACGGTCTTCAACCCCCAGCTCCACGACGCCGCCATCACCGACACCATGGCCGTCTGGAGCAAGGAACGCCTCGCCAGGCTCCCCCGCGCCAAGGGCAAGAAGTCCGAGCAACTGGTCTTCATCGTCGGCATGCCCCGCTCGGGCACGTCGCTGGTCGAGCAGATCATCGCCTCCCACCCCGACGTCTACGGCGGTGGCGAGCTCAACTTCGTCAACAACGCCGCCCGCGATCTCGTCGTGCCCACGCTCAAAGAGCCCACGGTCCTCGCCCGCGTTGAGGCGATCACACAGGCCACGATCGACCGCGTGGCCCAGAAGACCCAGAAGCTGATCACCGCCCCGGCCCCCCGCGCCAAGCGATTCTCCGACAAGCTGCCGCAGAACTTCCTCTACCTCGGCGTCATCCAGCTCCTCTTCTCCGAAGCCCGCGTCATCCAGTGCATCCGCGACCCGCGCGACGTCTGCCTCTCCTGCCACACCAAGCTCTTCGGCGGCTCCAACAGCCAGCCCTTCTCCGGCGACCTCACCCACCTCGGCCGCTACTTCCGCGCACACGAACGCCTCATGGCCCACTGGCACCGCACGCTCGATCTCCCCATCTTCAAGGCTTACTACGAAGAGGGCGTGCAGGACATCGAGAAGTACGCCCGCAGCCTCATCGACTTCATCGGCCTGGAATGGAACGACGCGTGCCTCCGCTTCTGGGAGACCAAGCGCGACGTGATCACCGCGAGCACCGACCAGGTCCGCCGCCCGACCTACACCTCGTCTATTGGCCGCTGGCGCAAGTTCACGCCCCACCTCGGCCCGCTCTTCGATTCACTCCAGCTCGGCCCCGACGACCCCTGGCCCCGCCCAGAGCCGAGTGCGTAAGCACGCGGAAGGAGCCCAGGCATTGCAGATGCATGTGACCCACCCGGCAAGTTTCGTTCTACGCTCCGTCGCCTCTCCGCACGCGAATGATCAGGGAATCTGCTCGACCCCCTCCCATCGCACACCCCCTCCGCGAGGTCACCCTCGCGGCTCCGACAGAGCCGAGTGCGTAAGCACGCGGAAGGAGCTCGACACTCCCCGCCCCGTGCCGACTGTCAACCACATCGCACTCCCCGCAACGTCCTGATCCCCACCCCATGCCCATCCCCCCGCAACAAAAGCTCCAGCGCGTCCAGGCCGCCCTCCGCATGGAGGCCGCCAACAACCACGAAGGCGCAATCCGCACCTACCGCGAGCTCATCGCTCAAGACCCCGCCGACCCCCGCCTGCACTACCACCTCGCCCTCGCCCTCCACGCCACGCTCGACTTCTCCCCCGCGCTCCAGGCCGCCCGCGCCGCCATCCGCCTCAACGACACAATCCCCGAGCTCTTCGCCCTCCAGGCGCTTATCTACCGAGGCCTCAACCGCCTCGACGACGCCCGCGCCGCCGCCGAACGAGGCCTCGCCCTCGACCCCAACAACATCGCCAGCGCCAAGCTCGTCGGCGACATCTGCTTCCTGCGGGGCGACATCGACGAGGGCCTCGCCCGGCTCAAACCGCTCATCGACCGAGGCTGCGACCACCCGCAGATCCTCGTCGTCTACGCCCAACTCCTCAGCGCCAACAACAAGCCCGAAGCAGCCCGCAACATCCTCGAGCGCGCGCTCACCAAACCCGGGATCACCCCGCAGTCCGCCGCCCCCGTCCACCTCCACCTCGGCGCCGTCGCCGAGAAGCTCAAGGACTACGAGGCCGCGTGGCAGCAATTCGCGACCGGCAACCGCCTCCGCAACTCCGTCTTCCGTCCCGCCGAGCACGACGCCGCGATCACCGACATCATGACCGTCTGGAGCAAGGAGCGCCTCGCCAGGCTCCCCCGCGCCAAGGGCAAAAAGTCCGAGCAACTCGTCTTCATCGTCGGCATGCCCCGCTCGGGCACCTCTCTGGTCGAGCAGATCATCGCCTCCCACCCCGACGTCTACGGCGGCGGCGAGCTCAACGTCGTCACGGGTGTCGCCCGCGAACTCCTCCTCCCCACGCCCGACCACCCCAACACCCTCGCCCGCGCCGACGCCCTCACCCAGCCCATCATCGACCGCGCATCGCAGCACGCCCAGAAGCTCATCACCGCCCCCGCCCCCCGCGCCAAACGCTTCTCCGACAAGCTGCCGCAGAACTTCCTGCACCTCGGCCTCATCCAGACACTCTTCCCTCACGCCCGCGTCATCCAGTGCGTTCGCGACCCCCGCGACGTCTGCCTCTCCTGCTTCACCAAATACTTCGGCGGCGCCAACAGCCAGCCCTTCTCCGGCGACCTCACCCACCTCGGCCGCTACTTCCGCGCCCACGAACGCCTGATGGCCCACTGGCACAACACCCTCGACCTGCCCATCTTCAAAGCCAGCTACGAGGAGGGTGTCGAGGACATCGAGAACTACGCGCGCGCACTCATCGACTTCCTCGGCCTCGAGTGGAACGACGCGTGCCTCCGCTTCTGGGAGACCAAGCGCGACGTGATCACCGCCAGCACCGACCAGGTCCGCCGCCCGACCTACACCTCGTCGGTCGGGCGCTGGCGCAACTTCACGCCCCACCTCGGCCCGCTCTTCGAATCACTCCAGCTCGGCCCAAACGACCCCTGGCCCCCAAAAGAGCCGCGGGCGTAAGCACGCGGAAGAGGTCCTGACGTTCCCCCGCGCCGCCCACCCCCTTCCGCAAGATCACCCTCGCAACTCCGTCAGACCCGCGGGCGTAAGCACGCGGAAGAGGTCTTAGCGTTCCACCGCGCCGCCCGCCCCCTTCCGCGAGGTCACCCTCGCGGCTCCGTTAAACAAGAGCCGAGTGCGTAAGCACGCGGAAGGGGTCTTCGCGTTCCACCGCGCCGCCCGCCCCCTTCCGCGAGGTCACCCTCGCGGCTCCGTTAAACAAGAGCCGAGTGCGTAAGCACGCGGAAGAAGCGCCGCACCTCCGCCCCCCATCACCCCCGCAACGCCCGCATCCCCCGCCTCTCCCGCTCCTCATTTAGCTTCACAAGCGCTGGCGCATGGTCCGCCAGCATCCGCACCAACTGCGTCTGCGAGCAGCACAACCGCACCGACGCCCGCTTGGTGTCCCACCCGCACGCCGCGATCACGTCCAGCGCCTCGGCCACCATCGTCGCGTGATCCCGGTGCTGGGCCGAGCAGACGATCCGCCCGCTCTTGCCGCACCGCCGCGCCCACAGCTCCGTGCGCGCCTCGCCCGCCGGCACACCCGTGCGGAACTCCACCGCCAGCACGTACCGCATCCGCCCGACCGCGACCTGCTTGTTCGTCTCCGCGCTCCGCCGCTCGCCCGCACGAGAGACCAGACCCGTCGGCCGGTGGTTGAGCACCACCTCCGTCGCCACGCGGTTGCGGTGCTGCCCGCCCGGCCCGCTGGTCCGCCCGCGCACCAGCTCGCACTGGCCGAGCAACTCCACATCCTCCAGCCCCGCCGGGTGGAGACTCTCCCGCCAGCCCGCCCCGTCGCCAGAACCCGCGCCGCTGCGTGTCATTCGTCGCCCATCATCCCGGCCGCCGCGACCCGCTCGGCGATCTCGTCCGCCGACATCGTCCACAGCCGCTCGACCATCGCCAGCCCCTCCGGGTCTACCGCCGCCAACTGCTTCCGCGTGTACGGCGCAAAGTCGTTGAGCGCAAAGTACGCCTCGGTCAGCTCCGCGAAATACTCGTGGTGATTCGTCGCCGCGTACGCGCGAACGGTTGTGTCTCCCTCGACACTGTTCCGCGCGACCTCGTCGTACAGCCCCGCCTCCATCGCCGCCTCGTACGCCCCGACCAGCTCCGGCAGATTCGGCCCGATCATCCGGTGGTACGCGTGCGCAAGCTCGTGCAGCACCATGTACGGCTGCGTCCGACGCCAATTCACAAAGTCATCCGGGTTCAGGATCTCCACCCCGCCCGCCTTCTCTCGCGGCAAGCCCACCGACTCCAGCCAGTCCGCCGACCAGTGGCAGCACATCCCCCGCCCGCTCATCCCGCCGTTGGTCGCCCCCCGCAGCTCGATCCAGATCGTCGTCCGACGCACCGCCGCCAGCGCCGCCTCCGGCAACAGATGCACCACCTCGTCCAGATCCGCCTCGAGCTGCAACAACACCCGATCCAGCAACGCCGGCCGCTCGGCCACAAACTCGCGGCTCACCATCAGCCCAAACCCGAGCAACTCCCGCGATTCATACCGCTCCGCCAGCGAGACCGCGCCATCGCCCGCACCACGTTCCGGCACCGCCCCCGCATCACCCTCCGTCGGCACCGCCTGCCCGAAGGCACCGGCACACACAGTCAGCAACACACACAGTGGGGGGGTCATCCGCTTCATGTCCGCAGCCTAGCACGCCGTCGTCGGCACCGGCGCCAGCGTCATGTCAGAGACCCGCCCGGCACGCAGCAATTCGTGTCCCAGCCCCGCGATCATCGCCGCGTTGTCCACGCACAACGCCATCGGCGGCAGGACCACCGGCACACCCCGCTCCTCACCCATCGCCACCAGCCGCGCGCGCAAGAGCGAGTTCGCCGTCACCCCGCCCCCCGTCAGCACCGCCCGGCACGGCTCGCCCGCCAGTGCATCAAACCGGTCCAGCGCCCGCCCCAGCTTCAGCATTACCGCGTCCACCGCCGCCTTCTGGAAGCTCGCCGCCAGGTTCCGCCGCTCGTCGTCGCTCAGGTCCTCGCTCCGCCGCTCATACCCCTGCGGCCCGTGCGTCCCCCGCCCCGGCATGCCCCGCACCGCGTACAGCAGCGCAGTCTTCAGCCCCGAAAACGACATGTCGAGCGAGTCCCGCGACAGCCGCGAGATCGGCAGCTTCACCGCCCGGTCGTTCGCCCCCGGGCTGGACGCGAGCCTGTCGAGGTTCGGCCCGCCCGGGTGCCCGAGCTCCAGCACCGTCGCCGCCTTGTCAAACGCCTCGCCCAGCGCATCATCAATCGTCGCCCCGACCCGCTTCATCTCGATCGGCGACCGCATCACATACAGCGACGTGTGCCCCCCAGACACCACAAGCCCCAACGCCGGAAACACATCATCTACGGTGCCACTGGGCGAAGCCCGGTGCTCTCCCCCCGCGACCTCACTCTCCAAAAGCCCCGCATACAGATGCGCATGCACATGGTCCACCCCGACCAGCGGCACACCCAACGACCACGCCAAACCCTTCGCCGCCGACACGCCAACCAAGAGCGACCCCACCAATCCCGGCCGATGCCCGACCGCGACCGCGCCGATCTCCCCGAGCCCGACCCCGGCCTCGCGCACCGCGCTCCGCACCACCGGCAGGATCGCCTCCACGTGCGCGCGGCTGGCAATCTCCGGCACGACCCCCGCGTACTCCTCGTGCAGGTCGTGCTGCGACGCCACGACGCTGGACAGCACCACGCACCGATCGCCCGGCACGCCGCGCACCACCGCCGCCGCCGTCTCGTCACACGAAGTCTCGATCCCGAGGATCAGCATGCCGCGAGAGTCCGCGCTCACGGCTTCGGCTCAAACCCCGCGCCGATCAGCCAGCGCTCGAGCGACTCGCTCGGAATCGTCAGGTCCGCGATCACGTTGCCCTCCGCGTCCCGCACCTCGAGCGTGCCGCCGGTCACCACCGTCTCGTCCGGCCACAGATCCGTGATGACATCCTCCGACGCCATGTCCGTGCCGTCCTCGATCGCGCTGATCCGCCGCTGCATCCGCTCGAGCTCGAGCAGCAGCTGCTCGCGCCCGTCCACCAGCCGCTTGAGTTCCGCCGAAGCCGCCATCCGCGCCACCGGCTGATCGCCGCCAGGCTTGAGCCACTCGCCAGTCTCGATCTTCGCCACGATCGCCCGCAGGGCCCCGGCGAGCTGCACATCGCGCAGCTCCGTCTCGATCCAGTCCGGATCCGAAACCCGCGAGGCCGCGTGCGCGCTGTCCTCGTTGTCTCGGATGATGTCCTCTTCCTGCCGCGCCCGGATCACCTCGCGCGTCTCCTCCAGCGTCAGCGGCACGTAGAACCCTTCCGTCGGGTCCACACCCCACACCGCCGACTCGTCCGTCCGCTGGATGCTCCGCCCGCTCGGCAGGTAGTAGTTGCGGTCCGTGATCTTCAGCACCGCGCCCGGAGCGCTCGGGATCGGGATCACGCTCTGCACGCTCCCCTTGCCCACGCTCCGTTCGCCCAGCACCACCGCGCGGTCGTAGTCCACCAACGCGCCGGAGAACACCTCGCTCGCCGAAGCGCTGAACCGGTTCAGCAGGATCACCACCGGGAAGTCCGGCAGCGTCCCAGCGCTCGTCGCCCGGTCCACGTCCTCGTCCCCGTCGCGGCTGCGCGTGGTCACCACCACGCCCTCGTCCAGGAACATGTCCGCCAGCGCCACCGCCTCGGTCAGCACGCCGCCGGGGTTCCAGCGCAGATCAAAGATCAGCCCGTTCAGCCCGCCGGTGTCCGCGTCCACCTGCCGGAGCGCATCCCGCACCTCGGCCGCACACCCCGGAGTGAACTGCGTCAGCCAGATGTACGCGATCTTCCGCTCCTCATCGAGCATGAACCGCCAGTCGTTCTCGCCCCGCCGCTCGATCCCCTTGACCTGCACGGTGTTGATCCGATCGCGCACGATCTCCACCGGGAACCGCTCGCCGTCACGCTCGACCAGCACGTTGACCGGCACGCCCGGCTCGCCCATCAGCAGGTCGATGTTCTCATCCAGCGTCTTGCCCAGCGTGCTCTCGCCCTCGATCTCCACGATCTTGTCGCCCGCGTGGATCCCCGCGCGGATCGCCGGCGACCCGTCCAGCGGCGTCACGATCGTCAGATACCCGTCCTCAACATTCACCGCCGCGCCGATGCCGACGTACTCCCCGATCAGCTGCTTCTCAAAGTCTGTCGATTCGGCGGGCGGCACGTAGATCGTGTAGTCATCGCCCACCGCCTCGACCATCCCGATGATCGCCGCGTTCTGCAGCTCCTGCGCCTCCGCCGGCCGGTACGCCCGCGTGTCCAGCAGGTGCTTGACCTCGACAAGCGGGTCGAAGAACCGGTAGCCGTCCCCCATCTGCGCGATCCGCAGCGTCGAGCCCAACACCGCCACGCCGAGAATCCCGAGCAACGCCACCTGCAACACCAGTTTCGATCGCTTCACGCCGCACGCTCCTCATCTTCGCCGCACCACCCGCCTCCGGGCGCACCGCCGTCCTTTGGGTTCTCACCCATTGTACGTGCCGCCCCCCGCCCCTGATCGCCCTATCCCGATTCAGACCGTCCCGGCCCGCCGCAGCCCGCCTCACACACAATCGCCCCCTAAACTCCCCCAACACATGCCACCACCCACCGAACGCACCACCATCGACGTCAAGGCCGAACGCGCCGTCCTCGCCGCCGTCCGCCTGCCAGAGTCCCGCTACGACCCCGCCGATCCCTTCGGCGAGCTCGCGGCCCTCACCGCGCAGGCCGGCGCGGTCGTCGTGGGCGAGCTCGAGCAACGCCTCGAACGCCCCGTCGCCGGCACCTACATCGGCTCCGGCAAGCTCCGCGACCTCGCCGAGCTCGCCGAGCGGCTCGACGCCTCGGTCATCATCTTCGACCACGACCTCTCGCCAAAGCAGATCGCCAACATCGAGAAGGTCACCAACCGCAAGGTCCTCGACCGCTCCGAACTCATCCTCGACATCTTCGCCACCCGCGCCACCACCCACGCCGCCAAGATCCAGGTCGAGATCGCCCAGCTCGAATACACCTTCCCCCGTCTCCGCGCCATGTGGGGCCACCTCGAACGCATCGCCGGCGGCGCGGCCGCGGGCGGCGTCGGCACGCGAGGCCCCGGCGAGCAGCAGCTCGAGATCGACCGCCGACTCGTCCAGAAGCGCAAGTCCATCCTCCAGGCCGAGCTCGCCACCATCCAGGCCCGCAAACGCCGCGAGGTCCAGGCCCGCAAGAACGACCACTTCACCGTCGGCCTCGTCGGCTACACCAACGCCGGCAAGAGCACCCTCTTCAACGCGCTGACCCAAGGCGGGGCCTACGCCGACGACCGCCTCTTCGCCACGCTCATGACCCGCACCCGCGAGTGGGACCTCGGCGGCGGCCTCCGCGTCATGCTCTCCGACACCGTCGGATTCGTCCGCGACCTGCCGCACCACCTCATCGCCTCCTTCCGCGCCACGCTCGAAGAGGCCACCCACGCCGACCTGCTCCTCATCGTGCTCGACCTGGCCGACCCGGCCGCCGAGATGCACCTCGAGACCGTCCTCAAAACTCTCGACGACGTATTCGAAGACGTCGCCCGCGCTGAGAAGCGCCTCGCCGACGGCGGCGCCGGCAGGAGTGGGGCAGAAGCCGCCCCCGAGCCCCGCCGCGTACTGCTCCTCAACAAGGCCGACCGCCTCAAGGACAACGCCGAACTGCTCGTCTGGCAGCAGAACCACCCCGACGCGATCGTCATTTCCGCCCTGCCCGGCGACGACGAGGGCCTCCTCCGCGGCGGTGCCGCCCTCGCCGACCTCGTCCGCGACGCGGTCCAGGGTCAGGTCCGCGAGCTCGAGATCACCGTCCCTCTCGCCGACGCCAAGACCGTCCACACCATCGAGAACCGCGCCGACGTCCTCGACCGCCGCTACAACGACGACTCCACAGTCACCCTCACCACCCGCATCGGCCAACGCCAGATCGACCAGCTCCGCTCCGCCGGCGCCCAGATGACCATCGTCGGCGAAACCGCCGACACCCCGCCCAAGGGGTGGGGCATGCGCACCTGAGCCGTGGCGATGAGTCCGGGCCGGTGCCACTGGGCGAGAGCCCAGTGCGGGCCGCGTTCATCCTCGGTCGCGCGGCGGCCGGGCCGATTCACCCTCCATCGCCGAGCCGCCTCCGGACTCGAGTGGCAACGAACCCAAAGGTGCCACCAACGACCACACCGCTGAGCGCCCAGTGGTATCGAATGTCATACAGCGCATTGAGGGTAGAAACGGCCACGATCGCACCCGCAATCATCAGCCACTCCACCGCGCGGATGTCACGAAGCATGGGATTGGGCGGACGCTCGCGCTCCATCACTTCTCCTTCGTCTCGTGCCACTCTTTGCAGTGCGCCTGTGCCGGCGGCACCCAGTATCCCAGGCAACGGGTGGCGGGCCCGCATCACTGGCCTCGATGCTTGCGCCTGCGGATGCCTTGGACAACCTGCCCGCTCAACACGACAAAGGCAAAGGTGCCTATGAGGATGTCAAGCCGACAAATCCCCACTCTCCACGTACTTGGCAGCACCAACAGAGCGAGTGCGCAGACCGCGAACGCACCCAGCAGTTTCAACCAGTCGCGGGCTTGAAAGTCCTCGAGATTGATCCCGTCCGACCGCCCGCGTCCCATCACTCCCCTTCCGGCAACGTCACCCGCACAATCCTCCCCAGGTGCATCCGCATCACGCTCAGCCGCAGCTCGCCCCCCCCGGCGATCGCCGCCTCAAACTCCTCCACGTTGTGCACCGGCTCGTCGTTGACCGCCACGATCAGCTCAAACGGCTTCACGCCGGCCACCGCCGCCCGCTCACCCGCCTCCACCTTCGCGACCACGACCCCCGCCTCATCGGCCGCGCGCTGCATGAACCGCCGCGCCTCATACGTCAGGTCGCGTACCGTCAGCCCCAGCCCCGTGCTCTTGAACCGTGCCGCGGCCCCGAAGTGCGCCGGCCCCTCCTCGACCGCAAACTCCGGCTCGAGCATCTCACCATCGCGCACCACATCCGCCCGGAACTTCGTCCCAAACCCCACATCCGTCAACGCCCGAGTCAGCGCCGTCTCGGCCGAGCCCCACGGCGGCGGCACCCGGTCGTACACGCTCGGGTCGATCTGCTCGAGCACCTCCAGATACTGCGCACCCCACCCCATGTCGTACGGGTTCACCTGCACGTCCAGCGGCCGGGGCTGCCCGTCAATGTGCAGCCGCAGCAGGATGTCGCCCACCTCCAGCCCCGCCTTCGCCGCGGGCGAACCCGCGTAGACATACGTCACGATCCCGCCCGTCATCCCGCCGCTGGTCTGGTCCGCCACGTTGTTGAACCGCGCCAGATCCGGGTCCATCGCCTGCAGCTCAACCCCGAGCCACGCCAGCCGGTTCTCCTCCGCCTCCGACAGCGGGCGGTTGTCCGGATCGAACGCGTCGTCACCGGCGAGGATCTCCGCCAAGTCGGCCGCGCCCAGCACCGTCGGCTGATAGTCGCCCCGCGAATACCCGGACCAGTCCGCGTCCGTCACCCGCTTACGCACGATCAGCGGCAGCGCCACCAGCCTGCCCTCCGTGTCGAACAGGAAGCTCATCGGCCCGTCGCTGCCCGCGCCCGTGCTCGTCCCCGCCGCCGAGACATCGCCAAACTGCCCGTACACACGCCCGCGATACCCCGTCATCATCCGCGCCAGCCGCGCCTGCCACGCATAGCTCGTCCGGTTCTCTCCCAACACCCGTACCTGCGAACGCACAAGCAACTCGTCCTCATACTCCCGCAGCCCCTCCGGCGAGAGCACCGCCGACCCCACACCCGACCCCACACCCGACGCCCCGTCCAACTCCACGACCATCGCCCCGAACCGGCGCAAGCTCCCGACAAACTCCGCGGGCACCGCCCGCCCGTCGGGCAGATGCACAAGCGCCGTCTCCAGCCTCGCCGTCACCTTCGGCGCCAGCTGCGCCAGAACCAAGACCCGCTCGCCCAGCAGCACGCCCGTCCCGTTCCACTCGGTGAACTCCTCCTCACCCTGCTGCCAACGGCTCGCAGCCGTCTGACGCGGGCTCCGGAACCGCAGCTCCACCCGCGGCAGCACCGCGTCCGCTCTGGCCCCGACATCCTTCAGCAGCGACGACATCTTCGCCGCACTCACCCAGTCCCACCCCGCCGGCGACCCCTTCCACGAGCCATCAACCTCGAGCCCGCCGTCAAAGCACGCCCCGACCGCCGTCCCCTCGCCATCAACGATCAGACTCGGCCACGGCACCACGTGATACCGCGCCGCCCCATCACCCATCCCGATCATCGTTGAGCCGTCGACCCCGTTGGCCATCAGCCACCACCGGCTGTTGCCCTGCCGCCCGGCGATCGCCTTCAGCGGCCCCTCCGCCTCGGCGTCAAACTCCAGCGGCTCGGCGCTCCGCAGCGGCTCGTCCAGCCGCAGCAGCACCGCGTTCTCGTTCACCGCATACGCCTCGGGCACCGCGCCGATCCGCCGGTCCCCATCGCGCACCTCGATCCGCTCGACAAACCGCCCGTGCACCAACGGATCAACCGTCAGCACCAGGTCCGGCGCGATCACAAACCCCATCCGCTCCTCGGCTCGCTCCTGCGAGATCAGCGACGCCCAGTCCCCGTCCATGTCCCCCTCGGCCCCGCGATACGCCATCCCCGCCGACTCCGGCTCCGGAGCCTCACCCCGGTCATACCGGAACGTGTGCTCCACCAACACCACCGAGCGTGACACCTTGTCGATGAGCGCAGCGTCATCCAGCCCCCCCTCACGACTCTCCGCGTCCCCCTGCGCCCGCACCGTCGCCAGACACCCGACCACCACCGCCAGCATCACCACCAACCGCGTCACGTTCTTCATGTTCGCTGTCCCTTCCTCACGCGAGCCCCGCGTGCTGCATCCGGTGTCTTCACTGTCCCTCACCCACTGAGCCCCTCGCGCAAGCGAGGGGACCCTCTGCCTACTCCCATCCTCTTGAGCCCCTCGCGCAAGCGAGGCGAAACTCCATCCCTACTCCTTCTCGTGGTCCCGCCGATAGTCCAGCACCACCTGCCGCAACAACCCCCTCCGCATCACGCTCAGCACCACCCGGTGCTTGGCCTCCACATCCGCCACCAACTTCTCGTGCAACGACTGCACATCCTCGATCGACCCGACATCCTCACCATCGATCTTCAGCAGGATGTCCCCCCGCGCCAGACCCGCCGTCGCCGCGTTGCCCGGCCACGTCACGCCGTAGACGAACACGCCCTCCTTGCGATAGAAGTACAGGTCCGGGTTCTCAAACTGATTGATCGCCTTGACCGTAAAGTCCCAGCGCTTCAGCGCCAGCTCGCGCCCCTCGACCTCCCCCTTCTCCCGCGGCACAAGCTCCAGCACCACCCGCTCGCCCCCGCGCACCACCTCGACCTCCGTCACCTCACCCTTGGCCAGCAACCCCAGCCGCTTGCGGATCCCCGGAAGGTCATTCACCCGCGCCGCCGTGACCGACTCCCCCCCAATCTTCACGATCCGGTCCCGCGCCAAGAACCCCGCCTCCCGCGCCGGGCTCTCCGGGTCGGTCTCCGCCACGATCACCCCGTCCTCGTACGGGAAGTACATGTCCCGGTTGAAATCGCTGAGTGCCTGCAGCTGCAAACCCGTCCACGACCACGTCACCCGCCCCGCCTCCATCAGCTGCGGCATCACCACCCGCACCGTCGATGTCGGCACGCTGAACCCCAGCCCGTCCGCCGACCCCGCCGAACCCCGCGTGTTGATCCCCACGATCTCACCCGCCGTGTTCACCAGCGGCCCGCCCGAGTTGCCCGGGTTGATCGCCGCGTCCGTCTGGATCCACAGGCTGTACTCACTCACCCCGTCGAGATACCGCTTCGTGCTCGAGACGATCCCGATCGCCACCGACCGGTCCAAGCCCCACGGCGCACCCATCGACATCACGAAGTCGCCCTCGCGCAGGATCTCCGAGTCCCCGAGCTCCGCCGTCGGGATCGCCCCGAACCCCTCGCCCATCTTCAGCTTGATGACCGCCAGGTCCGTGTCCTTGTCCGTCCCCAGCACCTCCGCCTCGGCGTGCCGCCCGTCCGAGAGCAGACACCGCACCCGCTGGGCCTTCTCCACCACGTGCCAGTTGGTCAGCACGTGCCCCTCATCCGAGACGATCACGCCCGAGCCCGACGATTCCATCAGCTCGCGCTTGCCGCTCTCGGTGTTCTCGCTCACCACACGAATGTAGACCACCGCGGGAAACACCCGCTCCTTGGCCTCCTGCACGATCCTGCGGAAGTCGGGGAACTCGGCGATCGCGCCGGCCGCGCCCGACGAGCCGCCGTCCTGCGCCACCGCCCCCGCGCACCCGATGCTGATCAACATGCCGACCGATACAACCGTGAGTGCGCGCATATCTACCGAGCTCCTTGCAATTCCCCACAGTCTACAGGTCGTCCGCCCCGGAGGTTCGCAGCAACTCCGCCCCCCCTCCCGCGCCCCGTGCTCGCGAGCACTCGCGCGGCCCGGCAAGAGAGCTCCGCTCCTACCTCTCCTCCGCCGTCTTGCCTTCCGATCCGCTCGGCAGCGACTGCACCCGCCGCGTCACCACCTCGATCTCCGCCGGGCCCTCCAGCACCTTCGCGCTCTTGGCCCCCGCATCCTCAAACTTCCGGAGCGACGGCATCAGCCTTGTCTCGATCGAGCCCACCATCCGGTTGTACCGCGTCGTCGCCGCGTCGATCGCCTTGCCCACGCTCGCCACGTGCTCAAACGCCGTCGCCGCCCGTTCGTGCAGTTCACGACCCAACGCGAACAGCTCCTGCGCTTCCTCGGCCAGCCGGTGCTCGCGCCAGCCCACCGCCACCGCCCGCAGCAGCCCGATCAGCGTGCTCGGGCTCGCCAGGATCACCCCAGACTCCGCCGCACGTTCGAGAATCTCAGGCCGCCGCGACAACGCCGCATCGATGAAGTGATCGCCCGGCACAAACATCACCACAAACTCCGGGCTCCCCTCCCACGCCGCCCAATACCGCTTGTCCGAGAGCTTTTTGGCCTGTTCGGCCACATGCCGCGCAAACCGATCAAGCTGCGCGTTCCGCTCCGCGTCGTCCTTGGCGTTCACCGCCTCGATATACGCAAACGTGTTCGTCTTCGCATCCACCGCGATCACCCGGTCGTTCGGCAGCGTCACCACCATGTCCGGCCGCAGCATGTTCCCCTCGTCATCCCGCACGCTCGCCTGCTCCATGAAGTCGCAGTAGCTCGTCATGCCCGCCAGCTCCGCCACCCGGCGCAGCTGAATCTCGCCGTACTGCCCGCGGATCTCCGGCCGCGACAGCGCCTTGGTCAGCCGGGACGTCTCATCCCGCAGCGCCGCGCTCGTGCCCGACACATGCTCCATGTGCTCGCGGAACGACGCGAACTGCTCCCCCCTGGCCTTCTCGATCGACTCCAGCCGCTCCCGCGTCGCCGCGAGCGTCTCGCTGATCGGCCGCACCATCTGCTCCATCGCCACGCGCCGCTTATCGAGCTCCGCCTCGTCTTCCTTCTGCTGCGACTCAAACTGCGCCTTCGCCCGCTTGAGCAGCTCATCTCCCGTCACCCGAAGAGTCTCCCCGGCCAGCGCCTTGAACGTCTCGCCCATCTGCTCGCGCAGCTCCGCCACCCGCTTCTCCAGCGCCGCCCGCTCCCGCGCCAACGACTGCTCACGCTCGGCAAACACCCGCTCGGCCGAGCCGATCTCCTCCCGCAGCCGCGCCTCCACCACACGCAGGTCCGACAGCTCCTGCTGCAACGCCTCCGCCCGCGCACGAATCGTCGCCGCGTTCTCGGCCGCACGCGCCGCCGCGTCCGCCGCCGCTTCCCGCGCCGCCCCCAGCTCACGCCCCAGTTCCTCGATCTCCCGACGCGCAGCCTCGGCCTCCGCAGCCTCCCGCGCCCGCCCCTGCCACAGCCACGCCGCCAGCCCCCCCAGCCCAGCCGCAGCCACCCCCAACACGATCAACATCGCTGTCTCCATGCCCCAACTCTACCCGAACCACCCCGGTGCCGAGACCCCCGGGTGCCACGGGTCAGGCTCTGCTCTGAGAGCCTGCCCCGTGCCGGAGCGCCGATGCGACAGTGCCGATTAGCGCCGGCGGATCGAGGGAGACCGAACCCTCGCAGCACGGGGCAGCTGCACAAAGCCTCCGCTGACCCGTGGCACCCGACACCTCCGCATGCCCCATCCCCGCCTGCCACATTGACACCCCCCGCC